>Ga0335085_10000024_pt1 | contig 569252 bp, 512 predicted proteins | sample Lox_Sample_45_FD_206712 | JGI IMG/M metagenome (GOLD analysis project Ga0335085, IMG submission 206712) | Soil microbial communities from Loxahatchee National Wildlife Refuge, Florida, United States - Lox_Sample_4.5 | ecosystem: Environmental > Terrestrial > Soil > Wetlands | place: USA... | reverse complement strand
ACGGGGACGCTGGAGGCGACCAACGGCGGCACGCTGGTGCTGATCGGTGATGGTACGTACAACAACGCCGGCGGAACGATCCTAGCGAACGGATCCGGGTCGGCGGTGAACTTGACAGGCGCGATAGTAACCGGCGGAACGCTAACGACACTGAACGGCGGGACGATCGGGGTAGCCAACCTTTTCAACGGGTTGGACAACGTCACCATCAGCAATGGCAGCCTGGTTTCAATGCAGAACTTTTCGGACATGTCGCTGCAACGCACCATCACCAACCAGGGCACGATCGCGATGAATTCCAGCAGCATCGATCTGATCGGCGACGTCACTCTGACCGGCGGCGGCACGCTACTGATGAGCAACAACACCGCCAACACAATCTTTGGGTTCAACTCCACCCTCAACAACGTCGACAACACCATTCGCGGCGCTGGCACGCTGCAAGGCACCGGGCTCGCCATCGTCAATGGCGGTACCTTTATCGCTGACCAGTCCAACCCGCTCATTATCAACTCGACCACTTTCACCAACAACGGCACGCTCCAGGTGAATAGCGGCTCCCAGCTGCATCTCCAAGGTGCGCTCAGTAACTTCAGCGGCGGCACGCTCGCCGGTGGCTCCTGCATCCTCAACGGCGGCACCATGCAGGTCGACGCGTTCGGCAGCGCGGGCGGCGGCCTCACCGCGCTTGGCGACGGTGTCCATTCAACCGTCCTGACCCTCAACGGTACGAACGCCACGACGCAACTGCTGGACAGCGCGGGAAAGAATGCTCTGAACCTAAGCTCCGTCACTGCCAATGCCAGCCTCAACCTGATGAACGGATACCAGATGAGCAACTCCAACGCCTTCACCAACGCCGGAAACGTGCTCATCGATGGAACCAGCTCGCTGAGCGTCGCCAGCTACGACCAGACCGCCGGCCAGACAGTGATCCAAGCCGGGGGCACCCTCGACGCGAATACAGTCACCATCAGCGGCGGCGCGATGACTGTTGACGGGACCCTCGACCCTGCCAGCATCGAGATCCTCACTGCGCTGGACGGCACCGGCAACATCATTGGCAATGTGACCAATGACGGGACCGTCGAGCCGGGCGATTCCGGCACACCTGGCACCCTGACAATTACCGGCAATTACACCCAGCACTCCACCGGCATCTTGCTGGAAGACATCCTCGGAACGTCGAGTTATAGCGTGCTGGATGTAAGTGGCGACGTAAATCTCGATGGCACCATCAAGGTCAACCTCCTGGACGGTTTCACTCCCAGCGACGGCGAGACTTTCGCGTTTCTCACCGGTTTCAACTCATTCATCGGTTCACTGACGATCTCCGGAGTGCCGGACCCCCAGGATTGGAGTATCTTCCAGTCCGGCGATAGTCTGGACCTGCGGTTTGGCCAAGCTGGAGGCGCGGTTCCCGAACCCCGTTTTGTAATCCCTGAGGCTGCTGTTCTGGCGTGCGTCGCTTTCGCTTGGCGCCGCCGCCGCAAGGAGGCCTCGAATCTCCCGTCATGAAAAACGCAATCGCTCTCGTGGTCGGATTGATTGTCGGCGGTGCCGCTGCCTGGTGGGGCGCTTCGCACCGGGCGTCGGCACAGGAACCTCGCTTTGATGTTCCCTTCCAGGCCGTTCTGCTGGACACCGGCTTAGTCTACTTCGGCAAAATTAGCGGCCTCAATACCCCTTATCCCGTTCTACGCGACGTGTATTACATTCAAAGTGCCACGAATCCGGAAACCAAGCAGACCAGCAATATCTTGATTCGCCGCGGCAGTGAATTTCACGCACCGGAGTATACTGTGCTTGAGGCCCGTCACATTGTGATGGTCGAGCCGGTGGGTAAGAACTCCAAGGTCGCGCAGTTGATCGCGGAGCAAGAGAAGAAGAAGTAAACCGCCCTGCATCCGGCGAACGGCCTGCCTCATCAAACGAACAGCTCTGAGTGTGTCCTCCGGTCTGGCACACTAGTTATATAGAGCCAGTAACCTCGGGTCATTTCGCTTGCGCCTAATCGTCTTGGAGCTGTCTGTCCGTGTGGATCGTTAACATTGCGCTGAAGCGCCCGTACACGTTTATCGTGATGGCGCTATTGATCTTAATCATCAGCCCGCTGGTGATTCAGCGTACGCCTACCGACATTTTTCCCAACGTCGACATCCCGGTGGTCGCCGCGCTCTGGAACTACACCGGGCTAAGCGCTGAGGAGATGGAGGAGCGCATTACCTCGCCTTATGAGCGCTCTCTTTCCACCGTAGTCACCGACATCGACCACATCGAATCACAGACCGTCAACGGCCGCAGCATCATCAAAGTTTTCTTTCACCCCGGAACCAGAGTCGACCTGGCGATGTCCCAGTTAACCGCTGTGGCACAGTCCACCGTCCACTCGTTGCCGCCCGGAACCGCGCCGCCCTTCATGCTGGTGTACAACGCTTCCACCGTTCCAATCCTGCAGCTGGCGCTCTCCGGCCAGGGACTTTCCGAGCAGCAGCTATTCGATTACGCCGCCAATTTCATTCGCACCCAGCTGGCGACGGTCAAAGGTGCGGCGGTCCCCTGGCCGTATGGGGGCAAGCAGCGTCAGATCATGATCGACATCCAGCCTGCGTTGCTCCAGGCCAAGAGCCTCTCGCCGGCCGACATCGTCAATGCCGTCAGCAATCAGAATCTGATCCTGCCCACCGGAACGTCCAAGATCGGCCAGTTCGAGTACGACGTTGGCCTGAACGCCGCACCGGAAACCGTGCAGCAACTGAACGACCTTCCGGTGAAGGCGGATGGCAACACCACCATCTACATCCACGACGTGGCGCACGTGCGCGACGGTTTTTCGCCGCAAACCAACATCGTTCGGCGCAACGGCCAGCGCAGCACCCTGTTGAGCATCATGAAAATCGGCGATACGTCCACGCTGGATATCGTGCGGGAAGTCCGCGGCATGCTCCCCAAAATCGCCGCCGCTCTGCCGCCGGCCCTGCGGATTGAGCCCATCGCCGATCAGTCGCTGTTCGTGCGGGCCGCAGTCAATGGCGTCGTGCGCGAAGCGATTATCGCCGCGTGCCTGACAGCCGTGATGATTCTGCTGTTCCTGGGCAGTTGGCGCAGCACGCTCATCATCGCCATCTCGATTCCCCTCTCCATTCTCACCTCCATCTGCATCCTGAGCGCCCTGGGCGAGAGCATCAACATCATGACCCTGGGAGGGCTGGCGCTCGCAGTTGGCATCCTGGTGGACGACGCCACGGTAACCATCGAAAACATCGACCGGAATTTCGACGAGGGCAAGAACCTGCACGATGGCATCATGGACGGCGCCGCTCAGATTGCCCTGCCGGCCCTGGTCTCCACGCTGTGCATCTGCATCGTGTTCCTGCCGATGTTCTTCTTCACGGGGGCGGCGCGCTATCTCTTCGTTCCGCTGGCCGAAGCGGTGGTCTTTGCGATGCTCGCTTCCTACGTGCTTTCGCGGACTCTGGTGCCGACCCTGGCCATGTATCTTCTCAAGGCCGGCGGCCATCATCTCGGCGAACCGCGGGATATCGGCGCCCGGATTCAGCACGCCTTCGAACGCGCCTTCAATGCTTCCCGCGACGCCTATTTACGGACCCTGGAGGCATGCATCCGCCGCCGGCGTCTGTTCCTGCCCGTGTTCTTAACTCTGTGTGCCGTCACGTTCTTCCTGGTGCCCTGGCTCGGCCAGGACTTCTTTCCCACTACCGATGCCGGACAGTTCAATTTGCACTTCCGCGCCAAGACCGGTACGCGCATTGAAGAAACCGCCCGGCTGGGCGACATGATCGAGACGTCCATGCGGGAAATTATCCCGCCTTCGGAATTGTCCAGCATCATCGACAACATCGGACTGCCCTATAGTTCCATCAACACGGCATACAGCAACTCGGCGCCGATTGGCACCATGGATGCCGACGTGCTGGTGACATTGAAGCCCGGCCATCGCCCCACCGACTTCTACATGCATGAGATTCGCCGGAAACTTCCGCGCGAATTTCCGGGCGTCTCCTTCTATTTTCTGCCCGCCGACATCGTGAGTGAGATTCTCAACTTCGGACTGCCCGCGCCCATCGACATCCAGGTGTCTGGGCCGGACCTGAACGCCGACCATGCCTTCGCCACCAATCTTCTCCACCAGCTCGAAACCGTGCCCGGCGCCGTGGACCTGCGCATCCACCAGCTATTCGATTTGCCGCGAATTCAACTGGACGTGAACCGCACCAAGGCCCTCGAGAGCGGTTTCAGCGAACTCAGCGTCGCCGACAGCTTGCTGGTCTCCTTGAGCGGCAGCTTTCAGACCACGCCGACTTTCTGGTTGGACACAAAAACCGGTGTCACGTATAACGTCGTGACCCAAACGCCTCAGTACGCCGAGTCGTCGTTGGAGGATTTGCAGAACATCCCGATCAGCGGCGAGAGGGGTTCGCGCCCGGAGATCCTGGGCGACGTGGTCAACACCACGCGGCGGGCGGAAATGGCGGTGGTCTCGCATTACAATATTCAACGCGCCATCGATATCTTCGGCAACGTGCAGGACCGGGACCTGGGCGGCGTCGCCTCCGACATCGAGCGTATCGTCGACGCCAACCGGAGCAAGCTTCCGCGCGGCGCGCAACTGATCGTGCGCGGGCAGATCGACACCATGCAGTCGTCGTTTCAAGGATTGTTGAGCGGCCTGCTTCTCTCCATTGTCCTGGTGTACTTGCTGATCGTGGTGAACTTCCAGTCCTGGCTGGATCCGTTCATCATTCTGACTGCGCTTCCGGCAGCCATGGCCGGCATCATTCTGATGCTGTTTGTCTCTCGCACTACGCTCAGCGTCCCGGTGTTGATGGGCGCCATCATGAGCGTCGGCGTGGCTACGGCCAACAGCATCCTGGTGATCAGTTTCGCCAAAGATGACCTGGCCCAGCATGGCGACCCGGTCCATGCCGCACTGGAAGCTGGTTTCACCCGCTTCCGCCCGGTCCTGATGACCGCCTTCGCGATGATCATCGGAATGGTCCCCATGGCGCTGGGCCTGGGCGAAGGCGGCGAGCAAAATGCGCCTCTGGGGCGCGCCGTGATCGGCGGACTGATCTGCGCCACCATTGCCACCCTTTTCTTTGTGCCGACGGTCTTTAGCTTGTTGCACCGGAGGCGTTTGAGGACCGATGCTGGATAGTGAACCCATGATTGAGGCGCCTTCCGTCAAAAGGCCAGTCGAGCCGCGATACGTGTCTGGCCGCTCCCGTACGGCTAAGGTGTTGATTACGCTCGTGATTGCCCTGTTGGTAGCCGCCGCCGTGATCGTCTGGGGCATCACCACCCGGATCAAGGCCGCGGCCGCCGCCAAGGAAGAAACCCTGGAATTGGCCGTCCCGTCGGTGTCCGTGATCCACCCCAAGCCTGGATCGCCTCACGATGAAATCGTATTGCCTGGTAATATCCAAGCCTTCACCGATTCGCCCATCTACGCCCGCGCCAGCGGCTATTTGAAGAAATGGTATGTGGACATCGGCGGCCACGCGAAGGCTGGACAAATTTTGGCGCAAATCGACGCCCCGGAACTGGACCAGCAAGTGATCCAGGCCAAGGCTAACTTGCAGCAGGCCCATCAGAGCCTGGAACAAGCCATCGCCAACCTGCAGCAGGGCAAAGCCAATGAAGACCTGGCACGTGTGACTGCCCAACGCTGGCAGGCGCTGGTGGCCAAAGGCGCGGTCTCGCGGCAGGAGAACGACCAATACCAGTCGCAATACCAGGCCCAGGCCGCGAGCGTGCAGTCACTCGGTCAGGCGGTCGCGGTTGCACGCAGCAACATCGCGGCCGACGAGGCCAATCTGATGCGGCTCCAGGAACTGCAGGGTTACGAGATCGTCCGCGCGCCGTTCGACGGCATCGTCACTGCCCGCAACATCGACGTTGGCGCCCTGATCAACGCCGGCAACGGCGGCCCGGCGCAGGAACTTTTCCACATGGCGGCCACCGCCAAGCTCCGCGTCTACGTCAGCGTGCCGCAGATGTATTCCCGCTCGGCCGTTCCCGGCCTGACGGCTGACTTGACCCTGTCGGAATTCCCCGGCCGCCGCTTCCGTGGAACGCTGGTCCGCAACGCCGAAGCCATCGATCCAACCACCCGGACTCTGCTCGCCGAAGTGGATGTTGACAACGCTTCCGGAGAGCTGAAACCGGGCGCGTACGCCGAAGTGCACTTCATGCTCCCGCCCGGCTCGCGATCCTTGATTTTGCCCGTCAACACGCTGCTGTTTCGCAGTGAGGGCCTGCGCGTGGGCGTCATCCGCGAAGGCAATAAGGTGCAGCTGGTGCCGGTCACTCTCGGCAAAGACTTCGGCAACGACGTCGAGGTGGTGGCCGGCGTCAACGCGGACGACTCCGTCATCGTCGATCCGCCGGATTCGCTCACCAGCGGCGAAGTCGTTCAAGTGATTCCGAGCGACTCACCTGCGACCACTAGTAAGTAATCGACGGTAGGAACGCGCCGGCGGGCTCTTTGTACAGGCCGATTGCCATCAATGTCATCGGCTGGACCACGCGGAGACCGTTCGCCAGGCACCACCGGAATAAAACGGAGTTCCGCGTCGGCACCAGGATCCCCGGCCCTTCGAAGCCTTCCGCTGCTGCGATGAGCGCCTGTAAGTCCGCATTGCTTTCCGCCACGGCGTGTCCGAAGAAAGCCAAGGCGCTGGCGTACCCGGTGATCCGCCCGTTGCGCTCGACCACACGGGCCGTCCCAAGCGCGATGGCGTCCGAGATTTCTCCGCCGCGGTCGTGGCCGTGGACCTGGTGGCAGACCGTGTTGCAGCCATCCAGATCCGCGGATTGTGCCCGGCGAACGCTGAAGCCTTCGATCCGCTTTCCCATGGCCGGCCCTTGCATCACCGACAAAGGTTCCTTTGCGTCGAACCCCAACTTTGTGTAAAGCGAAAGCGACCGGTTGTGGAAGGCCGCCTGCACCAACCGCACGCTGGCGGCGTTGCGCTCAGCGGCCCGCTCCAACACGGCTTCCATCAGCTTTTTCCCGACACCGCGATTCTGCACGTCCGGATCCACGGTGATCGGTCCAATGCCCGCGACGGCGCCCCGCTCGTCCATGCAATTGCTTCCGGCGATCCGCCCATCGGCTTCGGCTACCACGCAGTAGAACGCCGGGTGTGAGAAGCAACTCGTCAAAACGCCGGTCGCCGCTTCTACGGACGGGAGGTCCGGCGGAAAATTGTGATCGGTATTGATCTTGTGGAAAGCCTGGTAACAGATGGACCCGCAGGCGGGCAGGTCTTGCAGCGTGGCTTGGCGGATGGAGACGGCGCTACGAGGCGCCGAAGCACTGGACATTCGATCTCCTTACAGCTTCAGCAGAGCCCGTAACCGCTTAGTCTGCACGCGGCTCACTGGAATCTCGGTCTGCTTCTTGTCATCCATCCGCAGCTGGAAGCTCGATTTGAACCACGGAATCACTTCCTTGATGCGATGGATGTTCACCAAAAACGACCGGTGGACTCGCCAGAACGTGTCGGGATCCAGATTGGATTGCAGTTCTTCGATGGTCCGGTAGTTGGATTCGCCCTCCACGCCGCTGGCCACCACGGTGATCAACCCGTCTTCAATGGTCGCGTAAATCACCTCTTGCGCGTCCACGATAAAGTTGCGGTTGTTATTCTTCACCAGCAGCTTGGTGCGCTGCGTCGCGGATTTACCGGCCGTCAATTCGGGCGCACTCGCGGGCGCCGTCTTGGCTTTCTCCATGACGGCTTTGCGCGCTCGTTCCACCGCCACCGCCAGCCGCTCTCTCTCAATGGGCTTCAGCAGGTAATCCAGTGCCTCCCAGCGGAAGGCTTCGATGGCGTATTGGTCGTATGCCGTCGCCAGGATGAAATGCGGCAGCGGGACGTTTTTCTCGCGCAGCTTCTGAATCACCCCGAAGCCGTCCAGCCCCGGCATCTGGACGTCCAGGAAGACCACGTCCGGCTCCAGGTTCTCAATCAGCTTCACTGCTTCCAAGCCGTTCCGCCCGGTGGCCAGGACCTCGACGTCGGGAAACTCCTTCAGCAGGTAGGAAAGTTCCTCACGCGCGAGCTGTTCATCCTCGATTAAAATCGCCGAAAGGGTGCTCGTCGCGCGTTCCGTCATAAAATGTTAGTATAACGTAGGATAGGCGTTTGCAGGTCCCCTTTTTGAGGGTACATTTGAGCATCCCCGCGCCTCCCAAGGAGATTCGCAGTTGTCTACTACAGGAAACACCAGGATTGCGCCCGCCGATGGTAAGTTAGGGGTCCTGATTCCAGGCATTGGAGCCGTCAGCACCACCTTCATGGCAGGAGTGGAAGCCGTGAAGCGCGGCCTGGGCCAGCCCATCGGTTCGCTCACGCAACTCGGAACTGTTCGCCTGGGGAAGCGCACTGAAGGGCGCAGTCCGAAAATCAAGGATTTTGTTCCACTGGCCAATCTGGAGAGCCTGGTGTTCGGCGGTTGGGATATTTTCAACGACACCGCTTATGAGTCGGCCGTGCACGCCGAAGTGCTGGAAAAGTCGCTGCTCGAACAGGTCCGTGAGCCTTTGAGCGCGATCAAGCCCATGCAGGCTGTTTTCGACCCGGACTACGTGCGCCGCCTCAATGGTCCCAACGTCAAGCAGGCCGGCTCGAAGATGGACAAAGCGGAAATGCTGATGGAGGATATCCGGCAATTCCGCGCCAATAACGGCGTCGACCGGATCGTCATGATCTGGTGCGGATCCACCGAAGTGTTCCACAAACCCTCGGCCGTGCACCAGACGTTGAAAGAATTCGAGTGCGGCCTGCAGAAGAACGATCCGGACATCGCTCCCAGTCAGATTTACGCATACGCGGCGCTCAAAAGCGGCGTGCCCTATGCCAACGGTGCGCCCAATCTCACCACCGATACTCCGGCGCTGCTGGAACTGGCGCGCGACCGCCAGATTCCGATCTGCGGCAAAGATTTTAAGACTGGCCAGACCTTCATGAAGACGTTAATCGCGCCGGGCTTCAAGGCGCGCATGCTCGGCTTGTCAGGCTGGTTCTCCACCAATATTCTGGGCAACCGCGACGGCGAGGTTCTGGAGGATCCCGGCTCGTTTAAATCCAAGGAAGAGACCAAGCTGAGCGTGCTCCAGCAGATCCTGCAGCCGGATCTTTATCCGATGCTCTACAAGGACCTGTATCACGCCGTTCGCATCAATTACTATCCGCCGCGCGGCGACGCCAAGGAAGGGTGGGACAACATCGACATCTTCGGATGGTTGGGTTATCCCATGCAAATCAAGATCAATTTCCTGTGCCGTGATTCCATCCTGGCCGCGCCGCTGGTGCTGGACCTGGTTCTATTTCTCGACCTGGCGCAGCGCGCCGGCATGAAAGGCATCCAGGAATGGCTGTCGTTCTATTTCAAGGCTCCGATGACGGCTCCGGGCTTGTATCCGGAGCATGACATTTTCATCCAACTGATGAAGCTGAAGAACACGCTGCGGTGGATGCGCGGAGAGGACCTGATTACACACCTTGGGCTCGAGTACTACGACTAACGGATCCAAGCGCCAGGAGGCGCCCAAGCGGAAAGTCCTGGTAATTGGCGGGACTCTGTTTATCGGCCGGGCGCTCGTCAAGGAATTAGTGCGCGCAGGCCATGAAGTCAGCGTCCTGCACCGCAAGCACCGTCACAATCTGGGAAAGAAAGTCGCGAATATCCAGGTCGACCGGAATGACCCGGAGGCGCTGAAACGCGCGCTGGCCGGCAAGAAGTTCGACGTCGTTTACGACGACGTGTACGATTGGGAGCACGGCACGACGGCCGCGCACGTGGAAGCAACCGCACGGGCCTGTGGCGGCGATCTGCACCGTTACATCTTCATGTCCAGCGTCGGCGCCTATGGCGACGGCCTGAACCATCACGAGGGCGACGCCCTGGCCCCGGACGATCATCCGGACCCCTACGTGCGCAACAAAGCCATGAGCGAGCGCGCCCTGTTCCGCATGCACCAGCGCAACGGCTTTCCCGTTGTCACGTTGCGCCCGCCATTCATCTATGGTCCCGAGAATCCGTTCTATCGCGAGGCCTTCTTTTGGGACCGTCTGCGCGAAGGCCGCCCCCTGATTCTTCCCGGCGACGGCCGGCGGCTGATGCAATTTGTGCATATCCACGATCTGGTGACCGCCTGCCTGCGCGTCATGGAGGCGCCCGAAATCGCCGGACACGCCTTCAACATCGCCAATCCCCGGCCGCTGGCACAGGTGGAGGCGGTGGAAGCGTTCGCGCGCGCCGCCGGCAAGGACCCCACCTTCGTGCGCCTGCCGCGCGAGCGGATTCTGCGAGCCGGCGGTCATCCCATGGGACCGAGGCTCTATTTCGGCATGTATTTCGACATGCCCGCCATCACGGTAGTGGTGAATAAGGCCCAGCGCGTTCTGAAATTCAAGCCCGTGGATTTCAACGTCGGTTTGAAGGAAACCTACCGCTGGTACGTACGCCACAAGTTCCCGAAGCCGGATTACTCGTTTGAAGACGCGCTGATCGCTTCCGCGCCCGCTTCGGCTTACTCCGCGCCGGTGGACTAAGGCTCTTCGGCGCGAACCTGAGTGAGCCGCTCGCGCAGCGCCTCGGGCAAACCGGCTTCGATTTCCGGTGTGATCAAGCCCACCGAATCCATGTCGATGAGATGCGTCTTGTCTTTAAGCCGGAAACTCGTCAGCTTCATCCGCACCAGGTCCGCAACCGGCGCCAACAGGAAGCCCTCCACCGTTCGAGTGGGTTCAGAAAAATCGGGAATGGCCGACAAATCCTGAGGGCGGACCCTCTCGCGGACGAATACCAGGTGGACCGCACTTCTGGCCTTGGGATTTTCGGCGCTGACCAGCATATCTACTCCAGCCACGTGCCGGTAGCGAAACCCGAACTCCTCGGCCGCCTTGGCGATCCGCTCGAGATCTCCCCGCCTCACGGCGATGTTAACATCCCTGGTGAAACGTGCGGCGTCGGGGTCGCGCGCGCTGATCTGGAGAAATACGGCCATTCCTCCGATGAGGCGGTATTCGATCTCCGCCTTGTTTAGCGCCAAATGAAGGCGCTCCAGTAAATCAAATAGTTGCTGCACGTGGAGATCCAGCGATCTGGCCGTGATCATGCGGATTGCTGCTTTGATTCTTGCATAAGAGCCGCCCGGTGATGTTTGGTGGCCCGATAATGCTTGCCCCTACCGTGGGCACGCGGCGGCGGCTCCACTGCGGCCGGCTGTTTGTTCGCGCGCCGGTACTTCTGCACTGCGCGATTGTGCTCCTCGATCGTCTTCGAGAAATGGTGCGTACCGGATTCGCCGGGGTTGGCCACGAAATACAAATAATCCGTCTCGGCCGGATGGAGCGCCGCCCGCAACGACTCCAGGCCCGGGTTGGCGATGGGACCTGGCGGCAGGCCCGCGTGCTGGTAGGTGTTATAGGCGTTCGTGCTGTTCAGATCGGAGCGATAGATCGTGCCACGATAGCGCTGGTCCAAGAGCGCCGCATAAATCGTCGTGGGATCGCAATCCAGCGCCATTCCCCGCTTGAGCCGGTTCTCATACACCGAAGCGACCACGGGCCTTTCGGCTGGGACCGCAGTCTCTTTCTCAACCAGTGAAGCCAGCGCCACTGTATCGTTGACGGACACAGGGTCGCCGGTAGTCTGCAGTTCGCGCCAATGCTTGCGAAACAGGTCTGTCATCATCTGGCAAAGCTGCTCCACCGTGGTCCGGCGCGTAATGCGATAGGTGGACGGGAACAGGTAGCCTTCCAGCGTCGGGGCGTTGGGGGCCAGATCGCGGATCAACGAAGGATCGCGCGCGGCTTTCACGAAGTCGTCGGGCCGCAGGAAGTCGAACCGGCTCAGATTCGCCGCGATATCAAAGATATTGCTGCCTTCCGGCACGGTCAGTTCGTAATAGAAAACGTCGCCGCGCGCGATGCGGTCAAACACGTGCCAGGGCGTGTCGGCGCGCGTGAACTGGTATTCGCCGGCTTGCAGGCGCCGCCCGGGGTTCAAAGCCCGCACGGCCAGGAATTGCCAGGGATAGCGAATCACCCCGGAACGGGCCAGTCCGGCAGCCATGGCGGACGTGCTGGTCCCCTTCGGAAAGTCGACAATTACTTCATTTTCAAAGCCTTGGAAGGCTGAACGCAGAGAGAAAAAAACGAAGCCAAGGCCGGCTAACGCAAGAAGAAACGCTGCCGCCAGCAGCCGCAAAAACACACGCCCTCGCGGGGAACGTTGACGCTTCATTGCCGGGAGTCGAGGTAGCTTTCCAGAAGGATCACGGCCGCCAGACGGTCCACCGCTTTGGCGCGCTTTTCGATACTGACACCGCTTTCGCGCAGCACCCTCTGTGCCTGAACCGTGGTTAGCCGTTCATCCCAATATTCGACCGGGAGGCCCGTTGCGGCCTGCAGCCGGGCCCCGAACTCGCGCGCGTGCCCGGCTTGCCGGCCCTCCTGGCCGCTCATATGCATCGGATTGCCAATTAATATCAAGGTGACGTTCCGTTCGGCGGCCAACTCCGACAGGCGCGCCAGGTCTTCCCGGATTTTCGTACGCTCCAGCGTCGGCAGGCCTTGTGCGGTAAGGCCGAGTTCGTCGCTGAGCGCCAGCCCAATACGCCGTTTGCCCAAATCGAGAGCCAGGACCCTGCCGTGATTCATTAAGGATTCGGAAGACTTTTTCGATTGCTTGTTCTTCCGATTTCATTTCATCATAGAAATAGGATTCGGAGCACGGATGTCCACGCTCACGCCTACGCCCTCGCCCGCAGTACCGGTTCGCAGACCTGCGCAAACCGGCATCGCCGTTCTGGCTTTTGCCGCCAGCGTGGCGCTGCTGTACTACGGCCGGGTGTTTTTCATCACGCTGGTCATCGCCATTACCATCGCCTTCCTGCTCGATCCGGTGGTGACCGCCTTCGTGAAGCTCCGCCTGCCGCGCGCTTTCGCCAGCTTCATCGTTTGCAGCATCGCCTTGCTCCTGTTGTACTTGATGGGCCTCGGTCTCTATACCCAGTTTTCCCGGTTTGTGGACGACCTGCCCAGCTACAGCCAACGAATGAACGACCTCGTCGATAGCGTCGCGTCACGGGTTGATGACGTGGAGAAGCGGACGTATCAAACCATCATCCCCAAGCGCTTCCAGAACATCCAGCCGGTTGTGCCTGCTCCGCCGCCTGAAACCGGCCGGCGACGCAGGAGTGCCAAGCCCGAAGAAGTGACCCCACCCGCGATTCAGGAGGTGCGCATCCATCAGGAGCCGACTCCGCTCCTGACCTACGTGTACGGCTACGTCCGGTCCTTTTACGACGTCTTGCTCATGGCCAGTTTTGTGCCTTTCCTGGTTTATTTCATGCTGAGCTGGCGCGATCATGTGCGCCGGAGCTTCCTGTATTTGTTCCGCGGCCCGGAACGCCAGGTGGTCGGCAGAAGCTGGGAGGGCGTGGCGGGCATGGTGCGCGCCTACGTGATCGGAAATTTCATGCTGGGACTGCTGATGTCCTTCCTCAGTTCGCTGTTCTTCTTCGGGATCCGCCTTCCGTATTGGCCGCTCATCGGTCCCTTAAGCGGCTTCCTGAGCCTGGTGCCCTACGTGGGATTGCCGCTCGCCATGCTCCCGGCCTTAATCGCGGGCTTGATCGTTTATACAAAAGCTGCGATCTACGTCATGATCGCCGTTGTGGTCGCGGTGCTGCATCTGGTTTCGATGAACCTGCTCTATCCCAAGGTGGTGGGCTCGCGTGTCCATTTGAATCCGTTGGTGGTGACCATCGCGCTGATGTTCTGGGGCACGTTGTGGGGCGGCATCGGATTGTTGCTGGCCATCCCGATCACTGCCGGGATCAAGGCGGTGTGCGACAACGTCACCAGCCTCTACGGATACGGGAAACTGCTCGGAGATTAGCGGCTCGCAATGGACAAACGCTTTCTGATTTTCTTCGGCGCCGGAATCGTGGTGATCGCCATCGCGGTGAGCGCGGTGCTGACGTCGAACAAAGGCTCGCACCTGGTTCTGAAGGGCGACATCCTCAAGGTGCGTTCGGGCGCGCTGGACGCGCAGAACAGTATCGCGGTGCTGGATTTCCGCCTGGAGAACCCGTCGAATGTGCCGTTCGTGGTCAAGGATGTCGTGGTAACTCTGGAGAAAGAAAAAGGCGACCCGGTGGACGGATTCAACGTGTCCAAGAGCGATCTTCGACGCCTCTTTCAATACAACCGGTTCCTGGGCGACCAGTATAACGACGGGCTGTCGCTCGAAGACACCATCCCGCCGCACGGAAAGGTGGACCGGATGGTGGCCACTCGCTTTGAAGTGAGCCACAGTGAACTGGAATCCGCCAAATCCGTGCGCTTGCACATCGACGACGTCGACGGTCCGATGTTCGAAACCACCTATAACCTGAAATAACTTGCGGCGTCTTCTGATCCGTCCAGGAGGCATTGGCGACTGCATTCTGTCTTTACCAGCGCTCGAATATTTGAAGACGGACTACACCGAAGTGTGGGTTCGTTCGGAGTTCGTGCCGCTGATCCGCTTCGCCGATCGCGTGCAGTCGATCGCATCCACAGGGCTTGACCTCGTCGGCTTGCCAAGCGTGGAAGCGCCGCGCGGCGCGATCAAGCGGCTGCGCTCGTTCGACTCCATCGTTTCCTGGTACGGTTCGAACCGTCCGGAGTTTCGCGAACACGTGCGGTCGCTCGGGTTGCCATTCGAGTTCCACCTGGCGCTTCCGCCGCCGGGTGAAAACATTCACGCGACGGACTTCTTTCTCCGCCAAGTTGGAAGCACGGGCGCGGCGCTTCCGCGAATTCCCTGCACGCCGGCGGCTCCAAGCGATGTCGCCATCATTCATCCGTTCTCTGGTAGCACGCGCAAGAACTGGCCGCTCGATCGATTTCGGGAGCTGGCCGCACGCTTGCCGCTTCCAGTGCGATGGTGTGCGGGACCGGAAGAATCGCTCGCGGACGCGGTCCGGTTACCGGATCTTTATGAGCTCGCCTGCTGGCTGGCAAGCGCGCGCCTTTACATCGGCAACGATTCCGGCATCACGCATCTGGCCGCGGCGGTTGGAACGCCCGTGGTGGCAATCTTCGGCCCGACCGATCCGGCGGTATGGGCGCCGCGCGGCGAGCACGTGCGGGTGGTGAGCGGCGAACTGTCCGAGATCCGCGTCGAACAAGTGCTCCGGGCATCAATCCAGGCGCTTGCGGAAGCGCAGTGAACTCAGTGTCAGAATGACAACGCCGAAAACGGCCAAGGCCGCCATCTGCGGCCATAGAACATCCACGCCGCTGCCCTTCAAGAACAGCCCGCGCACGATTTCCATGAAGTAGCGCACCGGGTTGAGCAGCGTCAGGATCTGCACCGCCTCGGGCATATTGCGGATCGGGAAGGCGAAGCCGCTCAGCAGGAAGAACGGCTGGAAGAACATGAAGGTGGTCATCATGGCCTGCTGTTGCGTGCGTGAGATCGTCGAGATGAACAGACCCGCGCCGAGCGAGGTCATCAGAAACAGGCTGCCACAGAAGAACAGCAGCAGCGCGCTGCCGCGAAATGGAATGTGGAAAAGCAGCAGAGCGGCCACAACCACGAGAATCGTGTCGATCAAACCCACCAAAGCGAACGGCAGAGTCTTTCCGAGCATCAACTCGATGGGACGGATGGGCGTGACCATGAGCTGCTCCATGGTCCCGATTTCTTTTTCGCGGACAATGGCCATGGCCGTGAGCATCAACGTCACCAGCATGATGATGTTCACCACGATTCCCGGCACGAAATAGTTGCGGCTCCGCAGATCCGGATTGAACCAGACGCGGCTTTGCATCTTGAGCTGCGGCACGTGGAACGAAACCGCAGCCGGCGCCTGCCGGGCCTCCAGGCGCGCGCGGCTCTGATCCTGCATCACCCTGCCGGCGAAGGTGGTGATGATGGACGACGCGTAGCTCGAAACAATGGAGGCGGTGTTGGAATTGGCGCCATTGATGAGAACCTGCACCGAGGTGGCGCGGCCACGCTGGAGATCGCGCTCAAAGCCCGGCAGAACGCGCACCACCACGTCGGCTTTGTTGGAATCGAGCAGGCGCTGGACATCGCGGTCACTCGAAGGCAGGGCGACGACGTCGAACCGCCCGGAACCCTGAAACGCCGCGAGCAACTCCCGGCTCTCGTAAGTCTGGTCGCCGTCCATCCAGGCTAGCGAGGCATGGTCCACGTCGAGATTCACGGCGAAGCCGAAAACAAAGAGCTGGATGAGCGGCGGCATGAACAACATGGTGCGCATGCGCGGCTCCCGGAAAGCCTGCCTGAATTCCTTTTGGATGATGCCCAGCAATCGTTCGCGCATGATCAGGCCACCTTCAGACGCATCTTGCGCGAAGCGCCGAGAAAGACCAGGCCGGCGTAGACAGCCAGCATCAGCACTTCCACCCAGAGCACCTCGATCCCCACGCCCTTGAGAAACACGCCGTTCAAAATGGTCACGAAGTAGCGGGCCGGCACGATGTAGCTGATGAGTTGGATCACCTTCGGCATGTTCGCGATGGAGTAAATGAAACCCGACAGGAGGTATCCGGGAAGAAAGGAGCTGAGCATGCCCATTTGAAACGCCATCAGTTGGGAACGCGCGCTAGCGGAAAGAAAGATCCCCCAGGAGAGCGCGCCGAACAGGAACAGGCAACTGGTGAAGAAGAGAAACCCGACGTTGCCGCGGAACGGCACCTGGAAGATGAAAACGCCCACGATGATCGAGATCAGCATGTCCACGATGCCCAGCAGAAAGTACGCGATCAGCTTGCCCAGCACCAGCTCGCCGGGACGCACGGGCGTGGAAAGCAACTGCTCCATGGTGCCGTTCTCCCATTCGCGCGCGATGGTCAGCGAACTAAGCATGGACGCGATGATCATCATGGTGACGGCGATCAGCCCGGGGACGATGAAGTTTTTCGATTTGAGGTCGCTATTGTACCAGACACGAATGCGCGGCTCCACGGGCACTTGGAGCGCCTGCCCGCCGTGGCGGACTTGCGCATTCGAGCGAAGCTGGGCAGCATAGCTCTGCACCACGGCGTCTGCGTAGCCAAGCGCGATCGACGCGGTGTTGGAATCGCTGCCGTCCACCAGAAGCTGCACGTCGGCTTCATCGCCCGCCAGCAGATGGCGGGAGTAATAGTGCGGTATGACAACGCTCAGCAGAATGGTGCTGTTGTCGATGGCGCGATCAGTGGCTTTGTAGCCATTCACGGAGTCCAGGATCTGGAAGTAGCGCGAGCCGCGGAGTTGGTTGATCAAGTCGCGGCTTTCAGGCGTCCGGTCCTGATCGTAGACGTAAGTGGGAATGCGGTCCACGTCCAGCGTCAGCGCGTAGCCGAACAGCAGCAGCATGACCAGCGGCAATGCGAGCGCGAGCCACAGGCTGCGGGAATCACGCACGATGTGCAGCAGTTCTTTCTTCGTGACGGCTTTCAACCGGCGAAAGCTCATGCGGCCTTCCTTTCTTCTTCTTCGATCATGGCGACGAAGACGTCTTCCATGGAAGGCTGGATTTTCTCCAGCACCGGGACCTTGATGCCGGCCTGCTCAAGTGCGGCGCGAATCTCGCCCGGCGCCCGGACGTCGTCCAAGGCGGTGACATGCAAACCTCCGCCGAAGACGGCTACGTCCGAGAGGCCGGAGATCTTTTCCAGCGTCCGCATGCTGCCGACCAGATCGGAGACCTCCAGATGAAAAATGTGGTGCGAGGCGAGCGACTGCTTTAGCTCCTCCGGTGTTCCCAGCGCGATCACTTTGCCGCGGTACATCAGCGCGATACGGTGACAATACTCGGCTTCGTCCATGTAATGCGTGCTGACGAAGATGGTGTGACCCGAGCCGGACAGCTGATAGATCAACTCCCAGAAGGTGCGGCGGGCAATGGGATCGACGCCCGACGTCGGCTCGTCCAGAAACAGAATCGGCGGTTCGTGCAGGATCGCGCAACCTAGCGCCAGGCGCTGCTTCCAGCCTCCGGACAGCAGGCGAGTGAGGCTCTTGCGACGTTCCTCGATGCCGGCCATGCGCAGCACATATTCCTTGCGCCACTGGCGACGCTCTTTCGGAACGCTGTAGATGCCGCTGAAGAAGTCAATGTTTTCTTCCACCGAAAGGTCGTCGTAAAGCGAAAATTTCTGCGACATGTAGCCGATGTGCTGCTTTACTGCTTCTGATTGCGTGGAGATGTCCAAGCCGCCAACCGTGGCGTTCCCCGAAGTCGGCTTCAGCAGGCCGCACAACATGCGGATCGTCGTGGACTTCCCCGCCCCGTTCGGACCCAGGAATCCGAAGATCTCGCCGCGGCTGACGTTCAGATTGACATGATCCACGGCGACGAAATCGCCAAAGCGCTTTACCAGGTCGTGGATTTCGACGGCATTAGGCTGCATCTTTGTCCGCCTTCCGGATCAGGCCGATGAATACGTCTTCGAGCGATGGGACGATCTTGCGGAACGTCGTGACCGTATTGCCGTGCGAAGCAAGCGCGCTTTGTAGAGCTTCCGGCGTAGACCCTCCGGGCGAAAGAAAAAGGTGCAGCTTAGCGCCATAGGGCTCCACGGCGAGCACACCTGGCTCGTGTTGCAGCAACGCGCGGGCGGCGCTCTGGTCGGCCGTCACGATTTCATAACAGGCTTCTTCGAGAGTGTGCTTCAGGGCCTGCGGCGATTCGCAGCGGATCATTCGGCCCTGGTTCATGAAACCGACGCGGTTGCAGCGCTCGGCTTCGTCCAGATACGCAGTGGTGACGAAGACCGTCAGCCCATCGCGAACCAGTTGGTACAGAATGGCCCAAAAGTCGCGGCGCGACACGGGGTCCACACCGTTGGTAGGTTCATCCAAGAAAAGAATCTGTGGGTGGTGCAGCAAGGTGCACATCAGCGCCAGCTTCTGTTTCATGCCGCCGGACAGATTCGCGGCCTGGCGTTTGCGGAACGGCTCCATGCGAGTCATGCGGAGCAGGCGCTGGATCAACGGCTCGCGCTCGGCCTTCAAGAGCCCGAACAGATCGGCGTAGAAGTTCATGTTCTCGTCGATCGTGAGATCGCCGTAGAGCCCGAAGCGCTGGGCCATGTAGCCGATCTGATCCTTGACGGCATCCGGCTCGCGAGCCACGTCGTGTCCTGCCACCCAAGCCTGACCCTCAGTAGCGTCCAGCAGGCCGCACAGCAGGCGCAGCGTCGTTGTCTTGCCGGCGCCGTCCGGGCCCACCAAGCCAAAAATCTCGCCGCGCGCCACTTCGAGATCGAGATGGTCCACCGCCGTTAGTTCGCCGAAGCGGCGAGTGAGGCGTGTCGCGCGGATCATGGGTTCAGCGGGTGTCAATTGAGTTGAATCTCCGCGTCAACCGGCATGTTCAGTTTCAGTTCGCCGCTCTGGTTGTCGACGTCGATCTTGATGCGGTAAACCAGCTTCACGCGTTCCTCCTTGGTTTGAATCTGCTTGGGCGTGAATTCGGCTTCCGAGGAGATGAACGAAACGCGGCCCGGATATTTCTTGCCGGGAAACGAATCGGTGGTCAGGTATGCCGTCTGGCCAAGTTTGACTTTCCCGAGGTCCGTCTCGTTGACGTAAGCGCGCAGCCAGGGATGGCCGAGGTCGCCGATGGTGACTACCGTAGTGCCGGCAGCCAGCACTTCACCCACCTCGGCCGATTTCACCAGCACCACACCGTCTACTGGCGAAGCGACCACAGTATCTTCGATCTGCGTCTGCGTAATGGCGACCTGGGCGCGGGCGCGAGAGACATCGGCGTGATGCGCCTCCAGGTCCTGTTGAAGGCGCTTCAATTCCAGTTCGTTGGCTTGGCTGGAGTGCAGAGCGGCTTCAGCTCGCGCCACCTGAGCGCGCGCAGCGTCGATATCCTCCTTGCGCGGGCCTTCCACTACCAGGGCGAGCCGCTCATTGGCTTGCCGCAGCAGCGCCGTCGTACTGTCCAGCTTGGTGCGGTATTGATCGTACTGCTGGCGTGAAATGTCGTCGTTCTTCATCAGGTCCTGCACGCGATCCCAGTCCGATTTGGCCTGGTCGTTCTGGGCCTTGGCGTCCGCAACCGCCGCGCGCGCCTCCTGGATTTCCTGGGGACGGGAGCCTGCCACCAGTTGGGCGAGTTGCGCCTGCGCCGCACGCAGTTCCGCCTGGTGGAGCGCGATGTCGCTTTCAACCGTCCTCCGCTGCCATTGCAAGGACGTTTCCGATTGCTGGTACTGCGATTCGGAAGCCGCCAGGCTGGCTTCGTCGCGGCTGCGCTGCTGCTCCACCTGGTCGCGGTCGATGCGCGCGATGATGGTGCCTTTCTTGACGAAATCGCCTTCGTCCACATTAAGCTGCACCAGCTTGCCGGGGACCTTGAAGGAGATGTCCACTTGCGTCAGTTCCAGGTTGCCGGAGACGCTCAGCGTGCCTGTGGACTTGGGATGCAGCCAATCCGACAAATACACCGCATAGGCCGTCGCGGCAACGGCTAGCAGAACGATGGGAATCACGATTTTTCTTTTCATGAGAGCCTCACTGGATCATGCTCTGGATCGTGCCCGTGGCGGTGCCCAGGTCGATGCGAGCGAGGTTGTAGTTATAAAGGGCGCTCACGCGGTTGTCGCGCGCCCGCGCTAGACGCGTCTGTGCGTCGGTGACTTCGATGCTGTTGGTGACGCCGGCCTTGTAGCGGCGTTCCGCCTGCGCCAGTTCGTTTTCTGATAGCTTTAAGCCTTCTTCGGCGGTTTTTACCTGCGCGTCGGCCGAGCGCAGGCTGTCGATGGACGTTCGCACGTCCAGGTCGATCTGATCACGCAGGTCTTCGGTGCGGATCTTCTCGCCGCGGTACTGCGATGCGCTTTCGGCGCGGCGGGCGTCGCGTCGTCCACCATCGAAAATCGGAATCCGGACGGTCGCTCCGACGCTCCGCGTGGGCAGCGCACTGAAGGCGCTCGAACCCAGGTCGCCGTAGTTGGCGAAAGCGCTCACCGAAGGAAGACGCTCCATCTTAACGGCGCTGTAGTTGAGCCGTGCGGTTTCCTCGCGGCGACTCTGGGCTTGCCACTCGGGACGGTTTGCGCGCGCCGTGGCCAGTTCATGCGCCTCATCCACAGCGTCCATAGGAATGTAGGTGAGCCGGTCCGTCAGCTCCACAGGGTTGTCCAGCTTCAGGCCGATCACCTTGAGGAGTTGCAGGTGCGTGCGATCCACGTCATTCTCCGCCACCAGAAGCTGCTGGCGGTCGTTGGCAAGCTGAACCTCGGCGCGCGTAATCTCGATGCCCGTGCCGGTGCCGGCTTGCTTTTGCGTCTGCGCGAGCCGCAGTAAGGCTTCAGAAAGGTCCACGTTGGCTTGCGCGGTCTCGAGCGTCGCCTGCGCGCGGAGGCCTGCCAGATAAGCGCGCGCCACCTGATCGGTCACCTGGTTCCGCGTGCCCTCGTTATCCGCCTTGACCGCTTCGATGGCCACTTTGGAAGCTTGGTAGCGGCGGATCGTGCTGAAGTCGAACACCGTCTGGTTGACACTGGCGCGCACATCGAAAACCCCGAACGGACCCACGAACGTGGGGATACTGAAGCCGGGAATGGGAACTTTTGAGAAGTTCGCAAAGTTGAACCCGAAGGCCTTCAGGTTGTTGGTTTCGTTTTGATATTGGGTGTAGCTTTCGAAGTCGGGCAGCAGGCCGGCCCGCGCCTCGTCGGCCTGCGACTGCGCCTGCTTCAGCGCCTCTTCGGCCAGCTTGACCCGCGTGCTGCCTTCTGGCGCCAGCGCTAGTTCCACGGCCTGCTTCAGGCTGAGCTGCAACACTTGCGGCCGTGTTTGTAATTGTTGTGCCAGCGCCGGAGCGGCTAGTGCCAGGCTGAGCAAAAGTTTAGTGGATTGCATGATGATGCACCTCCGCGGAGACGGGCGCCATCAGCCCCGCCACGATGAACGCTTTCATGCGGCGCAGAGTTCCTTCCGGGTCGCCCATGGGATCGCACCGTCCGCCGGACATGGCCCGCAACATCTCACCGGCGCCCATCGTATGCGCCATCACACCAATGGCAAAGTGGATGCGCCAAACGAGTTCGGCAACCGGAACCTCCGGCAACGCTCGCTGCAACGCGGGAATAAAACGGCGAGCGAGCGGCTCGAACTGCTGTTGATAAAGACGCTCAGAGAAGCCGCCCGGCTCGGTGTATAAACGCCCAACCAACGGAACGAATTCTTTGGCGTGCCCGCCGGCGATCTCAATCACCGGACGCAGGAAAGCGTCCAAAATCTTCTCAAGCGGCACGGGCTCGCCGCAGGCCTCTGCCTCGTAGCCGTCCAGAAGCGCCAATCGTTGCTGGTTCACCGGACCCATGCGCCGGCCGATCACCGCCTGCACGAGCGCCTCTTTGGATTGGAAATGGTAATTCACCGCCGCTAGATTTGCCTGAGCTTCCGTGGTGATAGCGCGCAGCGAAGTTGCCTCGAAGCCGTCGCGTGCGAAGAGGCGCTCAGCGGCGTCGAGGATCCGGTCCTTAGTAGTCATACGTATGTTTCAATTATACGTATGAAATAAAACGTGTCAAGGACTAGAGAAGCCGACCGAAGTCAAAATGAGCCCGAGCTTCCGGTTATCTCCTTGCACGGAAAAGGATTTATCGATTCTGATCGTCACCGTGACGCTGTCTCCACCTGGATTCTGTGGTGCGCTGGAGAGTACATAGCTGCCCGGCCTAGAGTAGATTTGCGACGCAACCGGATGGCCATCCAGCTCGACCCACACCTGGCGGGCGGGCGCAGCATCGGGAATTACAAAACGAACCCAAAGCGGCGCGGGCTGGCTCGGCGGCTTGAGCAGGATGGTCGCCGACTGGCTCATCCAGCGCCACTGGCCGCTCTCGAGTTGATAAATCCCGCTGACGATCTGCTGTTCAGCTTGGGGAGCATTCATCGGCAGGTCGGTGAGTTCGGGTTTACGCGCGAGCATGACTTCAGCGCGTACCTGGTCGATCGGTGCGAGCGAGAGATCGAACGGGCGGAGGCCGAACATCGTTGTCGAGTATGCCGAGCGGCCGTGCAAGGCGACGAGCCGCAACGGAACGCGGGAGGTAATGATGCGTTGCGCCGTGGTGGCCAGAACGCCGCCGCCGGTGGTGAATGGAATGGGATAGCTGAGTTCGCTGGTGACCACCATTTCGTTCGGGTGAATGGCTTGGCCCTGCCGCAATGGCAGTCCGCCTTCGGATTCGAAGTAGTAGCGCAGGCCCCATTCGCCGTTGATCCAGGTGCGCTTCGCTTGGACGTCCTTTGCGAGCGTGCGGGCGAATTGGCGGTAGCCGTCCCAGTGCTTGTAGTTCACCCAGGCGAGAGCGATGCTCAGGACAAATCCGCAGGCCAAGCTCGTTTGCAGCAGGCGCAGGCTCGCGCGTTGCGTTGCCAGGATCGCCATGGGCAGCGCGACGGGAAGCAGATAGCGTGCCGATCCGGCAAAGAAGATCACCAACGCGCCAGCGAAGAAAATCAGCACCCATTGGGCGGGAAACTCGCGCCAGTGCTTAGCGCTCCAGATCAGAATGCCGACGCCGATCGCGACCGATCCCCAGAATAGCGGGTTCGCATCGTAAAAGGCCGCGCCGATCGCGACGGGCAGAGTCATCAGCGGCGGGAGCCAAAGCGTGGGGAAGACCAACCAGGCCAGGTGCGCGGTGAGAGCGACGGCGCTCTTAAGCTTTTGCCCGGCAACTTCGAGGCCGTAGCTTTGCATGTATCCCGCCAGTACGCCCGCCGGCAGTGCGCCGGTGGAGAAACGCTCGAACACTTGCCAGGCGCCAAGAGCAGCGATGGGCGTGATCGATGCGATGACGGCGGCGCGCCATTTTCGGCCGTAGAGAAAGAGGATGGGAGTCAGCAAGACCGACTGGTACGCGCAGATTCCCGCCAGCGCCATCGCGAGCACGGAAGCAGCCAGGACGCGCGTCGAGCGATGATCCACGGCCCAGATATAGAGCGCCGTCGCCGCGAGCCATAGAGCCGCGAATGGCACGTCGGCTTCGAGCGACGTTCCATTAATCACGAATACAGGCGTGGCAATGAACAGCAGCGTCGCCAGCAGCGGATGCGGGCTGAAGCGCCGCGCCAGGGCCAGCGCGCTGAAGGCGGCCATTAGCGAAAACAGAATATAGGCGGCGTGGAAAGGAATTTCGCGGATGTCGCGAAACGCCGCCAGAAGCACCGCGAGAACCCAGGCATTGAGCGGCGGGTGCGATTGCCCGCGCATATCGATCTCACGCCCCATGAAGACGTAATCGGTGTGCTTGGGGTGAAGCGGCTCGATCTGTGCGTGTTCGGCTTCGGTCAGATAAAGCACATCATCGCCCTGCATCGCCTGGTTGAGGAATGGAACCCGGAGGGCCAGGACGGCCAGGGCGACGACGATCAGTTGGCGGCGCAAGGATCAAGATACCGCGCTGGGGGCGGTGGCTGGTGATTAGTGGCTGGAGGCTGGTGGTCAGCGCAACACGACTGGTAACCTACGCCGCTAGCGCTCAGACAATTGAAATAATATGGCGATGACGATGAACGTTGCTGAAATTTGCAAGCGGCACCTCCGCTTGATCCTGGCCGCAACCCTGGGGATTGCCAGCGCGTGCGCACAGACTCAACAGACGATTCAAACTACCGCCGACGTCAACTTCAGCGGGACCGTGACGCAGCTTGCAGTCGCGTCCGGCAATGCACCCCTGGTGCTTCTTGGTACCGGCACTCTCGGGACACTCGGAGCTGCCGGCGTGTATATCGACGTAGAGCAATCCAGCAATGGAACCTCTGGCGCTGTGAACATCCGCTTTTTCAACATCGGCAAGGGCGGGCAGCAGGAGAACGCGTCGCTTCCCTATCTCTTTGCGAATACGGCCAACGCCAAGCGCACCGTCCCGAAACCGGGTGGCTTCACCGAAACCGCTACCGGAACCGCCGATATCGCCAGCGGCAGTCAGGTGTTCCTGGGCGCCACAGGCAGCTTTCCGTTCAGCATGGCCATCACCGCGGGCGCCATCAACGCTCCCATAACCTTTACCCTCACCGGGACCGCCACCATTAACCTGGACACTTCCGTGCAGCCGCCGGCACAGGTTCTTACCAGCACTACAGGTTCGCCCGTTCGGTTCAACGAGGCCCTCTTGCTCGGGCCGCAAATTAAGGAGTACTTCTATACCGTCGAAACCAATGATGGCGGCTCATGGCTTACCATCGTGTCGCCGAATCCGGATCCCACTCCGCCCTTGACCCCCGGGACGGCGACCGGAGAAGTCAATCCAAGCGGTATGAGCCCCGGCGTCTACCAGGGCTCCGTCCAGGTGACCACCACATCGGGCGGAGGCAGCAGCCAGCTTCGCTCTCCTCACGTCGACCAAACAGCGACCGGGCCCACAGCCACCGTGCCCGTCACCATGATCGTGCCTGCGGCTGCACAGCTTGTGGTCTCGCAGACCGGCGTATCGTTTCAGACGATCGCGGGCACGCCGTCTCACGCCGCGCAATCCGTGTCAGTAAGTAGTTCGGGGGCGGCCCTTGCGTTCAGTGCCACTGTTTCCACATTGGGCGGAGGCGGCTGGCTGACTGTCTCGCCCGCTAACGGCTCGGCAAGCGCCACCGCGCCGGTCAGCGTCACCGTCGGCGCCAACCCCACAGGCCTCGCCCCGGGCACATACTCGGGCCGCGTTGACTTCGCGTCCGCCGCAGCGAGTAATTCGCCGCAATCGGTTTACGTAACGCTTACCGTTCTGAGCAGCACCGCAAGCACCGGCCCGGTAATCGCCCCTTCCAGCCTGATTTTCGTGGCGGCGGAAGGATCGAATCCCGCGCCCCAAATGCTAACCATATCGAGCGCCTCGGCCCAGTCCATCGATATTTCGAGTCTCGCTGACGCGGCGAATCCGTGGTTTTCGATCAGTCCTTCCAGCGGCGCGATTACGGCCGCCCAGCCGCTGACGCAGAGCATCTCGGTGAGCACTACGGGCCTCGCGCCGGGCGTTTATCAAGGCCATTTGAGCGAGCAGGTTTCGGCCGCGACGGCCTATCTCGTCCCCGTGGTCCTGGTGGTGACGCCCGCCGGTGGCGCGTGCACTCCCACGCGGTTGGTAACCGTACTAACCAACCTCATGGACAAATTCCAGGTGATCGCAGGTTCACCAACGCCGCTCCAGGCGGCGGTGCTCGACGATTGCGGAGTTCCGCTCACGGCGGGTTCAGTGATGGCGATGTTCAACACGGGAGACGCCCCGGTCGCCATGGTTCCCACCGGCGCCGGCGATTGGGCCGGCACCTGGATGCCGCACAACACACCCAGCGGAACGGCGACCGTCACCGTCAGCGCACATTCCACTGCTTCGGTCGCAAGCAGCTCGGCGGTAGCTGCGGGCGGCGTTACAGAGAATAAATCAGTGCCCATGATGGCGCCGGTTTCGCCGGTTGTGAGCGCGGCAAGTTTCACGTCCGGCCAGCCGCTCGCGCCCGGGACCTTCGTTGCCATATTCGGTCCGAATGTCGGGCCGGGGTCGGGCGAGCTGGCTTCCGTGCCCTTCCCCAAGGTGCTAGCAGGAGTTCAGGTCCTGCTTGGTGGCGAGCCGATCCCCCTGCAGTATGTGGGCGCAAATCAGATCAACGCCGTGATTCCCTGGGACGTACCATTGAACGCGACGCTCCCGCTGGCGGTACAGTTCAACGGCATGTCGTCAATGCCTGTGGGGGTGGTAACCGCGCCCGCTACTCCAGCGGTCTTTACGCAGAACCAGAGCGGCTCCGGCCTGGGCAGCATTCTCATTTCGAAAGCGGATGGAACGGTCGCGGTCGCGGGGCCATCGGCGTCAGCCCGCACGGGCGACGTGCTGGAAGTTTATTGCGCGGGGCTGGGAGCCGTGAATTCGCCGCCTGCGGCAGGAGAAGCCGCCTCGTTGACGAGCCTTTCGCACACCGTACTGCCAGTCACCGCGACCGTTGGCGGCGTAGCGGCTGAAGTCCCGTTTTCGGGCTTAGCGCCCGGGTTCGTAGGACTCTACCAGGTGAATGTTACCGTCCCCGCTGGAGTCTCACCCGGACCCGCCGTCGCGGTGGTGCTCAAGGAAGGCAGCTTCTCCAGCCCGCCGGTAACAGTACCGATTCAGTAGCGCGACCCGTTTTTGCTCGCGTCTATTTGGATTTCGATTCTGCCACGTGCTTTTCGTAATCCGCGGCCGACAGCAGATCCTGAAGCTCGGCGGGAGCGGATAGCCTGATCTTCACCAGCCAGCCGTCGCCATAGGGATCCTGATTGAGTTTTTCGGGCGCAGAGGCGAGCGCGCCGTTGACTTCCACGACCTCACCCGAAACCGGGGCGTAGATGTCCGAGACCGCTTTCACGGATTCTACCGAACCGAGCGTGCCTCCGCGCTCGAAGCGCGCTCCCGGCTTGGGAAGATCGACATAGACGATGTCGCCAAGCTCCTCCTGCGCATGGTCGGTGATCCCGATGACGCCGGTGTCGTGTTCGATGCGGACCCACTCGTGTTCCCTGGTGTACTGCAAGTCGGATGGATGCATTATTTGGCTCGCTGGTAGAACGGAGTTGGCACCACCACTGCCTCGACGGGCTGGTTACGAATCATAATCTGGATCGGCTGGCCAGGAACAGCTCGTTCGCTTGGAAGATAGCATAGTCCAATGTTTTTGTTCAGAGTAGGCGAAGGACCGCCACTGGTGACCCAGCCCGCTGGCGAGCCGTCGATGTAAACCTCGCAGCCGTCGCGCCCGATGCCGCGTCCGGTCATCTCGAAACCGGCGAGGCGGCGGGTAATTCCCTGCTGCTCTTGATGCGCGAGCGCCACCCGGCCGATGAACTCGCCTTTGTCCGGCTTCACGATCCATCCGAGGTTGGCTTCCAGCGGGGTGATGGCGGCATGGATTTCGTGGCCGTACAGAGCCATCGCGGCCTCCAGGCGCAGTGTGTTGCGGGCGCCGAGTCCGCACGGCTGGACGCCGAACTCCTGGCCGGCGGCGAGAATCTCGTTCCAGACGCGCTCGGCGTGCTCGGGCGCGAAGTAGATTTCGAAGCCGTCTTCGCCGGTGTAACCAGTGCGTGCGATGCGGGCGGGAATGCCCGCGACTTGGGCATCGCTGAAATGGTAGTAGCGGATGGCTGCCAGATCCACCGCGGCTAATTTCTGGAGCGTCGAGAGCGCTTTCGGCCCTTGGATCGCTAATTGGACATAGCGGTCGCTGGTCAATTCCACTTGGGCGTTCACGCGGTTGGCAGCAGCGATGTGTTCGTAGTCCTTCTCCTGATTGGAGGCGTTCACGCAGAGAAAGTAGTGATCGGCGGCGACTTTGTGAACCAGGATGTCGTCCACGAATCCGCCGTGTTCGTAAAGGAGCCCCGAATATTGCGCCTGGCCGGGTTTCAACGCTGCGACGCTGTTGGTGGTGACGAAATCGGCGAGCGCCGCCGCCTGCGCCCCGCGAATCTCGATTTCACCCATGTGGCTGACGTCGAATAGGCCGGCGGCATTGCGCACCGCGCGATGTTCTTCGAGAATGCCGGAATACTGCAGCGGCATTTCCCAGCCCCCGAAGTCGACCATCCGCGCGCCCAGCTTGCGGTGAATGCCGTTGAGGGGCGTGGCTCTGAGTGTAGCGGCCGTCATCGGCTACGACCCGAAGCTTTTGACGGCGGACTCTTCGTCGTTGAAGACTTCAAACATTTGGTACAGCTTGGTGAGCTGAACCAGGTCCTTTACGCGCGGCGCCAGCTTCATCAACTTCAGTTTGCCACCCTGGTGCTGCGTAGTGGTGTACGCCGCCACCAGTTCGCCCAAGCCGCTCGAGTCCATGTAGTAGACCTCGGCCAGATTCAGGAGAATTTTCTTGCGGCCCGTGGCCAGCGTGTCCTGAATGATGTCGCGCAGCTTCTGCGTATCGCGGCCCAGAGTGATGTTGCCTTGCAGATGCAGAACGACCACATCGCCAACCTCCCAGTCGAAGTATTCCAGGGCCATGCAGCGACCTTATCGCGGCGTTTGCGCGAGTGTCAAATGACGGTCGACGGCGCGCACTCGGACAATTTACGCTGCAGGAAGCGGCGCTCGGGTTCCGAACAGCGCAGGGCCAAAGCCGCGCGGAAGCAGGTGGCAGCATCGTGGGGGCGCTCCAGCTCCAGCAGAAGATGGCCGCGCACGGCGAGCAGGAGATAGTAGTTGCTCAAACGGGGACTCTCCTGTAGCTTTTCGACGGCGGCCAGAGCCTCGGCGGGCCCGTGGACTTTGGCAAGCGCAACGGCGCGGTTCAGTTCGACCACTGGCGAGCCGGTGAGCGCCAGCAGGTCATCGTAGTGGTTCAGGATCGCGGGCCAGTCGGTTGACTCGAGACTCGCGGCGCGCGCGTGCGTGGCGGCGATGGCGGCTTGGACGTGATATTCGGAGACGGCAGCGCCGGTGATGGATCGATCGAAGTAGTGAAACCCGAGGGCAATGAGCTGCTGGTCCCACCGGCTGCGATCCTGGTCTTCGAGCAGGATCAAGTCTCCCGCCTCATCCACACGCGCCGGTAAACGCGCCGCCTGCAGAGCCATCAGCGCGACCAATGCGTCGGCCCGGGGAACCCCGAGCGAAGAATCGGCCAGCAGCCGGCCCAGGCGCAGTGCTTCACCGCAGAGGTCCTGACGGATCAGATCCTCGCCCTCGTGCGCGGCGTAGCCTTCGTTGAACAGGAAATAGATCACTTCGAAGACGGAGTCCAGGCGCTCACGCAACCCGGGGCCTGAGGGGAAGTCGAGAGTGAGACCGCGCGCGCGAATCTGGCGTTTGGCGCGCACCAGCCGCTGGGCGATGGCGGCATCGTCGGCCAGAAACGCACGGGCGATTTCGCGCACGCTGAACCCGCCGGCGGTTTTGAGACTCAAGGCGACGCGCGCATCGTGCGGAATGTCCGGATGGCAGCACATGAAGATCATGCGCAGCTCGTCGTCGCGGAGTTGCTCTTCGAGCCGCGGATCTTCGGGCAGAGTAGTAGCAGACTGGTACAGCTCGGCGACCACTGCGTCGGCTTGCTGGCCGACGAACCGGCTGCGGCGGACCGCGTCGATGGCCGCATTGTGCGCCACGCGAAAGAGCCAAGCCGCGGGATTCTCCGGCACGCCGTTGTACGGCCATGTCTGGAGAGCCCGCAGCATGGTCTCCTGCACGGTTTCTTCCGCCAGATCGAGATGCGCCGGGCCGAGTAGCCGTACCAGGTGTGCTGTCATGCGGCCGGCCTGGCGACGGAACAGGTGTTCCAGCAGGACCGCGGTCTGTGCGGAAGCGCTCACGATCCGAACACGTGCCTCACTTCAATTGTGCCGTCGTATTCCAGGTGAGGATGAGTGAGCGAGTGTTTCACCGCGTCGTCGTAGCTGGCGGCTTCAATGGTGTAGTAGCCTCCCAGGAGTTCCTTGGTTTCTCCATAAGGCCCGTCGCTCACGTGCGGCTTGCCGCTTTGCGGGCGGATGATGCGGCCCGAATCGGGCGTCAGACGTTTTCCATCCTTGGCGAACGGCAGATTTCTCCAAGCCATGTACTTCTCCGTGGCTTTCTGCATCTCTTCCGGGCTGAGACGCTGCATGTTCGTCGAATTGTCATACAGCAAAAGCATGTATTGGGGCATCGTTTCTTTCTCCTTTGTGACCGAATCCGGTCTTTCGGACCTATGACGAACGGGACCGCTCAAAATCGACACAGGCGAGACCCTCTCACATTGTTTCAAAGCCCCGCCCAGGACTAGTTCGAAGGCGGGCCAGATGACTCCCAAGGTAGAATAAAGATTACGCCTCCTGCATCCGGGAGCGCGCGCTAAGTCTCTAACAAACATGTCTACAGCTTATATTTGTGAAGGTGTCCGGACGCCCATCGGACGGTATGGAGGAGTGCTTGCCGGGGTGCGCCCGGACGATCTGGCCGCGCACACGCTGAGCACGCTGCGGGAAAAGTTCGCCAAAAGCGACTGGCAGACGGTGGACGAAGTGATCCTGGGCTGCGCGAACCAGTCCGGAGAAGATAACCGGAATGTGGCGCGCATGGCTCTGCTGCTGGCGGGCATCCCGCATACGGTTCCGGGCGTCACGGTGAACCGGCTGTGCGCCTCGGGGATGGAAGCCGTTTCGGTGGCCTCCCGCGCGATCGCCGCGGACGAGATTTCGCTCGCCGTCGCCGGGGGCGTGGAGAGCATGAGCCGCGCGCCGTTCGTGATGGGCAAGCAGACCGCGGCCTTCGGACGGAATGCGGAGCTGTTCGACACCACGCTGGGCTGGCGCTTCATCAATCCGTGCCTGCAGCAGCGTTATGGCACCGATTCGATGGCCGAGACGGCGGAGAACGTTTCCGAAGACTACAAGGTGGACCGCGAGTCACAGGACCGCTTCGCGCTGCGCTCGCAGCAGAAGGCCGCGGCAGCTCAGAAGTCAGGATTTTTCGCCGAAGAGATCGCGCCTGTGAACGTTCCCGGGCCGAAGGGTAGCGTGAAAGTAGTTGCTGATGACGAACACATCCGGCCGGACTCCACCTTGGAAGGCTTAGCCAAGCTGCCGACGCCGTTCCGCAAAGGCGGCACAGTGACGGCGGGCAATGCGTCCGGGATCAATGACGGCGCGTGCGCGATGTTCGTGGCTTCCGAAGCCGCGGCGGCGCGGTTCGGGCTGAAGCCGCTGGCGCGTATCGTGGGCTCATCGTCAGCGGGCGTGGAGCCGCGTGTCATGGGCGTGGGACCGATTCCCGCGATCCAGAAGCTGCTGGCGCGGCTGAAAATGTCCATCGCGGACGTCGATTTTCTGGAACTGAACGAAGCATTCGCAGCGCAATCGCTGGCGGTTACCCGCGCGCTGGGCTTACCGGACGATTCCGAAAAAGTGAACCCCAACGGCGGCGCCATCGCGCTGGGGCATCCGCTGGGAATGAGCGGAGCGCGGCTGGTGCTGACCGCGACGCACCAGTTGCAGCGAACCGGCGCGCGCTACGCGCTGGCTTCCATGTGCATCGGCGTCGGCCAGGGCATGGCAATGATGCTGGAGCGCGTCTAGCGGGAGGACCGCAGCGCGTCCAAGAAAGCGCGGCCGTCGGCGATCTCGTCTTCGCTCACAATGTGCGGACGTCCGTGATAGATCCTGCAGTGGACGTCCGCGCCGAGTTCGGTTAGGACCCGTTCTGTTTCGCGCGTGCTTTCCTGCGGCACCCAATCGTCGGCGTCGCTGCCGGTCAACAGAACGCGCAAGCCGTCCAGACGCGGCGCCCAGGCTTTCCAATCCGAGCCCGGCGGACCCATCATCGCACCGGTATAGACGATGATGGAAGCCACGCGTCCGGGATGCCGCAGGGCATACTCAATCGACAGGCAAGCGCCTTGCGAGAAGCCAACCAGGACGATGCGTTTCGGGCCAAGCCGGCCACGTTCGGAGGCTTCTTCCACCGCCTCGTGGCAGCGCTCGACGGCTTCACTGAGGAATGGTTCGTTGGATTCGCGGGGATCCCAGTAGCGGCCCGGGTACCAACTGCCGGGAGTTTCGGCGACGGGTACCAGCCAGCGAACGCCCGGGAGGTCGCCGAACCGGGCCGCCAAATCGATCTTTTCTTCGGGGGTCTTGCCGCGTCCATGCAGCAACACGCCGGCCAATTGAGCAGCGCCCCGCGCCGCACCTACTTCGCGGACACGGGGCGCAGTGACATCACTACTCACAACTATTGCTTCTTCGGAGTGTCTCCGCCGATAAAGACAGCCTTGCGCCGGGACGGCCCGATACCCACCGCGTCGGCGGCGGACGGAGTGCTGCCAGGCACGGAAGCGGGTACGGCAATGGCTTCCACGTGATGCGGGAAGTTGTTCTCCGGAATGGTGATGGGGTCGAGCATCGCCATGATTTCATCGCGGCGCGCTTCGAACCAATCCGGCAGCAACAACTGATGTCCCAGAGCGTCGTAGGGCTCATCGCGCGCGAATCCGCCTTCCGCTGTGGCGGCGCATTCCACGAGAATGCCACCCGGGCAACGGCAGTAGATCGAATGGAAGTAGTTGCGGTCCTTGATTTCCGAGCAATCGGTGTAGCCCAGCTCTTCGTAAATTCCCTTCTGCTCGGCCAGTTTCGCATCGGTACCCGCGTCGAGCGCGACGTGGTGGCCGGTGCCGGCTCCGAAGGTCCAGCTGCCGGCGGGACGATCCGGCTCATGCACCAGAACGATGGTCCGGTTGGCGCCGCCGCCGTCCAGTTCCAGGCGGTGGAAGTTACCCTCCACGCCGGTTTCCTTGAAGCCCAACGCGTCGATGAAGAAGCGCTTGGTTTCCGCGGTTTCGCGCACCGAAAGCACCGGTCCATGGAACCCGTGGGTAGCGACGTCAGGGGTGATGTCGTTCACGGTCCAAGGCTTGCGGTCGTCGGTATTGTCTTCGATGACTTCCAGCTGCAGCCCGGACGGGTGGCTGAAGCGGATGAACTTCTGGCCAAAACGTTCCTGAATGCCGCTGTGCTTCACCTTGTGGCGCGTTAAGTGCTCGTTCCAGAACTTGGTGGCGTCCTTCTTCACGGTGTAGGCGGTGGATTGAATCTGGCCTGACCCCGGTCGCCCGGCGACGCGCTTGTACGGGAACGTGGTATAGACCGACCCCGGTTCCGCGTTGGCGTTCGCGTAATACAGATGGTAGTGGGCATAACGGCCGTCAAAGAGAATGGTTTGTTTGATCAGGCGCTGCCCAAAGACCTGCGTCAAGAAATCTACGTCTTCCTGGGCTCCCGCGGCACAAACGGTGACGTGGTGAAGGCCCGTTACCAAAGACATGGTGCTATACCTCCGGCGGAATTATATCAATGTGTGGTTTGACCTTTCCACAGCCCCGAAAGAGTGTGAAAAAGCCGCATTACGCGGACCGAAATTAGAGTTCGATGGCGTGGTTACACTATATCACAGCCGAGCCTGCATGCAAGACACAAACGGGCCAAATTGCTAGCTTTCGGCGCGTTCGTAGGCGGGGTCGGGAAGGCTCGCGGGCCACAGCCGGCGCGACCATCGGGCGTGGAAGGCGACTTCGCAAAAGTAATTCACCAGCGTCACCACCGGAACGACAAGCGCGAGCGGGGCGAGCAGCGCGGTCCAGGGAGTTTCGCGAACCAAGCTGGCGGCGATTCCAAGCACGGTATGGGTTAATCGGACGTAGCTTCCGTTAGCACCTCCGACGCGCGCGCGGCCATGCCGCAGGTCCTCCAGGAACGACGGGATGTCGCGGGCAGCCGAGGCTTCCGTGTACGTCAGGCCCAAGGCGGCGGTGGTGTGGGCATCGCTACCGCCCAGCGGAGCTTTTCGCCAGTCCTCGGCCAGCCGGGCGGCGGAACGGTTGTTGGCCACAGGGATGTGCCCGTTCAAGGTCTCCATCGCGGGAAATAATTCCGCAAAGAGCGGAAAGTCGAGTTCGTTGCGGCGGCCCGTCAGACTGGAAAAGACGTGGTTGATGCTGAAGAAGATTCGTTGCTCGCGCAGATAGGCGGCCAGCGACGGAACGTCTTTGCGGCGCCTCTGGAGTTCGACGTGGTGCCGGTCCTCAATGCCATACACGCCGACATGAATTTCGGTCCCGCTGGGCGTAATGCAGGTGACTTCCTCGCTCAGGAAGAAATCGGGATAGCGGCGGAGCTGCTCGGCGGCATCGATGGAATCATGGTCGGTGACGGTGACCAGGTCCATGCCACGGCGCTTGAGAGTCTGATAAACAGCCTCCGGCTCGCTGTAGCACTCGCGGCAGACGCGGTTCACCAGGGGGATGGTGCACATGCCCGAATGGCGCGTGTGAACGTGCAAGTCGCACTTCATGGCCCCTTTGTAACGCGCCTGCGGTTACATTCAGTTGAATTGTGGAAAAAACATCTGTGACAGGAAATGTCATCAAACAGAAATGCATTGGTTTGTTGCGCTCTTGCCAGGCGGACACGGGAAATGTTTCAAACAAATTAGCATTCCATTGCCGGGGTGTTACGCGGGCTTGACGTGGCTGGCCGGTTGGGTATACTGGCTGAATCTTTGGAATGCCTCACCCGAGGCGGCAGTCCAACGGCAGAGGAGGAAATTGATGTCGTTCATTGCGTGGATCGTTCTGGGATTGCTCGCCGGATTCATTGGCAGCAAGTTGGTGAACAAGCGCGGCGAGGGGCTGATTCTGGACATTTGTCTGGGCGTGGTGGGCGCGATTGTCGGCGGCTGGTTGTTTCGGACGTTTGGCGCGAGCGGCGTTACTGGCCTGAACTTGTACAGCTTGCTGGTAGCCGTAATTGGCGCAGTTGTGGTCTTGCTGGCATACCACGCCTTGCGGCGCGCTTGACGCCTCAGTCGTTGGGGCGGCGAAGGCTCAGTGTCCGGCCGGCGAAATAACCAACCACGACGGCGAAGATAAAACCAAGGACGAGAGGCGAGGGATTTTCCACATTCTGGTTATCGTCCGAGACGGAAGCTGACTTGAGGATTGCATGGTGACGAAAAAACAAAGTTCCGCTAAGAAGCACCGGCGCCCGCGGGTGTCGTTTAACCACGCCATGATCTATGTTCGGGACGTAGCGCGCGCGCTGGACTTCTACGAGCGCCTGCTTGGTTTCGAGACCATCGAGACCGTGCACGGCGGCCCACGGCTGGTTTACGCCCGGCTGAGTTCGCCGGTTGGAACGGCGACCATCGCGCTGCATCAGGTGGAGGCCGGGCAAGATCTACCACGGTTCGACGCCATGCGGCTGTATTTCGAAGTCAGGGAGCTGGACGCATTTTGCAAACGGCTGGCCTCCGAGGGTGTCGAGATTACACAGATGCCCAAGCCGATGCCCTGGGGCTGGACTCATGCCTATCTGAACGATCCCGACGGGCACGAGGTGAGCCTCTACTGGGCAGGCGCGAAGCGGTTGCGGAAGACCGACCTGGACAAAATGCGGCGCGCGGCGGCCAAATAGCAAACGACGGCAGCGGCGGCGAATGCTACCATGGAGACGCGAATTCGCACGCCGCGCCCGTAGCTCAGCTGGATAGAGCGATTGGCTTCGAACCAATAGGCCGGGGGTTCGAGTCCCTCCGGGCGCGCCACACACGCAATCGCTCCTCATTACGACGAGTCGTCGGTCTTGCCGCCGCATGTACCATCGCACTCCGGCGTGCAGCCCGGGTTCTTGCACACCAGGAATTTCGGATTAAATAGGCCATCCGGCTTAAACTCCTCTGCCGCCCACGGTCTATCTTTGGGGAACGCGACCTCGGCGAAGTATCCGTCGGGCAAATGCTTGCATCCCACGACTTCACCGCGTAGTTCGCAGCTCCGGCAGTCGATACGCACGTTCGTCCCTTTCCGCAAAGGACATTCGAGCGACACAACCGCGCCGGTGCGCGAGATCTCCTCCAGCAAACCTTGGTGCTCGCGTGGCCGGCCTGATAACGGAAGAACTTTGGCAAGATGTGCGCAGAGCAGCGTCGGCCCTCTCGCCTTGCCATCCGAAGTTCGAGCTTTCGCCTTTCGTAGAGACATGGGAGCCTTATCGGCTCGGCGCATACAAGTCTGAGCGGCAGCCGCTCGATTCCTCTCAGCGGAAGATGGCGCAGTGCGCCGTGTCGGGTAGCCCAACGTCCCACCGAACTTCGTCATCGCAACGTTGATTTGTAAGGACTTACTCTCTCAGATGCGGAGCTCTACAATTGCTGGAACCCACACGGGAAGGGATTGACGAATGGCCGCCACGTTTCGCGCATCCATGTGTCTTGTCTATGCTGTCTGCGGGGCAGCGTTGCTCGCGCAGAGCATCAGCCAGCCGAGCGGGGTGGCCATCGCTGTCACCAGCAGCGGAGATTTCAGCATTCAGTCCGGCTCGCCGGCCTGGACCTATTCAGGAACGGTTCAGGGACAGGTGATGGGGATCACGGGGCCGCAGAGCGGGTCGGACAACAACCAGATCTCCACCAACGGACTGTTCGATGAGTTCGCCGTCAATTATGTAGACCCCGCCGGCACGCCCTGGCTGATGAAGCTTCGCGCGTACCGCGACATTCCCTCAGCCACTATTTGCTTTAGCCCGCTCGCCGCGACGCCGAACAGCGGGCCGTACGCCGTGCTCACTCAATTTCCCGTGACCGCGCATCACTATTCCAATGGCGGCTGGAACCGGAGCTTCGGGCCATTGGGTTGGATGTACCGCGACAGCCCCTGGCTCTTTTTCGACGATCAATTCCGGGCGTCAATCCTGTCGGCGGCTTCGCGGCCGATCTCGCAGCGGCAACACTGGATGTATGACCGCAACTCTTACGGCAAGATCGCGCTCGAAATCGATTCCAGCAATGCCGTACTGCCGGCGGGCGACGTCTACACCCACCTGATCACCTTCGATCAGGGTATCGGAACCACCTTCGCCAGCTGGGGAGGCGCTCTCACGAACATGCTGGGACGACATCGAACCGGCAACCAATCAGACTTGAGCCTGATCATCCCGATGTTGTCCACCGATGCGGGCGCTTCCTACTACTATGTGTTCAACTCCGCGCTCGGTTACGAAGGTACGCTCGCGGCCGCGATCGCATCCGCGAAATCGGCCGGCATCCGGTTTGGCATCATTCACTTCGATAGTTGGTGGTATTTGAAAGGCGGAGACTGCAACGCGCCCGGCAACGCGTCCGGCGCGGCTTGGAACAACACCAAGAGCGGCGTGTGGAAGTACGTTGCGGACCCGGCTATGTTTCCGCCGATCAACCCGGACGATCCGGAGCAGGGTTTTGTGCAGCACCTTGGTCCCGGTATGGCGCATGGCAGGTGGATGGACACGTGCAGCCCCTACCGGGCGCCGATTCTGGACGCGTCCGGAAACGTCGCGGTCGCACAGCCCGTCTCCGGCAATGTGATTACCGATCTCGGCCTGTGGCGGCGGATCGCGAACGCGCTGAAGCAAAGCGGCATGATGATCTTCGAACAGGACTTCCTCTCCGACGACGCCCGCGCTGCCAACACCTTTGACGAGGAGAAGTTCCTGGACGCCCTGGCCACGGCGACGGGCGAACAGGGCCTCTACTTGCAGTACTGCATGCCCATGGCGCGCCACATGCTGGCCGCCTTTCAATACCCACAGGTCCACACGATCCGTGTGAGCGGCGATCGCTTCGGCTGGCGGCACTGGGAGGAGGAGCTCTACGGCTCCATGCTCGTCAATGCCGGCGGCGTCTGGCCCACCGTTGACAACTTCCTGACTACGGAGAAACGCAATCTTCTAATGGCTGTCCTGAGCGCCGGCCCGCTGGCGCTGGGCGATAAGATCGGTCAGTTTGTCCCCATCTCCGAGGCCATCCGCGCCGACGGCCTGATTCTTAAGCCGGACGTATCCATGGCGCCCTCTGACGCCAGCTTCGTCGCAGAGGCAACGGCCATCGAACAGTTCTACGGGGTGAATCCGAACGGGAGCAGCACCACCAACCCGATTAGCGGAGGTAAACCGGCGCTCCCGCCGCTGGTCGGCTACACCTATTCCGATTTCGGATCCAGCAGAGTCGCGTACGTGTTCGCCTACAGCCGTGACCTGAACCACCTGGCGCCGGTGAATTTTGCGCCGCAGGACTTCGGCTTCACCGGCCAGGTCTATGTCTACGATTTCTTCAACCAGACCGGGCATCTTCAGCCGGCAGCACAGAGCATCCAGGCATCGGTGGATAGCCAGGGCTCGTATTTTGTAATTGCTCCCGTGGGCCCATCGCAGTTCGCTTTCCTTGGCGACCTGTCCAAGTACGTTCCGGCGAGCAGGCAGCGGGTGGCGAGCCTGTCCGATAACGGGCAAATCACGGCTACATTGCGCTTGAAGCCGGGTGAGACCGTGCCGCTTTGGTTCCTGGCAGCCTCCCAACCCGCCGTCTCCTCCGACCAGGCGGCCGTCAGCGTGCCGGCGTTCGACTCGGCCAGGGGTCTCTACCAGGTGATGGTGTCTTACACCCAAAACAAGCAGGCCACCATCCGCATCCGCGCCGCAGGGCAGTAATCCGCCGGCCCGGAAGGGCGCTCGTAACCTTTCGCCGCCCGGCTACGCCTGACTGATAACATAGCGGAATGGCAGGCGTTAGTGTTTTTGTGTCTCCGTTGGGCGCCGCCTCGCGAGCTTAGGCATGAACGTCACCGAACTGTTCATCCGGCGCCCCGTGATGACCGCATTGGTCATGGGCGGCATCCTGTTGTTCGGTGTGGCCGGGTACCGCTCGCTGCCGGTCAGTGATTTACCCAACATCGATTTCCCTACGCTCCAGGTACAGGCCAGCCTGCCCGGCGCCAGTCCGGAGACCATGGCGGCCTCAGTGGCGACGCCGCTCGAACGTCAGTTTTCTACTGTTCCGGGCCTGGACAACATGAGTTCGTCCAGCGCGCGGGGTAGCACCAACATCACCCTCCAGTTCGTGCTGGACCGCAACATCGACGCCGCGGCGCAGGACGTGCAATCGGCCATCGCGGCAGTCTCGCGACGCTTGCCGCCGAACATGCCCGCCCCGCCTTCGGTGCAGAAAGTCAACCCAGCGGACCAGCCCGTCCTGTTTATGGGGCTCAATTCGGTTTCGGTGAATCCGCACCTGGTGGATGAATATGCCGAGACGCTGATTTCTCCGGCCATTTCCAGCCTCAACGGCGTTTCGCAGGTGAACGTTTTCGGCGCGGCGAAGTTCGCCGTCCACATTCAACTGGACCCCAGCAAGCTGGCCGCCCGCAGCATCGGCATCGACGAAGTGGAAGCGGCGGTGCAGCGTCACAACGTAAACCTGCCGTCGGGCACGCTGTGGGGACCGCACCAGGCCTTCACCGTAGAGGCCAACGGCCAGGTGCTCAGCGCCGACGCCTATAAGCCGCTGGTGGTCACCTATCGCAACGGAGCGCCGGTGCGTCTGGAAGATCTCGGCCAGGTGATTGACGGCGTCCAGAACGACAAGGTCATGACCTGGCTGAACAACACGCCGTCCATCATGTTCCAGGTGATGCGGCAGCCGGGTACCAACACGGTGGATGTAGTGGATCGCGTCAAGGCATTGCTGCCGGGATTCCGCCAGCAGCTTCCGCCCGCCGTCAACATGGAGACGCTCTACGACCGGTCCGTTTCCATCCGCGACTCTGTCGACGACGTGAAGTTTTCGCTCGAACTTGCCATGGTGCTGGTCGTTCTGGTGATCTTCCTGTTCCTGCGCAACTTCTCGGCCACGCTCATCCCCAGCCTGGCGCTGCCTCTGTCGGTGGTGGGAACGTTCGCGGCCATGTCGCTGCTCGGCTACACGCTGGACAACCTCTCGCTGATGGCGCTCACGCTCGCGGTCGGCTTCGTGGTGGACGACGCCATCGTCGTGCTGGAGAACATCGTGCGGCACATGGAGATGGGAAAATCGCGCTTCCATGCCGCCATTGAGGGAGGCCGCGAGATCGGCTTCACCATTCTCTCCATGACGCTGTCGCTGGCCGCCGTCTTCATCCCGGTGTTCTTCATGGGCGGCATTATAGGCCGTCTGTTCCACGAATTCGCCTCGGTCATCATTGTTTCCATTCTGATATCCGGCTTCGTTTCGCTGAGTCTCACACCGATGCTGTGCAGCCGCTTCTTGGCGCCGCCTACGGAACATCATAATGCCTTGTACCGCGCTAGCGAGCGTGTGTTCGACGGCATGCGCGATTTCTACCGCTGGACCCTGGCCGGCGTGATCCGCCACCGGTTCGCCACTTTGATGGCCGCGGCCTCCACCTTGGTCCTGACCATTTATCTGTACGGTTTCGTGCCCAAGGGCTTCATTCCCAACCAGGACACCGACCAGTTAAGCGGTTCCACGGAGATGCCGCAATCGGCGTCGTTCGAGCAGCAGCTTCACTCCCAGCAGGCAGTGGCCGCCATCGTCGGGAAAGATCCGAACGTCGCGGCGTACTTTTCTCTAGTCAACGCCACCAGCGGCAATCAAGGATCCGCGAACACAGGCCGCCTGCAAATCCGTCTGACGCCGCGCTCCGAGCGCAAGCTGACGCCCGAACAGATCATCCAGGAGCTGCGCCCCAAGTTGGACCAGATTCCCGACACCCGCACGTATCTCCAGAACCCGCCTCTGATCCGCGTAGGCGGTCAGCAGAGTCGAACGGTGTATCAGTACACACTGCAGTCGCAGAACCTGGATGAGCTTTACCGCAGCGCGTCGAGTTTTGAAAAGCGGATGCGCCAGATCCCTGGCCTGTTCGACGTGAACAGCGACTTGCAGATCGCCAGCCCGGAAGTGATCGTGGACATCGATCGCGATCGCGCGTCGGCGCTGGGCGTGACGGCCGATCAGATTGAAGACGCGCTCTACGACGCTTTCGGCGAACGCCAGGTGTCTGACATCTACACGCCCACTAACGATTATTGGGTCATGATGGAGCTGCTGCCGCGCTACCAGGCTGATCCAAGCAACCTCCACTTACTCTACGTCCGGTCCGCCACGGGTAAATTGATCCCGCTGGACGAAGTAACGAAGCCGCACGACACCGTCGGCCCGCTGTCGGTCACGCACCTGGGTCAGTTGCCTTCCGTGACCATGTCGTTCAATCTTGCGCCGGGTGTATCGCTGGGCGATGGGGTAGACCGGATCGAAAGCGCCGCGCGGGAATCACTGCCCGCCGACATCCGCACCACCTTCCAAGGCGTGGCCGCGGCCTTCCAAAGTTCGCTGCAAGGCATGGGATTCCTGCTGATCATGGCGATCCTGGTGATTTACATGGTGCTGGGAATTCTGTATGAGAGCTTCATCCATCCCATCACCATTCTTTCGGGACTGCCTTCGGCCGGCCTGGGCGCGCTGGCCACGCTGCTTATTTTCCGTGACGAACTGAACATCTACTCCTTCGTCGGAATCATCATGCTGATCGGCATCGTGAAGAAGAACGCGATCATGATGATCGACTTCGCGCTGGAGGCCCAGCGCAACCAGGGCCTATCGCCGGCCGACGCTATATCGGAAGCCTGTCTGGTGCGCTTCCGCCCCATCATGATGACCACCATGGCGGCGCTGGTGGGCACGCTGCCCATCGCTCTCGGCCTGGGAGCCGGGTCCGAAGCGCGGCGTCCCCTGGGACTCGCCGTTGTTGGCGGCCTGGTGGTCTCGCAGTTGCTCACCCTCTACATCACGCCGGTGTTCTACATTTACATGGAGCGCTTCCGCGAGTCGATGTCCAGGCTGCGCCGGCCTCGCAAGACGCAGTTCGCGGTCGTGGGCGAAGCCGAAACAACGTTGAAAGGCTGAAAACAGGAAGGGGCCATGTCCTGCCATCCATCGAGCCGCCGTGAAATGCTGGCGCTATTGGGCGCCGGCGCGTTGATTCCGCGTTGGACGCATGCTGCTGAACCCAGTCTGCATTTCGAAGCCGTCGACCATGTCGGCATTACTTTTTCCGACCCGCAAAAATCCGCCACGTTTTACGCCCGAGTCTTCGGCGGCGCAGTCTACAAGAACAACAAATCATCGCAGCGATATTTGAAGCTCGGCCCTACTTATATTTCGATCCGGCAGGCGGGGCCGCAATCCAAAGGCTACGGCGTGGACCACATCTGCCCCGGCATCGTGTCCTTTGACGCCGCAGCTGTGAAGGCGGCACTGCAAGCGAATGGCGTCAGCGCGCGTGAAATTCCCGGCTTCGGCATGTTTGCCGAAGATCCCGACGGAATCGAAATGCAGCTTTGGATGGCGGATTCCTGGGGTGAATCCATTCGTGCCGCGTCGCCCGAGCCATATCCCGCAGCCGGAGAGCCCGTTTTCACCCCCACGGGCATCGACCACATCCTCTTGAACGTCACCGATGTCGGCAAATCCGTGGCCTTCTATGAGAAGCTCTTGGGCCCGGTGACACGGCGCGGCAACAACCGCACCTGGTTTCAGGTGGGCAAGTCACAAATCGGCTTGTTGGAGGTCGCCGATGGGCGGCATCCGGGAGTGAATCACTTCTGCGTCGCGGCGGCTCAGTTCGACTACGACGCTGCCGTGAAGCGCCTGGCCGCGGCTGGCGCCAAAATCGAGTCCGCCGAAGTCTCCGGCGCACCCGAGTTCCGCGATCCCGACGGAATCCTGGTGCAGGTGATGACGCGTCGCTAATCCGTATGAATTTCTCCGGCCCCGTGTCGATTTTTGCCTTCCCCGTTCGTTACTAGATCGACTATAACGAACTCCCAAGGAGACGAACCAACATGCACGCGAAGGAACTCATCCAGTTCGCGCTGACCGCTTCGAATGCGGCGGTGCTCGGCGCAATCGACAAATTGAGCGACGCCCCCACGACGTTTCCCACGCCCAATGGCGGCTGCCATCCGCTCTGGGTCCTGGGTCATCTGACGGTGATTGAAGGCATGATCCCAGCCGTGATTTTCGGGGACCAAAACGCTGCAGCCGCTTGGGAAAAATACTTCGGCCGCGGCTCCCAGACTGTCGGCAATGCCGCCGCATATCCCTCGTTCACTGAGGTTCGAAAGAAGTACCTCGAGTTGAGGGAACGGAACCTGAAGCTTTTGGAGTCGCTGAGCGAAGAGGATCTCGATCAGCCGGTGAAGGCGCCTCCGAAGGGCTTGGAGCAGCTGTTCGCTACCGTTGGCCTTACGTTTCTCTCGCTGGCGACCCACCAGATGATGCACTACGGTCACGCGACGGACGCGTTGCGAGCAGCGGGTCGGACAGGTGCCGCGGCACAAGCGGCCTAGGCGACGAGCCCGGTCCCGAGAATCGCTTTGGCCGCGGCCTCCAGGCACTTACGCGTGCTGCAAGTGGCCCTTTGGGGCTTGTTTTGTTGCCTGATCCAGCCAGTCTTTGAGACGCGTTTCGCCGAGTCGCGCACTATCGTCTGGAACCAGCGCCCTCTCGGTCACCGCGATGCCGTAGTAGCGCGCCTGCGGGTCCGAGATTACCTCGCGCGGATCGTGAAATGCCGCCAGCTCCTGCCGCACAAGTTCATCCAGACGAAACTTCTCCGGCCCCCCGATTTCAATGGTGCCCTTCACGGGTGAGCTCGTCGCGACTCTGGCTAGTGCGCCGGCTACATCATCGGCCGCCATCGGCTGGATGAGCGCGGGAGGCAGACGTACCTTCTTGCCCTCCGTAGAAAGGTCTGCGATGCTCTTGATGAACTCGAAAAACTGCGTCGCGCGGACGATGGAGTAGGGAATCGAAGAGGCCTTGATCAAGTTCTCCTGAGCAAGCTTTGCGCGGAAGAACCCGCTGTCGAGCAGACGTTCCGTCCCCACGACCGACAGCGCAACGTGATGTCCCACCTTCGCGGTGGCCTCATGGGAGAGGAGGTTACGCGTTGATGTCTCGAAGAACTTCAGCACTGCCGCGTCTTCCCATGAAGGGGAGTTGGTAACATCGACAACCACCGCAGCCCCTTTCAGCGCATTTGCAAGTCCCTCGCCGGTTATGCTGTTGACGCCACTATTGGGCGCCGCGGCCACCACTTCGTGTCCAAGGTCACGAAGCTTCTTGACAAGCTTCGATCCAATGAGTCCGGTACCGCCAACCACTACGATTTTCATGATGGTTCTCCCTTTTTTGACCGAGGCATTTCCAAACTGCCTCTCTCACTCGCTTAGGACCGGACAGCCCCTTAGTTCGTGACATTGGGATCCATCGTCTTCCATGTGCTATCAGTTACCGATCGGTTACGCTGTAACCGTTTCGCCTCCTCCAAACCAAGCGCAGCGGCGTATCATAGTCCAGTGTGGGGCTCAGAGCGCACGTCGACCCGCTCCCGGAATTTGTCAAAGTGCGCCGTCGGCTCTTCGCCATCGTATACGGCATTCTCGGAAGCGCTGCGGAGGCCGAGGACATCGTCCAGGATGTCTGGTTGCGGTGGCAGTCCACGGACCGCAGCGCAGTCGTCGATGCGCCGGCATACCTCGCGACATCCACAACGCGATTAGCGATCAACGTAGCTCAGTCCGCGCACTCACGGCGCGAAACCTGTATTGGGCCGTGCCTTCCGGAACCAGTGGATACGAGCCCCGACCCCTACCTGGGAGCAGAACGGGGTGAGGCGCTGGAGTTCGCCGTGTTGCTGCTACTCGAAAAACTCTCGCCTAAGGAACGCGCAGCTTATGTTCTCCGGGAAGCGTTCGACTACCCGTACCGGCAGATTGCGGAAATCCTGCAACTCGAGGAAGCGAACACTCGCCAACTGGTGACGCGAGCCCGTCATCACATCGCAGAGAACCGCAGCACTCCCGTGAATTCAGCCGAGCAACGCGGCCTTCTCGAAGCGTTCGTTGCGGCGGCCCAGAACGGAGACCTTGCCGCCCTGGAGGGTTTTCTCTGCGTGGGATGTTGACGGGACTGGCGCCCGTCATTCGGTAATTAGTGCACCAGCGTGCCGTTGCCCTGACTGCCTTGAGTCCGGAACTCGTACTGGTGAATCTCGATCGCTGCCCGGCCCTCTTCGGTGCGGACCACGCGGCCACGCGCCACCAGCTTCAGGGCGATCTTGCTGTTCAGCTGGGCGGGCCAACTGATGGCCACTTCCAAGCGTCTCCCCGGAAGCAGCATGCGATCCGTGGTGAACAGCACGCCATTGCTGCTCATGTTGATGGTCACGCCGGCGCCTTCTTCTTCGCTGCCCTTTCGGTTCAGGATCTTGAAGCGCACTTCGCGCTCGATGGGGAAGCGGTCCGAACTCCGGCGGTCGTCTTTATCAGTATTCGAGCTCATTTTCACACCCGGCAACATGCGTTTCCTGTTCCTTTCCTCTCTGGGCCAGTTCCAGATTGCAATGGGCGCGAGTGCGCAACAATAGCAGAGTTTTCCTAATTTCCCCTGGTACTGCGCTTCCTGGGATTAGTACCTTTGGTTCAGCCCGGGGATGTTACTTTGCGGGGATCGGCGGCGTTTCCGGAGGGGGGCTCTTGCGGGTACGGATCTGTTCCAACCGCTCAGCGATACGCTGCTCGAAGCCCCGGTTGGTCGGCTCGTAAAACCTGCTTCCGGCTAGGGATTCCGGCAAACACTCCATGTCCGGCAGAGCGTCTTCGAACTTGTGCGCATGCTGGTATCCGGCGCCATAGCCCCACTGCTTCATAGCGCCCGTCGCGGCATTACGCAAATGAAACGGCACCGGCTCGGCGCGGCGGCTTTCCACTGCCTCCATCACCCGGCCCAGGGCCCGGTACGACGCGTCGGATTTCGGCGCGATCGACAAATAGATAGCTACTTGCGCCAGCGCCAGGTCGCCTTCGGGGATGCCGAGGAAATGCACCGCTTGTTGGGCGGCGATGGCCTGTTCCAACGCGCGCGGGTCAGCCAGGCCGATGTCTTCGATCGCCATGCGAACCAGCCGCCGGGCGATGTACAGCCGGTCCTCGCCCGCTTCCAGCATGCGCCCCAGCCAGTACAGCGCCGCATCCACATCGCTTGATCGCACGGATTTGTGCAGCGCCGAAATGAGGTTGAAATGCTCCTCGCCCGCTTTGTCGTAGAGCAACGTCTTGCGCTCGAGTGTGTCCTCGACTGCCTGGTTGGTGAGCTGGCCGGCGTTGGCCGCAGCGGCCGCCAGCTCCAGAACGTTGTACGCCGTGCGCGCGTCGCCGTTCGAATACACGGCGATTTGCCGTATCAAATCTTCGGGCGCCGTCACGCTTATCAGAGGCAGCGCTCGCTGAAGCAGGCCGGCAATCTCGTCCTCGCTCAGCGGCTTCAGCATGTACACCTTGGTGCGGGAGAGCAGAGCCGAGATCACTTCGAACGACGGATTTTCCGTAGTGGCGCCGATCAGGATGATGTCGCCGCGCTCCACGTATGGCAGAAAGGCGTCCTGCTGCGCCTTGTTGAAGCGGTGAATCTCGTCGATGAAGATCAACGTGCGCCGGCCGACGCGCCGGTTGCGCTCGGCGTCCGCCATCACTGCCTTGATTTCCTTGATCCCGCTGAGCACGGCGCTGAACGGGACGAAATCGCAGTGCGTAAGCCGCGCGATGATGCGTGCCAGCGTGGTTTTGCCGACGCCTGGAGGCCCCCACAGAATGATGGAGCTGAGCTGATCGCGCTCGATCTGCGCCCGCAGCGGTTTTCCAGGCCCGAGGATATGCTGCTGGCCGACGAATTCTTCCAGCGTCGACGGCCGCATGCGCTCGGCAAGTGGACGCTGGTCGTCCTCCCTCATGCTGGCCAGCGGATCTGATTCGAACAGGCTCATGCCGACCCCATTCTCTGCTTCCGCGCCGCGTAGAGCGCGATGCCGGCCGCCAGCGCCGCGTTCAGCGATTCCACGCCCACGGTGGGAATGCGCACATCCATCGCGTGGGCGCGCAAGCGTTCGCCCACTCCCCGCCCTTCACTGCCCACGATCAGCGCGCATTTGCGATCTAGCTTCGCCCCGCCGATCTCCACACTACCTTTGGGCATCAGCGCGAACAGTTCCACCTGGCGTTGCTGTGCCGCGGCGAGAAGAAGATGCTGATCGAGAGCCGCGACCAGCGGCACCCGAAAAACCGATCCCGCGGATGCGCGCAAGCACTTCGGATTGTACGGGCTTACGGTCCCTTTTAGAAAAGCCACGCCCGTGGCGCCGAAGGCCTCCGCGGCACGCAGGATCGTTCCCGCATTTCCGGGATCTTGCACACCGTCCAAGACAACCGCGAGCGCATGGCCCCGAAAGATCTGCTCCACCGTCCATTGGGGCGGACGCGCCAATGCGATCACACCTTGGCTCGATTCAGTTGCGGCCAGGCTCTGAAACACATCGTCGGCCAGCACGACCACTCGAATCGAGCGCAGCCCGCGCACGTGGCTCTCGACCGCCGACCGCACAGATTCCGCTGCAAACACAGCGGATACCTTGCAGTCGCTACGCAGCGCTTCCTCCAGCAAATGGAATCCCTCGGCCACCACGAACCCCTGGTCGGTAGCCGCGCCGCGCGCAATGGCCTTGCGGATTTCCTTCAGCACGGGATTGCGCGGACTCGTCAGCGTTGGCATACAGTAGACTTAGGCTTCGCCTGCCCTATCTAATCATGAAATGGATTGTCGCAGTCGCGCTAGTGGCGGCAGGGTTGGCCGCCGCTTATGTGACGGCGAAAGTGGTTCACGTAGCGGCGGAGATCCAGCAGCAGTCGACCATTGACGAGGCCCAGGCCGCAGACGCCATTATCGTCCTTGGCGCGGCCGAATACCGCGGCCGGCCTTCACCGGTGCTCGAAGCGAGGCTCAATCACGCGCTGTTTTTGTACCTCCAGGGCCTGGCTCCGCGGGTCATCACCACCGGTGGCGCGGGCGGCGATCCGGTGTTTACCGAAGGCTCGGTGGGGCGCACTTACCTCACAACGAGGGGCGTTCCGCCGGAAGCGATCGTCGTGGAGCGGGAGGCCGAAAGCACCGCGCAAAGTGTTGCCGCCGTGGCGGAAATCATGCGCCGCATGAACCTCCGAAGCGCCATCGTGGTGAGCGATGGTTACCATATCTTCCGTGTGAAGAAAATGCTCGAATCCAGCGGCTACCGGGTTTATGGCTCGCCACGGCCCTCGGTGCCTCCCGGCGAGTGGAAGGAACGCTGGCTATACTTCCGGCAGGCAGTGGGTTACCTGCTCTGGCGCGTGGGAATCGCGGTCTAGTCCGGCCGCTCCCGGCCAAGTCATTAACCGATCGGTTAGCGCACTAAGCAAATTGTTCTGCCTGAATTGCATGGTGCTCTACCCAACCCCTTGCAAGTGGTTGATTACAGGTCCTCAACTTCCGCGAATGTGGCGGACATCGCCGCGGTCAACCGCTTGCATTAGTTGAACGCTGTAAGAAGCGGCAGTATCGAGGACTCAGTCAAGGGATGGAGGAGCTGAGAGTAACATGACGATCGAACGCCGGTCCAAAATGCGGTATCCGCTGGAGCTGAATGTGCGCTACCAGACACTAGAAAGCAAAACCGCAGGTGCCGGGGCAGGCCAGACTGTGAACATGAGCAGCAGCGGGCTATTGGTAACGTGCGATGCGGCTCTGCGCGAGGGAACACGATTAAGGCTGACGGTGGAATGGCCCAGTCTCTTAAACGGCAATACACCGTTACAATTGGTGACGGTTGGCAGTGTGGTCCGGGCTACCGAATCTAACTTTGCAGTCGCGTTCGAGAATTACCAGTTCCGAACGATGGGCCGCAAGGTGAGAGAAGCCGAGACCGTACTGGAGACACGCCCATTGCCGAAAGTGGCAGTCGGCGGAGTCGGCCTTCCACCCGTGGCGGATACACGTCTTGCTTCGCCGTACGGCCGCGGTCTGACCAGAAGCCTGTCGCTGGTGCGAGCTAAATCCTAACCCTGGAGGAAGCTTCGCGCTAGGCCGGAACGAGAGACGCCCGAACTGGAAGCAGCGCGCCTTGACGCCACGCATATTCGGTGTCCGTTGCGGCGTGGACTACCTTAACGATGTAGCCCTCCTGCATCAACTCGCGGCTCATCGCCTCAGCGGCGGAGACGCTTCGTGCCAGATAGCGGATTCCCGGCGATTCGAGCGAACGCCAGAAGTAAAGGTAGAAATGCTCGAAGAGACCCTGTTGCCCCACGTTCCATTTATCGGCCGCAAGGTTCAATGACATTAGGGATCAAAGGAACGAAGCCAGCATGGAGCAGAGCTTGCCCATGGCGTCGGAATTGTGGGAAACGCGGATCCAAGCCACACGTGCGAGCTCCCCGTTGGCGCAGAACAACCCCACGCCGCCCGTCTTCAAGTGCGCGTCGGACCAGTAGTCGACCAATTGGCCTTGAAGATACAGCGTGAACGAATCCCCCTGGACTCCTAAGTGAACGCGGTACAACAGGTCCGGCTGATATCCGCCGGGATAGCGAACCCGAACCGGCTTCGACGCTTTGCCGTCCACAACGGCGTAGTGCTCCAGCATCAGAGCCGGCACGCGATTGGAATTGTCAACTAACAGCCGCGCCGCCTGGTAATTGCGCACTCCGGAAGCCCGGAAAGCCACTCCGATCCCCTTGGCCTCGATCTGAAACAGCCCATCGACGTCGTAATCCGCCATCGGCCGGCTGCGCGCCAACAGCGACATCGCGCCGGGATTCACGAATCCGTTGTTGTCGTAGGACCATGTGCTGGCGCCATGATTGCCATCTTCCCAAGCGTCCAGTCCCGAGCTGAAATCGTCAAACAGTTCTACCTGCGCCCGCTTGGCAAGGCTTTGCTTGAAGCTGGCCCATGCATCCGGAGACGCCGCGCCTGAGGGTTTCAGTACAACCGCTCCCGCAATAGCGGCGACCGCGAACAGGGCGAACAAGCCTCGAACTTGCCACGGAGCCGCCGAACGCTGGAAGACAATGCGCCGTCTCGGTTGGAGCTTCATGGGCTAATCGCGGAAGAAGGTCCGGAGCTTCATGCTGAATTCGAGCCGTCCCACCCTCTTCGAGTATGCGGCGAACGGAGTTGAAGAAAAATGCAGGAATCAGCGCGTTATTCCTGCGATTGGGCCCCAGTACTGGTGGCCCTCTTGCGCCTAGCAATCGGCGCGTTGACGTACTCCCTTAGGGGTGGACGGGCCCAGGTTTGCCGAGCTTGAAGTGCTTTGCCTTCTTAGGGGTATAAGCCAAATCTCGATGGGGAGCCTTGTGTGAGTCGGCGGGATGCGGCTTCTGCTTGATGGCGGCGTGCGCCTGGTGCTTGATGACCAGCGGATGAGTAGCCTTGCGGGTGACGACTTTGGGTTTCGCGTAGGCCGCCAGGCCCAAGCCGAACCCGAGCGAGAAGATCAGCAAACGTCGCATCACAGACTCTGCTAGGAAGTTCGGCGGACTCGCGAGTTGTCTTTAGTACCTCTGCTGTCCAAGGCCCATTCCGCCGATACTTACCTAGGTGCGTGATGCTCACCATTAATCCCGACAGTGTTCCCGATTCTCCTTCCCCTCCGGCTGCTACACCGGAAGCGCCGGCAGCCGCGGCGTCGGCTCCGGAGCCCCAGAACCTTGAAGCAGAGGCAGCCACGGCGGAAAAGCCGGCACCGGAACCAAAGAAACCCATTCCAATGGCATGGGTCCCGGCCACGCTCGGCGTTGGCCTGCTCATCGCGGTGGTTTACCTCGGTGGCCGCATTGTGACTGCCAAGGCGCACACTGCGCCGCGGGCCCCTGTGGTTGCGCAGAAGGTCACGCCGGCGACGCCGCCCGCTCCGGTGGTCCAAGCTCAAGCCCAAATCCAAGCGAAACTCGATCCACCTTCCCCGCCGGTTATAGAGTCCAAGCCTTCTCCGCTCACTTATCCGCAGCCCGTGCAACAGCACGACGCGAAGCCTCCGGTCACCGAACCTGCAAAAGCGGTGGCGGAGCCAAAACCCGCGCAAAGCGCGGCTTCGGAAGACCTGGCAGATCTCCCGACGATCACACCGCAAGCCGGCGAGCGCTACGTCCAGATTGGCGCGCTGATTCCGAAGGCGGCGCACCGTTACCTGGGCCAACTGCATTTGGCTCAACTCAAGCCACAAATTGCTCCCGGACCAACGCCGGATCTTGTGCGCGTTGTCGTGGGGCCTTTCGATGATCGGGATGTGCTCGCCGCCGTACAGGCGCAACTCGACGCACAGGGCATTCCGAACTTCATCCGCAGATACTGATTCCGGCCCCGCGTCCCGGCTAGTAAGCTGGACGTGTGCGCACCATCATCGAGCCATTCCGCATCAAGAGCGTTGAACCGCTGCGGAGAACCACGCCCGCCGAGCGCCAGGGTTTTTTGGAAACCGCCGGCTACAATCTGTTCCAGATCCGCGCCAGCGAGATTCTGATCGACCTGCTGACCGATTCCGGAACCAGCGCAATGTCCACCGAACAGTGGGCGGCCATGATGCGCGGCGACGAATCCTACGCCGGCAGCGAAAGCTTTTACCGTTTCGAACAGGCGGCGCAGACGCTCACCGGCTTTCGCTACGTCATTCCCACGCACCAGGGCCGCGCCGCCGAACGGATTCTGTTCACCGTTCTCTGCAAACCCGGTCACGTCGTGCCGAACAACACGCATTTCGACACCACACGCGCCAATATCGAGTTCCAAGGCGCCCGCGCTGTGGACCTGCCGCTCCCCGCCGCCGCAGACACGCAGGCGCGGCTTCGCTTCAAAGGCAACCTGGACGTCGAAGTTCTGGAAAAGCTGATTCAAACCGAAGGCGCGGTGAAGATCCCGTTGGTGATGATCACGATCACGAACAACTCCGGAGGTGGCCAGCCGGTTTCGATGGCCAACATCGAGGCCGTGCGGGCCATAACCACACGTCACGGCATCCCTCTGTACCTGGATGCCTGCCGCTTTGCCGAAAACGCGTGGTTCATCAAGCGCGATGAGCCAGGCTACGCTGGCTGGACGCCGCGCGAAATTGCGCGCAAGATGTTTTCGCTCGCCGACGGCTGCACTTTCTCCGCCAAGAAGGACGCTTTCGCGAACATAGGCGGATTCCTGTGCACCAACGACAGCCGGCTGGCTGAGCAGGAGATGAATCTGCTGATTTTGACCGAGGGGTTTCCAACTTATGGCGGATTAGCCGGCCGCGACCTGGAGGCCATCGCCGTAGGGCTAGACGAAGTCCTGCATCCCGACTACCTGGAATACCGGATCGCTTCGACGGCTTATCTGGGCCGCCACATCGCCGATCAGGGCGTGCCCATTGTCGAACCGCCCGGCGGCCACGCGATCTACATCGATGCCGGGCGCATGCTGCCGCACATCCCCCGCAGCCAGTTTCCGGGCCAGGCTCTAGCGGTGGAGTTGTATCGGCACGCCGGAGTGCGCAGCGTGGAGATCGGAACGGTGATGTTCGGCAATGAGGCGCGGCACGAGTTGCTACGGCTGGCCATCCCGCGCCGGGTCTACACCCAAAGCCACATCGATTACCTGGTGGAAGCCATTCTCGAAGTGAACGACCGCCGCCACCAGATTTGCGGCTTCGAGATCATCTCTCAGCCGCCGTTCCTGCGGCACTTCACCGCCAGATTCCGTCCGGTTTAGCGGCGGCCGCGGGCGAATCCGCCACGCACGCCTCCGCCAAATCCACCACCGCGGAAACCGCCAAATCCACGTCCGGCCACCGCGCCACCCGCAAAGCCGTGGCCAGCAAAGCCGCGACCGCCGAAGCCGCCCCTGGCGAAACCGCTGTTAATGTGTCCCGCCCCGAATCCACGCGACCGCAGGCCGGGAGTCGGCAGGATCGCATGATGTCCTACGAATCTCCTGCCGTAGGGATAATACCCATACCCATAGAACGGTGCTTCATAAACCATCCACGGCGAGAAGTACGGCCATCCGAATGGACTGAACCAGATGCCGTCACCTGGAATGAACGAATACATATCCCACCAAGGATTCCAATACCATCCCGGGCCGCCCCACCAAGCGCCCGCCCCGTAGATGTTCTGGGCCGATTGGATGCTGGCTTGGGCCAGATACTCCGAGCGGAGATTGCTGAACGCGTACAGCTGGTCGGAACCCGCTGCCGTTTTAGTATCAAAGTGGGTGGCCTTGAACGGCCCGTTGAGCGCGACTTCGCGCCCCTTTTTGAGCTTCACCTGTTGGTCGTCTTCGCGGACCACCGCCTTGCCGTCGAACACCCGGACCGAGCCGGTATTGGCGTTGAAATCGAAAAGCCCTTCCTTGGTCAGTTTCGTGGTGGAGTTGCCCACTTCAACCTGGATGTTATTGTCCTTAAAGATCTGGGTCGCTTCGACGATGGCTTCGCCACGGAGCAGCTGAACCCGGGTATCTTCCAGGTTGGGCGAGACCATCCGCAGCGAGCTGTTATCGCCGACGCGCAGAAAAACGCCCGGAGTAAGAAGAATTTCCGCCCTGCCTTGCGAAGTGCTTACGTTTTGGCCCGGTTCCAAGTTGACGGCACCGACCGACTTCGCTGTTACCGGCTGCCCGTTCATGGAAACCTGCCCTTCGACGTAATTGAGTGTTCCCGGAATTGCATTACTCGCGGCCGCGGCAGGAAGCTCACCAAGGCTTGCGGCGGCGAGCAGAAGCAAAGCGGGCTTAAGTTGGCTAAACATAACCTTTTCTTCGACTTGTCCCGTTATTTGGATGTTCCCCGTGGTGCGGGCGTTGCGACTACTGGTCTACCGTCTTCTTGGTAGGCTTGGTGCTAAGGCGATTAAGGCCGGAACCCTAGGGCAACACTCCATACTTGCTGTGCTTCCGCCTGCCGTTTCTCTGGTTTGGGGCCACAGGTGTGTCCCGTGGCCGCACAGGAGAACACTATCGCGATGAAAAGAAACATGCTCCCATTACTCGGCATTGCGTTTGTCGTGGCCATCATTTCCACCGGGGTGTTCTACGGGCTGTTCGCGGGCAAGTTGCAGAGTTCATCCGGCGACTTACCTGGCCACGCGATCGTCGTGGCCACGCACGACCTGGACCGCGGGACGGTCCTCGGAGCCGGCGACTTGCGGCTGTCGGTGGTGCCGGGAGCGCTGAGCGGATCGTTCTCCAAAACGGAAGATCTGGTGGGAGCCACGCTGCTCGCACCGGTGAAGGCCAACGAAGCGCTACTCGAAGAACGCGTGGCGTCGCGCGAGCCGAAGCCGGGTACATCCGGCGGCATTGTTCCGGCCGGCATGCGGGCGGTCTCGCTTCGCGTCTCCGAATCCGACGGCCTGCTCAGCCTGCTGCGGCCTGGCTCGCGGGTCGACATCGAAGGGGTCTTGGAGCGCAACGGCATTGTGGAGCTGCACACCGCTCTGCAGAATGCGGAAGTACTATCGGTTAGCCCGCAGACGCAGCAGATCGGTAATCGCGGCCCGGTGTCGATCGTGACGGTACTGACGCCCGCCAGCGAGGCCGACGCAGTGGCGCTGGCGGACTCGGGCGGCCGCATCCGCCTGGCACTTCGGAATCCGCTGGATAAAGGCACAGCCGCTCACACGGGAAGTTCAACGTCGCCCGCGGCACATGCAACCAGTTGGGATCATCCGGTGCAACTGCACGTCGAGGTGCTGCGCGCTAGCGACGCCGCGCTGGGCGAACTCGCTTCCCAGCTCAACGATCCTGCCGCGGACGATTCGCTCCGCGTGGCTGCGTTTCATTCGGCCGGCGACGCCGAACACCTGGTCCGGAGCCTGGAAGAAAAGCACGAAATCGAAGTCGTCTCGCGCGAACGTCTGACCGCGGGCGTCGGGCGTCCGATCAGCTTTCGGGCCGGAGCGAAGCCGTACCAGATGCGCCTGCAGTTCTCGCCGGAATCCGCAGGCGGCAATATCAGGCTGCGGGTCAAGCCGGAAATCAGCCTGCCGAGCGGCGCGGGGATCGCGACGCGCAAGTACGACGCCGGATTGCCGGAGGGCTCCAGCTTCCTGGTCCGGGGTTGGCTCAGAAACCCCGCGGATTCAAAGACCCTGGATCGGCTGTTCCCGGGTAACTCCTGGGAGCATCGCCAGATGGTGGTGTTGGTGACGGCCAACCGGGTGCGGTAAATGCTGGCCCTTTCTTCGATCCTGGTCTTTGTCACTACGTTTCTGGCGGCCGGTCTGGCCGTGCTCATCGGATGGTTTGCCTTTCAGCGAATGGGCGCGCAGGCGCTGGCCGAGGACGTCTCCGAACACCTGCTGGATGAAACTCCAAGTCTCCTGCGGGACGAAAAACTCAGCACTATCTCGCCTTGGGCGCATTTGTTGGAACGGTCGGATCTGGTTCGCATCCTGCAGCGGCATTTGCTGCAATCCGGACTGACCTGGTCGGTCGGGCGCTTCACGCTATTGATGCTGCTGGCCGGCAGCCTGGCATTGGGCGTTGCGATGCAATTCGCATGGATTCCCGGATGGGCAGATTTGGCAGTGGCCGCTGCCGTGGCCCTGATTCCTTACTTGTACATCCTGCGCACTCGAACCAAACGCTTCCACCAGTTCGAGGAGAACTTCCCGGATGCGTTGGATTCGCTGGCACGTTCGCTGCGCGCGGGCCATCCTTTCGCCGTGGCGATGGAGATCGTCGCCGAGGAATGCGAAGCTCCGGTTGGCGCCGAACTGCGCCAAGCCGCGGTGGAGGGAAACCTGGGCACATCCTGGGAGCAGGCTTTGAACAACTTGAGCGAGCGGGTCCCGCTGCTGGAGGTCAGCATGTTCGCCTCGGCCGTCCAACTACAGAACCGGACGGGCGGCAAGCTGAACGAAGTGCTGATCAAGATGGCGGAAAACATGCGCGAAGCGGTGGCGCTCAAAGGGGAGGTCCGTGCGCTGGCCGCGCACGGCAAGATGACCGGGATGGTGCTTACGGTTCTGCCCATCGTCATCTCGGTGGTCATGTTGGTGGTGAATCCGTCCTACATGGCGATCCTGATTCACCATCCGTATGGCAAATATTTGATTTCGGCGGCGGTGGTTTGCCTGGTGCTGGCGCACTTCGTGATTCGCCGTGTGGTGGACATCAAGATATGAATGAGATCTGGCTGGGCGCGGCGTTTTTCGCCTTCGTGCTGACGGCAGTGCTGGCCGCTGGATATTTCTTTCTGCGTGCCGCCGAGCAGCGACGCACACAAAGCCCGGTGGCGCTTTCGCCGCGCGGCGAGTTAGCCGGACCGCGGTCGGTATTCGCGGACCTGTTTCAGAGCATCGGCGAGAACTTTCCCGCAGCCAAGAACGAAAACAATCCCCAGCGAGTCAAACTGGCCGCGGCAGGTTACCGGTGGAGGGAAGCGATGCCGATCTTCTACGGGATCAAGTGCGGCAGCTCGCTTTTTTTCGCCGGTCTCTTCGGCATCCTGACGCTGTTCGACAAAGGCGACCCCTCGCTGACGCCGCTTCCGATGATCTGCGGACTCGCGATTGGTTTCATGCTGCCGGACCGCATTCTGGCTTCGCGTGCGCGTGCCCGAGCGCGCCGCCTGCGAGGTGCCATTCCTCCGGCACTGGACCTGATTGTGCTCGCCATGGAAGCCGGTCAATCGCTGGATCAGTCCATCGCTGACTCCAGCCGGAGCCTGAAACGCACGCATCCCGACTTAAGCACGGAATTGGCACAGCTTTATCTGGAGCTGAGAGCGAGCAGCAGCCGCGCGGATTCGTTCCGCGCACTGGGCGCGCGCAACAAGGAGCCGGAACTGCGCAAGCTGGCCAACTTGCTGGTGGATAGCGACCGCTACGGCGTCAGCGTCGGTCCGGCGCTGCGTTCGCACTCCAAGTATCTGCGCACCCGTTTCCGCCAACAAGCTCAGGAAAAGGCCAGGAAGGTGGGGGTGAAGCTCATCTTTCCCGTATTTTTCCTGATTTTCCCTTCAGTGCTGTTGGTGACGCTCGGCCCGGCCTGCATGATGATGTATCAGCAACTCCAATCCCTGGTGCTGTAATTCGCGGCACGCTATTTCCCGGAACGGATACCATGAACTCATGAGGCGAGTTCTGATCCGATCCCTGGCGCCGTTGCTGATCTCCGTCCCGGCTTTTGCGCAATACAAAGCCGGTCCAGCCGGACCACCGCCTTCCGGGATCGCGCCCGCGATCGCGCAAGTGCTCGGAAAGACAGGGTTTCAAATCAGCGGCGCGAGCGGGCCCTATTGCGAAATTTGGTTTCGCAGCAGCCTGCCGAGCGGTCCGCCCACGAGCGAGCAGAATGTCACGCTGCCGACCGTCCCCGTGGGAACGCTGCTGGGCGTGATCCGTTTCGATGGCGACGGCGCCGACCGCCGCGGCCAGACCATCAAAGCCGGCGTGTACACCCTGCGCTACGCGATTATGCCCACCAGCGGCAACCACGAGGGCGCCGCGCCCCAGCGAGACTTCGTGCTTCTGGTTCCCTCTGCCGAGGACCCGAATCCCAGCTCGTTACCGAAGTTCGATGATCTGCTGAACATGAGCCGAAAGGCGTCCCGGACTCCGCACCCGGCCGTGATGAGCATTTGGAAAGCGGACACGGACGCGCCCGGCTTCAGCCAGCAGGGCGATACCGACTGGGTGCTGGAGACCAAGATCGGCGACACCCCGATTGCGATCATTTTGGTAGGAGCGGTCTCGAGCTAAATCCCCAGCATTCGCCGCATCCCTCAACCCCGGCTAAAGAAACGGCGGCAGTTCCGATAAGGAAAACAGGGAGGCCCGAAACAGAGTGCTGGACGTTCTCATCGTCGACGATTCTGCCGCGATTCGAAAGATTTTGCAGCGTGTCTTGCGACAGACGGAAATACCCATCGGTACCATCTATGAGGCCGGAGACGGCCTGGAAGCACTGGCCACGCTGCAGGCGAATCCCGTTGGTCTGATCCTGTCTGACATCAACATGCCAAACATGGACGGCCTGGAGTTGCTGAGCAAGGTGCGGGCCGAGCAGGCCTGGCAGAGACTTCCGATCTTGATGGTCAGCACGGAAGGCACTCAGGCTAAGGTTCTGGAGGCCGTGGAGCGGGGCGCTTCCGGCTACGTGCGGAAGCCCTTCACCGCCGAGCAGATCAAAGAGAAGCTGGTGGGGTTGATCTAACGGAAGCCAGGAGACGACCAGAATGGAAACGACGACGAACCCGGAAGTATCCGCATTGAGCCATCAAGAGATGGTGGAGGCCATTCAGTCAGCCACGCATGAAGTGTTCACGACCATGCTGAACCTGGATCTGACCCGAGGAAACCCGCCCAGCGAGAAAGTGCCCCTGGAGCCAGGCTCGGGCGTCGTGTCCCTCATCGGACTGGCAGGAGCCTGGGTCGGCTCGGGCAGCTTGATCCTCACTTCGCAGTTTGCCTGCAAAATTGCTTCGCAGTTGTTGATGGCGGAATACCAGGAAATCGATGATGACGTGTTGGACGCCGTGGCCGAGGTGACCAACATGATCATGGGAAATGTTAAGACGTTCCTGGAATCGCGATTGGGCGTGATGGGCCTCAGCATTCCCACGATCATCTATGGAAGAAATTTCCAAACGCGCAGCGCCGGAAAGCAGGACTGGACCCTGGTCCCGTTTCTTCTGGGCGATGAGAAAATGTGCGTCCAGATTTGCATCGCCCCGAACGTGAACACCGACAAAAGAACCATCCGGCCGCTGTTCCCGATCCCGCACCTGGTTCGCCTCTAGCCGCTCCCGCGCCAGACGCCGAACTATCGCAAGCTCAATAGCAGCACGCTGTCACCGGCTGGTGGTGCTATCCTGGGATTTCCCATAGTTCCCCAGCGCGGAGTGTCAAACGTGAAGAAGCTGAGCTACAAAACGCCGGGTGGAATCACGGTAACCCGCCTTGCGTCCACAATCCCCTATCACAAGGGCCTGAAACCTCTCCTCCACAAGCTGGACCGGCGGCGTGGCATTTACCTGTCGTCGGGCTATGAGTACCCGGAACGATACTCGCGTTGGGATGTGGCGGCGGTTTGTCCGCCGATTGAGATCGTGGCGACGGGGCGGGAGATCGGCTTCCGTCCGCTCAACGCGCGTGGCGAGGTTTTTAACCGGATTCTGTTTCCGCTGCTGGAGAATCATCCGCATTGGGAGGAGTTTGGCTTGCGGGATGGAGCGCTCGAAGGCCGGCTGAAGCCGCTTCCCGCGCTGTTTCCCGAGGAAGAACGCAGCAAGCAGCCTTCGGCGTTTTCGATTCTGCGCACGCTGATCCAGGAGTTCCGCAGCCAGCAGGACTCGCATCTGGCGCTAGTGGGCGCGTTCGGCTACGATCTGCTGTTCCAGTTCGATCCCATCGAGCTGAAGCTTCCGCGCGACGGGCACAAGGACCTGCACCTGCTCCTATGCGACGACATTTACTACATGGACCGCAAGAAGGAACAAATCGAGCGCTACCGCTACGAATTCGAGCGCGGCGCCGATTCGACGGCGGGCCTGGAGCGCACGGGTACCGCCATTCCGCGGCCGCCAAAGCGTCCGGACAACGAAATCACCTCCGATCACCGGCCTGAAGAATACATGGCCGGTGTGGAGGCGGTGCGCGAGGGCATGCGGCAGGGCGAATACTACGAAGTGGTCCTGCGGCAGACTTTTCAGGCGAACTATTCCGCCAGTCCTTCGGAATTGTTCCAGCGGATCCAACAGGCCAGCCCGAGCCCGTACGAATTTTTCCTGCAATTGGGCGGCGAGCAACTGGTGGGAGCGTCGCCGGAGATGTTCGTCCGCGTGGAAGGCAATCGCGTGGAGACCTGCCCGATCGCGGGAACCGCGCGGCGTACGGGCGACCCGCTGCGCGACGCCGACAGCATCCGCGAGCTGCTGAATTCGACCAAGGAAGAATCCGAGCTGACCATGTGCAGCGACGTGGATCGCAACGACAAGTCGCGGGTGTGCGTGCCGGGGTCGGTGAAAGTGATCGGGCGGCGGTTGATCGAATCCTACGCAGGCGTGTTTCACACGGTCGATCATGTGGAAGGGACGCTGCAGCCGGGCTTCGATTCGCTCGACGCGTTCCTGACGCACATGTGGGCGGTGACGATCATCGGCGCGCCCAAGAAGGCCGCCGCGCAGGCCATCGAGAACCTGGAAAAGGACGCGCGCGGCTGGTACGGCGGCGCCGTCGGCATGTTGTCGCTGAACGGCGACATCAATACCGGCATTCTGATCCGGACCGTTCATTTGCGCGACGGAATCGCGCGCTACAGCGCCGGCGCGACCCTGCTGTACGATTCGGTTCCGGCCATGGAAGAGCAAGAGACGCGGCTCAAGGCTACCGGGTTCTTCCGGGCGCTCCGCGGCGCAAAGCCGGCCTCAGCCGCGGTTGCAGCGCCGTCCAAAGCCGGCCAGGGCGTGAAGCTGCTGCTCGTGGACAACGACGACTGCTTCATCCACACGCTTTCCAATTACGCGCGGCAGACGGGCGCAGAGGTTGTGACCTACCGTGCAGGCGTTCCGCATGAGCTAATTCTCAAGATCGCGCCGACCCTGATTCTGATTTCTCCCGGACCGGGGCGCCCGGCCGATTTCGGCGTTCCCGATCTGGTGAAGTTCGCCGCGCACTCGGGCATTCCTGTTTTCGGGGTTTGCCTGGGACTGCAGGGCATCGTGGAGGCGTTTGGCGGCGAGCTGGGAGTGCTGGACTATCCGATGCACGGCAAGCCGTCCACGGTCGTTCACCACAACAAGGGAATTTTTGAGGGCCTGCCGGAGCGCTTCCGCGTCGGCCGTTACCATTCGCTGTTCGCCAAGAAAGAGACCTTTCCGGCTTGCCTGGAAGTGACGGCGGAAACCGAAGACGGAGTCATTATGGGCTTGCGGCACCGCGAGTTGCCGATTGAAGCCGTGCAGTTCCATCCTGAATCCATCCTGACGCTGGACGGCAATTGCGGTCTGAAGCTGATTGAGAACGTCGTGGCACACGCGTCGGCTTCCGGCGCTCAGACAGTTCATTTTGGCTAGTACCAGAGCCGGGAATTGGCTAGTGTGGTAGCCTGAGGATTAGCTTTATAATCTTCCATCAGGCAGAAAAACGCGTGCAATTCGATCCATCCGACATTCTGTTCATCGCAGTTGTGTTGTCCATAGCGATCCTGCTGATTAACAGCGGAGGCGGAGGCGGACATCGCGCGCGGGTTCCTGTCGCCTATTGATCGTCGAAGCTCTCCTGACGGGTTAGAGCACGCGGCTCATTCATGCCCACAGCAATCGTGATCGGGGGAGGCCTTGCGGGCCTCGCCACAGCGGCCGCTCTGGGCGGGGCCGGATTCCAGGTAGACCTGTTCGAATCGCGCGGGTTTTTGGGCGGGCGTGCCACGTCCTATCCGGTTCCGGGCGCCGGCGATTCGGGCGAAGTCATCGACAACTGCCAGCATGTTCTGCTGCGCTGCTGCGTCAACCTGCTGGACTTCTACCGGCGGCTGGGCGTCGCAGATCGAATTCAGTTTCACAAGAAGTTTTACTTCATGGAGCCGGGCGGGAGGACGTCGGTGCTGGAGGCTGGCGCGCTGCCGGCGCCGTTGCACTTTACCGGGAGCTTCGCGAAGCTGAGCTTTCTGGGCTTGGCCGACAAGATTGCCGTCGCGCGCGGCCTTCTGGCGCTGCGGAGCGAACGTGAACGGCGCGGCGATCTGGACCGCATCAGCATGCTGGACTGGCTGCGCGAAAAACGTCAGACCGAGCCGGCGATCCGCCGCTTTTGGAGCCAAGTGCTGGTCAGCGCGATCAATGAAGACCTGGACCGCATGGCGGCGAGCCATGGGTTTCAGGTGTTCTGGCTGGGGTTTCTGGCCCGGTCCGATTCCTACCAGATGGGAATTCCCGCGGTGCCGCTGGGCGAGTTGTATGGCGCGGAAGCGTGGAAGCGGATCGGCAACGTGCGGTTGCACCTGCGTGCGCCGGTGGAGCGGTTGATTGTCGAGAATGGCGCCGTTCGCGGCGTGGCGTCGCAAGGGGTAGCCCGCACGGCCGACTACTACGTCTCCGCGCTGCCGTTCGAGCGGCTGCCTGCCGTGGCGCCCGAAGTGGCGCTGGACCTGGATGGATTCGAGCACTCGCCGATCACCGGCATTCACTTGTGGTTTGACCGCAGCCTTACCCAGATGCCGCATGCGACGCTGCTGGATCGAACCATTCAGTGGATGTTCAACAAGTCCGAAGGCCGCTACCTGCAACTGGTGGTGAGCGCCTCGCGCAGCCTGCTCGATATGCCGCGCGCCGATGTGATCGCGCTTGCGTTGAAGGAGCTAGCCGATTTCTTTCCGAGGGTGAAGGAAGCACAGCTCGAGAAGGCGCACGTGGTGAAAGAAGTGCGCGCGACGTTTTCGGCGGGGGCCGGTTTGGAACAGAGGCGGCCGGCGAGCGCGACCGCGTTCCCGAACTTCTTCCTGGCCGGCGACTGGACGCGCTCCGGATGGCCCGCCACGATGGAAGGCGCGGTCCGCAGCGGATATCTCGCGGCGGAAGCTGTGGCGCATGCAGCGGGACAGACGCCAAGATTCCTGCTGCCGGATATCGCCTAGACGACGGCGATGGCTTCGATCTCCACCAAAAACTCGGGCAGAAATAAACCCCGCACGATGATCACGGTGGCTGCCGGCGGATTGGCGGTGTCGACGTACTGGTCGCGAACCGCGCGATAAGCGAAGAACTCGGACCGGTCCACGCGATCGACGATGTAGTAGTTCAGCTTGACCACGTTCTTATAGGTCGCGCCCGCGGCTTCGAGAGCTGTATTCAGATTGGCGAAGACCTGCCGGAGCTGAGCAGGGTAGTCGTCTTGTCCGACCAGGTTTCCGGCGGCGTCCATCGCCACTTGTCCGGAGATATAGATGAGTTTTCCCGAGGTGACTTCGGCGACGTGAGAATAGCCGACCGGCTTGGGGAGTTGCGCGGGACTGTGCACTTTTAACTTGGGTTCCATGGCTTGGTGTAGACTTCCGATTCTGCCACAGCGGCGGCGGCCACGAGCTTCTTGATCTGATTGCTGTGGTCCACAAGATGCATGCGGCAGAACAGCCCGTACTCGCGCCATCCCAGTTCCACCACGAACCTCTGTGGCGCGGTCCGGCCGTCGTCGAGAGTTCGGGTCACCACCACGACGGCATCAACGGTTGCCCGCGGAGCCTGGGCGGAACTTAGCGCGGCATCCAACACGGCAACGACCTCGTGATTGGCGGCGTGGAGTCCTTCCAGCAACTCGGGCCAGGGCGCAAATTCCGGCGCGCCCGACCGCAGTCCTTCGTACACGGGAGGGAAAGGAGGACGTCTGCCTGCCACGAGATGGCGCAGTTCCTCCGCCGAGCGGATTTGTGTCTGAGCCACGTGATCCACAATTTCGGCGATGCTCCACTTACCGGCGATGGGGTGCGAGCGCGCTTGTTCTTCCGTCACGGCGGCCGCGTTCTCGAATTGAGTGGCCGATGCCCGCACTCGATCGCGGATCGCCTCCGGCGTCAGAGTGCCGGTGCGCGTCTCCAGGTATTCGACGATCCGAGCGCCCTCGACGGAGAGCGGCTCTCCGCCGAGCGTAGTTACCTTAAGGCCAGCCATCTTTCCAGCGTAAACACTATGCCAAGATCGCAGCGATGGCGTCGATCTCGACGCTGACGTCGCGCGGCAGACGCGCGGCCTGCACGGTGGAGCGCGCGGGCGGGTTCTGATTGAAATAGCGTCCGTAGACTTCGTTCATCCTGGGAAAGTCGCCCATGTCTTTGAGGAACACGGTGGTCTTCAAAACCGAATCGAGCGACGCCCCGCAAGCTTCCAGCAAGGCTTTCAAGTTTTCAAGCACCCGCTCGGTTTGGGCGGTGATGTCGCCTTCGATCAGTTGATTGGTGACCGGATCGAGAGGGATCTGGCCACTCAGGTACGCGATCCCGCCGTGCACGATGGCTTGCGAGTACGGCCCGATGGCTTTCGGGGCTTTTTCAGTGGCAACAGGTTTTCTCATAGCTTCAATGTTCGGATTAACTCCCGGACGTTGTCGATCTTTTCTTCTTGAAGGAACTCATCCAACTCGCGCGCGATGCGGCAGGGCGCTTCCGGGTCCCAGAAGTTGGCGGTGCCAACCTGGATTGCCGATGCGCCGGCGATCAGAAACTCGGCGGCATCTTCGCCGGTCCGGATGCCTCCCAGGCCGATGACCGGAATGCGGACGGCTTTCGCCGCTTCATATACGAGGCGCAGCGCGATGGGCTTGATGGCCGGCCCGGATAATCCGCCGAATCCGGCGCCGATATGGGGTTTGCGCGCTCGGGCGTCGATGGCCAGTGAGACGAACGTGTTCACCAGGCTGATGGCGTCGGCTCCAGACTGCTCGGCAGCCTGCGCGAGCGGCTCAATGCGCGCCACGTTGGGCGAGAGCTTCACGATCAGCGGCCGATGTGCCAGAGGCCGAACGAGCCTTACCAATTCGCCAAGCAGCACCGGGTCGCTCGAAAAGTAGATGCCGCCGTGCTCGGTATTGGGGCAGGAGACGTTCAGCTCATAACCGGCGATGCCTTCGGCGTCCTCCAGGATGCGGATCACTTCGGCGTAATCGTCCGGCGCATATCCGAAGACGTTGGCGAAGATGGCCGTGCGCAGTTGGCGCAATCGCGGCAGCTTCTCAGCGACGAACGCGCGAGCGCCGATATTCTGCAGGCCGACCGAATTGATCATGCCGCCCTCGGTCTCCCACAGCCGGGGCGGCGGATTGCCTCGAATCGGCTCGCGCGAGAGCCCCTTCACTACCAGGCCGCCCATCGCGCTCAAGTCGGCCACGGTTTCGAACTCTACGCCGTACCCATAGGTTCCCGACGCGGCAATGACCGGATTCGAGAGCTCGACGCCGCACAGAACAGTGCCGAGGCGACTCATTCCATCCTCATTCCGTCCAAGAATAGCATTGGTCCTTCGGGCGGCAGCGCGCAGGAGGGCACGGATCTAAGGTGAATCCCTGATACAGCCCACCTTAGAATTGCCGATCAGAGGGGATATGGCACAGGCGTCGAAAGACGACCAGGCAGTGGCGCGTCCCCCGGCTCTACGCTCGTTAGCCTCGAAGTTCTCGATACTTACGGGCGCGCTGGTCTTCTGGATGGTGGCCACGATCGTAGCCTACGACCTGCGGCAAGGCTCGCTCGACCCCGGCAAATGGGTTCTGCTGTGCGCCATCGTCCTCTTAGTCGCGGCGGCCATTTCGCGCTTCACCATCCGCCTGCTGGCGCGCCCGCTGGCGCTGCTCGAAGAAGGTATCGCTTCGGTCCGCAAGGGCCGGCTGGAGCCGATCCAAGTGAGCAAGACCGGGGACGAGCTGGAGTTCCTGGGTGAAAGCTTCAATCAGATGATCGAAGCTTTGGCGGCCTCCCGGAAAGAAGTGCAAGACAACCAGGAGCTGCTGGAGAAGCGGATTAAAGAACGGACCGATCAGCTGGAGGAAGCCTCGCGCGGCGCGCAAGCCGCCAATGACGCCAAGAGCGATTTTCTGGCCAACGTGTCCCACGAATTGCGGACGCCGATGAACGGAATCATCGGGATGCTGGATCTGGCGATGGATCATAACCTGCCCGCCGACGTCTCCGATCAGCTGACTACGGCGCAGCGGTGCGCGTTTTCGTTGCTATCGCTGGTCAACGACCTTCTGGATCTATCCAAGATCGAGGCGGGAAAGATGACGCTCGAGAAGGTGCCGGTGGACATCCGCACGGTGCTGGACGAATGCATCCAAGCAAGCCGACCCAAGGCGGTCGAAAATTCCGTGGAGTTGCGCGCCGAGACCGCATCCAACGTACCTGGGCGGATTTCGGGCGACCCGCTGCGCATCCGTCAGATCATCGGCAACCTGGTGAGCAACGCGGTGAAGTTTACAGAACACGGGTCCGTGGTCGTGCGGCTGGGCGGCGAGTTCTCCGATCCGCGGGATTTCACCGTGCGAGTCGTAGTAGAGGATAGCGGCGCCGGAATTCCGGCCGATAAGCTATTGTCGATATTCGAAAAGTTTACGCAGGCGGATGGCAGCGTCACGCGCCGGTACGGCGGTACGGGATTGGGTCTGGCCATCACGCGGCGGCTGGTGGAGCTGCATCGAGGAGACATTCAAGTGAAGAGCGAACTGGGCCGTGGCACGACATTCACGGTCACTCTGAAGAGCCAGGCAGTCGGAACGGAGGAGCAGCACGCCTCTCCGCAGGCAGTGCCGGAGGCCTCCGTGGCGGCGCCCCCTCATCCGGTTCGCATCCTGGTGGTGGAAGACAATCTGGTGAACCAGAAAGTGGTCACGGCGGTGCTTCGAAAGCGCGGATTCTCCATCGAACTGGCCAACGACGGCCAGGAAGCCCTGGCGAAGCTGGGTCGAAGCCCCGTATTCGACCTGGTTCTGATGGATGTGCAGATGCCCGTGCTGGATGGGCTGGAAGCCACCCGCCTCATCCGCAAAGATCAACGCTGGAAGAAGCTTCCGATCATTGCCATGACGGCGCATGCCATGAACGGCGACAAAGAGCGCTGCCTGGATGCCGGCATGAACGGCTACATCTCCAAACCGGTTCACCCTTCGCTGCTGCTCAGTACGGTGGACGAATTCCTGACACAGAAGGCTCGCTGATTCAGGCAGTCGTGCGGATAGACTCCTGAATCAGTTCCCACACCTCTTCCAGATCTTCCCATTCAGTGAACATGTTGCCGATTGCCAGGCGCAGCACGAACCGGCCGCGGAGGACGGTGTGCGACAGAAAAGCCTTCCCTGAAGCATTGATGGCGTCCAGCAGCGCGCGATTCTCCTCATCACTGCCGCGGTAGCGAAAACAGATCAGCGAGAAAGGCGTGGGCGCGGCAACCTCAAAATCGGGATGCGCGCGAATGAGCGCGGCGAGCCTCTGCGCATACTGCATGTGCGTGCGGATGATTTCGGCGATCCCTTCGCGTCCAAAGTGCCGCATGATGAACCAGAGTTTCAAGGCGCGGAAACGCCGGCCGAGTTGGACGCCGTAGTCCATGTAATTCACTGCGCGGGGATCCTCGGCGGTTCGCAGGTATTCGGGGACCAGCGAGAAAGCCTGGCGCAGAATCTCCGGCCTGCGGGTGTAAAAGGCGCTCAGGTCGAAGGGCGTGACGAGCCATTTGTGCGGGTTCACCACGAGCGAATCGGCGCGCTCGGCGCCGTGCAAGACGCTTTGGAACTCCGGCGCGACGGCCGCCGCGCCGCCGTAAGCCGCATCGACGTGCAGCCAAGCGCCGCATGCTTCGGCCACATCGGCGATTTCGTTTACCGGGTCGATGCTGGAGGTCGAGGTGGTTCCCACGGTCGGGACGATGCAAAAGGGCTTTTTGCCGGCGAGCTGGTCCGCTTCGATGGCCTCGCACAGCGCATCCACACGCATGCGAAACGCGTCGTCCACTGGAATCTTGCGGAAGTTATCCTGGCCGATACCGAGCGTGATCGCAGCCTTCTCCACGGACGAATGAGCGTGTTCGGACGTGTACATGACCAGTCCACCGGAATTGCCGCGCGTGCGCGTCTGCGGATCAGCCATCTCGCGAGCGGCCGCCAGAGCGTGCAGCGTGCTGACCGAAGCGGTGTCGTAGATGATGCCGAAGAACTCAGCAGGCAGCCCGATCCACTGGCGCAGCCATCCCAGCGTGACCTGTTCCAGCTCGGTCAGCGCCGGGCAGCTCTTCCACAGCATTCCATTGACGTTGAGGGCCGCGGCCAGCATCTCGGCCAGAATTCCCGGCTGCGAGGCGGAGATGGCGAAATAGGCCAGGAAGCGCGGGTGGTTCCAATGGGTGAGCGCGGGCACGATGGCCTGCTCGAAATCCTGGAGGATCGCGTCCATGCCTTCGCCGTATTCGGGTGCGCGCGCCGGCAGGCTATCGATCAAGTCGCCCGGTTGTGTCTTCGCTAAGACCGGGTATTGACGGATGTTCTCCAGGTAGTCGGCGATCCAGTCCACCACCTGGTGTCCGTAGTCTCGAAATTCCTGGTTAGTCACCGGTCTCGATGATACAACGTTGGAACGGATTGGGGATCTCAGGAGATGGCTTGCTCGCAGTTGATCTCCCAGGGGATGCCGAACCGGTCCACCAACACGCCGAAGCGCACGGCCCAAAATGTCTTTTGGATCGGCATCAGGACCTTGCCGTTCTCGGCCAGCGCCTGAAAGACGCGTTCAGCTTCCAGCGGGTCCTCGATCCCGAGTACGATGTGGAAGCCTTTCAGCTCCTGGTACTGGTTGGGAAGGACGTCGGTGCCCATCAGCACGCTGGTACCGGTTGTGAGAGTGGCATGAAGGATCTTCTCGCGCCACTCCGGCGGGACGTCGTTGGCCATGGGCGAATCAGCATACGTGAGCATGGTTACGATCCGGCCGCCGAAGCATTGTTCATAGAACTGGAAGGCGGCCTGACAGTCGCCGTTGAAGGAAAGATGTGCATTCCATTTCATCGCGGGTCCTCAGGCTTTTGACAACTGTATCGTAATCGAACGGGACAGGTTGGAAGCCGCAGTCTCCTGTTACAATCGCGGTGCATGTTCGGAAAGGTGCTGGTGGCCAACCGGGGCGAGATCGCGGTGCGGATTGTTCGCGCTCTGCGGGAGATGGGAATTCGCAGCGTGGCGGTCTTTTCCGATGCGGACCGCGCGGCGCTGCACGTGCGGCTGGCGGATGAAGCCGAGCACATTGGTCCGGCGCCGTCGCCGGAGAGCTATCTGCGCATCGACAAGATTCTGGAAGCGGCGAAGAAGCACGGCGCCGAAGCGATCCATCCCGGCTACGGATTCTTGAGTGAAAACGCCGACTTTGCCGCCGCGTGCGAGGCAGCGGGGATCGTCTTCATTGGGCCGCCCGCCGAGGCGATCCGCCGGCTCGGCTCCAAGACTGCCGCCCGCGTTTTGGCGAAGCAGGCCGGTGTACCGGTGGTGCCGGGCAGCGAAGAGTCCGCAGCGAATCTGGATCAGGCGCGCCGCGTGGCAAAGCAGCTAGGCTATCCGGTGCTCCTCAAGGCGGCCGCGGGCGGAGGCGGCAAAGGTATGCGGCGCGTGGGGTCGGAGGACCAGCTGGAATCGGCCATTCGCGATGCTTCAAGCGAAGCCGAGCGCGCCTTTCACAATGCCGAGGTTTACATCGAAAAACTGATCGAAAGCCCGCGGCACATCGAGATTCAGATCGCGGGCGACCGCTTCGGAAACCTGGTCCATTTGGGCGAGCGCGAATGCTCGGTGCAGCGCCGGCATCAGAAGATCATCGAAGAGTGCCCGTCGCCTTGGGTGGCGCGGAACCCGGAGATGCGGGCGGCCATGGGCGACGCAGCGCTCCGGATCGCGCGCGTGGCGGGCTACTACGATCTGGGCACGGTGGAGTTCCTCGCCGACCAGCACGGCAACTTCTATTTCCTGGAAGTGAACACGCGGCTGCAGGTGGAACATCCCGTCACCGAACTGGTGACCGGTTACGACCTGGTGCAGCTGCAGTTGCGGATCGCCGCCGGTGATGCGCTGCCGTTCGGGCAGGAAGATGTCGCGTGGCGCGGCTGGGCGATGGAATGCCGCGTTTGCGCCGAGGATCCGGAGAACAATTTCTTCCCCTCGCCGGGCAAGATCGTGCAGCTTCGCGAACCGAGCGGGCCCGGCATCCGGTTGGACTCGGGCGTCTATCCGGGATGGACGGTGCCTCTCGACTACGATCCCCTTCTGGCCAAGCTGGTGGCGTGGGCGCCGGACCGGCCCGGCGCCATCCAGCGGCTGCGGCGCGCACTCGACGAGTACGCGGTTAGCGGAGTGGAAACCAACTTGAAGCTGTTTCGCGAGATGCTGGAGGACCGGCAATTCCAGCAAGGCAACCTGTATACCGAGTTCGTGGCCGACTTCCTGGCGCGCAGGGGACCGCGGAAGGAGCCAGGACCGGAACTCGCGTTGGCGGTTGCTCTGGCCGCTGTTGCGCACTCGAGGAACGGTAAGCCGGAAACGCGCAGCGAAAGCCGGGAACCGACGCGCTGGGTGTCGGAGGGGCGAGGCCGGCTTCTGCAATGAAGTGGCAGATCCTGGTGGATGGCCGGCCGGTTGAGGTGGACCCAGAACGTCTGGAAGCCGTCGTGCAGGTGGAACGCGGCGTCTATTCGGTGATGCTGGACGGCGCGAGCTTTGAAGTTCGCTTGCTGGCCGCGCCGGAGGGCCTTAGCGCCGAAACGGCAGAGGGCCGCTTCAGCGTCGAAGTAGGTGATCCCCGCGATGCCCGGCGGGGTTCCAAAATGTCGCAGGGCTCGGGACGCCAGAACATCGTGGCGCCGATGCCGGGCAAGGTGATTCGGGTTCTGGTTCAGAAAGGCGATCGCGTGGCGGCCGGGCAAGGACTGGTCGTGGTGGAGGCTATGAAGATGCAAAACGAGCTGAAGGCCTCCCGCCCTGGCGAAGTTGTCGACGTCCGCGTTCAGGCGGGCGGCACGGTGGGAGCGGGCGATACGCTGGTCGTGTTGGGGTAGATTCTGGGAGAATGGGAATTGCCGCTTGAGCCAACGCCTTTCCAAAGCAAAGTCCAGGCCAGCCCGAGGTTCTTATGAGCCGCGCCAGAAGCGGACTGGTGCTCCTGTTGATTGCGGCGGCGGCCATCCTGGCTTGGCTCCTGGCCAAAAGGGCCACACCGCCTCAAGTTGACTTTGCGAAAGTCACGCGGGAGACCCTGGTCAGCACGCTCAGCACCAACGGAAAAGTCGAACCGATCGAGTGGATGCCGGTGCGGGCGGAACGCGCGGGGGTGATCACACACGTCCTGGTCACGCGCGGCCAGCAGGTGGTCAAGAGTCAGCCGCTGGTGGAACTGGATACGCGGGTTGCGAACGCAGATCTTGCGAGAGCGAAAGCCGCAATCGAGGAAGCCAAGGCTCAGGAGCAGGTGCTGAATCAGGGCGGCAGACTGGCGGAGCGCCAGCAGATCGAATCGGACCTCGCGCGTGCGCGCTTGGATCTGGGCGCCGCGCAAAAGAACTACCAGATCCTGGACCGGCTCGCGGCCAAGCAGGCGGCCACGCGGCAGGATGTGGATGCGGCGCACCAGCTCACCGAGCAACTGCAGTTGAGAATTCAAGCGCTGGAGAAAAACAAGGCGGCCCTGGTAACAGGCACCGACAAGGAGATCGCTAAGGCGAGGCTCCAGGAGGCCGAATCGGCTGCGGCAGTGGCCCAGACCAGCTTGGATCTCAGCGTGATCCGCGCGCCGATGGATGGAACGCTTTATGACTTCGATTTGAAGCAGGGCGCGTACGTGAATCCGGGCGATCTGATCGCGAGAGTAGGAAGACTCGATCGAGTTAAGGTTACCGTCTATGTCGACGAGCCCGACCTGGGCAAGGTTCGCAAAAGCGAAATGGTGACGATCACTTGGGACGCGCTGCCCGGGCATCAGTGGAAGGGCGTGGTGGACAAACTGCCGACGCAGATTGTGCCGCTGGGCACGCGCGAAGTGGGCGAGGTGGGCTGCATTATCGAGAATCCGGATCACGATCTGCTGCCGAACGCCAATATCAACGCGGATATTCAGGCGTCCGCCGTGGAAGGCGTCCTGGCGATTCCCAAGGAAGCGGTCCGGCGCCAGGGTTCCGAAACCGGGGTGCTGTTGCTCGAAGGCGACCACGTGGAGTGGCGGAAGATCAGCCTGGGTATGTCGAGCTATACCAAGGCGCAGGTGCTGTCGGGCCTGATGGATGGCGACGCCGTGGCACTGCCTTCGGAGAAAGTGATCCAGAGCGGGGCGAAGGTGGCGCCGGTGTTTCCGTAGCGCGCCTGAGGCGAATGTACTACTGATACATCCGCCGTTCGCGGCGCAGGAAGGCCGGAACTTCAATGTCGTCGACCGGGATGGCCGGCTCCTCGACTTCCGGCTCGGGCTCAGGCTCGAGTTCCGGCGGCGCGGGCGGAAGGTCGCGGAAGAGCGATCCGCTGCTGAGTGCGGGCTCCATGACTGGCGCAGGAGTTGGAGCGATCGGCTCAGGAATGAACGACTCGGCGCCAGCGGCGGCCCGGCGCGCCAGTTGCGGCATGCCGTCGCGCTGGAATCCGGTGGCGATCACGGTGATCTTCACGGCGTCCTTCAGCGCTTCGTTCAGCACGACACCGAAATTGATTTGTGCGTCTTCGTTCGCCGTGGCGCCGCGAATCAGCGAGCAGGCCTCATTGACGTCGTGCAGGCTGAGCTTGCTGGAGCCGGTGATGTTGATCAGCACGCCGCGCGCGCCCTTGACTCCGCCTTCTTCCATTAGCGGAGAACTGATGGCTTGGCGGGCGGCCTCGATGGACGCGTTTTCGCCGGAAGCTGACGCCGTGCCCATCATGGCGTAACCCATCCCGAGCATGATGGAGCGGATATCCGAGAAATCGCGATTGATGAGGCCGGGCGTGGTGATGATGTCGCTGATGCCCTGGACGGCCTGGCGGAGAATGTCATCGGCGATGCGGAAGGCTTCGAAGAAACTGGTGCCGCGTGGGACAAGCTCGAGCAGGCGGTCGTTGGGCACGGTAATGACGGTGTCCACGGTGCCGCCGATTTCCGAAAGCCCGCGGTCGGCTTGCTTCATGCGCCGTGGTCCTTCAAAGGCGAAGGGCTTGGTCACGACTGCGACCGTGAGCGCGTTCAGCTCTTTGGCCAGCGACGCCACGACGGGCGCTGCGCCCGTTCCGGTTCCACCGCCGAGGCCCGCGGTAACGAAGACCATATCCGCGCCTTCCAGGATCTCGATGATGCGCTCGGTGTCCTCGAGTGCGGCTTGGCGGCCCAAGGCGGGATCCGAACCAGCGCCCAAGCCGTTGGTCACTTTCGAGCCGATGGCCAGCTTGTTCGGCACGGCCGAGGCGTTCAAAGCCTGCACGTCGGTGTTAAGAATGTGAAATTCGACGCCCGTGAGTCCCTCATTCATCATGCGGGCCACGGCGTTGGAACCGCCGCCGCCGACGCCCACAACTTTGATGCGAGTACCTTCGAGAGCCTCTTCTTGAATGGCAAACTTCAGTGCGTCCATGGAAAGCCTCCTGTGTGCTTGGAACTCATCGGAACAACATCCCCATCAAACCGGGAGCTCTGCGCTTGGTCTCCCGGCTGGTCTTCAAGCGCGCCGAATAGCGGGCCAGGCCGGCGGCGGTGGCCCACGCCGGATTACAAAGGTCTTCGGGCAGATCCTGGATGCCCTCGGGCAACGCGTTGCGCGCGGGACAGTTCAGCGCGCGCTCGGCCATATCGCACATGCCGTTGAGCAACGCGCCGCCGCCGGCGAGGATGACGCCCTCCAGCAGCTTCTGTTCCATGCCGATGGTCACCAGCTCCGAGCCGACGTGGATGAACAGCTCTTCGGCGCGCGCCTCCAGGATCTCGTTCAACTGCTTGCGCGGGGCCTCGCGCGGCTGGCGTCCTTCCTGCGACGGCACCTCGATATAGCTGTTGTCGGACGTGAGCCCCAGGATCGCGCAGCCGTATTCGATCTTCAGACGCTCAGCATCGTCGTACTGCACGGTCAACCCGACGGCGACGTCACGCGTGAAATGGTCGGCCGAAATCGCCAGGCTGCGCGATAGAAGCACAGCCTCGCCGTCGTAGACCACCAGGTCCGTGGAGTGCTTGCCGATGTCCACCACCGCCACGCCTCGGTTGCGGTCTTCGCGATTGATGGAAGCATAGGCAGTGGCGACAGGCTCGAACATGGTCTCTTCGACGGCATAGGATGCCTGGTGCACGGCGGCCAGAATGGAGTGGTGCTCTTGCTCGGAAAAAGTGACGATGTGAGCGTTGGCTTCCAGGCGCGAACAGATGGAACCGCGCGGATAGCGCTTGCCCGAGCGGCCGTCGAGGGTGAAATCCTGCGGGAACAGGTGCAGGATCATGCGGTCTTCTTCCAAACGGACCTGCTCACTCCGTTCGACGGCATACGCCATGTCGTCCAGCCCGATGGCGCGCGGCCGGCCGAACTCATAAATGCCGCGGCTGTGGCAGCCTTCGACGCTCGCCCCGCCGACGCCTAGCACGAGCGCGTCCACGGAGACGCCGGCTTGCGCTTCGGCAGCCTGCACGACATCGCGGGTAGAAGCGGAGACTGCCTCCTGATCCGCCAGCCGGCCCTTGTGCCACCCGCGCGATGGAGTTTCGCTATGGCCCAGGTAGCGGAGGCGTCCGTTCGTGATCGACAAGATGAGGCAGCGGGTCCGCGCGCTTCCCAGATCCAGCCCGACGGCGATGTGCGAGTTACTTGCCATCGTTCGGTCCCAGGCCGGTGATCCGGTCGTCCAAGCGCAGATCGAAGCTGGCTGCTTGTGGCATCCTGCGGTGAATATCCGGATAGGCATCCAGGAAATTTCGCAGGCGCGAGGCAAAATTGCGGTCTCCCAACATCAGCGACACAGCGCTGCCTCCCACTTGTTCGGTGATTTTCAGATTGTCGAGGTCCGCCACGTCGACCTCCGACACGTTGTCCGCCATGGATCCGAGCTCATGCATGAGCCGCTGCATGCGGCGCACGCGGACTCCCCGGCGATCCTGTTTTTCGGCGCGCAGCACGCCGGTCAGGACTGGAAGCTTGAAGGGGGCCTTGGGCGGAGGATCCAAAATGACGCCCTCGTCGTCGATGAGAGCCCAGCGCGCCATGCCGTCAGCGGGCAATTGGATGAATGCGGCGGGCTTGCGCTCGCTGATCTGGACGACGACGCGATTGGGCCAGATGCGCGCGATGGACGCGTCATGAATCCCGCGCAGGTTCAGCAATTGCTTGCGGCGCTCGGCCATGGGAAACAGGTACAGGCTGCGTCCGTAATCGGACTCGAAGATGTGCAGCACCTGCGCGCGCGACGTATACCGGACGCCGTGAACTTCGAGATTGGGGCTCTCCAGCCCGTAATCGAGCGGCCCGGGCAGGAAGAAGCGCGGATCGCGAATCAGGAACTGCTCGAATTGCTGCGAGCCGTAAATGGCGCCCGTCAGGAGCAGACCCATGCCGATGGCGAGAGCGGTATAGCGCACGACAACGCTGGTGGACGAACGCTGCTTCTTGCTGTCCGCCGGCATCTAGGCAGCCTCCCGCAATTTATCGAGCACGCGGTCGCCCGCCTGCCACACGTTGCCGGCGCCCAGAGTCAGGACGAGCTCCTGATCCCGGACTTGGTCAACTACTGCGGTCACGGTTCGTTCGATGGTCCCGGTGTAGTAGACCGAGCGGTGACCAAAATCGCGAATGCGCTGGGCGAGCGCGGCGCCGGTGACACCGTCGATGGCCGGCTCGGATGCCGCGTAGATGTCCAGCACATAAACCACGTCGGCCTGATGGAAGCTCTTGGCGAATTCGTCCATGAGGTGTTGCGTGCGCGTGTAGCGGTGGGGCTGGAACACGACGTGAATACGCCGGAAATTGCAGAGCTGCGCGGCGGCCAGCGTGGCGCGGATCTCGGTGGGGTGATGGCCGTAGTCATCGATGACAGTGACGCCGCGGACCTGGCCGCGCACCTGGAACCTGCGGTCGACGCCCGAATAGCTGGCGATGCCTTCGCGAATTATTTCGAGTCGGATGTCGAGTTCCAGGCCCACCGCGATGGCAGCCGTGGCATTGAGCACGTTGTGCGCGCCGGGAACGCGTAGATGAAATACGCCGAGACTCTGGCCGCGCATGCGCACTTGAAACCGGCTCTCGAAAGCTCCGCAATCGGCCTCGGCGATTTGCAATCCAGCCTGATGGCTGCAGCCGTACGTGATGGTCCGGCGATTCACCAGCGGAAGAAGCTGCTGGATGTTTTCATCGTCCAGGCATAGAATGGCGGCGCCGTAGAAGGGGACTTTCTGGATGAATTCCAGAAACGCGGCGCGGATCTCGACAATGGATGGATAGTGGTCCAGGTGTTCCTCGTCGATGTTGGTGACCACGGCGAGGATCGGGCTGAGCTTGAGAAACGATCCATCGCTTTCGTCTGACTCCACTACCAGAAAATCGCTCTGGCCCACGCGGGCGTTCGATCCGCCCATGGAGGCCGCTTTGCCGCCGACGACGACGGTGGGATCGAGCCCCGCGACGTTCAGTACAGTGGCGGTCATCGAAGTGGTCGTGGTCTTGCCGTGGCTGCCGGCGATGGCGATGCCGTATTTCAGACGCATCAGCTCGGCCAGGAGTTCGCCGCGCGGGATCACGGGGAGGTGTAATCGGCGCGCTTCCTGAACCTCGGGGTTTTTCGCATCCACGGCCGAACTCACGACGACGGCCTTGGCGCTTCCGACGTTCGCGGCCGCGTGGCCCTCGTAGATACGCGCGCCTAACTTCGCCAGCCGGTCGGTAGTGGGGCTGAGTTTGAGATCCGAACCGCTGATTTGATAGCCCAAATTCAACAACACCTCGGCGATACCGCTCATGCCGATGCCGCCGATGCCGATGAAGTGCAGGTGTTGGGGCCTAAAAAACATTTTAATCTTGTATTGTTTCGGCTTTGCGCAGGAAAGTCAATGGGCGACAGCTCCCTCCAGCACGTCGGCCGCGCGGCGGGCCGCCTCAGGATGCGCAAAAGCGCGGGCACGATCGCCCATGCGCTTCAGCAGGTCCGGCCGGGCGCGCAGTTTCCCGACCTCTTCAAAGAGTCTCCCTCCGTCCATGTCCTTGTCCAGCACCAGCACGGCTGCGCCGGCCTTTTCGAACGCTTCCGCATTACGCAATTGATGGTGGTCGGCCGCATGCGGCAGCGGCACCAGAATTGACGGCTTGCCCGCGGCAGCGAGTTCGGCCACCGTCCCGGCTCCGGCGCGGCATACCACAAGATCGGCTTGCGCGAAGGCGGCGGGCATGTCGTCGATGAATGGCAGGACCTGCCCTTCCACGCCGCTTTCCGCAAATTTCTTGGCCAAAGCCTCGTGGCTGGCCGACCCGGTTTGATGAATGAACCGCACGGGCATCCCGGCTTCGCGGAAATATTGCCAACTGCCGCGCGCAGCTTCGTTCAACGTGCGCGATCCCTGGCTGCCGCCGGTGATCAGAATGGTGAGCTTGGCGTCACGAGCTCTCGGAGCGATCGCGAAAAACTCGGAGCGGACTGGCAAGCCTGTAATCTCCGACCTGCCCTGGGGAAAGAATCGCGATGCGTCGGCAAAACTTAGCAGGGCGCGGCTCACGAAGCGGCCGATCTGGCGGTTGGTGAGGCCTGGCATGGCGTTCGGCTCCATCACTACGAGTGGAATGCGCTTCAGCAAGCCCCCCAGCACAACCGGGCCCGCGGCGTAACCGCCCAGGCTGAAGATGGCCTCGGGGCGATACTGGCCGAGCAACCGCAACACGCGGAGGATGCTCAAGGGAAGCTGCGCTAGAGTCCGGGCAGTGCGCACGATGCCGACACGTTTCAAGCCGCCAATCTCAATGAACTCCAACGGAAAGCCGGCGGCCGGCACGAGCTTGGCTTCAAAGCCCGTCCGCGTGCCGATGAAGACGCACTCGTGTCCGCGCGCTTTGAGCTCGCGCGCTACCGCCAGCAGCGGAACAACGTGCCCTCCGGTTCCGCCCCCTGCCATCACGATGGTCGCCATCCGTTCATCCGGAGTGCTCGCTCACACTCAATAGCATTCCCAGGCAAATCAGCGTACTCATCAAAGAACTGCCGCCCGCGCTGATCATGGGCAGCGGGATTCCCTTGGTGGGTCCCATCCCCAGCACGACGCTGATGTTGATCAGCGCCTGAATCACAATCGAAGACGCGACGCCGAGCGCCAGATAACGCCCGAAATCGTCCGGAGCGAGCCAGCAGAGCTGGATTCCGCGCCATAGGACGATGAGAAAACCGGCCAGAACGGCGCCGCAGCCGAAAAATCCCAGCTCTTCGCCGACTACCGCGTAGATGAAATCCGTGTGGGCTTCTGGCAAGTACAGGATTTTCTGCTTGCCCTGCATCAGGCCCAGGCCCAGCACGCCGCCGCTGCCCACGGCGATCTTGGATTGCCGGACCTGATAGCCGGCGTCGCGCGTGGTCACCGACTGGCTGATGTATTGCTTGATGCGGCCCTGGCGATCGATGAGGTCGATCCATTTGTACGTTGGGTCGACAAATCCCACGACGCGCGCCATCCGGTAGGGCTTGGATACGACGAAAACGGCGGAGAACACGACGCCCGCCAGCAAGGCGCCCACGACGAACTTCCGCTCGAGTCCGGCAACATAGAGGACTACCGCCGCCGGAATGATCAGGACCACCGCGGTACCAAGGTCGCCTAAGCCCACGGTCGCTGCCAGAACCGCAAGGGCAAGCGAAGCCGCCAGAATCGCGCGCCGGGTGTTGATCGCGGCCTGTCTGGCGGTCGCGAAATAAGCGAAGAAGATGATCAGCGCGGGCTTGGCGAACTCCGACGGCTGTAATGAGCCGATGCCTTCCACGCGGAACCAGCGATGCGTCTTGTTGTCCAGGAAGAAGACGAGGATTTGCAGGAAGAGCACCACTCCCAGCGAGCCGAAAGCCCACGCCGGGCTCTGGAGCGCGCGATAGTCGCGCCGCTTGAAATACATCAGCGCAAAGAAGGAAACCACGGCCCAGACTAGTTGGTGCGCGGCGTAATAGAAGCTGGAATTGATGTGCGGATTGAGCTCGGCAGTCACCGAGGAGGCGCTGTAGATCATGATCAACCCGAAGCCGACCAGAGCGACAACGGTGGAGAACAGCAGCCAATCCGTTTTCAGGCGTTGCGCCATTTATGCCTTTCCCCCCGCCAAATTGTTGACCAGTTCTTTGAAGACGCGTCCGCGATGTTCGTAGCTTTCGAATTGATCGAAGCTGGAGCAGGCGGGCGCGAGCAGCACGGTATCGCCTGGACGGGCCGAGCGGTGCGCCTGTTCGACGGCTGCCTCAAGCGTGCCGCAGCGAATGACCGGCACGGCGCTCTCCAGGTGACCAGCGATCTTCTGAGCGGCTGCGCCGATAAGCAACGCGGCGTGGGCCTTGGCCCGTAAAGGTTCGCGCAGCACGGTGTAATCGCTGCCCTTGTCTTTGCCGCCCAGGATAATCCAGAGGCCGCCCGGGAACGCATCGATGGCTTTGAGTGTCGCATCCACGCTGGTGGCTTTCGAGTCGTTGTAATACGCGACGCCGCCAATTTCGCGCACCGGCTCCAGGCGGTGTTCGACGGGCGCGAATGCCGCGGCTGCCTGGGCAATCTGCGTTAGCCGTGCACCGGCTCGCTCCGCGATCAAAGCCGCGGCCATCACGTTTTCGTAGTTGTGCCGGCCGCGCAGTCGAAGATCGCGAACGTTGAGCAACTCCGCGCCGCGGAGGCGGACCGTATCGCATTCGATCCAGGCGCCGTCAACCACGCGAGTCCCGCTAAACCAGTCCTTCTCGGCGGACGTGCGTTTGGCGAACCCGACGGTCACAGGGTCGTCGGCGTTCAGGACGGCGAAATCGCCGGCGCGCTGGGTTTCAAACAATCGCGCCTTCGCGTTGGCATAGTTATCGAATGTGTGATGCCGGTCCAGATGGTTTTGCGTCACATTCAGGCAGGCCGCGATTTCGCACCGGAAGGTCTGAATCGTCTCGAGCTGGAAACTCGAAAGCTCCAGCACATTCCATTGGTCCGGGCGCGACGACCCCACCATCGCTGCCGGGGGCGTGCCGATGTTGCCGCCGACCTGACAGGCAAGTCCGGATTCGCGCAGGATATGGCCGGTCAGCGCGGTAGTTGTGGTCTTGCCATTCGTGCCGGTGATGCCGATTGTCTTACCCTGAAGGAACCATCCGGCCAACTCCAGCTCTCCGATCACAGGCACACCGCGCGCGCGGACCTGCTGGAGCAGGTCCAGGTCGGCGGGGACGCCCGGTGAAATGACCACCAGGTTCGCGTCACGGAACGCTGCTTCGGTCTGCGGTTCGATTGTCACGCCTTGCACTTCGCCCATTGGCTTTTCGTCCACCGCTCGGACTATGGCGCCTTTCTGGCGCAGCAATTCGACAGCCGCCACGCCAGAACGCGCCATTCCCACCACGACGACTTGTTTGCCCGCGAGTTCCATCTCAACGCAGTTTCAAGGTGGTGAGAGCGAACAGCGCCATCACCAGCCCCGCAATCCAAAACCGAATGATGATCTTCGATTCGGTCCAGCCCAGCGCCTCGAAATGATGATGAATCGGCGCCATCCGGAAAATCCTTTTCTTCCGCAACTTGTAGCTGCCCACTTGCAAAATCACCGACAATGCTTCGATCACATACACCCCGCCAATGAAAATCAGCAAAATCTCCTGCTTGATCAGGACCGCCACGACTCCCAGAGCGCCGCCGAGCGCCAGCGATCCGACGTCCCCCATGAAGATGTCGGCCGGGTGCGCGTTGTAGTACAAAAAACCCAGCGACGCACCCACCATCGAGCTGCAGAAGATCGGCAACTCCGAGGCGCCGGGCGAGCGCGCCAGATCCAGGTACTCGGCCAAACGCGCGTTGCCTTCGACGAACGCCAGGACGGTCATCGCACCCGATGCGATGATCATCAGGCCGATTGCCAGCCCGTCCAGGCCGTCGGTGAGATTCACGGCGTCGGATGAACCCACGATCACCAGAATCATGAACGCATAAAACCCGACGAAGGCCAGCGGGTACGTGTACCAGTTGTGCTGGAGTTTGTCGATTAGCAGATCGGGCTGGAAGGCCTTGAAGAAAGGGACATTGATGGCTGTGGAGTAAGCCTTGCGAGCGTGCAGCAGCAGCAGAAAGAAGCCGACGATGAGCGCGGCCACAATCTGCAGGCCGAACTTTTGCCGGACGGTCAAGCCGAGATTCTGCTTCCGGCGAACCTTCGCGTAGTCGTCCCAGAAGCCGATCAGGCCGAAGCTCACCAGACCGAACAGCGCGATCCAGACGTACGCGTTGCGAAGATTGGCCCACAGCAGAGTGGGGACGACGATGGAGATGATGATCAGAATTCCGCCCATGGTGGGCGTGCCGGCTTTCTTCTGGTGCGATTTCGGCCCCTCTTCGCGAATGTATTGGCCGATTTGAAACTCGCGCAATTTGGCGATCAGCCAGGGCCCCAGCACGATGCATAGGAACAACGCCGTCATGCTTGCAAACGCCGTGCGGAACGTGGAGTATTGGAACACGCGGAACGGCGTGAAGACGCGAAACAGCTTTTCGTAGAACAGCCAATAGAGCATTTAATTCGGCGGCGCGAGTAGCTTCTCCAACGCCCGCTCGACGTGCGTACCGCGCGAGCCCTTCATCAAAATCACGTCGCCCGGCCGGGCGACCCGCCGGAGATAATCGCCGGCCTCTGCGGCTTCTGGGAAAAAAAACGCGGCGTCGACTGCCTGGCCCGCTTCCATGGCTGCGTCCACGAGAAAGTTGGCCGCGCCGCGTATCCCTACAAGCACATCAATTCCGCTCCCCGCGGCGTAACGACCCACGTCGCGATGAAGGGACTCGGACCAGCGCCCGAGCTCGAGCATCTCCCCCAGCACGGCGATGCGCCGCTTGGCTGGTGTCTCCCGGAGCACGTCAAGCATGACCCGTGCCGCGTCGGGATTGGAGTTGTAGCAATCGTTCAAAATCAAAATGCCGTCGTGCAAAATGCGCTCCCCACGCATCGACGGGGCCTTCAGTTCTTTCACCACACTGGTTAGACGCGCCAGCGCGATGCGGAAAACCGAAGCCACGGCCAATCCGGCCAGTATGTTCAGCACGTTGTGGCGGCCGAGCAGGGAGCTCTCGAAATCGACACCACAGCACCGGAAGCGTAGGCCTTCGGAAAGAATTTCGACGCGCTCGGCGCGAAAGTCGGCGCCCGGGCCGAGGCCGAACGTGATGGTTTTGCCGGGATGCGCCCCGCGGAACTTGATGACCAGGGGGTCATCGGCGTTGAGCACGGCGATACCGTCCGCCGGTAGCGAGTCGATCAGCTCGCGCTTGGCCGCGGCCACGCCTTCGATGGAATCGAAATTTTCGACGTGCGCCCGCCCGACGTTGGTGACGACGCCGATCCGCGGCCGGGCAATTGCGCACAGGTCCCGGATCTCGCCTCCGTGGTTCATGCCCATTTCGAGCACGGCCACACGCGCCCCCCGCGCGAGCCGCAAAATCGAAAGCGGCACGCCGACGTGATTATTCAGATTCCCGATGGTCTTGCCGGTGGGCATCGCCGACGCGAGCATCGCCGCGATCACATCCTTGGTGGACGTCTTCCCCGCGCTGCCCGTCACCCCTACTACATCCCCGCCCCACTGGTCGCGCGCCCACGACGCCACGCTTTGCAGCGCGACGAGCGTGTCCGCGACCACGAGAATCGAGCCTTGCGCAGGCTCATTGGCGATGGCCGCCGCTGCTCCTTTTCGAAGTACTTCTTGCACGTACGTATTGCCGTCGTTGTTCGGCCCTCGCAGCGCAAAGAACAGGTCGCCCGGCGCGATGGTGCGCGAATCGACACTCCAACCCGTAATCCGAGTGTCGTTCTTCACGGAGACCCCGACCACCGCGCCGATCTCGCTCACCGTAAACTCCACTCGTCACCCGTCACTAGCGTCCACCGAAGCCCAACTCGCGCAGCGCCTCGCGGGCCACCTCGCGATCGTCAAAATGTATGACGCGATCCTTCAAAATCTGATACGGCTCGTGGCCCTTTCCCGCCAGAATCACGATGTCGCCGGCACGCGCCTCGCGGAGAGCCGCCCGGATCGCTGTAGCGCGATCGGGCTCCACCAGATGGGGCGTGTCGAAGCGACGCAGGCCCACCAGCGCGTCGTTCATGATTGCGAGGGGGTCCTCCGAGCGCGGGTTGTCGGACGTCAGGACCACGAAGTCGCTGGCCTCGCCCGCCGCCATGCCCATCAGCGGGCGCTTGGCGCGGTCGCGGTCGCCGCCGCAGCCGAACAAAGTGACAATCCGCATGGGCTTCAACTGGCGCGCCACGGCGATGGTGTTGCGCAGCGCGTCGTCGGTGTGGGCGTAATCCACAACTACCAGGAACGGCTGGCCTTCATCCACGCGTTCGAAACGGCCCGGAACCGGCGGACATTCCGCAATGCCGCGCGCGATCGTCGGCCAATCCAGGCCGTAGCTCAACGCCGTGCCGCACGCAGCCAGGATGTTGTAGGCGTTGATCTGTCCCATGAGCGGCGAACGTAGCGGGATCTTCTGCCCGGCGTGCTCGACAGTGAAGCGCAGACCATCAAAGTTCATTTCCAGGTCTGCGGCGCGCAAGTCGGCGCCGTCCTGCAATCCATAGCGCAGCACCTGGGATTCCGGCTGGATCTGGAGTCCATATGGATCGTCGTGATTGATCACGGCCCACCGCGGAGGCGGCGCGCCTTCAGGCACAAACAAAAGCCGTTTGGCGGCAAAATACTTTTCCATTGTTTGGTGGAAATCGAGATGATCCCGGGTGAGATTCGTGAATACAGCGGTGTGAAACGTAATGCCGTAGACTCTGCCCAACGCAAGCGCGTGGGACGACACTTCCATTGTGGCATGCGTCCCACCAGCTTGCTCCAGCTCGTCGAAGATGCGGTAAAGGTCGAGCGATTCAGGCGTCGTGTTCACGGCCGGAAGCTGCTTCCCCGCCAGCCGGTACTCGATGGTGCCCACCATCGCCGTGGTCTTGCCGGCCGCGCGCAGCACGGCGTCGATCAGAAAGGTCGTCGTGGTTTTGCCGTTGGTGCCTGTGACGCCGGTCAGTCCGAGCCTCTCATCCGGTTTCCCATAAAAATTCCGAGCCGCCAGAGCCAGCGCCTGACGGCCGTGTTCCACTTCAATCCACGCCCCGCGAAAGCCTTCGGGCGCTGGAAGCTCGCTGGCCACCGCGAGCGCACCCCGCTCCATCGCCGCAGAAGCGAACTGGCGACCATCCGCGCGCGCTCCGGGAAACGCGAAGAACAGGAACCCGGGCGCCACCCGGCGCGAATCGTATTCCAGCTCCGCCACCTCGGCCTGCGCCAGTTCCGCCGGAAACGCCCCTCGGAGCTTCACGCCCCGGAGTATCTGTTCAAGCGTCATTCCAAACTGCTAGCGGCCGAATCGAATCCGTACCGGCTGTCCCGAGGGTAGAATCGCACCCGCTAGGGGGATCTGCGCACGCGCCACGCCGCTCCCGCTGAATTCCACAGGGATGCCCATGGCCGCCGCCTTTTCAATTACGGATCGCACCGTCTTTCCTTCAAAATCCGGAACCCGTGGCCCCTCCAAATCCCGCGACGGGTTGCTTCCCGCGTCCGATAAAAGAACCCGCTGGTCCAAAGCGCTAGCTGCGGAAGCTGCGGGTCGGTCAGCCGCGGCATCGGCATTTCCCGCTTGGACCAGCGGGGGAGGGATGGAAGAACCAAGGCTGGCGATGGACACGTCGTCTTCGTCGGCCTGATTGGCCTTGTCGCCAGCATCATCGGGAAGCATCTCAGGCAAATCTTTGGGCACGTCCATGACGCGCAGCCCGGCGGCGGCCACCTCACGGAACACGGGAGCCGAAGTCGGTCCGCCATAACCCACCGTTCCTTCCGTTCCGTTGATGGTGACAACCACCACGATGGCGGGGTTAGTCACGGGCGCAAAGCCCATGAACGAGGCGTTGTACATGTGCGTGTATTCGTGCAGCCGTGTATCGTAGATCTGCGCTGTGCCTGTTTTCCCGGCCGAGGTGTAGCCCAGTAGCCGCGCATACTTGTGCCCCGTACCGTAGGGCTTGATCACCACGCCTTCCATCAGGCTTCGCATGGTGATGGCGGTATCGGGCCGCAGGACCCGGGCCGGACGTGCCACCGGTGTATCCAGCGTCAAGCGCGGCTTCACGAGAAATCCGCCGTTGGCAATCACCGAACAAGCCTGGGCGAGTTGCAACGTTGTCACACCGATCTCGTGGCCCATGGCTACCGAACCGATGGAACTCTTCTGCCAGAGACGCAGAGGCCGAACCATGCCGGCCGATTCACCCGGCAGCGGCACTCCGGTTTTCTTGCCGAAGCCAAAGCGCTGAATGTACTTATAGAGATTCTGATCGCCTACCTGCAGGCCGATGTTGATGGCGCCGATATTGCTGGAGCGCGCCAACACGTCCGCCATCGAGAGCGCAGCATAGTGGCTGTGATCGTGAATGATGCGGCCGAACAGATTGATGCTGCCGTTGCCGCAGTTGATGATCGAATCCGGACGCAGGCGCGTAGTTTCGAGCGCCGCCGAGAGCGTGATGACCTTGTAAACCGATCCCGGCTCAAACGGCGCCGTAACAGCCAGGTCCTCGTGCGCGGCCATCTCGCCCGGCTTGGGCCGTTTGTTGGGATCAAAGGTGGGGAAGTTGGCCAGCGCCAGTATGTCGCCGCTCTTGGGATCCATCGCCACCAGACTGCCGGATTTGGCGTGGCGCTCCTCCACCATTTGCGCCAGCTCCTGCTCGGCTACGTATTGAATTCGCGAATCGAGGGTGAGGTGAACGTCCTGGCCCGGCTCCGCCTGGCTTTCCATCTTGGACGCGTAGCCACGCTGCTGGACGTCCTCGGTTACCAGCATCTCGCCGGGCTGCCCTTCCAGTAGTTCGTTGAGGCTCTGCTCGACGCCGGCGTCGCCGTGCTCTTCGAAGTCGACGCCGCCCAAGACGTGCGCCGCCAGCATCTTATTCGGATAGAAGCGCTGGCTCTCGGTGCGGAATTCGATCCAGTCAAGCTTCAGGTCGCGCAGCCGCGTCGCTTCCTCGGGAGTAATCTTGCGTTTCACCCACAGGAAGCCGCGCTTATTGGCGACGGCCGATTTGAATTTCTCCAGCAGGTCGCTGGAATCCAGGCCCAGAATCTTCGAGAGGATGTCGGACGCTACGGCCAGGTCCGGCACACGCAGCGGATCGACGCAAACCGATTCCACCGGCAAACTCATCGCCAGGCGCTGGCCATAACGGTCCAGGATGGCGCCGCGCGGCGCCCGGATCTCTTCCAGACGATCCTGCTGGCGCAAAGCCAGGCTCGCGTACTGGCCGTGTTGGACGACTTGCAGTTGGATGAGACGCCCGACAATCAGCAAGGCCCACACAAAGGCCAGCCGCACCAGAATGTGCACACGCCTTGTTGCCAGCGGATCCATTGCACAAATCCTCGGGAAGCCGTTACTTTCTGGCCAGAATCGGGCGATCCAGCTTGCTGTCGAGATATACGACCGCTTCGGGCGCCGGATCGACGAAGCGCTGCATGCGCGCCAATTCTTCCAGGCGCGCCGGGCTCAATAGCTTGGTCTCCTGAAGCTCGAGCGCGGAGCGGTCCAGTTGCAGGCGCTGGCGCTCCTGACGCAAAGCTTCCAGCTTGTAACCGGCCATCAGGCTGTCGACCGAAGGCAGCAACAGACCGATCACCAACGCGGCAAAAGCAAAAGAGGAAGCGATCATCTTCCAGCACACCTTGCGTGCGGCTGGATCGGCTTCTCGCACCACGCGGGAATTGTCGATGCGCTTCACATAGAGATAGACATCCTCGTTGGGGAAACGGGGAATCACGAACGGATCCTCGTTGTCCAGCGTGCGCATCCGCGGTGTGTCCGCCGTGACGGCTCTCGCCGCCGTGAACCGGTCCATTATGTTTGCCAGCGTTGCCATGTTTGGTCTCTACGACTGCCTGATCTCCACCGCCCGGAGCTTCGCGCTCCGCGAGGGAGGGTTAATCCTGATTTCCTCTGACGACGGCCTGACGACGTGCCGGGTAAGAATGTCCGCTTTTCCGGCTCGCGCCAGCGCCTGAAAGCACTGCTTCACTTTTCGGTCTTCCAGCGACATGAAAGAAAGAATGACAATGCGCCCACCGCTTTTGACCATTTCCGGCGCGAGCGTAAGCAGGCTGTCTAGTTGCCCTGGCTCGTCGTTCACCGCCAGACGCAATGCCATGAACGTCTGGGTAGCCGGATGTAACTTGCTCGTCCGGGGCACGGCCTCTTCGATCACACGCGACAAGCGCTGTGTCGTATGGATCGGCCGTGCCCGAACGATTGCTCTGCTGATTCTCCGCGACCTCCTTTCCTCGCCGAATTGATAGATCAAATCGGCCAGCTCTTTTTCGGAACTGAAGTTGACTATCTCGTCGGCGGTCCGGCTTTGGCTGCGATCCATGCGCATATCCAAGGGGCCTTCGGCCATGAGTGAGAAGCCACGTTCTGGTTCCGTCAGTTGATAACGGCTGACTCCCAGGTCGGCCAGTAATCCATCCACCTTCTGAATGCCGAGCCCGGCGAGCGCCGCGGGCAGTTCGGCGAACGGTCCGCGGGTGTAGCGGATTCGCTCCGCCCAATGGGCCGTGTTGCGCCTCGCCATCTCCAGCGACTCCGCATCGCGGTCGTTGGCGATCACAAAACCGGTGCTCAATCGCTCGGCAATGGCCCCCGTATGGCCCCCCAAGCCGGCTGTCGCATCCAGGAAAATACCACCCGTACGCACGCTCAGGAACTCCAGGCACTCGCCGAGCATCACTGGAACGTGCATACATGACCGCTACTTGAACCCTTTCAGTTTGGCGGCTCTCAGATTCTCGGCCATCTTTTCTTCGGACTGCCGCTTGCGGGCTTCGTATTCGGTCTTGGAGTAAATGCTCACGCCGCCCTGCGAACAGTCCAACCGCACTTCCTGGTTCTCCAGACCCAACTCCCTCCGCAGATCCGTGGGCAGCGTCACACGCCCTTGGGCGTCTATCTTGCCATCCGCTCCGTAGTGGTTGGCCATGAACATAATTCCTTCGGCGGCAGCGGGTTCCAAGGCATTCAACTCTTCCAAAACTTTTAGGTTTCCATTCCACACCGAATTCGGGTAAATTCTAGCTATGCGCCCGTCGGTGCTGGTCACAAATATCCCGGTGTCGTCCACTGCGTTCAAGTACGTCTGGAAGTTCACGGGAAGCTTTAGTCTGCCTTTGTCGTCGACGTGTGCGGAAAAGAAGCCGCGAGGGGGCTCCACGGGCGTCGCCTGAGTCTTCTCTTCCACGTTGGTCCACTTCTGGCCACTTCTGGCCTCGCCAAGGATTGTGACACGAGTGCCGAAAGGAATGCAAGCACTTTTTCGCGCTTGGCCTTACCCTACATAGGTTTGGCTATGCCACCACTAAGTTTTGGGGGCATACCCACAAATGACCCTGCCTGCGGTGTAACGATCGTTACTTGGCGGCGTCGCTGAGCCGCACAATCGCGGCCGCTGACATGAACTTTACGCCTGGATGTGCGTCGGACAAATTCCGCTCGAGCGTCGGAATCGCGTCCGAGTTATGGCACTTCCCCAGGGCTTTTGCGGCGGCGGCCCTGACGGCCCAGTTCTTGTCGTTTGTGCAAGCCTTTTCAACTAGTTGCAGCGTGACTGCATCGCATTCCTGGGCCAATAGGCTCACGGAAAGCACGCGGGCGCTGGCCGTTCCGTCCTTGAGGGTGTCCTCGGCAGCGACCAGGCCCATGTTGAACGGCCCCAGCAGCGCACCCGTCGCCTCGCGGAAACCCATCATGGCCAAGGTTTTCGGCTGGTGCATCTTCTGCTTGGCATCGCGGACGGCGCCGCTCACCACGCCCGGGGAAGTCTTCTGCTGGCCGGCGACGACATCCTCCAGAAAGGGGCGGCTGGACCGGTCGCCAAGGTCCCAGAGCGCTTTGGCAGCCGCGAAAGCCACCTCGTTTTCATCATCGAGAGCGGCTCGGAGGACCGGGATGGACTGCTTAGATTTCATGTCCCCGAGTTCGGCCGCCGCAGTTTCGCGAACCAGCGGATCGTCGTCGTGCAGTGCATCCTCCACCAGCTTGATGGCTTCCGGGGCCAGACCGATGGAGCCCGTCGCCGTAACCGCTTGCCGGCGAACGTCGGGGTTCTTGTCCTTGAGCCCCTCTTTGAGAATCTCCCAGGACGTTTTCTCGGGCTGAGCCACCAGAAACGTTCCGGGAAGGACCAGTGCCATCGCCAGTCTAAGCAGCATGGGATTATTTCACCACGATATTCACCAGCTTGTCGGGTACGACGATGACCTTGACCACCTGCTTGCCATCGAGCATAGCCTGGACTTTGGCGTCGCCGAGGGCGAGTTTCTCCAGCGCCTCACGAGGCGTGCCAAAAGCGGCGAAGATGCGCGCGCGCAGCTTGCCATTGACCTGGATGACGACTTCGGCCTCTTCCTCGCGCGCCAGCTCGAGATCATAAGCCGGCCACGCCTGGTGGAACGCAGGCCCTTGGCGGCCCTGTTCTTCCCATAGCTCTTCGGCCAGGTAGGGAGCGAACGGCTCCAGCATCAGCGTGAGCTTTTCCAGAACTTCGGCCATCACGGGCGCGGAGATCTGTTTCTCGACGCTGGTAAGAATGTTCATCAGCTCCATCAGACCAGCGATGGAGGTGTTGAAGTGCCAGCGGCTCTCGAAATCGTCGGTGATCTTCTTCAGCGTCTGGTGGAGTTTGCGGAGGACTTTTCTGTCCGCTTCGGCCGGTTCTGTTTGGCCTTCACCGATATTGCGCGTGACGAACCGGTAGACGCGGCCGAGGAAGCTGTACGCGCCGTTGGCGCCGGCGTCGGTCCAGTCCATTTCTTTTTCGGGCGGCGCGGCGAACAGCTCGAACAGGCGGCCCGTGTCGGCGCCGAAGCGCTCGATGATCGCGTCGGCGCTGACGACATTGCCCTTGGACTTCGACATCTTGGCGCCGTCCTTGATCACCATGCCTTGCGTGAACAGGCGCTTTGTCGGTTCGTTGTTCGAGATCAGGCCCAGATCGCGCATCATCTTCGTCCAGAAGCGGGAGTAGATCAGGTGCAGGATGGCGTGCTCGACGCCGCCGATGTATTGGTCGATGGGAAACCAGTACCCGATTTTCTTCGAATCGAACGGCGCGCTGGAGTTGTGCGGGTCGCAGTAGCGGTAGAAATACCAGGACGAATCGATGAACGTGTCCATGGTGTCGCTCTCGCGGCGGGCGTTGTTGCCGCAAGTGGGACACTTCACGTTCATGAATTCGGGCACGTTTTCGAGCGGCGAACGGCCTTTGCCAGTGATGGAGATATTAAGCGGCAGCACGACCGGCAGATCTTTCTCCGGCACCGGCACGATGCCGCAATTCGAGCAATAGATCACCGGGATAGGCGTGCCCCAGTAGCGTTGGCGCGAGATGCCCCAGTCCTTGATGCGGAACGTAACCGCGGCTTTGCCGAAATCTTCGGCGGCGGCCCTCGCGCTCATGACGCGCCGGCCCTCTTCACTGGTCAGGCCGGTGTAGGGACCGGAGTGTTCCATGATGCCGTCGTCGCCGAAGGCCTCTTTCAGCGCGTTGGCATCGGCCAGCGCACCGTCTTTGGGGCGAATGACCGGTCGAATCGGGATGCCGTATTGCTTGCAGAACTCGAAGTCGCGTTGATCGTGCGCGGGCACGGCCATAATAGCGCCGGTGCCGTAGCCCATCAGCACGAAGTTTCCGATCCAGATCGGGATCTCTTCGCCGCTATAGGGATTCACCGCGTACTGGCCGGTGAATATGCCTTCCTTCTCGATGTCGCCGGGGCCTTTGGCCGCGCGCTTGTCGATCATCTGCTTGACCTGCGCCTTCAGTTCGACGCTCACTAGCTTGGACACCAAAGGATGCTCGGGGGCGAGGATCACGCAGGTGGCGCCGTAGATGGTGTCGACGCGCGTGGTGAAGACGCGAATCGGCTCGCCACTGCCTTCCAGATGAAAATCAATTTCGGCGCCCTCGGAACGGCCGATCCAGTTGCGCTGCATCAGCAGCACACGTTCGGGCCAGCCGTCTTCGAGGTCTTTGATGGCGGACAGCAGTTCGTCGGCGTAATCGGTGATGCGCAGGAACCACTGCTCAATGGAGCGCTGCTCCACAGGCGTCGCTTCGTGGCGCCAGCAGCAGCCGTCGACCACCTGTTCGTTCGCGAGCACCGTGCCGCACTCGTTGCACCAGTTCACCAGTGCGTTCTTGCGGTAGGCGATGCCGCGCTCCAGCATCTTGAGAAAGAACCACTGGTTCCAGCGGTAATATTCCGGCTCGCAAGTGGCGACCTCGCGCGACCAATCGTAGCTGAAGCCCATGCGCCGGTGCTGCCGCTTCATGCTTTCGATGTTGGACATGGTCCATTCGTAGGGATCGCGCTTGTTGGCGATGGCGGCGTTTTCGGCCGGCAAACCGAAGGCGTCCCAGCCCATGGGATGGAGCACGTTGAAGCCGCGCATGCGTTTGTAGCGGGCGAGGGCGTCGCCAATGGTGTAATTGCGGATGTGGCCGATGTGCAGCGTGCCGCTCGGGTAAGGCAGCATTTCGAGCACGTAGAACTTGGGCTTGGTGGAATTCTCCTCGGCCTCAAAGAGCTTGGCGTCGGCCCAGCGCTGACTCCACTTCAGTTCGATCTGGTTGTGGTCGTACTGCTTTTCCGGCATAGTGTCTTCGGCGTTTCGGTGTTCCCCAACTCGTCGGCGTCTTAAGAGATGAAAAGCTCACGGCTCGAACGTAAGAGATTCAGGGATCTTCTTTCAGGTTAACTTACCGTGAAGGCTTCTTCACGTACCTAATGACACGCTTTGCGCATGCGCCTAGCCACGTCGTAAAACCGTTTTCGTCGAGAACCCCCGCAGCGAGGTTTAGCACTGCCTGGGTCGCGTCTTCCTCCGACGCCGTGAAGCGATAGCCGTTCGTCTCCAGAAATAGCACGGCAATGACGAGCCCAGTGCGATTGTTGCCGTCGATAAAGGGATGATTGCGCAAGATACCGGCGGTGTAGGTGGCTGCCAATTCGATCATGCTCGGAGGGTCGACGTAAGCGAAGAGTTGCCGGGGGCGCGCCAAAGCCGATTGCAATAGACCTTTGTCGCGCTGGCCTGACGCACCGCCGTATAGCGCCAGCAGCCTCGCGTGGACCGCAAGCGCCACGTGCTCTTCTACCCAATTAGGCTCCTTCACTTCGCGAGCGCGCGGAGGGTGTTGCGATAGCGGTTCATGATGTCCTCGGCTTTGGCCATTTTCTTGGCGAAATCCGGATCGTAGGCTGTCAGTTCATACCCGCCATCGGGCCCTTCCACCAGAAACAAGCGCTCGCCTTCGGCGGTGCGGAGCCGCTGGATGACTTCTTTAGGAAGGACGACTCCTAAGGAGTTGCCGAACTTGCGAACCTTGAGCTCCGGCATGTTATTACTAGTGTAATAACTTGAAGCCAGCCGGTCAAGTCGCGCGTTTTCGCGACAGTTTCCGCAGCATCTCCATGTTCCGCTCCTCATCGCCTTCTTCGTCGAACGGCGTCTCCAAAATGAAGGCTTTTTCCCGCAGCTTGGGATGCGTGAGAATCGCGCGGAAGCCCTTCTCACCGATGTGGCCCTGGCCGACGTGCTCGTGCCGGTCGAGGTGCGAGCCGAGTTGGCCTTTGGAGTCGTTGGCGTGCATGACGGGAATGTTGGCGAGGCCGAGCACGCGGTCCAACTCCGCCACGGTCCTTTTCACCGCGGCGGCGGAGGAAACATCGTAGCCCGACGCCAGCAAGTGGCACGTGTCGATGCAATAGCCGATCTTCAATTCCGTCAGCTCGGCCGCGAACTGGCGCATCACCGCCAGTTCCTCCAACCGGCTGCCGAGCGCCGCACCCGATCCCGCAGTGTTCTCCAGCAGCACAGTGAGCCTTTGCGTGTCCAAGCCAGCGGCGGCTTCGGCCAGCGAACGAATCACGGCATAAATGCCCTGCTCCACCGAATGCCCCTTACAATTGCCGGGGTGCGCCACCAGGTACTCGGCGCCGATGACGAGCGCGCGCTCGATCTCGCCGCGAAACGCCGCCACGGACTTCGCGCGCAGCGGCTCGCTGCACGACGCCAGGTTGATTAGATAATTATCGTGAATGACCAGCGGGTACAGGTCGTAGCGCTCGCGGGCGCGCATCAGCAGCTTCACTTCGCTCGGCGCGGGCGGCGACGCGCGCCACATCCGCGGGCTGGCCGAGAATATCTGGAATGTGTTTGCGCCCACCTTCGCGGCCTTGTGCGCGGCGTCTTCCAGCGATTTCGCGATGGATGTGTGCAGCCCCAGGCGCAAGAGTGAACTGATGATAGCAGGTTAGGAGTACAATGCCACCATGTTCGTCCCCCTGACACCCATTCGGTGTCTGCACAACGCGGTGGATCTGTTTCCGAACAAGATTGGAATTGTCTCCGGAACGCGCCAGTTCACCTACAAAGAATTCGGCGAGCGCTGCGAAAAACTGGCCACGGCGCTGCCCAAACACGGCATCCAGCACGGCGACCGCGTCGCCTATCTCAGTTTCAACACCAATCAATTGCTGGAAGGCTATTACGGAGTCATCCAGGCGCGCGCTATCGTCATGCCGCTGAATGTGCGGCTTTCGCCGCTGGAGCTGACCAACATCCTGTGCCATTCCGGCGCGCGAATGCTGCTGTTTGAAAACGATTTCGCGCCGCTAGTGGAGCAACTGAAGCCGGCCTGCCGCGAAATTGAGCGCTTCGTTACCCTCAATGACAAAGTGCCGGTGGCGGACTTGACCTACGACGAACTCCTCGACCAGGGACACGCCGAGCGCGCCGACATCACTTCGGTCGACGAAGGCTCCATCGCCGAGCTGTTCTACACCAGCGGCAGCACCGGAACACCAAAGGGCGTCATGCTTGGCCACCGGACACTGTATTTACACGCCCTGGCCGTGGCGAACATCTACAAGGAGCCGGAGACTCTGGTCGATCTCCACACCATCCCACTGTTTCATGCCAACGGTTGGGGGCGCCCACAGGCTTCCACCATGATGGGCACCAAACAGGTGATGGTCCGGCGTTTCGAACCTGCCGGTGTCTTCAAGCTGATCGCCGAACATCGCGCCACCGATATGGCGCTAGTGCCGACCATGGCGAACGCACTGCTCAACTCGCCGGACCTGGGAAACCACGACCTTTCGAGCCTCCGCACGATCGTGTTGGGAGGGGCAGCTGCGTCACCGGAGCTGATCGACCGCATGGAGAAGGCGTTCCACTGTGACGTGTATGCCGGCTATGGCATGACCGAGACTTCGCCGCTGCTCACGTGCTCACGCTCAAAACCCGGCCTCACGTATACCTCCGACGCCGACCGGCATCGACGCCGCGCCATGGCCGGATGGGCCGTCGCCAACATGGAGGTGCGGGTGGTTGACCCCCATCTGCACGACGTCCCGCGCGACATGCAGACCATCGGCGAGATCGTCACCACCGGCGATCACGTCATGGAGGGCTATTTTCGCGAACCCGACGTTACGGCGTCGGTGATGAGCGGCCGCTGGTTCCATACGGGCGACATGGCCGTCTGGGACGACGAAAGCTTCATTCATATCGTGGACCGCAAGAAGGAAATCATCATCAGCGGCGGCGAAAATATCTCGTCGCTGGAAGTGGAAAAGGCTATCTTCGCGCATCCGGACGTCTACGAATGCGCGGTAGTTTCGGCGCCCGACGACACCTGGGGCGAGATTCCGGCCGCGGTGGTGGTCCGCAAGCCCGGTTCCACGCTCGATTCGGATGCCCTGCTGGAGTTCCTGAAGTTGCGCCTGGGAAGATTCAAGCTGCCGCGTGTCATCGAGTTCACGGATGAGCCGCTGCCCAAGACGGGAACCGGAAAAATTCGGAAAATGGTATTGCGGGAGCGGTTCTGGGAGGGCAAAGAGAAGCGGGTGCAAGGTTAGCTCGCTGTACCCGCCGGTCGCAGAGGGCCGTCTAAAGGAGGACCCATGAAGAGCGTGCTACTGGTCTTGATTTCGGCCGCGACGTTAGCCGCGCAGTTCGGTAGTCCTTTTCCTGGACAGTACCCGAGCCGCTTCCCTGGCAGCGGAGGCAGCCAGCAGCCGGGCCAGCGCGGTTCCGGCCGCACTTCACGTCAAAGCCAGCCGGCAGCAGTTTCTGACACCGTCAGCGGGATGATTCGCAAGCTGGACGCCAAGTCCATGGAGGTGGAGGCGCTGGATACACGGTTCCTGGAGATCCAGCTCCTCGACAGCACCACGAAGCCGGCCGATCTCCGTATCGGCGACGGCGTCGATGTGACGCTCACTCGGGACAAGGACGGCCTCTTCCAGGCCACTGACATCAAGTTCAATCGGGAAGTGGCGAAAACCATCCTAGAGAACGACCGCATCCCCGAACCAGCGCCACAACAGGAAGAGGGCCGGACTGCCCCACCGCCGACCATTCTGGTCCGCCCAGGCGCGGAGCACGACCCCGGCGATTCCGGCCCGCCCGTACTGAAGCGCGACAAGCCGGCCCGCGCGTCAGACTCATCGTCCGGCGATGCCATCAACGGACCTTCCGCCGAACCCGTGCCGGTGGCGCCGCGGCCCACGCCGGTCGCAGCCCCGCGCCAGTCGCTGGTGGATGAAGCGCGCGTCGTCGCGGCGAATTTCCTCGAAGGACTGCCTAATTATGTCTGCCAGGAATCGACCACGCGCTACGCGAGCGAGACCCGCGAGCCGAATTGGCAAGCTTTGGATGTGGTCTCCACCGAAGTTGTGTTCGAGGAAGGCAAGGAGCGCTATCGCAACCTGCAGATTAACGGACGGCCCTCGAAGAAGCCGCCTGAAGAATCGGGGGCCTGGTCGACGGGTGAGTTCGGCACCATCTTGGGCGATCTGTTTTCGCCGGGCACCGCGGCCGACTTCAAGCGCGTCCAGGACGATACCATCGAGCACCAGCCCGCGACCATTTACGACTTTCGCGTTGACCGGCGCCGGTCGGCCTGGCGCATCCATGTGCCGGGGCAATACATTCTTCCGGCCTATAAGGGGTCAGTCTGGCTCGACAAGAATTCCGGACACACTTTGCGAATCGAGATGCAGGGGAAGGATATTCCTGAAGCATTCCCGCTGATCAGCATCGAAACGGCGGTGGACTATGACTATGTCACGCTGGGCGCCACGGAGAAGTTCCTATTGCCTGTACACGCGGAGATCCTGAGCTGTGAGCGAGGCTCTAACGTTTGCGAGCGCAACGTCATCGAGTTCCGCAACTACCACAAGTTCACGGGCGAATCCACCATCAAGTTCAACGATCAGTAGCAGGATCGACGCCAAAGAGCTGTAAATATTGCTCTGGAAGCTTCATCGGCCGCATGTCCGGACCGAGGAAGATGTGGCGCGTCTCGCCTTCAGCCACCTTGTCGCCGGTGGCGGCGTCGCGAATGCGATAGTGAAACTCGACCATTTTCCGATTCGACCGCGCCACCCACGTAGTAACCGCGATTTCTTCGTCGTAGCGCGCCGGGCGCACATACCGGCAATGCGCATCCACCACGGCCAAACGCACACCATCGCGCGCCTCCATGTCTTTGTACCGGACTCCCGCGGCGCGGCAATATTCCGCGCGGCCCAGCTCCATCCAGACGAAGTAATTGGCGTAGTAAACCACGCCCATCTGGTCCGTTTCGGCGTAGCGAACACGGAAGCGCGTCTCGTGCGTGGGTGCGCCAGGCGTCATGCGTTCTTGCGCAGGCGCCCCAGATCCTTTGGGCTGAATACCATGTCGCGCGGGGCGCTGCGCCGCTCGCGGCAGTACGCCAGGTAAAGATAGCCGTAGCTGCGCGTGATGTAATCGCTGCGGGAGAAGCCGAGCGCGCGCGCCGTTCGGTCGATCCAGCGCGGGCTGCCCTCGATCTCCAGAAAATTCCCGATCGGCGTTTCATCCAGCAGAACTTTACCGTGTGCCGGCGGCTTCGCGTACTCGGTCCGGAACTTTTCGTACCGGAACACGGGATGATAGCCAATCTGGTTGAAGATCTCTTCCATGCTGGCGGCATCGGGCAGGTGGAACTCAATTTCGCGCCGCTTTTTGTACTGGCTCTGCTCCGACGGCCCTTTGAAAGTAAGTAGCATGTGCGGGCCTACGCGCCGCACGCGGATCAGCTTGCCGCTCTTGCGCAGCGTCCGCTTGGCGTTATCGAACAGGACGTTGGATTCGTACAGCCTGCTCTTGCTGACCCGGAATCCCATGTCGCGCAGAACGCGGCGGATCTTTCCCAGCTTGCCGGGAAGGCGGAGCTTGATTTCGATTTCGAACTTCAACGCTGCAGACCCAAGCCTTATATGAAAGCAAAGTTGGCAGGCTTGTCACAAGCCGCCGGATTTGTTTTGGCGGCCGGATGGCGCCGGAAGCCTCGGTATACTTGTGCTATGAGCGGTCTGGTGCGGCTGGCGGCGCCGCGCAAACTCGACGTCAAAATCCTCAAGGCGAAGCAGCACCAACTGTTTTCGCTGTTGAAGCCCATGCGGCGCGTCATCGTGGCATACTCGGGCGGGACCGACTCAGCCTACCTCGCCTGGGCCGCGAACCGCGTACTTGGGCGCAATGCGATCGCGATCACTGCCGATTCCGCCTCCATCCCGGAGTCCCATAAGCGCGACGCGGAAGCCTTTGCGCGCGAGTGTGGCTTCGCGCACGAGTACATCGAGACGCATGAGTTCGACAATCCCGACTACATCAAGAACGACCCCAACCGCTGCTTTCATTGCAAGGACGAACTGTTCACCCGCCTGGAAGCGCTGGGGCGCGAGCGCGGCATCGAGCATATCGTCTATGGCGTCAATGTCGACGATCTGGGAGACTATCGCCCCGGCCAGAAGGCCGCCAAACTGCATCAAGCCAAGGCGCCCCTGGTGGACGCCGGGCTGACCAAGGCGGAAATCCGTGAGCTGTCGCGACTAAGCGGCCTGACCACCTGGGACCGGCCGGCATCGGCCTGCCTGAGTTCGCGCATCCCATATGGAACTCCCGTCACTTTAGAGAATGTGAAGACTGTGGAACGCGGCGAAGAAGCGATTCGCGCGCTCGGTTTCCGGCAATTCCGTGTTCGCTTTCACGGGCAACTGGTCCGGATCGAGGTGGGCAAAGACGAACTGGAGCGGGCGCTGACCCCGGCGATGGCGCAGGCCTTCGTCGCGATCTTCAAGCCGCTCGGATTTCATTACGTGACCATCGACCTGGAAGGCTACCGGCAAGGCTCATTGAACGCGGCTATAGGACGCTAATGCGTTTTAGTTGCGCGTTCCGATCGTCTCGGTGCGGCCTGCCAGCGGTTTGACGATCCCGCCGCCGCATACTCCGACGCCGATGTTCAGCAGCGCGTTCAGCAGGTTGTTGAGAACGTTGTAAACCACCTGCTCGTTGACGGGCTGCTTGCCCGGCAGACGAAAAGAAGCCGGCAGTTCCTTGGCGATCTGAAGCCGGACGGAGTCGGGACGCGTGTGGCCGGACCGGTCCTTCTGGTTGGCCAGTGTGATGGGAGTCTGCAGTACCGCACCGGTTTTGCCGTCGACATAGAACTGGCAGCGCGAGAACCAGCCCAGATTGCCGGGATCGGCGGCGTCGAACAGCAGCAGCGGAGCCTGGCGTCCGGCGGCCAGCAGGTCCAGCGACAGAAAGCGCCTGGTGTCGTCGATCCTGGCCTCGAATCCGGCCTGCTTGGCGATGTTCTCCACCAGGTCCGGGTCGAGTTCGAGCAGCAGGAACTTGTGGTCGCCCGCTTGCAGCACTTGCATAAAGGATCATTGTAGCGGGTCGGCGGGCTGGTACCGCGACAAAGTTCCGTTATAATCAGAAGGGAGTCTATCCGCTTGACCATCCGAAGCTTTTTGCGTCTGTGCACGCATATTCAAATGCTGCCTGTGCTGGAAAACGGCGAAGAGACCACGCTGGTGGGCGGACAGGCGGTCATGGAAGGCGTCATGATGCGGGCGCCACACAGCTATTGCGTCGCGGTGCGCAAGTCGAACGGCGAAATCGTCACCCAGGAAGCGCCGCTGCCCAAAATCTCCGAGAAATACCCGATCTTCAAGCTGCCGCTGCTGCGCGGATTGGGCACGCTCGGCCACGCGATGTATCTGGGCGTGAAGGCGCTGCAGTTCTCGGCCAACGTCGCGCTGGAGGAGGAGGGCAAGGCCGCTGAGAAACCAGCCGAACTAAAAGGCTGGATGATGGCCGTGCCGCTGGCATTTTCCTTGCTCTTCTTCCTGTTCATGTATAAGTTCGTGCCGCTGCTGCTGGCCACGGAAATCGGAAAAGCGGTCCCCGCCATGCACGGCCGGCTGGCCATCAACCTGATGGACGGCGTCATCCGCCTGGCGATTTTCCTGGCATTCCTGTACGGGCTGTCGCGCATGAAGGACATCCGCCGCATGTTTGAGTTTCACGGCGCCGAGCATAAGGTGGTGTTCAATTTCGAATCCGGCCAGCCGGTGAACGTGGAAAACGCGCAGAAGTTCGTCACCTGGCACCCGCGCTGCGGCACCAGCTTCCTGCTGCTGGTGATGGTGGTCGCGATTCTGGTTTATTCTGTGCTGCCCTTTGACGGGTTCGTCGCTAAGCTAATCAGCCGTATCGCGCTGCTCCCGCTGATCATTGGCATCAGCTACGAAATGATCCGTTACGCCGCCAAACACCGGCGGGGTCTTATGGCCGCGCTGACCACTCCGGGCCTCTGGCTGCAGCGCATCACCACGCAGCCGCCCTCCAACGATCAAGCCGCGGTGGCCGTCCATGCGCTAGAAGGCGCCATGGAACTGGAAAAGGCGCAGGGCGGCGAACTGGTCATCGCTTAACGCGATTGAGCCCACCCGAGGCCCTGCCATGCAATATTCGCAAAAACTCGACGACATCGAAGCACGGTTTGAAGAGCTGACCCGCCAGATGGCGGATCCCTCCGTCATTGCCGACGCCGAGAACTATCGCAAGATCTCTAAGACGCGCTCCGAGTTTGAAGAGGTGGTCAATAAGTACCGGGAATACAAGCAAGCCAAACGCGAATACGACGACGCGCGCCTGATGCTCGACGAAACCGACCCCGAGCTACGCCAGATGGCCACCGATGAAGTGAGCCGCCTGGAGCCGGAGCTGGCCCGCATTGAAGAAGATCTGAAGGTTCTGCTGCTGCCCAAGGACCCGCTGGACGAAAAGAACGTGGTGCTCGAAATCCGCGCGGGCACAGGCGGCGACGAAGCCACGCTGTTTGCGGCTGAAATCTTTCGGATGTACTCGCGCTACGCCGAATCGCAGCGCTGGCGCGTGGAAGTGACGTCGCTCAGCGAATCCTCCGTCGGCGGCCTCAAAGAAGTGATCGCGCTGGTCAGCGGCAACAAAGTCTACAGCCGGCTGAAGTACGAAAGCGGCGTGCATCGTGTGCAACGCGTGCCGGAGACCGAGCAGCAGGGGCGTGTCCACACCTCGGCCATCACCGTCGCTGTGCTTCCCGAAGCCGACGAAGTCGAAATCAAGATCGATCCCAAGGACGTCCGCATCGATACGTTCTGTTCATCTGGACCGGGCGGCCAGTCCGTGAACACCACGTATTCGGCCGTGCGGCTGACGCACCTGCCCACCGGCCTGATCGTGTCCTGCCAGGACGAAAAATCGCAGATCAAGAATCGCGCCAAGGCCGAGCGCGTCCTGCGGTCACGACTGTACGAAATCGAGCTGGAAAAGCAGCAGCAGCAGATCGGCGCCGAGCGGCGCAGCCAGGTCGGTTCGGGCGACCGCAGCGAGAAGATCCGCACCTACAACTTCCCGCAGAACCGCGTCACCGACCACCGCATCGGCCTGACGCTGCACCAGCTCGACCTGATCATGGAAGGCCGGCTCGATCCGCTGATCACCGCGCTGACCACCTACTACCAAACCGAAAAGCTGAAAGAGCAAGTCGAAGCGGCGTAGCCGTGACGATTCAAACCGCGCTTCTCCAGGGCACGAAGCTCCTGGAAGAAGGAGCAATCGCTGCGCCGCGTCTCACCGCCGAAGTTCTGTTGATGCACGCGCTGCGCAGAGAGCGGTCGTACCTTTACGCCCATTCTAATGCCGAGCTGACCGAAGTGGCCTGGATCCACTATGGCCGCTATCTGCACGAACGCCTGAAGGGCAAGCCGACCCAGTACATCACCGGCCACCAGGAATTTTACGGCCGCGACTTCCGCGTCACGCCGGCCGTATTGATCCCGCGGCCCGAGACCGAGCACCTGGTCTCGGCGTGCCTCTCGCGCATCCGCCCGGGCGATCGTGTGCTCGACATCGGAACCGGCTCCGGCGCGATCGCGGTCACGTTGGCGCTCGAAACCTCCTCGCGCGTCGTGGCGGCCGACATCTCGATACCCGCGCTTGGCGTCGCCGCCTACAACGCCCGCCGGCTCCAGGCTGACGTCACCTTCTTGGCCTGCGATCTGGCCTCCTCCTTCGCGGATCGCAGCTTCGACGTCGTCGTGTCCAATCCGCCTTATGTTCCAAGAACCGATGAGGCGGGCCTCCAGCGCGAAGTCCGCGACTACGAACCTCACGTCGCCCTCTTCGCCGGACCCACGGGTCTTGAAATCTACGAACGACTCATCGCGGACGCGGCTCGCATCCTCCGTCCCGGCGGCTGGCTGCTGGTCGAACTCGGCTACAATTCGGTTGAACCGGTACGAGCGGTGCTCAGGACTGGCTGGAGCGAAATCATCGTGGAACAGGATCTGGCCGGCCTCCCGCGCGTCCTCGCGGCCAAGCTTCTGCGTCGCTAGGCAGTAGAATTGGTTTATGACCACCGCCCGTTATGTCCGCTGGCAAGACGGCGACATGTGGCTCGGTTATTTTGAGCAGTTCCCCGACTATCTGACGCAGGGCGAATCGTTGAGCGCGCGCGCGCGCGCGAGCTGGAAGAGAACCTTCGTGATCTGTACCGGGACTTAACGAGTGGTGAGATTCCCGGCATCCGCAGCGTTGCCGAGCTGGCTGTGGAATGAAGCGGATTGACCTAATGGGTATTCTTCTACACATCCAAGCTTTATCGCGAGACGGGAGATTTCAAATGTGCGCTCGGAGGCAATGGCCCGCTAATCGTAGACCGCCGCGATGGCATCCTGCTTCTGACGGGGACGGCCCATCCCATTGAGCACTACGTCGAACAGTATCGGCGGACCCGAGCGGTCGAACAATGAAAACCTTCTTCCACGTCGACATGGACGCCTTTTTCGTCTCCGTCGAAGAACTGTTCGACCCGTCGCTCAAAGGTAAACCAGTCGTCGTCGGCGGGCAGGCTGACCAGCGCGGTGTCGTCTCGGCCGCCTCCTACGCCGCGCGCAAGTTCGGCGTGCACTCCGCCATGCCGCTCCGCACGGCCGCGCGCCTCTGCCCGCACGCCATCTTCGTCGACGGCCACCCCAAGCGCTACCGCGACTACTCGCACAAAGTCTACAAAGTCCTGCAAAGCTTCTCGCCGCAGGTCGAAATGGCCTCCGTTGACGAAGCCTACATGGACATCACCGGCACCGAACGCCTCCACGGGCCGCCGCTCCAGGCCGCCGACCGCCTGCACGCGGCCATGAAACGCGAAACGGATCTCAACTGCTCCATCGGCATCGCCGCCGCGCGGATGGTGGCCAAGGTCGCTTCCGATCAAGCCAAGCCCAACGGCATCCTGTGGGTGCTGCCGGGTCAGGAAGCCCGCTTCCTCGCGCCGCTCGACGTCCGCAAAATCCCCGGCGTCGGCAAAGTCACCGAAAAGAACCTGGCAGCCTGGGGCATCCGCAAGGTCGGCGACCTGGCCGCGCTCGACGAGGACTTCCTTGACCAGCACTTCGGCAAATGGGGCCTGGCGCTGGCTGGAAAATCGCGCGGCATGGACGCTGGCGGCTGGTTCGATGGCGAAGTTGGCGAAGACTCGAACCCGAAATCCATCAGCCACGAAGTCACCTTCAACGAAGACACCGCCGACACCGACACCATCGAATCCACGCTCGCCCACCTGGCCGAAATGGTCGGCCGCCGCCTGCGCGAACACCAGCTTTACGCCCGCACCATCCAGCTCAAGCTGCGCTACTCGGATTTTTCGACGATCACGCGCGCGCATTCGCTCGACCACGCCACGCAGCTGGACACCGAAATCTTCCAGCAGGCCCGTGCGCTGCTGCGCGAGAATCGTAAGCCCAAAGCGCTCGTCCGGCTGCTCGGCGTGCACGCCGGTGGCCTGGAATCCGGCGAAGGCCAGCTCAACCTGCTAGCCGAAGACAAAACTGACCGCTGGCGGAAGGCGCTGACCGCCGTCGATCACCTGCGTGACAAGTTCGGCGATAACAGCGTTTCGCTCGCCACCGGTCTGCGCGGCCGATTCCGCGAGCGCGTGCACGAAAATCCCGCCGGCCTGCCCGGCAAAACGCCGCGCGACGACGAATCCACGCCAGAGCGCTAAACTACAAACAGGCACACCTGGAAATGAAGCAACTAATCGAAGACATCGCGAAAGCTCTTGTGGATTTGCCCGACCAGGTTATTGTGAAAGAAGTGCAGGGCGAGCAGGTCACCGTGTTGGAGTTGCGGGTCGCCCCGACGGACCTGGGTAAGGTCATCGGAAAGCAGGGCCGCACGGCGCGCTCCATCCGCACGCTGTTAGGCGCCGCCGGAATGAAGCTGAACCGCCGCTTCACGCTGGAGATTCTCGAATAGAGCCGCCCAAGCTCGTCACCATCGCCCGACTGCTCCGGGCGCGCGGCAACAAGGGAGAAGTTGTAGCCGTCCCCCTCACCAACCAGACCGAGCGCCTGCGGCGCGTATTCGTCAACCACATCCCCATGGATGTGGAACGCACCTGGATGCACGGCGATCAGCTCATCTTCAAGTTCGCCGGCATCGACACCATATCGGACGCCGAGCGCCTGGCGGGCGCCGACGTCGCGATCCCGATCGAAGAGCGCGCCGAACTCCCGGAAGGCGAATATTTTCAGTCGGACTTGATCGGCTGCGAGGTCTTCGACGCCACCGGCCGCTCGCTCGGCGTCGTCACCGATTTCGAAGAGACCGGCGGCACGCCACTCCTGCAGATCGGCTCGGACCTGCTGATCCCCTTCGCCAAATCGATCTGCACGCAAATCGACGCTCAGAACAAGCGCATTGTCGTAAATCCGCCCGACGGCCTCCTGGACCTCAATCAGCCACCCAAATGATCTTCCACATCCTTACCATCTTCCCCGACTTCTTCCAAGGCCCGTTCCAATTTGGCGTGGTCGCCAAGGCATCGGAAACCGGCCTCATACAGATCCGCCTGCACGACCTTCGCAACTGGACGCACGACCGGCACCGCACCGTCGACGACCGCCCGTTCGGCGGCGGCGAAGGCATGCTGCTGAAGCCGGAACCCATCTTCGACGCCGTCGAAAGCATCTGGACCGAGCGCACGGCGAGCCAGCGCCTGGTCCTGCTCTCAGCCCAGGGCAAGCGTTTCGACCAGACCGCCGCCCGCCGCCTCAGCCAATACAGCGAGCTCTTCCTCGTCTGTGGCCGCTACGAAGGCGTGGACGAGCGCGTCGCCGAGCACCTGGCTGACGAAGAGCTTTCCATCGGCGACTTCGTTCTGAGCGGCGGCGAACTGGCTGCTGCCCTGGTTGTGGACGCCGTCGCCCGCCTGCTTCCCGGCGTGCTCGGCCACCCGGACTCGGCCGTCCAGGAATCCTTCGGCGAGCCCGGCCTTCTCGATTGTCCCCAATATACCCGCCCCGCCGACTTCCGCGGCTGGAAGGTTCCCGAAACGCTTCTAGGCGGTAACCACGAGGAGATCCGCCGCTGGCGCCAGAAGGCCGCGCGGGACAAAACTGCACGTAACCGCCCGGATCTACTACAATAGAAATTCAAGGATTTGTCACATGCCCAACCCCTTACTGACCAAAGTTGTCGCCAAACAGCAGCGGCAAGTACCCGATTTCCGCCCCGGCGACACCATCCGGGTCCACGTCAAGATTAAGGAAGGCGACAAAGAGCGCCTGCAAGCTTTCGAAGGAACCGTCATTGCGCGGAAGAACTCCGGCGTGGGTGAGACCGTCACCGTCCGCAAGGTCAGCTTTGGCCAGGGCGTTGAGCGCATTTTTCCCATCCACGCGCCGGTGGTGGATCACATCGACGTGGTCCGCACAGGGCGCGTCCGTCGTGCCAAGCTCTACTATTTGCGGGAGTTGAAGGGCAAAGCAGCCCGTCTCCGCGAACGCGAGTAACGGCGCGGTTTCCCAGTGGACTCCCGTAAGTCCCCGAGCGACGCGCTGCGCTTCTATCTGGAAGAGGTGGCCATTCCCCAGCAATGAGATGCCAGGCCAAATACGAGCGGGAGGCCCAAGCGCTGGGCTTCTGCCACGTCGCCGGCGTCGATGAAGTGGGACGCGGCGCGCTCTTTGGGCCGGTATTCGCAGCCGCTGTGGTTCTCTCGCCGGATCGGCCGATCCGTGGCCTGCGCGACAGTAAGCAACTAGACCCCGAACGCCGCCAAGTGCTCGCCGCGCGGATTCGTGAGCGAGCGGTCGCTTGGGCGCTTGCCGCCGCCGACGCGTTCGAAATCGATCACATCAACATCTACCAGGCCTCGCGCTTGGCCATGCGCCGCGCCGTGGAGCGGCTCAACCCGGCTCCGGACTACCTGCTGATTGACGCGGTAACCATCGATCTCCCGCTCGCGCAACGCTCATTGATCAAAGGCGACGCGCTTTCCCAATGCATCGCGGCCGCCTCCATCCTGGCCAAAGTGGAACGCGACGCGTGCATGCGCGCCTGGGACGCGGTCTTCCCGCAATACGGCCTGAAGAATCACAAGGGCTATTCCACCGACGAGCACTGGCGCGCGCTGGAAACCTACGGTCCGACCACGCTGCACCGCTTCAGCTTCTGGCCGGTGCGCGAGCATTGCCCGGACACTCTTTGGACCGGCTATCCGCAGCAAGGCGAGCTGTTCCAGAATGATGCAGCTCCCTCCGAGTGGACTTTCGAAGATCAGGAAGTGGCCGCATGCAACCGGTAGAGCCCCAGACGCACGTCGAAGTAGCGGAAGCGCCCGCGAGTCATTCCTGGATCCACAAACTCGGTCTGCTGCTGTTCATCATCGTGTGTTTCGAAGTTGGCGCCTTTCTGGTTGTCTTCCCTTGGACGCAGCAGTGGGAAACCAATGCGCTAGGCGGCCTGACTCCCTGGCTGCACGACCTCTGGATCAACTCCTATTTCCGCGGCGCTCTCACCGGCCTCGGCCTCCTCAACATCTACATCTCGCTGACCGAGGTGTTCCGGCTTCGCAGGCCGCCGGCGGATAGAGTGCCTGATAGACTGAAGGTATCGACGCTATGAAACCGTTCTCAGAACGTGCGAAGACCGCCGTAGCGGAGCCGTCGTCGGCCGCCTCGGCCACCGCAAAACCCGAGCCGCCGCGCGGAACCATCGCCGAATGGACCATCACCATCCTGCTGCTGCTGTTCGGCACCACCACGCTGGTGCAGGCCTTCGTCATCCCCACCGGTTCGATGGAGGACACGCTGCTGATCGGCGATCACCTGCTGGTGGATAAGCTGGCCTACGCTCCGGGCGGCAACTTCAGCAAGTACGTTCTGCCCTACGAAGAGCCGAAAGATGGCGACATCATCGTCTTCCGCTACCCCGTCGACATCAGCCAAACCTTCGTCAAGCGCGTTGTCGGCAGTCCAGGCGATCATCTCAAGATCATCAACCAGGTGGTCTACCGCAATGGCAAGGCTCTGAAAGAACCATACGTCATTCACAAGAACCCCTATCCCGATTCATTCCGCGACAATTTCCCCAGCAGTGAACCCAATGTCACTCTGCTGGACCGCGGGCGCGATATGCTGGCCAACAACGTCGTTAATGGCGAAGTGGTCGTACCGCCGCATTCTTTCTTCGCCATGGGCGACAACCGCGACAACTCGCTGGACAGCCGCTACTGGGGTTTCGTACCGCGCCAAAACATTATCGGCAAACCGCTGATTATTTATTGGTCGTACGACGCCAGCACCGAAAGTCTCGCGAGCTCTTCGGTCGACACTTTGGCGCATCACTTCGTCGATCTGGGCGAGCATTTCTTCACCAAGACCCGTTGGAACCGGACGTTCCGGCTGATCCATGGCTACTACAACTACAACTGAGCCGGAAGTTCCGGCGTCGGAGGCCAAGCCGCGCAACTCCGTAGCCGAGTGGGCGCTCACCATTCTACTGCTGCTCTTCGGCACCTCCACCATCGCGCAGCCTTTCGTGATCCCAACGTCCTCGATGCACAACACGCTGCTCACCGGCGATCATTTAATCGTCGACAAGCTGGCCTACGCACCGTCGGATGGCTTCAGCAAATATCTGCTGCCCTACGAGGACGTCAAGCGCGGCGATATCATCGTGTTCCGCCACCCCACGCTCGTCAACGTGGATTACGTGAAGCGCTGCATCGGCATGCCGGGCGATCACATCAAGCTGGTGAACAAGCAGGTCTTCGTCAATGGCAAGCCTCTGAACGAGCCTTACGTCATCCACCAGGACAACTCCTCTTACTATCGCGACAACTTCCCGTTGGGCGAGCCCGAATATGTTTCCGATCCGAAAATGGCTGAGCGCGCCTACAAGATGCTGCATGACGACGTGGCCAATGGTGAACTGGTGATCCCGCCTGGATTTTATTTCGCCATGGGCGACAATCGGGACGACTCGCTGGACAGCCGCTACTGGGGCCTGGTGCCGCGCGACAACATCATGGGGAAGCCGCTGCTCATCTTCTGGTCTTACGACGCGCCTACCAGCGATCTCGAAGACTACAATCTGCATCACATGCTGGATCTGGGCCTGCACTTCTTCACCAAGACCCGCTGGAACCGCACTTTCAAATTCATTCACGGATATCCTCTCGGTTGATGGCGCGAAAGAACAGCTATTACGGCCTGATCCTGGCCGGCGGCCGTGGTACGCGCTTCTGGCCCCGCAGCCGGCGGACGCATGCCAAACAGGTGCTGCGCTTCCTGGGAGAGCGCTCGCTGATCCAGCAGACAGTCGACCGGCTCAGCGCCGTCATTCCTCCCGACCACCTTTGGGTTCTCACCAACGATCATCTGCGCGCGGAAATCGTGAAGCAGTTGCCCGAAGTGCCGAAGGCGCAGATTCTGGCCGAGCCTGCGCAGCGCAACACGGCTCCGGCGATAGGTCTGGCAGCGCACATCTTGCAGTCCATCGACGCCAACGCGGTCATGGGCGTCTTCCCCTCCGATCACGTCATCACCAAGCCCTCACGCTACCTGCAGTTCGTCCGGCCGGCTTTGCGCGCCGCGGCTCAGGGCGGCATCGTCGTCCTGGGGGTCCAGGCGCGCTGGCCGGAGACCGGCTACGGCTATATTGAATTCCCTAAGAGCGCGCGGCCGGGCTCCCGGGAGCCGCTTACAGTGCGGCGTTTCCGTGAGAAGCCGGATCTGAAAACCGCCAAGCGCTACGTCCGGGCCGGCAACTTCTTCTGGAATGCCGGCATGTTCTTCTGGAAGACCTCCGTGTTACTGGACGCCCTGCGCGAGTTCCAGCCTAAGACCGCGACCCTGCTGGCCAGCCTGCCCGGATTCAACGAGCGCGGTTTCGCACCCGCACTCCAGCGCGTCTTCCCGAATTGCGAAAACATTTCCATTGACTACGCGGTGCTCGAGAAAGCACGCAACGTCGTCGGATTCGCCACCGATGATTTCGGCTGGAACGACGTCGGCAGTTGGAACGCCGTTCATGAACTGCTGCCGCAGGACGAAAGCGGCAACGTGTGCCGCGAGGTTGTGCTCGCGCAGGCTAGCTCCGGCAACTACGTCGATGCGCCCAAGAAGCTGGTCGCCCTACTCGGCGTCAAGGATCTGGTGATTGTCGACACACCCGACGCGCTGCTGGTAGCCGACCGCGGCCGCGCCCAGGAGGTTGGCGAGATCGTCAAACTGCTCGAAAAGCGCGAGCGGCACGACCTGCTGTAGTCCCGCGCGTTACGGCTTCTCAGCCGGCATGTTGTCCTGGAACCACTGCGCCAAGCGCTCAAAAACATCCCGTGAGTGTTTTGGGTCGTGAAAGCCGTGGCCTTCGCCGGGATACAGCACAAACTCCGTCTTCACATCCAGGGTTTTCAGCGCGTGCCAGAATTCGTAGGATTGCGGCGGCGGGCATTCTGCATCGCGGTCGCCAACCACGATCAGCGTCGGCGTCTTCACGTTCTTGATGAAATTGATCGGCGAGCTCTTCGCGTACACCGCCGGATCGTCATACACCGACGCGCCGAAGTATGGAATCATCCACTGATCGATGCCGTTCTCGCCGTAGTAGCTCTGCCAGTTGGCGATGCCGGCGCCGGCAAACGCCGCGCGAAAGCGGTTGGTCTGCGTCACCGTCCACATCGTCATGAAGCCGCCGTAGCTCCAGCCGGCAATGCCGATGCGCTTCTCGTCCACTGGATAGTTCTTAGTGACGGTGTCGACGCCCGCCAGAATGTCGCGCAGATCGCCATAGCCGAAATCCTTCACGTTGGCCCGCGTGAACGCCTCGCCTTCCCCATAGCTGCCGCGAGGATTGGGCTCAAAAACAAAGTAGCCCTGAGCGGACAGCAATTGCAGCGGCAGGCCCGGACGCGGCCACGCCGCATGCGACATCGAGGCCGGCCCGCCGTGGACGTCCACGATCATCGGGTAGCGCTTTGCCGGATCGTACGGCTCCGGCAGCAGCAGCCAGCCCTGCACGTGAAAGCCGTCGTTGGTCCATTCGATGCTCTTGGCATCGCCCCACTCGGGATGCGCCGAAGCGTTCGCATGTGTGATCTGCTGCCACTTGCCCGTCGCACCGGCCCAGACTTCCGGCGCTTGTGTGAAGGACTGCCGCACAACAGCGCTCGTCGAGGCATCGCCGGAAAACCTGATCGCCTCCGCCCCTTTCCATAACGTCTCGGTCGTAAGCGTGCCCAGATCCAGCGTCGTAATCGCCATATCGCCCGAAACATTCTCCGTCATCAGAATCTGCGACGACGACGGCATCCAGCGGAACCAGTTCGGCGAAGATTTGCGGTTCGGCGTTAAATCGCGCGGAGCACCGCCTTCCGCCGACATCGCGTAGATATCCCCTCCCGTGACGCCTTGATCGCTCATCAAACCGCCGATGAACGCGATGTTCTTGCCGTCCGGCGACCAGCGCACGTTGGCTACCTGCATGGAAGGCTTCAGAATTTTCTTCGCCTCGCCTGTCGCCGCTTCCACCCGGTACAGTTCGGCAACAAACCAATTGTCGTCGCCGGAGCCCGGCGCGGCCAAGTAAACCAGTTCCTTGCTATCGGGCGACCAGTCGAACTCATACGCGTACATGTTGGCAGGCGACAGCCAGCGCATCGCGCCATCGGCCGGATTGACGATGGCCAGCCGCTGCTCGGCGAAGGACGCTGCCACCACGCCGGAATCGGGCTTGGTCGCCTCGGTCGGCCCGGGAACTCGCGTGCTGCTTTCAATCCGCAGAAGGGCGAGGCTGCGGCCGTCCGGCGACCATTCGGGGCCTTCCAGAAACCCCGTGACATCGGTAACCTTGCGTGGCTTGGTATGGCCCGGCCGTTCCGCGACATACAGCTCTAACTGTCCCGGACCGTCGGCGTCGGACAGGAACGCGAGCTTTCCATCCAGCGACCAGCTTAGACCCTGGATGCTCTCGGCCGGCTCTCCAACGCGCCGCGGCGGGGCAGCAGCATCGCGCAGATCCTTGACGTACACCGCGGCGCCACGGCTATCGCTCTCGGCATTCCTCTGGCCTGACTCGATCCATGCCGCCATGTGTCCATCCCGCGAGACCGCCACCTCGCGGAACTGGCGCACGGCGGAAAGCGCATCCAGCGATGACTCAATCGATGGCCCCGCCTGCGCCAGCCGCAGACAAAAAAGGAGGCAAATGCAAGCTGAGATTCGCAAGGTAATCGTAGTATAGCTCCGGCTGGGCGCACTTGGTCCGCTCCGGCGCGTGCTAATATTCGTGAACCGAATCCCGGGATCGCTCGTCTCTTCAGAAGGTTCTCTCATGCCGCTGACCATTTCGAATCTCTCCAAAACCTATCCCAACGGCGTTCGCGCGCTCAAGAATCTCTCTTTGACCATCGGCAATAACATGTTTGGCCTGTTGGGCCCGAATGGCGCGGGGAAAAGCTCTCTGATGCGCACCATCGCGACGCTGCAGGACCCCGATTCCGGAACCATTACCCTGGATGGCCTCGATGTTCTCAAACAAAAAGACGAGGTTCGCAAAATCCTGGGCTATCTTCCGCAGGAGTTCGGCGTCTATCCAAAGATGTCCGCCATCGATATGTTGAACCATATCGCCGTCCTCAAAGGCGTGACCGCCTCCGGCGAGCGCCGCGAAATGGTGGACGCCCTGCTGAACCAAACCAACCTGTGGGAGGTCCGCAAGAAGGCGCTCTCCACTTACTCGGGTGGTATGAAGCAGCGCTTCGGCATCGCCCAGGCCCTGATCGCCAATCCTCGCCTGCTGATCGTCGACGAACCCACGGCCGGCCTCGATCCCGCCGAGCGCAACCGTTTTCTAAATCTCCTGTCGTCCATCGGCCGCGAAGTTACCGTCATCCTCTCCACGCATATTGTGGATGACGTGCGCGAGCTCTGCTCGCGAATGGCGATCGTCGCGTCCGGCGAGGTTCTTCTGGAAGGTTCGCCCGCGGACGCCCTCGCCGAACTCGAGGGGCACATCTGGTCCCGCATCGTCACGACTGATGACGAAATGCGCGCGCTGGAGTCTGAATTCCAACTATTGAGCACCCATCTCGCCGGCGGCCAGCACGAAATTCGCGTGTTTGCCCCTTCTTCACCCGGTGCCGGCTTCCAGGCCGTCCCGTCAGAGCTGCAGGACGTCTATTTCCTCCAACTGGCTCGCCACGCCAGAAATTGACGCCGGAGGCTATCAAACATGTTCTGGGAGTTCTTTGCTTTCGAGATTCGCTTCCGGGCCAAGAGCCTTTCCACCTACGTCTATTTCCTGGTCTGGGTCACGTTCTCCTTTCTCACCGTCGCTTCGGAGACGTTTGGTCCGGTGGGCGCCTCCAATGGCAAAGTCCTGCTCAACGGCCCTTGGACCATCTCGCTGAACAACTTCTACGCCTGCCTCTTCGGTGTGATCGTGATCGCGGCTATTTTCGGCACGTCGATCCTGCGCGATTTCCAGCGCGACACCTACCAGATCCTGTTCACCAAGCCCGTCTCGAAGTTCGCTTACCTGGGCGGGCGCTGGGCCGGCTCCTTCGTCACCACCGTCTTCGCTTTCTCGGGTATGCCATTGGGAACATTCCTGGGCACCTTCGCGCCCTGGGCCGATCACACCCGCATCGCGCCCAACCATCTTGCCTGGTACCTGCAGCCGTTTTTCTCGATTGTCGTGATCCAGATCTTCTTCCTCGGCTCGTTGTTCTTTCTGGTCGCCGCACTCACGCGCAAGATCTTCATCGTTTATCTCCAGGGCGTGGCGCTGTTCATGCTCTACGTCATCGGCATCACCGTCTTCTCCGCCACACGCTCGCTGGAGCATTTCTGGTCCGGAATCCTCGATCCCGTCGGCCTGATTCTGCTGGACAACGTCACGCGCTATTGGACCGTGATCGAAAAGAATACGCTTCTACTGCCCTGGGATTTCAGTGGCAATTCGCCCGGAGTCTTTCTCTACAATCGCCTGCTCTGGACTGCCGTAGGCCTTATCGCTTTGGGAAGCCTGTGGACGTTCTTTCCGATGTCCGTGGAAACGCTGGCCGCGCGCGCGCAAGGCAAACGCGCCGCCAAGGCCCGCCTGCAGGAGGCTGAAGAGAGCCGTGCAGTCCGCTCTCTGGTCGCCGCCCGCTTCCCGCGAGTGCGCCAGATATTTGGCTTACGAACGACTGTCTCCCAATACTTCTCCCTCACTCGGATGCGGGTCAAGACCATCCTGCGTGAAGTTCCCTTCTGGGCCATTCTCGGATTGCTGATCGTCCTGGGCGTCAACAACGGCCATTTTGCCGGACGTGTGGGCGGCGAAAACGTGTGGCCCGTGACATACCTTATGCTCCAGGCGGTGGAAGGCAACGCGGTGCTTTTCCTGTATATCGTCGCTACGCTGTACGCCGCCGAACTGATCTGGCGTGAACGCGACAATCATTTCGACGGCATCCACGACGCTCTTCCCATGAACGAGGCCACCGACTGGTTCTCCAAATTCACCGCGATTGCTTTGATCGAAATCGTGCTTCTGGCCGCGGCGATGCTCGTCGGCATCGTCATGCAGACCATCGCCGGCTACTACCACTATGAGCTGCTCCAATATTTCAAGGAGCTGTACATCGTTACCTTCCCCCAGGTTCTGGGCTTCACGCTCTTCGCGCTGTTTGTCCAGACCATGGTCTCCAACAAGTTCATCGGCCATGGCATTGTGATCGGCGTCTTCGTGCTGGTGCCCATCCTGTTCAACTTCGGTTGGGAGAACACGCTCTACCTGCCGGGCGCGACCCCTCCATTCACTTACTCCGACATGAACGGCTACGGCCATTTCGTGCCGGCGCTCCGGTGGTCCATTATCTACTGGTTCTCGATCTTTGCTGTGCTGGGCGTCGTGTCCATCGCCTACACGCGCCGCGGTGCGGAGGACTCGCTCGCGTTCCGTACCCGCCTCGCAATTCGCCGGGCTCCACGACTCGCTCCCGCGGCCGCGCTCTTCGTGCTGGCTGCCGCCGGCTCCGGCGTTTGGTACTTCTACAACACGCACGTTCTGAACGAATATCTGACCGCCAAGGATCGCCGCGACATTCAGGCAGGCTATGAGCGCGAATTCAAGAAATACGAGCTTCTTCCGCAGCCCAAGATCACGGCCGTGGATGCAACCGTCAACATATACCCCCACCGACGCTCCTTTGACGGCACAGGGCGCTTCACGCTCCAGAACAAATCCAATCAGCCGATTTCAGAGATTCACATGACCGACGAACAGCAGTCCGTCTCGCATGTCGAGTTCGACCGGCCCTTCCACCTGGTGAGCCGGGCCGCGCGCGATCTCTACTCCATCTACAAGCTGGACCGGCCTCTGGCGCCCGGTGAGACCCTCACACTCACGTTCTCCGTTTCGCACATGACCCGAGGCTTCCGCGACGGCAACGAACCGGCCGAGTTTGCTTACAACGGCACTTTCTTTGACGCCGGCTACTTTCCGTTGATCGGCTACGATCAAAACTTCGAACTCGACGATCCGCGCCGCCGGCGCGAAGAACACCTGGGACTCCTCGAGGAGATGGCCTCTCGCGGAGATCCCCTCCATTCGCGCATCAATCTTTTCACAACCAACTCAGATTGGATTACGTTTCACACCGTAGTGAGCACTTCCGGCGACCAGATCGCCATCGCTCCGGGCTACCTGGTAAAACGCTGGAAGCGCGGCGGCCGGAATTACTACGAGTACAGCATGGGCGGCACGCACATCCTCGACTTCTTCGCGTATCTCTCCGCCCGCTACACAACCCGCAAGGAGATGTACTCCGGTCCCAACGGCCCGGTGAAGCTCGAGGTCTACTACGATCTCGTGCACAGCTACGATATCGACAAGATGCTGGCCTCTTCGCGCGCGGGCCTGGACTACTACCAGGCGCACTATAGCCCCTACCAATTCACGCAGTACCGCATCATGGAGTTTCCCCGCTACCGCGGCTTCGCGCAGTCCTTTCCCAACACGGTGCCGTTTTCCGAAGGCATCGGTTTCATCGAGCGCATGCAGAACAAAGACGATGTCGATCTCACCTACTTCGTGACGGCTCACGAACTCGGCCATCAATGGTGGGCGCACCAACTCGTTGGCGCCCAAGTCCAAGGGTCAAATATGATGTCGGAGACACTGGCGCAATACTCCGCTTACATGGTCATGCAGCAGAAATACGGAAAGGACTACATGCATAAAGTCCTACGCCACTTCCTGGATCGTTATTTGCGTGGCCGCGCCGGCGAAGTCCGCCATGAACCCCCGCTCGCGCTCGTCCAGCGCGAGTCCTACGTCTGGTACGAAAAGGGCGGACAGATCATGTACACGCTCGCCGATTATATCGGCGAAGACAGGGTAGACCGCGCTCTCCAGAATTTCCTGATGCAATACCGCTACGCCAACGCCAACAACCAGGTGGACGCCGCGAACAACTCGCACACCGCCGAACAACCCTACCCCGACACGCGCATGCTGGTGGATGCTTTGATGGCCCAAACACCGCCCGAGTACCGCTATCTGGTCGACGATGGATTCAATCGCATCGTGCTCTATGACAACAAAACCGTCTCCGCGGTGTCCGAGAAAATGCCCGGCGGTAAGTACAAGGTTACTTTGAACGTCCAGGCGCGCAAGGTTCAGTCCGACGGCAACGGAGTGGAAACCCCCATGCCGCTCGCCGACTACGTCGACATCGGTGTCTTCACTGGAAAAAAGGACGAAGAGAAGCCGCTCTACATGCAAAAGGAGAAGATCACCCAGGAGCACGAAACCTTCACCGTCGTCGTCGGCCAGCAGCCCACCCGCGCCGGGATCGATCCTTACAACAAATTAATCGACCGCATCGCCGACGACAACATGATCGACGTTACACAACGATAGGTGAAACTTTCTGCCGACCGCGCGTGTATAATACATTGCATAGCTTTCTGTCACCACCTAACGGGCAGACGAGATTGACGAATATGCCGCGGTGCTTGCGAATCCGTTCCTTCCTGCGAGCCGCGGGAATCTGACCAAGTGCCTTCCCGCCGATAACCGACTCAGCACTCGTTTCTGCCTAAGGGGTCAAGAAAACGCTGGAGTAAGAGGGAATACATGTATCAAGGAAATCGCGTGGAAAACGAACGCTCCATGCACAGCGGCCCCGGCAGCACCGCGACCGCCGCGGCGGTTCTGGCCGCCTCAGAGGGCACATTCGCTCCAGCCGGGAACACCCGGTTGGATTCCGGCGGCGATTGGGCCCCTCAGGACGAACATTCCGGCGGAAAACCACGCCGCGATGCCTGGGACTGGCTATTGTGCACCGTGATTTTGTGCGGGCTGCCCGTATTGCTTTTTCTCACCGTTCGTAACGGCCTGATCCAGCCGTTGCTGCTCGAAGCGGAACATCATCAATGGATCCGGCTCATCCTTCGCCCCACGATTCTTTGGATGGTGATGGGCATCGTTCTGCTCGCGTTTCGCACGATTTGCTGGCTTCGTTACCGCCCGTTCTCTCCAGCCACTTTCACCGACGCGCCCTTTCTCACCGTAATCATCCCCGCTTACAACGAAGGCGAAATGGTTCTGAACGCCATTGAATCGGCGGCCACCGCGAACTATCCCCAGGACCGGCTGGAGGTCTTCGCCGTCGACGATGGCAGCACCGACGACACTTGGACGTACATCCGCGAGGCCGCCGCCAGATTTCCCGACGTGGTGAAACCGATTCGTTTCGATAAAAACCAGGGCAAACGCGCCGCTCTCTCCGCCGGCTTCCGCCGCTCGCGGGGATCGGTTGTGGTCACCGTGGATTCGGACAGCGTCGTTGAGCCGAATTCGCTGCTCGCCATCGCCGGACCTTTCCGCGATCCGAAAGTCGGCGCCGTGGCCGGGCGCGTCATGGTCTTTAACCGGCGCGCAGGCGTGATCCCGCGCATGCTTCACGTGCGGTTCATTCTCGCGTTCGATTTCCTGCGCGCCGTGGAATCTTCCTTCCGCAACGTGTTTTGCTGTCCCGGCGCGCTGACGGCTTTCCGGACCTCGGTGGTCTTAGAGGTTCTGGACCGTTGGGCGCACCAGACCTTCCTGGGATCGCCCTGCACGATTGGGGAAGACCGCGCCATGACCAACCTGGTTTTCGATTGCGGATACGACACGGTTTATCAGCGCACCGCCGTCGTGCACACCGTGGCGCCATCCAGTTACCCAAAGCTCAGCCGCATGTTGCTTCGCTGGGATCGCAGCTACATTCGCGAGGAATTCTGTTTTCTGCGGGTGCTTTGGAAGCGCCCTCTAAGAACCCGCATCATCGCCCTGTGCGACCGCGCCATCACCAATCTAAGGTATCCGGTTCACTACGCCAGCATCTTCATGATTCTGTTTCTGGTGTTCCATCATCCGGCGATGCTGCTCCGTTTCTTGCTCGCCGTCGGGCTCATCTCTCTCTACAACATGTTCTATTACCTCCGCAGCGAGCGCTCCCTCGACTTCTGTTATGGCATCTTCTGGTCGTATTTCGAGCTGGCCACGCTGTTCTGGATCTTTCCCTACGCATTCCTGACCGTGCGCGCCCGCGGCTGGCTGACGCGCTAACCGCGAACCGCCGAAGCGCACCATCCGCCCGCCGATGTTATAAAGGGTAAAAGCTCATGGGCCAGGCGAAGCAGGCAGCCGGCACAGACCGCATCAATTACTTGAATATCGGCCTCATGCTGATTTCCTGTGCCGTGGCGCTATACATCCCCTTCGAGCTGTTCCTGTTCGCCTACGCGGTGCTCGGTCCCGCGCACTACCTGACCGAAATCTCCTGGCTGCACAAGCGCGGTTACTTCACGCGCGGCAAGCATGATTTCTGGCTGCTGGCGGGACTGGCCGTGCTGCTTTTTCTGACCGCGGCCTGGTCCGGCCAGAGCTTTGGTCCGCAGCAATCTTTCAACACCGCTGCCTTCACGTTCCTGGCTCTTGGAAGCGCGCTTGTTCTCGTGCTGACCGGCACCTTTGGGGCACGAATGATCGGTCTTGCTGCTGTTACGATTCTGGCGCTCACGTCCCTGAGTACGGTTGGTCTCCTGGTGGTGCTGCTCGCGACCTTCGTGCCGACATTGATTCACGTCTATCTTTTCACCGGATTCTTTATCCTCTACGGCGCACTCAAGGATCGCAGCCGCACTGGGTATCTGTCGTTCGCCGTGTTCCTGCTCTGCCCAGTGGCATGTCTGCTGATCGACCCGCGCATGTACACCCCCGGCGCCTTTGCGGCGGTGTCCTATTTCCGCACTCTTGCGCCGGTCAATTTGACTCTGCTCGGCGTCTCGACGCCACATACGAGTGCCGAAGCGGCGAACGTGGGTCTGCAATTGCTGTCCCAGCGCGGCCTCGCCCTGATGCGCTTCATCGCCTTCGCCTACACCTATCACTACTTCAACTGGTTCTCGAAGACTTCCATCATCCGCTGGCACGAAGTGGGCACACGGCGCTTGGCGGCCATCGGAGGACTATGGCTCGCAGCAGTGGGCATCTATGCCTACGATTACGCGCTCGGCACCAAGGTCTTGTTTTGCCTGAGTATCATGCACGTATACCTGGAATTCCCGCTGAACCACATTTCGATCATCGGAACATTCCGCGAGGTGCGATCTCTCATCGGCGGCCCGATGCAGCCCGCGCTTGCCACGGCGAAAGCCAGTGCAGCTTCTCGAGCCGCCCGGACGCGCTAGTTCGTTACGGGATTACTCCGCCGGACCCCGCGGCCCGGGTCCCCGCATCGGCCGCGCCTCCACCGTATAATCCGAAGGCACTGTGAACAGCGCCGGATCCGGCTCCGTACGCGTGATGTTCGTCAGTTGATAAACCGTGTCGCCGAAGCGCGGATCGCTGGTCTTGCTCATCACCACCGCCTGCAAATCCGGCGAATACCAGGTCTCAGTGACAATCTCGATCGACCGCTCGTTCCCCTCCTGCCCGGCCGGGATCGTTCGAGTGACGCGAGTGCCTTGCACCGCAACGCCCTGCATGGTTTGCGTTCCCAGGTCCTCGGTTTTGGACGTTGCCTCGCTCCGCGCCCGCGCCCCGCGAAGGCCATTCAGCGGCGCACGAACAGGCATCTGGCGAGCCGTGCGTTTGGCGGGATTCAGGATATAGCTCATGCCGGCCACCGGGTCGAAGATGGAGACAATGGTAGCTCCGCCGCCGGACGCCGACAACGCACCGATCGCCGCGAGCGACCGCTCTGTCCTCACCCGCCCCTGGCTGTCGCGCACGATGGTTGCCGTGGTCGTTCGCTGGATGCGATTCCCGTCCGCCAGCACCTGCGTGAATTCCGTGACCGCTTTGGCCGAATAAGGCGCTCCCTGGACGACTTTATTCGCCGCGCCAAACTCGCCGCGAACGAATGCGAAGTCACCCCGGCCCATGCGAGGCTCGGGCCGCTGAGCGAACAGACCAGAGCTCAACAGAACAACGATCCCAACAGACCAATACGGGCGAATCATATCTCCTCCGCTCGAAACTGAACTACTGCGCCAGCCGGACCCCGCGCGCCAGACCGTCCTGGCCCAACAACAAGTCCGCTTCAACGTCGGCGCCGGCATCTTCTTCATTCACCGGAACACCCATCAATCGCAAGGACGTCACGGGGACCTGAACGCGAACCACCATGGCATTTTCCAGTGGCGGCAGGGCTTCCGCTTCTGGCAAGGGATAGAAAGCTGCCTCTTCATCCGCTGCTCCGATCGTCACGGCCGCAATTGGGCTGGCTTTCGGCTGTCGCGTGTGCGTCCCGAACAGCAGGATAATCGCCGCGGCTGCAGCGGCCAAGCTTCCCGACGGCAGCCAGACCATCCAACGGCGGCGCCGCTGGCGTCGATCGAACTCCGCCATCAAGCGCGCTTCCAGGCTCTGCGGCGCTTGCCGCGGCCCCTCCGCCGCCATTTGCCGCAAGCCTTCCAAAAGCTCCCGTTCGTTCTCCCTCATACTACACACCTCTCGGCTGCCCGCATCTTCTCCAACAACAGCGCCCTCGCGCGATGCAAACGCGACCGTATGGTTCCCACCGGGCAGCCCACCGCGCTTGCCGCATCGACATAATCCATCTCATGCAGATCGCACAACACCACGGCCTCGCGATACGCCGGCGGCAGCGCCAGCACTGCTTTGCGAAGAATCTCGATCCGTTCGCTGTGCGCAAGTTCCGCGGCCAGATCCCGGTCTGCGGCCAATTGTGCGGCCGAGGAGACCGCATCGTCCAGCGCCGCCGCATAGGGCCGCTCCCGCTCCAGCGCCCGCAGCACGATGTTCCGCGCGATGCCGTAAATGTACCCGATCACCGATCCGCGCTGCTGATCATATTGCTTGGCGGCGCGCATCACCGCCACGAAAACATCCTGCGTCGCTTCTTCCGCGATCTCCACCCTGCCGCTCATCTGCAAAGCAAAGCGGTACACCGCCGCTTGATGCCTCCGGTAGAACGCCAGGAATGCCTCCCGGTCCCCACCGGAGAGCAGCCGGAGCAGATCGCCATCGCTATGGGACGGGGATTCCAGCATTGGGGTGAATGACGATCTGCGTCGGCCTTTGCTAGAGATTCCGTTCGCCGGCCAGGAAAGTTCCACGATTTTCTTTACACCCGCTGCCGGAGGGCCCGTTCCAAGATCTCGCTGACGACCGCCGTCTTCGCATCCGCATAGTTCTGGACGTGCGGCCAGTCCTGCCGCGCTAGTTCGAGCTTGGTACTCAGGTAGAGTTCCCGATCGGCCGCGTTGCTCCGCAGCCAGTCCCGAAACGCCAGCATCCGGTCAATTTCCGGGCAGCCCCTGGAAAAGACGTGCACGTTAACATCGGTGTCCGGGCCCTTGAACATCCGATGCTCAAACCAGTTCGGCTCTCGAATCCGCAGTATGTAGCCGGCGACCTTAAGATCGGGCACGTAGCCGTCCTCGACCGACGAGTCCGCCACCTCCAGCACAATGTCGATGACCGGCTTCGCTGCCAGCCCCGGCACGGATGTCGACCCGGCGTGTTCGATCCGCAGCGCCCGTGGCCCGATCGCGCCCTGGATTCTCTCGCGTTCCCTGCGGAAAAGCTCCGGCCATTGCGGATCGTACTCGGCGATAAGAATCGGCGGCATACTTTTCAGCGTAGTGTGACCACTGTCGCGCCCCACCCGCCGGCCTCCGCCGGCGCGTCGGCGAAATGGGCCACAAACGGCGTGTTGGCCAGCACGGAGCGCACGATTTCGCGCTGCACACCGATCCCCCGGCCATGGATGATCCGCAGCGCCTTGAATCCTGCTGAATGCGCTTCTTCCAAGTAATTCTCCACCACCGCCTTCACCTCGCGTGGAGGCACGGTGTGCAGATCGAACTCATCGGTCACCGGAATCCGGATGGGCTCCTCTTCGTTCATGACACTTCTGCTGTTAGCCTAACATTGTGAATCCACTGCTCGAGTACAACAGCCGCCTCGCCCAGCGGCGCGAAGTGGCCGCTCGCGAGCAGAAGCTGTTCCTCCGGATCGGCAACGCCCGTCTAATCACGGGTATCGCCGGCGCGGTCGTGGCCTTCTTCGTCTTCGGCGAGATCGTGATCTCGCCTTGGTGGCTACTGATTCCCGCCGTCCTGTTCGCGGCGCTCGTGGTGATTCACTCGCGCGTGGTGGATCGCCTGGAGCGCGCCAACCGAGCCGCCCAGTTCTACGAACGCGGCGTCGCCCGCCTGGAGAACCGTTGGATGGATCACGGAGAAACCGGCGAACGCTTCCGTAATCCCGCCAACGTTTACGAAGAAGATCTCGACTTGTTCGGCAAAGCCTCGTTGTTTCAATTGGTTTCCACTGCCCGCACCCGCGCCGGCGAAGACACGCTCGCCCAATGGCTGCTCACGCCCGCTTCAAAAAACGAAGCCACCGAGCGGCAGCAAGCCATCCGGGAGCTAACGCCGCGCCTGGCCCTTCGCGAGGACTTAGCGGTGCTGGGCGAGGCGGTTCGATCCAGCCTGGATGCCGACGCCCTGGACACTTGGGGAGAAGCGCCGGAGGTTCCGTTTCCCGCCGGAGCCCGCCTGCTGGCGCCGGTTTTAGCGGCGGCTGTCGTTGTGACGTTCGCACTGTACCTGTCTGGCGTGCTGACGCGCACGCCCTTACTGGTGACTTTGTTCCTCGAGTTAGGCTATGGCTTTTTCTTAGGATCGCGTACGCTCGCGGTGATCCGCACCGTCGACGCGCCTGCGCGGGAACTCGCGTTACTCGCCACGCTGCTCGAACGCCTGGAACGCGAGCCCGTGGAAACCGCCGCGCTCCAACACGTGAGGGCGCAATTAGCAGCCGGCGGACTGCTCGCGTCCGCGGAGATCGAACGGCTGCGCCGTTGGGTGTCGCTGTTGGACTGGCAGCGCAACATCTTCTTTGCGCCCTTCGCGCTGGCCCTGCTGTGGAGCCCGCAAATCGCGATGGCCCTGGAACGCTGGCGCAAGCGTTCTGGCAGGCGCATTCGCGAATGGATCGCCGGGGTCGGCGAATTGGAAGCGCTCTGCGCGCTCTCGGGCTACGCTTACGAGCATCCGGCGGACGTCTTTCCCACACTCGTCGAAACCGAGGGCGGCTGTTACGACGCAGCCGGGCTCGGCCACCCGCTGATGCCGGAAGCACAATGCGTCCGCAACGACGTGCGGCTGGGCGGCGACACCCGGTTATGGATCGTCAGCGGCTCCAACATGTCCGGCAAAAGCACTCTACTCCGCGCCGTGGGCTTGAACGCCGTGCTGGCCTGGACCGGCGCACCGGTGCGCGCGACCCGGCTCGATATTTCTCCGCTCGCCGTTGGGGCGTCCATCCGCGTGCTTGATTCACTGCAGGACGGCCGCTCGCGCTTCTACGCCGAAATCACGCGGCTGCGCGAGATTGTCGAACTCGCGCGCGGCCCCCGCCCGGTTCTGTTCCTGATCGACGAATTGCTGAGCGGCACTAACTCGCACGACCGCCAGATCGGCGCCGGCGCGGTGGTACGCACGCTGATCGATCGCGGCGCGATGGGAATGATCACCACGCACGACCTGGCCCTCTCGACCATCGCCGGCGAGTTGGCCGGCCGCGCCGCGAATGTTCACTTCGAGGATTCGCTCGTCGACGGCCGCCTCCATTTCGATTATCGGCTCAGGCAGGGCGTGGTGGAACGCAGCAACGCGCTGGACTTGATGCGGTCGGTGGGGTTGGAGGTTTAGAGCCCCACTCCTCGGCTCGTGTCCGTCCCAGCGTCACAGCAGCCGAGCAGCAGTCGATCGCTGATAGCGGGCGCCAAACTCCCGGAAGAGGACTCCTGGCTCGGGCGAGCGGCGCCAATGTACTGGTCGGGCGTTTCCCTGCCAAGTGGTGGCTAACAACTCTCCGGTAACCCCTTCTTGCTGAATCTTTGGCGAGACAGGTGCGAGCACGAGAAGCAGCAAGCGAACCCAGGTGTCTGGCGATACTGGCAGCCAGCGCAAACGTTCTACTTCTTAAGTATGCGAAAGGAGTTTATGACACGGCTGATTTCAGCTGGCTTCGTTGAACCGCTGGGCCAACGGGTTGAGAAGACGAAAAGTTTCGTGCCCACGCATAAGGTACGGCCGTAGGATCTGGTTTTCGTTTCGATCTCGCGTTCACCTTCCACTGCCGGATATCTCCCGAGTATCACACTATCTCGCTCAGAAGGATCGAGGTGAATGCCCATTTTGGCGGTATCGGCTGTTCCGTCTTTAGAGCCTCGGATCAGGCTCTGGACTTGGCTCATAAAATCCGCGCACCCGCCCGGAAATGTCACGACGTGAAGGGCCAAAACAAGACCCTGGTCTAAATGAACCGTATAAACGTACCGAGCGGTGACGGTGAAAGCTGTGAACATTGCCGTGGACAAAGTCTTGTCCTCATGCGCGTCAATGCGCTCCGGCAGTGTAAGGGCGAAGCCATCATTGGGGAATGAATACTCTTTCCACTGCCGTTGTTGTGGCCGATTGCTCGGAGCGTTTTGTGCCGCTAGAAGAAGCGGCAACGCGATGCCAACTAAGCGGAGCACACCGCCGAATGTTGTGAATATGCCATCCACGACCGAATTGTACCGTGGTGTGATATGCCTCACGCTGTGCGCTTTTTGTGGCACAAACAGCATTGGCGGCACCAGATGAGCGAGAAGGCGTGCCTATCGAGCAGGAGGCGGCTTGATTTCTTGGCTACTCGGCTCGATGCCGATCCGATCGTTAACCGCGTTTCGAAGGCGCCGCTTACAGCCGAGGTAGTTTTCGGTGGTCTGGAAGGAGACGTGGCCGAGCAGAAATTGAATTTGGTCCAGTTCGCCTCCGGCTTCGCGACACAGGCGGGCGCAAGTCCGTCGTAGGGCATGCGGGGCAAGCTTATCAATCGCTGCTCTTTTGGCGCAACCTTCACGACGTGCCACACAACGCGCTCCGTTACACCATCTCCCCAAATCTTGCCCGCGCGGAGTTGCCGAGGCGAACGCCGAGGTTCTTCGGCCCTTTGACCCGCCGGATACCAGCAGCGAGATCCAGGCTGAGCAGGCCGGAATCAGCGGCCTCATATGCCAGGCGCCGGACGGCAGCGAGTCTTCCGTTGATCGTGCCTGGCGCCAACTGACGCGATTCCAGGTGAATACGATAACGAGTGACAACGGTCTTGTTGAACGACAATCTTGGCTCCGAGCAGTACCAGGCGATAAACTCGTCTATCGCGTGCCGCTAACCTCTCTGGGATTCCTTCGAGGGCAGGTTGTGAGGACTGCTGATCTTGCTTGGTCGAGATCCGGCAGGCTTAGGCTGTTTTTCGGAGAAGACCTCCTGGTTTGGTTCTGTTTGCCACGCTTCATGACCGGGCCCCCATGGTCCCCGAGTTGAATACGTGGCAATCCCTGGAGGACGCTTGGCTTAAACTAGAAGCGAGGGGCAGGAGGTCAACATGGACGCCTTAGCGGAGAAGTTGGACGCTCGATTGCGCGAGTGGAAGCCAGAGACGGCGGCAGAGGCCAGGGAGCGCATCGCTGAGGTAATAGAACTCGCCGATCACGACGTCCTCGATGTTGCGCGCTCGCGCGCCGCCGAACAAGAGGTCCTCGACCTGCTCGATGAACCCCCAACCAGGTGAGATCTGGCTGGCTGACCTGGGACTCGCTGCCAAAACTCGTCCCGTCGTCATAGTTTCTCGCCAAGACCCCGACCCGCCCCGGGCACTAGTCTTGTACGTGCCTCTGACTACCCAACGGAGGGACAGTCCGTATGAAGTGCGGCTGCCACGGCTTCCGTTTCTCGATCGTGAATCAATAGCCAACGTTCAAGGATTGGGATCTCTACCAACCGTGCGTCTTGAACGGAGAATTGGAAGGCTTTCCCCCGAAATCATGGAGCGTCTTAAGGACGCGTTGGCGTTCGCCCTGGATCTTTACCGCGATTCCGATTAACGCTCACCCAGCCCAACGCTTTCACTTGGCCGTGTCGTCGCCAACTCGTTGAAGTGACCCGGAATCGCCGTTCTGGAAAATTACCGGTGGCGGCCGCATTCGCGCGCGTAAGCACAAACTACCCAAGTTGCTCTGACTCAGTTTTCTCTCGCGTCAGCTACGGGCGCCCACAGCCGACGTCTTCGGATTCAGCAGGTTCGCCCCGCCAGGAATCCAGCGTTCCAGCGCTTCGCGCAGCTTCTCCAGGCCAACGGGCTTGCTCAGATAATCGTCCATGCCAGCCGCCAGACATCGCTCCCGATCGCCTTCCATCGCGTTGGCGGTGAGAGCACAAATCGGTAAGTGGCGTTGCTGCCCTTCGCGGCTGCGGATCATCGCCGTCGCCTCGAAGCCATCCATGCCGGGCATCTGGCAGTCCATCAGGACCAGATCGTACTTGCGCTTCTCCACCGCTTCCACGGCTTCCTTGCCGTTCACGACGGCGTCGGCGTCCAATCCCAGTTTCTGCAGAAGGCGCAGCGCAATCTTCTGGTTGATCTCGTTGTCTTCGGCGACCAGGATGCGCCGGTTCGAAGCGCCAACCGGTTTTTCGGCTGGCTGCGGCCGTGCCGTTGCGGTGGAAGCAAGCGCGGGGACGGGCACGGGTGCCGGATGAGCGTCGACCGGCCGCGGCTGCGCCGCTGCGCGGAGTACCGGTTGCGGCGCGGGCTTCTCCGCCGGGGCCGCTTTACCTAGACTGAGCGTGAACCAGAAGCGGCTGCCGCGACCCGGCTCGCTTTCCACGCCGATCGTCCCGCCCAGCAGTTCTACGAGCTGCTTAGAAATGGCGAGGCCCAGCCCCGTGCCGCCGTACTTACGCGTGCTCGAGTCATCCGCCTGTGTGAACGACTCGAACAGCCGGTCATGCTGGCTGTGCGGAATCCCAATGCCGGTATCCTGCACCACGAACTTCACCTTGAACGTGTCTTTGGTCTGGCTCACTGGCTCGACCGTCAAATTCACGCGTCCGCGCTCGGTGAATTTGATGGCGTTGCCTAGCAGATTGGTCAGTATCTGACGGATCCGGCCCGCATCGCCGACGGCCTCGCGCGGCAGACTGGCCGAGATCGCGGTCTGGAATTCCAGTCCCTTGGAGCGCGCCTGTTTAGCGAAGAAGGCCGCGGTTTCCTCCACGCTCGCGCGCAGCGGAAACGCCACGTGCTCCACCGGCAGCTTTCCAGCTTCGATGCGCGACAGATCCAGGATGTCGTTGATCAGGCCCAGCAGAGAGTCGGCCGAGCGCTTGATCGATTCGGCGTACTCGCGCTGCTCGCCGCTGAGATCGGTACCCAGCAGAAAGTCGGTCATGCCCAGCACGCCGTTCATGGGCGTGCGGATCTCGTGGCTCATGTTCGCCAGGAACCGGCTCTTCATCCGAGTGGCTTCGCGCGCAGTGATCACGGCCGACTCCAGCTCTTCGTTCTTGCGTTCCAACTCCTGCGCGTATTGCTGCAGCTTTTGTTCACCGGCCTTGCGCGCGGTGATGTTCCGCACGATGGCGATCCACTGGTCCCAGTCCATAGGCAGCAGACGCATTTCGTAACCCTGCAGCCCGGCGCGCTCGGTGGCCGTGAAGTCGACAATCTCCAGCGCGTTGTTCTTCCGAGCCTTCTCCTGAGCCTGCTGGATTTGCGCCACCACCGTTTCGGGCAAAATCTCCTTCAGATTGTGCCCGGCAAACCGCTCGGGAACCAGCAGCGGGTCGGATCTCTGCCCGCCCTTGGCATCCAGTACCTGGCCATCGCGGCGCAGCCGGAGAAACAAATCGGGAAAGGCTTGGAACAGCGCGCGTAGTTCGGCCGCGGTTTGATAAGCCGCGTCTTCGCTCTTCTTGCGTTCCGTCACGTCGACGGAAGCCATGCGTAGACCAACCACGGCGCCCTTGGCGGTGCGCAGGAGTTGTTCGTGGACTTCCATGTTGACTTTGCTTCCGTCCGCGCGAACGTGCTGGCGCTGGTAGGGAATCAGCGCGGTCTGCCCCGCCATTCTGCGCTGGATCTCCTCGCGGAAGCGCCCGCGTTCCTTCTCGGGCACAGACTCGGCGCAGTGTTTGCCGAGCACTTCGGATGCCTTGACGCCCAGCAACTTGCATTGCCGCCGGTTCACGCGCTTGACGATGCCTTCGCGATCCACGTCCAGGTAACCGACGGGCGCGGTGTCAAACAGGTCACCAGCGACGTCGCCGTCGAAGCCTTCCGTAATCGCAGCCTCTGACCGGCGGGCGCGCGCAGATCCACGCATGTACTTGACCGCGAGGATCAAGCCCACGAAGCAGACCGAGAATAGCAAGAAACCCATCTGCGCCCTTCTGCCCGCTCCGCAAACGCGGAGGTCCGGCTGTCAAAAGGGTATCGGCCTCGGGTGGTAAATCCTTTAGATATAGTACGTTAACAAATAGTACTAGGGTCGATCCGCCGGGTCAGTCCCCAATCAAGTGAATGGCCCCGATTCCGCCGTGGACTTCGAGGTGGACTGTCGTCTTGGCGTGCTCATACGCGGAATTTACGTATCGGCCGCCTCGTTTCTCCAGCCCCCGGGCGTCGATATCGCCAATTCCGCCTTCAACGTCGGCAGCCACGCCTACGTGCTCTGGCAGGTAGATAGTAAGCTCGCCTACGCCTCCGTTGACTGAGAGGGTGTAGTTGTTCTTGGGCTCACCCCGGAGGTCGATATGCAGCTGCCCCACTCCCATGTGAATGTCGACTTGCCGCAGCGTCAGATTCCTGAGATCCAGGTTTCCTTCGCCCGCGCCGAAGTGGATGTTCAGATCCAGAGGCTTGTCGTTGTTGAACGCCAGATCCCAACGGTACTTGTTTTCCGCTCCGGCAAAGCCCGAAGGCTCTTCCACGGTCAGGTGACCAGAATCGTAGCGGACCTCTGGCCGCATGCGGAGACGGCGGTAGGTGAATTCGGCGTCCAACAGCTTGGACGAGCCTCCCCGGATCCAAAGTTCGCCGGCTCCCATCCTCAAGTCCGCGCGCACAAATTCCGATGGATCTAGTGGTATGGAGCGCATCTCTGTCCGGCTGATGCCGCGCGAACGCCAGTCCCGCTCGCATCCGATTAACAGTAGGAGGGTTGCACACACAACCGCGAGCCGGGCGGGCCGCAGGATCAGCATAAATGGTTTACCTTAGTGCGGAATACGGAAGTACGGGGGTATCTGTTCCAGCGAAATTTAGTGACTCAGTCTCTATTCTTACTCCGCACATGACCAAGCTCCCATCTAAACCGGATTATTACCTTAGTACATTTCTTTGTGAGTAGCCACTTGTTACACTGGGGCAGCGTGAAGGTCAGCTAGCATGGGCTGTTTATATTGCCACAAGCGGATCGGTCCACTGCGCAGGCTCAAAGACCAGCATTTTTGCTGCGATGAGCATCGCAGTAAGCTGACGTCGAAGTCTGCCCGCGCGCTGCGGGAAGCCGAAGATCTGTACGGATTCGAGGAATCGCGACTGCCGACGTGGCGAGTGGTCACGCGATCCAAGCCCGAGGACAAATCGGACCGCAAGGCCGGCTTGGGTACCAGCATTTTCGTAGGCCTCACCGTCGTTCTTCTTTTGATTGCGCTGTCTCAACTGCCCGTGAACGCACCGGCGCCAAAAGCAGCGGTTTCGCCGCTGCCGGACACCAATCCTCACGCCTCGAGCGGCGGTTTCGGCCAGATGATCAGCAACCTGATTCAGAACAAGGCTTCGGGAACGCTGCGCGACGATTTTCATTCGGGCTTCGGCAATTGGGAAGGCTTGGGCGCTGCAGCATCGGATTGGGGCATGCAAGCCGGCGAGGTTCGGCCCACATCGCTCCGGTTGTGGAAGCCATCTACATCGCTCTCCAACTACGAACTGGAGTTCATGGGCCAGATCGATCGCAAGAGCATGGATTGGGCCTTCCGCGCCGCGGACTTGCACAACTACTACGCCACCAAGCTGGTGATCACCAAGCCGGGGCCGCTGCCGAACGCCGGGCTGGTGCGCTTCATCGTCCTGGATGGCCGCGAGCGGGAGCGCGTGGAATTGCCTCTGCCGCTGACACTGGAGCGCGGCGTGGACTACCGGGTGCGCGTGAGCGTGCGCGGAGACCGCTTCCTGACCTCGGTGAACGGCCAGCTGATCAGCTCCTGGACCGATAGCCGGATCAGCCGCGGCGGCGTCGGCTTCTTCTCCGACAGCGGCGAATCGGCGCTGGTGAAGTGGGTGAGCGTCTCGGAGCGCGACAGCTTCCTGGGACGCATCGCCTCGCACTTCTCCTTGATCACCTTCCCCGCCCCCGGTGTGGCGCCGTTGCGGTAAGCGCGCCGCGCACGTTACCGCGCATCCATGGAAGCCTTTACCAGCATTACCGCCGAGCCCGGAGCGAGAGCCTCGTAGTATCCGATGAACCGGCGGGGCTCGAATGCGTCATACTGCCGGAGGTTCGCGGCCCAGCGGTAAGCCAGCGGCTGATACCACAGCTCTGCTTCCACCCGGAAAGGCCCAGCTGCGCCGGCCACTGCAATGGAATAGCGAATCCGGTCACCGCCCCCGGTGAAGTCCGGGTCGTTCGCCGCCGCGCCGTGCACGGCCACATCTTTGTCCGCCTTGCTCTTGTCGAAGCCGCTCGGCAGGAGGCGGTTGTCTTTGAGATAGCCGATGGCGTTGAGAAGCCCCGTGGTCGGCTTTCCAGCGGAGTCTCCCATGATGGCTTCATAGATCTGGACCTGATCCGGGCTCCGGATCTCGGTGTAGTGCGGCTCGTAGCGGCCGGCGTCGGCGTCATTGTCGTTGCCTTCGATCATGCCTTGCGGGTTGATGGCGCCGGACTCGAAGATGCACTTGCCGTTAGCATCGCGCACGGAGACATGCAACCAGACGCGCCGCGATGGATAGGCGGTCGGCAGTTTGTGTCCTCCCAGGTTCTGGACGGCGATATCGGCTTCCATACGATCGTCGCGGCGCTCCAGCTTCTCGATGGTGATCCTGGCGGATTCGGCCTGCAGATGCGTGATGGTGCGGGTTGCAGCGGCGTCGAGCTCCTGGGGGAGAGCTTGAACGCTTAATTCGTCGCGATAGCGGTTCAGCAGCCGCTGCAGGAAGAAGTTGCCGCCCACGAACGAGTGCATCGATACGGCCTCGCGCGGTTTGCCAAGCACAGAGGTCACCGGCACCTGCTCAGCGACAACCGGCATATGGCAGCTCTGGCAGCTCTTGGTTTCCTTGTAATCGCTCTCCAGCCACTCCTGGTAAGGCACCTGTTCGGGCAACTCACCGATAACCTCGCCGTTCTTGCCGAGCGCCTTGGTTAGTAACGTGTGGCAGGTTGCGCACAGCTCGGACTGGCGGATGTGTTTTGCCTGGGTAGGCTGAAACCCCGCGGACGATCGCATGATGCGCACGTGCCCGGCGTCGATTTCGTAGGGACCGTACACCTTCCGGTCATCTTTCGCGGGCGTGGTGTCGATGACGAAACCGCCGACGAAGCTCTCGCGCGTTCCCAGCTTCTGGTCCGTGATCTGATGACAAAGCGAGCAGGAAACGCCGTCGGCGGCGAAGCGGTCCGCCGGCTTGGAAGGATCGAAGCGCGCATGGCCGAAGACTTCCTGTTCATGGCCGGCCAGCATGGACTCATAGCGCGCCATCGGCATATGGCAAATGGCGCACTCATTTTCGATTTCGGCCTTGGCCATGGGGTGGTCGATGGTTTCCCGCCGGACGCCCGCTTGCCAGTAGGGATCACGTGCGGAGTTAGCCATCATCGTGGCGCGCCACTTGAATCCCACGGATACATCTTCACCGAGTGAGGTAGAGATGCCGTTGTGGCAGGCGATACAGCGGTCCGAAGTCTCAAAATGCTCCAGCTTCACAGGCTGCGCTTTTCTCGGGACCGGCTTGGCGTCAACCGCCCCGCCGCTGCCGGCCAGGTTCGCCGCCAGGCAGAACGCTCCTATGAGCTGGATGGACAGTTTCTGTTGGGTGTTCATGGGCGACTCCTCCTACCAGCCCTGCCGAAGGCTTCCGTCGGCGAAATCCCACATGAGATAGAACATCAATTGCACCGGCCGGTCCGCGGTGTTGTTCACCGGCACTCGCACCCCCACGTCGGCCATGATATGCATGCGTCTGCTCAAGGGAATCTGAAGCTGCGGCAAAACGTCCCAGTTGGTTTTGGCGCCGGAGACAAGATCCCAGTCGGAGATGAATTCCACCATCGGAGTCCATGTGCGTCCCAGCCCGCCACCCTGGCTGAAGCTGCGGCCGAGGGCGGTCCGTGCGTACGCTGCTTTGGGAGCTTTGTCGGTGTGGACGGGCTGTTCATAGCCGCCCTGGAATTGGACAAAACTATCAGCGGGCAGGATCTGTCCGTACGAAGCAAATGTCTCGAAAATCGTGGTGCCGTTCCCGGTGCCCCTGGCCGTGTCTCCGGTCGGCGTGGTGACCTCTCCGGACACGCTGAGAATCGAACCCGTCCGCAGGCTATGAAACAGCAGGCGCTTGTACCCTAGAGCGATGTCGCCCAAGGCCGATCGCCAAGCGCCCGTGTCATGGACGAAGCCATAAGGGACAGTGGCCTCGAACTGGTTGGCGGCGCCGAAGCGGCGCTCAAAGACAATGTCATTTCCCACGCCCGGAGCGCCCCGTACGTTGAATGAGGTCGTGATCACCGTCTCATTTTCCGGGAAGGCTTTCTCGGTGACCATGGCGCGCGGCAGATTGAGGTCGCCCCGCGGCCAAGCCGGGCTGGTGCAGAACTTTCGCACATGCTCGACCACCTGATCGATCTGCTCGTCCGTAAGGGCTTCGCGGAAGGACGGCATGATGCGCGAGAAACTGCGGGCCGGTCCTCCGTTGTGGATGATGGCGGACCAATCGACATCCGGCTCCTTGGTGGCGAAAGCGCAGTCGGTGAAATTGGGCAAATGAGTTGTAAAGCCCACCGAGGAGCGCTGCGCGCCCTTGCCATCGCGGCCATGGCAGGCAACGCACGCCGCCTGGAAGATGTCTTCGCCGGATTTGAGTTCGGCGATCGCGTCCTGGCCGGATAGCTCGGCGGTCAGGACAAGAGTGAGCCCGGCCGTGGCGGCAACGAGGGCCTTGACCAAAGAGAGCCCACGCTTCCGGGCTGGGCCGCGTCTGCTTGGATGGGGACATTGGATCAGGTTCATAAAGCCTCACTCGTCCGCAAAATATCCGCTTCGGGCCGTAACCCGGAGCGAGGCGTCAGTAGAAGGCGCCAGCTTTACTCGGACGCGCCGCCATTGGCGGGCCGTGCTGGGGGGCGGCGGGCGGAATCCGAGCACATAAACGCTTTTCAGAGCAAGGCCGATCTTTTGACCGGCCTGAGGAAGCTGCCACCGCCCCTGCAAGGCGAAATGCAGGCCGCCGGTGGCGGCAGAAATCTTTTTCATCATGTCGGCGCCGCGAGCTTCCGCCTGGCTGTGGCGATGCTCGTGAACGGCGATCGTATAGATCTGCGTGTCAGTCTCTTGGGCAACCGCCATCAGTTCCGAAACACAGTAACGGCTGTGGTTATCGGCGCCGTCGGAAATTACAACCAGCGCTTTCCGCGTGTTTCGGCCGCTGCGGACACGCGTCAGCGCCAGGTGAATGGAATCAATCAGCGCAGTGCTGCCTTCGACCTTCGAGAACATCGCGACATCGGCAAGGGACGCGACGTCGGAGGTGAAATGCGCGAGGACTTCCGGCTCGCTCGAGACGGCCAACAGAAACGCTTCGTCTTCCGGCCCGGCAGTGGCTGTGATGGCACGTAGTGCCGCGAGCGCGTCCGGAAGTTTCCTTTGCATGCTCTTGCTCAGATCCAGCACAAGGCCGAGAGACACGGGAACATCTTCGCCGGTGAACGACAGAATGGAACGAGCCTCGCCCTCGTCGAACACCTGGAAATGCTCCCGCTGCAAATGGGTGACGGTGCGGCCCTTCCGGTCCAGGACATGTACCGGAATCAACACGAGTTCGCTGGTGGCGGAGAACAGGGGCTCGGCCGGACCGCCAGGCGAGTCCGCCCGCACCAAAGCCGGGCTGAAGGCCAAGATCAGCCACGCACTCAGCCGAACCGGGATGTGCGTCCGACGCACGTCTATCAATCTCCCGTCTGAGCGAGGATACGCAACCCCTGTGCCAGTTCGATCCACGCGCAAGTCGAACAAATCACGATTCGTAACGTTGGCTTCGGGGGAAAATCTGCGGAATAGCCCTCATCGGCGTGGGGGAATCCACTACACGGCCCCTGGGCCTTGGATAGGAAACCGAAGAGCAATCCACAGTCGCCGCGGCGTTATTCTAGTGGGAAGGACTGACGAGATTCGATGTGGCGCGTTGGTTGTTTTGTTCTCGTTGCGCTCGTGGCCGTCGGGCCGTTGAGCGCCTCCAATTCCAAGGCGGAGAAGGCCTTCAAGGAAGGTCTGCGGTACGAGGACGCCGGCCAGTGGAAAGAGGCCGAAGCGGCGTACGGCGAAGCTCTCCAAAACGACCCCGCCGACGCCCAGTCCTACCTGCACCGTGCGCGCGTCCGATACGCTGAAGGCGAATACCGGCCCGCGCTCGAAGACGCCAATGCAATTCTGAAGCTCACTCCGGACAACGCCGAGGCGCATGAGTTGCGCGGCAACATTTACCGCAAGCTCAAAGACCCGCAAAAGGCCATCGCAGACTACGACCGCGCGATCCAGTCGGGCGTGGACACAGCGGCGCTTTACAACAGCCGCGCCGCCGCTCATGCCGCCCAGGGAGAAAACGACAAGGCCGTCGCGGATTACACCCATGGAATCAAGCTGCGGCTCGACAACCCCGTGCCGATCAAGGAGCGCGGTAACGTGTACGCTGCGATGGGGCGCTACAGCGATGCTATTGACGATTACGACCAGGCCATCAGCCTGAAGGCCGATTACGTGGACGCGCTGCTGGACCGCGGTTTCGCCTACGGACAGGAAGGCGAATTCCAGCGCGCTATACAGGACTTCAACCAGGCGCTCACGCTGCGGCCGGAGGACGCGCGGGCTTACACGCTGCGCGGCGCGGCCTATCTGAAGCTGGGGGAAAACGAGAAGGCCGTCGCCGATTTTACTGCCGGGATGAAGATCACGCCGGAGGACTCGTATCTCTACCTGGCGCGCGCGGTCGGGCTGGTCCGGCTGGGGCGCAAGAACGACGCTTTAGCGGACCGCGAACAGGCCGTGAAGCTGGCGCCGAACCTGGCCGAAGCGTACCTAGCGCGCGGCGGGTCGTATCACGAGCTCGGGATGCACGACAAAGGTCTGGCGGACCGCAGCAAGGCGATCGAGCTGGATCCGAAGATGCCGGAAGCCTGGTATGCGCGCGGGAGTGCTTACTTTCTGCTGGGCCAATACGCGAAGGCGCGGGATGATCTCGAGCAGGCCGTCAAGCTGCGGCCCGACTACAAGGACGCGCTCGACGTGCTGAAGAAGGCTGATGCCAAGATGGAAGAGGCCAAGGCGGCGGAGGTCAAGCCCGCTGAAATAATAGCTCACGGGGGAACGCTCACTCAGACCTTCCCAATGCCGGTGCCCGACCATTTAGAACTGCCGCAACCGAAACCTCAGCCGCGGCCGATAGCGCCTGTAACGCCCAAGCCGCAACCCGGCGTTTCCGCCGAAGAGCACAACCAGCGCGGCCGCGCGCTCACGCAAGCCGGCAAGTACGCGGAGGCAATCGTGGAACTGACGCAGGCCATCCAGCTCAAGCCGGACTTTGCGTTGGCCTTTAACGCCCGCGGCTTCGCTTATCTGCTACTGCGTGATTACCAGCACGCGCTCGCCGACCTTAACGAAGCAATCCGGATTAATCCGGCTTACTCCAACGCGTATAAGAATCGCAGCGTGACGAAGAAGGCAATGGGCGATGCGGCGGGCGCCGCGGCCGATTTGGCCAAGGCTCACTAAACGCTCAGCCAGCGCTCCAGCTCGGCCGCGGGGCACCGAATGCCGATGAAGAACGTGCCGAACAGCGCATAATCGGCGCTCACTTCGTCGAAGCGCATCTCGTAGATGAGCTTCTTGAACACCAGCGGATCGTCGGCAAACAGGTCCACGCCCCACTCCCAATCGTCGAAGCCGATGGATCCCGAGATGATCTGCTTCACTTCGCCGGCGTAGCGGCGGCCTACCATGCCATGCTCGTGCATTTGCCGCTGCCGTTCGGCCATCGGCAGCCGGTACCAGTTCTTCAACTCGCCGCGCTTGCGGTCCATTGGGTAGAAGCACAGGTATTTGTGCGGAGGCATGTCGGGATACAGCCGCGGCGCCATGGCTTCGCGCTGCCGCGCCATCACTTTTTCGATCTCCTCGTTCCACTCGGGCGAGAACGGCGGAATGCCACGTTCGGCCAGCGCGCCATAGGTCTTCAGGCTCGACTCGTAGAGTCCCAGTTCCACCACGGACAAGTACGAAGTAGTCGGCTCCAGATAATCCCAAAGCCCGAGACCCGCCAGACGACGCTCCACTTCGCCCAGTTCGTCGAACGAGCGCCGGAAATGAACCAGGATCAAGTCGCCCTTGTGGCCCAGCAGCGTAAAGGCCGCGGTCTGGCCGCCAGTGTTGCGCTCCATGGCAGCGAGCAGGCCGGAGGCTTCCTCAAGCATTTCCGACCGCTGCGTTTGCGGCACGGCCTTCCAGGCGGTCCACCGGACGCGCAACATCTGGTGGAGCATACTGGAGCCTTCCAGCGTCAGCGGCACGGCCGGCAGGCTTTGGACAGCAGGCTCGGCGGGGGCGTTGGTAGTGACTGGCATGTGGGGTTTTCCTTGTGTTATTTTATTACTCTTCGTCGTTCTTATGAGTGCTACTCCGCATTTCCCACAACCTGCGGAAGCTGTGTCCGCGGGTGTCGCAGCGTTGCGTGCGAGCCATCAGGTCCGTCCACTGCAGCCCAGTGAAGAGGGCGCCGGCGTGGACGCTTTGCCGGACGGCGTCTATGGTTTCGCGTACGCCCCGGGCGCGCTGGCAGTGCCGCTGTTCTCGAAAGAGTCCTATCACGCCTTTGAGGTGCACAAGGCCGCAGACGGAGCGGTGTACGTGATCGGCTTCCTGACGCCAGAGGAAGCTGCCGCACTGGACTCCGCCTCCGCAGGAGCGAGCTTCCAGCTATTTCCGGCTCCCTGGGAAAACGCGCAGAGCCTGGTCAGCGTGCCGCTTGCGCGCATCGTGGCGCCCAAACGGATGCCCCGCGAGGACGGCAACCCGTTCCCGTTTACCATCGCGTAAATTGCAAAGCGATCTTTTGCGCCGGCCAGACACTCATAGTGCATGAGAATCTTTCTGACCAGTCTTCTCGCGCTCGCCCTGGGTGTAGGCACGAGCTCGGCCTTGTTCGCCGGGACGAACCACAGTGAGAACCGTTCCAGTTCCCATCGCTCGCGCAGTTCCGTTAACCGGAATCGCAGCAAGTCGCATCGCAGCAGCACGAATCGAAGCACTTCGCGGACCCGGAGCAACATTCCTTCGAACTAGTAGTTTGTCCCAGGCTGCCGCCCGGGGGCGTGGTAATTTAGCAGCTACCTGCCTTTATGTTCTCCTCCCGGCTTGGCTGGAATCTGGCGCCGAATCCGCTGGCGCGTTTGCTCGAGCAGAAGCGCTCGGCTGGGGCGGTCATCCTGGACCTGACGGAATCCAACCCGACCGCCGCTGGATTCACGTATCCCGGCCAAGAGATTCTACGCGCTTTGGCCGATCCGCGATCTCTGCGCTATCAGCCCGCCCCAGCGGGAATCCCCGCTGCCCGCGAGGCCGTCTCGCAATACTATTCGGCCCGCGTCACTGCGGATCAGATCCTTCTCACCGCCAGCACCAGCGAGGCGTATGAGTTCGTTTTCAAACTGCTGGCCGACCCGGGCGACGAAGTTCTAGTGCCCTATCCCTCCTACCCGCTCTTTGAGTTTCTGGCCGCCCTGGAGTCTGTGCGCGCAGTTCAATATCCACTCGTTTATCACGGCGGATGGACGATCGACTTCGAGGCGCTTCGGCAGGCCATCACGCCGCGCACCCGCGCTATTGTGCTGGTGAATCCGAACAACCCGACCGGATCGTTCGTGAAGCAAACGGAGCTGGCCGAGCTGCTTCGCCTGTGCCGCGATCACGAACTGGCGCTCGTGTCCGATGAAGTCTTTTGCGATTACGCGCTGGACGACGATGCGCAGCGCGTGCGTTCTCTCACGGGCGTCGATGAAGTGCTGACGTTCTGCCTGAGCGGGCTGTCCAAGATCGCGGGCCTGCCTCAAATGAAGCTGGGATGGATCGTGGTTTGCGGCCCGGCTGCGCTCCGCCGCGAAGCCTTCGACCGTCTGGAGCTGATTGCCGACACCTACCTTTCGGCCGGCACGCCGGTGCAGTGGGCAGCATCCGCGCTGCTGGGCTCGCGCGCGCAGGTGCAAGGGCAGATCCTCGCCCGTGTCCGCCAAAACCGCGCGTTTCTGGCCGACCGGATCGGTCCTGACTCTCCCTGGCGGCTTCTGGCAACCGAAGGCGGCTGGTATGCCATTCTGGAGGCGCCCAAAATTCACACGGAAGAGGAATGGGTGTCAACCCTGCTCTCGGCCGACAACGTGCTTGTGCAGCCCGGCTTCTTCTTCGATTTCGAACGCGAGGCTTTCCTGGTGGCCAGCCTGCTTACGCCTCCCGAAGATTTCCAGGAAGGGGTACGGCGCATTTTTGCGCGGGTCCGCTGACGGAAGCGATGCGGGCGTTGGCCAGAGCCATCACTTTAGGACAACAGCCGCTGAGCGAAATACTGATATCGCGCAAGGAAGCGCCGCGAAAGCGAAGGCGGGGCGGGCGGTGGTGATCCGGGCAGCGGACATCCCGAAGCTTGGCTTGGGTCGCTTGCTTGAACCGTTCGACCCGGAGTGTGTCGAAGTCCGCCGGCACCACGAACATTTTAGCATGGAATTGTTCCGAACCGGCGGTATCCCATAGTACGAAGAAGCCGGCCGGGCTACCCGCACCCCGTGCCAATCCCAGGGCTGGGTAAATCCCCGCACCGAAATAGGGCATCGAGGCCGCCCCTGGGGGCTTGACAACTATGTCGGCGTGCTTAGAATGGGGATAATCTGTTTTATTTCTTATGCAGCCCTGCAAGCATGATCGTACCGAGATCCTAGCGCGGCGTGACGGAGTCGATTACGTTCGGTGCCTGGATTGCGACCAGGTATTCGAAGCGGAAGACTTGGAATCCGTGCCCGTCTACGAAGAAGACGACCTACCCGCCGCCTGAGCGTCGCAGTCCGCCACCCGTTCCTCTGAGATTTTCCGAGGGATACCCGTACTGCGTTCCTAGCGCAGGTTCTATCCAGATTAGTAACAATGGGCTAGCTGTGGGCAGCGCGGAACCTGCGATGCTATAGAAAGGGATGGAACCGCTCCGCATCGTCGCCATTGGGGGAGGGACCGGGCTTTCCAGCGTTTTGCATGGCTTGAAACGGTACGCCAAGGAACCCCGCGAAGTTGAGATTACGGCCATCGTCACCGTGACCGATGACGGCGGCAGTTCCGGGCGCCTGCGGCGGGAATTCGACGTCCTACCGCCTGGCGATATTCGTAACTGCATGGTGGCGCTCTCGGAAGACGACGCCCTGTTGTCCCGGCTGTTTCAGTACCGGTTCTCGGAGGGCCGCGGGCTGAAGGGCCACAGTTTCGGTAACCTTTTCCTCACCGCACTGACGAATCTGACCGGAGACTTCGTGGGCGCCGTGAAGCTCTCTTCGGAAGTGCTGGCCAGCCTGGGCCGCATTTATCCCTCGACCGACGCGGACGTGGTGCTGGAGGCGGAACTGGAGAATGGCCGCATCGTGAAGGGAGAGACGCGCATCGGCAAGAGCGTTTCGCGTATTCGCCAATTGCGGCTCCGGCCCAGAATCTGCATGCCCCTGCCGGAGACGCTGGCGGCGATTGAGGAAGCCGACCTGATCACGTTTGGCCCGGGTTCGCTATTCACCAGCGTGATCCCGAACGTTCTGGTGAAAGGCATCCCCCGAGCGATTCGCCGCAGCCGTGCGCTCAAAGCCTATTTCGTGAACCTGATGTCGCAGCCGGGCGAGACCACCGGCTTCCGCGCTTCCGATCATGTGGCCGCAATTCACCGCCACGCGGGAGTGTCCTTCCTGGACGTCGCCGTGGTCAACACCCGCCCGATCAGTCCGCGCCAGAGGCGGAAGTACGCAGCCGAGGAAGCGCGGCCAGTGGTCAACGACGTTGACCGGTTGGCCGAAATCGGCTTGCAGATCGTCGCGACGGATTTGTTGGCGGATGGCACGACGGTCCGGCACGATCCGCGAGCCACGGCCGAGGTGGCCGTGGAACTGGCCCGGCGGGGGCACGCGGCGCGGCGCAGAGTTCCGATCCTGGCGCGAGCAGAATGAAGTCCACTGTGAAAGTAGTGATCCTGGCCGCAGGGCTGGGCACGCGAATGAAGTCCAAGCGCGCGAAGGTGCTGCACCGCGCGGGCGGCCTGGCGCTGATCGAACACGTGGTCGCGGCGGCGCAAACCATAGCCACCCCCCGCGATATCCATGTCGTGGTTGGCCATCAGGCGGAAGAGGTGCAAGCGTTGCTTGAGCCCAGCGGAGTGCGATTTATCCGGCAGCGCGAACAAAAGGGCACTGGGCATGCCTTGCTCGCTTGCCGCAAAACGCTGGCGTCCAATAACGGCCTCGTCGTGGTGTTGTATGGCGATTGCCCACTGCTATCGCCGGCGACCTTGACGAAGCTGGTCCGCAAGCAGGCCGCAGGCAAGGCTGCCGCCACATTGATCACCACGCGCCTGGATGATCCCTCCGGGTACGGCCGCGTGATCTTAAGCGAGCGCAACAAGGTGCGGGCCATCGTGGAACACAAGGCCGCAACAGCCGAGCAGCGCGCGATTCAAGTCATCAACTCCGGCATCTATTGCTTCCGCGCGGGCTTGCTGTGGAAGCATCTGCCGCAGATCCGGCCAAAGAACGCGGCGCACGAATATTACCTGACCGACATCGTCGAGATCCTCCACCGCGCCGGCCACACCGTCACCGCGATGGATGTACCGAACCCGGCCGAACTGCTGGGAATTAACACGCGCGTCGAGCTGGCCGAGGTGGACCGCATCTTCCGCGAGCGGAAGGTGCGCGAGCTGATGCTCCAGGGCGTGACCATTGAGAAGCCGGAGACGGTGACCATCGATGGAGCGGTGCGGATCGGGCCCGACTCAGTCATTGAGCCATTCGCGCAGATTCTGGGGCGCAGCGAGATCGGTGAGGACTGCCGCGTGGGCGCGTGTTCTATCGTGCAGGACTCGACGCTGGGAGATCAGGTGGAAGTCGCGCCATTCACTTCGCTGGCCGATTCTCGCGTCGAAGCTGGTGCGCACATCGGGCCTTTCGCCCGTCTGCGCGGCGGTAACCGCGTAGGCGCCGGAGCGCGCATCGGCAATTTCGTCGAACTGAAGAACACGCAGTTCGGTGCGGGCGCAAAAGCCAATCATCTGGCGTATCTGGGCGACGCCACCGTGGGCGCGAACACCAACATCGGCGCCGGAACCATCACGTGCAACTACGACGGCGTTCGCAAGCATCCTACGCACATCGGCGCGGAAGCATTCGTGGGCAGTAACTCGACCTTGGTTGCGCCGGTCGAAATCGGAGACGGAAGCTATATCGGCGCGGGCTCGACAATCACTGATGCGGTGCCCCAGGGCGCTCTCGCGTTGGGCCGAGCCCGGCAAGTCGTCAAGGAAGGCTGGGCCGCCCGGAAAAAGGCGAAGACGAAGAGATAGCTACTTCTTGTTGGACCGCTGCGTGGTCCGCACCACGATCAATCGCGCCACATCGCCTTCGTCGGTCGCCACAAAGCCCACGGTCACTTTGGCACGCACCTTGAGCTTGCCCTCGATGCGGGTATCGGGCTTGATCAAGAACGTGTGCTTCTCAGCGGGCTTGCCCAGGATACTGCGCGAAACGGTGATTTTGGCGGCGGTCAGTTCGACGACCGGACCGGAAAACGTGTCGTCGTACTTCGGCTCGCTCTTGGCATCGTCCGGTTTCGGCGCGTTTCCAGCTTCTTGCGTCCAGGCGGCGGAAGCAAACAGCGACACGGCAACCATCAGCACAATCGCGAGAGGATGCCGCACTCTTGCATCATAAACCAACCAATTGGTGTCGCGGCCAGCACTGGTATTAAACTTGCTTCATTCGATTCGCGAATTAGAGCACCCGAACCGGATGGTAGAGGTGCGGGAGCCGCGCTTCGCCGATGGCAATCAAGTCGCCCCCGGGTCCAATGGCCTTCACATACTTCGCGCCGGAGCGATCCACGAAAGGCGAAATGCGGAAATCCTTGCCCTGGCGGATTTGCCCTGCTGTCAGCGCATCCACTGCTGCGCTGGGGAAGTCCGGCAACAGCCGCGAATTTGGAATGACGGCGTCCGCGATATGCCCCGCTGCCGCCAATTCCTGCAACGCTTCAAGTGTCCGAGCCTGGCTCTCAGTGAACTCGCCCGACGCGGTCCTTCTCAGGCTGTCCAGAAACGCGCCACAGCCCAGGACCCGGCCCACCTCGTGCGCGATGCTGCGCACGTAGGTTCCCGCCGAGCAGTGCACGCGGACCTGGGCCGAAGCGCCGTCGAACTCGAGTAGATCCAGCGCGAAAATCTGGATCTCGACCGGCTCCAACTCCACGGCGAGTCCTTTGCGCGCCATGCGATAGGCCGGAGTTCCAGCGATCTTCTTGGCCGAGAAGGGCGGCGGCGTTTGGCGAAGGGTTCCGCGAAATTGAGCGAGCGCCGCTTCCAACTCCGCGCGAGTGAAATGCGGTTCCGTTTCAGGGGAAACGGGCGCTCCGTCGCGATCGTAGGTGTCGGTGGCCCATCCGAAGCGGATGCGCCCCTCGTATTTCTTCTCGCCGGCGGAGAAGAATTGCGCCAGCCGCGTCGCGCGTCCGACCACCAGCGGCAAGACGCCGGTGGCCATTGGATCCAGCGTCCCCAGGTGCCCCACTTTCCTCGTATTCGCCAGCCGGCGCACGCGATTGACGATGTCATGCGACGTGAGCCCTTGCGGCTTGTCCACTACCAACACCCCATCCACGCATCCACTCTAGCAGGGCCGCGCTTGCCGTCCCCCGGATCGTTGAGGACAATTGGATGAGGCAGCGCCGCTGCCCGATCCGCCTTGGCAGCTAACGCCCGGCGAAGAAAACGCCGGAGGTGTCCCTCAGAATGCTTGAGTTTTTTCGTCAACTGTTCGAATCAGACTTCATGCCGCACGGTTTCTGCTTTGGCTGGCGGCCGGACATCCTCTGGCTGCACGTCAGCTCGGATGTAGTGACGGCGCTGGCTTACTATCTGATTCCGATCACGCTCATCTACCTGGTGCGGGCCCGGCGCGACCTGGCGTTTCATTGGATGTTTCTCTTGTTCGGGCTGTTCATTTTGTCTTGCGGGACCACCCATCTGTTGAGCGTCTGGGTGCTGTGGCATCCGATTTACCGCTTGGAAGGCGTGGTCAAGGCCGTCACGGCGCTGGCCTCGCTGCCGACGGCGGTGGTGCTGGTTGGCTTAGTTCCCAAGGCGATCGCGCTGCCCAGCCCCGCGCAGTTGCGCGCCGCCAACGAGAAACTTGTGCGCGAGATCGCCGAACGCCGGAAGGCGCAGGACGAGGTTTCGCGCCTGAATAGCGAACTGGAGCAGCGCGTTCGCGAGCGAACCAGCGACCTGGAACGCTCCAACCAGATGCTGCGCGAGGCCAATGAGCGGCTGGCCGACGCCGAGACGCGCTACCGGCTTTTGTTCGAGCATAATCCCCTGCCGATGTGGGTGCGCGATCCGGAGAACGGGCGCTTCCTCGCGGTGAACCCAGCAGCCACCGAACTCTACGGCTACTCCGAGAACGAATTCCTGGGCATGACTGCCAACGAGCTCGTCTTGGACAAGCCCGCGATCCGGCACGCCGACGTCCCCCAGCCCCTGTTGGAACGACATGCGCGAAAGAGCGGTCCGCCTGTGCATGCCGAGGTTCGGTTTCGGGCAATCCACTTCGATTCCGCGCCGGCTTGGCTGGTTCTCTCCACCGATGTCACCGAGCGCAAGGCTCTGGAAGAACAACTGCGTCACTCACAAAAGATGGAAGCAGTCGGCCGTCTGGCGGGCGGGATCGCCCATGACTTCAATAATCTGCTTACGGTGATTCTGGGCTACGCGGATGTGCTGCACCGGCGGCTTCCCGCGGAGGACCCGCTGCAGCGCACTTTGTCCGAGATCCAGCGCTCGGCCGAGTACGCCGCTTCCTTAACCGCGCAGCTGCTCGCGTTTAGCCGCAAGCAGATCCACGAACCGCGCGTGGTGGATCTTTCGGCCGTGGTGGGGGGAATGCGAAACATTCTGGCTCGGGTTCTGAGTGAAGACATCGATGTGGCCTTCATTCCGTCGCCCAGCGCTTGCAGGGTGCGGGGCGACGAGGGACAACTCATCCAGGTTCTGATGAATCTGGCCGTGAACGCGCGCGACGCCATGCCGGACGGAGGCAAGCTGACCATCGAAACGCATTTAGTGCAACGCGAGCGCGAAGACCTGGGCCGGCACGGCGTGCGCCCGGCCGGGCGTTACGTGCTTCTGACGGTCTCCGACACGGGTGCCGGCATGGATGCGCAAACGCAAGCGCATGTCTTCGAGCCGTTTTTCACCACGAAGGAAACGGGCAAAGGAACCGGGCTGGGGCTGGCCACGGTCTACGGCATCGTGCAGCAACACGGTGGCTGGATCGATCTGTACAGCGAGCCCGGCCACGGCACAACGTTCAAGATCTATCTGCCGGAAGCAGAACCCACCCAGGAGCGCGTAACGGCTCCGCGCGCTGTGGCGGATCTTCCGCCCGCACCCCGCGCAACCATTCTTTTGGTCGAGGACCAGGCGCCGCTGCGTCTGCTGGCCGATGACATGCTGTCAGAAGCGGGCCACAAAGTTTTGTCCGCTTCCAACGGCCTCCGCGCCCTGGAGTTAGCCGAGCGGCATCCGGGCCCGATTGATCTGCTCGTCACCGACGTCGTTATGCCCGAATTGAATGGGCCGGAACTGGCGGATCGGCTGGCGCGATCTCGTCCCGGCATGAGCGTGCTGTATATCTCCGGCTACACAGATCATGCTCTCTTGCATCGCGGGGCGCTCGAAACCGGCACCGCGTTTTTGCAGAAGCCGTTCCTGCCTCAGGCGTTGCTTGCCAAGGTAGAGGAATGTCTGCGGCGCTCGCTAACCTAGCGCTGCCGAAACCTGAGGTTGCCCGTCCGCGTCTTTACACGCAGGAAGCCTCTCAACCTCCGGACCCGTTGGGCGATTTCCTGTCGACTTTGGCAGGCCGTCCCGCGAAAGCGTGGCCTGTCAGCCGGTGAGTATCTTCCTCCGAGTACTCACCGGCTTCTCTGGAGCGCACGCGTCGCTGCGCGGCGGATGCTGGCAGGCGTCTGATAGCGGTCGAATTCCTGGGGCCCGCACCACGCCACCTGGGGCGCTTCTTCGGAAACAGCCAGCACTTCCGATTCGGCCGAAAACGCGAACACCAGGTCGTGATGCAGGTGGAACGGTTCGCGCTTCCTGGCCGGAATGCCGTGCACATCCATTCCGGCCAACAGCGATGCGCCGGCGGGCGCAATGCGAACTGACGTTTCCTCCATCGCTTCGCGCCGGGCGGCGTCGCCGAGCGTGACGTCTTCCTCTTCGACGTGTCCTCCCGGCAGGAGCCAGCGCTCGTGCCGGTGATGAAACATCAACAGCACGGCTTCGCGCTCGGGATGCAGCACCACTGCGGTGCAGGTGATGTGGCCGGGATGAAACTGATGGCGCGAGAACGGCGTTTCCGTGTTTTCGAGCAGCGACAGGATCAACTCGCGGCTCTTTTCTTCCTCGGGCGCAGCCGCGAACTCGCGTACGAGGCCCAGCGCCTCCAGGGTAGAACGCATGCCGGTCAGAACTCGATGGCCGCCAGCACTTCCGATGGCCGCTTGTCGAAGGCGCGGCAGATGGCCAACAGGCTTTCCACGCTCGGCAGATTCGCGCCGCGCTCGATGGAGCTGATCTGCGAGATGCTGAGCTTGGTGGCCGCGGCCAAGTCCTTTAGCGACCAGTCGCGTTCCACGCGTAGCATTTTGATCTGATGCCCCAGCCGCTCCCTGAGCCGGTCCTGCGCCATGCGGCCGAACCCGTATTTTTCGATGGCGTTGTGCAGCGTCTGCCGCAATTGCGCCAGCGAGAACGGCTTCGAAATATAGTCAAACACCTTCATCTTGAAGGTGGCGCGCATGTCCTCGAGCGACGGATAACCGGTAATGATAATGACGCACAGTCCCGGATAGGCGGCCTGGAGTTGCTCCAGCACTTTGTCGCCCTTGAATTCACCCATCTTCATGTCGAGCAGCACGATGTCGGGCAGCCGCTGCTCGCAGGCGTCAAACAGCTCGTCGGGATGGCCGAAGGTGCGGATCGCGTACAGTCCGTCGTCCTTCAGCGCGTCTTCCAGGTAGTTGCAGAAGTCCGGATCGTCGTCCAGAATGGCCAGATCCACCAGGCCGCTCTGCACCACCGGCTCGGGGCCGCGTTCAGAAACAGGTTTCATTGCAAAGCTTGTCCTTCCGGCCGCTTCTGGGCCGATGCGGGCAGAGTCACTTCCAGGCACGCTCCGCCCTCGGCGCGGTTCGCGGCGGCGATCGTTCCGCCATGCTGGTGCACGATGCCTTCAGCCACGGTCAGCCCCAGGCCGGTCCCTTTGGCGTCCAGGCGGCTGGAGACGAACGCTTCAAAAATGTCGGGGAGCACGTCGGGCGGGATACCGGGACCGTCGTCTTCCACGGTGACTGAAACCCACCCCTGCGAGTTCCGGCTGAGCCGTCGCGAGTTTACCGTTACGTGGCCGAAGGGCCGGATGGCGTACAGCGCGTTGCGGAGCAAATTGACGAAAACCTGCACCAGCCGGTCCGAGTTGCCGATCACCACATCGCCCGCGCCGATTTGATTGGCGAAGCGGGCCTGTGCGGCCTTGCCGTCAATAGCCACCAGGCTCCAGGCATCATCGATCAACTGGCGCAGCGGCACCGGCTCCATGCGCTGTTTGCGGACGCGCGAAAAATCCACCAGGCTCTCGCTGATCTTGCGGATGCGCTGCGTGACGCGCAGCATCCGGGCCAGCCGTTCGAGCGTGGCAGGATCGTGCGTGGTCTCGGTGAGCTTCTCGATGGAGCCTTGCAGCACCGTCAGCGGCGTGTTCAGCTCGTGCGCCACGCTGGCGCTCAGCAGGCCCAGGCTCACCAGCCGGTCCTGGGCCTCCAGCTTCCGCAGCGCCTCTTCCAAGTCTTCCTCGCGTTTGCGCAGGTCCACCACGGTGGCGTTGCGCGACCGCATGATCTGGCCGATCTCGTCGCCGAGAATCAGACCTTCATCGATCAGCTCGTGGTCGCGGTCACCGTGCTGCGTGGCCTGGTCTGCGTCCAGCATCAGCTTGAGCGGCCTGTAGACGTACAGCGGCATGATGGTGGTTTCCAGCACCAGCACCGCCAGGATGTAGATGGCGCCGAGCACGATAAACAAGTTGTTCTTGGCGTGGTAAGGAAGATACGGATAGAGCGCGAAGTAAACGGCCAGCGCCAGGATCAGGAAGAACACATTGTGCAGCACCATCAGCTTCAGGCGGACCTTCAGGTCGCCGAAGAGCCGGCCGACTCGCTTGGGCGAGCGCATTACCGGAATGCTGATGGAATGACTTCGTGACACGGCACCCTATCCCTATTCATTATGATTCTACGCTGGCGGACAGCGGTGCGGGTCTCCAAGGTGGGGGGGCAGTAAGACCCCGCTACCCACACTGCCGGCGCACGGAGCGGCGATTGGGCGATTGATTCAGGCGAAGGGACCGGTACTCAAACGCCATCGTACCGAGAGGTCATAAACGCTATGCCCTTTGAGAATACAAGCCGCCAAGCGGTCTCGACGTCGGCATCAAACTTCGAGTCGAACAAGCGCACGGTTTCAATCAAGCAATCCAACCAAACCGAATAGAGTCTCGGCGGTATGTCGACACCCTTCTTGCTGTGGCGTTCTGCAAGCTTTTGGAGGTAGTCGTCCTTCTCACTCGTCCCAAAGTAAGCTAAGAGTACGGCGACAGAGGCGCGAAGCATCCGAATTTGGGCTTCAATATCCGTGCTCTTGAACTTGCTCGCCGCTTCAGAATTGGTAGCGATCAAGCGCCTGTAGAATTCGTGGAAAAACTCGCCGCGTTCACCGGCAGACGCTCTCATAACCCTTTCATAGCTATCGTTAAAGGCGCGCGCTTGTTCGCTCGTATGTTCCATCGCCGAGGACTCCAGTTTCTTGGTTTATCCAATTTATCGCACTGGAGGCTTTTCTCGATGGCGGGGCGCTTGATGCCTCTGGAAATCTCAGGCGCTACGAGCGCTGGTTAAATGAGAGTATACTGATTGCGTCAAAAATCGCGAGGGGATTTGGTGCCCGAAAGCGACTCAGAACGAGTCTCATCCAGCGAAAAAGCGGAACACGCCGAGTTGGATCTTCCCAGCGTCTTTCATCGCGTCTTGGAATCGGTGCCCGAAGCCGTAATTGAGGTTGATGCCACCGGTAAGATTGTCTTTGCCAACGGCAAAGTAGAAGAGATGTTCGGCTATCAACCGTCCGAGTTGCTGAATAAAGGGGTTGAGGTCCTTATTCCCGAAGAGCTCCAGACGCGTCATGCTCAAATGAGAGCAGCCTTCTCTGAACGGCCCAAGGACCGGGAGATGGGCTCCGGAGTTGAGTTTGCGGGGCTCCGCAAGGACGGTACGCGGTTTTCGGCGGATATCGCGTTGAACCCGCTCCGATTCCAGAATTATCCGGCGTCTCACATTCTCGCCTTTGTGCGCGATGTGACTCATCTCAGGCGCATCGAAATCGCCGAGCGCGAATTACTCGAAAAGACGCTGCTCGGTCTCGTGATGATGCTCAATAGTTTGATGAGCATAACTTTTCCGTGGATCTTTAACCGAACGCAATCGATCAAAGCCCTGGTATCTCACATGGCGAAGGGACTCAATTCCCCGGATACCTGGCAGTATCAACTTGCTGCAGAACTCTGTTTGATTGGCTGCTCGGCAGTGCCCCCAACTATCTACGAGAGTGTTTGGGCGGGTGAGATTCTTCCCGACGAAGAAATGCGCGTATTTCGGTCCCATCCAGCGATCGGTCAAAAGCTTCTTTCGTCCATCCCCCGCCTTGAGCAGGTGGCGGAGATAATCGGAAAACAGCAGATGACCGCGCCTACCGGCATTGACTTTATCGAGATGGGCGTGTGCCTGCTGCAGTTGGCACAGCGGGCGGACAAGTTCCTCTATCAGGGCGGTTCTCTGTCGACAATCCTTCCCCAACTGCGCAAGAAATATGAGCCCGATCATGCCCAATTCATCGACGCATTATCCAGTTACACCCCGCCGCAGGTATCGTACCAGGACAAATCCCTGCTGGTGGGCGAGCTTCAGCCCGGGATGATCTTGGGAGAAGATTTCAAGACTGCAACGGGCTTGTTGATCGCTCCAAGAGAGACAAAGATCAGCGTGGTCTTGCTGGAACGAATTAAGAACTTCGGGCGCATGGAAGGCATCCAGAAACGGATTCAAGTTCGGGTGGCTGCCTCGCCAAATGCGCTACCGGAGTGATGATTGAGCCGACTAGGGGCTAAGGGCTGGCAAATTCCCACACTACAATAGAGCAAAGCCCGCATGGCAACTCAATTCGACGCCATCATCATCGGGAGCGGCCAGGCGGGACCATCTCTCGCCGGCCGTCTCACGGCCGCGGGGCAGAAAGTCGCAATCATCGAGCGCAAGTTCTTCGGAGGCACGTGCGTCAACACCGGATGCATTCCCACGAAGACCATGGTGGCGAGCGCGTATGCGGCGCGGATGGCGCGGCGTGCGGCTGAATTCGGCGTGATGTTAGGCGGCCCGGTGACCGTCGATATGCAGCGCGTCAAGGCGCGCAAAGATGCGATCTCGCACGGGCACCGGGAGGGCGTCGAAGATTGGCTGCGATCGATGCCGAACTGCACGGTTTATAAAGGCAGCGCGCGCTTTGAGTCGGCGCACGAGGTCAGCGTCGGGGCCGACCGGCTGGCTTCGGATCAGATCTTCCTTAATGTCGGCGGCCGGGCCATCATTCCCGACATGCCGGGCATCGGCGAGGTGAAGTACCTGACGAACTCCTCGATGATGGACGTCGATTTCCTGCCGCAGCATCTGGTGATCATCGGCGGCAGCTACATCGGCCTGGAATTCGCGCAGATGTTCCGGCGTTTTGGCAGCGAAGTTACGGTGATCGAAATGGGGCCGCGATTGATCGCGCGCGAAGACGAGGACGTATCCGCGGCCATCCGCGAAAACCTGGAGGCCGAAGGAATCCGCTTCCGGCTGAATGCCAAATGCATTCGACTCTCCAACCACGCGGGCGGCATCGGCGCGGGCGTCGATTGCCAGGAGGGACCTCCGGAGGTAACCGGTTCACACCTGCTGCTGGCCGTCGGCCGGCGCCCCAACACGGATGACCTCGGCCTGGAAAACGCCGGTATCGCCCACGACGAGCGCGGCTACATCCAGATTGACGATCAGTTGCGAACCAATGTGCCCGGGATCTGGGCGCTGGGCGACTGTAACGGCAAGGGAGGATTCACACACACTTCCTACAACGATTTCGAAATCGTCGCGGCGAATCTTCTCGACAACGACCCGCGCCGGGTTTCGGACCGCATCCGCGCTTACGCGTTGTATGTCGATCCGCCGCTCGGGCGCGCCGGCATGACCGAAGCCGAGGTCCGCGCCTCCGGCCGCAAAGCGCTAATCGCCACCATGCCGATGACCCGCGTGGGCCGCGCGCAGGAAAAGGGCGAGACTTTGGGCTTCATGAAGATCCTGGTGGACGCCGAGAGCAAGTTGATCCTGGGCGCGGCCATTCTCGGAACCAGCGGCGACGAAGTGATCCACTCCATTCTGGACGTGATGTACGCCAAGGCGCCCTACACCGTGATTCAGCGCGCCATGCACATCCATCCCACCGTCGCCGAACTCGTTCCTACACTGCTGGAGGGGCTGAAGCCTCTGCCGCCAGCCCCGTGAACGCTGCGCAGGAAGCTACTGAACGGTGATGGTCGCCTTGGCGCTCTTGGTGACGCCGCCGCCGGTGCCCGTGACTGTCAGAGTGCGGGTGACTTTGCGCGCTCGCGAAGTAACCGTCACCGTCAGCGTCGATTGACCCGAACCGCCTGTTATCGTGCTCGGGCTGAGCGACGGCGTAACGCCCGTCGTACCTCCGGTCACTGTCAACGACACGTTCGAGCTAAAGCCGCCCGATGCCGCCAACGTCACCGCGTAGGTCGCCGTCGCGGTTCCCGACGTCGGCCGCTTCACGGTATTCGAACTAGGTGAAATGCTGAGCGTGAAGGTGCCGGAGCCGCTCGAAGTGACCACCAAGCTGGCGGACGTGGAATGTGACAGCGAGCCGCTGGTTCCCTTGATGGGGATGGTATAAGTCCCAGCCGCCAGGCTGGCCGATGCCGTTAGCGTAAAGATCCCGGAAGGAGAGACAGCGCTGGCGGTGATCCCGGAAGGAGGCGTGACGGTCCACGTAACGGTCCCGTTGAAGCCGCCCGACGGCGTGGCCGTCAGCGTGTAATTGCCCGTGGTGCCTCCCGCCGCCACCGATTGCGAGGCGGGCGACACCGACACACTGAAGTCCGGCGTGGACGTATACGACAACGCGCAAGAGCCGCCGTTCGCATTCAGCCAGTCCTGCTGGATCAGGTAGTTTCTACTGCCCAACTGCATGTTCGCGTACGCGCCGTTCGCCGAGTAGACCGTTCCGAAGGTCCAGGCGCACTTGTCGGCGTTCTCTTCGCCCGAGGAATCGTACCAGGCGTTGAGCAGCGGATCCGTCACCGACTCTTCCAGTTCGTGCGCGATCACTGACGCCATCGCATCGGCAGACGGATCGCTATTGGGGCTGCTGGCGGTTTGGGCGGCGCAATTGCCCAGGCTCGCGCCCGCAGGATCTCCCACAAATGCGAACTTGACGTTGGTCGAGCCGTAGGTGCCGTAGGTATGCCATCCGCAATACTGCGTCAGAAAGCCCGAGGTTTCTGCAACGCCCGGCGCCGTCAGAACAAAGTAAACGCCGTTCGAGTCCAGCGGCAGCTTGCCGGAGCTGAGGGCATTGGTCACGATCGTCCAGATGTTGTTATCGGTGAGCCTGGTCCCCAGCGAGCCGGAATCCGACGAACTGCTCACATAAAACACCGAATTCTCGACATTCGCCGCCGTGTCGCCATACGTGGTGTTGATGTTGAAGTAATGCGAACCGCCGATGTTATTGGCCAAGTCGGTAAGAATGGCGTTGGCTCCGGCGTCCTTGGTCCAATCGCCATACCAGATGTAATAGATGTGCGTGGTGCCTTCGATGACCGGCCCGCCGTGGTAGCTGATCCCGTTGCCCTGGGTCACCGCCTTGCCGGTTCCGGAGCGATGCTGCCCTCCGCGGAGGAAATCCCCGCGGCCATCCGGACGGATATCGTCCCGGTCTATTTCTGCCGCGAAAGCGATCGTCCCGAAAAGAAGCGCACCTGCCGCCAAGCTCGCGTATCCAGCTCTCATATGCCTCCGAACTCCAACCAGGATCGCCGAAGTACTACGCGGGAATCAAAGAGGGATAGACCTTAGTTGACGTTCAGATTCAGCGGAGAAGCATCTCAGCAGGTCCCCGTACGTTCCCCAACGTTTCCGGCTTCCTGCCAGTATGCACGCTTTCGTGAACCGCCACAAGTACCCGGCGCTCAAACAGGTACCAAGGTCTTAGAATAAAGGCGAGATGAAACTCCTCTGCTTGTTCCTTCCCCTGTTCCTGATGGTTGCCGCGATTCAGCCCACCGACATCGCACAACGCCTGTCCCGCTGGAAGCAGGTCCAGATGCCTTACAATCCAGCGGGTCTCGACCAGCGCCAGCGCGAAATGATCCAGAAGCTGGTGGACGCCTCGCGCCTGTTCGAATCCATCTATTGGCAGCAGAGCGATCCCGCCGGACTCGCGCTCTACCGCTCCACCAAGGACGCGGACCTGCGCCGGCTTCTGGCCATCAATGGGTGCCGCTGGGATCTCATCGACGACAACAAACCCTTCACCGGAACCGCACCCTTCCCGCCCGGCCGCAATCTCTACCCTCCCGGACTCACGCGCGCTCAGATCGAAGCCTACGTCAAGGCGCATCCGGCTGAGAAAGACGCGATTTATAGCTCCTACACTGTCTTGCGCTGGGCCGGCGGAAAGCCCGGCACAAAGCTTGAAGCCATCCCTTACCACGTCGAATACAAGAACTATCTCGATCCGGCCGCAAAGCTGCTGCGCGAAGCCGCGGACTTGAGCGACGACAAAGCGTTCGCGAACTTTCTGCGTCTGCGTGCCGCGGCGCTGCTCTCCGACGACTACTATCCGAGCGACCTCGCCTGGGTGGACCTGCGCAACCCCAAGATCGATGTCATCTTCGCGCCGTACGAAACGTACCTGGACGATGTCCTGGGCGTGAAAACGTCTTACGAAGCCGCCGTGCTCATCCGCAACGAACCGGAAAGCGCGAAGCTGGCGCTGTATCAGAAATATGTCCCCGACATCCAGGACGCGCTGCCGTTGGCGCCGGCTGACCGCCCCTCCAAACGCGGCCAGCCTTCGCCCATGGAAGTGGTGGACGCACCCTTTCGTACCGGCGACCTGCTGCACGGCTATCAAGCCGTGGCCGACAACCTGCCCAACGATCCGCGCATCCACGACACGAAGGGCACAAAAAAGATCTTCTTCAAAAACTTCATGGACGCCCGCGTGAACAACGTCGTGCTGCCGCTGGCCAAGTACGTGATGCCGGAGGCGCAGGCCGCGCGCGCCTCGGGCGACGGCTATATGGCCGCCGTCATCCTACATGAAATCTCGCACGGTCTTGGACCAGCTTACGCACACGTGGGCGGCAAGCAAATGGCCATCACGGAAGCCATCGGTCCGGTGTACTCGGCCCTCGAAGAAGCCAAGGCCGATGTCGTCGGCATGTATGGCTTGCAATGGCTGATGGATCACGGCGCGCTGCCCAAGAGCCGCGCCGAAGAATACTACGCGTCGTACGTGGCCGGCATTTTCCGCACGGTCCGCTACGGCGTCGCGGAGGCGCACGGACGCGCCGAAATGATGGAGTTCAATTATCTGCTGGAGCAGAAGGCGGTGAATCGCACGGGCGGCAAGTACGCGGTGGACTACGCGAAGATTCCTGGCGCCATCGCTTCGCTCTCGAAGGAACTGCTCACCATCGAAGCCACCGGCGATCGCGCGCGCGCAGAAGCCTGGTTCAATCGCTACGACAAAATGCCGGCCGGTGTGGCGACTGCACTCAAAGCCGCGAAGAACGTTCCGGTGGACATCGAGCCGGTCTTTTCGCTCCCGGTGATGGAGTAAAAATAGAGGGCCGGGTCTTGCGCCCCGGCCCGAGTCTCCTCCGATAAAGTCGCTATTGGCTAGATCCGCGTGCTCACTTATAGGTGCTGTTTATCTGGGTGGAGGTGTAGCCAAATTTCAATCCAGAGTCGAGGCCGTTCGCTGAGAACGTCCCGAGGCCTGAGTCATTCCCAACTGACAGATGTCCTGCACCCGCCGGCAGATTGTACAAGACATAGTTGGGAACCACAAACTTAAGAGCGCTCTGCGGAGCAATGCAGATGAAACTGCCACTCGCTTCCGTATCCAGGTTGAAGGAGTCGCCGCTGATGGCAACGAACGAGCCTGGGGCGCCGCCGGTCCAGTCGACTTCGACTCCCGTTCCGCGATTGATCGTCGCGCCAGCACTCTGGTTCGTCCACTGCAAAAGTGGGTTTGGCAGAGTGATGGTCGCACTGAAACTGCCCACATCCGCGCCGCCCGATCCGTTGAAGGTAAAGTCGCCACCCGAGGCTGTGATTGCATTGGCCGGAAGCTGTGCAGTGTAATACCCCTTGAGGAGCGGGATCGTCATCAACTGGAAGGTTCCCGTTGGCCCCGTAACGCTAATGTTTCCCGCATCCAGCCCAGTAGAGCTGCCACTGCCGCCGGAGGATATCACCTCGGTCACGTTGCACGGTAGCGTGAATGAGCTGCCAGAAACTTCATACGATGAGCCGGTATCCTTGCTGAAAGAAGCGAAAGCGACGTTGTTCGTTTGAGGCGTGTTGTCGGTGTCCGACTTGGGCGTAACGCTCTGGCCGACAGTGACGCTTCCAGTTTTCACCGTGCTCTGGCCGCTGAGCATGCTAATCTCGCTGCCTGAGATTCCTAGAATCGAGTCGTTGCACTCTCCGCCGGACACGGAGATGGGCAGCAACAGGAAATTCGAAGTCGTTGTCGACGCCCCAGTGCCCAGCACGGCAACCACCGAAACATAACAGCCCGTCGGAGCGTTGGCCGGCACGGTCACGTTGATCTGATTCAGGCCCGGATAGCCCGACGATCCTTGGTAGAGAACTGTGCCGGTGACTCCGCCGAAGTAGATCTTCATGGCAGTATTGACCGAGTGCGGACTATTCGTGAACACTGTGTCGCTATCCGGCGTGTCGGCACCCAGGCCGGAGCCCCACAAGACGATGGTTTCTCCGGGCTTCACTGAGTTCGTGAAGTTGTACAGCGCCCCTGTGTTCGCATTGGTGGCCGTGATCAGGCCGGTGCCTGTACCGTAGTAGGTATCGAGGCCCAGCGCAGCTGGTACAACCTGGAACGAAAAGGCATTGCTAGTGTTGCCTTTGTAGCTCACCGTGATGGTCGCCGAACCGGTCGGCGTGTTGGATGGCAGCACCGCCGCGATCTGCGATGGAGTTGCGTAATACATCCCGGGCGTGACCGTGGTACTTCCCACTTTGACCGACAGCGTGGCTCCCTCGAGCGTCTTTGGAATCCCAGGTGCGGCGCTCGATTGCAGCGTTACCGTCGGGGGACTATCCGACATATCGCTACCAAAGATCGTGATGATGCTCCCCGGAGAGACACCGGAGTTCGCGAAGCCGTCTGGAATGTAGCTGTAATTGTTCACCACCGAAGTGATCATCGGCGGATTCGAGCCGCCGCCACCACCGCTGCCGCTGACCCCGTAAGTCGTGAACTTCAGGCCGATGGAAGACCCAAGCGAAGTCACAAGAATCTTGGCGTAGTGGCCCCCGTGAGTCTTAACTCCGATCACATCGTTAGCCGCGGGCGTAATTGGACTTGATGAGAAAAGCAGGCTCGCAAATTGTGCGAGTAACGTCGAATTCAAGTTGCTGTATCCGGCCGAGCCGGTGAGCCCAAACGATGAGCCGTCGGCCGCGATTGCCGACCCTTGGGGTGTCAGGCTCGTCCCATCCCACTTAAGGTCCCCGCCAGAGGAGACCACCGCTCCGGCATCCAGATCCAGGATCTGGCCCGAAGACAATGTCACAGTCTTGTCGGTGATATCCGCCAGCGCCGCAATCGGCAAAACCAAGGCAACCGCGGCTACAGCAACAGAGTGAACTAGCTTGTACATACTCCCCCAATCCTCTTCATTGATGGCATACTGATACGCGCAAATGATCCGGCAAAAGGATCACCATTAGAAAGAAATCCTGGGCCCGGCGTTGAAGCCGTTAGACATGTTAGGACGCTATACTGTAACAAGTTTCGGGCTCTTAAGAGTGAGTGATCCTCGACCGCAAGACGTTACAAAGCTGCTGGCCGCCTGGAGCCAGGGCGATCCAGCAGCACTTAAAGCACTGATCCCATTGGTTTATGAAGAGCTGCGCGGGCTGGCGCGCCATTATCTGGCGCGCGAAAAACCAGGCCATACGCTGTCCTCAACGGCCCTGGTTCACGAAGCTTATCTCCGGCTGGTGACACAAAAGGACGTGACCTGGCAAAACCGCGCTCACTTCTTCGGCGTGGCGTCGCAGATGATGCGGCGCATCCTGGTGGACCACGCCCGCAGCCAAGCTTCGGCCAAGCGCGGCGGTGGAGCGGTGACGCTGGCGCTCGAAGAAGGGATCGCCGATCCCCATCAGCGCGAGGTGAACCTTATTCAACTCGATGACGCCCTGAAAGGGCTCGCCAAACTGGATGAGCGGCAGAGTCGCATGGTAGAGTTGCGATTCTTCGGCGGCTTATCGATCGAAGAGACTTCGGAAGTGCTGGGCATTTCCGCGCCCACCGTGAAACGCGAATGGGCGTCGGCCCGCGCCTGGCTTTTCCGCGAAATGACGCGAGGCGCTTTGGACGCCGGGAGTGGTCATGACGCCTGAAGAATGGCGCAAAGTCCGCGGAATCTTCGAGCGCGCGGTGGATCTCGATCCGGGCGGGCGCGAAGAATTTCTGGACGGCGCCTGCGCGGGAGACGCCCGCCTGCGCGGCGAAGTAGAGTCGCTGCTCGCGGCGCATCTCCAGGCCTCCGGCGATTTCCTGACCGGCCAGGCGATCGACGCGATGGGAGGGCTCCCCGAGCCGGAGCCTTCCGAGACGCTCTCGGGACGGCGTATCGGCCCGTATCGCATCGTGGAAGAAATCGGACGTGGCGGTATGGGCACGGTCTATCGCGCCGAGCGCGACGACGACCAGTTTCGCCAGCAGGTGGCCATCAAAGTGGTGCGCGGCGGCCTGCCCGACGAGTTTAGCAATCAACGCTTCAAAGCCGAGCGGCAGATTCTGGCGAACCTCGACCACGCCAACATCGCGCGGCTCCTGGACGGCGGCGCTACCGAAGACGGCCGGCCGTACGTGGTCATGGAGTACGTGCAGGGCAAGCCGATCGACGCCTACGCGGAAGTCCGCCAACTGCCCCTGCGCGAGCGTCTGCAGCTTTTCCGCACCGTTTGTGCCGCCGTCGCGTACGCGCATCAGCGGCTGGTGATTCATCGCGACATCAAACCGGCCAACATTCTGGTGACCGGACAAGGCGAACCGAAGCTGCTGGATTTTGGCATCGCCAAGATCTTGGACCCGGAGCAGGAAGGCGATCCCACAGTCACGCTGGTGCGGTTGATGACGCCGGAATATGCCAGCCCCGAACAGGTGCGCGGCGAGCCGGTCACGACCGCCACGGATGTTTACTCGCTGGGCGTGGTGCTGTACGGCCTGCTGACGGGCCAGCGGCCCTATCCCGCCGCCAGCCGGACTCCGCACGAGATCGCCGAAGCGGTTCTCAATACCGAGCCCGAAAAGCCCAGTGCGGTGGCGGACCCCAAGGTGCGTCGGCGCTTCGAGGGCGATCTCGACAACATCGTGCTGAAGGCGCTGCGCAAGGAGCCGGAGCGGCGCTATGCGTCTGTCGAACAGCTCTCCGAAGACATCCGCCGGCATCTGGAAGGCCTACCGGTGGGGGCGCGCCCGGACACGTTGCGCTATCGCAGCGGCAAGTTCGTGCGCCGTCATAAAGCGCCAGTGATCGCAGCGGGCATGGCCGTGCTGGCGCTGCTGGGCGGCATGGCGGCAACGCTACGCGAGGCGTACATCGCGGGCCAGGAACGGCAGCGCGCCGAACAGCGCTTTAACGACGTCCGGCGGTTGGCCAATTCGATGCTGTTCGAGGTCCACGACGCCATCCAGAACCTGCCCGGCGCCACGCCGGCGCGCAAAATCCTGGTGGAGCGGGCGTTGGAATATCTGGATAAGCTGGCGCAGCAAGCCAAAGGAGATCGTTCGCTGCAGCGCGAGCTGGCGGCTGCCTACGAAAGAGTCGGAAGCGTGCAGGGCGGGTTTCGCACGGCGAACCTGGGCGATATTCGCGGCGCGCTGGCCAGCTATCGCAAGGCGCTCAACATCCGTGAATCGATTGCCGCCGCCGAGCCGGGGAACCTGGAGGCGCAGCGCGAACTGTTTCGCACGCATGGCTATCTGGGCGACACGCTGGTGGCCGCCGGAGACCGGGCCGGCGCGATCGAACAATCCCGGAACATGCTGTCCATCGCCGAGCGTCTCGCGGCCGCCGATCCGAAGAGCTTGGCGGACCAGCGCGACTTGGCGGTGGCCTATCTGGATCACGGCTGGAAGAGTATCGGCGCAGGCGATTGGCGGCCCGGATTCGAAGATTGCAAGAAGGCCGCCGGCATGTTGGAATCGCTGGCGGATATGCAGCCGGATAACCAGCCCCTGCATCGCACACTCGCGCTGGCATACGGACGCCTGGGTGACCTGTTGGCCAACTATGTGAAGAATCCGAAGGAATCCATCGCAATGCACGAGAAAGCGCTGGGCGTCGAGGAGGCTCTGCTCGCTCGCGATCCCCGGAACACGGACGTTCGCCGGCTCCAGGGTTGGGACACGCTGCGCGTCGGCGAAGAAGAGCTCGAGCAAGGCGACGGTCGCGGCGCCGTGGAGGCCTACGAAACCGCGCTGAAGGAATTTCAAGCCTTGTCGGCGGCGGATCCGGCCAGTGTGCAATATCACGTGGACGTTGCCGCGGCCTGGGCTCGCCTGGGCGCGCTGCACCTGGACGCCGGCAAGGCAAGTGCCGCCGCGGTTGAATTGCGGAAGGTGCTGGCCGAAATCGACGGATCTACCAAAGGCGGGCCGCTCGATATCGACGCGCTCGCCGTGAAGGCAATGAGCCAATACCGGCTCGGCCGGGCCTACGCGGCTCTCGCGGCGCACAGCGCGCGAATCGAGGATTGGCGAGATGCAATCGCCTGGTATCAGCGCAGTCTGCCGACGCTCCGAGAGGCCCGCCGGCGAGGCGGATTGGAAGGAACCCCGACCATCCAAAAAGCCGAACGGGAGATCGTGCGCTGCCAGGGAGAAGTGAACCAGCTCGCCGAAGCTAATCGCCGCTGACCGGTTCGGCGGCCAGCTGCGGCCGTCCGGTCTCCTGATCCTTGTACTGAAGCTGGTACAGCTTCCAGTAGATGCCGCGCATCGCCAGCAGCTCCTGGTGCGTTCCAATCTCGCGCAGCTTGGCTTTGTGCATGACGATAATGCGGTCGGCGCGCTGGATGGTGGACAGGCGGTGCGCGATGACGATGGACGTGCGGCCTTCCACCAGGCGCGTCAGGGCCTCGCGGATGCGCAGCTCGGTCTCGGTATCGACGCTCGAAGTGGCTTCGTCCAGGATCAGGAACCGCGGATTGTGCGCCAGCGCGCGGGCGAAATTGATGAGCTGCTTCTGGCCGGTGGAGTAGCCGATGCCGCGCTCGCGCACCGGCTGATCGAAACGCTCCGGCAGTGTGTGGACGAAGTCGATCAGATTGACGCGCTCGGCGGCGTCGGCGATCAGCTCGTCGGTGATGCCTTCCGTGCCCAGGCGAATGTTCTCGGCGATGGTTCCGGTGAACAGGTGCGGATCCTGCAGCACTACGCCGAAATTGCGCCGCAGGTCTTCCAAGGCGAACTCGCGGATGTCGGTGCCGCCAATGCGGATGGCGCCGCGCTGGATTTCATAGAAGCGCAGCAGCAGACTGGTCAGCGTGGTTTTGCCGGCGCCCGTGTGGCCCACCACGGCGATGGTTTCGCCCGGGCAAATGCGGAAGCTGACGTCCCGCAGCACCCAGTCCTCGTCTTTATAGGCGAACCAAACGTGGTCAAATTCGACCTCCGCGGACGCAACAGGAAACGGTTTCGCATTCGCCGGCGATTGGATCTCGACCGGCGCGTCCAGCAGCTTGAAGACGCGTTCGGAGGCCGCCATGGCCGCCTGCAGTGTGTTGTATTTTTCGCTCAGGTCCTGAATGGGCCGGAAAAATCGCATGCCGTATTGGAAAAAAGCCACCAGCACACCAATTGTGAGAGCACCGCCGCGAATGCGGAATCCGCCGTACGCCAGCAGCATGGCCAGCGCCAGCATGCCCAGAAACTCCACCACCGGATAAAACCAGCCGTAGGCGGTGATGGCGTCCTTGTACGCTTCCATGTGGGCGCGATTGATCTCGTCGAACTCGGTGCGGCTGCGGGCTTCGCGGTTGAACAACTGCAGCACTGCGATTCCGTTGACGTGCTCCTGCAAATAGGAATTGATCTTGGCGATGGCCACGCGAATGCGCCGGTAGCTTTGCTGCACCGAACGGCGAAAGCGCAGCGTGACCCAAATAACCAACGGCATCACCGCCAGCAGAAAACCGGTCATACCCGGGCTCAGGTTCAACATGGCGATGACGATGAAGCTGAGCATCAGCAGGTCGCCCAGAATCATGAGCAGGCCGGAGGAAAAAAGCTCATTCAGCGCATCGACGTCGGTGGTGATGCGCGTCACCAGCCGGCCCACCGGATTGTGATCGTAAAAGGCGAGGTCCAGGCGCTGCAGGTGCGCCATCAACTGCTTCCGCAGGTCGAACATCGCCTTTTGCCCGACCCACTGCATCAGGTATTGTTCGCCGAATTCGCACAGCGCGCCGCCCAGCACCATCAGCAGGTAGATCAGGGAGAGCTGCGCGAGGCCGATGATCGGAGTCGCGGAAAGAAACGGATTCAGCACGGAATGCGTGGGTTTGCTAGTGGGCGCCAGGTAACGGTCCACCGCAAGCTCGGTGAGCAGAGGCCCGACCACCTGGAACGACGCACTACCCAGCAGAAACACCAGCGCGACGCAAACCGGAAGCTTATATGGGCGTATGTACGTGAGCAGACGGCGCATCAAGTCGCCGTCGTACGCCTTTCCTAAGACCTCTTCTTCCACGTATTTTCAGTGTAACCGGATTGGCTCCGCTCCCTCACGGCCGCGTCTCGGGGACTGGCGTCAGCTCACAGATGTTGGCGAGCGTTCGCGGCGCCCATCCGCGGTGAGTAACACCCCCTGGCTTCGTCCAGTTCGATTTCAAATCGTGATAACGGCACGTTCGTGGCTTTGAAATCGCCCAGAGTGCGGAGCTGAAGGCGGCGGCGATGATCCGGACAAAAGAGTTCGTCCGTGGTACTCACGACGAGGTTTTCCTTTTGCATAGAATCCCTCCCACCCATATAGATGCGCGAGCTTAGCGGCCGGCACGGCGGAATGCAAGCACCGCATTCAGTCCGCCGAAAGCAAACGAATTGGAGAAGGCAAACTCGACGGCGCACTCGCGTGCCGTATTGGGGATAACGTCCAGGTCACAGGCGGGATCCGGCTCCTTATAGTTGGCCGTCGGCGGCAGCATGCCGTCACGCAGCGCGTACAGCGTGGCAACCGCTTCCACTGCCCCGGCCGCGCCCAGTGTGTGGCCGTGCATGGACTTGGTGGAACTGACGGCAAGGCGATCGGCGTGCGAGCTGAAGACCTCACGGATGGCGGCGGTTTCGGTGGTGTCGTTGACCAAAGTGCCAGTGCCGTGGGCGTTGACGTATCCGATGGCGTCCGGCTGCAGGCCGGCGTCAGCGAGCGCGGCTCGCATGGCTCGAGCGGCGCCCTCCGGAGACGGCTGGGTGACGTGATGCGCGTCCGAAGACATGCCGAAGCCTACGATTTCGCCGAGAATCGCCGCGCCGCGCGCACGCGCCGCCTCGAGCGGCTCCAGCACCAACATGGCGCCGGCCTCGCCCAGGATCAGGCCGCGGCGGTCTTTAGAAAACGGACGGCAGGTATCGGGCGAAACCACGCGCATCGCTTCCCACGCTTTCAGGAAGCCCAAACTGAACACGGCTTCGCTGCCGCCGGTAATCGCCATGTCCACGGCGCCCGAACGCACCATCCAGAATGCTTGGCCGATGGCATGGTTGGACGAAGAACAGGCGGTGGAGATCGTGTAGGTTGGGCCCACGACCCCGGTTTCCACCGAGATGCGGCTGGCGGCGGCGTTCTCCATGGTGCGCGGAATGGTGAGCGGATTCACGCGCGGGCTGTTGTTGCGGTAGAGATTGACGAAGCCCTCGTCTTCGGTGGTCTGGCCGCCGACACAGGAGCCGGTGACGATGGCCGTCGATTCGCGCAGCGCCGGTGTCCATTCGACGCACGCCGAAGCCAAGGCTTCGCGCGCCGCGATTACGCCGAACTGCGCGAAGCGGTCCAGCAGTCCGACGTCTTTTTCGTCGAAGTAGCGCAAGGGATTGTAGCCGCGCACTTCAGCGCCGTTGGCGAAGCGCAGCAGGCCCGGCGCGACGGACTCGATCGGACTGATTCCGGATTGGCCTCCGCATAACGCATCCCAAAATTCGCAAGCATTGTGACCCAGCGCGGAAATAACCCCGGCACCGGTAACCGCGACGCGTCGCATAGTCAGACGCTGACCGCCGCCTGGTCTCCTTGGCCGCTGTCGAGAAGCTTGGCGATGCCGTCGATCACATCGCGCACCGAACGAATGTTCTGCGCGGCCTCATCGGGGATGTTGACGTTGAACTCACTCTCCACCGCGAAAAGAATGTTGATCCCGTCGAGAGAATCGATGCCCAACTCCTGGAAGGTACTGTCGGCGGTGATCTTCTCCTTGGCGAGATGCTGCGTCGCGGCGATGACTGCTCTGACTCGTTCGGTCAGTTCGTCGTAGGACATAAAATATCGGTCACCTTTTCGAAGTGAAACCCTGACTCCATTAATTTTGGCAGAAGTTCGCGCACTGCTTGGAGCGTCGCGCCGATGTCCGGCCGCGGCCTCGTGGTACGGCCGTCGTGCAGGCAAAAGATGGCTCCGTTGGCGGCGCCCGCCAGCAGCCGGGCCGTGACCTCCGGCGCGGGCAGTTTCCAATCCACGCCAATGGTGGTCCACATCACGCCCATCAAACCGAGGCGCTGCTGGGCTTCGCGCAGTCCAAACCAGCGCGCGCCAAACGGCGCGCGGAAGTAGCGCGGCCTGACGCCCGTAGCGGCTTCAATGGTCTGTTGCGCCGCGGCCAGCTCGCGGTAAATGAAGCCGCGCGATTGGAAGTACAGTTTGGGGTGCGTATCGGAATGGTTGCCGATTTCGTGGCCGGCGGCGGCCACCTGGCGGGCAATTTCGGGAAGGCGGCGAATATTCGCGCCGCACTGAAAAAACGTCGCCGGGACGCGGTAACGGGCCAGGATTTCCAGCAGCTCGGGAGTGGATTCGCTGGGGCCGTCGTCGAAAGTCAGCGCGATCGCGCGACGCGTGGATGCGCCGCGGTGAACCGACGGAGCGAGCAGCGTACACGACGGAACGCGAACCGCGCGTGCCAGGACAGCGGCCGAGGCGGCGAGCGCTGCTCCTGCCGTGCCCACGACCACGGAAGACAACTCGGACATGTGCTGTTACAGCGTAGCAGGCGGGGGGAGGGGGAGGTTGGGGAGTGGCCCTAATCCTTCCGTGAGGCTGGCCTGCTCCGGCAGAAGCGTTTTGCAGGCTAACTCGGCCGACCCGGGAGGCTCGCGGCGAAGCTTGCTCAGATGGGCGCCGAAGCCCGGCGCGCGATCTGCTCGAAGCCCTTGGCGTGCGCTGCCTTTGCGACATCGGCGAGTTGCTTGCGGCCCGCGGCGGCATGGCGCTTCAGTTCGACTTCCCCCAGCGTCAGGCCCGCCTCCAGCTTGAGCCAAACCATCGATGTTCCCGCCTGAGCGAGCACCTTCCGCGCAGTCTGCTCGGCGCGCGCGGCATGACCGGTTGCGGCCAGGACTCGGGCGTAGGCGAGGTCAAGGGAACGCTTGGTGCTCAGATTGAAGCTGTGCGCCGCCGGATCGCGCGCAGGTTCCAGTACACGCGCAGCATCGTCGGCCTTGCCTTCGCGGAGCAGCACTTGCGAAAGCGTGGCGAGCGCCGAGATCTCCTTATCCCTTTCGCCCTGCCGCTGGAATTCCGCGAGCGCCGAACGCGCCAGTTGCTCGGCCTCCTGAGCGCGCCCCAGATCGCAAGCCGCCTCGCTTAACACCAGACGAGTCTCCGCGACGCTGCCGTGTTTGCCCAGCTGCTCCTGATCCTGGAGCGCTTCCTGCAGGGTTTGGATCGCGCGATCCGTTTGCCCCTCCACCAACAGCAACTCCCCAATGCTTGCCTTCCGTTCAGCCGCGTAACTCTTCTCTCCGATCTCCTGCTCGACCGCCAGCGACTGCCGATACATCGTTTCGGCGCCCTTGAGGTCGCCCTCATCCATCCGCACATCTCCGATGGCCGCCAGCGCCAGCGCCGACGAACGGCGGTCCCCCATCTCGTTCGATAGCGCCAGCACCCGCTCATAGTTTGCGAGCGCCTCCGGCAGTTTCCCTTCCGCGCGATACAGATTTCCCGAGTTGCCGGTAACGATGGCGATCCCGCCTTTGTCGCCGGCCAGCTTGTAGTTTTCCAGCGATTCGGCGTACCTCTTATGGGCGGCTGTGAAGTCACCCTGCTTCACACGCACCAGACCGATATTCACCAGAGTGGCCCCCATCGCCTGGTGGTCGCCGATTTCGCGCAAGATGGCCAGTGCCTGTTGATCCAGCTCGGCGGATCGCGCGTAGTCGCCCTGATTCAGCGGCACTTCCGCCATCGCATGCAAGGTGCGCGCCATTCCCTCGCGATCGCCGGCCTCCGAAAAACTGCGATATGCAGCTTGGCAGACATCGCCGGACCGTTGGTTATCTCCCAGGTTTGCCAGCGCGCGGCATTCGGTAGCGCGGGCTGTGGCAGCTAGGCGCAGCGCGCCCTGTCGATCGGCCTTCACTGCGGCTCGGTCCGCTGCGTCGCGCCGGAGTTTACTGTCACCCAATGATGCCGCCGCGGCCGCGACTGCCAGATCGACGCGCGGGTCGTCGGCTGCCGTTGGGCTAGTGTGTGTCAGGTGGGCGAGCGTGTCGAGCGCGTCCTTGCCATGTCCGCCAACGCTTTGCGCACTGGCCAGGTCCAACGCATAATCCAGGCTGTCAGGGAACAAACTGGCGAGCACCTGGTAGGCCGCGATGGCTTGCGGCCAGTTGCTGGTGGCTTCGTCAAAACCCGCTTCCACCAGCAGATGATTTTCACGCGAGAGTCCGCCAGCATGATCCAGGGCGAGTTTGGCTTCCTCTGCGGCCTTCTGCCCGTAGCCCAGCGTTCTCCAGGCATTCGCTAGAGCCGAATGCGTCAGCGGCGCCGAAGTGTCGAGGGCGGCGGCGCGCACCAGCAGACCGCGGGCACCCAGAGCATCCAAGGCATTCAGACGCGCCACTGCTCGCGAGTACAGCCGCATAGCCTGAGGCCTGGATGGAAACGCGGCGCGGATTTGTTGCTCTTCGACCGTAGACAGTCCGGAAATCCCAAAGCGTTCCCGCAAGCGCGTTCCGGCACGCAACGCCAGATCCAGTACCTCGCGGTCGCTGCCGGTCTCCGAAACCGCGGCCGTGGTTTCTCCGGTGATCATGTTCTCGATATGGACGTCCACGCGCGTCTCGCCGCCATGCTCCGGCCCTTCGTCGCGATAAGATCCCAAAACGATCCAGTCGCTGCCCAGGTTTTTCCGGAGTCGCGACAGTGCGGATCGCGGAATGACCTCCCGGTTTCCCAGCTCGAAATCGGCTTTAGCGCGCGCCACGGTCTCGGCAGGCGCGACCCGCAGTTCCTCGCCGGCGGCGAGATGTGCGGCCAGCGTTTCGGAAAGGGCAGTGGACAGCCAGGCCGCGTCCGGCCGGCCCGAGAGATTTTCGAGGCCCCAAACCGCAATTGAGCGCCGTGTGTGAACCGACGCGGCAGCGCGCGGGATCGAAGCATTGCGTTTCGTGAGACTGTGAACCCACCACGCCCCGCCCGCCGCGGCCACCAGCAGAACGGCCAGCGCAGTGGTCAGCGACTCCCGGTGCCGGCGCGCGAAGCGCGTACCTCTATACAACAGGCCAGGCTTTCGGGCTTGGATCGGTTGGCCGGACAGGTGCCGCTCGAGGTCGGCGGCGAAATCCGCCACCGTTAGGAAGCGCTCTTCAGGCCGCTTCGACAGCGCCTTCAAGACGATGGTGTCCAGATCCCTGTTCAACCTCAAGTTGCCGCCAGCGGCGCGTCGAACGCTGCTGGGGGGTTCCGGTTCCTGCACGCAGATCACTTCCTCGAGCTCCTGGCGCGATCGGTGCTCGGCCTCAAACGGTCTTCGCCCCGCCAGCAGTTCATACAGCAGCACGCCGAGCGAGTAAATGTCGGAAGCGCACGTTACTAGGTCCCCGCGTACTTGCTCGGGACTGGCGTACTCCACGGTCATGGGGCGCCATCCTGTGCTGGTCGCCAGTGGAACCTGCTGCAGCGCCGGGTTCAGGAGCTTGGCGATCCCGAAGTCCAGCAGCCGTGGAACGCCGTCCTGGGTGATCAGGATATTCCCCGGCTTGAGATCGCGATGGATCACCTGGCTGCGATGCGCGTACTCGACCGCCGCGCAGACCTTCAGAAACAATCCCAGCCGCTGGTTCACCGAGAGTAGATGCGCATCGCAATACTCGACCATAGACACGCCCTCGACGTACTCCATGACCAGGTACGGCAGGCCGTCCTCGGTGCTGCCGCCATCCAGCAGCTTGACAATGTTGGGGTGATCGAGCGCGGCCAGGGTTTGGCGCTCGTTTGCGAAGCGCTGCAAAATCTCGCGGCTATAGACACCCGGCTTCAGCATCTTGATCGCCGCGCGCATGCGGAACTGGCCGTCATCGCGCTCACCCAGGTAAACCACGGCCATGCCGCCGTGGCCGATCTCGCGCACGATACGAAAGGCGCCGACGAGCCTGCCCGGCACCGCACCGGGCGACTGCTCCAAAACGTGGAGCGCGGCGGGCGTCTCCAGCAGCGTGTCGGCTTGATCGTGGTAGAAGAGCAGCGACTCGACTTCCTCCCGCAGCTCGTCGTTCTCCCCGCAGGCTCGGCGCACGAAATCATCGCGTTCCTCCGGCGCCCGCTCTAAGGCGAGCACCAGGATGTCTTTGGCCCGGTCCCACAAGTCCATAGCGGGATCACCCCGACTTGAGCTCGCGCGCCAGCCAGGCCTTGGCGACGGTCCAATGGCGCTTGACGGTAGCGGGCGAAACCCCCAGCACGCCGGCGGTCTCCTCGACGCTCAGGCCGCCGAAAAAACGCAACTCCACCACGCGGGCATGCTGCGGATCGACAGCCGCCAGGCGCGTTAGCGCTTCGTCCACGGCCAGGACATCCGCGGTCCGGTCCTTCGAGACTAGCGAGGCTTCCTGCAGATAAATCTTGCGGACTTTTCCGCCACGCTTGGCCGACCGCCGGCCGCGGCTGTAGTCCAGCAGGATGCGCCGCATCAATTGCGCCGCGATGCCGATCACCTGGCTCCGGCTCTCCCATTGAACTTCGCGCTGCTCCAGCAGGCGCAGGTACGCCTCGTGCACTAGCGCGGTAGTTTGCAGGGTGTGATCCCCGCGCTCCCGCTCCATATAGTGAGCCGCCAGGCGGCGAAGTTCGGTGTACAGCGCTGTGACCCATCCTTCCAGCGCTTCCTCGTTGCCGCCGTTCCGGCTCGACGACCCAACCGGTTCGTCTGGCCGCAGCATTTCCATTCAGTGTAGTGTATCGTTCATTCCCCCGATTGGGCCAGTACTGGTACGGAACCGTGCTTCCCGACTCCCGAGATGAGCTCGTTTTCCCCGATTTTGCGCGCTAACTGGGCACACGGCGATCTTCGGTCCAATTTCGGCGGACTCGCCAGTGACGCATGCAGTCTTAGCGGGAGGAGCGATGATGAGAATCAATAAGATTCAGCGCGTTCAGATGGCGCTTGCCCTGGCATTGATGGCCAGTGGCGGCGAGCTGGCGAAAGCTGATGCGATATATTACGTCACAACCACCTACGGCCAAACCAACACGGGATCGACTGCGGTTTCCACATCCGGCCAGCTCAATGGCAGCGGCGGACTGCTTCTGCAACTGACCGGCGGTGCGACAGCGGCCCCCGGCGTTCTTGGTGCTGTAAGCGGCGCAACGCTGGAAGGTTTCTCGGGATCTTGCCCGGGGGGATTTTGCGGATGGAGCGTCAGCTCAGAGGCTCAGCTCACGCTGGACGACGTTGTTTTTTCTGGGCCGACCGATTCCGTGACCACCGCGCTCAATCTGGCGCTGGCCGGTTCCATGAGTGCCACGGCATCGGCGGGCGGAGCCTTTCAGTACGGAGCAGAGGGTGCAGCCAACGTTACATTCGATGGTTACCTCACCGACAATGACCAATTCGCTTTCGAGTTTGGCGGAAGCATGAGCAACAACCAGTGGAATGGCAGCTACGTCTCCGGCACGTCCTGCTTCACCAGCAGCGGACTCCTGGGCGACACTCAAGGCTGTGGATCAGCGGTGGAGTCTGTGGGCAGCACCGTTGGCACCGACCAGTTTGACGTGCCCATCGGTGTCCCGCTGACCCTGGTGATGACGCTAAACACGAACGCCGGCGTCGCCGGTTACGTAAACGGCAACGGTTCTGCCGACGCTACCGGCGGTGCCAACTTCATCGACACGGTCAGTTTTCCCTTTTCGGGAGTCGTCTTCGATCTTCCGGACGGCTACACGGTCAATTCCGCTGAAGGGATGATCGTCGACAACCACTTCGTGGGCGCCGAGAACACCAGCGCGGTTCCAGAGCCCGGTAGTCTGCCGATCCTGCTGGCCGGTTTCGCGGCAATCGCTCTGCTTCACCTTCGGCGAAGGCTCCCGGCTCAGAAGTAGCGCGAGCCCCTGCGAGGTTGGCGGGAATCGCCCCTCCCCACACGCGCACCAAAAATAGCCGGACGCTGGTGAATGCAGCGCCCGGCGAGGAGCGCCTCCGGCGGCTCGGAGGGACCGCCGGCGGCAGTGGAGGAGGTGAAACTATGCCAACAGTCCGCCGTGGCCTAGACACGCGACTTCCCAGCCGGAAACGCGGTAGCGGGCCAGCATCGGAGGCAGCACCAGGTCCACGACGTTCGGCTTCGCGGATCGGAAGCAGCCCGGCGCCGAGATGATGGGAACGTCGTCCTTATAGCTGAGCAGAAAGAGATTGCCTGGCTCCACCGGCGCCAGGAACCGTTCGATGAGGCAGCCGTCACGGGTTAAAGCGCGTCCGACGACGTCGTCCGGACCAGCCGGCGCAGTCGTGGAAGCGATCAACACGACCGTGGGTTTGGCGCGAAGCAGGTGCTGCAACGATCGCGCGACCGCGTTTTCCTCTTCCACCGTGGAAAGAACAAAACTGGCGCTGGCCCCCAGCCGCTCCAGGCGCTGCCGCATGATGTTTTCAAACAACTGCCGCGCCCGTTCTCCATTCACCGGGTCGCTATACAAGACGGCAACGGCTGGCGTGCGGATTGGCCGGGCCTGCAGAATGGGCCCGCGCTCCTTGACGATCGACAGGACCGCCTCCAACTCCGGCTGGCCCACCGCGAATGGAGTGCTTTTGACGGTGGCGACGCGCTGGCCCGCGCGGGCATAGGAAAAATTCAGGGAAGTGGCGATGGCCATACTGGCCGTGCAGTTGATCTGCTTCAACAATTCATCGTCCACTAAGACGCAACATGGCTCGGTGGCGAATAAATTCGCCCTACCCCCGGCCGCCAGACGGATTTCGAGCGCTCCACAGCCGATTTCGCTCGCGACTTGCATAACAGCATCGTCTTCGCCGATCTCGCCTTCTTCCAGCTCGGTGACCCAGACTTCGTTCATGCCCTCTGTTTCCAGCATGTGAGCGTCTTCTTCACTGATTACATGACCTTTTGCCAGCAATTTCTTGCCGCCGGCACGAAAAATCGTGCAGCAAAGAATTCTTCCCATTGATTGCTTGACGTCGATGGTCTGCGCCTTCATACGACTGGTGATCCCTCCCAAGTACTGTCACGCCATTCCCAAATTATACACAGCCAGAGTGTGAAATCCAGAACAAAATTCTCACCTTCAAAAATTAAATTTAAATTGTTGACTTCGCGGGGTTAAACAAAATAGACGCCGCGCTGGTAGGCATAAATTGCGAGGAGGAATACTATCCGGGGAGTAGTTGTTGTGCTCTAGTCCCGGTCACCAAGCGCGTACCTACGGCATCGCCGGCAACCAGTCTCGCGATTACGCCGGGAGCCGCACCCGGAGCAATCACTACTTCACGCAGACCGTCATGCAGCGCCTGGGAGGCCGACTCCAGCTTGGCACGCATTCCGCCTGTGGCAACCCCCTCGTGGATCAGCAAACGGCACTGCTCCAGCGTGAGTGTCGAGTGGACGACGTCGCCGGCGCCGCGCACGCCGTCCACGTCCGTAAGAAATAGAAGTTTATCGGCTTGAATTGCCACGGCCAAAGAAACTGCCATTTGATCGGCGTTCACATTGTAAAAACGGCCCTGCGGATCGCCGGCCAGGCATGCGACCACAGGAAGGTAGCCGCGCTCCGACAGGAGGTCGATCAGCCGCGGGTCCGAGCGCACTGGTTTGCCGACGGCGCCCAGTTCCTCGTTGATGGCGCGGGCTTCTGTCATCAAGGCGTCCATTCCGCTCAAGCCCACGGCGGGAACGCCCTGCGCGACCAGAGAAGCAACCAGCTCCTGATTGACAGAACCGGCCAGCACCTTCAACACCGCATCGAGGACCTCCGGCGTGGTCACACGTAAACCGTTAATGAAGCGGCTTTCGACGCCGCGCTCCGCTAGAAAGCGCGTCATTTGCTTGCCGCCCCCGTGGACAACCACGGCCTGCACGCCGTTCTGGACGGCTTGGGCAATCTCCCGCGCCAATCTTTCCCGAGATTCGGACGCATCCAAAAGAGTGCCCCCGAGTTTGATGAGCACTTTCACAATAATCCGGCGCTTTCGGGCAGGCCGAGCAGCAGATTCATGTTCTGCACCGCCTGGCCCGCCGCTCCCTTTACCAGATTATCGATGGCGCTTACAACGACCGCGCGGCCGGTCGCCGGATCGAACTTTACACCGATATCGCAAAAATTTGTGTGGTCCACGCTACGAATGTCGGGGAAGCTGCCCGGCTGATAAAGACGCACGAATGCTTCTTTCTGATAGTGATTTTGATAAATACCCAACAGTTCGCCTGCGCTGCCGATATCCTGAGCGCGGAAGTAAATGGTCTCCAGAATGCCGCGGTCGATCGGAAGCAGGTGCGCGCTGAAGCTGAACTCGGACTCCTCCAACCGCGAGACCATCAGAACTTCGGGCACGTGACGATGGTCAAGAATCGAATAGGCGGAAAAGTTCTCCGTGACTTCGCAGAAGCTGGTCTTCAGGCTGGGCTTGCGGCCTGCGCCGCTGACGCCGGACTTGGCGTCACAAACAATGCCGGCCTTGCGATCCACCACGCCGTTGGCGATGAGGGGTTGGATGGCCAGATTGGCGGCAGTTGGATAGCAGCCCGGATTGGCGATCAGACGGGCGCTGCGAATCCGCTGGCGGCAGAATTCGGGCAGCCCGTAGACCGCTTCCGCCAAAATCTCCGGCGCGGTGTGTTTTTCCTTGTACCAGCGGGCGTAGGTGGCCGGGTCCGGGAATCGGAATGCGCCGCTCAGGTCGATGACCTTGGCCCCGGCTTCCAGCAGAACGGGCGCAAGTTCCATGGAGACTTCGGCCGGGGTAGCGAGGAAAACGACGGCGAGCCGCTCCGCCCGGACGGACTCGGCGCCGCAGGGGGCCCGGCGAGGCTGCGTGTGCCCGATGGGTCGCGGCCGGTCCGGCGCGTCCTGGCGATGTTCGAGCAAAATCGGATCGACTTGGGGGTGTCTCGTAAGGATGCTTACAAGTTCGGCGCCGCTGTAACCGCGAAACCCGACAACACCCGCATTATAACTATTCATTGGAATGAATAATTATAACATGATGGCATGGCGGCACTGGCTCGGGGTTGTGTTGGATATTCATTCATCTTGGGGAAGCGTTCCATCAGCGAGAAAGTCGCTGACCGCCCGGGCGGCTTTGACCACGTCCCTTATGGCCGCAGTGTACTCTCTGGATGCCAGTTGAATCTCATGGGTGCTGTCGGGATAGGGGATACCGCTGGGGAGTTGCATGGCTTCATCGAAGCGCACGGAAGCCCGTCGCCTCCGCTCGATGGCTTTCCGTAGTTGCTCCTGCAACTGCTGCCGAATCGCGTCCGATTGCACGGCACCCCGATATTAGCACTCCGCTCAGAACCCTAGCGGGGTGCCGCTCCAGTATTGGACTCCTGGAATGAGATGCCCAGCACCCCCGCATGGTTCACGGATCCGCTAGAATGCTAAGCCCGAACGCCGGGTCCTCGTATGCCCAACCAGGTTTCGCCGCGTGCGTGATGAGATGATCCAATTCGACATTGTATGTATGCATGTTCAGTGTGTGCGCAAGCAGCGATGAAAATTGAGGGGATTGCATCATGAATTTAGCCGACCAGGTGAAAGAATTCGCTCGCAACCAGTATATTGAACCCGCGCGACGCCGTGGTGAGGCAACGGTGCGAATTGTCGCCGGAGACGTGCACCGTGCGTTACGTTTTGTGAATCGTGTCCCGACTGTGTGCACCGCTCTGCGGTCTACAGGCTTCCTCCGGAACAACGGGTTGATCCTGGAAAAGCGCGAGGGTCCGCCCTCGGGGCCTGGGCACCAAGGCAGCCTACACGTATCGCTTCCTGGAGAAGGGCGCTGGAGCCAGTGCCGCGCCGCACGCAGCCGGATTTCTACGGCTACGCGGCATCGCAAAGGAAGTCTTTCGCCAGCTGGGTGGGGCTGAAGCTTTCCTCAACGCCGAACGGGGCCGCGCCGATGACGCGCGCGGAGAAGCGATCGGAAACCGATGAGCCGCATTTATTGGGACACAGTGCTGTTTGCTTATTGGCTGGAGGATCGCAGAGAGTACGCCCCTCGCCTGCAGCAGATTTTCGAAAAGATGACAGAACGGGGTGATACGCTGTGCACCAGCGCGTACACGGTAGGAGAACTCCTTCTGGGTCCACGGAAGGTGGGAGCGTTAGATGTGGTCCAGCAGATCCGTGATTTTTTCCGCACCCCGGCGATGCGAGTCTTGCCTTTTACCGAGGAGACCGGCGAACGCTACGCCCGGATTCGGGTCGAACAGCAAGTCTCAGCGGCGGATGCCATCCACCTGGCGACTGCGGCGCAGGCGAACGTGGATGTCTTCCTGACCGCGGATCGCCGTCTTCTTGGCTTGATGGTGCCGGGGATCCAGTTCATCGCGGGAATGGACGTGAATCTGTTCTAGCCGGGCTTGGCGCAAGCGACGGGCGTCCTTTCCCCCTCCGCGTAGTGTGATTTGGCGCAATGACTTGGATCTAACCCAGTTCTCGCAGCGGAGGCGCGTTTTCAAATCGTTGAAAACTCACCGTATCGGCGCAGGGAGTATTATCTGCTTAAGGAGCGAGGATTTGTGTCAATGCATAAGGCCGGATTGCTGCTAATGGTGCTGGTTGGCGGTTCGTCGGGTCTAGCGGCCTCGTTTGAAGCCGACGCCCAACGCGGATCAGATTTCTTCAAGACGCAGGGCTGCGTCAACTGCCACGCTGTGCGGGGCGAGAGCAAAGGCAAGGCGCCGGACCTGGGCCAACGCTTCGACCGCAACTATACGCCCTCCGGAATCGCGGCGCTGATGTGGAACCACGCGCCGGTGATGTGGTCGACCATGGCGGCGCAAGGGATCACACCGCCGGCTGTGAGTGCGCAACAGGCCGCCGATCTGTTCGCGTACTTCTACTCGGCTCGTTACTTTGAGAAACCCGGCGAGGCCGAGCGCGGCAAGCGGCTGTTTCAAAGCAAGCATTGCGCTGAATGCCACGCCATTGCTGCGGGCGGCGGACCGGGCAAACCGGTGGCGCAATGGATCTCGCTCCGCGATCCCGTGGTCCTGGTGGAGAATATGTGGGACCATGCCGATCTGATGAAGGCTGAGATGGCCAATCGCAAGATCCAGTGGCCGCAGCTCACCACGCAGGATTTCTCGGACCTTCTGGTTTACTTGCAGAACCTGCCGGAAACGCGCGACGCAACGCGGGAGTTCGCCATGCCGTCGGCTGAAACCGGCGAGCAGGTGTTCGAGAACAAGGGCTGCACGAATTGCCATAAGGGACAGTTGGCGCTGGAAAGGCTGCTCGGCGACAGCACGCTCACCGATGTCGCAGCGGATCTGTGGGATCATTCGCCGGAGATGCAACAGCCTCATCCGCGCTTGTCGCTGGCGGAGATGCGGGACGTGCTGTCCTATGTGTGGGCGAAGCAGTTCTTCGGTTCCACCGGCGATGCGGCGAAGGGCAAAAAGACGTTCGAGGCGAAAAAGTGCGCTTCCTGCCACGATAACGCCTCTTCAGGCGCGCCGGCTCTCACCAAACCGGCCAATCCCTACTCGGCCGTCAGCATGGTGGAAGTGCTGTGGCATCACGGACCCGCGATGGAGCGGAAGATGAAGGACATGCATATCGGCTGGCCGCAGCTTTCGCAAAGCGACATGGCCAATCTCATTGCATACTTAAATTCGCGATAATCAATACATCGCGATAACCAGCCAACTCGGAGACCCAACTATGGCGCGGACTGTCCGCGCGATCACTTCAACGTGTGCGATAGCCGCGCTCTTGACGCTGATTGCATGCAAACAAGCGCCGACCCAGGCAGCCGCGCCCGCCAAACGCCCGCCCGTGCCTGTCACGGTGGCCAAAGTGAGGCAGCACAGCATTCCGGTAGAGGTTCGCGCCATCGGCAACGTGGAACCGTATTCTACGATCGGCGTCAAGTCGCTGGTAGCCGGGCAATTGGTCCACGTTTACTTCACCGAGGGCGACTATATCCGCAAGGGCCAGCAGTTGTTCCAGGTGGATCCGCGGCCGTTTGAGCAGGCGCTCAAGCAGGCGGAAGCCAACCTGGCGCGGGACGCCGCCACGGCCGCCAACGCCGAAGCCGATGCCCAGCGCTATGACGAGCTGTTCAAGCAGGGGATCGTGGCGAAGTCGGACAACGATCTGAAGCAGTTCACCAAACGGTCAATGGAGGCGACACTCGCCGCCGACCGGGCCGCGATCGACAATGCGCGGCTGCAGTTGGAATACTGCAACATCACCTCACCCATCGAAGGCCGCACCGGCAACGTGATGGTGAAGGAAGGCAATGTTGTCAAAGCGAACGACGTGCCGTTAGTCACGATCAACCAGATCCATCCCATTTACGTGTCGTTTTCGGTGCCGGAGAAGGACTTTTTGGAGATCAACAAACGAATGGCGGACCATCTGACCGTCCGGGCAGTGCCCGCCGGCGGCGACGAGTCGCATCCGCTGCAGGGTATGCTAACGTTCGCCGACAACGCCGTCGATCAAACCACCGGAACCATCCGCTTGAAAGCCACTTTCGACAACACGGACAACCGGCTCTGGCCAGGACAGTTCGCCAACGCGACATTGTTTGTGACCACGCAGCCGAATGCTATTCTGGTGCCGTCCGAGGCGGTGCAGACCGGGCAAAACGGGCAATTTGTGTTCGTGGTGAAACCGGATATGAAAGTCGAAGTGCGTCCTGTTGTACTGGGCCGGCTGGTGGGCAACGAACAGGCAGTGACGGGCGTGCAACCTGGTGAGATTGTGATCACCGACGGACAGTCGCGGCTGGTTCCGGGCGCCACGGTGCAAGTTGTGCAATCGCCGCAGCAGGCGGACGGAGCGGGCTTGTGAGCATCCCCGAATTTTTCATCCGTAGGGCGGTCACCACCACGCTAGTGATGGCGGGACTGCTGGGTTTCGGTATTCTCTCCTACCGCTCGCTGCCGGTGAGCGATCTGCCGAACGTCGATTTTCCGACCATTAATGTGTCGGCCAGCCTGCCGGGAGCGAGCCCCGAGACCATGGCGTCCTCGGTGGCAACTCCGCTGGAGCGCCAATTCTCGACCATCGCGGGCATCGACTCGATGACGTCGACGAGCACCCTGGGCTCGACGCAGGTCACGATGCAGTTCGAGTTGAGCCGCAACATCGACGCCGCGGCGCAGGACGTTCAGGCGGCCATTTCGGCGGCCGCGCGCCAGCTCCCCATCGGGATGCCCGCACCGCCGTCCTACCAAAAGGTGAATCCGGCCGACCAGCCGATCATGTACATCGCGCTCAGTTCGCCGACGCTGCCACTGTCCACGGTGGACGATTACGCCGAGACCAACATCGCACAGCGCATCTCCACCATCGACGGCGTGGCGCAGGTGAACGTGTTCGGATCGCAGAAGTACGCGGTCCGCGTGCAGGTGGACCCGGACGCGCTGGCGGCGCGCGGCATCGGTATCGACCAGGTGGAAAGCGCGGTGGCGCAGAGCAACGTCAACCTGCCCACCGGAACGCTGTGGGGCAAGAACCAGGCTTTCAACGTGCAGGCCACCGGCCAGCTCATGCGCGCCTCCCAATTCCTTCCGCTAATCGTGGCCTACCGCAACGGGAATCCGGTGCGGCTGAGTGAAATCGCCAACGTCATCGACAGCGTGCAGGACGACCATACGGCGAACTGGTACAACGCAGACCGCGCAATCGGTTTGTCGATTCTGCGGCAGCCCGGCACCAACACGGTCGAAATCACGGACAATATCCGCAAGCTGATGCCCGGATTCCGGGCCCAGATGCCGGCGTCGGTGGAACTGAACATCATGTATGACCGTTCGGAAACCATTCGCGACTCCATCCATGACGTGAAAGTGACGCTGCTGATCACCATCCTGCTGGTGATCCTGGTGATCTTTTTCTTCCTGAGAAATCTGTCGGCGACGTTGATTCCCAGCCTGGCCGTGCCGATGTCCCTGATCGGCGCGTTCGCGGTGATGTATCTGTTGCACTACACGGTGGATAACCTGTCGCTCATGGCGCTGACGCTGTCGGTGGGATTCGTGGTGGACGACGCCATCGTCATGCTGGAAAACATCGTGCGCCACCGCGAAATGGGCAAGGATGCGATGCAAGCCGCCAAGGACGGCTCGTCGGAAATCGGATTCACGATCGTTTCGATGACTGTGTCGCTGGCGGCAGTATTCATTCCGGTTCTATTCATGGGAGGGATCATCGGCCGGCTGCTGCATGAGTTCGCCGTGACGATTGCGGCCGCGATCCTGATTTCGGGCTTCGTGTCGCTCACGCTGACACCGATGTTGTGCAGCCGGTTTTTGGCGCACAAGGAACGCCATGAACATGGCAAACTCTTCCGGTTTTCCGAGCGGTTTTTCGACGGCCTGCTGGCCGTTTATGACTGGGGATTGAAGAAGGTGCTGAAGCACCGGCTGGCGACGGTCTTTGTGTCGCTGCTGGTGCTGGTGGCTACCGGCTATCTATTCGTCATTATTCCCAAGGGATTCTTGCCCATCGAAGACACGGGCCAGCTTTTCGGATTCACCGAAGGCGCGCAGGACACCTCGTATGAGGCGATGTACCGGCACGAAAAGCAAGTAGCCAAGGTGATTTACACCGATCCCAACATCGTGATGGCCATGGCCATGATCGGCGGCAACAACGCCAACAACTCGGGCCGGGTCTTCGCGACGCTGAAGCCGCAATCGGAGCGCAAGCTGACCGCCGAGCAAGTGGTGCAGGAGCTGCGGCCAAAGCTCGCACGCATCCCGGGGATCAGCGTGTACATGCAGGTGCCGGCGACCATTCGCATCGGCGGGCAGTTGACCAAGAGCCTCTATCAGTACACGCTGAGCGGTACGGATTTCAAGGAACTGCAGCACTGGGCGCCGATACTGGAGACTCGGCTGCGCGACATGCCCGATTTGCAGGACGTCACTACGGACTTGCAGATCAGCACGCCGCAGGTCACCGTGGATATCGACCGCGACAAGGCGCATGCGCTGGGCGTGACGCCGCAGCAGATTGAGAACGCGCTCTACGATGCATATGGCAACCGGCAGATTTCGACCATCTACACGCCGTCGAACGAATATTACGTCATCATCGAGGCGCTCCCCAAGGACCAGCGCGACCCGCTGGCGCTTTCGAAACTCTACATCACGTCTTCCGGGGCGACGTCGGCGAGCAATCCGACATCCGCCACGGTGGGTTCTTCCGATTCGTCCTCTACGAGCGCGCCCGCGGCGCCTGCTGCTCCTGGGCCGCGGCTGGTCCCGCTGGATGAAGTCGCCAAGCTAACGCGAACGGTCGGGCCGCTGAGCGTGAATCATACCGGACAACTGCCATCGGTGACGGTTTCGTTCAACCTGCGGCCGGGCGCTTCGTTGGGGCCCGCGGTGAACGAAATCGAGGAAGCGATGCGGCAGTTGCGGCTGCCCATCACAATCAGCGGCAGCTTCCAGGGCAGCGCGCAGGCATTCCAGAATTCGCTGCAGAGCCTGTGGGTGCTGCTGATCATCGCGACTCTGGTGATCTACCTGGTGCTGGGCATTCTTTATGAGAGCTTCGTGCATCCGCTCACGATTTTGTCGGGCCTGCCGTCGGCCGGCTTCGGCGCGCTGCTGACGCTGATGCTGTTCCACATGGAGCTGAACCTCTACGGGTTCGTGGGGTTGATCATGCTGATCGGCATCGTGAAGAAGAACGCCATCATGATGATCGATTTCGCCTTGGAGGCCCAGCGCAACGAAGGCAAGAACCCGGTGGAGGCGATCTACGAGGGCTGCCTGATCCGGTTCCGGCCGATCATGATGACCACGATGTGCGCGCTGCTGGGGACACTGCCCATCGCGCTGGGCGTCGGCGCGGGGTCTGAGGCGCGGCGGCCGCTGGGCATGGCGGTGGTCGGCGGACTGCTCTTCTCGCAATTGCTAACGCTGTTCCTGACGCCGGTGGTTTACATCTATCTGGACAAGGTCCAGCAGACGCTGAGCCGCCTGCGCCGCAAGAAGGTGAAGCCGGTGGCACCGCGGGTGCCGGAGCCGGTGGTGGTGAAGTAGTCTTAGAACTCGGCTTGCAGGCGGACGGCTCCGCTGCGGGGGATGCCCAGCGCGGTGCCGGAGAACAACCCGGCGAAGTTGATCACGTTGAGCCGGCCGGTCAGGTTTTGAACGTCGGCCTGCAGACGCAGCGTTCGCTTTTCCTTCTTCCACACGACCACGCCGGCCGAGGCGTTCAGCGAGAAGTTCGGGCGGGTGCGGCCACGATCGAAGTTGACTTGATCGACGATGCGCTGTCCGTACTGGGCCAGCGCGTCCGCATAGGTCCCGTCGAATTCCACCGGCAGGCCGCTGCCATAAGCGCCGCCCAGAGCGAGCCATACGCGCGGCGTCAGCTCATAACGGAACCGGCTGCGCAGGGTGTTGCGCTGGTCCTGGCTGACGGGGAAGCTGCCGGTCGCTGCCAGAGCCCCGGCGGCGTCACTGCCCAAGAACAAGCCGCCAGTCACCGGCAGATAGCCGACGCCGAGCATGTTGGAATAGCTGACGAAGCCGGTCAGCTTGCCCCAGCGCGGAATCTCCAGCTTCACTTCCACGCCGTGGATCACGGCATTGTTGAAGGCAATCGGAAAGCTCACGCCGGTGTTGAGCAGCAGGTCGTCGTCGGCGAAATTGTCCATCGAGCGGCGGTAGAAATTGGCGTCCAGCCGCAGTTTGCCGAAGAAGCTCTTCGCCAGGCCCGCGTCAAAGAAGTTGCCGAGCGACGGACGCACCGGCAGGCGTAGCACTTGATCGCTGAGCGATGCAACTTCGGGGGAGCTGGCGAGCAGCAGATTTTCAAACGCCGGCGTCTGGAACACGCGATCGTAAGAGGCGCGGAACACCAGCTTGGCCGCGGGCCAGTAGTAGGCCGCACTGAGCCGCGGGCTGACGGCGTTCTCGTCCACCAGCAGATGGTAGTGATCCCAGCGGACGCCCGCGTTGACGGTCCAGTTGCCGAGGCGCATCAGGTCCTGCACGAACAGCGCTTGCTCGCGGTCCTGAGCGCGGTTGGCGAATAGAAAAGCCAGCGGAGTGCCCGGATCGAACTGCGCCGGGTCGGCGATCTGGTAATTGAAAGCCTCGCGAATCGAGCCGAAGTCGCCTTCGACGCCGGCCTTCCATTCGTGCCGGCCAAAGTGCGCCGTGACCGTGCCCCTCAGGTAGGTTTCCCGCAAGCCGCGATCTTGCGCCGCGAGCACCGGCGTGGCCAAGGGGTTCGACCACAGCGTGGCGGAGATGTCGCGCACCATCCCACCCACGTCAGCGACTACGCTGGGCGAGAAAATATGCACATAAGAGAACTGCCCGGTGGTTTCGCCAGTACCGCGATCCTGGCGCTGGCCGGCTGCCTGCTGCACGATTTCGTTGGGCACTTCAAAGCGTGACTGGCCGTCGCGCAGGATGACGCTGAAGCGGTCGTGATCGCCCAGATCGCGTTCGTAGGTAGCCGAAAACGCCGCGTTGGTGCCGGCGTTGGTGTAATTCTGCTCCACTGGAGGGTCCAGGTAGCGCGTGGTGTGGTCCGCGCCCAGGCTAACACCGAGCGCGTTGCGCCCCCAACCGTACTGGCCGGACACATCGCCGCCCGCGGTATCGAAGCTGCCGCCATAGGTTGTCGCTTGGCCGTGAAATCCCGGCTGCCCATTCTGCAGCGTGTCCACTTCAATCACGCCGCCCAGCTTGCGGCCGTATTCGGCCGGATATCCCGCGGTGAGAATCTGCACGGACTGCACGTCGTCGCTCTCCAGTTCCGGGGCGAACGCGGGCGAGCGGTTTTCGGTAAGTGGCATGCCATCGACGATGTACTGGGTCTGATACTCGGAGCCACGTGGATGCAGCACTCCGTTGGCTTCGAGGAGCCAGCCGGGCTGCGTGTCCACGATATTGATCAGGGACCGGCCGGGCTGCGTGGAAAGCTGGTTCGCGATGGTGGCGGCGCCTATGCGATTGATGTCGCCGGTGCGATAAGGATCGAGCAGCGTGGCAGACTCCGAGACGACAACGGTGGTCTCGATGGGCGCGACGCCGAGCGTGACACGCAGTTCTTTGGGGATCGCCGAGCGGACATCCACCAGCTGCGATGCGGGAGCGAATCCGGCGTGCGAGACGCGAATGCGGTAAACGCCAAAAGCGAGCCGCTTCAGGGTCAGCGTGCCGTCGGACTCGGTGTCCCAGGTCTGCCGCACCTGGTTGGCTTGGCTCACCAACTCCACTTTGCTGGGAACGGGCAGGCCGGCCTGGTCGGTGACCTTCACCCGCAACTCGCCGGTGTCGCTTTGAGCGAACAGCGATGCGGCACACAGCAGAAGGGCGGCGATCCTGGGCATGCAGAGCTTGCTCCCATTGTTTCACAGGTTCTTCCGAAGTCCCGATTTTCGCGAGAGACTGGGGTTGTGAGCGAACCTCCGCGCAAGCTTTCCGTTTCGCTGATTCCGCGGGAGCACGGCGCGTGGGCGATGCTGATCCAGCCATTTGTTGGCGCGCTGATTGTCCTGCACCGGCTTGCGTGGCCCGTGTTTCCCGCGCTGGCGGCGGTGGCGCTAGTGTTCCTAGTGCGCGATCCGTTAACGGTGCTCGCGCGGCAGAAATGGGTGTGGCGCGACAAACGGCCGGAGAGCGCGCTTGCCGCTCGCTATCTCGCGGTGGAGATGGTGCTGCTGGCATTAGCGGGCGGCGCGTTGGCGCTGGTCTGGCCGCTTTGGATTCTGGGTGTGCTGGCAGGCGCGGCCGGGGCGCTCACGCTGCTGGCCGTCTACATGACGGTTCGCAACCGGCGGCGCGCGGTCTGGCTGCAGACGTTGAGCGCGGCGGGATTGAGCAGTTCGGCGCTCGCCGCGTGTCTCGCAATCTCGCGCACCGTTCCGGTCTGGGGTTGGTGGATGTGGGGGCTGCACGCGGCGCACTTCCTGGGCGGCATTCTGGTGGTCCATGCGCGGCTGGAGGCCCGCATCGCGGCGAAGAAAGCGACGCCGGTGTTCACCGAGGCGTTCCAGCGCATGCGCAACGAAGCGACATCGCTGCAGGCGTTCCTCGTGTTCGGCGCCGTAGCGTTGGCTGCGACCGGCCGGTTCTTCTACGCCGCTGCGCTCGCCGGATCCGGCGCGTTTCATTTGATGGATCTGTACAGCCTGCACACGGAGCGTGCGCTAGCGATGCCGTTGAAGACCGTCGGTAAGCGCGCGCTGACGGTTTCGATTGTGTTTACCCTGCTGATCGTGGCGGGATCGTTTCTCTAAGCGGGTTTGCGCGCAACCAACTCGGCGACCGAACGCTGATGACAGGACTCGTTGGGGCGGCCTTCGTAGTAATGCAGAATGGCACAATCGCTGAAGTAAGCGCGCAATTCGCCCGGATAGGCGCGCGTGGGTGTGCCTTGGGGCTGATCGGCATCGGCCAGATGAACGATGACAACGATCGTGCCGCCCGGCCGGAGGCCGGACTTCATTTTCGAAATCAGATCGCGCTGCAGATAGTAGCAGTCGCAAATCAGGTCGTAGGCTTCCGGTCCGATGAAGAACTCGCCGCGCTCGAGATCGGCAACGTGCTCGTCGATCGTTAGATGCTTAGCTCTGGCACGCTTGGTCAGTAATTCGATCGCGAGCGGCGAGCCATCCACGGCGGTGACACGCCAGCCGTGCTCGGCGAGATACAACGCGTTGCGGCCTGGACCGCAGGCCACATCCAGGGCGGCACCCGGAGTGAGCCCGCCTGCGAACCGCGCGACCAGCGGCGAGGGTGTCTCAAACAACTGTTCGCCGGCGCGATAGCGCGCGTTCCAATCCGCGAGGCTCAACTGGCGTCGCCGCGCTTCGCGGCAGCCTGCAGCGCCTTTTTCAGGATCGAAATCGCGCGATCGATCTCTTTCTCCGTGACAATGTACGGCGGCAGGAAGCGTAGCACCGTCTCGTGCGTGCAATTGAGCAGAAGCCCCTGCTCCATCGCGTCTAACACGATTTGTTTGCCCGGAATGCTCAGCTCGACGCCGACCATCAGGCCGCGCCCACGGATCTCCTGGATGAACGAAAACTTTTTCTTGAGATCTTCGAGCTCCATCCGGAAGTAACTGCCCGCCTGTTCGATGTGCGGCAGCAGCGTGTCCAGGATATCCATGAATTCGAGCGCCACGCGGCAGGCCAACGGTCCACCGCCGAATGTGGAGCCGTGCTGGCCGGAGCCGATCGCCTTCGCCGCGCGCTCGTTGGCGACGATCACGCCTAATGGAATGCCGCAGGCCAGGGGCTTAGCGGCCACCATGATGTCGGGGAGCACAACGGGATCGGATAATTGATACGCGAAGTATCTGCCCACGCGGCCGACGCCGCATTGAATCTCGTCGAAGACCAGCAGCGCATTGTAGCGATCCGCCAGTTCACGCGCTTTGCGCACGTACTCGGTAGACATCGGGTAGATGCCGCCTTCGCCCTGAATCCACTCGATAACGATGCCGGCCGTGCGGTCGCTTACTACCTGCTCCAACGCGGTGATGTCGTTGGGCGGAACGAAGCGCGCGCCGGCAAGCAGCGGCTCGAAATCTTTCCTGTATTTTTCCTGCCCGGTGATGGAAAGCGCGCCCAGCGTGCGGCCGTGAAACGAATTGTGCAACGAGACGATCTCGTATTTTTCCGGATGAATGTTGTGGCCGTGCGCGCGAATCATCTTCAACGCGCCTTCCATCGATTCGGCGCCGGAGTTGCAGAAGAACGTGCGCTGCAAGCCGCTGGCTTTGGCTAGGCGCTCCGCGAGCGGCCCTTGGTACTCGTGGTAGTACAGATTCGAAGAATGCAACAGCAAGCCGGCCTGTTCGCGGATGATTTTCACCAAACGCGGATGCGCGTGGCCGAGCGCATTGACCCCGATGCCGGTGATGAAATCGAGATAACGCTTGCCGGACGGATCGTAGACATAGCAGCCCTTGCCGCGATGGAGAACGAGCGGATAACGTGCGTAGTTCTGGAGCAAATACTCACTTTCCAGGGCTCGTAGGCGATCGAAGACGCCGGTGTCTTCGTGGACCGGTAGGACGGTGGACATAGCATTCATGATAGCGTGCCGGAAAACGCCTTCAGCAAAGCTTGCGCTTTCAGCAGCATCTCGTCCCATTCGTCTTCGGGATTGGATTGGAACGTGATCGCGCCGCCGACGCCGATGCTGGCGATGCCGCCATGAAATACGGCCGTGCGAATCACGATATTCAGGTCCGTTGCGCCGTTGAAGCCGACATAGCCGATGCTGCCCGAGTAAATGCCGCGTGCCTCCGGCTCCAGCTCGTCGAGGATTTCGAGCGTGCGCAGTTTGGGCGCGCCCGTCATGGAGCCGCCCGGAAACGCCGCACGGATACAGTCGATTGACGAGGCATCCGCATTGAGGCGGCCCGCGATGGTGCTGACCAGTTGATGCACGGTAGCGTAGGTTTCCACTTCCATCATTCGCGGGACATGCACGCTGCCGAAGCGGCAGACACGGCCCAGGTCGTTGCGCGCGAGGTCCACGATCATGAGATTTTCGGCGCGGTTCTTCCCGCTGGCAGCGAGCGCGGAACGTAACTGCTCGTCTTCCTCTGCGGTCGCTCCGCGGCGGACGGTTCCTTTGATGGGCCTCGACTCGACAGTGCCGCCGGCGTCGATGCGCAGGAAACGCTCCGGCGACGAGCAGGCCACCTGGATATCGCCGAGTTGCACATATGCGGAATATGGCGCGGGATTCTGTTTGCGCAGAACTTCGTAATAGGCAAGGGCCGGGATGTCTGTCGCGACACGCAATTGGTTGGTGAGGCAGATCTCGTAGCTCTCGCCCGCGGCAATGCGTGAGCGGCACTCGGAGATTAGATGCAGGTATTCGTGGCGCGGGATGCCCAGGTTGTAAGGCGGCGCCGGGCAAAGCCACGGGCTGATGGGCTCATCTTTCAGCGCAGAGATCCTATCCTCCATTTCATCGAGCCATTCGCTGTTACGCCCCACCAGCCACACGGCGCCTTCGACGTGATCGATGGCCAGGAAATGATCCACGCGCAGCAGGCAAGCGTCCGCGAGCGGCGAACGATGGCGATTGTGCGAACCGCATTCGGCCTTCAGCTCGTATCCAAGGTAGCCGACGTAGCCCCCGGTGAAATCGAACGGCAGCGGCGCCGCCTTCACTTCAGGTTCGAGCCGCTGTTCCAGGTCCTCAAAGAAACCGCCGGATTGGGCGTCGCAACGCAGCACATCGTCCGACGCGCCCATGAAAGAGAACCGGCTTTGCGGCGTAACCAGCGAGCTGTCGAGCCAGAACGCGTGTGGCCGATGCGAAAAGAGGCGCCGAAATAAGGTCTCCGCGGAGACCGTGAGCTTGTGCTGCCGCACCTGCATCTCAACACGGGTGGCCGCGGCGGGCCGGGACCTCACGACGTGTTGGCACGGCCGACCCGGCACCTTGAGGAAATTGCGGAGAATCGCTACGCCGTGTTCGGTGCAAATCGATTCGGGATGGAACTGCACACCCCAGATCGGCCGCTCGACGTGCCGCAGTCCCATGATAAGGCCGTCGCTCGTCCAGGCGATCTTGCGCAAACACGCGGGCAGTGGCTCGTCCACCAGCAGCGAGTGATAGCGGATCGCTGTGAACGGATTTGGTACGCCGGCGAACAATTCATCGCCGTCATGGAAAACCTCCGCCGCGCGGCCATGCACCGGCTCGGCCGCTCGAACCACGCTCCCTCCGAAATGTTGCGCAATGCCCTGGTGGCCCAGGCAGACGCCTAACAGCGGAACAGTGGCATCGGCAATCAGCCGCGCCGAAATACCGAAATCACGCGGATTCTCCGGGCTGCCCGGCCCGGGAGAAAGATGACGCTGTCAAAGTTGAGCCGCCGGACGTCGTCCCAGCTCAGTTCGTCGTTCCGTACAACGATGGGCGCACACCCGGTGATTTCCGCCACCGCGTGCACCAGGTTGTATGTGAAGGAATCGTAGTTATCGACAATCAGCGCAGGCATGCCGCTGTTTTCATGATACCGGCGGCGCGGCTATCAGGATCCGGCGAGAAACGGGAGTTCCAGCAGCGAACGGATTTGATAATCGGGACGGCCGGGCAACCGCTCCGCACGCTGGCCGTAGCGATTGCACCAGACCACCCGCATGCCGAAAGCGGACGCCGCCCAGGCATCCCACGCGTTGGAAGATTGAAACCAGATGCGTTGAGCTTCGACTCCCAAGCGGTCAACCGCAAGCTGGTAGACCTTGGGGTGCGGTTTGTAAACGCCAACCTCTTCGACGGACAGCACCGCATCCAAGAAAGGTGCAATGCGCGCGTTGGAGACCGCGGCTGCCAGCATCTCCGGCGAGCCGTTGGACAAAATCGCTGTCTGAATACCCTGTCCCTTAAGGCGCTGCAGGACTTCGGGTACTTCGGGAAAAGCGTCCAGTGTCCGGTACGACTCCATTAATCTGTCGCGAAGGCCGCGATCGCTGTGCCCCAGAGATTCCAGCGCGAAGTCCAAGGCGTCGCCGGTGACATGCCAGAAATCGGCATGCCTGCCTTGAGCCGCGCGAAGCCAGGTGTACTGAAGCTGCTTTTCCCGCCAAAGGGTACTCAGCCGTTCCGCGGAAGCTCCCAAATCCGCTTGGCATCGCGCCGCCGCGGATGCGTAATCGAAGAGCGTGCCATAAGCGTCAAACACGCAGGCTGCCGGAATATCCGGTGGAGCGGCTTGCATAAATTTAATTGTAGTTGCCGCTAGCGGCGGATAACCGGTCGACGAGCCAGAACTGGTACGGCTCCGGGTTGGCGGGATTCCGGAGTTGAACGAACGGCTAGCGTGTACCCGACGCTTTCCTTGGGTGTGTCGTAAATGCCGAAATCGCAACTGAATACGGTCCAGGCTCGTGACATTTCGGCGGCATCGCTGGTGGACGTCCAATAGTATTGGAACGAGACGAAGTGGGTGAAGATCGCGGACTGGAAAACCGTGAAGTCGCGATTGAGGTAGGTGTGATTGAAAAAGTCAGCGTGATTGTTTTCCATCCGGTCGGCAAGGCTCTGCATCTCGTTCCGTGTGGGCATGCGCCAATTGCCGGCCTTGGAGCCGTCGGCCAGTCCACATTGACCGCTGGAGAGTGCTCGGATGGCAGCCATGGCCCCCATCCAGGTTTCATGCACGCAATCGGCTTGCTTCAACCAGACCAGGCCGGTGACGGTGTCTGCCACCGTGCCGTCACCTTTGTCCACCCAGCGGGGAAACGTCAGCGGTACGCCGCTCTGGATGCTTCCATCGTCTCCGGAGGCAAACGTGACGTACTGCCCTGTCGATTGCAGCCTGGTGGCGCCTGCTCCACTGCCCTTGACCGCCCAAACCTCGTTGTAGGCGGTGGCCTTGTTGTTGGCGGCCGAGTCATTCATGTAACGTCCATCGCTCAAGCGGATCGCCCAAGCATTCGGAGAACCGGCCTCGCCGCCGAAGTAGCTGGTGGACGACCAATAGATTGCGTTCGAAACGTTGATAAATGGGTTGCCCGGCGTGAGGGCGGGATCGCTCGCCGCGGTATCCACCAGGCTTTCCAGCTCGTTGATATTCGGAAGGCGCCAATCTCCCGCAACGGACCCGTCCGAAAGGCCGCACGCGCCGCTGGCTAGGGTGTTCACGTGCTCCAAAGCGCGGGCCCACGTCGCGGGGCTGAAGCAGTTCGCGTTCTTCAGCCAGATCAGACCGGTGTTGCTGTCAATGACCGTACCATCTTGATTGTCGGTGAAGCGGCTTTGCGGGCCGGCCCCTCTCGGCCGCATCGTATCCGCCTGCGCGAGGCTGACCAGAGGGTTACTGCCGTCGTACGCGGTGAAATTCGCTCCCGTCAGGGGTGGCCCTGGGACGCCTCGATCCGCGAGATTCGGCAAGGCGACATAGTGGATGACCGTCAGATAAATCGCAATGTCGGTCACTCCGTTGCCGACGAAATCGCCCGTGTGATCGGCTCTTGTTATCGTGGCGCCGGCAGCGACGGAAGGATAGAATCCATATCCCGGCTTGATCGCCCAGATATGGTAATCCGCAGCCGCTGTTCCCGTGGTGTTCAGCCAAGCCGGCAGCTGCAAATTGTAGTTGCCGTTTTCATCGGTTGTCGTTACCTGAGTGATGGAACTGGTGTTGGTGTTGTAAGCCGTCACGCTGACACCCGCCAGGGGCGCTCCTTGAAACGTGACGGTGCCCGAAACCAGGTTGTTGGGCCATTGATCGGTGCTTGCGACGGCTGACGTCGCGAGGCAAATCAGAACGAGGAGGTATCGAGTAGTTGTCACGAGGCCTGCGGCCCGGCACAGAGAGCGCGCTCAACTGCCTTATCGACAAAACGGAGTGAACTTTCAGCGAGATTTTCGCTGCCGCTGGGCGAACACCTGGTCGCCGTGGCGCAATCGGCCTTAGGTCAATGACTTAGCGGGGATGGTGATTGGTACACGATTTGACCGCCGACGATTGTTTCGAGCACCTGCGTTTTCGCGATCTCCTCCGCCGGGACCTTGAGCGGGTTGCGGTCCAGCACAATGAGATCCGCGAACTTGCCAACCTCGAGCGAGCCCGTAGCCTGATCTTCATGCAGTTCGTAGGCTGCGTTGATCGTCGCGGCGCGCAGCACGTCTTCGCGGGAAAGGCCTGGATCCTCGCCCAGGCGGCCCCGGTACTCTGGAGGCGCATCGGGAGCATTGGTGCGGGTCACTCCCACTTTGAGGGCAAACCATTCATCCAGCTTATCCACTGGCCAATCGCTGCCGAAGGCAATCCGCGCGCCGGCGGCCTTCAGTAATCCGGCCGGCTCGAGAATCTTCATGCGCGCGGGACCGAAGTAGTTCTTGAGACCGAGCGTGTCACCGGCGGGCTTCTCCCACTGCATAGACAGCACGGGAATCGCGTTCAACTGCTTGAAGCGCGGGAAGTCCTGAGGGTCGACAATCTCGTCATGCGCGATGGCCGGCCGGATATCGGCGTTCGGAAGCGCCTTCCGCAGCGCCGCGATGCCGTCGAGCCCGGCGTGGACCGCGCCATCGCCGTCAGCGTGCATGTGCGGGTCGATGCCGGCGCGGCCCAGGCCTACGAGAATCTTCGCTAGTGCGTCAGCGGGAAAGTAGACGGCGGGCCCGCGCGAGGGACCAGGCACCCAGTCCGGCTTGGATGCCGTCCCCGAATTGACCAAATAAGGTTGTCGCATTGCGCCGGTGAATGCGGGCGCTGCAATCACTCCGTCGAGAAACAACTTCGCGTTTCGGACTGTGATCCCGGGGGCGCGCGCGATCTTGCCTTCGTCGTAGCGTTTCGCCAAGGCGATAACCCGCGCCAACGCACCGGCCGGGTCGCCGGCTTCAGACGGTGGAATTAGCGGCGCAAAGTGCGCGCGCGCGGTCAGCTTGCCGGCCTGGCGTACCGCGGCGAATGCAGCGATGTCCTCTGGCGGAGCCACGGCATCCAGGAAACTCGTCACGCCCTGGCGGTTCATGGCATTGAGCGCGGCCTCCGCTCCGGCTATGTCGTCCGCAGCCGTCGGTTTCGGCAGAAGGGTAGAGAAAACGTTGAACGCCGCATCTTCCAGCAGACCTGTAGGCTCCCCGCTGGCATCCCGCCAAATCTTACCGCCAACAGGGTCCGGTGTCTTGGCTGTGAGCTTGGCCAGTTCCAGAGCGCGCGTGTTTGCCAGCACCGTATGTCCGAAAGAAGAGCGGACGATAATCGGGCGCTTGGTCTTCAGCACATCCAGCGTTGCCCTGCTCGTCTTGACTCCCGGCGGACGCATGCTCTCCTGGAACCAATTCACCACCTCGAGCCAGGCATTCGGATCCTTTGTAGTCTCCCGATCCAGACATGTCTGTACACGTTGCTGCAGCTCGGCCACGGTCAGCGACTCATAGTTGAGATTGCACTTCAAGAGCTCCAACCCGGCTTCGAGCGGATGCATGTGGCCGTCGATCAGGCCAGGCATCAGGAACCGCCCCTTCAGGTCGACCGTCAGGGTCGCCGGGCCGGCAAACTGCGCCACTCCCTGATTTCCGCCAACGTAAATGATGCGTCCGCCGCGTATCGCGAGCGCTTCAGCGATCCGATTCTGGGCGTCCGCCGTGAAGATGACGCCATTGCGGTAAACGCGGTCGGCAGGGCCGTTGGTTGAGACCTGTGCTCCCGCGGCCATGGCGAGAAGAAGATAGATCGGAAGGAAAGGCGCACGGCCTTTACGAAAGCTCATTGTCATTTTCGATTTCCTATCGTTGCCGCCAGCCAATCGGATAGCGGCGCAGCGTCGCCCAGAGCCTGGAGCCGCTCTTGTAGCGCCTCATGATTGCCCCAAACGACGTCCGGCAGTTGCCCGGCCATCGCCTCGATCCGGGAGCAGCCAAGCACAGATTGCCGTTCCGCGTAGAATCCGTAAGCACGGCAGGCAACCGGCCGCGCCTCATAAACCAGACACGCTCCGGAATCCACATCCAGCAGGGGACAAATGACAGGCCGAGATTGAGATGCGGAGACCTGAATGCGGCCCAGAGCCAGAGCGGCGATTTCAGGAGGCAACGCGTCGAGCGCCGCGGCAATCCACCGCCATTCCTGATGAGACACTCGCGGTACGGACGCCAGCCGCCTGCAACACTCATCGCACCCCTTGCGGCACGGCCACTGCGAATGCTGTGAAGTGATCTGCTCTGCGCGCAGCCGGACCGCTTCGTGAATCTGGTGCAGCGCAGGCACCGGACTCACGACTATATTCCCGCCTGCTTCACGTAGCTGGCCACCTGCTCCATGGTCGCAAACCAAACGCCCGGCTTGGAACGAATGTACTCGACCAGCCGATCGAGCTGAACGATGCGAGACCGGCGCCCACCCACGTGCGGGTGCTGGGTGAGAATGAACAGCGTCCGTTCTTCGTAGGCGAGGTCGAATTCCGCTTTGTAGATTTGAAAAACTGCGTCGGGCGAAGGGAGCGCGCCGTTCGCCGTCTCGCCGTAGTAAGGATAGTCGTTGTCGATCTCGCTGATGGGCAGTTCGATCACTCCGCTCGGCTGCCCCCTGGAAACAATCTCGTACGGCTCATCGGCGGCCAGCAAACTGCTGTCGTATAGGAAGCCCGATTGCCGAATCAGATCGAAGGTGTGAGGGCTGAAGCCGGAGCCGGGAGCGCGCACGCCGACCGGCCGCTTTCCCGTCGCCTTGGTCAAATATTCGATGGATCGCGTCAGTATCCGCCGCTCCTCGGCTGCATCCGCGATATCCGGCCAGAACTCGTGGATCCAGCCATGGACGCCGATTTCATGACGGCGCCGCTCAAGGATCGCTGGCGCGATCTCGGGATGAAGCATCAGAGTCATCGCAGGGATGAAAAACGTCGCGGGAACGCCGTGCCGGTCCAAGAGATTCAGGATGCGCGGCAATCCGGTGGTTGCTCCATATTCTCCTACTGACACCGGAACCGGAAGAGGATTCCCCCTTTGCAGTAGTTCGTTGTCGACGTCGAATGTCAGGCAGACCGCAACTCGAGCGCCGTTTGGCCAGGCTTTTGGCGTCAGCTTCTTTCCGACCCGGGTATTCCCCACGGCGCCGCGAATTTGATCTTCGGTGGAGGCAGTTGTGATGGGCGCGACCCTGGCCGGCTGCTGGGCCGCCGTCGTTTGCACCAGGCAGGGCGCCAGAAGCAGCGCAGCCAGCAGCGAGGCAGCAAACGAAGTGAGCCCGACACGAGAAACCAATGCGTGGCTTTTCATTGGACCAATTGTACGTCAGGCCCCGAGCGGCGTTCTTAGGCGAATCCGCTGCAGCTAGTGCGGAATCCGAATCCCTGGTAACAACGGCCCTTAGCCCGTTCGGCGTGCGCACGTCCGCCAGGCTCCAGCAGGGCCAATGTTGACGGGCTGTCCCTTGATAGACTCTATTTGACAATCCGGGCGGATTGGCCATTGCCCGCTGGAGGAATCGCCGAAATGAGCACGGTGCCGGCCGTCGAGATCCGTGACGTGACCAAGACATTTGAGAACGTCACGGCCGTGGACGGGCTCTCGCTGGATGTTCCTCAGGGCGCGGTTTATGGATTTATCGGACCGAACGGCTCTGGTAAATCCACCACCATGCGGATGATTGTCAACATCATTCATCCGGATTCCGGTACGATTCGGGTGTTCGGAGAGCAGCGCTCGGGGACCCGCTCGAGTCACATCGGATATCTTCCCGAAGAGCGCGGCGTTTACCGCAAGATGCGCGTGCGTTCGCTGCTTGAATTTTATGGGGAGCTGCGCGGCGGGCGAAACGTAACGGCGGAAGTAAATTCCTGGCTCGAACGCCTGGGCCTGTCTGATCGTGCCGAGGATAAAGCGGAGACGCTCAGCAAGGGCATGAGCCAGAAGGTTCAATTCATCGCCACGGTAGTTCCCGAGCCCAGGCTGCTGATCCTGGACGAGCCGTTCACGGGTCTCGATCCGGTGAGTGCCGATTCGATTCGCGGCGCGATTCTTGAAATGCGTTCGCGCGGCTGCACTATTATTTTGAGCACGCACGATATGGGAGTCGCCGAGAGCCTCTGCGACTCGATTTTCATGATCTTTCGCGGAAAGAAAGTTCTGGATGGAACGCTCGAGTCCATTCAGTCGAGCTATGGCTCCGATACGATCCGCGTCGAGGTGGAAGGCCGTGGCGATGTGTTGCGCAACCTTCCGGGGATTGAGGTCATCAAGGATTTGGGCCAGATACAAGAGCTGCGCATGTCCGCCGGGTGCGATCCGCAGCGCGTTCTGGAAGCGTTGATCGCGCGAACTAGAGTGATCTCATTTTCCGTGGTGAAGCCGTCGTTGCACGACATCTTTGTGCGGATCGCCGGGCCACAGCCGGAGGAGGCGCTGGTTTGAACCGGATCTTGCTGATTGCCAAGCGCGATTATTTGCAGACCGTCCAGAGCAAGGCCTATGTGGTCGGACTGGTGCTTCTGCCGCTGCTGTTCAGCGGCGGATTCCTGGCCATGGCGCTGGCGAACAAAACGGACGTCAAACAGCAGCGCGTCGCCGTGATCGACCACACCGGTTTGGCGGGAGCGGCCGTGATCCAGGCTTGCGAGACAGCGGCCCGAATCGTGAATCGAAACACTCCCGCGGCGCTTGCGTCTGCCCCGCGCTACCGGTTCGAGGAGGTGAAGCCCGAGCCCGACGAAACGGCGCAACTGGTGTCGTTATCGGATCAGATTCGCCGGGGTGAGCTGTCCCTGGTGGTGGATATCGCCCCCGAGGCCCTCCGGCCGTCCGCGGATCCGAAGGAGCCGGCGGTCCGCTATTACTCCAATTCCGGCGGCGTCGTGGATCCGTTGAGCCTATGGCTGCCCAGCGCGATCAACGCGGGATTGCGACATGTGCGCCTTTTGCAATTAGGCCTGGACCCCGCACGTGTAGCGGACGTGATGCGAGAGGCGAACGTCGTGTCGATGAGCCCGGTCGGCAGAAATCCGTCTACTGGAGCGGTCACAGGCGGGGAAAAGAAGAACTCCCAAAGCGGATTTGTAGCAGTTTTCCTGGTTTTCCTGCTGGTCATGATCGGAACGTTCGGCTCGGCGTCCAATTTGGGCACGGTGGCGCAGGACAAAACGCAGCGCGTGTTCGAAATGTTGCTGACGTCGGCTTCACCCTGGGAGTTAATGGCGGGCAAAGTGGCGGCGGCTGTGGCCGCGTGCCTCACCAGCTCGACACTCTACATCCTGGCCGGCCTTGCGGCGATGGCGGGAATGGCATTGATCGGTATCGCTCCGATTCACTTGATTCCCTGGTTTTTCGTCTATCTTGTTGCCGATGCGATGCTGCTCTCCGCTTTGGCGGTGGCGCTCGGCTCGGCGTGTGCGAATCCGCAGGACGCACAGCAGCTGGCCTTTCTGTTGATCCTGCCTCTCATTGTTCCCATGTTTCTTTTGGCGCCGGTGATGCAGCAACCGAACGGGACACTCGCAGTCGTGACCTCATTCCTGCCACCCTTTACGCCCGTGTTGATGCTGCTGCGGCAGGCGGCGCCGGCCGGCGTTCCCGCCTGGGAGCCTTGGGTCGGCCTAGTCGGCATCGCCGCTTATGGTCTCGCGGTGATTTGGGCGGCGGCGCGCATATTCCGCATGGGCATCCTGTCGCAAGGAAAAACTCCCAAGATCACGGAACTGGCGCAGTGGGTGCTGCGCGATTAGCCTACTTGCAGCGGTCCGCCGGGGCGCGCCTGTCGCGATATCGAAGGTGGCAGTGCTGGCAGGCCAACGTCATGACGTCGGAGACGTCGCTCATCTTGTCCTGGCTTTTGGTTTGAGCCGCGGCGTAGGCTTGCATGCCCGCGTCGCGCAGCTCTTGCACGAACTTGGCCCAATCGGGATTCTGCAGCGGCACATCCAGACCGTTGGCGCACTTGCGTCCGGGCAGTTCGAGCAACGTGGCGACTTCAGCGATCGCCAGCGCGTTGTTCTCCACCGCCTGCCACTTTCCATAGGAACTTTGCAGCGGGTCGGTGGCCATGCTGGGGTCTTTGGCGCGCGGCACGTCCGCCGGATTCACGTCCTGCGGCGCGAAGACGACGTTGGATTCAGGATAAAGCGTCCCCCGCATCAGTTGAGCGAGGTTGGCTTGCACCTTTGGCGCGGACGCCGTCGCGGTGGCGGCGCGCTCTGGCGATTGAGCCTGGGCGCGCTCCATAACGGAAGTCGATATCGCGCTACAGACGAGCAGCGCCCAGACTGCTTTGGTCATTCGTGGTCTCCCTATTAGTGTCGAATCTGGGAGGAGATATCCTTGGTCTCGTAGACTTCGCAGTTACCCCGCTCCGGCAGAAGTTCAGCGTCCGGAAAATTGCCGAGCGACAGCGTTCGCGGAGTCATCACCCAGGGCTGCAAAAGCACTTCGGGATCTTCGACGGTGACTTCGTAATTGATCTGATTGCCGTGACGGGTGAGCTTCTCGATCACGTGCATCTGATCGGAATGGAAGTAACCGCCGCGCCCCAGCCACGTGCTATCGACGAACGAAATGGAGTCGAGCACCAGCGTGTCGCCTTCCCACTTGCCTACGGTGTAGCCCATGTAGAAGCTCTCGATGGCCTGCTTCGGATCGTGCTTACGGCCATCGGTCGGGATGATGCGATATTCGCCGTATCCGCCGCCGCCGTCGACATACCGAGTGTAGAAGATGATGATGTCGGTCGGCGTTTGGACGATGCGGTGCGGCGGGCCCTCGCGGGGAATCCCCAGCGGCTGGCAGGTCATGACTGGATCGTCCTTGTTGGTCCACATGTCGAGGTTCTGGACCTTGTCCCAGAACTCGGGCTTATACAGCGGACGATTCGGTCCGAAGCGGGAAGGCGATTCAAACTCAAAATCCATGGTTTGATTGAGCGCCCGCGAACAGCCGTCCTGCTGGGTGGGATCGCAGCGGCGATTGCCGTAACGCCAGTTCATGCCGGAGAAGTTCCAAACGCCGGTCATGTCCGGGTGCCCGTCGGGCGTCCGCGGTGTTGGCGCGTCCGCGGTTTCCTCGGTCTTCGTAAAGCTGAATGTCGGTCCGTGCCACACCGGCGCAGGCCATGCAGCCGCGTGCATCGCCGCCTTCACACTGGCCGGCACAGGCATCGCGACGTAAACGCTGCCCGTTTCGGTCTGGACCGTGGTCAGGTCGCGAACGACGGCGCCGTTGTGACTTTCTGAGATCTTACCCGCGTACAGCGCGTCGACCTTGTTCAGCGGGTTGTTCCAATCCTGATAGTCGCCGTAGCTGAACTCGACGGTCTTCGAACCATGCTTCACCACCACGCGCTCCGCCATGTACTTGGCATTCAGCGTTGCCGTAGCGACGGCGCCGGGGACGCCCGGAATCGGGTAGGTCACCACCGCCTTACCGTCTTCCCACGCCACGGACGTTTCGCCGGTCTTCATCACGCCGTCCTTGACGAGCGTGCCGGGGTTGGCGCCCAGCAATGCGCCCGGAGCGGCCCCAGCGATCGCGGCCTTGGCCGCACCCTGAGGACTGGCGTACAAGCGGATCAGCCGCTCTTCGACGGCATCCGGCATGGGCGTAGCGTGCCCTTTACCCGGAATGAGCTCCGCGCCGGGGTTGTCTTCGTTCCAGGCGTAATAGCCGTTGAGCACCTCGACGTTCGAATACGTTTGCCCGTTCGACCGGGTGCACGTGTACTGAACCCGCTGACCCGGGATCTGGTAATTGGTGCTGACTCGATATTTGGTGAGTGTGCAAGGCTGCCCGTCCACCTGGATCGTGCCCTTGCCCTGGTATTCCAGCGACGTGATCAACTCGTGCTCATCGACGCCCCGGAGCATGCCCATGTACCAGGTCCAATTGAAAAGCACCGACCGCAAGTCCTTGGCGTCCTTCGCCGGCCGGTAGGGAGGAGGGGGATCCGGGAACCCGAACTGCGCTTGCGCAGCAACCGGCACCAGCGCACCGATGGCAAGAGCGGCCGCAGTGGCAAGCCGCGCCCACACGATCCTTCGTTGAAGAGCCATGGCAGTCCCCCTCGGGTGCTTTATTCGTTGCCCTGACCAGCGGCGATCTGGACTACGCGCCCATCCGGCATGACCACCGTCTTGAGGAAGCCCAGCGGGCTGCCGTCCTTGGCGGGAAGGAACTTCACCTTGATCTGGTCGCCGGGATGGAGGGCGTTCGGTCCGGTTTTGCCAATGCCTCTCTGGGCGAGGGCCGTGGCGGAGCCGAGGGTCAACACCCACTCGGTGGTCGAGCCATCCGCGTTTTTGACGGCTACCGTCAGCGAGCCGTGGGGGTTAGAAAACTTGATGGCCGTAACCGTTCCCGACAGCTCCTTATCGTTCTTCATGTCGTAAACGCCCGCGAGCGAGTGATGAGCCAACAATGTGCTGCTGGCGGCCATCAACAAACCGAATAATGTCAGACATGCTAGAGTTCGCTGAATCATATACTTCTCCTCAAAAATTGTGATCGGCACCGGATGCCATCACGTAGTGATCGCTAAGTATATCATCGCAAAGACGAATGGCGGGCGATGCTGGTTACTTCACATGTGTGATATCCGAGTGCCCGGTTGCCGTCTGAGGCGCTTTGGTCGTGGCGGGTTCGTAGTACGCGATCAGGCGACCGCAAACGGGTATGCTCACCCACAAGATCAACGAAAGTACGGCAGCGGCTTTGGCGCGCGTTGGCAGCACGGCAGGTTTGTCTAATTCATCCGGGTGGTCGTACACGGTGGGCTTGAACACGATCGCGTGTACTCCGACCAACGCTAAGAGCGTCATCTTGGTCCAGAAGTACGGATTCTGGTAATACATCGTTGCTTCCGAACCAGCCAGCAGGAGCCCGCAAGTGACGATCACCACGAAGCCGATGCGCTTGAAAGGGCGCAGACCGCCCACCACCTCTGCAACCGTCTTGTCCTTCAAGCCCACGCCGAGCAACCGCAGGTCCGTCATCAGGATCATGCCGCCAAACACGGCGATACAGACCAGGTGCGTGCTCAGGATGATCGGATACACCCACGGCGTCTCGCGGACGTAGGTCAGCAGACCCGCGTTCTCGATCGAATCGCAGATGGAATAGAGCGACAAGCCAGCCCTCCAAAGAACACACTAGACTAACATCAACGAAACGAAGACACCGCCCGCGACCACCGAAATCCACAACAGTACCGATAGAGCGCCCACGATGGCTCCCACCGCCTTGGACGATCCCGCCATGGCTATCCGTTGATGCACCGTGTAGTTGTAAAGGATGGCTACCAGCAACGTCGCAGCCTTAAACCGGAACCATCGGTCGAACAGATACATTCGAGGGTCTGAAGCAAAGAGAGCCATCCCCGCGAGCACGGTCACGCACAAGCCAACCAGCGTGTACACCCAGGTGTCTCGCACCAGTTCGGCGGCAGTACGGCGCTGAAACGCAAGCCCGAGCAACCGCAGATCGACCATCATGATCGAGCCGATGGCCACCGCGAAAAATACGATATGAAAACACTCCGCGAGAGGAAACGCCCACTCCGTATTGTTCAAGATATCGCCCAGTGGGTTTGCTTGCAAAAAGGCGAGGAGAATCATTTCTGTCGGGATTTCATTGTCCTGGCGCGTGATTCGCTATCCGGAGTCGCAGCCTACTTGACGTAAGCCAGCAACCGGCCGGCGAGAATCGCGCCCCACCAGCAGGCGAGCGACCCCCAGGCCAGCATCTTTGCAGTGCTGGATACCGGCGCCTGATCGAGCTGCGGATCGTCGAAAACCTGCCGGCGCATTCGTACGAGGAGGTATATCCCCACAAACACGCACGCCATCTTGATGTAGAAGTCCGGCGTGGTGAGCTTGGTTGTGGCGTCGGCAACCAGCATCATGGTCCCGGTCACCGCATTGAGCCAGAACGCGGCCCACATATAGGGGAACACGCGGACGAAGGGCTTCATCGGCACGGCCGGCCAGAAGCCCAAGATCATAAAACTGAGCATGGAGCTGCCCCCGGCCACGATTCCCATCCCAATCGTGTGGAGAACGAGAATCGTGGGGAAGGCCCAAATGGTGGGGGCGTCTTTCACCCATTGGCTGAAAGCCATGCTTTCGAGGAACTCAAGAAACTGGTGCATGTATGATTCCTTAGGTTATTGTTCGCGGCGCTCCCGGCGCGCCGTCCTCCTATCCAGCAAATAACCGGCGACCCCGATCAAGGCCGTGATGATGACCACCCACAATACGGTACCGACAACCAAGCTCATCGTTATTCTCCTGATTCCCGGCCCGTTAGAACGAGTTGCCGATAAACGGCAACATGCTCCCGAAGTACAGCACACCGAGCCACAGGGCCATGGCCGACGCGGCGGCGATTTTGGCCGTCAGCGGAGCGTCTTCCTTGGGCCCGAGCGACCACGGTTCGTCGAGAATCGTAAAGTACACCGCGTTCAGCGCGGCCAGCATCGCCAGCCCGATTTTCCAGTAGAAGGCAGTATTGTGTATGTACTGGCCGGGGATTCCCACGAAGAACAGCATACCGGTGCCGATATTCACGCCAAATCCAATCGCAGCCCAGGGCAAAAGGCGATGCAGGGATTGGAAGGAGACGCCCCGCACCACTCCCAGAACCCGCAGATCCACTAAAAGCACCACGCCCAACAAAAGGCTCAGGCCGACGAAATGCAGGGTTTCGCAGGTGGGCCACATCCAGGGGGTGTCGGTAACGAACGCGCCCACGCTGCGCGCCAGGCCTTGCGGTTCGTCAGTTGCCTCCGCGGCAGATGCGGGCGCCTTCTGGCTTGACCGGATCTCTTCGTGCCGAATCTCGCCGCCCATATTGGAGGCTCGGGCCATCAAGCCGAAGCTCACCAGCGTCAGAATCAGGATCACCGTCAGATTCCAGTTCGGCACTCGCGCGAGGCGGCGGAACTGCCACAATCCCAGCCACGCAAACGCTCCCGTTGCCAGCATGAATGCCATGCCCACCAGGGCCGCTCCCTCGTGTGCTTCTATCAAAGCTTTCGATACGCCTGGCAGCGATTTGATGGCATCCTGCGCGCCATTTCCGCTCATATAGGTCGGGATCGCGAGGAGAGCGATTCCCAGCAGGATAACCAGGCTGGCACGCTTCAGATCATCGCTCTTCATGAGGAGTGACATCACAAACAAACCGCCGCCGATGATGGTGCCGATGGTAGGAAAATGATTCAGCAAAAGATGGATGTGTGTTAAGTCCATATTGATCTTTAGGCCGGCCGCTTGGCGTCCTGTTCAGACCCTACAGAGAATGAACGCCGCATCGCCGCTCGATTACTATAACACCTGGGCTTTTAAAATAGGCGCAAGAGGTGACATTTGCTATCCGACCAGCACTTCACCGGTGTGCCGCGTATCGTAACCGGCGAGCACCTCCAGCTTGCGGCGGATGGCCGCGCGGTTCAGCACGTCGAGCAGCGCCTCCACCGCGGGCAAATGCGAGGACTGGCGGCGCAGCACGAGATCGTAGCGTTCGGTGGCCAGCGGCGTGAACGTCAGGCCAAACGCACGAGCCGCCGATCGCGTGGCGATGCAGCAGTCCGCCTCGCCCAGGCTGACGGCGAGAGCGGCGGGCAGGTGGCCATAGGCGACGCGATCATACCCGCTGACGCGGTCTGAGTCGATTCCCGCGGCGCGCAGCTCACGGTCGAGTAGCTCGCGGCTGCCCGCGCCTTTTTCGCGATTGACGATCCGCACATCCTTGCGCGCCAGATCCGCGACTGCGCGGATGTTCTTCGGATTTCCAGCCGCGGTCACCAGCCCTTGCTCCCAGACCGCGAACGTTACCACCTTCACCGCGCCGTGCGGAAACATCTTCTGCACCGCCGGCAGGTTGTATTCGCCGCTCGAGTCGCGCAGATGCGAGCCCGCCACGTGCACCATGCCTTCTTTCAACCACTCCAGCGCTTGATGGCTCGAGGATGGCGCCACGACTAAATCCACATCATTGAACCGCCCCAGATGCTGTGCCAGCACTGATATTCCCGGGTCGCATCCGGCCACGAGCAGGCGCTTGCCTTCGTCCAACTCTTCCTGGAACACGTGCACCTGCGCGTGATGGCTGCGCGCCGAGCCTTCCACGATGACGCCATCGGCCATCGGTAGCACCGGCTGCGGGATCGCGGGAACGCCCACGGTCCGCTTGCCGACGCGGCAGAGTTGCACCGGCTGTCCTTTGCGAGCGCCGGCTTGCGCGGCCAGCAAATCCACCGTAACCGGGGGCTGCGCGGCCGGCGCCTCAGATTCCAGCTCGAACAAATCCTCGACGCGGACTTCCAGAATCTTCGCCAGTTGCAGCGCCAGCGTCGTGTTGGGGACGTATTCACCGGCCTCGATGGCGTAAATCGTCTGACGGCTCACGCCGGCCTGTCGCGCCAGCTCCGACGCGGAGATACCGCGCTGCTGGCGCATCTGGTTCAAGTGAGTTCGTGTCTCCATGTGCTGTTCCGATTAGAGCCGCGCGGGCGCGGGAACGCAAGTTACTTGCGCAGCTTCGCGACGGAACGCTGCGTCAACATGCGGACCGATCGCGCGCCTTTCTTGAGCAAACCTGCCGAAAACACGGAAGCCACAAGCCAGCCGGCCAATCGCATCGGTCTCATTGTAGTATATACAAGACAGAGTCTCTGATTCGATACAGATGCGGCGTACATCCATTTTCGTGCTCCTGTGGTCCCTAGCGTTGACCTCCTGCAGCGAGGCGCCCCGCGTCGTTTCAGCGCGATCGGAGATCACCGTGGCCGCCGCCGCCAACCTCATGGACGTTTGCGGCGAGCTGGGACCGAAGTTCGAAGCACAGACCGGTATTCATCCGGTATTCAGTTTCGGCTCGACGGCGCAACTCACGCAGCAGCTCGAAAACTCCGCGCCGTTCGACGTCTTCGCCGCCGCCGACTCCCAACACGTGGCGAAACTCGAAAAAGAAGGCTTGCTCGCACCCGCGAGTCGCGCGGTTTATTCGTATGGCGTTCTCGCGATCTGGGTCCCGCCTTCCAGCAAGGCGCAGGTAAGCCGCCTAGAGGATCTGGCGTCGCCGGACGTGCGGGTCATCGCCTTGGCGAATCCGGCGCTTGCACCCTACGGAACAGCCGCTCAAACGCTGCTGGAAAAACAGCCTGAATGGAAGCGCATCCAGCCCAAGATTGTTTATGCCGAAAACATCAGCATGGCCAAACAATTCGGTACATCCGGCAACGCCGACGTCGTTTTCACCGCATATTCACTGGTTCTGCACGAACGCGGCAAGGTGATTCCGCTGACCGGCGCCGGCCTCGAGCAGGAGATGGGGATTGTCGCGAAGTCACCGCGCCGCGAGGAGGCGCGCCAATTCGAGGATTTCCTTTTGCACGGAGCCGGCCGCGAAATTCTTAGCCGCTTCGGCTACCACGTCGCCCCAGCAACGCGTTCGCGATAACCGCCTGGCCGAGCGCGATGCCTCCATCGTTCGGCGGAACCTTGGCGTGCAGGAACACCTCGAATCCCTGGGCGCGCAGGCCCGCCACGGCGCGTTCCACCAGATAGACATTTTGAAACGTGCCGCCGCTCAGGCACACGCGAGCGATTCCTTCGGCGGCTCGCAAGCGCCGGCACACTTCGACGATAATAGCCGCGATCGTGTTGTGAAACGCCGCCGAAATCCAGCCCGCGGGCTTTGCGGCCAGCACATCCTGTACAATCCGCTCGATCGTGGGTCGCACGTCAATCTGCCACGGCTCGCCGGATCCGATCTCGAAGGGATACGAGTCGTCCACGCCTGCCGGCGCGATCATTTCCAGTTCGATGGCCGCCTGTGCCTCGAAATTCACCTCGTCGCGCACCCCGGCGATGGAGGCGACCGCATCAAACAGCCGTCCGCAGGCCGAGGTCGGAACAGTGTTCAAGCCGCGCTCGATCATCGAGCGGACTGTCGTAATCTTGTTCGGCGCCACGCGGCTCAGCAGCGGCAGGTCGATCGTACCGAGCCGCGCACCGAACGTGTCCAGCAAATAGCTCAAAGCCGGACGCCAAGGCTCGCGCACTGCCGTATCGCCGCCCGCCAGCGCGATGTAGCGGAAATGCGCGCGCCGCTCGAAACCAGTGAAATCCGCCACCAGGAATTCCCCGCCCCAGATCTTTCCGTCGGTGCCGAAGCCGGTGCCGTCAAATGCTACTCCGACCACCTTATCCGTGATTCCGTTCTCGGCCATGCAACTCGCGATATGCGCGTGATGGTGCTGCACGCCGATCTTCTCCACGCCCGCTTGCTCCAGCGCGAGCTTGGTGCTGAGATATTGCGGATGCAGATCGTAGGCAACCGTGGTGGGCGCGATCCGGAACAGATCCTTCATGCGCTCCAGTGTTTCGCGAAAAAACACCAGGGTTTCGTAGTTTTCTAAATCGCCGATGTGCTGGCTCAAAAACGCGTGATGTTCCTTGGTGAGGCAAAAGGTGTTCTTCAGTTCGCCGCCGCAAGCGAGAATCTCGGCTACCGGAAAACTCAAGCTCACCGGATACGGTGCGTACCCGCGCGAACGCCGCAGGACCCGCTCCTGTCCCTCAAATACTCGCACCACGGAATCGTCCACGCGCGTGTGGATGTCGCGATTGTGAAACAGGAACTCATCGGCGACTCGACCCAGCCGCCCAGCAGCCTCGCGATTGCCGGTAACGATCGGTTCTTCGCTCAAGTTCCCGCTGGTCATGACCAGTGCCTGGAAAGCGCCGTCTAGAAGCAGATGATGCAGCGGCGTGTACGGCAGCATCACGCCCAGCGTGTTGTTTCCCGGAGCGAGAGCCGGCGAAACCGGAGCACCCGGTCGCCGCGCCAGAATCACGATTGGCCGGCGGACGCTCTCCAGCGCAACGCGTTCCTCGCCGGAAACGAAACACAGCCTTTCGGCCGCCGCGATGTCCGGCACCATCAGCGCGAACGGCTTGTCGCTGCGCTTCTTGCGCTCGCGCAACAGCCGAACCGCGGCGTCGTTGGCCGGATCGCACACCAGGTGGAATCCGCCCAGTCCTTTGATCGCGACGATGCGGCCCTCCCGCAGCAGCCGCTGAACGGCGCGAATCGCGCGTGTGCTGTCCCTCTCCTGATCCCACGCTCCGGACAACCACAGCGACGGCCCGCAGTCCGGGCATGCATTGGGCTGCGCATGAAAGCGGCGGTCAGCCGGATCTTCGTACTCGCGCAGGCAGCGCGCGCACATCGGGAAGCACGCCATGGTGGTCAGCGGCCGGTCGTAAGGGATAGTACGCGTAATCGTGTACCGCGGCCCGCAGTTGGTGCAATTCGTAAAGGCATAGCCAAACCGCCGATTGTCCGGCGAGCGGAAGTCTCGCATGCAGTCGTCGCAGGTGGCTACATCAGGCGAAACCGGGACCAACTGGCCCGGCTCATCCACGCTGTCGCGGATGACGAAACCCGCATACCCGGCGGGCGCCAGATTCGCAATCGAAACATCTTCGATCTGCGCCAGCGGAGGCGCCTCGCCGCGAAGAGCTTCGACGAATCTTTCCAATCCCGCCGCGTCGCCCTCCACTTCGATCAACACGCCCGCCGACGAGTTCAACACATAGCCCGCCAGATGAAGCCTCTGCGCCAGGTTATACACAAACGGCCGGAAGCCCACGCCCTGCACGATGCCGCGGACGCGGATCTCCCGGCGGCCGGCCGCAGCAGTGGGATTCGTCATCGCTAACTCTTCAACGTAGCAGGATCGTCGTCAATCACAACGCTGCTTGAATTATGTCGTTCGTTTTTTCAATGCGTTGGTCTAGAGCGATTCGGAAGCCGCCGCACCCGCCTGTTAGATTGCGGCTGCATGGACGACCTACAAACTCAATTCGATCAAGCCTACTGGGCCTCGCAGCCTCCTGAAGTACAGGCGGTCGCGGCGATTACCGACCAACAGCAGCGTGCCGCCCAGGCCGCCACGCTAGCCTCCAAAGGATTCACCATCGACGTTCCGATCATGGTCTGGAACTGGGATCCGTACTTGACCATGAACTACCGCGTCTCCTTTGGCTTCACCTGGGTGCCGTCGGCGCTTCAGCCTCAGGTGACGGTCGCACCCGGCGTTCCGCCGTTGGCCGGCCTGATCGCCTACGATCCGTCCAATCCGCCCGCCGGCTCCATCAAAGTCTCGACCAACCCGGCCGATTATCCGCCCTATGTCACGCCCGCTCCCCCCACACCGGTCCCGGCGAACAGCGATCCAGTCGGGCTCCAATCGGTCGGCAACCTGTATCTTTCGACGGTGGGCGACAACTATCCGGACGGCGCCCAATACACCGATGCCCGCGGCACCTTCGTAAAACACGTCACGATCACGCCCTTTGGCCGCACCAACTATTGGGAAAAAATCGCCTAGCTTCCGGCGCCTCGAAATCGCTTGACAAACCGCTGCGCTAAAATGGCCGGTATGCGCAGTGAATGGATTACCCCTCGCCTGAAAGATCCAATCCGGACCCAGATGCACTATGCCCGCCAGGGCGTCATCACCCAAGAGATGGAATACATCGCGCGCCGCGAGAGCGTCACGCCGGAGCTGATTCGCTCCGAAGTCGCCCGCGGCCGCATGATCATCCCGGCCAACATTCATCACTTGAGCCTGGAGCCCATGTGCATCGGCGTCGCGTCGAAGTGCAAAATCAACGCCAACATCGGCAACTCGGCCACCACGTCCAACATCGACGAAGAGGTCGACAAGCTTCACTATGCAGTCAAATACGGCGCTGATACGCTGATGGATCTCTCCACCGGCGGCGACATTCCGCGCATCCGCCAGGCGATCATCGACGCCTCGCCCATCCCGGTGGGCACCGTGCCGATCTATGAAGCGCTCAGCCGCGTGCGCCGCGTCGAAGACCTGAACATCAACGTGATGCTTGAAGTGATCGAGGAGCAGGCCGAGCAGGGCGTCGACTACATGACCATCCACGCCGGCGTGCTGGTGCAGTACGTGCCGCTCACCACCAAGCGCATCACAGGCATCGTGAGCCGCGGCGGGGCCATCTTAGCCGAATGGATGGTCAAAAATCACCGGCAGAATCTGCTGTACGAGCACTTCGACGAAATCTGCAAGATCTTCCAGAAGCACGACGTCAGCTTTTCTTTGGGCGACGGTCTGCGCCCCGGCTGCGTGGCCGACGCGAGCGATGCCGCGCAGTTTGCTGAGCTCAAAACGCTGGGCGAGCTGACCCGCAAGGCCTGGGAATACGACGTCCAGGTCATGATCGAAGGCCCCGGCCACATCCCGATGGACCAGATCCAGATGCAGGTGGAGAAGGAAGTCGAAATGTGCAACGAGGCGCCGTTCTATACGCTCGGGCCCCTGGTGACCGACTTCGCGCCCGGCTACGACCACATCACCTCCGCCATCGGCGCGGCCATGATCGGCTGGTACGGCGCGTCCATGCTGTGCTACGTGACGCCCAAGGAGCATCTGGGCCTGCCGAATCGCGAAGACGTGAAGCAAGGCATCATCGCGTACAAGATAGCCGCGCACGCCGCCGACATCGCGCGCCACCGCCCTGGCGCACGCGACCGCGACGACGAGCTTTCCCGCGCCCGCTACCGCTTCGACTGGCGCAAGCAGTTTGAGCTGTCGCTCGATCCCGAAACCGCCGAAGCCATGCACGACGAAACGCTGCCCGAGGAAGGCTTCAAGGACGCCGCGTTCTGTTCCATGTGCGGCCCGAAATTCTGTTCCATGAACCACTCGGCCAAGACCGAGCAGTTCACAGCAGAGGAAGCCGAGGCCGTGCTGGCGGCGTCGCAGCCGATCGTGACCATCAAGCAGTAGACACGCACCTCATGGCCGAAATCGAAAAAACCGACGACGAGTGGCGTAAGCAACTAACGCCCGAACAATACGCAGTGACGCGGCGCAAAGCCACGGAACCCGCATTTACCGGCCAATACCACGACCACCACGAGGAAGGCGTCTACCGCTGCGTCTGCTGCGGCAATCCGCTGTTTGACTCCGCAACCAAGTTCGAATCCGGCTCCGGCTGGCCCAGCTTCTACCAACCAGTCGCACCGGACAGCGTCGCGACCGAGACCGACTCGAGCTACGGTATGCGCCGCGTCGAGGTGCTCTGCGCCAAGTGCGACGCCCACCTGGGCCACGTCTTCCCCGACGGCCCCAATCCGACCGGCCAGCGCTACTGCATGAACTCCGCCGCGCTGAATTTCGAGAAGAAGTAGCTACCCGCCCGGCACCAGCTCCACCCGGTCCATCGCCAGAAACTCCCGAATGTGCGGATGGTCCGACTTCTCCAGTTCGCTCACGGGTCCGAAGTAAATCGCGCGGCCTTCATAGAGGAATACCACGCTGTCGGCCACCTTCCGCATCAGATCCAGATCGTGCGTCACCACGACGGCGGTCAGGTGCAGCTGGCGCTTCAGTTTCAGCATCAGGTCGCTCAACGTGTTGGACATGATCGGGTCCACCATGGTGGTCGGCTCGTCGTATAGGATGCATTCCGGCTGCGCCGCCAGCGCGCGCGCGATCGCCACCGCACGCTTGTAGCCGGTGGAAAGGTCGGCCGGATAATCGTTCTTAAACTGCAGCATGCCCACCATGGCGAGCAGCCCGTCCACCACGTCTTCCTTATTCTGCTCGTCGTAGTCTTCCCGCAGTTCCAGTGAAAACAGGATGTTCTCGCCCACGGTCAGCGAATCAAACAGCGCGCCGCTCTGGAACACCATGGTGACTTTCTTGCGGATTTCCTTCATCTCGGCCTCGGTATAGTCCGTCACGTCCTGATAGGCGACGCAGACCCGCCCCTGATCCGGCTTGAGAAAGCCCATGATGTGGCTGAGACTCACGGACTTGCCGACGCCGCTGCGTCCGATGATGGCGAGCGTTTGGCCGGCGTCGGCGTAGAAGCTAACGTCGACTAAAACCGGGTGATCGAACGTCTTATACACATGCTGGAATTCGATGTAGTGGAGCTTCTCGCTCATTGGGGCCGCTCCGCGAACTCGTCCCACTCGGCCGGCGTGTTGACATTGGTGAGGCCGGCAACGTCGACGGCCCAGGTTTCGGTCCCCAGGTCCGGCAGTAAATCTCTCATTCTAAAATGTTTCCCAGAAAACGCCTGTTCCAGCACGGCAAGCGAGCGCCGATGGTAGACGGCGCACAGCGGCTCCGGCTCGCCTGCTGGCCCGGCGGCGGCAACGCAGTTCCGGCTCGATTGGTCCGCGCGATCGAGCAGCGCGCGCAACAAATCCTCGGAAATCGCCGGCATATCGCAGGCCACCACCAGGTTCCAGTCCGTTTTGGTGATGCTCAGCGCGGTGTGGATTCCACTCAGTGGGCCGCATCCAGGGAGTCGATCGCTCACCACCGGGAAGCCGAACCGGCGGTAGAGGTCCGGCCCACCTATCACGGTTACATCCCCAGTGACGGCCAGCACCGCCCGCGCCGCGTGCTCCAGCAAGGTTGTTCCGCGATACGGCAAGAGCGCCTTGTCCCTGCCCATTCGCGTGCTTTTTCCCCCTGCGAGCACAAACCCGGAGGCTTGCATGAGAGAATAATACCATTGGCTGTTCGCATGGCTTCCTGGAAAGAAACATTTGCGGTGGAGAGGAATCCGGTTATAATCGGATAAAACAAGAGGATGCGCTTTTGTTTGGATCTTGTTCTGGGAGCGACGGTTTTGAGTTCTGCGCTGGCAGGCGGTTTACATGCCGGCGACGTGGCTGGCCCACGCGCTGAGACGGCCGTTACGCCGCGCGAGGTCTGGGTGGTGCGCGTTGACCCCCGTTCGGGAAAGCTGGTTCGGAGTATGCTGGCGCAGGCGAAACCGGTCGATAGAACCAAGACGGCTGGTACGGCGCGCGCTGGAGATGACGCAATGCGCGCACTGGCGCAGAAAACGGCCGCTGATTTCGAGGTAAACCCGCTGCTGGTGGATTCCGTGATTCAGGTGGAGAGCAATTACAATCCGTTCGCGGTTTCGGCCAAGGGGGCGCAAGGGTTGATGCAGCTCATGCCCGCCACCGCGCGGCGCTTCGGTGTCACCGATACATTTGACCCGAAACAAAATATCGAGGCTGGCGTCCGTTACTTGAAACTGTTGCAGGATACTTTCCAGGATGACCGGCTGGCCATCGCCGCCTATAATGCGGGCGAAGGAGCGGTTGAGAAGTACGGCGATGTGCCTCCTTATCCTGAAACGAAGAAATACGTGGCCAAGGTAGGCCAGAAAATCGGCCAGGCGCAGCGCGCGGGCGCGAACCGCGCGGCGAGTGGCGCTCCCGAGCTTCAGAAGGGCAACAAAGCGCAAGTGGACGAAGACCAGCCACGGCACATTCTTGCGTATGTCGATCCAGAGGGCAGGCTGCACATCGCAACCCGATAGGGGACCTGTCATCGGCCTCCCCCGACCGAGCGCCGGCTGGAAACCCGGCTACTATGGGTCCGTTCGCTGGTTGGCCGTGGCTTTGCTGTTTCTCGCGGCTGCCCGGGGTGAGCCTCACGCCGAATCGGAGGAGCCGCACCACGTGACTGCGGTCCGCTTCTGGTCGCTCGGCAAAGTAACACGCATCGCTATCGAAACGGACGGCGATTTCCACGTGCGCTCGGACCGGCTGGATAACCCGGACCGCCTTTTCTACGATCTCACCGGCACGCGCCCCGTCCTCAGCCATAAATCCATGACGGTGATCCCGGTCGGCGACAAGTTCGTCAAGCAGATCCGCGTGGCCGAACCGCAGCGTAACGTGACCCGAGTGGTTCTGGACCTGGAAGGCCCGGTGGAAGCAACCACTTCGCGTCTGGACAGCCCCGAACGCCTGATCATCGAACTGCGGGCCACCAGAGATACGCCGGCTGTCCGACCGCCCGTGGAGATTCCGGAACGCGAAAAACCGGCCTTAGACAAGACCACCCGGAAGATTCCGGCTGAACCGGCCGAGCCCCAGGAGCCGCCGGTGCCGAAGCCCGTCCAGCACCGCGAATTTTCGCCACCTCCCCCGATTCCGCTTCCCGGTACGCCATCCAAGCGGCCGCAGGAAGCCGTCCTGCAAGCGCCGCCGCTGCTGCGCTCGCGGAGTACGCCTCCTCCGTCCTCCGTAGCCGTCTTGAGTTATAGCGTCCCACCGGAGCCGTATCGCGCCAATAGCGAGACCGCGCCTGCCGTACTCGCAAAACCCGTTGCTCCCGTGATGACTTCGCCACTCTCCGCGCCGGCTTCCAAGCCGCCAGAGCCGCCCGTTCTTACCGGCTCCATTGCTTCCGGGTCAATTGGCGATGAGACCGCTTTGCCCGCCAAACGGAACTCCTCCGGCGGCCGGTCGATGATCCGCGTGCTTGGTCTGAAGGTAGGCCGCATCGTGCTCGATCCCGGCCACGGCGGGCACGACACCGGCACCATCGGGCCGGGCGGGCTGGAAGAGAAGGACCTGGTGCTGGACGTCGCCGAGCGCCTTGGTACCCTGATCGAACAGCGTATGGGCAGCGAAGTGATCTATACGCGCACCGATGATACGTTCGTTCCCTTGGAACGCCGGACGGAGATCGCCAACGAGGCCAAGGCGGATCTGTTTCTCTCCATCCACGCCAACTCTTCGCCGCTACGCTCGGCGGATGGCGTCGAAACGTATTATCTGAACTTCACCACTTCGCGAACCGCTCTGGAAGTGGCGGCGCGGGAGAATGCCGGTTCCCAGAAAAACATCTTCGAGTTGCAGGACCTCCTGCAGAAGATCGCGCTAAAGGACAAAGTAGAGGAGTCGCGCGAGTTCGCCTCGCGCATTCAGTCGGCGCTATATTCCATGTCCGCGCGGGCGAATCCGCATTCCAGGGACCGCGGCATAAAGAAGGCACCCTTCGTGGTGCTGATCGGCGCTTCGATGCCATCCGTGCTGGCCGAGATCGGATTTATCAGCAACGCGCACGACGAGAGCATCATGCGTCGCGAGGAATATCGCCAACGCATTGCCGAAGCGCTGTACAAGGGTCTGTCAAATTACGCGGGCACTCTCAGCCATTTCCAAGTGGCACAGCGGCATTAGCCGCGGTTTGTGGTGATTGGCTGTTCCTGCGGTTCCGCAGCGGGTGCCTCCGCCTCCACGCACGGGAGCAGTTCGACGCGATTGCGGCCCGCCTTCTTGGCCATGTAGAGCGCTTCGTCGGCCCTGCGAATCAGGCTTTCCGATGACCAGCTCAGCCCCGGCAGCGCGGACGTAGCGCCGAAGCTGGCTGTTAGAGAGAGCACGTGGCCGTGCACCTGCAAGCCGCGCTCGGCGATCAGCCGGCGCAAGCGGTCGGCCTGAGCGATGCAGTTGGATTCGTCGCAGCCCGGCAGGAGAATGAGGAACTCCTCGCCGCCGTACCGGCCGATGGAATCATACTGGCGGATGCCGCTTTGCATGCGGCTCGCCGCTTCGTAGAGCACTGCATCTCCGGTCACGTGGCCATAGGTATCGTTGACGTTCTTGAAGTGGTCCAGGTCCACGATGATCACGCCCACTGGGCATCGTTCGCGCTCGGCCCGGGATAGTTCACGGTCCAGAATCTCGAAAATATGCCTGCGATTCCACAGATGGGTGAGTGCGTCGCGCGTCGCCTGTTCGCGCAGCGCCTCCCGCGCAGCCAGGAGTTCGGCCTGCAGGTCCACCAGCCGCGTGCCCGCACGCAGCCGCACTTGCAGCTCGTGCTGATCGAAAGGCTTGGTGATGTAGTCGTCGGCACCGGCCTCCATCCCCTCAATGAGGTCTTCCTTCTGGCTCTTGGAAGTGAGCAACAGAGTGTAGGTGTAAGGCTCGGAGCGCCGGTCCCGGATCCGCTTGCAAACCTCCGGTCCGGTCAAGCCCGGCATCATCCAATCCAAAATGGCCAGAGCCGGAGCATCTTCCCGTTCCAGTATCCCCAAGGCTTCCGTTCCGTCGCAGGCCACAACGACTTCGTAGCCCCACTTGCGAAGCGTGGCTTCCAGCAAATGCCGCGAGACTATGCTGTCGTCTGCGATCAGGATCTTCACAGGTTCCCCGGGCCACCTAGAAATCGAGGGTCCATAACCCAAAAAGGCGCTACTGGGCCTACTTTCTCATCGGCTGGGAGGTGATGTAACGTTAGTGCCGTATTCTTGACTAGTTACCCAGAGGGCCTCCCGCTAGGACCCGCTGGATTGCCGCTTCCAGCTCCTCTTTCGAGAGGGAGGTGCTGATGAACAGCTCCTGCCGGGCCCCGGCGCTCAAGGCGATTGCCTTCCAGCCGTTGGTTGTGGGTACGGTCACCCGAATCCTGACCTCTCCTCTGGCGTCCCGCACCGGCCGGATCACTCCTGGGATCACTGCGCGGATCGCTGGATTACCCGCGATCAGGCGCTCCAGAATGTCCCGGACACCATCCAGGATGCTGTGCTCCACCTTGAGCTTGCCCTGGGCTTTCCGTAGCCTCATGGGTTCACTTAAATCGTTTCCGGTATTGGAGATCGAGGCTAAAGGCCCCGTTCTCGTCGCGCAGGGCCACTACCGACCATTTGCGGCTCAGATCCCACTCCACCCGCACGATTTGCTGATTGGCAACCGCCAGATTCGTGATGTAGGTGAGAGTCACCGAGGATGAAATGTCCTGTTCGAGGGTCAGATGCGCCTCGGGGACCGAGGTCACGTCGGTAAGCTGCGGATCAATCCGGATGTGGCTGACACCAAAGAACTTTTCCAGTCTGCCGGAGGCCGGCGAAATGGCTTGCGACAGCAGCAAGTTGCTGCCGGTGGCCAGATAGCTGGTGTTGCCTAGCGTCTGGGCCGCGCCGAGCGCACCGGTGGTGGAGGGAGCGCGACCGACTGCCAACAGGGCGATGATCTCGTTCGCCTCCAGCGGCGGGTCCGACCGGTAGGAGAAGTTCAGCTTGTTGAGCGGCCCCGTGAAGGCGATGTCGACGGTGATGCCGCGCACCTGGGTCTCGAGATCCATATCGATGATGGGTTCGATTTTCGTGGGATTGTAGAAGTTGATGACGCCCCGGTTGATCGAGTATTTGTTCCCAAAGAACTCGATCTGGCCGGAGTTGATCGTAATGTCTCCCAAGAGCGTCGGACGGTCTGGAGTGCCGCGCAACCGGAGGTTGCCGTCTGCCTGCATATTGCGGGTCAATGAGCTTTCCACTTCCAGGCTGCGCGTGGTCACCACCCGTATATCCAACTGGACGCCCCGCAGATATTCATTGGGCGTGGTGGGAACCGCTTGGGGCTTGGCGGTGGCAGCCAGCAGAGATCCCACGTCGGTCCGTGCGCCGATAGCTACCCGCACGACCGAGACGGTGCCCGAAAGGACACTGTTCTCCGATGTGCCCACCAGCGTGACGTTGGCGTTCGCGGTAATGCTGACATCACCTTCCGAACGGTAACGGACGTTATGGGCCACTGCCTGAAGCCGGTAGATCAACGCCGGGCCCCGAAAGCCCACAAAGCTGCCTTTGTCGAAGGTAACGTCGCCTCCTCCGGTAGCCGCGTTCAGGCTCTCGACGGTGGCGCGATTGCGGTCGAACAGGATCACACCGTTAGCCTGATCGACTCCGTTGGGAATGTCGCGGAGGAACAGGGACGCGTTCTGCAATTCCAAACGGCCATCGACTTGCGGCTCGGCAAGTGGGCCGCGCACGGAGACGTTGATCACCGACGCCCCGGTAGCCAGCAGATCGGGGTTGAAGATTTCCAAGATCGCGAGGTTGATGCGCCCTCGAATGGCCAGGTCCCAGGGATTGCGGGAATTCAGCGCGAGCCGTCCGGATGCCGTGAGCGTAGTGTCCTTGGCCGTGAAACCGGCGCTGCGAATGTCGATGGACTGCCTGGTAACCTCCAGCACGATGGGCCCGGAATTGCGCAATACCAGGTCCTGGGCTCGTGCGCCCGGGGGCGGCTGTACGCCCGGACCCGCGGTCATCTGGACGGTATCCAGGCTAACCTCAGCCTTCATCGAGCCGAGTTGATTGAGCGGGCCGCTGATCGTGGCGCCGCCTTCAATAAAGCCGCCGAACGGCAACTCTTCGCGCTCGTGAGGACCGGGCCACAATTCGTGCAGCGTGCGGAACGTCAGGCGGGGAATCTGGACGTGGGCTTGGCCTTGATAGTCGCCCTCCATGCGCCACTCACCTGTGGCGTGGATCTGCGAGCCGCCGATGTTGGCCGTGGCAGCCAGCGTGAGATTGGGGAGCTTGGTGCCGGCAGTTAACTCGATATCTCCGTAAGGCCGGCCGTCCACGACGGCATTTTTGAGCGCCGCCTGACCATTCAACGAGGTGAGATCGAGGACGCCGTTCACGACCTTCGCGGCGCCCTCAGCCCTCAGGTCCAACCGTCCGCCAAGCCCACCGCGGAAGTCCTGCACGTGCTGAATCCGGCCGAGACTGACATCCGAGGCCGCCAGCTGAAAGCGCAGCGATCCGTCCTTCCAGCTTTTGGAGGGATGGTTGTAGGCGCCGGAAAATGTGATCCGCGCGGCTCCATTACGCACATCGGCGTTGGACAGTTCGAGCGACGTATCGGTATAGGTCACATTGCCGCGCGCGCTCGGGATGCGCTCGCCATAGACGCTGAGGTCTTGCAGATTGACTCGCCCGCTGACAATGGGAGAATCGGCCGAACCGTCCAGACGCAGCGTGGTGGCAAGAGAGCCGGTCACCGGCGCCGTTCGTCCCGCCTCCGCCAGGAGGGTCGCGATGTCGGCGCCGCGCACCGCCAGAGTGGCTGTGACCGGATTGGACGGCTGATATTTCCAATCGCGCAGGCTGGCGCGGCCCTGCCCTTCCACGCGTAGTTTTCCCTGTTCGATGGTCAGACTTTGTACGGTGGCCGCGGTGCGATTCGCAACCAGGGTCGCGTCCAACCGATCCAGTTCCCGGCCCTCAACCTTGAGATGGGTGGCGTCCATTTTGCCGGAGATGGTGGGATTCGCGAGCGGCCCCGAAATGGATCCGTCGAATCGGGCCTCGCCCCCATGTTGTAGCTCAACAGGCAGTTGGTCGGGCGCGGCCTCGCCCACCAACGGCAGCAGAGGGAGGGCATCGTTCAGATTCCGGGAGACCGCATGCACGGCGAGGCTAGAGCCCAGAGTTCCGGAAGCTTCCAGGTGCGTGGTTCCGATTTCGATTTGAGAGTTTCCCAGGTCGATCCGGTTGTGCGGCTGGTCGTAATTGACGGCCACGTTTCCTTGCACGGGAACACCCGCGGAACCGGGCGAAAGCGTCAACTGTGCCTGCGCGGTCACGCTTCGGAGACCCGCCGCGGTGATCGATCCATCCAGGCCCACAGAGCCGCTAAGGAGCGCGCTCAACTGGCCGGTGCCGCGCCCTGCAAGGCGGCCGGCCTCAGCCAGCGGGATATCCTGGGCGACGCCTTTGACTGTCAGCCGCTGAAAATCGAGCACGCGGGCCGATCCGCGGAAACGGCCGCCCAGCGCGGAGAGCTGGAGATCGGCCAAATCGATTTTCTTCGGCGTGATTTCCAGTGGCGACGTCACAGCGACACCGCGGATGGTCACGCCCTGTTGGGTGAGCGCCAAATCGCGTCCGGCGAGTTTACCGGTCAGTTTGTATTGCAGGGGCGCGGTATCTAGGCTCGCGTGACCGTGCAGCGCAATGCCGCCCGCGGCTTCGAGGGGGAGATGGACAAACTTCTTCAGCTCCTGCACGGGGGAAGAAGCGGCAAAGTCGAAAGCGAGGCGCGGCGAAGAAAAGTCGCTCAGCGTCCCCTCGGCTTGCATCTTGGCGCCGCCCGAAGCCAGCTTCATCTGGGAGAACCGGAGGGTGTTCTTCTCCAAGGCGATCTTCGAATCCAGATCGAACGCGGCGGCGGTGAGCAGCCGTGGTGAGGAGATTACCAGGCGGCGCGAAGAAATCTCGCCCGTATAGCGCGGAACAGCCGGGTCGAAGCCCAGCGAGACCTGCAACTGCTCGCCGCGTGCATCCAACGGGATGCGCCGGGAATTGTATTCCGCGAAGCCCTGGTGAATTTCAAAGCGCCCGACCTTGAAATCGATGAACTGCTCGATGGGATTCTGATTCGACCTGGCGACCTTCGGGACCGGCACGTTGGTGGAGCCATCCGGCGCGACGGCGATAAAAAGCTTCGGCTTCTCCACATCCAGCGAGGCGATGTCCACCTGCTTTTTGAGGACCGAGATGATCTTCAATCCAACCTGGATCTTGTCGGCTTGGAAGAACGGAGGACCGGACCGTGATTCCGTGCCGTGGATGACGAAGGGCGACACATCGGCGGTTAGGGTGTGCCAGTCATAAGAGAAGCTCCCGATGTCGACTCCGCCTCCCGTGGCTCGGGCAACTTCGGCGACAATCCGCTGGCGCACCTGATTCTTAAACCAGTCCGTCTGCACGATCACCAGGCCGGCGACCATTGCCGCCACTGCCAGGCCGGCCAGTGCGAGCAGGCTGAATCCGCAGATTTTGACCGCTTTCTTCACGGAAGCGCCTCGCCGCGCAAGCTCTCGTCGAGATACCGGATGGCCACTTGCGTCTGCACGTCTATCATCCAGCGATCCAGCGCCTGGTCAATCCCCTTCTGCGTGAGGATTTCTTCGATCTGACTGCGGGTTTCTTCCAGGCTGGGAATGGGATGAACACCCTTCTTCTGCCATTCGGAGCGCTGTTCCTTATAGTATGCTTGCACATCGGAATCGGAAATCAGAATGCCGGAGCGGAAGCGGAAGTCGACAAAGCGCAACAACGTCAGCTGCCACAGCAAGTGGCGCTTGAGGGCGTCTTCGGTGATGCCATAATCCTGAAGCGCCTTCTGGTATTGCTGGTCCGACGGGTACATCGCCTGGAGAGTTTTCAAGGACATTTCGGCATCGGCCGAAGACGGCGCCGGATAGCGGCTGAGATCCATTTCGCGCCGCACCAGCGCCTGTTCAATGAGCCGGGCGGCCGCCTGCCTCCGGGCCTCCAGGCTCAAGTCGAGCTTGGCATGATTCAGGAACGCGGTGACGCGCAGCTCTTCCGCGATCTGGGACTCGGTGATTACCGCGTTGCCCACGGTAATGGCGATGCGGTCGATAATTTCGGCGCTCGCGGAGACACAATACGCCGTCAGCAGAAAGCAGAACGCCGCCGGAGCTCGCCGCGGTCGCATCAAAATGCCTGCCCCAGGGTGAATTGGAACTGGAACTGATTAATGCGCTGCACGGTCTGAGGCACGTTGGAGCCAGGAACGCCGCAGGAGTAGAGCTGATCGACCGATCCCTGGCAGCCGAAGAATCGCGGCGAATTGGGGCTGAAGGAAAAGTCGAGGCGCACTGGCCCGACCGGTGTGCGATAACGGATGCCGAAACCGAACGCCTGAACGGCATAGTTAAAGTCCGCCAGATTACGTTGCCGAAAGCGCAGGCTGACGTCGCTCAACGTGGAATAAACGTTTCCGAAGTCGTTGAACAGGACGCCGCCGATATTGTCGCCGATGAGGGGGAAGCGAAGCTCCAGGGAGTTGACCAGCAGAGCATTGCCGCCGATGGGGAAGCCGGTGGTGAGATCGCGCGGCCCGGCCTGGAAGTCCGGGAAGGCGCGGTTGGAGAAGGGTCCACCGGCGAAGAAACGCTCCGGCAAGGGGATCTCGGGCAACCCGGCGTAACGTTCGATAAAACCGAAATCGGTGGAGCGCGCGAAGACCAGGTTCTTGGTGAGCTGATAGTAGGTGGCATTGCGCACAAGCACTCGGCCGTACGCGGTCTGGGAAAACAGCGCTTTGGCGGCGAGCGCCAGGTCGATGGAGTTGTAAACGCCGCGATGCGGGTCGGACGGGTCGTCCCGGCGGTCCTGGATGATGCTCATGGATACCAAGCCGACACGGTCCGGCTGCGATAGCAGTGGGATCAGTTCGGGGCTGATGAGAGGCGTGCCCAGGATATTCACCTTGCGAAAGGTGAGACGGTACTGGAGCGAAAGGTCGCGCGTCAGTTTCTGGCCGAGCTGCACGGAAGCCTCTTCGCGCCGGGCCGAGAAGGTACGGATGTCGTGCGAAATGTCGAACAGGCCGGAGAACTGCAAACTGAGATTCGGATTGCCTTCGAACTGCGGGGCCAGATAACTGATCAGCACGCGCTGCTCCAGCGTGGAGACCAGCGATTGGAGGCCCACGGTATGGCCCAATCCGAGAAAGTTGGAGCGGCTGATCCCGAAGATGAAGCGGGGACTGAAGCCGGTCGTACCAGCCGGCGAATCGAGCGACGTGGTGCCGCCGCCGATACGCCCGATTTCCGCACCAAACCCCACGTTCATGGAGTATCGCGCGGCTTCTTCAAATGAGTAGTCGACGTACTTGGTGGGCTCCTCGCCGTCCGGATTCTGGATGGCCGCGTCGACGCGCGCGAAAATACCGAGGTCATACAGGCGGCGCTGGCTGGCCGTGATCTGGCTCTGCGACAATGGATCGCCCGGGCGGAGGCTGATGCGGCTGCGCACTAAATGGGGTTGTGTACGCCTGAGGCCGTCGATCAGCACGTTCCGGACGTACACGCGGCGGCCGGGAGTGGCGATGAAGGTCTGATCCATGTGATTCGGTTCGGCGGCCGGGGTGGAGGTGAAATCGAGCTTGGCCTCCGGGTATCCGTTGTTGTAGTAGTAGTCGAGAATATTGTCGCGGTCCGTGGCGATACTGAAGTCGCTATAAGGCTGGCCCTCGGTAGAGTGCAGGATAAGCCGCAACGCCGCCTGGTAATCTTCCGCGACGCCCTCGAACCGCAGCTTGGACACGAACCACTGCGGGCCTTCGTTGATCTCGATGAAGATGGAGATATCGCCTTGCCGTCCGGCGAAATTGTCGACCACACGAGAGGTGACGTCGACGTCGCGAAAGCCGTTGTTGCGGTAAAGATCGCGAATCGCGTCCAGATCGCGATCCAGCGCGGCCCGGCTATAGCGCCCGTGCCGGTAGCGGATGGGCGTCGAGGGCGTGACGGTCATCCGCTCGCGCAGCGTGTCGTCGTCGAAATAGTGGTTGCCTTCAATGGCCACTTTAACGATGGTGTGGCGGATACCGAGGACGGCGTCATAGTAGATGAGCTCTTCTCCGTTCGCCGACGAGGCCGCCATATAGGTCACCTGGGCGTCGAAGTAGCCCTGGCTCTGGAAATACGCAACCAGGTTGCGCGTGCCTTCCTCGAGCAGATCGCGATCCACCGAGCGCTCTTCATAGATGGGCAGCAGACCCCGTAATTTCCCGGCAGAAAGCTTAGCGCCGCGCAGGCGGACCACCACTAGGGGCCCCGTGTTGATCGACAACACCGGCGTCACCGTATTGGTGTCTTCGTGGTAATCCAGCCGGTCCACGGTGACGCGTGCGAGCAGATGGTCGTGCTTGGGATACCACGAGCGGATGTTCTCTATGCCGTTCTGGAGGCGGTTTTCGGTAAGCGGTTTCCAGCCTCCGAACAGCCCGTAAAAGCGCTTCCAGGCACTGGAACGGACGAGCTGGCCTTTAGTGCGCAGTACGTTGCCAGTAACTTCGAGCCCGCCGAATTTGGCGCGATCGCCCGGGTCCACGCTGAATTCGATCTGCACTTGTTGGGTTGCGTCCTGCGTTTGGGTCACCGGCTCGACGTTCACGTTGTAGAATCCGTTTCGCTTGAGCACCTCGGTGATTCGCTCCACCGCCGGGTTCATGTCATCGGGTGTGTAATCGGTTCCGAGCTGGAGTTTCGTGGCTACCCGAAGCTCACCCTGGTTGGGCGGTTCCGGGACGCCGTCAATCACGACGTTACCGGTGAAGTACGTCGGCTTGGTGAAGAATGTCACGTCGACGCCGTTCGGAGCGAGTGTGGCTCCGACGGAGATGTCCGCGTACTCGCCGGTGCGGAACAGGCGCTCAATGGAATCGCGCACGTCGGAGGAAAGCAGGGGCTTCCCCACTTGCAGGGGGATGATCGCCAGGAGCTGTTGCAGCGTGAGCTGTTGCCGTTCCGGGTCGAATCGGATGCTGGCGATGGCCTTGCCTTCGTATTGCTCCGGCGCCGCACTGAGAGGAAACCAGCAGATGGCGGCAAGCATGGGCACACTTAGGCTTAAGCCCAGGCGGGTCGACACTAGCGACCATCTTAGCGCACCGGCTGATACCATCTGAATGGTATGACCGCACGGGATCGGGAGCGTTACTCGCGGCAGATCCTGTTCCTAGGCATTGGCGAAACAGGTCAGCAACAACTATTGGACGCACGCGCGGTGGTGGTGGGTTGCGGAGCCTTGGGCAGCTTTCAGGCCGGAGCCCTGGCGCGGGCAGGTGTCGGGCGGCTACGGATCGTCGATCGGGACTACGTGGAGCTGAGCAACCTGCAGCGGCAATGGCTGTTCGACCAGTGCGATGCCGAGCAGGCGCTGCCGAAGGCCGTGGCGGCGGCGCGGAAGATCGCGGCCATTAATTCGGGCGTCGCCGTGGAGCCGGTGGTGGCGGATCTGACCTGGTCGAACGTGGAGGAGCTGCTGGGCGACGCGGATGTCGTGCTGGATGGCACGGACAATTTCGAGACTCGCTATCTGATCAACGATTTCGCGGTGGATCGCGGCGTGCCATGGATTTATGGCGCCGCGGTGGGAAGCTACGGGATCACGATGCCCGTAGCGCCTGGGAAGACGGCCTGCTTGCGATGCGTTTATCCGGATCCGCCGGGCGGCGTGCAGCCGACGTGCGAGACGGCGGGCGTGCTGGGACCGGCGACGTCGGTGATCGCGAGCCTGCAGGTGGCGGAGGCACTGAAGATTCTGTGCGGCGCGGAGCCGTCGCGGAAGATCACGACTGTGGATATCTGGAGCGGCGAGATCCGGCAAGTGGCGCAGCCCGGTCCGGTGGCGGATTGTCCGGCGTGCGGGCGGCGCGAGTTTCCGTATTTGAGCGGCGAACGGCGGGCGCCTGTCAGCATGTGCGGGCGGGATGCGGTGCAGATTCATGAGCGGAAGCGGCCACTGGATTTGCGGGCGCTGGCCGGGCAGCTTGCGCCGCTGGGACCGGTGCGGGCGAATGAGTTCGCGCTGCGTTTCGAGGCGCCGCCATATTTACTGACGATTTTTCCCGACGGCCGGGCGATCATCAAAGGCACGACGGACGTGGGCGTGGCGCGGAGTTTGTATGCGCGGTATATCGGGGCGTGATTGCCCTTGCCCGCAGCCGGAATCGGAGCTAAGCTCGGGGTAGAGAAGGTGTCTGTATGCGCCGGATCGTTCCTTTCATTGGTGTTTTCGCACTCTTGTTAACCATTCCCGTGTTTGCGCAACGCGGTGGCGGACGCGGCGGTGGTGGTGGCTTTCATGGCGGCGGAGGCGGATTCCGCGGTGGGTCTGCCGGCGGTGGATTTCGCGGCGGCGGTGGTTTTCGTGGGGGCGGCGGCGGTTTTCGCGGAGGCTTCGGCGGTGGATATCGCGGAGGTTTCCGGGGAGGCTTCAACCGAGGCTTCGGGCGGTTCGGCTTCGGGTATGGCTACGGCGGATATTGGCCGTGGTGGGGAGCTTATCCTGTGTACTACGGCGGATACTACGATCCGTTCCTCTTTGACTATTACGACGACAGCTACGCTTATCAACCCGCCTATCCGTACAACTACGGCTACCCGAGCTACTCCAACCCGTCCGTCAGCCCGTCGGTCGTGATCATCTCGAACGGCGCGCCAGGCGCGTGGGCAGCACCTCCGCCGACGGTGGCAGAGCAGCCTCCGCCGCCACCCGCTCCGCGCGTGGTCACGCCTCCACAGAGCCGGCAAAACGAAGAGCCGCTGTACCTGCTGGCGTTTCACGATGGCATCATCCGGGCGGTGGTGGCGTATTGGGTGGACGGCACGACGGTGCACTACGTGACCATGGATCACGAGCAGAAGCAGACACCTCTTTCCACGCTCGACCGCGCCTTAAGCGAGAGGCTGAACCAGGAGCGCGGCGTTACGTTCTCGCTGCCTGCACCAACCCGCTGAGCGAGGCGCGCAGAGTCCGCGCAAGAATCTCGATATCCTGCTCGTTGTTGTAGAAGTGCGGCGACACGCGCAGGCGGCCGCGGCGGGCGGCGACGAGCACGCGTTCGGAAGCGAGCGAGCGGGCCAGGGCTGAAACGTCACAATGATCGAATCTCGCGGCCACGATGGGCGAGGCGTACTCCTCAACCGAAGCACCTAATTCTCGCAGCGTGCGGCGCGTGATGCCCGCCAATTCCATCACGCGCTGTTCGATCGTTTCGGGCCCGATTTCGAGCGGCAGGTCGATGGACGCCTCCATGGCGTAGAGCAGGGCGAACGAAACCGAGCCGCCTTCGTATTTCTCGGCGCTCTCGGGCAACTCCGGCGCACCGTGATGCAGGTTGTCGACGTTGCGCCAGTCGCGATGGCTGCGCCAGCCGACGACATTCGGGTGCAGCCGCGCGCGCAGCTCCGGATCGATGTAGAAGAAACCCGCGCCGTTGGGCGAAAGCAGCCATTTGTAACCGTGCACGGCCAGCATGTCCGGCCGGATTTTCGCGGCATCGAAGCGTAGCGCGCCGACGCTTTGCGTTCCGTCGATGTAGAGCAGAACGCCGCGGGCGCGGAGGAAGGACGCGACTTCTTCAAGCGGCGGGGCGAAACCGGTGTTGTAGTTCACCGAGCTCAGCGTGACCAGTCGCGTGCGCCCGTCGACGGCCTCGTAGAACTGCTCCCACTCCGGCGCCACGACTTCAACACCCGAACGTTCGAGCACGCCGGGCGCGTAGAGATTGTTAGGGAATTCGTGCGCCAGCGTCACGACGCGGTCGCCGGGCCGCCAATCGATGCCAGACAGCAGCAGACCCAGCGCGGTGGAAGCGTTGGGCACGAAGGCAATGTCGTCGGCGGTGCAGTGGATGAGCCGGCCGATCTTTTCGCGCAGGCCCCAGGCGTCGTCGTACCAGCTCAGGAAATCGTGACAGGCCAACTCGTCGCGATGGGCGAAGTGGCGGGCGACGGCGTCGGTGGCGCGGCGCGGGAGTTGCCCGAACGTCGCCGTGTTGAGAAAAGTCCAGCTAGAGAGCGCCGGAAATTCGCGCCGCGCCGCTTCCCAGTCCGTACTCATGGCCGGACCTTCGCAGCTACGAACGCGGCGGCGTAGTCGGCGGCGACGTCTTCGGAGGTCTTCGTGCGCCGCTCGATCACTTCCACGGCTCCTTCGCCCAGCTTTTTCCCGATGGTGATGCGATAGGGAATGCCGATGAGATCGGCGTCCTTGAACTTCACCCCGGGCCGCTCGTCGCGATCGTCCAGAAGCGCGTCCAGCCCCATGGTGCGGCAGGTTTCGTAAATCTCTTCGGCGGCCGCGCGCTGGGCGGCATCAGCATAGTTCACTGGCGTGACGACAACGTCGAACGGCGCAATGGCAGCGGGCAGCGACATGCCGTCTTTGTCGTGATACAGCTCAATGGCGGCCGTGAGGATGCGCTCGATACCGATGCCGTACGACCCCATGATCACCTTCACCTCTTCGCCGGCTTCATTGAGCACGTTCAGCCCCATGCTTTCCGAATACTTGTAGCCGAGCTTGAAGATGTGCCCGATCTCGACGCACTTGATCAGCTCGACCGGCGCGCCGCATTGGATGCAGGAGTCGCCCGCGGCCACCTGGCGCAGATCGAAATACTCGGGCGCGAAGTCTTCGCCGGGGGTGACGTGGCGCAGGTGATAGTCGTCTTTGTTCGCGCCGGCGATCATGTTGCGGCGGCCTTTCAGAGCTTCGTCGGCGATAACGCGCATGTTGGTGACGCCCACCGGCCCGAGCGATCCGGCTTCGGCCCCGAACCATTCGCGGATCTCTTCGGGATGAGCCGGGCGGAATTCACTGGCGAGTACCGCCGCGGCGAATTTCGTTTCGCTCAGCGAATGATCGCCGCGCAGCAGCGCGAGCACCGGCTTGCCGTCGGCCACCAGCACCAGGCTCTTGATCTGCGAAGTCTCCGGCAGGCCCGTAAAACCGGCTACTTCGGCGATGGTCTTGCGGCCGGGCGTGTGGAACGGTTCGGGCGCGTGATCGCCCTGCGGATCGGGTGCGACGGCCGGCGCGGGGTACGAAGCGGCCTTCTCCAGATTGGCGGCGTAAGTGCACTTGGTGCAACGGACGATGAAATCCTCGCCGGCATCCGACGCCACCATGAACTCGTGCGATTGCGACCCACCCATGGCGCCCGAATGCGCCTCTACCACCAGGTATTGCAGGCCGCAGCGGTCGAAAATCGCGCGGTAGGCCTGGTCGTGCTTCTGGTAAGAGATGTCCAGGCCGCCGGCATCGATGTCGAACGAATACGCATCCTTCATAAGGAACTGGCGAACGCGCAGTAGCCCCGACTTGGGGCGCGGTTCGTCGCGGAACTTGGTCTGAATCTGATACCAGATCTGCGGCAGTTGCTTGTAACTGCGCAGCTCGCCGCGCGCGATCGACGTCATGACCTCCTCGTGCGTCATGCCCAAGCAAAGATCGCGGCCGAAGCGGTCCTTCAAGCGGAACATCGTGTCGCCCATCACGGCCCAGCGTCCGGATTCCTGCCAGATTTCGGCCGGATGCAGCGCGGGCAGGAACATCTCCTGCGCGCCGATCGCATCCATCTCCTCGCGCACGATCTGCATGATCTTCAGCATCGAGCGCTGCGCCAGATACAGGTAGCTATAAATGCCCGCGCCCAATTGCCGGACGTACCCAGCGCGCAGCAGCAACTGGTGGCTGACCACCTCCGCTTCGGCCGGATTTTCGCGCAGCGTGGGGATGAACAGCTTGCTCCAAAGCATGAGATTCCCAGTGTAACGCAGGGTCTCCGGCTCGCCGTTTTGGGTAGTGGGTTAGTTCGACCGCGTGAAGCCTTTCGGCGATTTAGCGTTTAACGTCCACGTGGGTTGCCGGACGCTAGCGCGTTTCTCTTTCCCGATCCGCTCTGTCAGCCGTCAACGTTGGCTTTCTCCGAGTCGCGCGTAATCCACTCCCGAACTCCCTGTTGATCGAGTACACTTGGCAGAATCAAGTCTTATGCCGTGCATTCTTCGGCGCAGGCGGAACAGGAGACGTGTACCCGCGAACGGGGAACTCGCGAAGGGCAAGCCCCTTGAGGAGACGAACATGATTCTTAGAATCTCAGGACTGGCATTATCCGTCCTCGTGCTTGGCTATGCGCAGAATGCGAAGTGGGCTGCGCCGGATGATGCGACGGCGAAATCGCTGATCGAAATGGAACGCCAATGGGCCGATGCCGAATGCACACATAGTGTAGTTGTGCAAACGATCTTGGCAGATGATTTCGAGGGCACGTCGCCGGAAGGCAAACTCTACTCGAAGGCGGATGCGGTCGCCGACGCAAAAACCCGCCAGGCTCCCGCCCGCGATTGCCACCTGCACGATGTGAAGGTCCGGTTCATCGGTGACAATCTGGCGATTGTCTACGGCAGCGAAAGCGCGATTCTGAAAACGAGCAACGGCAAGGAAACGGCGCGCAGCCTGGTCTGGACGGATACCTGGCTCAAGCGGAACGGCAAGTGGCAGATCGTTGCTGTGCAGGACATGCCGGCCGAGCGCAAGTGAGCGTGCCGCGAGCTGCAGTCCATTGCGGACCAAATCCGCCCCATGGGGACCACTCGAACCTTTCTCTCGTTCATCGGTGCGCCGAAGTCGGACCGCCTACCGTAAGGACACCGCGTGCCGAGAGCCATCGAGCTGGTGTATAAGCGCGCTGCATCGGCGAGGTGCGGCACCGTGAAGCGACGAGTCCTGAGGCCATGCCGAGGTCGAGATCCACCACGAGGAGGCTAGCTCCGGGCCGCGCGTTGGTGTAGGATGTCATCAGATCGTCCAACCGGAGCAATCGCATGAATGTCCGCCACTTCGTTCCGTCCGTGAGCCGCTGGCTCCTGTCCATGGGATTCCTCATGCTGGCGGCCGGCCTGCAGCAGCCGGTTCACGCGTCAGGCGTGGACCTCTCGAAGTTCCGGAGCATCGAGCCGCAGTTCATCGCGGCGCTGGGAGACCCCGGAGCCACCTCTGGCAACAACGCGCAATCCTGGGGCGTCTGGAACCAGGACCCGGGTCCGCGCGCTTGCAAGCTGGACCACTATCACCAGTTGAAGGCGGCCGGAGGCGTGGCGCCGGCACAATGGAAATTCGACGCCAAGGACTGGTGGCTGGAGGAGCACGGCTTGATCATGGAGAAGCCGACCTTCCCGCTGCCTACTGGGAAGTACCTCGTCACGGGCGACCGCAACGTGACCACCGTGCTGACAATTCATCCCAAGGACAAGGACGGCAATCAGCGGTGGGAACTCGCCGACGGCGCGACCCTCTACGATGTCACCCATCTGGGATGCCGAGCCGCACGCTACACGCCCGAGACGGGCAACAACACGTGCTCGCCAGAGAACGTTCGGCCCACGGGGTTTCCGGTGAATCCAGGGGCGGCCATGCCCTCCGTGCGGGGCTGCCACAAGCGGGACTACACGGTTCTCATCGTCGTTGGGCTGCCCGCCAGTCATTGAGTCGAGACCGCACTCAGGCGCGACCGCTCGCCACATGACCACGCCGGCACCCGAACGCTACTTCTCCACCGAGTGGCTGGAGTGCTTCTAGGGATGAGAGGGCTGGCCGGATTGGTCCGGACTATCACCTGGGCGTATCACGCCCAAGTCGCACCAAAGCATGAGATTCCCAGTGTAGCGCAGGGATTTGCGGCACCCCGTTTTTCAGGGACAATGAAGATTGACCGAAGCGATCGACTTGCGCGAGCCCCTACGGCGCCATTGGGGCTACGCGGAATTCCGCCCCCTGCAAGAGGGCATCATCCGCAGCATTCTCGCCGGTCACGATACGGCGGTGGTGATGCCCACCGGCGGCGGCAAATCGCTGTGCTACCAGTTGCCGGCCGTGGTGTCGAATGGCACCGCCGTTGTCATTTCGCCGCTGATCGCGCTGATGCAGGATCAAGTCGCGCAGCTCACGCAAATGGGCATTCCCGCGGCTGTGTTGAATAGCGCAATCCCCTGGTCCGAGCAATCGAACGTCGTCTCACAGGCTAAACAAGGCGCCTACCGATTGCTGTATCTCTCGCCGGAGCGGCTAGCCAAGCAGGAGACTATAGCGTGGCTCTCGCGCGTGCCGATCGCGTTCTTCGCCATCGACGAAGCGCATTGCATCTCCGAATGGGGCCACGAGTTCCGGCCCGAGTACCGGCAGTTGAGCAGCCTGCGCACGAACTTCCCGGGCAGGCCCATCGCCGCGTTCACCGCGAGCGCCACACGCCGCGTGCGGCAGGACATTTTGACGCAACTCGCGTTGAGCGATCCGAAGAAATACATCCAGAGTTTCCACCGGCCGAACCTGCGCTACCTGGCAAAGCAATGCACCAATGCGGCGATGCAGATTCGGCTGCTCCGCGCGGCCCTGCGCGCTCACGAGGGCGACAACGTGATCGTATACGCGCCCACGATCGCGCGGGTGGAGGAGACCGTGGATCTTCTGGCCGAGCACGGCGTCGAAGCCGTTCCCTATCACGCCAAAATGGATGTGCGCATGCGGCAGCGCAACCAGGAGCGCTGGATGTCGGATGAAGTCCGCGTGCTGGTGGGGACCATCGCGTTCGGTCTGGGAATCAACAAGGCCGCGGTGCGCGCGGTGATCCACCTGTCGCTGCCGAAGTCGCTGGAGCAGTATTACCAGGAAGCCGGACGGGCGGGCCGCGATGGCTTGCCGTCAGATTGCGCGCTGCTTTGGCAGAAGAAGGACGTGGGACTATTGGCGCATTTCATCGATCAGATTGGCGACCAGGCCGAGCAGCAGCGCGCCTGGGATCGTTATCACGTGATTCGCCGCTTCGCGGAATCCACCACCTGCCGCCAACGCCAGATCTGTCTGCATTTCGGGGAGACGCCGAAGTGGCAGCAGTGTGGGCTGTGCGATTTGTGCTGCGCAGTGCCTGGATGGATGGAGGAGAAGGACGCGACGCTCGTAGTTGAGCGCGGCGCTCGTAGGGGCAGTAAGCAGAAGGCCGAAGGCAGTAAGCAGAAGGCCGAAAGCGCTGTTGTAGATCCTGAGTTGGTCGAATATCTGAAGGAATGGCGGCGCGGGGTCGCTGTGCGGGAGAATATGCCGGCGTACATTGTGTTGCACGATACTACGTTGCTCGAGCTTTGCCGAATCCGGCCCCAAACCTCGGCCGAGTTGCTCAGCGTGAACGGCATCGGGGAGCGCAAGGCCGCGGCCTACGGAGCGGCAATTCTCGAGGCACTGGAGGCGTTCCGCAATGGAGCACGCGCCGCGCCGCGCGAAGAAGCCAAGGTCTCTCCGGCTGAAGAAACCATGCGCTTGCTGGCCGAGGGCCGCAGCTTCGAGGACATCGCCCGGATCCGCGAGCGCCGCCTGAACACAATCATCGATCTGGTGGCGGAACTGGTGGAGCGCGGCCGCCTGGAGTTCGACGAAAAGTGGATCGAGGCCGAGCGCCGCCAACAAATTGAAGATGCGCTCGCCCGGCTCGGCGCGACACGAATGAAGTCGATCAAGGACGCGCTGCCGGAAGAGATCACCTACGGCGAAATCCGCCTGGTGGCAGCCAAATTTCGCAAGACAGGTGCACTACACTAAGACTTATGACCGAAGCCGAGCGAATGTCGCGCCCACTCTCCGCCGTCGATCCGGAAGTGTACGAAGCCATCCAGCATGAGACCGAGCGCCAGCACGGGCGGCTGGAGCTGATTGCCAGCGAAAACTTCACTTCGCAGGCGGTGTTGGAAGCCACCGGCAGCATTTTCACCAACAAGTACGCGGAAGGTTACCCGGGCAAACGCTACTACGGCGGATGCGAATTCGTGGACATCGTCGAGAACCTGGCGCGGGAGCGAGCCAAGAAGCTCTTCGGGGCTGAGTACGCCAACGTGCAGCCGCATTCAGGCTCGCAGGCCAATGAGGCAGCTTACGCGTCCGTCATTCAGCCCGGCGATACGATTCTCGGCATGAACCTGGCGCATGGCGGCCACCTGACGCACGGCCATCCGCTCAACTTCTCCGGCAAGACCTACCACGTGATCCCTTATGGCGTGCGCCGCGACGACGAACGCATCGATTATGACGAACTGGCGCGGCTGGCCGAAGAGCACAAGCCGAAGTTGATTGTGGCGGGTGGCAGCGCTTACCCGCGGATCATCGATTTTCCCCGATTCCGGCAGATCGCCGACTCCGTGGGCGCTCTTTTCCTGGTGGACATGGCCCACTTCTCCGGCTTGGTGGCTGCCGGAGTGCACCCCAACCCGTGCGAGTACGCCGACATCGTCACCTCCACCACGCACAAGACGCTGCGGGGCCCGCGGTCGGGCATGATTCTGGCCAAAGCCAAGTACGGCGCGGCAATCGACAAAGTTGTCTTCCCCGGCGTGCAAGGCGGACCGCTGGTGCACGTGATCGCGGCCAAGGCCGTCTGCTTCCTGGAAGCGATGTCGCCGGACTTCAAAACCTATTCCAAGCAGGTTGTTGCTAACGCGCGGGCGTTGAGCGAAGCCCTGCAGCAGCTCGGCTATCGGATCGTGTCCGGCGGAACCGACACCCACCTGATGCTGGTGGACGTCTTCGCGAAGGGTGTCCGCGGCAAGGAAGCCGAGCAGGCTCTGGACGAAGCCTACATCACGGTGAACAAGAACGCGATTCCGTTCGATACAAACCCGCCGCTGAATCCGAGCGGTATCCGGCTAGGCAGCCCGGCCGTCACCACGCGCGGCTTCCGCGAAGCGGAAATGCGCACGGTGGCTTCGCTGATCGCTGACGTGCTGGCTCACACGCAATCCGCCGAGAAGTTGGCTACAGTCCGCCGCCGCGTGACGGACCTCGCCGAGCAATTTCCGTTATACTCTTGGAAGCTCGCGCGAGCTTCGGTCTAGGCTGTTCCGTTCTCATAATTCTGAACTCCTAGCATCGCTGTACCTGTTATGCCACTCCGGATCGTTCTCGATGCTCGCCGTGTCGCCGATTTCGGCATCGGAACCTATATCCGGAATCTGGTGCGATCGCTGGCGCGGGTCGATCCCTCCAATCAATACACGCTGATCACGCCGGCCCGGATGGTCCCGGAATTCGGCGGCCTTCCCTCCAACTTCCAAACCGCTCCGTTCGAACCGGCCCAGAACGGCGGCCTGACGCAGTTCCGTTTCAGCCTCTTTCTCCGGAAGCTGGAGGGGGATTTGTACCACATCCCCTTGAACGCCGTGCCCCTGTGGATGCCGAAGCCGTACGTGGTGACGATCCACGACATGAGCACTTTGCTGTTTCCCAACCAGTCCGGTTACCGCAACAGCATGCGGCTGTTTTATTCGCGCCGCGGGCTGCTGCGCGCCGACCGGGTGATTGCCGTCTCGCTGGCCACGCGGCACGATGTCGAATCGGTGCTGGGCATTCCGCCTAACCGCTTGCGCGTAATTCACAATGCTCCCGATCCCGCGTTTTGCCGGCCGGTCGCGCCCGCGGCTGCTGAGGTGCAGCGGACCTTGGAGCGCTACCGGATCCATTACCCTTTTCTGCTGTACGTCGGCCGGACCAACCCGCAAAAAAACATTCCGCGCCTGGTAGAGGCTTTCGCGGTGCTGCGCGGCGAGATCCGCGAGCATCCTGCTTTCCGGGATCTGCGCCTGATTATCATCGGCGACGAGATCTCGCGGCATCCAGCATTGCGCCAAGCCGTCATCCAGAGCCGCGTGGAGGAAAGCGTGCGTTTTCTCGGTTTCGTGCCGCTGGAAACCTTGCGCGCCTTTTATCAAACTGCGGCTGCCTTCGTTTTCCCTTCCCTATATGAAGGATTCGGATTGCCGCCGCTCGAAGCCATGGCATGTGGCACCCCGGTGGTGTGCTCACACGTCAGCTCGCTACCGGAGGTAGTAGGCGAGGCGGCAGAAGTGGTGAATCCTGAAAACGTTTTCGATATCGCGCGCGGGATGCGGGAAGTCTTGCTCAATCACGAACTGCGCGCGCGATTGATCGATCGAGGCCTCGAGCAGGCCCGGCAGTTCAGTTGGGAGCGCAGCGCGCAACAGGTCCTGGACGCCTATCAGGAGATCGGCGCCTCCAGAGCGCGGCGCTGAAATCCGGCGGAGCTGTGACTTCCGCGATCACTGCATAAACAAATCCGTAACTCCTTGTTGGTGTGGCGAGTAGCCTTGCCCAGCGCGTAGGTCGGCGCAACCCTGAGGTTTACTCTTGGCGACCCCCATTGCGGGTGTTGAAAGGCAACCTCATGAACAAACTGACAGCCGCTATCGCTCTGCTATTGGCCGCCCTTGCCACGGCCGGTCAATTGATGCATCCCTCGAATCCGCTTCCGGTCGGAGGAAGAGAATTGGAAACGGCGAATCAGGCTTGGCCTCTTCCAAGCTGCCCACCTATCTGTCCCAGATAGCGGAACCTCGGCCCGGCGTGCTGCGCCGCTCTGCTATACTGGCTCGGAACAGCGCAGCACACACGGGAATGGAACTCCTGGCCATTCAACGTGCCCTCTGGGTGGCTTGCCTGGCGGCTCAAGTGCTCCTGATAGGAGCCATTTTCCAGCGTCGCATTGCAAAGGGATATTCCCTGTTTCTGGCCTTCCTGCTGATGGAGGCCGGCTCGGGCGTCGTCCTCCTGGAGATACCCTACGAAACGCGCGCCTATGCCTACGCTTACCGAATCTACGCGATTGGTTTGGTCGTTGTTCAGGGCGGAGCCGTGGCGGAGTTGTTTGAACGCATCGCCAAGCATCTTCCTGTAATCCGCCGCATCCGGTTTGTTTTAGCCGGTGGACTGCTCGCACTGACCGGACTGGCTTCCCTGGCGACTGTGCGCCCCTACGGGGGACTTTGGAAATATCCGCAGACCTTTGCGATTTACGTCGCCCAGTTTGAGACCACGGTCCTGGCGGTGTCCTTGCTGTTGATGTGGTGGTTCCTCACACGCTTTATGAGCTTGACTCCGGCCGTGAGCGGCAACGTCGCCCTGCATTGGAGGCTGCTGACCATTTATTTCGCCATCAACGGATTTGTGGAACTGGTCGCGACACTAGAAGGAACCGACGCCGTTCGGTATTTCAACGCTCCCATGCTGGCCGGTAATCTAGCCTGCTTTCTGGCATGGATTCGGGGACTGAGGCCGGCAGGCGAATTGCCGCCGCCCAAGATTCTTTCGCCCGAAGAAGCAGCAGCCCGGCAGATGCTCCGGCAGACGATCCTAGAGCACGTCAAGCACACCGGGCGTCAGTAGGTTTAGCGCTTCCAGAGAGTGTACCGCCATCGAGCAGCATAGGCGGGGCATGCGGCGAAGCCGCCACAGCTCGCAGGCAAAACGCAGCCTCCCTATGTGGAACCAGAAGAGCGCGCGGTCGCGGATCTCCTGAAGGTTGTCCCAAGCCGGCTCACAGGAGGAACAACTTGCGCGATAGAGCTGGATCAGTTGCCGCAAGCGCTTCAAGTCCGGCCCCTGCACCATCTTCTGGAGCAGGATTTCTTCGCGGTTCTGGCAAATCCGGTGCAGGTCTTGGATATGGGAACGAAGCTCGCTGAGCGCCTCCACCTCTTCCCGAAGCGTTTTCCGACGCAGTTCCGATTCGATCATGGCTTGAGCCCTCTCGCCGCTAACCTTCTGTAACGCGGGTTGGGTGTTGAGCCGAATGGCAGTGGACCGCTGCATCCCTCTCCATCGAAAGAGGGCGGCTCAAGGTGCGGAGAAGCGTCCGCTGAGGCAGTTGTAAATTATCCGACGTTTATGGATCAAAATGCAAGCAATTTGTTTTTTGCTTTCCGCTTAATGTCCAGGATATCAGTCCGTGGGCTTTCTCTTCTCGGAAGAGACTTGCGCGGCATCCGAGGAGACTCGATACGAGCGCATCAGCCGGTGAAATACGAGAAGATTCTGCCGCACTGCGGCAATCGCTTCCTGGTCGCCGCTAGCGAGGATCTCAGCCAACAGGCCATGCCAGCGCTCATTCTCCGGCAGCTGCTCCTGCGCGCCTGCTTCCACCCGTCTTTCCAGCCATTGCTGGATGGCTTGAGTGACCGCAGCCTGATTGCTCATTCTCCGCCGCACTTGTTCTTCCTGGAAGCGCCAGTACAATTCAGCGGGCAGGGAGACCGTGGATTTTTTCAGCCCTGGTGGGCTGAGGGCGGGCTCGGGTGACGGCTCCACTAGCTCCCCACCCTAATACGGACTTACGCCAGGTGTCAACCTTCAATCCGTAGATCTGAATAAAAGGCATTTAGCAATATACAGCTTGACGGGTTTACGGCTTTATGGGAAAATGTCGCCAATGAGCAAATTGCTGTCTCTTGAGGCGAACTTAGTGCGGCTGCGCCGAGAATTGCCAAAGGACGGTGAACTGAGCTGGTCTGAGCAGGCGGAATCCCTCGAGGTGCCGCCGCAAAAAGTATTTCGTCTTACATTTCAAGATGCTCAGCTTAGACTGGTGGCCTACGTCCGGGACCGCATCCGCAACGGTGAATTGACGGAAAGGGCGTTCGCTCGCCAGATTGGGATCTCACAGCCGCATGCTCATAACGTGCTCAAAGGCGTCCGGAATCTTTCCCCGGAGATCCTGGACGCAGTATTAAGGCACTTCCGTCTGTCGCTGCTGGATCTGGCGCCCGAAAGCTCACTGGAGGCATGCCTGGAGCAGCGTCAGGCCAGGAAGCGGTCGGTCCAATCTGGCTATGTCGGGTTCCCTTTGGACTCCGGCGTTCAGTGGCCGCAGTCCACTTAACCGCAGGACGGCCCCTTCAAGGTCCGAGTCAGAGAATTTCGAAGGAGCTGAAGCACATTATGGACATGAGGCTTCGAGGCGCCAATCTCACGAGCGAATTCTCTCTCCGTCCATGTCGCCGTCCGAGACGCAAATCCGAACGAAAGTGGCCAAGCTGAGCGATGTTCTCTGTAAACTCATTTGCGCTATCCCTCATATTTCAGTCTGAAATAGGCTTGATCGAGACGGCGAAAAGTACACCTTCCGCAAGCCGAAAAATCACATCCATCCAGGCGGCAGACAAAAGACACAAGCCTATGACCGCCTTGATCTTATTGGACTCTCTCCCACTGAGGACTAGGGAATTTGCCTCTAGTCATAATGTTTTGCGTTGACGCCCCTGGTCATCGCACCGACACTAAGACGACTGTCATTTAAATAGACTCGGTTGCTTTTCCGGGTTTTCTTACGGAGAGAGAACGAGATGGAATGGACACGATCAGAAACGCTCGCGCTGGCTGCGCCCGGCTGCAACACCTGCCTGGGCCTAGGCTTGCGCATGGGCCGGAACCAGACGATGCATCCCTGCAACTGTGTGTTGCGGGCCATCTTCCGCGCTTGCCTGGACCGCTTTCGGGACTGCAACAACCGCGAGAAATACATGAGCCGGATTTCGATGGATCCGCTGCCCGGCAAGAGCCGCCGTATGACCTGGGGGCGCAAGAACGAAGAGTTCTCAGCTGATTTTTGCCTGGTCAGCAAGAGGACCCTGTCGGAATTTGAGCATCAGATCTTCCGTTATCATTTTCTGCTGGGGGCGGACTGGAAGTTGTGCTGCCGGCAGCTGAAAATGGACCGCGGAAACTTCTTCCACGCCGTCTACCGGATTGAGCAGAAGCTGGGCCGCGTGTTCCGCGAGTTGCAGCCTTACGCGCTCTTTCCCGTGGACGACTATTTCCACGGGCCGGTGAAGAACGTCACCAGTTGTCTCACGCAGCAGGTTGTGCCGATCCGGAAGCCGCGGCATGGCGTGCGCGTTCCGAACCAACGCACGGCCTGATCTATTCGAACTGCCTTCGAAACACGGCGAACTGCTGTTTCAGCTCTTCGAGCTCGCTTCGTAGCTGGGCCACCTCCGTCTCCAGCGCACCCATTCGGTCAGGGTGGGCCGTCGGGGTTGGCTCCAGACGAGCCTCCGCCTCGGGCCCCGCAACCGCGGGAGGTCCCGAGAGAAGGTGGGCGTACCGCGCCTCCTTCTCACCCGGTCGGCGGGGCAGGTGCACGATGAGTTCCGGCAACCGCTCGATAACCGCTTCCACTTCGGCCAGGTCGTCGAAGTGATGCATTCGCTCGGCCCGGCTGCGCAGCTCGCCCAGAGTTTGGTGGCCGCGCAGCATCAGTTCGCAGACGATCGCCAGTTCGCGGCGGCCCAGATTCAGTTTCTCTGCGAAGCGATGCCCGTACTTGGGGACCCGGCTGCCGGCGCCCGTGATGCTGAGCAGCCAGCCCTGATCGCGCAGGCGCAGGAGCGTCTGTTCCACCGTAGCTTCGTCGAAGTGGACGACTGGGTCGCGGTTCGACTTCTGATTGCACGCGTTCACCAGCGCATTCAGCGACAGTGGGTAGTATTCGGGTGTCGTAATCTCTTTTTCGAGCAGCGAGCCGAGCACGCGCACTTCCTGGGCATCGAGGCGTGAATCCATCGCTTCAGTTTTGCACGCCGTTACGGGACGGCGGAATCAGAATTCCAGGCCCGGTTATTTGTCAACGGCGGAAGCATTCGATAGACCCATGTTCGTTGCGCCGGAGGTAACTGTCCGGCTACCTGGGGCTAGCGCCATGAAGGCTACGCCGATGACGGCCAGGAACGCCACACCGACCAATTCTCCACGTGCAATCATGTTCTGCGATGCCTGAATGGCCATTACGGCCGCGCTCGAACCCGTTTTTGTTCCGTAACATGCACGCTTCCGGCGCCCTATGGGCTTCAGAGGCACCGGCCCGTTTAAAGCCCGCGAAATTGGTCGCGAATAACGAACCAAAGGCCTCGAATCTACGCAGAATGGCTCCGCCGGTTGTGTGGTGCGGCAACGTTATCAACACCGATGATGCACAATATCATGCATTTCGCCTAGCCTTAGCGGGCAACTGGTGATAGCGTAGTTTGCAATCGGTCCGCTTGCTTCAATTAAAGGTCCGGAACAGAGGAGTCGTAAGATGAGAAGTCGTACGAACCTTGCAGTTCTGCTTCTTGCCGTTCTTGGCTTGGGTGTAGTTCTGGCCCCAGCCCGTCTCTTCAGTCAAACAGCCACGGCGTCCATTTCCGGGCGCGTCACGGATGCCTCCAATGCAGCAGTCCCGGGGGCGACGGTCACCATCAAGAATACGGCCACGTCGGCCACTCAAACTGCAGCCACCGATGGTCAGGGCCGCTACGCGTTACTGGACTTGCCCATCGGCCCCTACGACCTGACGGTCTCGAAGACTGGCTTTCAAAGCGCGGCTCGCACGGGCCTGACACTCACTGTCGGCGCCGCGCCTGTACTGGATTTCCAACTGATGGTCGGCCAAGCCAGTGAAACGGTGAGTGTCAACGCCGAGGCGGCTCAGGTCGAAACCACCACCGCCGCGGTCTCCTCGCTGGTGAATCAGACCCAGATGCGAGAGTTGCCTTTGAACGGCCGCAATTGGGAGCAGCTCATTCTGCTCGCGCCCGGCGTTCTGAGTTACCCGCAGGGCGGATCGAGCGCGCTGACTTCGGTCGCTAATGCTTACTCCATCGCGGGTACGCGCCCGGAAGGCTATGCCAACCTGCTGGATGGCGAAGACATGCTGAACTGGTGGCAGCGCAATGCCGGCGGCGACGTAACCGGCACTACGCTCGGTATCGACTCGATTGCCGAGTTTCAGACGCTGACTGGGACCTATAGTGCGCAGTATGCGGGCAACGGCGGCGCCATCATCGGCGTGACTAAATCGGGCACCAATGAATTTCACGGCTCGGTCTATGAGTTCTTCCGCAACAGCGCCCTGGATAGCCGCGGCTTTTTCGACGGGTCTTCCGTGCCGGAGTTCCGCAGAAACCAGTATGGCGGCACTATTGGCGGACCGATCAAGAAGAACAAGGTGTTCTTCTTCGCGAACTATGAGGGAATCCGGCAGTATCTGGCAACAACCTATGTGAATTACGTGCCGACCGGAAACTTCGTCAAGGACAACTGCAGCCCTCCGGCGTGTGTGGTAAGCCCGGCGTCTGCCGCGATGCTGGCACTTTACCCGGCGCCCAACGGAGGATTGTTTAATGGCAATCCCGACATCGGCATTTATAATTTTGTAGGCGCGCAAACAACGCCTGAGGATTTCGGCGTAGCCCGCATCGACTGGAATATTTCCGATAAAGACGCGTTCTTCGCACGCTACGAGGCCGATTTCGGTAACCGCACCACGAATGCCGGCCTTGGCCTCTGGCCACTGATTGACACCACCCATAACCAGTTCTTCACGATGGGGGAACGTCATATCTTCTCGCCGAACCTGATTAACCAGTTCACCGCGTCTTACTCGCGGCCCTGGACCTCGGAAACTCAGCCATCGGAACACTCCGCACTACAGATTTTCAATCCCGCGCGAGAGGACGCCTATGTGGCTGTTCCGAACCTCACCCCGTTAGGGGCATCGTTCGTAAACCCCTTCCGGTATCTCCAGAACAAGTTCACTGAAAAAGATGATCTGACCTGGATCAAGGGTTCGCACACGCTGCACATCGGCGGCATGTTCCAGCGGCAACAGCTTAATCCTTACGTCCTGGTCTTCTGGAACGGATTCTACATATTCACCGGCGGCGATCAAAGTTTTCTGTCGGGCAATCCATTCCTATTTGAGGGCGCGCCGAACGGAGGGACAAACAGCTATCGAGCCGAGCGTTACGATGCGGTCCAGCCCTACATTCAGGACGACTGGAAAGTGAACAGCAGGCTGACGATCAATCTTGGCCTGCGCTACGAATGGGAAACCAACCCCATCGAGATCCACAACCTTTTTTCCAACGTGGTGGGGCCGCCCTTCGCACCCAATTTCGTAAGCGTCCCGCACGCGTACCAAAACAATCCCGCCAACAGGAACTTTGACCCGCGGGTCGGCCTGGCATGGGACATCTTCGGCGACCACAAGACGGCTCTTCGCGCCGGTTTCGGGATTTTCCACGATCCGTACACGACATACGCTTTCTCGTCCGCCTATGTGTCGAGCCCGCCGTATGACACACAGATCCAAATCTTCCCCAGTGGCTGGCCTTACCCCTTTGTCGGCGGCGGGATACCGTCATATAGTCAGACGACGGGCACGTATTACGGAACACCCACGACGCCGTATTCGCTGGAGTACACTCTCAGCATCCAGCGCGAACTGCCGGGGAATAACCTGTTGACGGTCGGTTATCAAGGGACGCGCGGCGTTCACCTGCTGGCGTTCCACGATTTCAACGCGCCGATTCCGACGGTCATCAACGGTGTAGACTACTTAGCGACCCAAAATGGTGCGCCCTGCGCCCTCAACGCCCCTACAGGGGGCCCAGGTGCCTGTACCGCGAATCCACGGCCCGTTCCGGCCTTAGGCTCCCAGGATTTGACCGACACCACCAGCTATTCCAGTTACAACGCGCTGCAGGTCGGGCTTACGCACAGGGCATCCGCGAATCTGGTGTACCAGTTCTCTTACACCTGGTCGCACTGCATTGACAGCGCGTACACGTATGGCGGTCTGGGCTTCAACAACGTATCGTCCGCCATCACGAATCCCTACGATTGGAATGCGGACAAAGGCCCTTGCAGCTTCGATCTTCGCCACAATATCTCGTTCAACGCCGTTTACATGTTCCCCTTCAAAGGCAACCGAGTGAAGGAAGGCTGGCAGTTGAGCGGAGTTACATCCTGGCACACCGGCGTTAATACCTCGGTCGGCGAAGGCGACCAGGCCGATACGGGGAACACCTTCGACAACGAGCGGCCGAACCTGGTGTCGGCGAACTGCAATGTCTACGCGAACCAGAGCGTCAATCAGTGGTTCAACCTAAACTGCTTCGCGCCCTCGACGTACGGCTCGGTCGGCAATCTGGGAAGAAACGTGATAGCCGGGCCCGGATATGCGGAGACCGATATCGGCCTCACCAAGAACACGAGGATCACGGAACGGGTGAACCTCACATTCAAGGCCGAGATCTTTAACATCTTCAACCATCCCAACTTCTCGGTCCCGGACGGGACGATCATCAACCCAGGAACGAACTGCGGCCCCACAAGTACCCCGACCAACAGCGCCGCCTGCTTCGCCCCCTCGGGCGCCGCGATCACTTCGCTGGTCGGAAGCGGTGGCCTCCCCGATGTGGCCCGTCAGACGCAGTTCAGCCTGAAACTGGTATTCTGACCGGTTTTGAGCTAAACCAGAAGGCTCAGGGGTAACATCTCTGGGCCTTTTTGCTTGCGTAGAATCGGGCCCGCATTGTCAACCGTGGAAGCAATCGGATAGACTGGTGTCCATTGAACCGGAAGTGGCGTGCTCCAGCGGCGGTCCAGCCAACCGGAGCAGCTCATGGCGCAGGCCGGGGCCACCGTTCCAACGGCGCAAAACTCGAAGTAGTGTTATGATCTCCACTTTGGCCGACGGCGCCGGAACGATGGGGCCGAGCCGGGTTCGGATCGTGCTTATTTGACGACAGATCCCCTAGCCAAGATCCTCGATCTCGCCGACGACGCCATCATCTCGGTAGACGACCAGCAGCGCATCATCCTGTTTAATCAAGGCGCCGAAAAAATCTTCGGCTACACCGCGCAGGAAGTCGCTGGCCAATCTCTGGACATCCTGCTGCCGGCCCGTCATCTCGAAGCGCACCGACGGCATCTGCAAGATTTTGGCGCTTCCCAGGTGTCGGCGCGCCGGATGGGCGAACGTCGCGAAATCGCCGGGGTCCGGAAAAACGGAATGGAGTTTCCCGCCGAGGCATCCATTTCCAAGGTTTCCGCCGAAGGCCGGACGGTGTACACCGTGATTCTGCGCGACATCACCGAGCGCGTGCAGGCCGAAGAAAAAATCCGCGCATCGCTGCGCGAGAAGGAGGCGCTGCTCAAGGAAATTCACCACCGGGTCAAGAACAATTTGCAGGTGGTTTCCAGCCTGCTTGGCTTGCAGTCCCGCGCGGTCGGTGACGAAGTTCTCCGAAAAATGTTCCAGGAAAGCCAGAACCGGATTCATTCCATGGCGTTGCTGCACGAGACACTGTATCAATCCAATAATCTTTCGCGCATCGATTTTCCCGAGTATATCCGGCAGCTCGCCGTGCATCTGTTTCAATCCTATGGGGTGGCCTCGGACCGGGTTCACCTGCAGACCGATCTGGATAAGCTGTACCTCAACCTGGACGCGGCAGTGCCCTGCGGGCTAATTATCAACGAATTGGTATCCAATTCACTGAAGTACGCCTTCCCGCAGGGCCGCGAGGGAGAAGTGCGCATCGAGCTGCGCGAGCAAACCGATCAGATGGCCCGGCTGACCGTCGCCGACAACGGAATCGGCTTGCCGGACAATATAAACTTGGAGACGGTGCGAAGCTTGGGGCTGCGGCTGGTGCGCACACTGGCCGAACAATTGGGAGCTAAGATCGAAGTGAAATCAAATGCGGGAACGGCAGTTCAGCTGGTGTTCCGCGCCTCTGCCTGAGATAAAGCATGTCTGCACGAATTCTGATTGTCGAAGACGAACGGATCACGGCCGAAGATCTGCGGGACATCCTGACGGACCTCGGCTACACGGTGACCGCCGCCGTTTCGAGCGGTGAGGATGCGATCGCGCAAGCCCAGAACGGCGCGCCCGATCTGGCGCTGATGGACATTCGCATCAAGGGAAACTTGGACGGCACGGCGACGGCGCGGATCCTTCGCGAGCGTTTCAATATTCCGGTGATTTTTCTGACCGCGCACGCCGACAGCGCCACAGTCTCGCGGGCCAAGGATGCCGAGCCCTTGGGTTACATCACCAAGCCTTTCCAGGAAGCGGAATTGCACGCCAGCATCGAGATCGCCCTGCACAAAAACCGGGAGGACCGGAAGCGCCGCGAGAAGGGCGAGTTTCTGGCATCCACGTTGCGGGCCATGGCCGACGGGGTGATTTCGCTGGACCCGACCGAAACGATCACGCTGTTCAATCCGGCGGCGGAAGCCTGGACCGGCACGCCCGCCCAGGAAGCAGCCGGCCGGCCGCTGGAAGAAGTGTTCAAGCTGGTGGACGGCTCAACGGGCGAAAAAATCGACCTGCCCCTATGGCGCGTGCTTTCGGAAGGCACGCTCCAGGAGCTTCCGGGCAATGCCCTGCTGGTCTCGCGCGGCGGCGAGAAAAGGCCGATCATCGGCAGCATCGCCCCGATCCGCGACCATAAGGGAGAAACCGCGGGCGCTGTTCTCGTCTTTGGACGGGTCAGCGAGCAGAGCGGGCAGACACGCCCCACCGCGGCGCCCGCGGCCTCCGAAGACGAGGGCGTCGGACTGGGCAGTTTCAAGATGATCGCGGTGTCGCCGTCCATGAAGCAGGTGCTGAAGTTCGCCCGCCGCGTGGCGCAGAGCGAGGTGTCTACCATCCTGCTGGAAGGCGAGAGCGGCACCGGCAAGGACGTCCTGGCCCAGTTTCTGCACTTCTACGGCCGGCGGAACGAGGGGCCCTTCGTGGCCCTCAATTGTGCCGCGATCCCGGAGACACTGCTTGAAAGCGAGCTGTTCGGCTACGAGAAGGGCGCGTTCACCGACGCCCGTGCGTCCAAAGCCGGCATTCTGGAAGTCGCTTCCAGGGGAACCATTTTCCTGGATGAGATCGGCGAAATGCCGCTCACATTGCAGGCCAAGCTGCTGCGAGTCCTCGAAGAACAGAATTTCCGGCGGCTGGGCGGCGTCCGGGACATCCAGGTGGACGTGCGGGTAGTGGCCGCCACCAACCGCAAGCTGACCGAGGCGATCGAAGAAGGCAGATTCCGGCTCGACCTGTACTACCGCTTGAACGTGATTCAAATATTGCTGCCGCCGTTGCGCGAGCGGCGTGAAGACATCCTTCCGCTGGCCGAGCACTTTGTCCGGCTCTACAACACCAAGTTCAAACGCAATATACAGGGCATTTCGCATTCCGGAGCCGCGATGCTGCTGGCGCACGATTGGCCGGGCAACGTGCGCGAGTTGCGCAACGTCATCGAGCGCGCCATGGTGCTGGAAGAAGCTGAGTGGATTCAAGGCTCCAACCTGCGCATCGAGTCCAACGGCAGTTCGCCGCTTCAAGCGGCGGCCGATGCCGCCGCAGTCCGCAACACGCCCCCGGCGCCTTTCCAAGTGAGCCTGGAAGAGGCGGAGAAGAACCTGGTTATGCAGGCGCTCGAAAAGGCGGCCGGGAATCAGACGCGTGCCGCCGTGCTGCTGGGTATCACGCGCGACACGCTGCGCTACAAAATGAAGAAGTTCAATCTGCGCTGAACACGGCAGCTAATGCGTCAGCGAGTAAATGACGTAGTTTACGCCCAAGCGGATTCCCAGCGCTGAGTACTTCTCCGGGTAATCCGGATCGTCGGCCCACTCCCACGAATCCCCGACGTCGGAATTGAACGACATCGCCACCATGAGCCGGCCGTGGTCATCATAAATGCCCCGCCAGTGCGGTACGGAGCCATCGTTGCGATAGGTGGTGCCGCGCCGCAATGCCCATTCGCCCGGAACCTGATAGCGGTCATTCAGATCGTAGACGGTGTGAAAGATGGAGTCGGCGTCTTCGATCTCCACGATGGGCCGGTCAGGGAAAACCAGCCGCATGCTTTCGAAGAACCGGTCCCACTCTTCGGTGCCCCAGAAGTCATCCAGCATGAGGAAGCCGCCCCGCAGCAGGTAATCGCGCAGCTTTTTCACCTGGGTGTCGGTGAGCTTCCAGTCGCCCATTTCGCCGGCGGCCAGCCAAGGCCAGTTGAAGACGTCGTCGCCGTCGTCCAGATTGACGGGCTGCTCCACGGAGCGGGCATTGACGCGGGTTAAGCGCCGGAGCGCCACGACAAAATGGCGGTCGGCGCGCGGATAATCCTGCGACCAACTGGTGCCGCCCTCGCGCCAGTCCAGCATTCCCCCGTAACCGTAGAACCGGCCGAAACGCGCATTGGGATGCTGCGGGTACATCAAGCGGGCGAATACCCAGTCGGCTTGGACCTGCCAATCCGGGGGCATCTCGACGTTATCGTACGGCTCCATACTGCGGTACAGCCGGAAGGGCCGCTGGAAGGCATAGATCATCGCCACCAGGGAAATCCCCGCGCCGAGCCGCAGCGCATTCCGTAAAGTCATCGGCCTAGAGTGAGAATACCACTGCGGAAATCGACGGAGGTCCCGGATTTCCCGTTTCGCCTCCCCTGCCGCTACGATATAAGGGATATTAAGGAAACAGATCGGCATGCCAAAGACAACCGGGATCGCCCTTTTTCTCTTCCTTGCGTTCTGCGCCGCAGGCTGCAAAAGCGGGCGCCAGTACATGGATCGAGCAAACCAGCTCTTTGCGGCAGGCAAGTACGAAGAGGCGGAGCTCAACTACCGGAACGCAATCCAGAAAAACGCTCAATCGGGCGAAGCCTATTACCGTCTAGGGCTTACATTGTTGAAGCTGGACAAAGCCGGCGACGCGTACCAGACTTTGACGCGCGCCGTTGCGCTCGACCCCAAGAACATGGCCGCGAAAGTTCAGCTGGCCAACCTATGCCTGGCCGCCTATGCCAGCGACCCAAGACATCCCGCGGCGCTCTATAAACAGGCCACGACCCTGACCGGGGCGCTGCTGGCGGCCAACCCGGAATCGGCGGACGGGCTCCGCTTGAACGGATCCATTGCGCTTCTGGATAATCACCCGGCGGATGCCGTCGAGAAGTTCCGTCATGCCCTTCAGGCCGCGCCGAACTCCGCGGAAGCCGAGGTAGGTCTTGCCGACGCTCTGCTGCGCGACAATCAGCCGGAGGAAGGCGAGCGCACCGCCAAAGACGTGATTGCCCGGCACCCGCAGTTCGCTGCTGGCTATCAACTGCTGTATGCCTACTATGCGGCCCAAAAGGACGCCGGAAAGCTGGAGACGCTGCTGAAGTCGTGGAGTGCCAGTAATCCTAATTCCCCTGTTCCCATACTCCGGCTGGCGGCCCTCTACTACGCGCAGAAGAAGCCCGAAGACACGGCGAGCACGCTGAATATCCTCTTGTCGCGCCGAACCGATTTCCCGACCGCGGATCTATTGGTCGGAGATTTTCACGCCAGCACCAAGGATTGGGATAAAGCGCTCGCCGACTATCGGCGAGGCGAGTCCGAGGATCGGCCCCGGGAGGCGGTGTATCGCGAGCGGGAAGCGGGCATGCTGGCGGTGTCCGGTCACCGCGACGAGGCCATGAAGGCATTGGACGCCATCCTGGCAAAGGATGCCAAGAATCTGTTCGCGCGGTCGCTGAAAATTCAGCTTCTGGACCAGGCGGGCGGCGCGGCCAACCTGAAAGAGGCGGGCACCATCGCCACCGCGCTTGCGCAGGACGCTCCCAACAATGTCAGGGTACAGATGCTGGCCGGGCAGGCGCTCCTCCGGCAGGGAAATTTGGAACAGGCTACGGCGCGATTCACTCAAGCCGGCAAGATTGACGGAGGTTCTACGGCCCCTCAGTTGGCGCTGGCCCGGGTGGAATTACTGCGGAAGAACTATAACGGCGTGCTCCAGCATGCCAACGCGGCGCTGGCACTGCGGCAGAACGACCCGAACGCGCGGCTCTTCCGGGTGATCGGGCTGACGGGAACAGGGTCCTATGACGTGGCCAAGGCGGAAGCCGACCAGCTGGCTCGCGACACCAAGAATGCCGCTCCCGTGGAGATGCAATTGGCGATCATCGCGCTGGGCCAGAAGCGCTATTCGGAAGCGGAGGCGGACTTCCGCAAACTCTATTCGGAAAACGGCGGCGACATTCAGCCGCTGGCGGGCCTGGTGAACACCTATATCGCCGAGCGCCAGCCGGATCGCGCGTTGGCGCTGGCTGAGAATGAGGCGCAGCGGACACCCGATTCGGCCAACAAACAAGCGCTGCTAGTGGCTACGGCCCAGGCGGCGGGCAAGCCCGATGTGGCGCTGGCGGAGCTACAGAAGATGGCGGCTCAGAATCCTTCCTCGGCCGCCGTTCAGATCCGGATCGGCCAAGTACAGCAGCAGCGTGGAAATCTGCCGGAAGCTCTTCAGGCGCTTCAGCGGGCCCAGCAGCTGGCGCCCAACCAAAAAGGGCTCAACGCCCTGTTGGGCGGCCTGGAGGACCGCATGGGCAAATATCCGGAGGCGATCGCCAGTTACCGGAAAGCGCTGAAGGAAACGCCGGATGACCCGGTACTCCTGAACAATCTTGCGTTTCTGCTCGCCGACAATGGCGGAGATCTGAACGACGCGCTACAGATGATCACCAAAGCGTTACAGAAAGCTCCCCAGGTGGGTTCGCTGCGCGACACCATGGCCTGGGTGGAAATGAAACGGAAGAACACCGACGCCGCGCTTCCGATCCTGCACTCGCTGGTTGGCAAGTATCCGAACGACGCTACCTTCCACTACCACTATGCCGTCGCGCTTCTGGAGCGCGGTGACCGCGCGGGCGCCAAAGAGGAAGCTCAGCTCGCCCTCGCCAAGAAGCCTTCCGATCACGTGGAAAATGGCGCGCGCACGCTGCTGGCCGAAATCAAATAATGCAGCCACTCGTCGGCATTGTCATGGGTAGCAAGTCCGACTGGGAGACGATGCGGCAGGCCGCCGAGGCGCTGGACCGCTTCAGCGTTCCATTTGAAGCCAAGGTTGTTTCGGCGCATCGCACGCCCGCCTGGATGGCAGAGTACGCGTCCGGGGCCGAAGCCCGTGGCATCCAGATCATCATCGCCGGGGCCGGCGGCGCGGCGCACCTGCCGGGTATGATCGCCGCGAATACGTTGCTACCGGTGCTGGGCGTTCCGGTGGAGAGCCATGCGCTAAAAGGCATGGACTCGCTGCTGTCCATCGTGCAGATGCCGGGCGGCGTGCCCGTGGGCACCATGGCGATTGGGAAGGCGGGCGCGCAGAACGCGGCGCTGCTGGCGGTTGCGATTCTGGCTAATCACGATCCTGCGCTGCGCGAGAAGCTGCGCGCGTTCCGCGAAGAACAGGCCGCCAAAGTGCGGGCGGAAGAGCTGGCGTGATCCAGCCGATTCTTCCCGGGGCCACCATCGGAGTGCTTGGAAGCGGGCAACTGGGCCGGATGTTCGCCATCGCGGCACGGCGCATGGGCTACCGCGTCCATACATTTTCGCCCGATCAGGACACGCCCACGGGACAGATCGCCGACGTCGAAGTGCAGGCGTCGTACGAAGACCTGGACGCGGTGCGGCGGTTCGCGAGCCAGGTGAGCGTGGTGACATTCGAGTTTGAGAACGTGCTGACGACAACGGCCGAGGCGGCTGCCGAGTGCGCGCCGGTGCGGCCCAGCGGCTCCATTCTGCATACGACGCAGCAGCGCATCCGCGAGAAAGCCTTCTTGCGCGGCGCGGGTTTGCCGACGACGCCGTATCGCGAAGTGCGATCGCTCGGCGATCTGGAGCAAGCTATCGCGGAGTTGGGCTGCCCGGCAGTTTTGAAGACAGCCGCGTTCGGCTACGACGGCAAGGGCCAGTTCAAGGTGGATTCGCCAGACCGTGTGGCCGAGGCCTGGCGTGCGATCGGCGAGCAGGAGGCGGTGCTCGAAGCCTTCATCGACTTCGATCGCGAAATTTCAGTGGTGGCCGCGCGCGGCGCTGACGGCCAGTTCGTTCACTACGGCGCCACAGAGAACGAGCACAGCCGGCATATTCTGGATTTGTCCATCGCACCAGCGCGCGTGCATGCCGACATTGCCGACGAAGCCGTCGAGATAACGCGCTGTGTGCTGGAGACACTGGGCGTGGTGGGCGTGTTGTGCGTCGAGTTTTTCGTGACGCGCGAAGGGAAGCTGCTCATCAACGAGCTGGCGCCACGCCCGCACAACTCCGGCCATTGGACCGTCGATGCGGCGGTCACCAGCCAGTTCGAGCAGCAGCTCCGCGCGGTGTGCGGCCTGCCGCTGGGGTCGACTGCGATCCATCGTCCCGCGGCGATGGCGAATCTGCTGGGCGATCTGTGGACCGATGGCGAACCCAGCTGGCCTACGGCCTGCGCGTTCCCCGATGTGAAGCTACACCTGTACGGGAAACTGGCACCGCGACCGGGACGCAAGATGGGACACCTGACGGCGCTGAATCACGACCCAGAGGAAGCTTACCGGATGGTGCTGGCCGCGCGGGAATCACTGACACACAATCAGAGGCTTCTTCGGGCGTAGCCGCGGGTCGCAGTTGCCGTTCGGACAATGCTCCAGGAGGAGCGGCAGGTCAGTCTGGTCGAACCCTCCTCTCACTTCGTGTTCTCCGACATCGAGCGGATAGTACCCAAAGTGAGTCACGCGAAGCGCATACGCGCCGGGTCGAATATCGAAGAAGGTGAATTCGCCCTTCGAATCCGTCTTCGTTTCACCGCAGGCCTTGCGTTCCCCACACAGGAGCGTGACCTTTGCGTTGGCAATCGGTGGCCCCTCCTCCATCTCCCTCACGTGGCCGCTGAGATTGCCGACGTGCCGCCCTTCCGGTAACAATCGATAGGATTCGACGAAGGGGAAATGACAACTGCCGCCCACTGCCATCATCAACGGCGGCAGACGTTTCCACTGCCCTTCTGTGAGTTGGACCGACGTTAAGGTGAACGTCTCGAAACCAATGCTTTCCAATTTGAGGCTATAGATACCTGGAGGCAGCCAGGAAAAGCGGAATCGCCCGTCCTTGTCCGTGTGCTTCACGGAGCCAACCTCCGTTCCTTCTAAAGCGAGTTCGACCCGCACCCAAGGGATGATGGCGGTGCCCAGTAGATCTTGTACTTCACCCTCGATCGTCGCGCACATCGCCAGATGCGGCATTAACAAAATCGCGAGGATACCAGGCGAGCGCATCTGTGGACGATCATATCGCGGCGAAAAGTCCTGCCGCGAGCGATGGCAAGCCAGTAGGTTACCCTAAAATTGAATGCAGCCGGTTCGCGAATGGTTGAAGGAGGCTCGCTCCATTGCCGTGTTGACGGGCGCGGGAGTGTCGGCGGAGAGCGGTGTGCCCACCTTTCGCGGCGACGGCGGCCTGTGGAAACAGTTCCGCGCGGAAGACCTGGCGACCCCGGAAGCGTTCGCGCGCGATCCGAAGCTCGTCTGGGAATGGTACGACTGGCGCCGGGGCATGATCGCGCAGGCCAAGCCCAACCCGGGCCACTACGCGCTGGCCGCGCTCGAAGCGCGTACGCCCAAATTTGCATTGATCACGCAAAACGTCGACGGGCTGCATAAACTTGCCGGCAGCCGCAACGTGCTCCGGCTGCACGGAAGCATCTGGATGATTCGCTGCACGGGCTGTGGCCGCGAGAGCGAAGACCGCCGCACGCCGCTGCCCGAGATTCCACCGCGCTGCGAATGCGGCAGCCTGCTGCGTCCGGGAGTGGTGTGGTTTGGCGAGGCGCTGCCGCGCCAGATCTGGCAAGACGCGGAAGCGGCCGTGCGTTCCGCCGAACTCTTTTTGATGATCGGAACCTCGGCGGTTGTTTATCCGGCCGCCGGCCTGGCGCAGATGGCGAAATCATGCGGCGCGCGTGTAGTCGAAGTCAACATTGCCGAGAGCGGATTTTCGGCGGGCGTCGATCAGTACCTTCAAGGCCCATCGGGCGAACTGCTGCCTCAATTAATCGCATGAAGATCTGCTACCTGGATGCATTCTCCGGCATCAGCGGAGACATGACGGTAGGCGCGCTGATCGACGCGGGCGCCGGCCGCGAGGCGCTGCTATCGGCGCTCGACAGCCTGGCCACGGGCGCGAAGTTTGAAGTCGAAAGAACCAAGCGGCGGGGCATCGCGGCTTCGAAGTTCCATGTGCGGGCCGGCGAAGCCAAGAACCACCGGCATCTTCATCACATTCTGGACATGATCGCGACGTCCGCGATCGCCGAACGTGCCAAACAGAACGCGAGCGCCGTGTTTCAGCGGCTGGGCGAGGCCGAGGCCAAGGTGCACGACATTCCATTGGAGAAAGTGCATTTTCACGAAGTTGGTGCGGTGGATTCCATCTGCGACATCGTCGGCGCGTGCGTAGGATTCGACTTGCTCGATGTGGGCGCCATCTACTGCTCGCCCTTAAACGTGGGAAGCGGCACAGTGAAGACCGAGCACGGCGTGCTTCCCGTTCCCGCTCCTGCTACCGCCGAATTGCTCACCGGCAAACCGGTCTACGCGCGCGGCCCTGCTATGGAATTGACCACGCCAACGGGAGCGGCCATCGTCACGACCCTCGCCGTCGAATTCGGCGCGATGCCGCCGCTCTGCGTCACATCCACGGGATATGGCGCGGGCGACAAGGATTTCCCCGAACACGCGAACGTGCTGCGCGTAATCGTCGGCGAAACGAGCGGCGCCGAAGAATCGACCACCGTCTCCATCCTCGAAGCCAATATCGACGATTCCAGCCCGCAAGTGCTCGGCTACGCCATGGAGCGGATGCTGGAAGCCGGCGCGCTCGACGTCACGCTGGAATCCGTACTCATGAAAAAGAATCGGCCCGGCACGCTGGTGCGCGTGATCGCGCGGCCGGAAGATCGTGAGGCGCTGGCGCAGCTCCTGTTCGCTGAAACCACAACCCTGGGGCTGCGCACGTATTCCGCCGAGCGCCGGGTGAAGGCGCGCCATCTGGTCGAAGTGGAAACCCCGCACGGCAAAGTGCGCATGAAAATCGCCGAAGATGGCTCCTTCGCGCCGGAATACGAAGACTGCCGCAAGCTCGCGCTCGCATCCGGCGTGCCGCTCAAACAAATCCTGGCTCAAGCGAATCTGGCGTACCTGAAAAACACTCGATGAAATACTACCTCACCACACCCATCTACTACGTCAACGCGGCTCCGCACCTGGGCACCGCCTATTCCACCTTCGTCGCGGACCTGATCAAACGTTTCAAGAAAATGGAAGGGTTCGATCCGGTAGTGTTCACTACTGGCTCCGACGAGCACAGCCGCAATGTGGAGCGCGCCGCCGACGCTGCGAATTTAACGCCGCGCGAGTATACCGACAAAATGTCGGCCGAGTTCGTCAGCCAGTGGAAGCGCCTGGGGATCGACTACGACCATTTCATCCGCACCTCCGATCCCAAGCATCACGAAACCGTACGCTGGCTGTTCCAGCGCTGCCAGAAGAACGGCTATATCTACAAAGGCTCCTATACCGGCCAGTACTGCGTGAACGATGAGCTGTACGTGAACGACGCGCAGCCGGGCGATCCCTGCCCGAATTGCGGACGCCAGACCGAGACCGTTACCGAAGAGAACTACTTCTTCAAGCTCTCGGCCTTTCAGGAACGGCTGCTGGAGCTGTTCGAGAAGAATCCAGAGTTCGTCAAACCCGATCATCGCCGCAACGAGATGGTGGCGTTCGTTCAGCAGGGCCTGAACGATCTGTCCATCACGCGCACCAACATCAAATGGGGCATTCCCGCGCCTGTGGAAGGGCACCACGTGTTCTATGTCTGGTTCGACGCGCTGATTTCCTACATGAGCGCGGTGAAGCAGGACGACCTTTGGCCCGCAGACCTGCATATCATCGGCAAGGACATCTTGCGATTCCACGCGGTCTATTGGCCGGCGTTCCTGATGGCCGCCGATCTTCCGCTGCCGAAGAAAGTCTTCGCGCACGGCTGGATCCTTTTCGAAGAGAACAAAATGAGCAAGTCCCGCGGCAACGTGGTGCCGCCCACGCCGATCGTCGAAGTGATCGGCGCCGATGCGTTGCGCTATTTCCTGCTGCGCGAGATCACCTTCGGACAGGACGGCAGCTTCAGCTACGACGCCTTGATCCAGCGCTATAACTCCGATCTCGCCAACGGCCTGGGCAACCTGGCCAGCCGCACGCTCACGATGATTCACCAGTACCGCGGCGGCGTCATCCCCGACTCGCCCGGTCTGGGCCAGATCGCCGAAGCCGCGCAGGAAACTACCGAGAACGCGCTGGAGGCTTTCGACAATTTCAATTTTTCGCGGGGCCTGGAGGTCATCTGGGGATTGATCTCCGTGATCGACAAGTTTATCGTCGAGCGCGCGCCGTGGAAGCTCGCCAAGGAGGAGGACTCCTTTTCGCAAAAGCTCTTGGATGAGACTCTCTACACGGCGGCCGAGGCGCTGCGCGTCATCTGCGCATGGGCTTATCCAGTGATGCCGGACGCAGCGCGCAAGATCTGGAGCCAGCTCGGGATGCTGGAGCCGATTGAGAACGTTCGCGTCGCGGATCTGCATTGGGGCAAGCTCGCACCCGGCCAGAAGGTTGGCACGGTGGCGGGCGTTTTCCCGCGCCTGGATGCCAAGACCATCGAAAAAATTCAGGAACTCGAAGCGGCCGAGAAAGCCCGTCTAGCCGCTCTTTTCGCCCACGCCAAGGCCGCGACGGCGAAGCCTGATTCCAGCAAGATCCCGATCGACGACTTCGCCAAAGTGGAGATGCGCGTCGGCCAGGTGGTTTCGGCGGAACGCGTCAAGGGCGCCGACAAGCTGCTGCACATGCAGGTGGACATTGGCGAGCCTTCGCCGCGCACTATAGTGGCCGGCATCGCCGAAGCCTACGCGCCCGAGCAGATGGTCGGCCGCAAAGTGGTGATCGTTGCGAATCTGCAGCCTCGCAAGCTGCGCGGCATCGAATCGAACGGCATGATCGTAGCGGCTTCGCTTGAAGGCGGCAAGCCGGTGCTGGCGGGATTCCTCGAAGACGTGCCCGTGGGGGCGCGGCTGAAGTGAGCCTGATCGATTCCCACTGCCATCTGGACAGCCCGGAGTTTGATGCCGACCGCGACGCAGTGATCGAGCGGGCGCTCGAAGCGGGCGTCGATCACATGATGGCGATCGGGACTGGCAGCGGCCCGCCTGATCTGGAAGCCGGTCTCAGGCTGGCCGAAAAGTATCCTGCGTTCTACGCCACAGTGGGCATTCATCCGCACGATGCGGCTAAGTCTGGCGATGCTGATCTGCGGCGTCTGGCGGAGTTGCTCGCGCATCCCAAGGTGCTGGCGGTCGGCGAGATCGGCCTCGACTACCATTACGATTTTTCGCCGCGCGATACGCAGAGGGCCATCTTCATTGAGCAAATGGCCATCGCCGCGGCAGCGAAGAAGCCGATCGTCATCCACACGCGCGAAGCCTGGGACGACACGCTGGCCTTGATCGAAGAACATTGGAAGCCGCACGGCCTGGGCGGTATCATGCATTGCTTCTCCGGCAGCCCGGCTGAGGCAGAACGGGCGGTCGGGCTTGGCTTCTATCTGAGCTTCGGCGGCATCGCGACTTTTCCGAAAGCCGTCGAGGTGCGAGCCGCCGCGCAGTCCACGCCGCGCGATCGCATTCTGGTGGAAACCGACGCGCCTTATCTCGCGCCTGTTCCGAAGCGTGGCAAGCGCAACGAGCCGGCGCTCATCGTGCACACTGCGCAAAAGCTGGCTGAGGTGCGCGGCGAGTCGTATGAGGACCTCTGCCGCATCACCACGGAAAACTTCCGCAGGCTGCTCCTCGACTAGGTACACAATAGAGACATGGGCTGGAAACTTTACCTCGCCAGCGGACTCGCGCTGTCCGCAGTCCTCACGTTCGGCCAGGAGCACGCCGCTCACGCCGACCACATGGAACATCACTTCGATCCCAAGGCGTCGGCGAAAGCCTTCGACGACCCGAGCCGGGATGCGTGGCAGATGCCCGACCGCGTGATCGCTACTCTGAATTTGAAACCCGGCGAAAGCGTCGCCGACATTGGCGCCGGCACCGGTTACTTCACGGTCCGGCTGGCCAAATCCAAGGCCGCGCCCATGGTGTATGCCGCGGACATCGAGCCGGGGATGGTGAACTACATCCGCGATCGCGCAGCCAAGGAAGGCCTGCACAATGTGGTCCCAGTGCTGGCCGCCGCCGACACGCCCAATCTTCCAAAACCAGTGGATCTGGTTCTGATCGTCGACACTTATCATCACATCGGCGACCGCGAGGTCTATTTCCGCCAGCTGGCGAAGTCGCTCAAGCCCGGCGGCCGCGTTGCCATCATCGACTTCAAGCCGGATTCTCCCGAAGGCCCGCCTCCGCAGTTCCGTTTTCCACTGGAGAAGTTCAAGACCGAGATGGCAGCCGCCGGGTACACGCTGGCGGATCAATACGATTTTCTGCCGCGCCAGCGCTTCCTGATCTTTCAGCTAGCGCACTAAGCAGAGCCCGCGCGAGAGGGTTTCCGGCAACCTGCTAAACTAGAAAATCCCCATGGGACTCGGCAAGCTCGGCCAAACCCTTACCGCGAAAGAGATCCTGGATCTGGTTAAGAAGGATCTCGAGCGGGTGGAGCGCGAGATCACTCTGGAATCGGTGGCCAGCGTTGACGCGGTCACTACCATTTCGCGCTACCTGCAGGACGGCGGCGGCAAACGGCTGCGCCCCATCCTGGTGCTGTTGGCTTCGCATCTTGTCGGCGGCGTGACTGACAGCGCCATTCGCATGGCCGCCGTAGTGGAGATGATTCACGCTGCAACGCTGGTGCACGACGACGTCATCGACAGCGCGAAGACGCGCCGCGGGAGGCCGTCATCCAATGCAATCTGGGGCAATCACACCTGCGTGCTCGCGGGCGACTGGCTGTATATGCAGGCGTTCCAGGTCGCGCTGCGGGAGCGCAATTTTCACGTGCTGGACCTTCTGATCGCGCTCACGCAAATGATGGTGGAAGGCGAGCTGCTGCAGTTGGAGCGCATCGGCCGGATCGACATCTCCGAAGCCGACTACATGGAGTTGGTGGACCGCAAGACGGCCAGCCTCTTCTCGGCCTGTACCCGCCTCGGCGCCTTGACGGGAGCAACGCCGGGCGGCGCGGACGAAGCCACGGAGGCGCGGCTGGGCGAATTTTCGTGGAACCTCGGCATCGCGTTCCAACTCGTCGACGACGTGCTGGATTTCACCGCGCACGAAAAGGTCCTGGGCAAGCCCGTGGGAAGCGACCTGCGCGAAGGCAAGGTGACGCTGCCGCTGATCTATGCGCTGGAAGAGGCAACGGCCGAGGAACGCGAGCTGGTAGCCACAGTGCTGAAGGACGGCAACTACGATCGCGCGCCGTTCCCCCAGATCCTACGCATGATCGAACGCCGCCGCGGCTTCGATCGCGCTCGCGAGCGGGCGCAGTCCTTCACCGACAAGGCGCGTGCCATGGTCAGCGAGTTTCCCGAGTCGCCTTACCAGCGCGCGATGTGCGCGCTCACCGATCTCGTCACCGAGCGCGATCACTAAAGCGAACCGCCATGCCTCGACTTATCGCGAGCCCCACGCGCATCCCCGTGCCTGGTAACAAGCTCATCGAAGAATATATCGGGCGCGTCAATTCCAAGGACTCTGGCGCAAGTATCGCTCACATGCATAGCCCTTCCGGCTGGAGCGAGCCGGGCCAGACACCCGAGTTCGACGAGTTCACCGTGGTGCTGAAAGGCTCTCTGCGAGTGGAATCAAAAACCGGCGTGCTCGAAGTTAAGGCCGGCCAAGCCGTCGTAGCTGAGCGCGGCGAGTGGGTGCGCTACAGCACGCCGGGTCCGGAAGGCGCCGAGTACATCGCGGTTTGCCTGCCCGCTTTCAGCCCCGACACGGTTCATCGGGACGCCTGACCCTACTTCTGGGCGGACGTCGGATTCAGCTTAGCCAACATTTGCTTGTACTGGTCGTCGTAGGCGTTCAAAACCTCGTCGCCCGGATGGTCCTGAATCTCGCCCAAAATGTGCGGTCCCATGTCCGGAGTCTTGAACACCGGCCATTCCGGCAAGCCCTTGCCGTTCGGGTCGCCCGTCCTGGCGAAGTTCACCCAGTAGGACGACACCATGTCGGCCATCGCCCGGTCTTTCTCGGAGGCAGCGGCAAGCCGGGGCGAACTCGTGTCCGGCACGCTGCGCGGAGCGGCGAGGGTCTCAAATACGTAAGGAATCTCGGCGGCGTGCGTCGCTTTCAGGTCGCGGACGCCGGGGTCGACGGGCGGCTCGTGCGTAAAGAAATACCAATACGCGCGTTTACCGACCGCGGCTTGCCGCTCTGCGAACAGCCGCATCGACCACATCAGTGTATCCCGGAAAGCGACTCTGCCGCCCATCGCCAAATGCTCATCCTTGTTCGAACCGGCGATCACATCCACCGGATTCTGCCGGCCTTGTTCGAAGGTAATCGACAAATCTTCCGGAATGATCCACCCGTCGATGATCATGCCCGCCCCGCGCAGCGTCTTCATAATCTCTTCGGCGGACCGGGCGCGCAGTTCGGCCAGCGGTGGAAAATCTTTCGGAGGCTCTACCTTCGCCAGCGGACCAAACGGGACTCGCTGCGGATGCTCAGCGCGCGCGAGTGGAACCATCGGCGCCATTCCCAGCCCCATCCACGTTCCGCTCTCCGAAATCGCGCGATGGAACAGCCCCTTCGCCACCGGCGAACCAACCAGCCCCGCGACCATGCAGGCGCCGGCGGACTGGCCGAAAATCGTGACGTTGTCCGGGTCCCCGCCGAATGCGCGAATGTTGGTCTGCACCCATCGCAGCACCGCGAGAGAATCCAATAGCGCCTGGTTGCCGGACGCGTTGTGGCCCGATTCGCGCGTCAACTCCGGATGCGAGAAGAACCCGAACGGTCCCAACCTATAATTGAAGGTCACCAGCACGGCGCCCTTGCGAGCCAGGAATTCCCCGTTGTTGTGCGGGCTGCTTCCAGCGCCTTCCGAGTAAGCCCCGCCATAAATCCAAACCATCACGGGCAGATTCGCGTTAGCGTGTTTTGCGTCGGTCCAAACGTTCAGATAGAGGCAGTCCTCGCTCATCTTGGGCGAGTCCGGCAGATCGACGGCGACATTATTCGGAACGCGCTTGGGCTGGTGAGGCTGCATGCATACATCGCCGAAAGTGTCTGCCTTGCGTACGCCCTTCCACGGAGCCACTGGCTGCGGCTCGCGCCAACGCAAGTCGCCGACGGGGGGCGCCGCAAACGGAATGCCCTTGAAGGCGCGGACTCCCGAACTCAACGAGACGCCTGACACCAGCCCGTCCTTTGTCTTAACGGGATCCTTGATCGCAGCCTGGAGCGGGAAAATGGCGGTAAGCGCCAAAGAGACGGCCAGCGCGAGCCGGGTGCGCATCAATGTTGTTCCTTGGAGGCAGCCCCGGAAGCGGCAGCCTTCGCCCGCTCCGCCCGGGACACGCTGATCCAATCCGGAATCACCTGGTTATCTTCATGACAGGCGTACTCCAAGATCTTGAAGCTGTTGTCCAGCTTGAGCGGGAAGCGCGCCGACCAAGGTCGCGTGAGCACCACGGGATCATCAACCGTCATCGTATAAATCAGAAAATCGTTGTTCAAACGGGTGAAGCGTTCCACCAGCCGCAACTGGTCGCTGATCGGGAACCGATTTCCCGGCGGTGAGCCCATGACACCGGTATTGGTTGCCGAGGCGCCCGGCTTGAAGTTGGTGGTTTCGACCACCAGCGTGTTTCCTTCCCAGTGACCGCGCGAATATCCGAGCCAGGCGCGCAGCTTGGGGTCCACCGGCGGAGCGTTCAACGGGATCACTCGCGCCTCGTGGATCATTTCCATGCGGAGGACCACGTAGCCGGGCGCCTGGACGATTTGCAATCCGTTGTTATAGCGGAAGGGGAACATCGAAGCGGGCAGCCCGCGCGTGATGCAGCGGTCCCAGCTGTCAAAATCTCTGTAGGTGTTGAACACAACCTTCTCGCCCGGCAGCGGCCAGGTACTCTTCATGAGGCTGGAGAGGTGCTTGCCTTCGGGAGTCATTTCCGGGAGCTTGCCATCGGGCGGGTCCATGACCAACGACGTCTGGCGCTGGGGAGTGAAGTTGTCCATCACGCCGGCCAGAAAAGCGCGTCCGGCTTCGCCTTGCTTTACGTCTTGAGCGTAGCGGTCGGGCTGCTTCGCCACTCTTTCCTGCAGCGCCTTAAATTCGGCTTCGGTCAGAAAAGCTTTGTTTTGGTCGCAGGGAGGACGGGGAGGAGCGCCCTTCGGAGGCGGGCCGAAGGGCGGCGCGCACCGCTCGAAGGATACAGTCCCCACGTAGGAAATCGGCCAGATCCCCTCCAGATCCGGATCGCCCCAGGGCGTCTTCGGCATCACCCAGCCAGGCGGCGTCGCTATGAAAAAGTTCGCCTCGTCCGGGGTCGGGCCGGGTTTCACGGGTGGCAGCTGCGCGTTCAGAATGGAGCCAAATACGAAGAAGGCGAAACTCCCTCCAATCAGAACGCGGATTGCCGTTCGTTCCATTGCACGCATGGGATCACTCCTTTGCAGAGATATAGACGCTCAGCCGTGCTCAGCAATCACCCGCTACTTCGCGTCGGGCGGCGGACCTTCGGAACCGGACGTCCCCAGGAAGATCTTCTTTCCGTCCGGGAAGGTGATGTCGCGGCCATTGGCGCGATGCGATCCATCTTTGGCCTCGAAGCCTGAGAAAACAACTTCGGTTCCGATCGGAATGGAATACTTCGTAAAACCATGGCGCACCAGCGCGTTCGGCGACCCCCCTTCGATCATCCACTCGGTTACCGTGCCGTCCGGATTGGTCACGGCCACGTGGAACCAGGCGTGAGGATTCACCATCTCAATTTTCACGACCTTGCCGCGTAATGTGACGGGCTTGTTGACGTCGAACTCAGCCGAGAAGGCGTGATGGGCGAACACGGGGAGTGCAAAACTGAGCACTCCAACAGCAGCCAGTGTAAAAGCAGTTGGCGTTTTCATAGCTACTTGATTATATTGCGCTGATTATCCGGAGTCTATGGGTGCTGCAGTACCTGCGCCGCAGTCGGGCAAAGGCGTTCTCTATTGCGAACCCGAATCCCGCAAACGCACACCACTCAGACGCGCCGCGTTGAAAACAAACCTCGCCTGGATGGCCGCGCGATTGCCAATTTGGCCGCCATGGGCGCCACATGGAACGATCTGCGCTATGCCATCCGACTGCTCGTCCGCCAGCCGGTCTTCACGCTCCTGGCCTTGACCACGCTGGCACTGGGCATCGGCGCCAACTCGGCGATTTTCGCGGTCGTCAACGCTGTCCTGCTGCGGCCTTTGCCGTTCCGGGACCCAAGCCGGCTGGTGCTGATTGAGGACGTCATCCGGAAGCTCTTCGCGGACGGCATAGCCGTCACCCCCTCGGATTTGCGCCAGTATCAGAGCAGTTCCAGGGCATTCGAGTCCGTGGCTGGCTTCACCTATGCGTCGATGGATTTGACGGGCACTGGTTCACCGGAGCGCCTTCAGGTTTTGCGCGTATCCGCCGAAATTTTTCCCGTTCTCGGGGTGTCTCCGGTTCTCGGAAGAGGGTTCACTCCAACGGAAGACCATCCAGACAGCCAAGTCGCCGTGATTAGCTACCGGCTATGGCAAAAACGATTCGCCGGCGACCCCGGCGTCGTCGGCCGCGTTGTGGATCTTGACCGGACGCCGACAAAAATCCTGGGCGTGCTTCCCAAAGACGTCGAGTTTCCGTTGCCTGGCCTGCCATTCGGCGGCGGCTATGACATCTGGGTGCCGCTAGGGATCACGCCGAAGGAATACGCACTCATCGGCGACTACAACTTCGAGGTTGTGGCGCGAATGAAGCCGGGCATCACGCTGGCACAGGCGCAAGCCGATGCGCAAGCCGTCGCGCATCGCATTTCCGAAAGTATCCCGGCATCCGCACGAAATGGAGTGACGCTGGAGGCCCTCGTGTCCCCCGTAACCGAGCGAGTCACGCGCAATTCCCGTAAGCTGCTTTGGCTGCTGGTGGGAGCGGTTGGGTTCGTTTTGCTGATTGCGTGCGTGAACGTAGCGAACCTGCAGTTGGGCCGGGCGGCCGGCAGGGAACGGGAACTGGCGATCCGCTCCTCGCTGGGTGCGAGCTCTACTCGCCTGCTTCGTCAATTACTTACGGAGAGCTTGCTCTTGTCGGCCGGAGGCGGTACGGCGGGGTTGCTTCTGGCAGTTTGGCTGGTGCCGGCTCTGGCTCGGATCATTCCAGCGTCTGTTCCGCGCGCCGCCGCGATAGAGGTTGACTGGCGCGTGGTGGCGTTTACCGCCGCCGTCTCGATCCTGGCTGGGCTGCTGTTCGGTATCCTGCCCGCGTTGACGGCGTCGCGAACGGGCGAGTCCGCTCGATTGAAAGCGGCCGCAGGATCAGGCCCAATGCGCCTTCGCGATCTGCTGATCGTGAGCGAAGTCGCCTTATCGCTGGTCCTTCTGGTTGGAGCAGGCCTATTAGTGCGCAGCCTGGTGGCCCTTCGCGACGTCAATCCCGGCTTTGATGTCCAGCACGTTCTCACGGCACGCGTCACTTTACCGGAAGCGGGCTACGCGGATGCGGCTTCCGTCCGCGCTTTCTTCCAACGCGCGATCGATAATTTCGAAACCCTGCCGGGCGCGACTGCTGCCGGAGCCTCCACGGCGCCTTTGCTCACGCTGCGAAATCAGCGTCTCTTTTCGGTGAAGGACCCGTCGATTCCGCCGGCGCTTGCCGTCAACGCAACCGTGGTGGGCGACTATTTTCAAGCGGCCGGCATCCCTCTGCGGCGCGGTCGCCTGTTCGATTCGCGAGACCGCAAGGGATCGCAACCGGTGCTGGTCATCAACGAGACAATGGCTCGCCAGTATTTTCCTGGCAAAGACGCCGTCGGGCAGCAAGTTAAACTCGGCGATCCGTCGATGCCTGGCCCTTGGCACACGGTCATCGGAGTGGTGGCGGATGCAAAAAACAACGAATTAGCCAACAGCATCAAGCCCGAACTGTATGAAGCGTATTCGCAGATTGACGATGGCTTCTTCGCTCTCGGTTTTGGCAGGTCCATGGTCCTGGCCGTGAAGGCTGCCTCTGAACCCGCAGAGCTTGGGTCTGCTGTTCGAGCAACGGTGGCCCGGCTGGATCCCGATCTTGCCGTGAGCGACCTCCAGACCGTCCGCGCACAGGTGGAGGCATCGCTCGCGCCGGAATGGTTCCGCACCGGTCTGGTGGCGTCGTTCGCGGCGTTGGCGCTTTTGCTCGCAGCCATCGGAATCTACGGTGTAGTTTCAGCTGCGGTCACCCAACGCACTCGGGAAATCGGTGTACGTATGGCGCTAGGCGCGAACCGCAGCGGCGTCCTGCAGCTCATGATCTGGCAGGGGATGAGGCCCGTCGGAGCAGGCGTCGTGTTGGGAATTGCAGCATCCTTGGCGCTAGCGCGGCTGATGGGCGGATTTCTCTTTGGAGTCTCGCCGACGGATTGGGTCACATTTGCCGCGGCGCCGGTGGTGCTCTGCCTGGTCGCGCTCGCGGCAAACTTGGCGCCTGCGCGGCGGGCCGCGAGCGTTGACGCAATGGTTGCATTACGTTACGAGTGAGCTCGACCCGCCCGGCTGACCTCCCGTCCGTCACTGCCGCGAATAGAACCCATCAGCCGGATAGAATTTGACCAAGTGCATGCAACGCGATAGACTGAGCAATTGGTCCTCAGTTTAGGATCAGTCAGTCTTCCCATACTCAGAGCAATTTAGGAGGCTCAAGCAGTGTCAGAAAAGTTACGGCATATTTTTACGTCGGAATCCGTGAGCGAGGGACATCCCGACAAGATGGCAGACCAGGTTTCCGACGCGGTGCTGGATGCTTGTTTAGCGGTCGATCCCATGAGTCGCGTGGCTTGCGAAACGCTGGTCACTACGGGCATTTGTGTTGTGGCCGGTGAAATTACCACCAAGGCGATTCTAGATGTTCCGAAGCTGGCCCGCCAAGTGATCGCCGACATTGGATTCACAGATGCCAAGATGGGCTTCGACGCGAAGACGTGTGGCATTCTGAACGTCGTCCAGACGCAGTCGCCTGACATCGCGATGGGTGTGGACACCGGCGGCGCCGGCGACCAGGGTTTGATGTTCGGCTATGCCTGCGACGAGACTCCTGAATTGATGCCACTGCCGATTATGCTCTCGCACAAGCTGGTTCGCCAGCAGAGCGAGATCCGCCGCACCGGCAAGCTCACTTATCTTCGTCCTGACGCCAAGAGCCAGGTTTCGGTGGAGTATCACGGCGGTCGGCCCGCCCGCATCGACGCGGTGGTTCTTTCCACCCAGCATGACGACGATGTGAGCACGGAGCAGCTCCGCACCGACGTGAAGAAGTTCATCATCGACCCGGTGGTGGGCGGAAATCTGGTGGATTCCCACACCAAGTATCACGTTAACCCCACCGGCCGCTTCGTGATCGGCGGACCGCATGGCGACACCGGTCTCACCGGCCGCAAGATTATCGTCGACACCTACGGCGGGATGGGCCGGCACGGCGGCGGCGCGTTCTCGGGCAAGGATCCGACGAAGGTGGACCGCTCGGCCTGCTACATGGCGCGCTACGTTGCCAAGAACATCGTGGCCTCCGGCCTCGCCTCGCGTTGCGAAGTGCAACTCGCCTACGCGATCGGCGTGGCCGAGCCTGTGTCTGTCATGGTGGACACTTTCGGCACCGGCAAAGTGGACCAGCACCTGCTGGTGGATCTGATTCGCCACAACTTTAACCTCACGCCGAAGGGCATGATCGAGGCCCTGAAGCTGCGCCGCCCCGTTTATCGCAAGACATCCTATTACGGCCACTTCGGCAGGACCGAAGACACCTTCACTTGGGAAGCCACGGACAAGGCCGAGGCTCTCAAGGAAGGCGCGAAACTCACCGCCGTTGCGAAGTAAGTTCTCTTAGCCGGGGGCTCGATCATGAGCCCCCGTTTGCCTTCCTCATTTACCTCTCATGCTCGTCGAAGGTTGTAAGCACGAAATCGAAGTTACCGTACCCGTCGAGGAAATCGCGAAGGAGACCGAGCGTGTCGTCGCGAACATCCAGCAGAAGGCCAAGCTGCCTGGATTCCGACCGGGCAAGGCGCCGGCCAGCCTGATCCGCACGAAGTTCGCCCGGCAGGTCCGCGAGGACGTTCTGGAAAACCTGCTTCCTAAATATTTCAAGAAGCAGATGGAAGAGGAACACCTGGAAGTGGTCGGGCGGCCGAACGTCAAGGACGTGCATTTTCACGAAGGCGAGCCGCTGACGTTCAAGGCCGAATTCGAAGTCGCGCCCGAGATCGAGTTGCACGACTACCGCGGCGTCACGGTGCACTACGCCGAGCCGGAAGTGACGCCGGAAGACATCGAGAAACGCCTGGAAGAAATCCGCGAGCAGAAGGCGCAATTCGTGAACATCGATCCGCGGCCCATCGTGGATGGCGATTACGCCGTGGTCTCGCTGGATAGTCTGGGGGGCGTGGATCAACCCATTCATCAGGACGAAGTGGTGCTGCACGTCGGCGATCCGGACACCATCGCCGGATTCAGCGAAGCGTTGCAGGGCATGTCGCCGGAAGAGGAGAAGGAATTCGAAGTCACCTATCCGGACGACTACGGCCAGGAAAAGCTGTCGGGCAAGACCGTCAAGTTCCGGATGAAGCTGAACACCATCCGCAACAAGGAACTGCCCGAACTGAACGACGAATTCGCGCAGGATCTGGGCGACTATCCGACGCTGAACGATCTACGTGAAGCCATCCGCAAAGCGATCTTCCATGAACGCGAATTCGCAGCGCAGCAGAAGGCTAAGGACGAGCTGATCGACAAGCTGATCGAGACGCACGAATTTCCGGTGCCGGAGGCGTACATCGAGCGCCAGTTCGAAGCGCAGCTGGAGAATCAGTTCCGGGAACTGGCCGAGCGCGGCATCGATCCGACGAAGCTCAAGATCGACTGGTCGAAATTGCGCGAATCGCAGCGGCCCAAGGCCGTGCACGACGTGAAGGCGTCGCTGTTGATTGACAAGATCGCCGAGCGCGAATCCATCGCGCCGACCAACGATGAAGTGGACGCCGAAGTCCAGCGCATTGCGAAGCAGCAGCGCGAGCCGGTGGCCGCGGTCCGCAAGAAGCTGCAGCAGGACGGGACGCTCGGCCGGATCGCGTATCACATCCGCAGCAACAAGACGCTAAACTTGCTGTTCGAGCACGCCCGTAAGGAAGCGCCGGTGGAACCGGAAGCACCAGGCACGAGCGACGAGCCACCGGCCGCTGAGTGAGCGCTGGTTAGTTGTTTTATAAAGAAATGCTATGCGGATCGAAGGTCTCGCGCTGGCAGTTGCTCTTATCTGCAGCGTCAGCCGCGGTCAATCTCCGCCGGTGAAGCCGTTAGTCCCTCCGAGCAGGTTCCTGCTGCCATCGCCAGCTCACGTCAAAGGAGTAGTGGCTGATCCGACAGGTGCTCCCATTCCCGGGGTGAGAGTCGATTACATCGCCATTGCGTCTGGCAACTCCGCAACGACGGATGGAAATGGCCACTTTGAGTTCGACACACGGGCACCCAGTGTCGTGTTTCGCAAGAGGGGTTGGAGGAGCCGCCTCGTTCGCGTGTCAAAACTGGGTAACGGCGCACGAGTTGTCCTCGAACCTGCGGGTGAACCTCTTCCTTTACCCATCTGTTCGAAAACGAAGTCCTGTCTGACTGTTGGGGGCATTTTCTGCCTCACACCTATTCGAGGAATGCACGTGAGCAAGCCGGAAGACGGCGTCGACGCCCGCGTTCGGGACTTCACTATCGAAGATCTGCTCGGGCACGAAGCGATGTCTCATGGCAGGGGCTATGTGTGGGGTGGTCCCGACTTATCGGATGTCTGGGGTTCCGTCGAATTCTCCGAGATCCAACACGATGCCCGCGGCCAGCTCGTTCTAGACGCGAGAGGCAAGACGTCTGATGGCAGCTGTGGCGGTCAATCGGCCTTACTGGCGAATCCGTTCTCTATGACCGACAGGACAAAGGAACGCAGCTTTATTTGACGAAGTCTTGGAAGGACTATGTATCGTTTCAGGGAATTAGTTCGTTGGAAGCGCAATCACCTGTCCCCTACGGCCAGCAGCGTTTCGAAGTGCGGTGCTTCTTCTTCGGCGTGCACCACAGACGTGTGGATGTTCTTGAATCCCGCCTGGCGCAGGAAGCGCGTGACTTCGACCTCGGAGAAGCCGAGCCAGAGGTCGGCGTACAGCTCGCGGGCTTCTTCGTAGTTGTGGCGCACTAAATCCAGCACCACGATTTTGCCGCTGGGCTTCAGAATCCGCCACGCTTCGGCGACTGCGCGCTCCGGATGCTGTGCATGGTGCAGCGCCTGGCTGAAAAACGCGACATCCACGGCGCCGTCGCGGATGGGCACGGATTCCAGATCGCCCTTGCGGTACTCCAGGTTCTTGACGCCGTGCTTGCGTGCCAGCTCGGCACCATACTCCACCATTTTTTCGGAGTTGTCTACCGCGATCACTTTCTTCGCGTGCCGCGCCAGCAGCTGCGAGAACGTGCCTTCGCCCGCGCCCAGATCAGCGATCACCATCGGCGGCAGCAGCGCGAGCAACGTCTCCGCCAAACCGCGCCAGGACCGGCCTGGCACGTAGTTGCGGCCGAATTTTCCGGCCAGCTCGTCGAAATACGCCCGCATCTTATCCTGCCTGCGGCGAAGCGCCAGGCTAAGGGCTTCCGAGTCGTGTTCGGCCTCTGGAATCTCGGCCGCAGCCTGCCGCAGCACGGCCAGCATTTGCGAGACGCCGTTCGACTCGACGCCGCTCTTCAGCCGGTACAGGATGCTCTTGCCGGTGCGCCTGTCCTCCACCAGCCCGGCGTTCTTCAACTGCGCTAAGTGTGTGGAAATACGGCTCTGACCCATGCCCAGGATCTCCTGCAGTTCGGCCACCGACAGCTCTTCGCGCTCCACCAGCAGCAGGATACGGAGGCGGCTGGGATCGGCCAGCAGCCGCAGGTTTTTGAGGGTTGACGCCATCGCTCGGTCTGTACTATTATATCAACATATCTAGATTTGTAGATATAAAATTCGACTGGAGATTGCATGAGCACTGCCACGCTGAACAACGTCGCAACGGATTACAAAGTCGCCGACATGAGTCTGGCCGACTGGGGCCGCAAAGAGATTTCCATCGCCGAGCAGGAGATGCCCGGCTTGATGTCCATTCGCAAGAAATACGCGCCGGGCAAGCCGCTGAAGGGCGTGCGCGTCACCGGATCGCTGCACATGACCATCCAGACCGCGGTGCTGATCGAGACCCTGGTCGACCTGGGCGCCACCGTCCGCTGGGCGAGCTGCAACATTTTCTCGACGCAGGACCACGCCGCAGCTGCCATCGCCGCCGCCGGAGTGCCGGTGTTCGCCTGGAAGGGCGAGACGCTGGAAGAATACTGGGAATGCACGTTGAAGGCGATCAGCCATCCGGGCGGCAAGGGGCCTGAGCTGGTGGTCGACGATGGCGGCGACGTGACGCTGCTGATCCACAAAGGTCACGAGTTGGAGCTCGGCAGCGACTGGGTGAATACGCCGTCAGAAAGCCACGAGGAGACGGTGATCAAGAACCTGCTGAAGCGCGTCAACCAGGAGCATCCGCGCTTCTGGCGCGACCTGGTGAACGACTGGCGCGGCGTATCTGAGGAGACCACCACCGGCGTGCACCGCCTCTACAAGATGCAGGAACAGGGCAAGCTGCTGGTTCCGGCGATCAATGTGAACGATTCGGTGACCAAGTCGAAGTTCGACAACCTGTACGGATGCCGCGAGTCGTTAGCGGACGGCATCAAGCGCGCTACCGACGTGATGGTGGCCGGCAAAGTGGCCGTGATCTGCGGCTACGGCGATGTCGGGAAGGGTTCGGCGCACTCGCTGCGCGGCATGGGCGCGCGCGTCATCGTTACCGAGATCGACCCCATCAACGCGCTGCAGGCCGCGATGGAAGGCTTCGAAGTGACGACGGTGGAAGACACGCTCGGGCGCGGCGACATTTATGTCACCACCACCGGCAACGTGGACATCATCACGCTGGAGCACATGCAGCGCATGAAGGATCAGGCTATCGTGTGCAACATCGGGCACTTCGACAACGAAATTCAGGTGGACCCGCTCAATAACGCCAAGGGCGTGGTGCGCACCAACATCAAGCCGCAGGTGGATATGTACACGTTCCCCGATGGCCACAGCATCTTCCTGCTGGCCGAAGGCCGCCTGGTGAACCTGGGCTGCGCGACGGGCCATCCCAGCTACGTGATGTCCAACAGCTTCTCCAATCAGACGCTGGCGCAGCTCGATCTGTGGAAGAACAAGGACGCTTACAAAGTGGGCGTGTACACGTTGTCCAAGAAGCTGGACGAGGAAGTGGCAAGGCTGCACCTGGAGAAGATCGGGGTGAAGCTGACGACGCTGAGCAAGAAGCAAGCCGACTACCTGGGCGTTCCGATCGAGGGTCCGTACAAGCCGGATCACTACCGGTACTAAGCTTCAGCTAGTTGCGAAAATCAAGGCCGGTCTCGTTCGCGGGACCGGCTTTTGGTTTCACGAGCCGTTAACCTCCTGCTCCTCGCCCTCGTACGGGGGAAACCGATCCGAACGAAATTCAACCTGCGTTCGCATTTCAGAATCGTTCACGGCGTGTGGATCGACACGCCAAGCCGCGTCGCAATGTACAATTACCGATAAGGAAGCTGCCACTAAACATGGACAAGACCGTACGAAAATACAACGGCATCGCCGCACTCGATGAAATGAAGGCGGAGGAATATCGGTATTGGCAAAGCCGTCCTGTTCACGAGAGGGTCGCCGCGGTTTCCGAAATCACTCAAGAATTGTACGCGATGAAGGGCGAGGTACCGGGTGTACCCAGACTTCAAAGAACTCTTGTCCGTTTTGAACGCGTACGAAGTTAAGTATCTGGTTGTAGGCGCCTACGCTGTATCTGTGCACGCTCAACCTCGCGCGACCAAAGATCTGGACATCTGGATCAAAGCTGATGCTGAAAACGCCACGGCGGTTTACGGCGCGCTGGGGAAGTTTGGCGCACCTCTGGCGGGACTGACGGCGGCTGATTTTAGGGAGAAGGGGCCATTTTTCCATATGGGCCGCGAACCGGTCGCGGTCGACATTCTGACGGAAATCCCGGGCGTCGATTTCGATGTGGCTTGGGAGCGTCGAGTGGAAGACGTGGTTGATCTTGCAACTGGCCTAAGAGCCAATTTCATTTCCCGCGCCGACCTGATCACCGCGAAACTGGCCGCCGCCCGCCCGCAAGACCTCGCCGACGTAGACGCTATCCGAAAGGCGGAGCAAAGTCAGGAACTAACGAAACGCCCGGAGGAGGAGTCCCAACATTGAAGATTGCCTGTCTTGAGGTCCTCCAGTACTACAGTTTGCCTGCAATCAGCCTTGTGCTTCAACAGGTTACACTTTGTGAGGCCGTATTTTGACGCGTTCTGTTATAATGGGGTTTCAGTGAGCGTCCAAACGGTGGTAGTGTAGAGTCTGAAAGCAACGGGAGATTCCCTGTGAAACGTGCTGGTTCTGAAGACGCACTGCGTTGTTCGTTTTGTCATAAAAGTCAGGACGTAGTCGGCAAGTTAATCTCCTCCCCCAACGATTACCCTCGAGCTTACATCTGCGACGAGTGCATTGCTGTTTGCAACTCGATCCTGGAAGATGATCGCCACGATCAGCCTTACGGAGCGCCCCACAAACTTCCTAAGCCCCTGGAACTGAAGGAATACCTGGATCAATATGTAATCGGCCAGGACGCCACCAAAAAGAAGCTGGCCGTCGCTGTTTACAACCACTACAAGCGCATCCAGATGAACAAGCAGCGGGGCGCCGAAGTGGAGCTTTCGAAATCCAACATCCTGCTGATTGGGCCCACCGGAACGGGCAAGACGCTGCTGGCGCAGACGCTGGCGCGCATTCTGGACGTTCCCTTCGCGATCGTAGACGCCACCACGCTTACTGAAGCCGGCTACGTGGGCGAAGACGTCGAGAACATCATCCTGCGGCTGCTGCAAAACTCCGATTGGGACGTGCAGCGCTGCCAGCAGGGAATCATCTATATCGACGAGATCGACAAGATCGGCCGCAAGGACGAAAATCCCTCCATCACGCGCGACGTTTCGGGCGAAGGCGTGCAGCAGGCCTTGCTGAAGATCCTGGAAGGCACGGTGGCCAACGTTCCTCCGCAGGGCGGCCGCAAACATCCGCACCAGGAGTTCACCCCGGTCGACACCACCAACATTCTGTTTATCTGCGGCGGCGCATTTGTCGGGCTGGAGAAAGTGATCTCCCGGCGCGTCGGCACCAAGAGCATGGGCTTCGTTCCACAGGAAGAGCACCGCACGGATGCAACGGCGGCGCGTGGCGTCTCCAACCGCCGCGACGTCGATCTGCTCGAAAACGTGCAGCCGGTGGACCTGATCAAGTTCGGCTTCATTCCCGAATTCATCGGCCGCATGCCGGTGGTCGCGGTTTTGGAAGACCTCAGCAAGGAAGCGCTCGTCCAGATCCTCACCAAGCCCAAGAACGCAATCATCCGGCAGTACCAAAAGCTTTTTGAGTTTGAAAATGTTAGACTGAAGTTTAGCGACGACGCCCTGGAGGCCATCGCTTCGCTCGCCATGGAGCGAAAAGTGGGCGCCCGCGGGCTGCGGATGATCCTGGAGGACCTGATGCTGGATCTGATGTATTATCTCCCCTCCTACAAGAAAGTCCGCGAGTTCCTGGTGACCAAGGAGATGGTCATGACGCAGAAGATCAACATGGCATTGCTCGAAAAGGCTGGTTAGTCCCCGTTCGCCGCTAGCTCGAAGTAGGTTCGTTGGTTCGTAGAGTTCGGAACGTCAGGAGCGATTGAACCCAACAACCTGAAGACCCACTCCCATGCTTACTTCCAAAGAAAAATCCGATACACGGCGCCTCCCCATGATGCCCATCCGGGACGTCGTGATTTTCCCGTACATGATGACGCCATTCGTCGTCGGGCGGGATTCGAGCGTCCGGGCTCTTGAGGAAGCGCTGGCGGCCGACAAGAAAATCTTTTTGGCCACGCAGCACGACGCCCAGGTGGATGAGCCGCGGCCGGATGAGATCTACGGCGTCGGAACCGTCGCCAATATCGTACAGAGCTTGAAGCTGCCGGATGGCAACATCAAGGTGCTGGTGGAAGGCGTGGAACGGGGCAAGATCATCTCGGTCAGCGAGGATGAAGGCTACTTCCGAGCGACCGTCAAAACGTTCAACTTCAAAGTCGACGCAGGGCCGCCGTTGGAAGCGCTGGTCGGCCGCGTCACCAGCCTGTTCGAGCAGTACGTCAAGCTCAGCCAGAACCTGAACTACGAGACGATGATCGCCGCCATCCGCGTGGATGAGCCTGGCAAACTGGCGGACACCGTAGGCGCGAACCTGCAATTGACCATCGAGGAGAAGCAGGAGCTGCTGGAAATCTTCGATCCGGTGGACCGCCTGACGCGCGTGGCCGAAATGCTGGACATCGAAATTGAGAAGCTCAATGTCGACCGAACCATCCAGGGCCGCGTGAAGCGCCAGATGGAGAAGGCGCAGAAAGAGTACTACCTCAACGAAAAGATCAAAGCCATCCAGAAGGAACTGGGGCGCGGCGAGAAGAGTGAGTTCGACGAGCTGAAGCGCAAGATCGACTCGGCAGGTATGACCAAGGACGCCCACGAAAAGGCCATCGCGGAACTGCGACGGCTGGAGAACATGCCGCCGATGTCGGCCGAATCCACCGTGTCGCGGAATTACCTGGACTGGCTGCTGGCCGTGCCGTGGAAGAAAAAGTCGAAGGAAATTCGCGATCTCCAGCACGCCCAAACCGTGCTCGAATCCGATCACTACGGCCTGGAGAAAATCAAAGAGCGCATCCTGGAGTTCCTGGCCGTCCGGCGCCTGGTGCAGAGCCCCAAGGGTTCCATCCTGTGCTTCGTCGGGCCTCCGGGCGTGGGCAAGACGTCGCTCGGGATGTCGATCGCCAAGGCAACCGGCCGCAAGTTCGTCCGCCTGTCGCTCGGCGGCGTGCGCGATGAAGCCGAGATCCGTGGCCATCGCCGCACCTACATCGGCGCTCTGCCCGGCCAGATCCTGCAGATGATGAAGAAAGCCGGCACGAAGAATCCGGTGTTCATGCTGGACGAAGTGGACAAGATGTCCATGGATTTCCGCGGCGATCCGTCGGCGGCGCTCCTCGAAGTGCTCGATCCGGAACAGAACTTCATGTTCATGGATCATTACCTGGACGTCGAATACGACTTAAGCCAGGTGTTCTTCATCGCTACCGCCAACGTACTGCACACCGTGCCGCCGGCGTTGCAGGATCGCATGGAAGTGATCCGGCTTTCCGGCTACACAGAACTCGAAAAGCTGGAAATCGCCAAACGCTTCCTGGTCCCCAAGCAGATGAAGCAGACCGGGCTCAAGGAAGGCCAACTGGAAATCACCGACGCGGGCCTGCAGACGTTGATCCAGTCCTATACGCGCGAAGCAGGTGTCCGGAATCTGGAGCGCGAGATCGGCAATGTGTGCCGCAAGGTGGCACGCAAGGTAGTGAACGCGCAGAGCGCGCCCAAGGGTTCGGAAGCGAAGAAGGCCGCCAAGGAAGTGCTGAACGCCGATACCGCGGCGGATTTCCTGGGCCCGCAGAAGTTCCGCGACCTGCAGACCGACAAGAAGAACGAAGTGGGAGCTACCGTCGGGCTGGCCTGGACTGAGGTGGGCGGCTCCATCCTCACCACAGAAGCGGCCGTCATGGAAGGCAAAGGCAAACTGCAAACCACCGGCAAGCTGGGCGACGTGATGCAGGAATCCGCCCACGCCGCGATGAGCTATGTGCGTTCACGCGCCCAATTGCTCGGCCTTCCGCGCGACTTTTACCGGAATCTCGATATACACGTGCATGTGCCGGAAGGTGCCATCCCCAAGGACGGGCCGTCGGCGGGCATCACCATCGCCACCAGCATTTGTAGCGCCCTGACGAACATCCCGGTCCGGTGCGATCTGGCGATGACCGGCGAAATTACGGTGCGCGGCAGGGTACTACCCATTGGCGGCTTGAAAGAAAAAGTACTAGCGGCCCACCGCCAGGGGATTTACGAATTGGTCCTTCCGAAGGATAATGAGAAAGACCTCCCGGATATTCCAGAGAATGTCCGCAAGGAGATGAAACTACATTTTGTGACCTCCATGGACGAGGTCCTCAAAATCGCCTTGGAGCGGGAGATCGTAGCGCTGCCTCTGGCGGCCAGCACGCCGCCGGTGGACTTGGTGCGCGGGACGCCGGAAGAGCGGATTTCAATTTAGGCGCGATCCAGAAGTTGCCGCCCGAGCCAGTTTGGCGACGACGGACTGAAACCCTCACCTTTATCAGGGATCGATGGACGCGGAATTTGTGATTAGCGCGGCCCGGCCGGAGCAGTTTCCGGCCGAGTCGCTCCCGGAAATCGCCTTTCTGGGGCGAAGTAATGTAGGGAAGTCGAGCCTGTTGAATTGCCTGACGGGCCAGAAAGGCCTGGCGTTTACCAGCGCCAAGCCTGGTTGTACGCAGCAGATTAACTTTTACCGGGTCGGCGGACAATTCCACTTCGTCGACCTTCCGGGATACGGGTTCGCACGGGTCCCGCGAGAAGTGGCTTTCCAGTGGAAGCAGCTCATCGAACAATACCTTTCACAACGAAGGTCGTTGGCGCTTTGCTTCCTGATCCTCGACGCGCGTCGGGGTTGGATGGATAAGGACCTGGAACTCCGCGAGTGGTTGGAGTTCCATAACCGGCGATACCTGGTGATCGCCACCAAGACGGACAAACTGAAGAGTCAAAATCAACAACGGCAGGGGGTCGCGACCATCGGGAGGCACGCTCCCCAAAGTGAAACTCTGCCGTTCTCGGCCGTGAAGTGCCGGGGAGTGAGGGAAATTTGGCAAGCGATTTGGAAAATCAAGACCCAGCAGCAGTAGCTGCTCCCACCGAAGAAAATTCCGAGACCAAAACCGAAGGCAAAGCGGATCCCAAATCCGCCGAGTCGAAGCCTGCCGGCGAGAAGGCGGAAGCCAAGGCGCCGGAGCAGGAAGCCAAGGGCGCCGAACCTGCCGCGGTTCCGCAACAGGGCGGCCGTAAGCGCCACGGCGGAGCCGGCCAAGGCAATCAGAAGAACGGCACGCTCGACCTGGTAGAGCTCAAGGACATGAGTATCCAGAAGCTCAACCAGATCGCCAAGGACTTAAGCGTCGCTGGAATTGCGGGCCTGCGCAAACAGGAATTGATCTTTAAGATCCTGCAGACGCAAGCTGAAAAAAGCGGCCTGATCTTCTCCGAGGGCGTGCTCGAATGCCTTCCCGATGGCTTCGGATTCCTACGCGCACCCGAGTACAACTATTTGCCGGGGCCCGACGACGTCTACGTTTCGCCATCGCAAATTCGCCGCTTCGATCTGCGCACCGGCGATACGATTTCCGGTCAGATCCGGCCTCCGAAGGAAGGGGAACGCTACTTTGCGCTCATCAAAGTGGACGCCATCAACTTCGAGCCGCCCGAGGAAGCACGCAATAAGATCTTCTTCGACAATCTGACGCCGCTCTATCCCGACGAACGGTTGAAGCTCGAAACCGCGCGCGATAACTTCTCGGGCCGCGTGATGGATCTGCTCACGCCCATCGGCAAAGGGCAGCGCGGGCTGATCGTGGCTGCGCCGCGCACCGGTAAAACGATGCTGCTGCAGTCCATCGCGAATTCGATCACCGCGAATCATCCGGAAGTTTCGTTGATCGTTCTGCTGATCGACGAGCGCCCCGAAGAAGTCACCGACATGCAGCGTTCCGTGAAAGGGGAGGTAATCAGCTCGACCTTCGATGAGCCGGCCTCGCGCCACGTCCAGGTGGCGGAGATGGTCATCGAGAAGGCCAAGCGACTGGTGGAGCACAAGCGCGACGTCGTGATTCTGCTGGATTCCATCACACGCCTGGCGCGAGCTTACAATACCGTCGTTCCGCCCTCGGGCAAAGTGCTTTCGGGCGGCGTCGATTCCAACGCGTTGCAGCGGCCCAAGCGCTTCTTCGGCGCGGCGCGCAACATCGAAGAAGGCGGCTCGCTCACCATCGTGGCCTCCGCGCTGATCGACACCGGCAGCCGCATGGACGACGTGATCTTCGAAGAATTCAAAGGCACCGGCAACATGGAAATCCATCTGGACCGCAAGCTGATGGACAAGCGCGTTTTCCCGGCCATCGATATCACCAAGAGCGGCACTCGCAAGGAAGAGCTGCTGGTTCCGCGCGAAGAGCTGAATCGCATCTTTGTGCTGCGCCGCGTGCTGAATCCACTGTCGCCAACTGAAAGCATGGAGCTGCTGCTCGACAAACTGGGCAAGACCCGGAGCAACGCCGAATTCCTGGCGTCCATGAGCGCTTAGCGCACGCATGGGCCGAATCCGCGTTCTCTCCGATACCGTCGCCAACAAAATCGCGGCCGGAGAGGTCGTGGAACGGCCCGCTTCAGTTGTCAAAGAGCTGCTGGAGAATTCGCTCGACGCCGGTGCCAAAGACCTTCGCATCGACATCGAGAGCGGCGGGCGCCGCCTGATCCGGATAGCCGACGATGGCTGTGGAATGCTGCGCGACGATGCGCTGCTGGCCTTCGAACGGCACGCCACCAGCAAGCTGAGCGACGTCAAAGACCTGCTATCCATCGCGACCTTGGGTTTCCGCGGCGAAGCGCTGCCTTCCATTGCCTCGGTTTCGCGGCTGTTGCTGGAGACCCGATCCAACGACGAAACTACGGGCGCGGCAGTCGAGATCGCCGGTGGCAAGCTGCTGCGCTGCGACGAACTTCCCCGCGCGGCCGGAACGACCGTAACGGTTCGCGATCTTTTCTACAATGTTCCAGCCCGCAAGAAGTTTCTAAGATCGGATCAGACCGAGCTGGCTCACATCGCCTCGCTGGTGACGCATTACAGCCTGGCGCATCCTCAGAAGGCGTTCCAGTTGCGCCACGGAACGGCGGAATTGCTGGATGTCACGCCCGTCGACACGCTCCAGGAACGCGTCTATCAGGTCTTCGGCAATCAAACGCTGGAAGAGCTGATCGATCTGGACTACGTCGAGCGGGAACTGGACGTCGTCGAAGCGGAAGAGCGCTCCAGCCGGGTCTTCGCGCTTCGGGGTTTTGTCTCCGGCCCTCAGGTCCAGAAATCGAATCGCAATTCCATCTTCTTATTTGTGAACGGGCGGCTGATTCGTGACCGCCTGCTCATGCACGCGCTGTCGTCGGCGTATCACAACCTGATGCCGCCGGCATGCTACCCGTTCGCGCTCCTATTTCTCGACTGCGATTGCGAAGAGGTGGACGTGAATGTTCATCCGTCGAAGACGGAGGTCCGGTTCCGGCACGGAAGCTTCGTCCACGACTTCGTTCGCGATTCAATCCGCGAGCGCCTGATCGCGTCGCGGCCTGCATCCGGCATTCCGATTCCTTCGCAGCCGCAGCCTGCAGCCGATCTCCCTTTTTCCGATTTCACCCAGCGCATCGAGAACCAGCGCTTCGAGCCAGCGCCTGTCACTTTTGCAGCACCGGAACGCGAGGAAGACCTGCCAGTGTTCACGCTCCGAACCCCCGCCGCTCCTGCGCCGCGTTTCGATTTCGGCGATCCCGTGCTGCATCAAGCACCCGACACGCACGGAGCGTTGCCCTACGTCGACGCGCCTCAGAGCCTCACAGCGCTTTCCGACTTGCGCCCGCTCGGCCAGATTCAGGACAGCTTCATCATCGCCGCTGGCCGCGACGGGCTTTGGATCATCGACCAGCACGTCGCACACGAGCGCATCTTGTTCGAGAAAGTGCTCAGGCAGCAGGCGGAGGGGCGCGTAGAACGCCAGCAACTGCTGATGCCGATTCTGTTGGAACTGACCGCCGCGCAGCAGATCGAATACGCGCGCATCGCGGGTGAATTAGAACGGGCCGGCTTTGACTCCGAGCCCTTCGGCAACCGAACCATCGCAGTGAAGGGCGCGCCCGCGGGCGTCGGCCCGGGTGACGTCGAAAAGCTGGTGTTTGAGATTCTGGAAATCGCTGAAGGTGAACTCCGCAAAGTCTCGCTTGACGATCTGCGCCGCGCGATGGCCGCGAGCATCGCCTGCCGCGCCGCCATCAAAATCAACATGCGGCTAGATCAAACCAAGATGGAATGGCTGCTACGGGAACTAGCTGCGACCGAGTGCCCGATGAGCTGCCCGCACGGCCGGCCCATCGCGCTGCGCTATTCCACGCGCGACATTCTGAAGAGCTTCCACCGGATCTGACGCGTCACTCCCACTCGATGGTGCCGGGCGGTTTGTGCGTCAGGTCGTAGAAGACGGCGCACACGCCGCTGACCCCGATCAGCTCGTGGGTGAGGCGATGCAGCAGTTCGCGAGGCATGCGAACCACCTGTGCGGTCATCCCGTCGACGGAATGGATGGGACGCAGCACAACCGAATCCGGCATGTTGGCGGCGCCGATAGGAATCAGTACGACAGGGAACTGCCAGACTTCGCGATCGAATCCGCTTTCCTCCGACACCTGGCGAACGATCGCGTCGGCGCTACGCAAACGCTTCAAACGTTCTTGAGTCAGCGTAGCGGAGCTGGATCGCAGTTGGCCAATTTCAACGCGCGAATGCACCAGGCCCACCACCCGATTGATGTCCGGCATCGCGTTTACCAGTTCTGTCGCGATATCTTCGGCGGGCACATTGTCGAGCGCCAGCACGCCATGATAGCTGCGTGAATCGCCCTTCACCCCCACAGAGCGGATCGGGAGCAGCCAGCCTGGATCCCGGCGCGTTACCGGAGCGACTGTTTCTGAACAAAGACAACGGATCGCCAACCCAGGTCCCGGGAAAGGATGACGATGCAGGAACTCGGACGGGATGCCCAGCTCAGCGCCGATCTCGCGGACTTCGTCCTTGTAGAACGAAGCCAGGGGTTCAATGATGCGGCCGGTCTCGATCAGCTTCTGAATGCCAGCCACCCGATTGTGATGCGTCTTGATGACATCGGCCTTGGCCGTGCCGCCCGATTCGATGGTGTCGGGATAGATGGTGCCCTGCCCTAAGATCCAGTTGCCATCCAGGAAGTGGCCCGTGTTCAGAATGCGCTCCTGCACGACCACGAACTGCTCGCCGATGATGTGCCGCTTGGCTTCGGGATCCGTCACGCTCTCCAGCGCCTTGAGGAACTCGTCTTCAGCCTCTTCCACGCGAAACGCTTGCGCGCCGAGTCGCTCGAACAGGCGCCGGACGTAGGCGGTCTCGCCCTGGCGCATCAAGCCGGTGTCGACGTAAATGCCGAACACGCGCTCCGGCCCAAGCGCCCGCAGGCAGAGTGTATACGCGACAGTGGAATCCACGCCGCCGCTGACAAAGAAGAAGACGCTGCGGTCAGCGGCCACCGCGCGGATCTCGCGTTCGATCGGGCCGATACGGTCCTTGGGATCCCAGTCCTTGTCGCAGTGGCAGACATCAAAAACAAAGTTGGCGAGCAGTTGGTGGCCCTGCGGTGTGTGGACCACTTCGGGATGGAATTGAACGGCCATGAGCGGGCGTTCGCGATCGGCCATGGCGGCGATCGCACAAGTCTCGGTACTGCCAAGCACGTCAAAGCCAGCCGGCACGGACTCGACCTGATCGCGATGGTTCATCCAGACCTGGGCTTCGCCATTCAGGTTGGCAAAGAGCGGGTGCCGGCGCAGAGTGTGTAGGCGCGCCAAGCCGTACTCGCCTTTTTCGCCCTTGCGCACACGGCCGCCCAGCACGTGCGTCATGAGCTGCTGGCCGTAGCAGATTCCGAGCACGGCGTTGCCGACCGACAAGATGGCTGGATCGATGCGCGGGCTGCCGGGCTCGTAGACACTGTCCGGGCCGCCGGAGATGATAACGCCTTTGCGTCCGGTTAGTTCAGAAGCCGGCGTTTCGCTCGGCTGAACGTCCGCGTACACGCCCAGGTCGCGAATCTTTCTGGCGATGAGATGGCAATATTGGCCGCCCGCGTCCAGGACGGTAATCTGAGGTGTATTCAAACTGTCTGAGCCGCGTTAGGGACGGCCGTCCTGCTGGATGCGCTCGACGATCAGCTTCTTGGACTTGTCCAGCAGCGCCCGGGCCTCCGGCATGGCATCAATGGCTTTTGTCACCATCGGATCGGTCTCGATGGCGACCTTCTGGGATTCCTCATAAGTGAAGCCGGTGGCATACATTTCGCGCTTCAACTGTTGGGCAACCCAGGTGTGGTTATCGGTCCACTCGGCTTCGGTGAACGGGATGTTCTGCTTCAACACGTATTCGTGAAAATCGTTGATCACGTTGGCGTCGGGCTCCCATCCCTTGGGAAGATGCGCCTGGCCGCGTGCGCCGAACCATTTGGCGGTGAAGTTGAAGAACGCGTACTTGGTCAGCAGACTGGTTTGGAACGTATTCAACTTGGGCGGCTGGTATTTTTCGTCGGGCGTGATTCCGCCGCCACCATACACCGTTCTGCCGCTATCGGTGCTCTTGACGTCCAGCAGATTCTTGGTGTCGGTGCGCTTGCCGTAGTAGTAATCCAGGAACGAAATGTTGGAATAATCGCGCTGGATCAGGCGTCCGCTGGGTGTGTAATAGTGAGCTGTGGTCAGCGCGAGGCCGGTGTTGTCTTCGAGAGGATAGACGGTCTGCACGAGACCCTTGCCGAACGTGGTTTCGCCCAGGATCCAGCCGCGATCATGATCCTGCAGGGCGCCAGCCACGATTTCCGCGGCTGATGCCGAATAGCGGTTCACCAAAACAACGATCGGATAGTTCTGGCCGGCCGAACTGCCTCGCGCGAGATAGGGCTTTTCAGCAGAAGCGCGCCCACGATGGGAAACAACAACTTCCCCTTTGCGCAGGAAGTGGCCGGCTACGGCGACGCCTTCATTCAACAGGCCGCCGGGGTTTTCGCGCAGGTCCAGAATGAAGCCCTTGATGTTGTTTTCGCCCAGGCGCTTGAAGTTCTCTTCCATTTCCTCGCTGGTGTTCTCATTGAACTGCGCGATCTTCATGTAAGCGATGCCCGGCCGCACCCAGAACGCCTCTTCCACGCTGGAGCGGGAAATTTCGTCGCGAACGATATCGAATGTGAGCGGCTTGTCGAGGCCTTCGCGCCCGACCGTGACCTGAACGTGCGTCCCGCGCGGCCCCTTCAAAAGATCGGCGACTTCCGGCGTAGTCAAATTGTCGGTCTTCTTGTCGTTGACTTCCAGAATCGCGTCGCCGGGCCGCAAGCCAGCCTTGTAAGCCGGCGAGCCACCGAACGGCGCAACCACGATGGTCTTGCCATTGCGCGGCGCCACCTGCATTCCGACGCCGTAGTAGTGGCCGCTCTGATCGTCACGCAGCGCTTGAAAATCCTTGGGGTCGAAGAAATTCGAGTGCGGATCGAGCGTGCGCAGCATCCCGGGGATAGCACCCTTATAGATACCCTTGTCCGAGGTCACTTTGTCGGCGAAGTTGTTCTCCACCAGTTCGTAGACCTTGGTGAACTCCTTGATGTTGGTCTTGAGGTCTTCCTCGGGGCCGCTGGTGGCCGCCGAGACGCCCGTCACGCCGGGCCCAAAGATACCCCCAACCACGGAGCAGAAAGCAACAAAGAAGATAGCGAATAGAACCGACCGAAACCAACGCGGCATCGACACCTCGCTCTTTCAGTATAACGGAGTTTGCACGGAGCGCTGGAGGCCCTCCAACGGGCCGCGGTCCCAGCCCAGCTTAAGCGCTACGAGCCGACCGCCGGTTTCCCACTGCGGCCGCTTCGGCCTTCATCGGCTTGCGCGGGGATTCGTCCAGCCTGCGGACCTGATCGCTCACGCAGACCAGGAACATCGGCTGTTTGGCGTTCTTCAGGATATCGATGATCCGTTCGTGCTGGTCTTCCAGGTATATCGACTTCCCGTCGGTGACCAGGTGCAGATCGGAATGCGACTGCATGACGTCGCTCAGCCGCTTTCCCATTTCCCGCTGTAGGAACCGCAGCACGCGGCGGATCTTTTGCAGCGAGAATCCCTTGCGGCGCAACTCGGCAATTACCGTAATTTCAATCACTTCCTCGGGTTGGTAAACCCGTTTATGCCCTTCATGCCGGGGGGAAACGACTTTCCGCTCATCCCACCATTGCAGTTGCCGCAGGCTGACCTGGGCAATGCGGGAAACATCGCTCGAGGCAAACGTACGCAGCCCGTCTTCGCTTTCAGAACGACTTTTCTTTGTTTTGAACATGTTCACCCGCTTACGTTTGCGACTGAGGCGCCTCTAAGATTCTACCTGAGCCGTGGCGACTGTCAATAGGTAATGTCGCTGATGCCCGATACATCATGGACCGGGCTGAAGAAATCCAGCCTGCCTTACCCGCCGCCGACGAACTGTACGACCTCTAACGCTGCCCCCGCTTCGACGATCACCCGATCCCATTCCTGCCGTGAGACGATGGAGCGATTCAATTCCACCGCCACCCGCGCCGGATCGACTTCCAACCATACCAGCAAATCCCGCAAACTGCATCCCGCCGGCGCAGCCCTAGCCTGCCCGTTCAGAACAATTTCAATCTGGCTTGTTGTTGCTTCCAGCTCCACCATTACACCCCGCAAGGAAACTGTAACTTGCAGCCTGAGGCCGGATCTCATTATAGTCGAATGTTAGGGCGTCGAGTTCACATACACATGCCAACTACCTATCCCGAGACGTACTTTCCGGTTCTGGTGCAGATCGCAATCGCAGTTCTGGTGGCAACGGCGCTGGTGGTGTTGTCGGCAGTGCTGGGAAAGCACGTCAAAAGCCGCGTCAAGGACTCACCGTATGAATCCGGGATCGCGCCCACCGGTTCGGCGCGCGAGCGGTTCAGCGTAAAGTTCTATCTGGTGGGGATCGTTTTCATCCTGTTCGACATCGAAGCCGTGTTCCTTTACCCCTGGGCGGTGGTATACCGTGAACTGAAGCTTTTCGGATTCGTGGAGATGCTCCTGTTCATCGTGCTGGTGCTGTCGGGGTTCTTCTACATCTGGAAGAAGGGCGCGCTGGACTGGTCACAGGAACAGCCCGCCGCGCCTGCCAGCCGCGCATCCGAGACTCCGGTGAACAAGAATGCTGCCTGATTCATTGAAAGACCACGCGGTAACGGCCGCGCTCGAAGAGCGCTTTCCTGGCGCCATTACGGGCGGCCACGCAGAACACAACGAACCTACCCTATTCATCGCTCCAGCCCAGATTGTCGAGGTATGCCGGTTCCTGAAGGACGAGCAAAGTTTCGTCCGGCTGAGCGCCATCACAGCGGTGGACTGGCTTCCGGCCGATCCGCGCTTTGAAGTGATCTATCTGCTGCACTCCATCGACCACAATGAGCGGCTGCGGTTGAAGTGCTGGCTGACCGAATCCGACTGCGAGATCGATTCGGTGACCGGCGTGTGGCGAGCGGCCAATTGGTACGAGCGCGAAATCTTCGACCTGTTCGGCGTTACCTTCCGCAATCATCCCGAGATGCGCCGCATCTTGATGCCGACCGATTGGGAGGGCCACCCGCTGCGCAAGGATTATCCGGTCCACGGCTACAAGTACAGCTACCAGAATGAATAGGAATCACCATGCGTGAGATAACGACCCATACTGACTCCATCGCCGCAACGACCGCCGCCGAGAACGCCACGGTCATGGTCGAGCCACCTGTTGGGACCTCGCGGAAGATGATTCTGAACATGGGTCCGCAGCACCCTTCGACCCATGGTGTCTTGCGGATCGTGTTGGAGCTGGACGGCGAAACGATTTTGAAGGCCGTTCCCGACATCGGATTCCTGCATACCGGCATCGAGAAACAGTGCGAGGTGAAAACCTGGCAGCAGGCGGTGACGCTGACCGATCGCGTGGACTACCTGGCGAATCTTTCCAACAACCTGGTGTATGCGCTGGCGGTGGAGAAGCTGATCGGCGACATCGAAATTCCGCCGAAAGCGCAGTGGCTGCGCGTGATGATGGCCGAGTTCTCGCGCTTGAACAGCCACCTGGTTTGGCTGGGAACGCACGCGCTGGACATCGGCGCGATGAGCGTGTTCTTCTACTGCTTCCGCGAACGCGAGGATATTCTGCGGATTCTGGAGATGTTTTCCGGCCAGCGGATGATGACCAGCTACATCCGCATCGGCGGCGTGGCGTTGGAGCCGCCGCGTGGCTGGCAGCAAGCGGTAGGCAGGTTTATCCGCGCCTTTCCGAGCAAGGTGGACGAGTACGAGGAACTGCTGGACAGCAATCCGATCTGGCTGCGGCGCACGCAGGGCGTTGGCATCGCGCCGCTCGAGGATCTGCTGGACCTGGGCGTCACCGGGCCGATGATTCGCGCGGCCGGCGTGAACTGGGACATCCGCAAGAGCGAGCCGTATTCCAGTTACGACCAGTTCGATTTCGAAGTGCCCACACGCAAGGAAAACGACGTGTATGCGCGATACCGGGTGCGCCTCGGCGAGATGCGGCAGAGCGCGCGCATCATCATGCAGGCTCTGGAAGGCATGCCGGAAGGCGCCTGGCAGGCGGATGCGCCGAAGATTGTGCTTCCCGAGCGCGAAAAGATGAAGACGCAGATGGAAGCGCTCATCTATCACTTTAAGATCGTGACCGAAGGCTTCCGCGTAACGGCGGGCGAGGCGTATCAAGCTGTGGAAGCACCGCGCGGCGAAATTGCCTACTACGTGGTGAGCAACGGGACATCGAAACCGTATCGGGTATACATGCGGACGCCGAGTTTCGGCAATCTGCAGGCGCTTCCGGCGTTGCTGGAGGGACGGCTGCTGGCCGATTCGATCGCAGCGCTGGGTAGTATGGATTTCGTTTTAGGAGACGTGGACCGCTGATGACCTTCTCGCCGGAACTCGAAGCTAGATTCGCGAAGCTGCTGGAGAGCTATCCGCCCGGCCGCACGCGCTCGGCCGTTATTCCGATGCTGTTATACGCGCAGGATGAAGTGGGCCACATTTCCAGCGAACTAATCGATGAAGTGGCGCGGCGATGCAAAGTGCAGCCGCTGCAAGTGGACGAAGTGGTGGGCTATTATTCCATGCTTCACCGCAAACCGCTGGGCCGGTGCCACGTGCAGGTGTGTACCAATATCAGCTGCTTGCTGCTGGGCGGCGAGGAGCTTTTCCAGCATGCCTCCAAGACGCTGGGAATCGGCAACAAAGAAGTGACTCCCGACGGCCAGTTTTCGCTCGAGGAAGTGGAATGCATCGGAGCGTGCAGTTGGGCGCCGGCGATCCAATTGAATTACGATTTCCATCACTTCGTCACGCCGGAGAAACTGGACCGGCTGATCGCGGATTTGAGGAAGGCGCAATAGGGACACAATGCTCTACAACGAACCCAGTCCGCTCGAAGTCAAGATCCTGACCAAACGCTTCGGCCTGCCGAACTCGGAGTCGCTGGAAACCTACCTGGCGAACGATGGCTTCAAGGCGTTTTTCAAGGCGATCGAGATGACTCCGGAACAGATCATCGAAGAGGTGAAAGTTTCGGCGCTGCGCGGCCGCGGCGGCGCGGGATTTCCAACCGGATTGAAGTGGAGCTTCGTCCCACGCACTTCACCCAAGCCGAAATACGTCATCATCAACGCCGACGAGAGCGAGCCGGGGACCTGCAAGGACCGGCTGCTGATGGAGAACGACCCGCACCAGCTGATCGAGGGCATTCTCATCGGAGCGAAGGCGGTCGACGCCCACAAAGGCTACATCTATATTCGCGGCGAGTACCGCTACCTGATCGAGGCCATGGATCGCGCCATCTCCGAGGCCTACACGCGCGGCTATCTGGGCAAGAACATTCAGGGTACCGGGTTCGATTTCGATCTCTACACGCACACCGGCGCGGGCGCTTACGAATGCGGTGAAGAGACGGCACTGCTGGATTCCATCGAAGGCAAGCGCGGCGTGCCACGCATGAAGCCGCCTTTCCCGGCCGTCGTGGGCGCGTGGCAGAGCCCGACGCTGCTCAGTAACGTCGAAACTTTCTCGGCGATCCCGGCCATCATTCGTGACGGCGGGGCTGCCTTCGCGGCGCTGGGAACACCAAAAAACGGTGGCACGCGGATGGTTTGCCTGTCTGGTCACATCAACAAGCCGGGTGTCTACGAATTGCCGGTTGGGTTCAACCTGCTGCGCATGATTTACGAAGTGGGCGGCGGAATGCGCAACGGCAAAAAGTTAAAGGCGGTTGTTCCCGGCGGTTCCTCGTGCCCCATTCTGACAGCCGACGAATGCGATATCGCGATGGATTTTGACACGCTGGCCAAGGCGAGAAGCATGCTCGGCTCGGGCGGCACCGTGATCCTGGATGAAGACACGTGCATGGTGAAATTCGCGTTGCGCATCATGAAGTTTTACGCGCACGAAAGCTGCGGCTGGTGTATCCCGTGCCGCGAAGGTACGACCTGGCTGCGCAAGATGCTCGACCGCTTCCACAATGGCGGTGGGCAGAAGAGCGACATCCCACTGATCGGCGAACTGGCCAAGAACATGTTCGGACGTACCTTCTGCGCGCTGGGCGATGCCGCGGCCATGCCGACCATGTCTATCATCGAGAAATTCTCCGACGATTTCGAAGCGCACCTGGACGGCAGGCCGTGTCCCTTCCAGCACTCAGCCGAACTGGCCATGGCATAGACAATGAGCGATCAAATTCATCTCACGATTGATGGGAAGCAGGTCACCAGCGCGCCCGGGACGCTGCTAATCAACGCGGCGAAGCAGGTGGGCATCGAAATCCCCTCCTTCTGCTACTACGACGGCCTGACCCTGCAGGCCGCGTGCCGCATGTGCTTGGTGGAAGTGGAAAAGACTCCGAAATTGCAGGTGGCTTGCACGACGCCGGTGGCCGAGGGCATGGTGGTGCGCACCGATTCACCGGTAGTGCACGAAGCGCGCAAGAGCATGGTGGAGTTCCTGCTGACCAACCATCCGCTGGACTGTCCGGTGTGCGACAAGGGCGGCGAATGCGAACTGCAGGACATGACCTTCCGCTACGGCGTCGGCGAGAGCCGTTATCTGGAACAGAAAGTTCACGTCAACGAGCAACAATGGTCGCCTGTGGTCTTCTATGACGCGCCGCGCTGCATCCTGTGCTACCGCTGCGTCCGCATTTGCAACGAAGGCATGGGCGTGAACGCGCTGGGCGTAGGCAATCGCGGCGTGGTTTCGATCATCGAGCCGAATCACGCGGATCATCTTGAATGCGACGAGTGCGGCATGTGCATCGACATCTGCCCAGTCGGCGCGCTCACCAGCGGCATGTACCGCTACAAGACGCGGCCCTGGGAGATGAAACACGTCGGCACCATCTGCACGCATTGCTCGGACGGCTGCAAGACGACGCTGGGCGTGCGCAACAACGAAATCATCCGCGGCAACAACCGCGATCATTCCGGCATCAACGGCGAGTTCCTGTGCATCAAGGGCCGCTATGCGTCGGACTTCGTGCATCATGCCGAGCGCCTGCAAACACCGCTGCTGCGAAAGGGCGGAAAGCTGGAGCCGGTGTCCTGGTCGGATGCGCTGCAGGCCGCCGCACGCAAGTTGAAAGACGTGAAGTCGCGCCACGGCAAGTTCGGCGTGATCGGCTCGAATCGCACCACGAACGAAGAGAACTACTATTTACAGAAATTCGCCCGCGAGGCGCTGGGCACGAATAACATCGATCATCACCGTACCGGCGACGTCGTCACCCTGCTGGACGCGCTGAGTGGGAAAACGGGCGCTCTGGCCACCGCCGCAGATCTGTACAACAGCAAAGCAATCCTGGTAGTCTCGAACGATCTTTCGCAGCAGCATCCTTTCCTGGCGTTCCAGATCCGCGCCAACTACCGGCACCACGGCGCGCATATCTATACCGTCGCTCCAGGCCCGGTCCGCGAGCAGGCGCAGGCAGTCCGTAGCATCGTGACGCTGCCCGGCCGCGAACTGGTGGACATAGAGTCTCTGCGCGACCAACTCAAAGCCGAGCCCGACCTGGTGATCCTGTTTGGCGACGCAATTAAGGGCGACGAGATCCGCAAGCTGGTTGCTTTCGGTGATTCGCTCGGCATTCCGGTCAAATACGTCGCTCTCGTTGACTACTCGAACTCGCGCGGCGCGGCCGACATGGGGCTTCTGCCGGATCTCGGGCCCGGATACCAGCCCGTGGAAAATCCGGGCTTGGCCTGCGACGAGATTCTCGCCGCGGCAGACCTGGACGTGTTGTGGGTTGTGGGCGCCAATCCTCTGAAAGATGCGGAGCTCGCGTCCAGCAACGCATTCGTGATTGTGCAGGACCTGTTCCTCACGGAAACGGCCGAACGCGCCGACATCGTGTTCCCCGCCGCCTCAGCCTACGAAAAGAACGGAACCGTCACCAACACCTGCGGCGAAGTGCAAAAGTTGAAGGCCGGAATTCAGGTGATGGGAACCAAGCCGGACCTGGAGATCCTCGGGCTGCTTTCCAAAGAGATGGGCGTGAATCTGGGCATCTGGTCGCCCGACAAGGTTTTCGAAGAGATTCGCGCGAACGTGCGTGGTTATAATATTCCTTTGCCCATAGTCGCAACAGGTGGAGCAGCGCAAACCGCGCCGGTGAATGGCCGTGTGCCGGTGAGTTCGCGGCCGGAGTTGATACAATCCGCGCGCGACACGTTGTTCACTTCCGGCACCCTGGGGCGGTACTCGAAGTCACTGAATGCAGTGCTGGAGGCGCCGGGCGGGTTGTATTCCGAACAGCGACCGTAAGGTCACTCATGAATTTTTTCATACTGAGCCTCATCAAGGCGGCGGTGGTCGCCTTCGTGCTTCTGACCGCGCTCGCGTATTTACAGTGGATCGAGCGCAAAGTAATCGCGCACATCCAGCTCCGCGTGGGGCCGTATCGCGTGGGACCGCACGGCCTGCTGCAGCCGCTGGCGGACGTCGTCAAGCTCATCACCAAGGAAGGGGTGATCCCCTCCCACGTGAACCGGGTTTTCTATCTCATGGCGCCCTGGGTGGCCGTCACGCTGGCGCTCATCTCCATCGCGGTGATACCGTTCGGACCGGAAATCCAAGTTGGGCCCGTGAAGACGTGGATGCAGCTCACGGATCTGAACATCGGCATTCTCTTTGTGCTGGCGGTTTCGTCGGTGGGCGTTTACGGCGTGGCGCTGGGCGGTTGGGCATCCAATAACAAGTACGCGTTGCTCGGCGGGCTGCGCAGCTCCGCGCAGATGATCAGTTATGAACTTCCGCTGGGCTTGGCGGTGGCCGCGCCGCTGCTGCTGGCCAACACGCTGAGCTTCCGCAAGATGGTGGAGTATCAAAGCGGCTACTGGCTGGGCTTCATTCCGCGCTGGAACGTGATCCCCGAAATTTTCGGATTCGTCGTGTTTCTGATCGCCGGCTTCGCCGAGACGAACCGCGTGCCGTTCGATCTTCCCGAAGCCGAAAACGAACTGGTGGCCGGCTTCCACACCGAGTACAGCAGCATGAAGTTCGCCGCGTTCTTCATGGCCGAATACGCCAACATGGTAACGGTCACCGCCGTCGCCACCCTGCTGTTCCTGGGCGGGTGGACACCCTTGTTTCCCGAGCCTTATTCAGACGCCATACCGATCCTGGTGTTCCTGCTGGGCGGGCTGATCGCCATGTACCACGGGCTGAATCCGGCGCGCCGCAAGGACAAGTTCACGCTGCCGGCCGCGGGCCTGGTCTTCCTCGGAATCGCCGCCATCTTCGGCCTGTCGCTGTTCGTGCCGGTGCTGAAAGCGATTCTGATGGCGCTGTTCTGGTTCTGCGGCAAAATCGGAATTCTGCTGTTCCTGTTCATTTGGGTCCGGGGCACGCTGCCGCGCTTCCGCTACGACCAGCTGATGCGTTTTGCCTGGATCTTCCTGTTTCCGCTTTCGGTGATCAACTTGTTGGTCACCAGCTTAGTGGTCGCGTTGACTTCGAAATAGACCTATGACCGCGCTGATTTTTTTCATCTTCGCCGGAATCGCAGTGTTCTGCGGCATCAATCTTGTGGCGCAGACGCATCCCATCGCAAGCGCGCTGTCGCTCATCGGCGTAATGGGATCGCTGGCTATCCTGTACCTGCAACTGGGCGGCGAGTTTATTGCGGCCGCGCAGGTGATCGTCTACGCCGGCGCCATCATGGTGCTGTTCGTCTTCGTGATCATGCTGTTGAATGCGGGCGCTGAACGCACGCTACAATCCTCCCACTTCGTAAGGTATGTAGGCATCGTCTTGCTCGCCGCGTTCCTGGGCCTCATCAGTTTCGTGATCCAAGCCATGCTGCCCAGGACCGAAAATGTTGTGTTTGGCGTCTTCCAAGGCGGTACGGCGCTGGACGTGGGGCGCAAGCTGTTTACGGTTTACCTGCTGCCCTTTGAAGTGACTTCGGTTCTGATCCTGATCGCGATTGTGGGCGCGGTCGTGCTGGCAAGAAAGGAAGTTTAGATGGCCAACGGCGTCCCCTTGAACTGGTACTTGATCCTCAGCGCCATCCTGTTTGGGCTGGGCGTGGCCGGCTTCATTTACCGCCGCAACATCATCACCGTGTTTATGTCCATCGAGCTGATGCTGAACGCTGTGAATCTGACGTTCATCACTTTTTCGTACAGCTTCAAACAGGTGGACGGCCATATCTTCAGCTTCTTCGTCATGGTGGTGGCCGCGGCGGAAGCCGCGGTGGGGCTGGCGATCATTTTGACGGTCTTCAAGAACCGGGAGACGTTGATGATCGACGACATAAGCTCGATGAAAAACTGACAACATGTCTCTTTGGCTGATACCGATTTTTCCGCTTCTGGGCTTTCTGGTGAACGGCCTGTTCGGCCGGCGTTTCTCAAAAGGAATCGTCAATTTGTTCGCCATCGGCTCCGTCGCGCTTTCCTTCGCCTGGGTGCTGAAGACTTTGCTCGGCCTGGGCGCGATGGACACCAAGTACGTTGAGCATTATTACACCTGGATCCAAAGCGGCATGCTGAACATCGGCGTCGATTTCGCGGTCGACCGTCTGACCGCGGTGATGCTGATGGTAGTGACCGGAGTCGGGCTGCTGATCCACATCTACGCGATCGGCTACATGGAGCACGAGGGCGGTTACTACCGCTTCTTCGCCTATCTGAATCTGTTCATGTTCTTCATGCTGGTTCTGGTTCTGGCGCAGAACTTCCTGCTGCTGTTCGTCGGCTGGGAAGGCGTCGGCCTGTGCAGCTACCTGCTGATCGGCTTCTATTTCCTGGAGGGGTTCGCGACCACCGCGGGCAACAAAGCGTTCATCGTCAACCGCATTGGCGACTTTGGATTTTCACTCGCCGTTTTTCTGATCTACCGGCAGTTCGGAACGCTCGATTTCACCAGAGTGTTTGACGCCGCGAAGGGCATGCCGGTGGAAGCGAGCGCCGGCATTCTCACGCTCATCACGCTGCTGCTGCTAGTGGGCGCCACCGGAAAGTCGGCGCAGATCCCGCTGTATGTCTGGCTCCCGGACGCGATGGCGGGCCCCACGCCCGTCTCCGCCCTGATCCACGCCGCCACCATGGTCACCGCGGGCGTTTATATGACGGCGCGATCGGCAGCGCTGTTCACCAAAGCGCCCATTTCCATGGACACGGTAGCCGTGATCGGCCTGGCAACCGCGTTCTTCGCAGCCACCATCGGCCTTGCGCAGACCGATATCAAGAAAGTCTACGCGTACTCCACCGTCTCGCAGCTCGGCTACATGTTCCTGGGCGTTGGCGTGGGCGCGTTTTCCGCAGGCATCTTTCACCTGATGACCCATGCGTTCTTCAAGGGCCTGCTGTTCCTTGGCGCGGGCGCGGTGATTCACGGACTGCATGGCGAACAGGACCTCCGGCAGATGGGCGGACTGTTCAAGCACATGAAGATCACAGGTATAACGCTGTTGTGCGCCTCAGTGGCCATCTCGGGTGTCCCTGGCACCTCTGGATTCTTCAGTAAAGACGCGATCTTGGTGGCTGCCTACGGGCGCGCGCCGTGGATGTACTGGATCGGCGTGCTCACGGCGGGCTTGACTGCGTTCTACGTCTTCCGCGCCTGGTTCCTGGCGTTCATGGGTGACTATCGCGGTCACGCGCACCCGCACGAATCGCCGCTGGTGATGACCGGCCCGCTCATGATCCTGGCCGTATTGTCGATCTTCGGCGGTTTGATCAACATCCCACATTGGCTCGAGCCAATGTTCGCCGAAAAGCCCGAAAGCCAGGGGCTGGCGTGGCTGTCGGCCGGCGTGGGAGTCTTGGGCATCGTCATCGCGTACGTATTCTATGTTGCGAAACCTGGATTGGCCGATTCCTTCGCCAATTCCATCAAGGGCCTGTACACGCTTGTCTATAACAAATACTTTGTCGACGAAGCCTACAACGCCACTGTGGTTCAGCCGCTGGTGAACGGCTCGCGCGCGGTTCTCTGGCGTGGCGTCGACGCTGGCATCATCGACGGCGCGGTCAACAGCGTCGGTACGCGGGCACGGGGCATCGGCGGCGTACTGCGGCGAATGCAATCCGGCAGCATCCGAAGTTACGCAGCTTGGGTGGTTTTGGGGTCGGTTGTAGTCTTGCTCGCCATGGGCTTCGCCGGAGGCATCCGATGAACCTGCTCGATCTCGTCATCCTCCTGCCACTCGCCGGGTTCCTGCTGGTTCTTTCGCTTCCCAAAGAAGAGCCGGGAATGATCAAGAACTTCACTTTGATCGTCTCGCTCATCGTCTTCGCCGCCTCGCTCGGCCTGATCGCTCCATTCTGGTTCCGTAGTCCCGGCAAATTCGCTTTCGAGACGGATGTATCCTGGATCACCTCGCCGGCCATCCGCTATCACGTCGGCATGGACGGCATCAGCCTGTGGTTGGTGCTTCTCACCACTCTGCTAACGCCGCTGTGCGTTCTGGTCTCCTGGCGCTACATCGACAAGCACATCAAACAGTTTTACGCCTTCCTGTTGCTGCTGGAATTTGGCTTGGTCGGCGTGTTCTGCGCGCTCGACTTTTTCCTGTTCTACGTGTTCTGGGAAGTTTCGCTCGTCCCCATGTACTTCCTGATCGGCATCTGGGGCCACGACCGGCGCATTTACTCGGCCGTCAAGTTCTTCCTCTACACCATGGCCGGCTCGATGCTGATGCTGGTGGCGATCATCTTCTTGTATAACGAAGCCGGCACGTTCGATTACCCCACGATTCTCGCCGGCCTCCAAAGCGGCTCCATCGCGCTGAGCAGCGAAGCGCAGCTCTGGCTGTTCCTGGCCTTCTTTATCGCCTTCGCCATCAAAGTTCCCTTGTTCCCGCTGCACACCTGGCTGCCCGACGCCCACGTGGAGGCACCCACCGCCGGTTCCGTCATGCTGGCCTCCGTCATGCTGAAGATGGGCACCTACGGATTGCTCCGGTTCTGCGTGCCGATGTTCCCCTCGGCTGCTCGCGCATGCGCCGGCTGGATCGTCACGCTAGCCATCATCGGCATCGTCTATGGCGCGCTGGTGGCGATGGTGCAGCCCAACATGAAGAAGCTGGTGGCGTACTCTTCGGTGAGCCACTTGGGCTTCGTCGTACTCGGTATTTTCACGTTCACGCAGCAGGGCTTCGACGGCGCGGTGTACCAGATGCTGGCCCATGGCGTCTCCACCGGCGCCCTCTTCATTCTGGTCGGCTTCCTCTACGAACGAAGGCATTCGCTCGAGATCGCGGCCTATGGCGGCGTGGCTACGCCCGCGCCCAAGCTGGCAACCGCCTTCATGATCACCATGCTCGCCAGCGTCGGACTGCCCATGCTCAGCAACTTCATCGGCGAGTACCTGGTGCTACAGGGCGCAACGCTCGTGTACTTCCGCTGGACCATTTTCGCCGCCCTGGGCGTGATTCTCTCGGCCTGCTACATGCTCTGGCTCTATCAGCGCGCGTTCCTGGGCAAAGCCTCCGAAGAAGTCACGCACCACATGCCGGACTTGAACTTCCGCGAATACGCGATCATCGTGCCCCTGCTCCTTCTCATGGTCTGGATGGGCTCCTTCCCGCAGACGTTCCTGCCGGCGATTTCGACATCCGACGCCGTGTTGCTCGGCCCCATCGATTCGCACCGCGAGATCCACGTGCGCACTACACCACCGCGCCTTCCCGGCATGGCAGCGCAGAGGGAGCTTGCTAATGCCCGTTAATTTCCTGCCCACCGCCGCGGACTACGTGCGGTTTCTGCCCGAGATGATTATGACCTTGGGTGGCGTGCTCATCATGCTGTTTGAGCCGTTGCTGGGCGAAGACTCGAAAAGGGCCAATCTCAGCGCGCTCACGCTGGCGGCATTCACTGGAGCGCTGGTCAGCGCGTTTATCGCCTACGGAAATCCTGGCACATCGTTCTCCAACATGCTCATCGTGGACGGCTTCGCCACGTTCTTCCGCGTGCTGGTGATCGGCGTCGGTATCCTGACCCTTTTCTCTTCGGCGCAGTACCTGCGGCAGGAGCACGCGGAATCGTCGGAATATTACGCGCTGCTGCTGTTTTCCGTAACCGGGCAATGCGTCATGGTCACCGCGAATGAGCTGATCATGATCTTCATCGGCCTGGAGATCTCTTCCATCGCCACCTACATTCTGGCCGGCTACCTGCGTGACGACAAGCGCAACAACGAAGCGGCGCTGAAATATTTTCTGCTCGGCTCATTCGCCACCGCGTTCCTTCTTTACGGAATCGCCTGGATCTACGGCACCACCGGCAGCACCAATCTGGCTAATATCCGCGTGGCCTTGCTGACCCCCGGCTCCGAGCGCAACATCGTTCTGGCCGGAACGGCCGCCGCGTTGATGTTCGTCGGCTTCGCCTTCAAGGTATCGGCCGCGCCCTTTCAGATTTGGGCTCCTGATGTTTACCAGGGCGCGCCCGTTCCTGTGACACTGTTCATGTCAGCCGGCCCCAAAGCCGCTGCCTTCGCGGTGTTCCTGCGAGTCTTCATGACGGCCTTCGGTCCAATCGCCACCCGCTGGGAGCCGTTCGTGTGGGCGTCGGCGCTGCTGACCATGATCATCGGCAACTTCGCCGCGCTCATGCAGACCAACATCAAGCGGCTGCTGGCCTATAGTTCCATCGCCCACGCCGGATACATCATGGTGGCCATCGCCGCGCACAACCAGGTTGGTGTAGCTGCGGTGATGTTCTATCTCGCCGCCTATGCTCTGATGAACATCGGCGCGTTAGCTGTGATCACCTATTTTTCGCGGCAGGACGAGAAATACCTCAACGTGGACGACCTGGCCGGGCTCGGTTGGAAGGAACCCATGACGGCCGCCATGTTCTCGATCTTCCTGCTCTCGTTTATCGGCGTGCCGCTGACCGGCGGTTTCTTCGGAAAATTCTACATCTTCAAAGCCGCGCTGGACGCCAACTTGATATGGCTCGCTGTGCTGGGCCTGCTGAACAGCGCGGTAGCCGCGTATTACTACCTGCGGATCCTGGTAGTCATGTATATGAAGGAGCCGAGCGAAGCAACAATTTCGTTGCAGCCGCCGACCATGGGCATAAACGCCACGTTGTGGCTTACTGCGCTCGGCACTGTGGTGCTCGGGGTGGCGCCTTCATTAATCCTGAACTTCGCCACCGCTTCCAGCGTGCTAATCAAATAGCGCCGGCTCCCTATCCGATCATATTGATCAGCGACTGCTGCATCTCGTCGCCGGTCTTCAGCACCTTGATGTTGGCCTCAAAGCTGTTGCGCGAATCGAGCAGCGCTACCGCCGCCGTGCTCAAGTCTACCTGATCGCCCTGCGGGCCTTGGTTCAAATCCGCCAAGGGCGCCCGCGCGATCTGCCTGGCTGCGGTATCGAACTGCGCTTGCGAACTCGCCAGCCCTTGCAGACCGATCTGGCTCAGTCCATCCATTGGGAACCTCCGTGGAAACCGCCTCGTCTCCACGCTCCTGGTTGGCTACTTTTCCTGCTCAACTCTCTCTTCGACCGGCTTGGCGAGAAATTGAGCCATATTGTACTTAAGGCCCTCGATTCCCTGCCCCGTCACACTCGAAATCGCATGAAATGGCAGGCCCTTCGCCGCCGCCAACGCCCGCAACTCTTGGATCCGTGCCGGATCCTGCGCCACATCCACCTTAGAAGCCACCAGGAACATCGGCTTCTTCGCCAAATCTTCGCTGAAGCTGGCTAGTTCCTCCAGGATCACACGGAAGTCGTCCACGGGCTCGCGCCCCGTCACCTCCGAGACGTCCACCAGATGCACTAGCAGCCGCGTTCGCTCGACGTGCCGCAGGAACTGGACCCCCAGGCCATGCCCCAGGTGCGCACCTTCAATCAGACCTGGAATGTCGGCTACGACGAACGTCTGATCGTCCACGCTCACCACTCCCAGATTCGGCTCCAGCGTCGTGAACGGGTAATCGGCGATCTTGGGCCGCGCCGCCGAGATGCGCGAAATCAAGGTCGACTTGCCCGCGTTCGGAAACCCAACCAATCCCACATCGGCGAGCAGTTTCAGTTCCAGCCGCAGGCGCTTCTCGTCGCCCGGCCGCCCCGGCTCATGCTCGGTGGGCGCCTGATGCGTGGACGTGGCGAAGTGCTGATTGCCGCGGCCGCCGCGCCCGCCTCGGGCAACGATGAACCGGTCGCCGGCCTGAACGAAATCGTGCAGCAATTCGCCGGTGTCGGCGTCGTAAACAACCGTCCCCACCGGAACCGGAACATCGATGGATGCCCCGTCCCGTCCCGTGCGGTTGCTGCCTTCGCCGTGCCGCCCGCGCTCGGCCGTGTGCTCCGGATTAAAACGGAAGTGCAGCAGCGTGTTGTGATGCTCGCTGGCGACCAGGATGACGTCGCCGCCGCGGCCGCCATCGCCGCCGCTGGGCCCTCCGCGCGGGACGTATTTCTCGCGGCGAAAGGCCATGCAGCCGTTGCCGCCGTCGCCCGCCTTTACGCGGATTCGTACTTCATCGATGAACATGGGGGCTGCTAGGACTCGGGACTTGAAGCTCGCCGGAGTTGCCGGAAAGAGACGCCGGGAAGGCGCTAATTGCTACCCGGTTCGATGCTGATGAATTTGCCGGCGCGCCCGCGGTCGCGAAACACCACGATACCGGGGATCTTGGCGAACAGCGTGTCGTCCTTGCCGCGGCCGACGTTCTCGCCGGCCTTGTAGCGCGTGCCGCGCTGCCGCACCAGGATCGAGCCGCCCGTCACCGTTTCGCCGCCGAAGGCTTTCACACCCAGCCGCTGGGCGTTGGAATCGCGCCCGTTCTTGGAACTTCCCAGACCTTTTTTATGCGCCATACTGCACCTATGCCAGAATCTCGCTCACCGTCACCTGCGTGAAGTTTTGCCGGTGGCCGATGGTGCGTTTGTATTGCTTCTTGCGTTTGAACTTGAAAACGATCACTTTGTCGCCGCGTCCGTGGCCCGAAATGGTGCCCTTCACGCGGGCCGAGCCGACAGCGGGTCCTGCGACCACTTCGTTGGAATCATTTACCACGGCCAGCACGCGCTCAAACTCGATTTCCGAGCCAACTTCGCCAGGGAGCGTCTCCACCTGGATGACATCGCCGGGTGCGACGCGATACTGCTTTCCGCCGGTTTCAATCACTGCGTACATAACTGTCCTTATGCTTCAGAATGTTGGGTTCCCTTAAGCAAACCAATCCAGGATGGCGTGCAACCTGGAGCCGCAAATTTCTATAGTACAGTAATTTCGACCTTCCAGGCAAATCGTCCTCCGGGGGGTAGTGGCTCAATCAAACTGAGCCACTACCGGGCGCCCTCAATTGAGTTTTGGCCCCGGCTACGGTATCCTGGAAGCTGTAACTTGTAAGAAGGATTCCAGCTAGAGAATGGCCAATACAATTTCCTCCCTGAAACGCATGCGGCAGACCAGGCGCCGGACGATGGTAAATCGTCTGCGGAAGTCGCGGCTGCGGCATCAGGTCCGCTCCATGCGCCGGCTCATCGAACAGAAGGACGCCAAAGCCGCCGAGGCCGCGCTGCCCGCCACGTTTTCCCTCATCGACCGCTCCGCCAAGTGGGGCATCATCAAGAAGAACACCGCGGCCCGCTACAAGAGCCGCATCAGCGCGCGCTTGAAGACGCTGTCGGCCGCTTAGTTCGTCAGACTCAAAACCAGCTCTTCCATCACGACGCGGTCATCCGGACGCGCGTCGCGGAGCGCTTTGTCGGCCCAGTAAATTTTTTCGATCGCCAGCGGCAGCTTTTCTTTGGGGAAGGCCGCGACGGTTTGCTGGACCTGCTCGGCGCGATCGCGCCAGATACGGATGCCCTCCTTGGAGAAATGCGTCTGGATTTGTTGCGAAGTGCGCAAGTTGGCTTCGCGCGCGGCCATCGCCAGGCGGAACTGGGTGGCCAGGAAGGTGAGAGCGAGCGGCAAGTACTCGCCTTCGCGCAGCAGCGTGTCCAGGCTGTCTAGCGAGCGCTTGCGGTCGCCGCGGCCAAGCGCGCCGACTAAAGCGAACAACGTGGAAGCCTGGGCGTTCGGGACCAGCAGCAGGATGTCGTCGGCAGTGACCTTGCGTGTGCCGCTCGTGTAGAGGCGCAATTTTTCGATTTCGCTCGCGATGCGGCTGGCGTCGGCGGCGAGAGATTCCACGAGCAAGCCGAGTTCGGACAGGCCGATTTGAAGGCCGGCAGCGGCGGCCAGGTCCTGGGCCAGGCGGCGGGCGGATTCCAGCGTGTACGGGCGCAGCTCGACCACGTCGGGAATCGCGGCGTAGAATTTCTGCACGCGCTCGATTTTGGCGCGATCGTCACCGTCGAAATCGTAGCGGCTGGCTTCGAAGACCAGCACGGTTCCGGGCGAGGCGTGGCGGACGTAATCGGCCAACGCGCCGGCAGCCGCGCGCTCTTCTTCCGTACCGCCTCGGCCGCGGGGCAACGCGCTTTCGGCGCCGGAAACCCAGATCACGCGATTCGGCGCGAAGAGCGACAGCGAACGGGCGTCATCCAGAATGGCCGCCAGCGTGGTCTCTTCCAGATCGTGCCGGCTGAGGCCTTGCTCGCGGTCCTCGGGCGCGAGCACCTGCTCCACCAACGCCTGACGGCAGGCGGAAAGCTGATAGGTCTCAGGGCCGAGAAACACGTAGGCCGTCGCCGGCGGGCCCTTGCGAATGCGCTGTAGGAACTGCTCGGGGCTCAAAAGTTCTCCAGGATCGCGCTGACCACATCCCTAGCCACATCCCGGCTCAGGCGTTGCATGGCGGCGCCGCTTTCATCGAAGTACTGGCTGGTGTTGGTGACCGAAACCTCGTAGCGTTCGTGGGCTTCAAAGCGCGGGCGGGTAAAGATGACCTTGCCCGTCGTTCGGTCCGTCAGCGTGACTTGCATGGTCACGTTCACCTGCAGGCCGCTGGTGCGGCCGGTGGCCTGATCGAACAGCGTGGGAAATACGACGTAGTTGATCACGGAGCCGCGCAGAACGGCGTCGGCGTCATCCAGGTTGTTGACGATCCGGTAGCGAGTGCGGGTGATGAATTCGCGCCCGATGGCTTGAGGAAGGCCGTCGGTCAACTTGTAGTGCACCGTGCTGTTGCTGAAAGCGGGGACGGCGATGGTGTGGACGTCCTTGGGCACCAGGTCGGCTTTGCCGGCGACATGATATCCGCAGGAACCGAGCAAGAAGGCCGGAGCCAGCAGCCAGGCTGCGCGTCTATTCCAAATACTCACGCACGACCTCCACAGCATTTTCCGCGACGATGTGCAAATTGTCTGCCACCACCCAGAACCAACAGGCGCGGGGCTGGTTGCGATCCACGCTCAGCGCGCCCACGGTGATTCCGCTTTGTCCGGCAACGCCGACGTTGGTGGGAGGCTCATGCTCTGCCGCGCGCACATCGATGTTGCTGGACGACAACGCCTGTGCGAGCGCGGCCACACCGGGGTTTTCGTCGAACTCCACCCAAACCGACAGGCTGTAGCCGTGAAAAACGGGCGCGTGAATCAGGCGCAGCGAGGGCATGGGCGCCACCGAATCGGCCAGCAGGCTCGCCAGGTGGCGCTCGATTTTCAGTTCGATCTCCTCAAGGGAATGTGGCGACTCCGAACCATACGCCGTCAGCATGTTGAAGCTCACCTGGGCGTCGAAGAGGTCTTTCGGGAGCGGCTTGAGAGTCAACAGCGCGACGGTTTGCTTCTGCAACTCATCCAGGCCCGCTTGGCCCCGTTCGCTGACCGGCTCAAAGATGTGGGCCACCGAGCGCCGGATGGTACCGGCCTTCTGAACCTGCGTGAGCAAGAGCGCGAGTGCGATGGCCGCCGGATGGGCGATCACCTGGACGGCGCCTTCGGCCCGGAATCCGGGAGGCTCCACCAGGGGCGCGCGCAGCCGCGTCTCCGGCCGCTCTTCCAGGCCGCCGCTCAGGTCGATCACCACGGGCGCCGTATGCGCGCCGCCGATCTGTTCCTGGGCCTTGCGGCTGGATTCCTTGGCGCCGGCCAGGATGACGATACGGGCCGAGCCGAGATCGGCTGCCTGAAGCGACGTCAGCACCGCAACTTCCTCGCGGCCGCGCGTGAGGACGTTGGAAGCTTCGGTGTCGTAGGAGGCGATCAGCCGGATGTCCGCGGCTACACGCTTCTCCTCGAGCAGCTCGTTGACTTCCTTCCCCAGCAGTGATTCTCCGCCGACAATCGCGATCGCCGGCCTGGTTCCGGCACGATGAGCATGCATATCAGCCGGCCTGATGCTCCGGTTGAGGCGGAGGTGGATGGGGGCGGAAGCGGCGGCGCACGATGCCGGCGCCCCGGATCACGATTCCAGTTCCGACATACAGGATCGCGAGCGAGAGCAGAACCGGCTGTGAGTAGTTCCAGATCATGTAAATGAGCGTGCCAAACAGGATGACAGTCAGCGGCGATCGCGGGCCTTTGAGATTGATTTCCTTGAAGCTGGGATAGCGCCAGGTGCTGACCATCAGGAAGGAAAGCAGGGCGAGCAGGACCAGCCAGGAGGCCGAGAGGATCCACCATTGCAGCGGGACGCAGTCGGCCGCGTAAACGACGGCGGCAACCATGCCCGCACCGGCGGGGATCGGCAGCCCGACGAAGTACTTGCGATCCGGCCGGCCGGGATTCTTGGGCACCGGATTCGTTTGTACATTAAAACGGGCCAGGCGGGCGGCGCCGCACAGCAGATAAAGAAACGCGATGAAATAGCCGGCGCGGTGATCCATCAGGAATCCGCCGGGTGCGGCGAACTGAACGCCCCAGGTAAAGGCGAGAACCGCGGGCGCGATGCCGAAAGTGATGACATCGGCGAGCGAATCCAGCTCGCGGCCGAACGCGCTGACGGTGTTGGTCATGCGGGCGATGCGGCCGTCCAGGCCATCCAGCACAACCGCGACGCCGATGGCTTTGGCGGCCACTTCGAAGTGCGGGTTGCTGCCCAACTGGCCGCTGGCGCCGAACAAGGCGCCCTCAATAGCGCGCAGGATGGCCAGAAATCCCAGGAAAATGTTGCCCGCCGTAAAGAGCGTTGGAAGCGCGTAGGCCGCCCGCCGCGGCCGTTGCGATTCCGGGCGCGGATCGAGGAACCGCTGCTTGAAACTGAGCTTCGCCATCAGGCTTGCCTCCTGTGAGCGAGGATGCTGGAACCGCCGGAGACCCGGTCACCCGTTTTCACTTGAATCTCCCATTCCGGCCCCAGGAAAACATCCACCCGCGAGCCGAACTTGATCAATCCCACGCGTTCGCCGGCCGCCACCTGATCGCCGGTCTTCTTGTTGAAAACGATACGGCGTGCAATCAGGCCGGCGATCTGGACGAACCGGACGCTGGTCCCTACTCCCGCCACGGTCACCGCATTTCGCTCGTTTTGTGTGCTCGCTACTTCACGGCTGGCCACCAGGAACTGCCCCTTATGATATTCGACGCCGGAGATCTTGCCACCGATGGGCGAGCGGTTCACGTGCACGTCAAAAATGTTCAGGAAGATGCTGACGCGCGTGCACTCCGCTCCATCGCCGACAATTCCGACCACTTTGCCGTCGGCAGGCGATACTGCGACAGGTCCCTCCGGTATGACGCGGTCTGGATCACGAAAGAAGTAAAGGCAAAACGCCGCCAGCACGAAGAGGGGCGCGCTGAAGGCCGGTTGTGTGAGATACCAGACCAGTGCCCCGCCGGCCGATAACGCTACCGCATAGTAAATGCCGTCGACGACCATCGATAGCTTCTATTGTAGCGGCGCTCGAAGCATCACTCATCATAATGGCTGCAAACGGTTACGACTTGATGTCGGCGAGCCGGGGAGGCCGGGCATCCGCGTAGCCGTCCTGGTACCAGTGAGGACTGGTTAGCGAGAGAACCCATGCTATACTGAAACTCGTTTGTAGCAATGCCAGCGTTCTTCTAACTTGTTGATTCTAAAGCCAATAGCCGATCAGACCCAACTAACTCGTTAGTTTTCAGAGAGTTCCAAAAAGTCAGCCGTACAGACGCGAAAACATACCCTGAGGAGGAAAAGGATGATGAAGGACTTCCTATTGGTTGCCGGACTGTTGACTGTGCCCGCCACGGTCAGTGTCCATCAATACCAGGCGCAGCGAGCGGTAGACCAGAGCGATCCGAGACTTTGCCAGTTGCGGGAGTTCTTCGCCCAGCGTTCGTGCCCCCTTCGCGATTCGGCGGAAGATTTCCTGGTAGCCGCCGATCAGAATAACCTGGACTGGCGATTGTTACCGAGCATCTCCATGGTGGAGTCGAGCGGCGGAAAAGATTACCGGAATAACAACGTTCTGGGATGGGATTCCTGCAGGGAGAAATTTTCCTCTGTTCAAGCAGGCATTCACTACGTGGCGGCACAGCTAGCCAGATCGAAAACGTACCGCAACAAGAATTTGGACGAAAAGCTGCAGACTTACAATCCCCACCCCGAATATCCTGGCCGCATCAAAGCCGTAATGCGGTCGCTGGCGGCGACACAACTCCCGGGCATGATATCAGCGAACTAACCTGGTTAGGGACGCGAAGCGTTTACGTGCCTTGCATGAGATGAACGGCCCAATACAATCCACCGAAGACAACGACTGAGATTACGATCACCAGAAGCCATCGGAGCCACCGTTCGGTGTTCGAGGACGACTTGTGTTCGTCTAGCCTGATTTGCTCGTCGAGGCTGTCAAACATAGAAAACCTCCCAAAGATGCCGTATGAGACCGGGGGCCGTATGAGACGAGTCGGGATGATTATATGCCTGAACGCGACAAAATAGAAGCCCTTTCAGAGGCCCATTCGTTCAAGCTTTCGATACAAAGTCTTACGTTCGATGCCGAGGATTTTCGCGGCGCGGCTCTTGTTGCCGCCCGTGGCGGCGAGCACGCGGCGGATCTGTTCGGTTTCGGTGTCAGCGAGGGTTTCGCCCGCGATTTCCCGCGGCTCGGTGAGTTCGATGGCCTCGCGCACGGACGCTTCGTCGATGCGGCCCTGTGGGGCCAGAATGGTGAGGCGTTCCAGCATGTGTTGCAGTTGCCGGACGTTACCCGGCCAACTGTAGTTTTCCAGCGCGCGAAGCCCGGATTCGGTGAGCTTGGCCTGCTGGTTGTAGCGTTCGTTGTACTTCTTCAAGAAATAATGCGCCAGCAGTGGAACGTCGCCGCGGCGCTCCACTAGCGGCGGCAGAATGATGCGCACCACGTTGAGCCGATACCACAGATCTTCGCGGAATTTGCCTTCTTCGACCATCTTCTGCAGGTCGCGATTAGTCGCGGCGACGACGCGGACGTCGACTTTCTTGCCGCGCGCCGAGCCGAGCGGGCGGATTTCCTTTTCTTGCAGGAAGCGCAGCAGATTCAGTTGGAAGCCGAGCTCCAGGTCGCCGATTTCGTCCAGGAACACGGTGCCGTTGTTGGCGGCTTCGAAGACGCCCATGCGGTCGCGGTCAGCGCCGGTATAAGCGCCTTTCAACGCGCCGAACAACTCGCTTTCGATCAGGGTAGGTGCGATGGAGCCGCAATCGACGGGAATGAACGGTTGGTTCGCGCGCGGGCTGTTGTTGTGGACCATGCGCGCGATCAGCTCTTTGCCGGTTCCGGTTTCGCCTTCGATCAGCACCGTAGCGTTGGTGGGGGCGACGAGCGAAACGGTCTTGTAGATTTCGATCATCTTGGACGAGCTGCCGATCATCTCGCTTTCGGGCAGATCGTCGATCTCGGATTCTTTTTCTTCGTCCTGCACGCTGACGGCGGCTTCGGCGCGCTTCACCGTGTCGAGCATGCGGTCGAGCTCGAAGGGTTTGGCGATGTAATCGAACGCTCCGCCCTGGGTGGCTTTCATGACCGTTTCGATGGTGCCGCGCGCGGTCATCAGGATCACGGCGCAGTTGGGATTCTTCTTGCGAGCGGTTTCCAGCACGTCCAGGCCCGTGCGCTCGTCGACGTAGATGTCGGAGATGACAATCGGGTAGGCGTCGTCGCGCAGGCGCTCCAGGGCTTCGCGCGTGGACGACACGGCATCCACGGCGTAACCTTCCAATTCCAGAAAAGTCGTGATCGTATTCCGGACAGAATTATCGTCTTCAACAACCAACAGGCGTGACACTTTTTCCGATTACCTTCTATTAGACTGACACAGCGGGAGGCTGTACCGCTCGGGAATGTGAGGGGAGGATGACAGTGAAGCAGGAACCTTTGCCCGGTTCGCTGGTAACTTCCACCCGGCCGCCGTGGTGCTGGACGATCTGTTGGACGATGGAGAGGCCAATGCCGGTGCCGGCGATGCCGGAAGTTTCAGCGCGTTTGGTGCGGTAGAACTTCTGGAAGATCTGGCGGAGTTCCTTGGCGTCCATGCCCATGCCCTGGTCCTGGACGGAAAGGTGGAGTTGGCCGGCCCGCACGTGACACGCCACAGTAACCTGCGTGTTGGCGTCCGAGTACTTCACCGCGTTGCTGAGCAGGTTGTAGACGGCGTATTCCATCAGCTCGCGGTCGCCTTCCAGTTCGCCGGGCAGGTCTTCGACTTGGATGGCGATGCTCTTCTTTTCGGCAAGCGGGCGTGCGCGCTGGACGCAGGCTTCGACGATGCCGCGCGCGGTGAAAGGCTCGCGCTTCAACTCCATCTGGCCGTCGGAAAGGCGCTCGACATCCAGGAAGGTTTGGATCATGCGCGCCAAGCGCTTGGACTCCTGGTTGATCATTTCGGCGATTTGCTTGCGCTTGTCGTCGCTCAGGTGGTAGCGGCCCATCAGCTCGCTGGAGCCTTGAATGGCGGTGAGCGGAGTGCGCATTTCGTGCGTGACGAAATGGATGGCCTGCTGGTAGCGCTTGCGCTCGGTTTCGGCAACGCCAAGCGCCCGCCGCACCACGAAGTGCTGATAGCTGGCGGCGACCACCACGGTGAGCCAGGCGGCGGAGAGCAACGCAGTATAGGGAAGCACGATGCCTTCGTGCAACAGCAGGAATGGCGTCAGGTGGGCAGCGGCAAGCAGCACGGCTCCGGCCAGATACGCCAGCCAGCCGGAGAGCCAGGCGAAAATCAGGCCGGCGGCGAGGGCAGCGAGGGCGGAGAAGCCGAGAACCGAGAGATTCGAGGCGTCCGTCAGGAAGCGGCCGCGCTCCAGAGTTTCGAAAAGCTGCGCGTGGACTTCAACGCCAGGGATGCGGCCCTGAGCGTACGGCGTGGCGACGCGGTCGTAGGTGGCGGAAATGGAGGTGACGCCGATGAAGACGACTTTGCCGGTGAATTGGGCGGCTGATTCCGGATGGTCCGAAAGATCTTTCAGCGAGATTTGCGGGATTGAGTCCGGCGTGTAGAGGACGCGGACGGCTCGGTTGCCCGAGGACCGGGCAGCGGGAATCACTTCGCCGCCGATTTGAACGTCGCTAGGCGATTCGATGATTCGCGCTTCATGCGCCAGGCGAAATGCTTCCAGGGCCAAGGCCCAGTGACGCTCGCTCTCCGTCCGCTCTTCGAGGGGAATTTGGCGGGTGACGCCATCGCTCGAAAGCTCGTCGGATTTATCGTGCCCTAAGCTGGTCGCCGCGCGGCGAAAGATCTCCAGCGGATTCTCCCAGCGGCCTTGTTCCAGGTGCGTGGCGAGCACCAGGTTAGGCGTACTTTGCATGGCCCGCTGGAGGCGCAGGTCTTCGGCCTGGTCTTCTTGATCGGCCAGGACGATGTCGACCGCGACCACCTTCGGGTGCGCCGGCGCCAAAAGTTCGAGCCCGCGCGCGAGCATGGTGCGATACTCGCGCACGCCGCCCATTGCGCTGTAGGTGGCGTCGTCGATGGCCAGAATCAGGCAGTGCGGCTTGGCAGGCGCCGGCGGGTTCAGCCGGAACATCCAGTCGTAAGCATAGTCGTCGATCTGGGAGGCCAGCGGCGTCCATCCCGCGATAATCGCGACCAACAGCGCCGCGGCTAGGACGCCCCAGTAGCCAAGCGTCTGCTTACTTAGAGACGGCCTTTTCAATTTCGTCCGGCTCCTTGGGCAAGGCCGCGCTGAGCACCGTGGCGCCCTTGTCGGTCACCAGCAATACGTCTTCGATGCGCACGCCCAGGTTCTCTTCCGGTATGTAGATGCCTGGCTCGATGGTGACGACCATACCAGCCTCGAGCGGGCCATCGATATTCGGGTCGTGGACTTCCAGACCGACCTGGTGACCGATGCCGTGCGTGAAGTATTTGCCGAGCGGCTCGCCGTGTAGATCCTTGCCGTGAGCGTCCATGTAATCCTTGGCGATTTTGGTGAGTGTTTCGCCTTGGCCCGATAGGCGCATGCCTGGCTTCACCGCAGCGATGGCGGCCTTTTGCGCGCCCAGGACAATCTGATAGACCTCGCGCTGGCGGGCTGTGAACTTGCCGCCGACAGGGATCGTGCGGGTGATGTCGCTGGCGTAATCGTCGCATTCGGCCGCGGCGTCGATCACGACCGCTTCACCGCGATCCATGCGGCGTTGATTGGTCATGTAATGGAGGATCGGGCCGTTCGGGCCGGAAGCGACGATGGGTGCGTAGGCTGGTCCTTCGCAGCCGTTCTCGAGAAAAGTGTCCATGAACGTGGCCGCGATCTGGTATTCGTACTCGCCCACCGTCATCCGCTTCCAGGCGGCGCGATGCGCTTGAATGCTGACGTCGGTGGCGTGCTGGATGGCGGCGATTTCGGCCGCCGACTTCTTGACGCGCAGTTTGGTGATGAGCGGGGCGGCGTCGGCGATCTCGCGGAACGGGTAGCGCGAGCGGAGTTGCGTATATGAAACCCCGGTGGTGTAGACATGTTCGTGCGCGGCGAGCGCCTGGTCGAGTTCGCTTTCCAGCTTTTCCATCGGTAGGACTTCTTCAAAGCCCGTGGCGGATTGGACGCCTGAATCTTCGGCCGACCAGCGCCTGCCGTGATAACGCTCCGCCGCTACGTCGTGGTGCGGCAGAAAGAGGATCTCTCGCGCAGGCGTGACGAGCAGAGCCGCGCCGGGCTCCATCCAGCCGGTCAGGTAATTGAAGTTCGGTTCCTGCGTAAAGGCAAAGACCGGATCCCGGCCCTCGGTTTGCCCCATCAGCAGCAGGGTGCCATCCAGCGATTTCCGCAGGGCCGCCCGCCGCGCGCGGAACTCCTCAGCCGGCATTTTGGTGAAGGCCGGCAGCGCGAAGGCCAGTAGCAACAGAGCGGAGGATGTTCGATTCAAACTCCAATTCTCCCATAAGCCGCTTCCGTTGCTTGCGCCGTGGCAGGCACCGGAACTGTTGATATACTGGCCTACCAGTAACCCGGGAAAGGACATGGGAATCACCGACGCGTTTGCCGGGGCCTTGACGCCCCGCCGCCGGGAATGACGTTATGTGGATTGTCTGGCTAGCTCTTCGCCGCCCTTATACCTTCGTCGTGATGGCGATCCTGATCGCCATCCTGGGTGTGACTGCCATCGTCAGCATGCCGGTGGACATTTTCCCTTACATCGACATCCCCATTGTCAGCGTCCTTTGGCAGTACAGCGGCCTCTCGCCCGAGGAGATGGAGAAGCGCGTGGTGACGCAGTTCGAGCGCGGCCTCACCTCCAACGTGAACGACATCGAGCATATCGAGTCGCAGTGCTACAACAGCATCGCGGTGGTTCGCATCTACTTTCACCCGAACGTTCAGGTGGACATGGCGGTAGCGCAGGTCACGGCGCAGATGGAAAGCGCCGTGCGCAGCATGCCGCCCGGCATGTTTCCGGGCAACGTGCTGAAATACGACGCAGCCAGCGTCCCGGTCCTGCAACTGGGCCTTTCCAGCGCGACCCTGCGGGAGAACGAGATCTTCGACATTGCGAACAACTTCATCCGAACGCCGCTGGGAACTGTGCAGGGCGCGTCCGTTTCCTATCCGTTCGGCGGGAAGAACCGCTCCGTGATGGTGGATTTGAATCTGGATGAGTTGTACGCCAAGCAGCTTTCCCCGATCGATGTTTCCAACGCGCTTACACTGCAAAACCTGATTCTGCCGGCTGGCACCGCCAAGCTCGCGGGCACGGAATATCAGATCCGGGTGAACAGCAGCCCGACCGTGCTGAACGAGCTGAATAACCTGCCGATCAAGACGGTGAATGGCGCGACGGTCTATATCAAAGACGTCGCGCAGGTACACGACGGCTATTCCGTCCAGACCAACATCGTGCGAACCAACGGAAATCGCGGCGTTCTGCTGACGATAACGAGGACCGGGAAGGCGTCCACTCTCGCAATCGTGAACGCGGTGAAGCAGGCTCTTCCTCGCGTTCTCTCCAACGTTCCGCCGGAGCTGAAAGTGACGCCGCTCTTCGACCAGTCGCTGTTTGTGCGCTCCTCGATCGAAGGCGTGTTGCGCGAGGCACTGATCGCCGCCGGCCTGACCGGCATAATGATTCTGCTGTTCCTGGGAAGCTGGCGAAGCACATTGATTGTCTGCATTTCGATTCCGCTGTCGATCCTGGCGTCCATCAGCATTCTCGCCCTGCTGGGGCAAACCATCAACGTCATGACGCTGGGCGGCCTGGCGCTGGCGGTTGGAATTCTAGTGGACGATGCGACCGTGGCGGTCGAGAATACCCACCGCAATCTCGCCATGCAGAAGCCCTTGATGTTGGCGGTGATCGATGGCGCGGCGCAGATCGCCATTCCGACGCTGGTTTCCTCGCTGGCCATCTGCATTGTATTCGTCCCGGTATTGCTGCTTACAGGAACAGCGCGCTATCTGTTCACGCCGCTGGCCATGGCCGTGGTGTTCGCGATGCTCGCCTCCTATCTGCTGTCGCGCACGTTGGTCCCCACGATGGCGAACTATCTGCTCGGGTCCGAAGCGGACTTATATAAACAAGGCGAGGGCGGAGAAGCGGCCGGCGGCAAGGGCTTATTCTGGCGCGTTCATTACTTGTTCAATGTTTTATTTGAAGGCCTGCGCTACCGTTATGTCGGCTTGCTGGATTGGTCACTGCGTCATCGCGGTCCGGTGCTGATCGCCTTCATGGCATTTTCTTTGGCCTCGCTGGGACTAGCCAGCCTGATCGGCAAAGACTTTTTCCCTAGTGTCGACTCCGGCCAGATGAAACTGCACGCACGCGCGCCGGCAGGGACGCGCATTGAGGAAACCGAGGTCCGGTTCGCCGCTATCGAAAGCGAGATCCGGAACGCCATTCCCGCCAATGAGCTTTCTACGATCATCGACAACATCGGCGTGCCAAACAGCTGGGCCAGCCTGGCCCAAGGCGACATTCCGACCATCTCCAGCGCGGACGGCGAAATCCTGATTTCGCTCAACAAAGAGCACCACTCCACGGGCGACTACGAAGTCAAGCTGCGGAAACGCCTGAAAGAAAAATTCCCGGATACGGTCTTCTTCTTTCAGCCGGCGAATATCACCACCCAGATTTTGAACTTCGGCCTTCCGGCGCCGCTCGACCTGCAGGTGGTGGGGCGCGACGCGCAAGCCAACTATCAGATCGCGCAGGATCTGGCGCGGAAGATCGCGTGCATTCCCGGCGCCGCCGACGTGCACGTTCATCAGGTGATCGATCAGCCCGAGATCCAGTTCAACGTGGATCGCGCCAAGGCATCGCAACTGGGTTTGACGCAGCGCGACGTGAGCACCAACATGCTCATTTCGCTCAGCGGCATCGGCACGCTGGCGCCCAACTATTGGGTGAACTGGTCGAACGGCGTCAACTACAACGTCGGCGTGCAAACGCCGCAGTACAAGGTGGATTCCCTCGACGCCTTGTTGCGCACGCCTGTGTCCGTAGCTAGCAACACCGTCAACACCACCACGGCGGGCTCGCAGGCCGGCGCATCGACCGCCGGCAATGCTTTCGTGGGCGTGTCTCCCAGCGGCTCTTCGCAAGCGTACGGTAATCCGGGCGCAATGCCCGGCAGCACGCAATTGCTGTCGAATCTCGTAACCGTTCAGCGCGGCTACGCGCCGGTGATCGTCAACCACTACAATGTCTGGCCGGTATTCGACGTCTACGCCAATGTCGACCGGCGGGACCTGGGCGGTGTCGGCGCGGAAGTCGAAAAGCTCATGAATCAGACGAGCGCTCATCTGCCCCGCGGCACGACGCTGGACTTGCGCGGCCAGTACGAGACGATGCAATCGTCGTTCTTCCGGCTCGGATTAGGCATTGCTTTTGCGGTGGTGTTGGTGTATCTCCTGATGTGCGTGAACTTTCAATCCTGGGTGGATCCATTCATTATCCTGACCGCCTTGCCCGGCGCGATGGCCGGCATTCTGTGGATGCTCTTCGTCACGGGCACCACCTTGAATGTTCCGTCCCTAATGGGCGCCATCATGTGCATCGGCGTTGCGACGGCCAATAGCATCCTGATGGTCACCTTCGCCAACGATGAGCGTCTGGTTGTGCCGACGCCGCACGAGGCCATGTTGTCGGCAGGGTTCGCCCGCATCCGCCCGGTGCTCATGACCGCCACGGCGATGGTCCTGGGCATGCTTCCCATGTCGCTGGGGATGGGCGAGGGCGGCGAACAGAACGCTCCACTAGGACGCGCCGTCATCGGCGGCCTGATCTTTGCCACCGTCACGACGCTGTTCGTCGTGCCCATCATCTACACCTACCTGCGCGTTAAGCCGCCCATCGATCGCGATCGTGAGAAGGCGCTGGAGCAAGCGCGACGGCTGTCTACTCGCGAAGCCCAATGGAATCTGGACCTGTAAAGCACACCATGCGCCACATCGGACCCGATCAGCCTGAGTTTGAAGACGCCGTGGAAACCACGGAAGAGCGGCTGCGCAGGGAGAACGAAGAACTCAAGCGGCAGTTGGCCGAGTACCAGCGCCCAGCGCACGGTTTGCCTCACGCGAAGGGAATGTGGCATCCCTCGGGCCTGACGATCGCGGCCATTGTGCTCGCGATCACGGCGGCCGCCGTGGTGGCCTTTTTTGCCGGCCTCATCCCGCTTCAGAAGCGCAATGCCGTCATCGGGCGTGAAGCGCAGGCAGAGGAACAGGCTTTACCGCGCGTGGAAGTCATCCAGGTGGGCCGCTCGTCTGCGAACAGCGAATTAATGCTGCCGGGAAATATTCAGGCCGTAACGGAAGCGCCCATCCTGGCACGCGCGGACGGCTATATCAAGCGCCGGCTGGTGGACATCGGCGACCGCGTGCGCGCCGGCCAGACTTTGGCGGAGATCGAGGCGCCGGAGTTGGATCAGCAGGTTCGTCAGGCACAAGCGAACGTACAGCAGACGCAATCCGCGCTGACGCAGGCGCTGGCCAATCGAGTCCAGGGCAAGGCGAATACGGATTTGGCGCGCGTCACGGCCCAGCGTTGGCAGAGCCTGGCCGGCAAAGGAGCTGTATCCAAGCAGGAGAACGATCAGTATCAGGCGCAGTACCAGGCGCTAGCTGCCAATCTGGATGCGCTCGACCAAGCCGTTGGCGTGGCTCGCAGCAACGTGGCGGCCGCGCAGGCGAATCTCTCGCGGCTGACGGAAATCCAGAGCTACAAGCTGGTGAAGGCGCCTTTCGACGGTGTGATCACGCTGCGCAATGTGGATGTCGGCGCGCTGGTGAACTCCGGCAGCACCATGCTGTATCGCATCGCGCAAACCGGCGTTCTGCGCACCTACGTCAATGTTCCGCAAACCAACGCCGATTCGGTCCACGTCGGACAAGCGGCCCAGTTGACCGTTTCCAATCGTCCGGGGCGCCGCTTCACGGGCACGGTGGCGCGCATGGCGGATTCGCTGGACCCGAATAGCCGGACGATGCTGGTGGAAGTGCAAGTGCGCAATTACGATGGCGCGCTGCTGCCGGGCATGTACGCGCAAGTGGACCTCACCAGTTCGCGCGCCAACCCGCCGTTGCTGCTTCCCGGCGACGCTCTCATCGTTCGCGCCGAAGGCACCGAGGTAGCGCTAGTTCGTCCCGATCACGTCGTGCATTTTCAGAAGATCCAGATCGGCCGCGATTATGGCGACCGGCTGGAGGTGGTCGACGGTCTCCAGCAGGGCGACCTGGTGGTCGCGAATCCCAATGATATCGTCCGCGAAGGAATCCAAGTCGAGCCTGTACCCGCGCACAAGCCATGAAAACAAATTCCATTCAGCCATGCAGGATTCTCTGGGCGTCCGCGCTGTGCCTGGCCACATGCGTCACCGCGAACGGCGCCGTCAGCCGCGTTGAGATCACCGAACGCTCGGACGTTCCGGTTGCCAACTACGAACGCATCGCCGGGAAAGTTCACTTCACTCTGGACCCGAAGCTGGCGGCCAACCGCGCCATCGTGGATCTCAACCTGGCGCCGCGTAATTCCAAGGGCCAAGTGGAGTTTTCGGCGGATCTGGTGATGCTCCGGCCCAAGGACCCCGCCAAGCGGAACGGCACGATGATTCTCGAAGTTGCGAATCGCGGCCGCACGTCGCTGCTGACGTTGGGTGGAGGCGGCGGGCTGAATCCCATGCGGACCGCCAAGGACCTGGGCGATCCACTGCTGTTCGAGCAGGGGTTCACGCTGGCCTGGGTGGGGTGGGAGTTCGATCTGCCGCCGGAGCCTTACTCGATTCGCCTGGAAGCGCCGGTGCTCCAGGGTATTCGCGGGCCCGTGCGCTCTCAGGTTCAAGTGAATCAAAGAACGACGTCGATGTCGCTGGGCGACGGCAACATGACGGCGTACGTGGCCGCCGACCCGGCTTCGGCCAGCATGACCGTGCGCGATCAGATTGACGCGCCGCGTGTCGCGATCCCGCATTCGGACTGGCACATCAGCGCCGACGGCAAACGCGTCGAGTTTCCAGCAGGCTTCGAACCCGGCCGCATCTACGAAGTGGTGTACACAGCCAAGGATCCGGCGGTTGCCGGCGTGGGCTTCGCAGCGCTGCGCGACTTCGCGTCCTATGAGCGCCGGCAGGGCGAAGTGCGCTACACCATCGCTTATGGGATGTCCCAGGACGGCCGGTTCCTGCGGGAGTTCGTCCGCGACGGCTTCAATGGAGATGAGCAGGGTAAGAAGGCCTTCGACGGCGTCTGGGCGCACATCGGCGGTGGTGGTGTGGGCAGCTTCAACGTACGTTTCGCACAGCCGTCGCGGACGCGCTGGTTTTATCCCACGGACCTGCCGCCCTTTACCCCCGACGGGCTTCTGGAGAAATCGCGCCGCGCCGGTGTCGCGCCCAAGCTGATCCTCACGAACAATTCCAACGAGTACTGGAATTCGGCCGGCTCGCTCGTCACGACGTCGCTGGACGGCAAGCGCGACATCGCGCCGCCCGCGGACGCTCGCGTCTACTCTGTCGCGGGGATGCAGCACGTGACCGGCGGCGCCGCATCGGCCGGGCTGGTTCAGTATCCCGTGAACAACATGCAAGTGCGTTGGTTCATGAATGCCATCATGCTGGCCATGAACGATTGGATCACCAAGGGCGTCGAGCCGCCGCCCTCGCGCTATCCAACCCTTGCTCGCGGCGAGTTGGTGGACCTGCAGGCTTGGAAATTCCCGAAGATCCCGGACGTCCGGCCTCTGATGAAGCTGTATCGCCCGCGCGCGCTCGATTTCGGGCCGCAGTTTGCAAGCAAGGGCATCATCTCTATCGAACCGCCGAAGGCGGGTGAAGCTTACCTGACCTTCGTGCCCCAGGTGGATGCCGACGGCAACGAAACCAGTGGCGTGCGTTTGCCGCAAGTGAGCGTTCCGTTGGCTACCTACACGGCCTGGAACCTGCGCCAGCCGAAAATCGGCGCGCCGGACTCAACATTGACCAACATCGGCTCAGTGTTCCAGTTCGCGAAGACCAAAGCCGAGCGGCTGAAGAGCGGTGACCCGCGTCTTTCCATCGAAGAGCGTTATCAAAGCGAGCAAGACTACTTGGCCAAGACAGAGGCGGCAGCGCGCGAACTGGTGAAGCAGCGATTCCTGCTGGAGCGCGACATCCCACAGATCGTCGAGCACGCGCGGGAGCAGTGGCAGTCCACAACGAGTACATCCGCGACCCGGTAACCCGGCAATCGTAAATCATCCTCACTAAGGAGGCTGTAATGAGCAACAAGCTTCGAGTAGCAACCATCGCGATCGCGTCTCTGTTAACGGCAGGTGCCGCAGTTGCCGCCGATTTGCCGAACTGGGCCTACGGATTTGCCGGGCCTGGAACGCCACCCGCGGCCGCTCCCGCAGCGCCAGACACCAGCGTCAAGCACCTCAATGGAAGCAAGAGCGAGTTCACGCGCGCGCAGATTGCGAACCGGTTCGGCCCGGCCGACTGGTACCCGGAGGACCATGCTTCGATGCCGCCGGTTGTCGCTCATGGCAAACAGCCAGAGGTATGGGCCTGCTCCTTGTGCCATTACCCGAACGGCAAAGGCCGGCCGGAAAATGCCGGCGTCTCCGGTCTCCCGGTGGACTACTTCATCCAGACGATGAAAGATTTTCGTGACGGCAATCGCAAGAGCACGGACACGCGCAAGGCCAATACCAATCTCATGGTTCAATTTGCGAAGAACATGAGCGACGACGAGATCCGGCAAGCCGCCGAGTACTTCGGTGCGATGAAATGGACGACCTGGATGCGCGTGATGGAAACCAACACGGTGCCGAAGACGCGAATCGCGGGCGGCATGTTTCTCACCATTGAGGGCGGCGGAACCGAGCCGCTCGGCAAGCGCATCATCGAGACGCCGGTGAACGTGGAAGGAACCGAAGTGCTGCGTGACGACCACTCCGGGTTCATCGTCTACGCGCCGGTGGGCAGCGTCAAGAAAGGCGAGTCGCTGGTGACCAAGGGCGGCTCCGGCAAGACCACGCGGTGCGCCGCCTGCCATGGCGAAAATCTGGAAGGTTTAGGACCAGTGCCCGGACTCGCCGGCCGTTCGCCCAGTTACCTGGTCCGCCAGCTATACGACATGCAACAGGGCACTCGCAAAGGGGAATGGACCGAGCTGATGAAGCCCGTCGTAGCCAAGCTGACCGACGATGACATGATCGACATCGCCGCGTATCTGGCTTCGCGCATGCCATAGCGCGCTTACATCGGCCTTTGCGGCCGCAATGCTACCCTGAGAATCACGATGGCGAATGAAATCCCTGAGGATCTCGCGGAAAAAGCCGCGGTCATGCGCGAGTTCGGAAGGCTGCGTGCCGCCGGGCAACCGGTGCCAGCCGAGTTGTACGCCAAGCATGTCTGGGCTACGAACGATCATTATGCGGCGGGGCCTGAGCCGGGCCAGTGCATCCCTGACTTCACGTTGCCCGATCAAGCTGGCCAGCCGCGATCCCTCGCCGATCTCGCCGGCCCCAACGGCCTGTTCCTCGTGTTTCATCGCAGCGCCGATTGGTGACAGTACTGCCGCTCCCAACTCGTCGAGTTGGAACAGTCGCGCTCTTCCATCGAGCAGCAGGGCATCCGCATCGCCGCCGTCAGCTACGATTCCCAGGAAACGCTGCGCGGCTTCGCGGAGCGGTATCACGTCGGCTTCCCGCTGCTCTCGGACCGCGACAGCGCCGTCATCCGCGCTTTCGGAATCTTGAACACCAACATCGCGCCCGGCCTCAGAGCGCACGGTGTTCCCCATCCGGTCGAATATCTCGTGGCGCCCGATGGCCTGGTGGCGCGCCGTTTTTTCGTGCCCAACTACCAGCATCGCGTGACAGCGTCGGCGGTCGCTCTGAAGGAATTCGGGGCAGTCACCGGCGATGCTACCGTGGCCCGCGTGCAAAGCGGCGCCCTGACGGTCGAGATTGGGCTTTCCAGTTCGCAGGCCTTCGCCGGCCAGGAGGTCGGCTTCTTTGCGAAGTTCACGCTCCAGCCCGGCTGGCACATCTACGGCGCGCCTCTGCCCGCGTCCTACACTGCCACTTCGGTTACGTTCGACGATCCGAAAGTCATCCAACAATCTTTCGAACTGCCGCCCGCCCAGCCGATGCACATCGCCGCGCTCGGCGAAACGCTCCCGGTCTACAGCGGCTCATTCCGCGGCTCGGGTTTGCTTCTGCTGAAGTTTCCGCTGGACGCCGGTCCCATAACGCTGTCCGGCCAAGTCCGCTTTCAGCAGTGCAGCGACACCATCTGTGAGCCGCCCGAAGCACTGCGATTCGAACTGCCGCTGACGCTTGAACCGTTCGTGGTCGCGACGCCGTCGAAATAATAGCTGGTGCGGAAGTGCGCTACTTCCGTCCTTCCAGCACCGCCTCATAATGTTCCACGATCGGCGCCGGATCATAGAAATGGTGGAGCAAGCGCCTCCACTCCTGATACCCCGCCGCTTGACGGAAGCCGACCGTGTGATCCTCCAGCCGCCGCCATTCCACCAGCAGCAGATATTTGTCCGGCGTTTCCACGCTGCGCTGTAACCGGTGCGAAATGTATCCCTCCATGGACGCAATAATCGGCTGCGCCTGAGCGAAGGCTTGTTCGAAAGCCGCGGCTTGACCGGGCTTGACTTGGAGTACGGCAGTTTCCAGGACCATATTGGTTGATTATTGCAAGACTCTGGAAAGCATCGGAAGCGTCGCTCGGTGCTGTCCAGCGTTTCATCCAATCCGGCTGTCGCCATCCGGCACCATTGAGGCAGAAATGCAAAGCTGACATCGGCCAGGTTCCCTTCCTGAACCGCGGGAGTGTAGTACGGACTACGCACTCAGGTACGTCATCCCAGCCGACAAGAACTCGCGCACGCTTCACGGCATGCGCCTAAAGTATCCGCCCCCTTCCGTCGATATTTCAAACGTAGTGCTGGAGTGATCGACGACGTCACCACCTTTCGCGCCAAGGACCAGGTCCTGTTTGACTTGGCCAAGTCACTGCACTTTTCTCCCGAATCACTGGAATCGAACCGCCAAGGAAAGCTTTCTGCCGGGCAAGCCCAACAGTTTATTGGACGATGTGTGCAGCCAGCCATCCTCACCGTAGTTTGGCTGCTCGCCCCGTTCCTGATTTGGACCAGCGTCATCGGTATGGGGCAGGGCTCCTATCCGGCAGCCTTCTCTCTCCTATTCACGCAGTTAACGCATATCAGCGACTTAGTGGAGGCCCATGGCCGCATGGGTGCCGCCGGCATGATCGGCTCATTTGTCGTCTGCCTCGGCCTTGCGGTTTACACGGCCACCCGCATCTCGCCGGCCCTGTACTTCGACGTGCTGGATCATAAGGTCAAGGTCATCGAAGGCCGCGTGGTGGCGCGCGAAGAGCAAACCCTGCGTCCCAATGGACGCGATCCCATCGAGAAGTATTTCTTCAGCATCAAGAATCACGACTTCCCCGTCAGCCTCGCGGCCTTCCGTGCTCTGGAGAACGGCTCCATCTATCTCGTCTATCTGCTGCCGCGCAGCGAGATCATGGTTTCTCTGGAGCCCAAAGTCACAAACTAATCGATGCGCGTGTGGAGGTGCCTAACCCGCAGGGGTGCGTGTGACAAACGGACCAGTACTACTTCTCTTTCAAGGAGAGCAGTTTAGGGAAAACTTCCTGTTTGCCGAGCAACTGGTACTGTGCTACGATAAGTTAGCTTGCATGGACCGCTTCCACGCACTGCCGCAAAATCCCTGACAACGGAGTTAAACAACAGCCTCGAATGAGCTTCACAGTATTCCTTGGCAACTTGCCCACCTGGGTTACGAAGGACGACATCAAGTCCTGGCTTAACGCAGAAAACCTTGTTTACGACGACGTGAAGGTGATTCGCAACCCAGAGACGCAGGAGTCCAAGGGGTTCGCCTTCATCGACACGCCCAACTCGGAAGAGATGAACTCCATCATCCGCCGCTTTGACCGTGCACCGCTGGAGGACCGGTTGCTTCGTGCCAATCAGGCGCAGCCGCCGAAATCCAAAAGCGCAGGCCCAGGGCCGGCCGGTCAGATAAACCGTAGCGCACCACCGGGAGGCCCCCGCCGCGAGCGTGGCGGCAAGAAGCACAAACGTCCCCAGCAGAACGGGCCGCAGGGTCCGCACAGCGCCTTCGCCGAAGAACTCGCCAAGGCTCTCTGACACGCGGCCAGGCTGGCCGCGGAACGCTTGTTCTCCTTCCTCCCGCCCGATTCCTACCTCATTCAGTCTTTCCGTTCCGGCATCATCCGATTTATCAGTGGTATACTCAATGGCGCTTGACGTAACGCAAGTGTTATACTGCTGATCCACATTCCGCTCGGGTCGGGGGGTGGCTTCGTGATTACTCTTCTACTAGTTCGTGCATTATTCATCGTTCTGCTGACGGCGGCCGCCTGGTATCTTCGACCATTCGGACTCCTTGCGCCCTATGCAGCAACGGCTGGCCTTTTCTGCGGCTTGGCGATCGTGTTGTTCGAAATCCAAGTCCGCAAGACGACCCTCAAGCGCCTGTTTGGCGCGGCGTTTGGATCGCTGCTCGGCATCCTGGGCGCTTATCTGGTCTCTCTGATTCTTGATCGCGCCCTCCCGGCCGGCTCGGCCACGCTCTCGTTCATTCAATTGCTGCTGCTCCTATGGATGGCCTACGTCGGCCTGGTGGTCGGCGCCAGCAAAGGAGAGATGTTGAACCTGGGCGCGCTGGGAGGACTGTTCGGCGGCGAACAGGTCTCCGGGCAAACCTTCAAGATACTGGACACCAGCGTCATCATCGACGGCCGCATTGCCGACATCGTCGAGACCGGCTTTCTGGACGGAACGCTCGTGATTCCTCAGTTCGTGCTGCGCGAATTGCAGCTGGTGGCGGATTCCTCCGACTCGCTCAAGCGCAACCGTGGCCGCCGCGGCCTGGACATCCTGCAGAAGATCCAAAAGATGACGCAGCTCAACGTCCAGATTCTCGAGGATGACTTCCCCAACGTCCGCGAAGTCGATATGAAGCTGATCGAACTGGCCAAGGTCTACAACTGCAAGATCGTCACGAATGATTTCAATCTTAATAAAGTCGCCCAACTGCACGGCGTGGAAGTGTTGAATATCAATGAGCTGGCGAACGCCCTGAAACCCATCGTGCTGCCCGGTGAAACCATGCGGGTCTTCATTCTGAAGGAAGGCAAAGAATACAATCAAGGCGTGGCCTACCTGGATGACGGCACTATGGTGGTGGTGGACAACGCCAAGAAGATGATCTCCCGCACGATCGACATTTCCGTCACGAGCGTCCTGCAGACCACGGCCGGTAAAATGATATTCGGCCGGTTTGACGAACGGGTCCATGCCGTCCAGGACAAAGGCCACACCGAACGGCCGCAGAGCGCGCCGCGCGAGCATCAGCCGCAGCCCTCCGGAACGCAACCGGCCGAAGCCCGCGGCTCTGGTGTGGGAGCCGGAACGGCCTAATACACGATGAAAGTCTCCGTTATTCTCCCAGCCGCCGGCTTGGGAACACGCATGGGGCGGTCTGTCCCCGAAAAGGCCGGCACCAGCCGCAAGCAATTCATGCTGCTGGAGGGCTCGCCCATCCTTTTGCACACTATCCGGAAGTTCGTCTCCTCCCCCGAAGTTTCGGAAATTGTCGTTGCGCTGCGCGCTGAGGAGATGGATTGGGTGCGCGAGTTGCTGAAGGCCGAGGGCTTCGCCAAACCCGTCCGCCTGGTAGAGGGTGGCGATTCGCGGCAGCACTCGGTCGAGAATGCCTTGGCCTCGCTCGGCCCCGAGACAGAGCTGGTCGCCGTACACGACGCCGTGCGTCCATTTATCGAGCACTCCGTTCTCGAGAAAGTATTCGCCGAAGCAGCCGAGGCCGGCGCCGCCATTGTCGGCATCGTGCCGGTGGACACTGTCAAGCTGGTTCATCGCAATAAGATTCGCGAGACTATACCGCGCGAGCGGCTGGTGCTGGCGCAAACGCCGCAAGTGTTCCGCTTCGATCTGCTCAAGACCGCTTTCGCCAAAGCACGCGAGGACGGATTCACGGGCACCGACGAGGCAAGCCTGGTGGAACGCCTCGATCAGGTGGAAGTCAGCGTGATTCCCGGCAGCGACCGCAACATCAAGATCACCAAGCCGTCCGACATGGACTTGGCTCGCCTGTTTCTGGCTGAAGAAATGGCCGCCCGGGTACCTTCTTGAGTGATCTGCGAATCGGGCAGGGCTGGGACGTTCATCGCATCGCTTCCGGCCGGCCGCTGATCCTGGGCGGCATTACGGTCCCATCCGATTTCGGCTTCGAAGGCCACTCGGATGCCGATGTGCTGTCGCACGCCATCACCGATGCGTTGCTGGGCGCGCTCGCGCTCGGCGACATCGGCATGCACTTCCCCGATTCCGACCCGCGTTGGAAGGACGCCGATAGCCAGCAATTCCTGAAGCACGCGCTCGAACTGGTTGCCGCTCAAGGCTTCGAGATTGCCAACATCGACACCACCGTGATTCTCGAGCGCCCCAAGCTGAAGGACTACCGCGCGGCCATTCGCGAAAAGCTGGCTGAGACTCTGGGGTTGCGGCCCGATCAAGTCTCGGTGAAGTTCAAAACCGCCGAGCGCGTCGGCCCGGTGGGTGAAGGCCGGTCCGGCGAAGCGCAGGCCGTAGTTCTGCTTCGACGCCGCGCCGCGAAGTAAACTGGTGGCGGTGACCGCATCGCGACCACCCGGGCCGAAGAATCCGCCGATCATCGGCAACCTCTATGCCTTCCGTTCCAACCCGCTTGCGTTCCTGACAAAACTCGCGGGCACGTACGGCGACCTCTCCTACTTTCGCGGCGGCCGCCTGCACTTCTTCTTGCTGAATCATCCGGATTTGATCCAGGAAGTGCTGGTCACCAACCAAAGCAATTTCGTGAAGAGCCGCGCGCTGCAGCGCACCAAGATCCTGCTGGGCGAGGGCCTGCTGACCAGCGAAGGCCAGGATCACTTGCGGCAGCGCCGGCTGGCGCAACCTGCGTTCCATCGCGACCGGCTAAAGGCCTACGCCGCCATGATGAGTGAGTGCGCGGTACACATCCGCGACCGCTGGACGCCGGAGACTACGCTCGACATTTCGCTCGAGATGCCGCGGCTCACGCTGGCCGTCGTGGGCACGACGCTGTTCAGCGCCGATGTGGAATCCGAGGCCCCCGAGATTGGCGAGGCGCTGAACACAGTGTTGAAGATGTTCCGGACGCTGCTGCTTCCGTTCTCCGAGCATCTCGATAAACTACCGCTGCCAGCGGTACGCCGCTTCGAGAAGGCGCGAACGCGGCTGGACGCAACCATCTATGGGCTGATCCGCGAGCGCCGTGCCAGCGGCCAGGACACCGGCGACCTGCTGTCGATGCTGCTGCTCGCGCATGATGATGATGCCGGCGGCGGGCAGATGACGGATACGCAGGTTCGCGACGAAGCGTTGACGCTGTTCCTGGCAGGTCATGAGACGACGGCCAATGCGCTGACCTGGACCTGGTATCTGCTTTCGCAGAACCCGGAATGCGAGCGGCGGCTGCATCAGGAGATCGATACCGTGCTCGAAGGCCGCGTTCCGGGATGGGACGATCTCCCGCAATTGCGCTATACCGAAATGATCTTCGCGGAGGCGCTGCGGCTCTATCCTCCGGCGTGGGCGATCGGCCGGATGCCGAAGACGGCGTTCGAACTAGGCGGCGCGCAGATTCCGGCGGATTCGATTCTGATCATGAGCCCATACATCGTGCAGCGCGATGCCCGCTGGTTCGAGAACCCGGAGCGGTTTTGTCCCAGCCGCTGGGAAGCGGAAGCCCGCGACGCGCGCCCCAAGTTCGCCTATTTCCCATTCGGCGGCGGTTCGCGAATCTGCATCGGCGAGCGCTTCGCCTGGATGGAAGGGGTTCTCGCCATTGCGACGCTGGCTCAGAAGTGGCGGCTGCGCCTCGACCCGCACCAGCGAGTTGAACCATTGCCGCTGATCACGTTGCGCACCCGGCATGGGATGCGCATGCGCGTCGAGCCTAGAAACTGACGCCGAGCAGCGCGATAACGCCGTTCACTTCGCCTCCGCCAATCGGCAGGTTGAGGCGGGCGTCCAACTGAATGGGACCCAGCTTGATGTCGGCGCCGACGGCCAGGTCTACGGTTGTGCCGGTGGCGCTGAAAGTCCATTGAATCTCGCCGTTGGTGAAGGCCAGCAATCCATTTAACGCGGCCGTGCGGGTGAGCTGGTTGCCGGCGCCTCCGAACGTCTGCGTAAACGTGAAGCCGATCTGCAGGTTGCTCTTGCCGAGCACGCCCTGGTATTGTCCGCCGATCGTCATCGTGGAAACGCCCGCGCTGCCGTCCGGCTTCGTGACGGTGAGCTCCAAATCGCCGTGCAGGTTGGCCGTCGCCATGGAAGCATCGAAGCCCAAGGTGGTGGAGGCGAGCATCAGATCGCCGCTGCTGGAGGCTTGCGGCTGGACGACGTAAGTGATCTGGAAATCCGGGCCCAGTAGCAGCGTGCCTTGAAACTCGATGCTCAGGGTCTTGTTGCCCTTCTGATAGGTGTACGCCAGTTGATTCGAGGTGCGATTGATGGCAGCGGCGGCGGGTAGTTGAAACAGGCCAACGCCGGATTCCGTTTGATACTCGAAAGCGAGCAGCGGGGTGCCATTCGCATCCACCGAGCTTTGCCACGCTCCTACGAAACCGAGGACGCTGGTGTTGAGCGGCTGATCCTTGTCGGCGAAGTGATAGATGAAACGGCCGAGAGGATCGCTGAGGAAACCATCCAGCGTAGAGGTTAATCCGCCGGCGGTGAAAGTCAGGTTGTGGTTCTGGTCCACGTCCCAATCGCCGCGAAGTTCGAAAACGAACGGGTTGGAGCGGTCTGGTTTTACGCGCAGTACGGTGTTGTACGTCTCGAACGAATTTCGGAGCCCTGCGGTTGCGAAATTGAAGACTTCAACGCCGTCGTACCGGATGGTCAGTTGGTTCCTGTCGTTGAACAGCCAATCCACGGGAAAGGACAGAGTGTTGCCGTCCGCGTTCGTAAGCACGATCTGATTGGACTGGTCGGTAGTCCAAGAGCCGCCCGCAGTATCGAAGGTGAATGTGCCGGAGCTGTTGCTCAGTTGAAAGCTAGCCACGATGATCTCCCGCCGCGGATCGCCGCGCGGCCCGGCACATCAGTAAGGAACAGTCAGACCGATGCTGAAATAGAACTTGCCGCGGCTGCCGACCGTAGCGGCGTCGCCGAATCCGTAGGCCCAGTCGAACTTCAAGACTGCGAGACGCATGTCCAGGCGCAAGCCAATGCCCAGGCCCTCGCGCAGACCGGCTCGCGACGCGACCGTCTGATAGGCGCCGCCCACGTCGACGAACGGGGCGAGCCGGAGTTGTTGCACGATGGCCTGAATCTGTTGGTTCGCCGGATTCCAATTCGCAAGGCCGGGGACCGGCAGCCACACCTCGTTCTGGAGGCTCCAGAAGCGTCGCCCAATCGCGTCGTCAGCGCGAAAGCCGCGAACCGTGTCCTCGCCGCCGAAAGACGGCAATTCGTAAAGCGGAGTGGCGTGCGTGGCGCCTTCAAAGCGGCCGGTGATGTCGGATTGCCAGCGATCGAAGCGATGGTGCGAATTGGCGGCGACGGTGAAGTGAGCGAAGCTGCTTCCAAAGAGTATGGCCGGCTCGATGCGGGTGTCTTCACCATGCATCAGTTGGAGGCCCGATTCCAGAGTGTTCAGGTTTTGATTTGGAATTGGCCCGACGGAGACGAGGGAATGGCTGGCGGTGAGGTGAAGAAGCAGGAGGTAGCCGTCGAGGTCGCGAAACAGCTGCCATTCCAGGGTCCCGAGGCCGCCGGTGCGATATTCGTCCAGCTTGGCGCCTTCCAGGAAGCGGGCGTGGTCGACAGAGGAAGACGCACTCAAGCTGGCGCTGAGCCGTGACTGAAGCGAGTCAAACCCGAGGAAGTCAGCCGCGTAATCGCCCGACCACAAGTCTCCGGATGGCCCGCCGCCTTGCGCCGACAATGTCGAATCCGAGAATGGCCAGCCGAGTTGCGAAATTTGCGCCTGCGCCAGAGCGCTCACGCCCTGGCCGGGGTTGTATTGAAATCCGCCGGCCAGGTGGTGAGTTTGGCTTTTCTCCTGGGAGTCGCCCCTCTGAATTCGCAGGTCCACGAACGGCGCGACGCCGCCGCGAGCACTGGGCTGGAGCGTTGCCGAATACCCGAGCCCGGAGAGCAGAAGTTGAAGCTCCTGCAACTGGTAAGAAATCACGTAGGGCTCATCGCCGGCGGCATAGCCGAGGTCATGGCGGAAGTCGATTACGCGGCCCGGCTCCCAGGCAGCCTTGGTGCGCATGGCGCGACGGAAATCGCGCGTGTTCAGGACATCCCAGAGCACGCGATCGATGTCCTTCGCGGGAACTTGATCGGCGGGCAAGACGACCGACGCGAGGTGCTGCCCTTCGATGATTTGAATGCTTTGATTCCGCGGCTGGAGGATCCATTGGGGCTGAAGGCCGAGGTTGGCGTAATACGGTTGAATTGCACGCCGGATCGCCTCGGAGGACCATAGCATTCCGTTGAGCCGGGCGAGCCGCTTCCGCAACTGGCGTAAACGCGTGCGTGCCCGCGCCTGGCTGAGGCCCGGCAGGTCAATCGGAACCTTCGCGGCATCGAACGGCGGCAGGATGGAAAACGAAGCGAACCCGCCCGCGGCGTCCAGCTGGTCTTCGTTCAACACCAGGCCGAAATCCGGGCCTTGTGTTAGGATACCGGCAAACCAGAAGCAGGAGCAGAAAGCGGAACCCAGATCCAGGCGTGCGGGATCTTGAGTTGCCCACGATCCATAGGCGTCCACATAATCGGGCCAAGTGGAGTTGCGAGACGCGGACACCACCGGGATTGGAATTTCCGCGAGTGCCGATCGCACTTGCCGCCGGATGAAGCTCTCTGTCCGGCGCGGATCGCGGAATTTCGACGGCAGCGTGAACGCATCGTGATCGACGGCCAGCTTACCGCCGGCTATTTTGAGCGTGAGCGTGTATTGGCCGCGAGGCTGCGTGCGGGCGCACGTCGCGAGCAGGAACAATCCAGCTAGCGCTCTTGTTCCCGCTGATGGCACTTGGAGTGAGGACGATGGGCGCCTGAAGTATAACCCGGCGGAGGCCCGTTTCCATCAGAGAACGAGCTTGCGCAATACCGCCCGGGCGGGGGCGCCATCGCTGCCCAGGATTTTCAGCGGCAGGCAGACCAACTCGTACTCGCCCGGTTCGACGTGCTCCAGATTGAGGCTCTCGATGATCCAAACGCCCGCAGACAGTAGAATCCGGTGCGTTTCCGCGCCTTGGGGCCCCGTGCCGCCAACCGAGAGATAGTCGATGCCGACGGTTTGCACGCCACACGCCGCCAGGAACCGGGCGGTGTCCGGCGGGATGTAAATATAGTCGGATTCGAAGTGACCGGTCTTCCAGCAGCGGGCGGAATTCTGCGTCTTGAACAGCACTCGGTCGCCCTTGGCGAGATGGCTGGCTTCGATTTCTGAAATCCGAATCAGCTCCGGGTCCTGGATGGCGATGACCCGCGCCCGGCCGACAGTAGCGTTGATGGGCATGGCATCGATGCCGGCGCCGCCTGTCAGGTAGTGCCGCGGCGCATCGATGTGCGTGCCGGTATGTGCGGTGAGCGACAGTTCCGACAGGTTGCATTCGCCGCCCGTGGCGAGCGTCAGCGCGTCGCGCCGTTCGAAGGGAGCATCACCGGGCCAGCAGACCATGCCCGGGCGCAGCGGCACGGAGATGTCAATCCAATCCGGGTTCATACGCCTTGGATCACTTCGACAGCGATTTCACCGTTTCCCCAGGAGCAGTGGCGGCCGATGCCGGTCCAATACGCGGCATTGAGGTAAGGCAGGAACTCGCCCAGATTGCCTTGGTATTCGACGGCGCCGATGAAGCCTCCAATGCTATGGCGCTGGCCCGTACGGCTGCTGCGCCGCATTGCTTCCACCATCTGCAAATCACAGCGAGCGATCTGGACCGCGCGGGACCGCTCGCCGAGTCCGCGGAAGTCGATCTCCAACGGCCCGGGGCCATAGAGGGTGCGCAGCGAACTTACACGGTCGCGCGCCCGCGCAAGGAGCACGGCGAATTCGGGGCGGGTGACGATTTGCGCGCCGCTCTTCAGCTCGGTTGGCGAATGAAACTCGACGCACAGGCGCGAGACAGCGGCCGGTGACGGGTCAAGCGGAATCGAAACCGGCGACTGCTCCATGGACACAAGCTCCGCGGCGCCGCGCCCTGGCCCGAAACCTTCGGCGGCCATCGCAGCGAGCGCCTGCCGGAAGTGCTCCACCGGAGGATTGCGCGAATCGAACAGATGCACGTTCAAGCAGAACGACTCCCCCGGATGCACGGATCTCCCATTCAGATGCCGGGCACGCAGGACGAACGGACGGGGTTGATCCGCCAGTCCACTCGGCCCGGCCGCGATCGCCGCAGGTTCGAAATTCCGGGCGTACGGGCAACCGGCGCGAAGCGGGCATTCGCGGACATTCCTGGCGGCGTGGCCGGGACATTCGGGCGCGCAGACCAACTTTCGAAACGCGATTCCCAAAGCGCCCCGCAAAACGTTGGCGGCGTGCTGCGGCGGAAAGCGAATCTCCCCGCGCGCGACAAACTCAAACCGGACCGAAAGCAGATGGAAGGTCACGCCGGAGACGCCTCAGCGCCTCGCAGCACATCGCGGATCTTGAGCGCCAGTTCCTGCGTCGAAAACGGCTTTTGCAGGAACGGCGCGCCGCTCTCTGACGCAGCATCGCCGTAGCCGGAAACGTATAGAACGCGCATATCCGGACGGCGCTGGATCAGGCATTCGGCCATCTTGCGTCCGCTCATGCCGGGCATTACAACATCGCTGATCAGCAGGTGGATGGCGCCTTTGTGTTTGTCGGCGGCGGCCATAGCGCTCGAGGAAGAACCGGCGGAGAGCACTCGGTAACCGTGCCGGCGAAGCATGGTCTCAAGCACGCGCCGGACGCCTTCTTCGTCTTCCACCAGCAGGATGGTCTCGGTGCCGCGCAGTGGGTGGCCCGGTTCCGATACCGCCAGTTCGGCATCTGTCTGCTCCACCGCGGGCAGCGAAATCCGGAACACGGTTCCGATGGAAGGCGTGGACTCCACGAGGATGTCGCCGCCGCTCTGCTTGATAATTCCGTAGCTGGTGGACAGCCCCAGCCCAGTGCCATGCTCCTTGGTAGTGAAGAACGGTTCGAACACGTGAGCTAGCACTTCGGAGTCCATGCCGATGCCGGTGTCGGTGATGGACAAAACGACGCTCGGCTCGGATCCGCCGCCGTTGGCGGTTTCCAGAATCAGCTTGCCGCCGGCGGGCATGGCGTCGCGCGCGTTCACGGCGATGTTAAGCACTACTTGTTCGATCTGGCCGGGATCGGCGCGCACGGTTTTCAGGTCCGGCCCCGGGAGGGTCACTAACTCGATGTCTTCGCCCAGGACGCGGCGCAGCATGCGATCCATGTCGTGCACCAGCGTATTGAGATTGAGCAGCGCCGGTTTCACGACCTGCCGGCGGCTGAAGGCGAGCAGTTGGCGCGTGAGTTCGTTGGCGCGCTCGGAGGCCTTCACCACCTGCTCCAGGTCCGGGCGCGCCGGATCGCCGGGAAGAATGGTGTCCAAGATCATCCGGGAGTAGCCGTTGATGATCATGAGCAGGTTGTTGAAGTCGTGCGCGATGCCGCCGGCCAAGCGGCCCACCGCCTCCAGACGCTGGGAATGGTGCAGTTGCTCTTCCAAGCGTTTGCGTTCTGTAACGTCGCGCGCGTTCACGACCAGGCCATTGACGCCGGGCACGTGCGAGAGATTGCGCTGATAGGATTCCAGCACGCGCCAGGAGCCGTCCTTATGTCGGACGCGCGCCTCCAGGGCGCCGATGTCGCCACCCGATTCCATGGCGGCCTGGACCTTGGCCAAATCTTCGGGGTGCACAAACTGGCGGATGCTTCCGCCGATCAACTCGTCGCCACGGTAACCAAGAATGCGTTCGTGGGACGGGCTGGCGTAGCGAATGGTGCCGTCGTTGTTGACGATCATAATCAAATCCAGCGAATTTTCGATCAATGACCGGTAGTGCTGCTCGCGGCGCTCCAGGGCTTCCACCGTTCGCACGCGCTCAAAAACGTAGCGGACGGAGCGCACCAGAAGGTCGCCGCTTACGCGCTTCTTCACCAGGTAGTCCTGCGCACCGGCCCGGAGGGCCTTGCCGGCCAGAGCTTCATCACCTTGGGCGGTGAGGGCGACGATGGGGATCTGAGGGGCGTGGGCGTGCGCACGGGCGATTTTTTCCAGGCCGCCGTGTCCGGCCGACGCAATGTCGAGAACCAGGACGTCAAAAGAGCCACGCGCGAGACGTTCCAACGCCGAGGGCAGAGACGGCGAAATCTCCAGCTTCAGCTGTCCGCTTCCCGCCTCCCTGACCAGCTCGGAGAAGAGCCGCGCGTCGGCTGGATTGTCCTCCACCAGCAAGACGCGGATACTTTCCCGATTCATCTAATGCTGTTCAGCTTGAAGAATGGCTGCCGGATCCGGGATCTTCCCGTCCGGAGCCTCAACAGATTCTACCACCGGTAGTGGCTCAATTTGACTCAAATTGATGCACTACCCGCCCGGAGCCCAGGGATTCGCCGCGCTCGCCTCACACGGCATTACTGTAATGCGACGGTCACCTTACTCGACGTCGTAATTCCACCCAGGCTGATCTGCAATGGAACCACACCGGTCACGCCCTGGGGCGCCACCACGTTGATCTGATTTACTCCGACAAATTGTGGGGACATGCCTGAAAACAACACATGGGATGGCTGCCCTCCGATCAGCACGGTTGGCGTGGCGATTGTATCGCGCCTGGCATCCGCGGAATTGGCGCCGTCAGGGATCCGAGGCGACACCGCTCCCAAACCGGTGGCCAGAATCAGCAGCACATCGCCGGCCGATGCGGGATGCACCGCCAGTCCCGGGATCGAGCCAGCCGGCCCGGCCAGCGAACCGTCCGCATTGATCGCGATCGCTTGCCCGGTTCCATATTGGGTAGTAAATATTCCCGGAGAGACCGCACCAACCGAAGCGTGGAATGGCGCGAGCGTGGTCCCATTCGCATTCACTACAATGTCGGCTGTGCTGCCGGCGACTTCCCACGGCACTTGAAAATTGATCTGTTTGGCGGAAGCGTACAGCAGCGGAGCCGGGAACCCGCCCACTGTGACCGAGACTTGCCCTAAACTCAATGGCAGCGGAATCGCGCCGGCTTCGGCTGCCACGCCGGCTGCTGTGAAGCCCGAGCCGAAGATAGTCGCCAGCGACCCAGGCGTCAAAGGCTCGCTCGTTGAAAAAGTAGCGCCGTTCAGCGCGCCGGACACGGAAGCCAACACCGTGGTATTGATCATCACTTCTACATTGTTTCCCGATATACCCGCGAAATCGGGCTTGCCGTCACGGTTGAAATCGGCAACAAAGTCCGCGACACCGGTGCCTGCGAGAACGTGCTGAAAGGTCCCATCTCCATTGGACAGGTAGAAGTGAACACCGCCGATTCCGTTTTGAACCAGATCCGCCTTTCCGTCGGCGTTGACGTCGGCCGTCAGCCAAGGCGTCGGGAAGAACGTTGTCAGCGAAGAAGGCGCTTGCTGGAAAGCGCCAGTCCCGTTGCCAAGGAAAACCGAGAACTTCTCAGCACTCAGGCCGATGTCCAGTTTACCGTCGCCATTGAAATCAGCTGCCAGGGTCTGAGTGATTCCGCTGCTTTCGGTGTTGAGCGCTACAGGCGGTGCAAAGGACAGATTGCCGTTGTTCGTTACAAGCCAGAGCGTGGACGAGCTGCTGGAGAACGGTGGCTCGGAACTGACTACGATATCCGGATGTTTATTGTTGCTGAAATCGCCCGTCGCGCCCATGCCCGAACATTGGTCCGCAGAGGTCGGAATCGAAACCGGCGCTGAGAATGTTCCGCCCTTCGTGCCTGCCATGTAGCCTACGTCCAATTGCGTGTCGTCGTTGAACAGCAGATCGGGGATACCATCGCCATTCAGGTCGGCGGAGCCCCACAGGTTATAAAAGCCATTGGTCGGGACGGTGGCGGGGTCCGCAAACGTGCCGTTGCCCTTGGAAACAAGTATGTTCAGGAGGTGGCTGGAGCCGCTTTGCACGCTACCGCAATCCCGCACACCATTAAGGTAAGATCCGCCATTCGTCGTGAAAAGCAGGTCGTCGCGCCCGTCGCCGTTCACATCCAGCGCGAGGATTGCCCCGCGCACGGTGAGATCTGGAAAAGGGCTCAAAATCGGCGCTTTGAAGGTTCCGTCGCCATTTCCCAGCAAGACGGAGATCTTAGATCCGAACTGGCAAATGGTAGCGACGTCGGGATTGTGGTCGCCGTTGAAATCGCCGATCATAACTGTTCCGCCCCCAAAATTCAACGCGGAAAGCGGGCATCCGGTGGATACGCTGGACGTTTGAAATGAGGGCTGGAAGGAAGACGTTTGCGCGATGACCGGCGCGCCTGCGACGAGCACCGTTGCGGCAATCGATTCCATCAGACGATTCATTACGGCTTCACTCGCTTCAGCCGAGCCAGAATTTCCTGCTTCTCGGCCGCCAAAATGCGGCCTTTTGCGCCTGATGTGTACTTGCGGACGGTCATATATTGGTCGTCGAGATAGTACAGGAAAGCGTCAGCCTGCGACGAGTGCTTCCGCACGTACGCAGAGACGATGTAGCGATGCGGGCTATAGTGATCCTCGTCCGGACCCCATGTGTAATCGGCGGTGACGAAGATCGGCGCATCCGAAATCGCGGAGTCGTTCCAAAATTCGTACTCGCCTTGGTTGGAAAGAGTGGGATCGGACAGAAAGATGTCTTCCAAGTCGGTTTCAGGTCCAGGACGAAGCAGAGCAAACCGAACCTGCCAGCCGCTCATTCCACCGGTCGCCGCGGAGAAGAACAACGCCGGCGTGTTCTTATCCAATTGGATCACCTTCACGGCCGCGTTTCTTCCGAAGTTTTCCGGCGCCGTATAGCACTGCCGCTGCGGCGGACCTTCAACGCACACAGCCGCCGGGCCTTTCGGATAGACGCCGGTAGAATCAAACTCTGGCTTGGTAATCGTCACCTCGTGTCCCATGAATTTCGGCAGCGATTGTGCCTTTAGATAGCTCGAACCGACCAGCAGCAAGAACAAAGGGATGATTCGCTTCACCGCCATGCGTACACTAAGAGTTTATGCCCAAAATCCTGGTGACCGGCGGCGCCGGCTACATCGGTTCCATCACGGCGCATCTGCTCGCCCGGCGCGGCTATGACGTCGTGATCGTCGATGACCTGTCGCGCGGTCATCAGCACACCGTCGGCTCGCTTCCCTTTTTCCGCCTGGACCTGGCTGAAACGCCCGCGCTGGCCGATGTGCTCGCGCGCGAGCACATCGACGCCGTCATCCACTTCGCCGGATACATTGCCGTCGGCGAATCCACGCGAGATCCGGAGCTCTACTTCGCCAACAACGTCGGCGCAAGCCTGTCGCTGCTCCAAGCCATGGCGCTCGCGCGCGTGAAGCGCATGGTCTTCTCCTCCACGGCCGCGGTTTACGGTATCCCCGAAACCGTACCCATCCGCGAAGACGCCCCGCTCATCCCCGTCAATCCCTACGGAGAGACCAAGCTCATGATCGAGCGCACTTTCGGATGGCTGGACCGCCACAGCGGACTCCATAGCATCGCGCTGCGCTACTTCAACGCCTGCGGGTCCGACCCCGAATCCGGCCTCGGCGAAGAGCATCATCCGGAAACGCATCTTCTTCCGCTGCTGCTCGAGGCTGTTGTGACCGGAAACCCCGTCACCCTTTTCGGCGACGATTACGACACGCCCGACGGCACCTGCATCCGCGACTACATTCACGTGGTCGATCTCGCCGAAGCGCACGTGCTCGCACTCGACCGCCTGCTGGCCGGCCACGGCTCGAACGCATTCAACGTCGGCACCGGAGCGGGACATTCCGTGCTGGAAATGTTGCGGGCCGTGGAAGAGGTTACGGGCCGCACCGTGCCGTATCATATCGGCCCGCGCCGCGCCGGCGACCCTCCGGAACTGGTCGCCAACTCCGACAAGCTGCAGCACGCTTTGGGATGGAAGCCGAAGTTCACCGAGCTCACGGAGATCGTCGAAACGGCCTGGCAGTTCGAGAAGAATCGAAAGCGGTCAAGCGCCGGTTAACCCGCGGAACTTCGGATTCTCGTAGCCCGGAAACACCGCGCTCACCCGCTGGTTGCCCAGGTGGCGGACCACCAGTTCGCCGAGCACATCGCGAAAGTCGGTGGTGAGTGCCAGGTCGCGGCCCTCGTAGAGTTGCTCTTCGGCCAGTCCCGGCCAGTCGCCATAGATCTTACCGCCGCGCACATCGCCGCCCATCACGAACATCACGTTGGCATGCCCATGATCGGTGCCGCGATCGCCGTTCTCGCGCGCGGTGCGCCCAAATTCGGACATCGTCACCAGCGCGACGTCCTCCATCCGATCTCCCATGTCCTGGTAAAACGCCGCCAGAGCCTGCCCGAACTGCGCCAGATTATTAGCAAGCTGGCCCGTCGCCGGCTGCGCGCCCGTTTCGTTCACATGCGTGTCCCATCCGCCGATATCTGCGAAGGCCACTTCCACTCCCACATCGGCTTTGATCAGGCGCGCTACTTCCTGGAGGCCGCGTCCGAACTTGCCATTCGGATACCTCGCTCCGTTTTCCGGCGCGTAAGGCTGCCGTTGGATCGATTGCAGCAGCTTGACGGCGCGAAACGTTTCTTGTCCGGTTCCGTGCAGCACCGTGTCCAGCGTATTTTCGTACATGCTTTCAAAAGCCGCCTCGCCGCGCGGATCGTGCACTTGAAAATCGTTCACGTTGTTCACCGCGACGGCGTCATTGCGCCCGCGTAAACAACGCGGCAGGCTCTCGCCCAAACTGATAGCGCGCACGGGCGACTCCGAGCCTCGTTCCTTCGGCAGCGCGCGATTCATCCACCCGTCCGCCGTCCCTTTCATGCCTGGCGTGCCCGATTCCATGTAATCCTGCGCATCGAAGTGCGAGCGCGTCGGATCGGGCGACCCAACCGCATGCACGATCGCCAACTGCCGCGCGTCAAACATCGGCTTCAACGGCGCCAGCGACGGATGCAGGCCAAAGAACCCATCTAAGTCCACCGCTGTCTCGGCCGTGCCATCCGGACGCGGGATCGCGATCGACGGCCGCAGTTCGTAGTAGCGCGGCTCGGCGAAAGGAACCACCATGTTCAGGCCATCCACCGCGCCGCGCTGGAAAATCGCCACCAGGATCTTCTTGCGCTGCTGCGTGAAACGCTCCGCCGCATAAACCGATCGCGACAGCCAACCGGGAATCGCCCCCGCGCCAAAAATCGCCACTGCGGAATTTTTCAAGAATGCCCGTCTGGAAGCCATGTGTTACCTCTTTTGAAAATCCGGCGACCCGATCACCAATCCTGCCACCGTTGCGGGCGTCTGCTTCTGATCCTGAAGCGCCTTGTCGATGGCCGCGCGCGTTTCTGGCGACGCCGTGCGCAGCATCAGCGTTTTTGCCACTTCTTGTGGATCGCCGCCAAACCGCCCGATATCCACCTTCACGCTCTCCACGTGGTTTTCTGCTAGTTGCAACGCGAAGTTCATGCGGCCCAGCAGCGCGGCCGAATTTACCCAATCGGCATTCAGATTCGAATAACCCGTCGGCTCGAGCTTGTGGTACAGCGGCTCTCCCAACCGCCCCACTTGATTGGCCAGCGCCCAGCCGTCGGACACATTCGCATCCAATGCTCGCGCCGCGCTCACCACCATCTCGAAAGGTGTTTTCACCTTGGCCCGGTACGCGCCCTCCGACCAGAATTCCTTCGAGTTCAGCACCGTCTTCAGGACTTCGCTGATGTCGCCGTCGGAGGCCAGAAACGTCTTCGCCATCCGGTCCACCAGCGCTTCGGGCGGATCGTCAGCCACAAAGCGCTGCGCCAGCTCCTTCGAGATGAAATGCGCCGTCGAAGGATGATGCGCCAGGATGTCCAGCACCCGCTCGCCATCTTCGATCCCGCCGCCGGCCGGGATCACGTTCCCAAGAACCACCTTCTCGCCTTTGTCGTGCAAGCCGTCATTAAAGAAGAATCCGCCGCCCTGTCGCGGCGCCCGAATGCTCCAACCGGTGAAACACCGCGCCACTTCCGTGACGTCCTTCTGCGTGTAGCCGCCGTTTACACCGAGCGTCTGCAGCTCCATCAGCTCCCGGGCGTAATTCTCGTTCAAGCCGCGCTTCACTTTGCGTTTCGCGTTGTTGGCATCCAGGTCCGGCCGGACCGATTCGAAATTGTCCAAAAAGAAAAGCATCGCCGGGCTTTTCGCCGTAGCCTCCAGCAGGTCGCCGAACTTGCCCAGAACGCGCGGCCGGATCGCGTCGCGCTCATATTCCGGAATCAGAAACCGGTCCGCGCCTTTGTCGTAGAAGACGTTGAAGTGGTTGAACCAGAAATCGTCCAGCACTTCGGCCAGTTGCCGGTTGCTCTCGATCGCGCGCAGCATCTTGGAATCCATCAGGTCGTACGCGACTACCTGTTGCGGTCCATTCAGCAACAGGATCTCTCGGCGGATGGAACTCGGCGCGGCGCCGAACAACGGCAGGCGCTGCCGCTGCGTCATCGCGATCAGCATGTCTTCCAGCTTGTCCGGCGGCATGGTTTCCATCAGCCGTCGCTTTTCTTCGCCGCTTCCCCGCCGCACGGTTGCAATTTCCGCCGGCGTCAGCACTTCATCCAGCGTCCGGACGGGCTCCAGTTCGGCGGCCGGATCCAGAGGCTCGCCGTTCCTTGCCTTGTAACGCGCGATCACCCGTTCGATGCTGGCCCGCAGCAGCGGATCGTCCGGCATCGGCTGCTTGCCCTGCGCGATCGACCGAATCATCTGCGGCGTCGGATAACGCTGCAGCATCTCGAGCGACGTCATCCGCAGCGATGCGAGCGGCGCAAGCTGCGCCTCCAGTGCCGGATTCTCCGCAATCCGCGCCGGATGAAGCTCGAGATCGATCCACTTCTTCAGCCCCTGCTTCTTCACCCGCTCGAAATCGCCCGGCCGCGGCCCGAACGTCAACCGGTCCAGCGCGTGCAGCACCTGCTGGTCTTTGTTCAGCTTCTTCTGAAATGATGCTGCGGATTTCGCCTTCGCCTTTCCGCGCGCCGTCGCTGGCGCCGCCGCCAGGGCAGCCAACATTACGGCGAGGAGAGCTTGCTTCCGCATACTTTGTTAAACGCGCCGGAGGCCTGAAAGTTTACCATCGGCTTTTTTGGGGCTTGACAGTGTTCTATACCACTAGTACACTAGAACTCGACATGGCAGCCCGCACCCAGCTCGATCGAAAATTCGCCATCCGCCTGGATTCGCGCAGCGGCGTTCCGGTCTACCGCCAGATCATCGATCAGGTGATGGGCGGCATCGCGGCCCAGTCGCTGCAACCCGGCACGCAGTTGCCCACCGTGCGGCAGCTCGCGGTCGACCTGGCCATCAACCCGAACACCGTCATCCGCGCGTATCGCGAACTCGAGATCCGCGGCGTCATCGACACGCAGCACGGCACCGGAACGTTCATCTCGGCCGAAAAGCCGCGCGCCACCGAACCCGAACGGCGGCGGCGCATCGCGCAACTAGCCGGCGAACTGCTGGCCCGCGCGGGTGCCGAAGGAATCTCATTGCAGGACCTGTTGGACCATTTGCACGAATTGCAGCACGACCAGGAGAGGGAGAGGAGAAGTTAAGCTATGGCACTCACGCTCGGCAAGACATCATCGGCACGCTATGCGCCGCCCAAGTTGCAGATCAGCGGAGTCGGAGTCGCGGCTTTTCTCATTTGTATCGCGGTGAGCCTACCGCCGACTGTCATCTATCGTGTGCCCTGGGTCGGCGTGGGCATTTTTGTTGGCCTCTACCTGCTGTTTTCCATTCGCGTCGCCGAGCAATGGCAGAAGGCCGCGGTGCTGCGCCTGGGCCGTTACGTCGGCCTGCGCGGGCCGGGGATTTTCTTCATCGTTCCTGTGATTGACGTGATCAGCCAGTACGTCGACCAGCGCGTGCGGGTGACGGATGTATCGGCCGAATCGGCCCTCACGCGCGACACGGTGCCGGTGAATGTGGACGCGATCATCTTCTGGCTGGTGTGGAACGCCGAGAAATCGATTCTCGAAGTGATGGACTTCGACCAAGCCATCACGCTGAGCGCGCAGACCGCGCTGCGCGAATCCATCGGCCGGCACGACCTGTCGCAGATGATCACCGAGCGCGAGATGCTGGGCCGCGAATTGCAACGCATTCTCGACGAAAAAACCAACCCCTGGGGCATCACCGTGCAGTCGGTGGAGATTCGCGACGTGCACATCCCGCAGGCGCTCGAAGACGCCATGTCGCGCCAGGCCCAAGCCGAGCGCGAACGCCAGGCCCGCATCATCTTAGGCACCGCCGAGACTGAAATCTCCACCAAGTTCGCCGAAGCCTCCACCGTCTATCTCAGCAATCCCGTGGCGCTCCACCTGCGCGCCATGAACATGCTCTACGAGGCCATCAAGGAAAAAGGCTCCATGGTGATCGTACCTTCCAGCGCCGTGGAGACCATGGGCCTGGGCGGTCTGCTCGGCACCGCATCGCTGTCGAACCAGAAGCAATAACTGACTCACGAGGGCTATTGCGTCTGGCGAGACATTCGATAGAATCTCCAACGGGAGGCCGCCAGCATGAAAGTCCCATCTGTCGCGATCCTCGTCGCAACTCTAACCGCGCCGCTCGCCGCACAGTGGCTCCATCAGCCAACGGCCGGCATCCCGCGCACACCCGAAGGCAAGCCGGACCTCTCCGCTCCCGCGCCGCGCACGCTCGACGGCAAACCCGATCTTTCGGGCCTGTGGACGCGAATCTCCCCGAAGTATGCACGCAACATCGCGGCCGACCTGAAGACCGGCGACGTCCAGCCATGGGCGCAAAAGCTGGTGAAGCAGCGCATGGAGAATCTCGGCAAGGATTACATGAACGCGCACTGCCTGCCGCTGGGTCCCGGCTACAGCACTGCCGCCGACGCAAGCGGCGCCGAGCAGATGAAGATCATCCAGACCCCGTCCCTCATCGTCATTCTGAACCCAGATCTCACCTACCGCCAGATCTTCCTGGACGGCCGCAACTTGGAGTCTGACCCCAATCCGGATTGGATGGGCTACTCGGTCGGCCTCTGGGACGGCGACACGCTGGTCGTCGACAGCTTCGGCTTCAACGACCGGACCTGGCTCGATCACGACGGCCACCCGCACACCGAAGCGCTCCACATGACCGAGCGCTACCATCGCCGCAACTTCGGCAACCTCGATCTCGATGTGACGTTCTCCGATCCCAAAGCCTACACGAAACCGTGGACCGTCGCCGTGCACGCTGTACTGGCTCCGGATACGGAGATGATCGAATCTGTCTGCACGGAGAACGCCGCGGACGAAGTCCTCAAGCACTGGGTCGGCACGGCGTCCGACGAGCTGAAGCACCAGGCCAAAGTCGCCCCCGGGATTCTGGCCAGCTACGCCGGCACATACGTGGAGCAGCCCAAGCTCTGGCGCCTGGAGCCGCGCGTTGTCGAGATCACCGTCTCGGACGGCCAGTTGTACGGCAACATGGATGGTCGCGGCCCCGTGCCGCTCGCGGCGCAATCGGAGACCGAATTCTCCGGCCTCTACGGACTGGGCGTCGAGTTCACGCGCGGCGCAGGCGGCGAAACCAACCAGCTTTTCGTAAAACACGTCTCCGGCAACTACCGCTTCGCGCGCAAGAAGTAGCCGGACACAGGCCCGCGCTTTCTATAATGAAGCATGTCCTCCATCGCGCCCATGCTCGCGACGCCGGAAGAGATCGAAAAGTACGAACCGGTCATCGGGCTGGAAGTGCACGTCCAGCTCAACACCCGCACCAAGATTTTCTGCGGCTGTGCGACGGGCTTCGGCGCACCGCCCAACACGAACGTCTGCCCCGTGTGTTTGGGACTGCCCGGCGCGCTGCCGGTGCTCAACCGGCAGGCGGTCGAGATGGCCATTCAGGCCGCGCTCGCGATGAACTGCCGCGTCAACGGCTTTTCGCGGTTCGCCCGCAAGAACTACTTCTATCCGGACCTGCCCAAGGGTTACCAGATCTCCCAGTATGACCAGCCGCTGGCCGAGCACGGCTGGCTGGATGTGGTCGTGGATGGCAGCGCGAAGCGCATCGGCGTCACGCGCGTTCACATGGAGGACGACGCCGGCAAGAGCATCCACGACGGCTTCAAGGACTCCGACCGCTACACCTACGTCGACCTGAACCGCAGCGGCACGCCGCTGATTGAGATCGTCAGCGAGCCGGACATGCGGTCTTCGGACGAAGCCCATGCGTATCTCACCGAGCTGAAGCAGATCATGCAGTATGTCGGGGTGTCCGAGTGCGACATGGAGAAAGGCCAACTGCGCTGCGACGCCAATGTCTCGGTGCGCCTGAAAGGCGCCGAGAAGTTCGGCACCAAGGCCGAAGTGAAGAACCTGAATTCATTCCGCTTCGCCAAGATGGGCATCGATTATGAGATCGCCCGCCAGGTGGCGGTGCTCGAAAGCGGCGGCAAGGTGGAGCAGGAGACCCGGCTGTACAACGTGGCGACGGGAGAAACGGCAGGCATGCGGAGCAAGGAGCACGCGCACGATTACCGCTATTTCCCGGAGCCGGATCTGCTGCCGCTGCGTGTGAGCGATGCCTGGCTGGCTGGCATTCGCGAGTTGATGCCGGAGCTCCCCGCCGCCAAACGCCGCCGGTTCATCGAAACATACAGCTTACGCGAGTACGATGCGGGCGTCCTGACCGCGACGCGCGCGATCGCCGAATATTTTGAGAAAGCTGCCGCTGCCGCCGGCGATTTCGCCGCTGCGGCCAACTGGATCACGGGCGAACTGATGGCCCTGCCCGACGGCTTCGAAAAGATTTCGCCGGAAGCCACCGGGACGCTGGTCGGCAAGATCAAAGCGGGCGAGATCAGCGGAAAAATGGCCAAGGACATCTTCGCCAAGATGTATGCGACCGGGCAATCGCCCGAAGAAATCATCGAGCGCGAAGGCCTAAAGCAGATCAGCGACACCGGCGCGCTGGAAAAGATCATCGATGAAGTGATCGCCGCCAGCCCGAAGCAAGTAGAGCAATACAAGTCCGGCAAGACTGCCGTGATCGGCTACCTGGTGGGCCAGGTTATGAAGGCGAGCAAAGGCCAAGCCAACCCGGCGGCCGTCAACGAACTGCTGAAGGCCAAGCTGCAGTAGCGGTCTACTTCAGATCCGGCTGATCGGGAGTGGCCGTCATAACCGGCGAAGCTTCCACGTAGTTGTGATAGCTTTCCATCATCTGCCACAGCCCCTGGGCGTTTTTCGCCAGGACGCGGCTCGACCAATAGGCCTTGTCGCCGTAGGTCGGTTGAATCGAAACCATCACCACGGCGTCACCGAAATCCCAAGTGCGAATCCAGAGCGCGGGCGCGGCACCTACCTTGGGAGCGTTGGGATTGGCGGCCTTGCGCTTGTTCATCCCGGCGATGCGATCGGCCTTCGAAGGCGACATGCCGCCGTAGGTGCTGACCACGCGCTGGTCCTGATCGTCGGCGACGCGCACTTCCCAACGCGCCTGGCCGGATTCCTGGTCCTGCCATTCCGCCAGCGCCGCCTTTTCCCCTTCGCTGATCGGTTTGTACGGCACCGCCTTGCACGGATTGTTGCAAGGGATTTCATAAGTCGGCGCCACGGTCTTGAAATCGCGCTTCGGAACGGCGGCGATTTCGGTCGCGTGCAGCAGCTTCCAACCCGATGGCCGCTTCACCCAGAAGTGCGCTGAGTACTTACTGCCCTCGCTCCACTGGATCCACACCACCTTCGCGCCATATTTGTGCTCGACCACCTTGACGCCGTCGCTCATCGCGATCAGCGGCTTCAGGCCCGCGCGAAATGCGTCTTCCTTGTAGTACATGACGCCTTCCGAATCGATCCAGTTGAAATCCTGGTCGAGCCATTTGTTCGCGGCAGCTTTGTCGCCCTTGGATAGCGCGGCGAATACGGCCTTGTCGGCGGCGGTCACCGGATCGTTGGCGGGTGCGGCCGCGACACTCAAAGTTCCGGCGAATCCGAGACAGACGATACCAATCGTGAGAAAGTCTTGACGGTTCATACTTGCTCTCCAGCTTCAGGAGTATACACCAGCGGATCGTCAAAACTCGCGCGATTGGCCCGAAATGGCTACTAGCGCTGGTTGGCTTTGAGAATTTTCTTGCGCAGGCGGATGGATTGCGGCGTCACTTCGACGAATTCGTCGTCGCGAATGAACTCGATGGCCTGCTCCAGGTTCAGGATGCGCGGGGGAACCAGTCGAATGGCTTCGTCGGCCGTCGACGCGCGCATGTTGGTTAGCTTCTTTTCCTTGACGATGTTGACGTTCAGGTCGGCATCGCGCGCGTTTTCGCCGACGATCATGCCCTCGTAAACCTCGGTGCCGGGCGTGATGAAGATTTCGCCGCGCTCCTGGAGGTTGAAGATGGCGTGTCCCGTGGCTTTCCCGGGACGATCGGCCACCAAAGATCCGGTGGGGCGCGTCGGAATGTCGCCCTGCCATTCGATGTAGCCGTGGAAAAGCGTGTTCATGATGGCCGTGCCGCGCGTGTCGGTCAGCATCTCGCTGCGCAGCCCAATCAGCCCGCGCGATGGCACGTGAAACTCCAGCCGTACGCGGCCCGAGCCGTGGTTGACCATTTTTATCATCTTGCCTTTGCGGCCGCCCAGCTTCTCGATGACGACGCCGACGAAAGACTCGGGGCAATCGACGACCAGCAGCTCCAGCGGTTCCTGTAGCTTGCCGTCGATGGTCTTGGTGAGGATCTCAGGCTTGCCAACCGCCAACTCGAATCCTTCGCGGCGCATCATTTCGATCAGGATGGCCAGTTGCAGCTCGCCGCGGCCCATCACTTTGAAGGCGTCCGGGCCGCCGGCTTCTTCTACGCGAATCGAAACGTTGGTGAGCAGTTCCTTATCCAGGCGGTCGCGCAGGTTGCGCGAAGTGACGAACTGGCCCTCGCGGCCCGAGAAGGGCGACGTGTTGATGGTGAAGGTCATCGCGATGGTCGGCTCATCGATCTGGATGTGCGACCGCGGCCTCGGATTTTCTACGCTGGTAATGGTTTCGCCAATAGTAATGCCCTCGACACCCGCGATGGCCAGGATGTCTCCGGGGCGGCCGATGGTCTCGTCGACGCGCTTCAGGCCTTCAAACGAGTACAGCTTGGTAATGCGCGTGGTCTGCAACGTGTCGTCCAGCTTCGCAATCGCGACCTCGTCGCCAAACTTCAACACGCCTGAAAAAACGCGGCCGATGGCCAAGCGCCCAAGATAATCGCTATAGTCCAGGTTCGCCACCAGAAGCTGCAGCGGACCGTCGGGATCGCCGGCTGGCGGCGGAATGTGTTTTAGAATCGCCTCGAAGAGCGGGCGCAGGTCCTTCGATTCGTCCGTTTCCGACACTTTCGCGATGCCTGCCTTGGCATTGGTGTAGATCACCGGGAAATCGAGCTGGTCCTCGGTGGCGTCCAGATCGATGAACAGGTCGTAGACCTCGTTCAGCACTTCCTGGATGCGTGCGTCGGGCCGGTCGATTTTGTTGATCACCAGGATCGGCGGCAGTTTGGCTTCCAGCGCCTTCATGAGTACATAACGGGTTTGCGGGAGCGGGCCTTCGCTGGCGTCCACCAGCAGCATGACGCCGTCGACGATCATCAGCGCGCGCTCCACTTCGCCGCCGAAATCGCTGTGGCCGGGAGTGTCGACGATGTTGATCTTCACGTCGCCGTAGCGCACCCCAGTGGTCTTGGCGAGAATGGTGATGCCGCGCTCGCGCTCCAGCTCGTTGGAATCCATGACGCGCTCGGCCACCTGCTCGTTCTCGCGGAAAATGCCGCTTTGCCGGAGCATGGCGTCCACCAACGTGGTCTTGCCATGGTCGACGTGCGCGACGATGGCGATATTGCGCGTCAGGCGGTTGTGCGCCCGCGCTTCGCTATGATCGGAAGGGTGATTCAGAACTTCGGGTTGCATTCCTGACTCCTATGGTCGCACGCCCAGACACTTTCGCCGCGGCCGAGCTACCGGTGGTGGTGATTGTCGGCCGGCCCAACGTAGGCAAGTCGACTCTTTTCAACGCCATCCTGGGGCAGCGGCGCTCCATTGTCGGCGATGAGCCGGGGATCACGCGTGACCGCATTCAAGGGGAAGCCTCGTACCTGGGGCGACCGTTCGAGCTGATCGACACCGGCGGCATCATTCCCAACGACGCCGAGTTAATTCCGAGCGAGATCCTGAAACAGGCGCGGGTGGCGCTGGACCGGGCGGCGCACATCATCTTTCTGATTGACGGGCGGACCGAGATTACCGGAGCGGACCGCGATCTGGCGAAGATGCTGCGGAAGCTGGGCAAACCTGTATCGCTGGCCGTCAACAAGATCGACGCGACTGTGCGCGAAGGTCTGGCGCATGAGTTTTACGCGCTGGGCTTCTCGGATCTGTTCCCGATCTCTTCGGAACATCGCATTGGACTGGATGAGCTGCTGGATCACGTGACCCAAGGTTTTCCTGTGGGCACCGAAGCTGAGGAGCCGGCGGTCGAACAAAAGCGGATCAAGGTGGCGATCATCGGGCGGCCAAACGTGGGAAAGTCGACGCTGCTGAACGCGCTGGTGGGCGAAGAGCGGTCGATCGTCTCGCCGGTGGCGGGCACAACGCGCGACGCGGTAGACGAGAGCCTGCTCCGCGACGGCGTGGAGTACGTGTTCGTCGATACGGCGGGAATCCGGCGCAAGGGCAAGACCAAACTGATGGCGGAGAAGCTCAGCGTGGTGATGGCGCGGCGGCACATCCGCATGGCCAACGTCGTGGTGTTGGTGCTGGACGCAAGCGAAGGCGTCCTCGGGTTAGATGCGACCATTGCGGGTTATGCCTATGAGGAAGGCCGCGCACTGATTCTGTGTGTCAACAAGTGGGATGTCAGCAAGGAGAAGAGCAAGAAGGCGTTCACCGAGAGCATTCGGGATGAATTGAAATTCCTGGAGTTCGCACCGGTGACGTTTGTGTCGGCGAAATCGGGCACCGGCGTGAAGGGGCTATTCGGGATGATCCGGGAGGCGTTTGAGTCCGCTTCGAAGCGCGTCACGACAGGGGAACTGAACCGGTTTATTCAGATGCTGGAGTTCGACCGCGATATCAAGGTGCACTACATGACGCAGGCTTCGGTGCGGCCGCCGACGTTTGTCGTGTTCGCCGATAAGGGGAAAGAACTGCACTTTTCGACCGAGCGGTTTTTGATCAATCAACTGCGCAAACGGTTCGGGTTTGCCGGCACGCCGATCGTGATCAAAGCGAAGCGGCGTTGATTCAATTAGAACGCGTGGACGGAGTCGATGCCGTTGGCCTGCAGGACCACCTGCATCTTTTCGAGAGCCGATTTGTGAATCTGCGAAACACGGCTTTCGTTGATGCCCAGGATGCCGCCGATTTCCTTCATGGTCATCTCGTTGGTGTAGTACAGGAAGACGACCTTCTGGTAGCGTTCCGGAAGGGCTTTCATGGCCAGACCGAGGACCGAGCGCATCTGTTCGCGGGAGCACATGTTGTCGGGCTGGGTTTCGGGCTTGCTGGGGAAATCCGGCGCGGGCAGATCGTCGTGTTCGGCGGTGCGGGAAGAAGCTGAGATGAGGCCGACGCTGCGCAGGTCCACCATCATCTGGCGCCAGCGTTCCACGTCGACGCCGAGTTTCTGAGCGATTTCGGCCTCGGTGGGAGTGCGCTGCAAGGTGGCGGAAAGCTCGCGGGTGGCGGCTTCCACCTGCTTATGACGGCGGCGCAGATCGCGCGATGCCCAATCCAATTGACGAAGGCTGTCCAGAATCGCGCCCTTGATGCGGTGCTTGGCGTAGCTGGAAAACGCCACCTGCTTATCCGGATTAAACTTGCTGGCGGCGTCGAACAGACCGAGAACACCGGCGTGAACCAGATCGTCGAGGTCCACATGCACGGGAAGGTTCTCGTGCACGCGAACGGCGATGGCCTTCACCAGCGGCAGATGCTCCAAGACAATGCGATCGCGGCGGGCGATCTTGCTGGCCTGGCTCGTCAGTGTGATCTTGGTTTTCGTCTTCATCGGAATCCGTTCCCTCTTGGTAGTTTGGTCTTGCCGCCTGGGCTTGACGCCACTACTAAGTGCAAGCGGGTCGCCATAGGGGACTAAGAGGAATTGGCTTGGCCCGATACAGTACTTCGTCTATGCACCCATACCCTCTAATCGTCACGCGTCAACAACATGGCGACAAAGTGTCTCAGTCCGACGAGAAAACTCGATCGAAAGTACTAGAACTAAGTCAAGGCGAGATTAATCTCGTTCTGGAACGAATCGGCTAGAACTCGATCCCGAAATGAAACGTGCGTTCCAAAATGAAACAGACTCTAGTTCCGTTCGTTCTTCTTTGTTATCGGCTGATTCAGCGCGGGCTTGATGGTCCTAAGGCTTTTGAAGAGTCGCGAGATAAGTCTTAAGCGCTAGTCCCCCGAGGAAGATCCAGACCACCCAGAGGAACTTGCCGTCCAGCGTGAATGCGGCCAGGATAGCGATGGCGGCATAGCAAAGCATGGCCCGGTAGAACCTTGGTCCTAACCGCGAAGGCGGGGTATCGCCGGGATTTTGTTCGTTTGGAAGCGAAAAAGACAATAGATTGTTGGAACCCACAGCATACCGCAAAAGGTATAATCTTCTGAAGCTCAGACGCGGTCACGGAGGTAAACGTGGCACCACAACACCAGAAGATGGAGCAACCTGGGATATCCAGCGGAGTAGTGGGGATGCTCAGTGTGTTTATCGACCCGGGCCGGACGGCTCGAGGCGTGGCGGCGAAGCTGTCGTGGCTTTGGCCGGTGATCACGCTGGCGATCGTTTACATGGTGTTCGGATACCTGATGCTGCCCTACACGATGCAGGTGGTGGACGCGCGGCTCAATCAAGCTCTGGCTCAGCAGGGAGCCCCGGCCGAGCGAGTGGAGGCCGCGCGCAACATTACACTCATGTTAACGCGGGTGGCATTCTTGTTTACGCCCGTACTGATCATCGGGTTTCTCGCGCTATTCGCCTGGTTGGTGATGGTGATGGGATCGATGGCGGGATTGCGCGCGAAATTCCGGGATGTCTTCGCGCTGATGTCGGCTTGCTCGCTGATTCCCGCGCTGCAGTACATTGCCGCGTATATCGTAGTTCGCGCTAAAGGCGACGAGATCACATCGCAGGAGCAGCTCACGCCTCCTTTTGGCTTGGATATTTTCTTTCCGGACATCCATGGCCCGCTGCTGGCGCTGTTGAATTTCTTTTCGATCTTTCAGATCTGGTACCTGATTGTGTTCACGATTGGGCTGGCGGCGCTGGCGAAGACGTCCAAAGGAAAAGCGTTCGCGGCGATCACGCCGGCCTGGGTGCTACCGCTGCTGCTGCGGGTCATTCAAGCCGCGTTGCAAGGGACCACCTCTTAGCTACGGCTCTTCAGCCTGGATGGGCTGCTTGTACTTGGGCTTTTTGCGCTTGCTCTTGGGCACGATGACCTTAGGCGCGGGCACAGCGCCGACGCGCTCCCGAGCGAGCCGGCGGACCTCCTTCTTCTGATCGAATTTGCGCTTCTTCGCCATCGTGTCTCATCGTACACCTGCAACTTGAACAAGCGGCGGGGCCATTTGGAAGCGGACGAAGCCGGTGTGCCGGGCCTCATTCTGGCGCATCAGGAGCTGTGCGTGGCGCTCGACCTGCTGCTTTGAAAAAACGAAGCCATCGTTGGCGGGGTCCCAGGAAAGTCCTTTGTGCTGATGGTGAACGAGGATCTCGGCGGCGTCGCGAAGCGAACGGCGTTCGCGCTCGGCGCGTTCGGCCTGGAGGTCGCGCAGCGTTGCGAGGGTCTTTTGGAACTGGCGGGAGAGGCGCGAGCCGTGGAGGCCCAAGGTGGCGAGGGCGCGGTGGGCGTCGACGATGTCGAATTGGATAGCGGCTTGCTCGGACGGCGGGTTGGCGGCGCGGTCGAGTAATGCGGCTTCGAGCTTGGGGATGCGGTTGAGGCGCCAGGCGGTGTCGGCGAGTTCCTGGACGAACTGCGTCTCGGTGGGCGTGGCGGGCCGGTATTCGTCGCGGAATTGCTGGACGTGGCGGTCGTAGGCAGCGCGGTCTTCCGGGGGCAGGACGGGGGAGGCGGCGGTGAGGCCATGAGTGAGCGCGTTGAGCGAGGAACGCTGTTTGCCGGCCGCAGTGCGCGGGCCGGTGGAGTGTTGGGCGTTGGCGCGATTGATGGCTTCGCGGCGTTCGAGCCAGCGAAGGACGGGGTCGGTAGTGGTTGTGGACATCTGCGGTACCTCGACGACCTGGATAGCATGGGAGCGCGGTAGTGAGGGGCGGCGGCGGTGGAGGTCGTTGAAACGGGAGGGGATTGAGTGGCTAGTGGCTGGTGATTGGCCGGGGGCTGAGGGGCACAAATGGCCGGTGTTATAATTTTCCCCAGTTCCGAGCAGATCCGATTGGCAAACGCACAGGTTATGGCATGCAGGACAGAGACGCCGCTAAGATAGCGTCCCTGGTGGAGGCCGCCGAATCCGGCGATGGATCGGCTGCGAACACACTGTTCGCCGAGCTGTACTCGCAATTGCGCCGGCTGGCAAGGCGCGAGTTGGCACGGCACGGCGCTCCCATGACTCTGAGCGCCACGACCCTTCTGCATCAGTTCTATATTGATATGGCCGAGCGGGAAGGGCCGCTGTTTCCCGATCAGGGGCATTTCATGGCATATGCGGCGCGGGCCATGCGCGGACTGATCATTGATTACGCGCGCAGCCGGCAGGCACAAAAGCGCGGCGGGCAGTTTGAGATTACCTCGCTCACGGCTGAATTGGCCGAGAAGCCGGTCGAGGACCGGGAACTAGCGCGGATCAGCGAAGCTCTGGATGAACTTGCCAAAACCGATCCGCGGCTGGCGGAGCTGGTGGACCTGAAGTTTTTCTGCGGATTCTCGTTCGCGGAAATCGCGGCGATGCGATCTCTTTCCGAGCGTACGGTGCAGCGGGACTGGGAGAAGGCGCGCATTTATCTGCACCGCTGTCTTCAGGAAGATTCCGCTTTCTGAGGAGGAGGCATGGCATCTCTGGATTCCGATCGCTGGCAAGAAGTCAGCCCATACCTTGACGAGGCGCTGGCGCTCACCGACGACCAGCGCGGGCCCTGGCTAGCGGCGCTGCGGGCGAGCAAGCCTGAGCTGGCAAAATTGGTCGATCATCTGTTGTCCGAACACCGAGCCTTGGCGCAGGAGGGTTTTCTCGAAGGGACTCCGCTAGAGTTCCTGCAGGGGTCATCGCTGGCGGGTCAATCGGTAGGCGCATACAAGTTGATCTCTCCCATCGGGCAAGGCGGGATGGGAACGGTATGGCTGGCGCAGCGCAGCGATGGCAGATTTGAGCGGAAGTCAGCAATCAAATTGTTGAATTTCGCACTGTTGGGCGGTGGCGAAGAGGAGCGCTTTCGTCGAGAGGGGAAGATTCTGGCGCAGCTGGCTCATCCTCACATTGCCGAACTGTTGGATGCCGGCGTCACCTCGACAGGGCAGCCTTATCTGGTCCTGGAACACATTGAAGGGGAGCCGATCGATGTTTTCTGCGACCAGGCCCGCCTGGATGTGCGCGCTCGTATCCAATTGTTCCTCGATGTGCTGGCTGCGGTTGCGCATGCCCATGCGAACTTGATCGTTCATCGCGACATCAAGCCTTCCAACGTGCTGGTCACGAAGGATGGCCTGGTGAAGCTGTTGGACTTCGGAATCGCCAAGCTATTGGATGGAAACCAGGCGGGCGCGGCCACGCTGCTCACGCGGGAAGCGGGATCGGCTTTAACCCTGGAATATGCAGCGCCGGAGCAGGTGACCGGTGCGGCCGTTACCACCGCAACGGACATCTACAGTCTGGGTGTTTTGCTTTACCTGCTGCTTAGCAGAAAACATCCTGCCGGAGGGGGGCCGCATTCGACCGCCGCTCTGATCAAAACCGTGGTTGAAGTCGAGCCGCCGCGCGCGTCGGATGCGGCAAGATCCGGCGATCCGGAGGGAACCGGGAAACGTGGGACTGCTTCGGAAAAGCTTGCGCGGGAGCTTCGGGGCGATCTGGACACGATCATCGGCAAGGCGCTGAAGAAGAATCCGTCCGAGCGCTACGGTTCGGTGCAGGCTCTGGCAGAAGACCTGCGGCGATATCTGCGGCATGAGCCGATCAGCGCCCGGCCGGACGCCGCCGGTTACCGCGTGGGAAAGTATGTCCGGCGGCATTGGATCGGCGTAACGCTTGCGGCTTGCGTCGCACTGATGCTGGCCGCCTTTGCGGCGGTACAGGCCGTGCAGTTGCGCCGGATCACTCGCGAGCGTGACCGGGCGGATCGTATTGCGGAGTTCATGACCCAGATCTTTAAGGCTTCCGATCCAAATGAAGGACTGGGCGGAGCCATCACGGCACAGCAGCTTCTGGATGGTGCGGCGGCGGACATCCGTAAAAGCCTGGCTACTGACCCCGCGCTCCAGGGGAACATGATGCACGTGATCGGCCGGGCATATTTGTATCAAGGACTCAATTCGCGGGCACAATCCATTTTTGAGGATGGCATCAAGGCCAGCACTTCAGCAGGCGAGCAGGAGAGCAGAGATACTCTCGAAACCATCCATGACTTGGCTTGGGTATTGGCTCAGGAGGGCAAGACTGCTCAAGCCGAGAAGCTCGAACGAGAATTGTTGGCTAAGCAAAAGAGGGTTCTTGGACCTGAAGATATGAGCACACTTGCGACGCTCAGCGAACTGGGTCTTACTCTTTGCCAGGAAAATCAATGCGGCGAGGGAGCGAAGCTGAATCAAGAGGTGCTTGAGAAACAAGAGCGGGTTCTCGGTCCCGAGGCTCCTTCCACCCTAGTCACGATGAACAATCAGGCGATTATGCTGGCGCAGAGCCACAGGTTAGCTGAGGCGGCGAGCCTACAGCAAAGGTCTCTGGAAATTCACATGCGCCTGTTTGGTGAGCGGAATCTCTCGACGATGGATGCCATGCTGAATCTAGGAGAATTTCAGCGCGACCTGGGACGGACTGACGAGGCAGAGGCGACGATGAGAAGGTCGCTGGACCTGGACAATCGGGTGCTAGGGCCAAATGCACCGGAAACGGCTGTGACGACTTACGACTTGGCCACTATCCTCATCCGCAAAGGTCAAACCGCCGAAGCCCTTCTATTGCTCCGGCAATCCGCGGATCACGGATTACCGCCTCGCCTTGCATTGGGAATTGAGGCTGATCCGCTTTTGAATCCACTGCATGGGGACCCGCGTTTTGGGGAGTTAGTAGAACACGTCAAGGCGGTCTTGACGCCTGGCAAACCCGCCGGCCGAAAAACCCCCTAGTACTTCATCCCGCTTCCGAACACAATTTTTGATCTGCCGTCGTCTTTTGTCCCGGGTTTTCGATTACCTGAATAGAGCCAGAGGAGACAAATGAAGACACGGATTCAAAACGGGAATCACGCGTTCGTGATTCGCCTGGGGATTTGCCTAATGATGGTGGCTGCAAGTGTCGCAAGCGCGCAGACGCTGCCGAACCTATTTCCGTTTCCCAACGCCAGCGGCGTGGCGGCGACGTACAACAGCGGGGGTCCGATCAACCTTTCCGGGCCGTTCTTCCAATCGCTGGGGACCAACGGCCGTAGCTGCGGGTCGTGCCATCGGCCCTCGCAGGGGTGGTCGATCTCGGCGGACGGGATGAAGGTGCTGTTTGAGATTACTCAGGGACGCGATCCGGTTTTCAGGCCGGTGGATGGCACCAACTGCGACCACAATATCGACATCTCGACGCTGGCCGGACGCCGCCGGGCGTCCAGTCTGCTCATCAACAAAGGCCTGATTCGCATCCCGCTGCCTGTTCCCGCGAATGCGGAGTTCAACGTGGTGAGCGTGGTGAATCCGTATGGCTGCGGGGATCCAGGGACGTTGTCCATGTACCGGCGCCCGCTGCCCGCGACGAATCTGCGGTTCCTGAGCGCGGTGATGTGGGACGGCCGCGAATCCGCTCCGCAGACGGGCACGCAGAAGATTGCCTTCGCAACGAATCCGGCGGACCTGCTGGCGGACCTGGCGCATCAAGCGCTGGATGCGACGACGGGCCATGCGCAGGGGGTGACTCTGAGCGTGGAGAATCAGCAGGCGATCGCGAATTTCGAAGCGGGCTTGGCAACGGCGCAGACGTACGATTACCAGGCCGGATTGCTCAGCTCGCAAGGGGCGACGGGAGGGCCGCTGACTTTGGGTCAGCAAACCGTACCTGGCTTCTTTGTCGGCATCAACGATCCTCTGGGTGGGAACCCGATGGGCACTGCGTTCACGTCGAAGATCTTCGATTTGTTTGACGCCTGGGTGAATCAGCCAGCGCGGTCGCGGCGGGCCAGCATTGCCCGCGGGGAGGCGGTTTTTAATACCAAGCCCATTAACATTACCGGCGTCGCGGGGCTGAATGACGATTTGAATGTGGCGTCGATTCCCGGCACGTGCGGAACGTGCCACGACGCTCCGAACGCGGGCGATCATTCGCTGCCCGTGCCGCTGAATATCGGCGTGGCCGACGTGAGCAGCCCGCTGAACGTGACCTATCTGCCGGTTTTCACGCTGCAGAATAAGACCACGCTCGAAATCGTGACGACCACGGACCCGGGGCGGGCGATGATCAGCGGATTGTGGAAGGACATCGGCAAGGTGAAAGGGCCGGTGCTGCGCGGCCTGGCGAGCCGGGCTCCGTACTTCCATAATGGTTCGGCGGACACGCTGGATGACGTGGTCAACTTCTACGACTCGCGCTTCGGCATCGGCTTCACGGCCCAGGAGAAGGCGGACTTGGTCGCTTTCCTGAAGTCGCTGTAGCGGCGCGGCGATCCGCCTTGCGGAGTGGGCACTGAGCAGGTAAACTGTGCTCTGCTTCGCAAGGAGGATCTCAACTTGACACAACTGATCGGCGCCGAATCGCCGGCTACAACAGTAACGGCCGACCGTAGTCTCGTGGCGCACGGCGCGATTATGACACTGCTGGGTTTGCTTTCCGGGTTCACGCCATTTTTTGCTAAAGCGCGGATTGCGGGGCTGGAGGCGCATACCATCGGCGTATTGCAGGGTGCGCTGCTGTTCGGTCTGGCGGCGGTTTGGCCGTCGCTCGGGCGGGGCGGCGTGGTGACGGCGGCGCGGTACTGCGCGCTGATCGGCCTTTACGCCAACTGGCTGGGGGCGCTGCTTTCGGCGCTGTGGAGCGCGAAAGGGATGTTCCTGGTGAACGGGGCGTCGATGCCGGGCGGCGCGGCGCCGTGGATGGAAGGAACGGTGGCGGTGCTGTTGAATGTTTCCATCCTGGTGATCGTGATGTGCGTGCTGATTCTGTGGGCACTCGGGAAGAAGCGGGAGAGCTGAGTCAATTCTTGGCGATTCCAAAATAGAAAATGCGCCGGGTGCGAGGCAGAGTAGTCAGCGGCAAAGGCGATTTTGGCCAGTGGATCGAGCGTTTGAGCGCTTTCTACGAAGGGAAGACGGGCATGCGTTTCTATCCCGGCACCCTGAACCTGGAGCTAGAGGCGGAGTATTCACTTCCTGTGGATGCGCTGCGGCTGGAGGCGGAAGAGTACGGCGGCAGGGTGTCGGTGAGCATTGTTCCCTGCCGGATTTTCGGCCGTCCCGCGTTTCTGCTGCGCACCGATCAGAACGAAGCGGGAACGGGACATCATCGGCGGAATATCATCGAGATCGCGACGGACGTGCGGCTGCGCGACGTTTATCAGATCGAGGACGGGGACTGGGTGGAAGTCGAATTTCCTTAGTATCGACCGACCGGTCGTACTATTTACGGCTTGACACGACCGACCGGTCGTGCTATCTATAACGCATGACATCGGCGACGGCTTCGACGCGCGAGCGGATTCTGAGCGAGGGCCTGGCGCTGATGAGCAAAACCGGGCTGGGGGGCGTCACACTGGGAGTGCTCGCCGACCAGGTGGGGATGTCCAAGAGCGGGTTGTTCGCGCATTTCAAATCCAAAGATGAAGTGCAGATCGGGCTGCTGGAATACACGCTGAAGGTGGGCGAGGAGCAGTTCGTCGGGCCCGCGATGAAGGCGCCGGAAGGGCTGCCGCGGTTGAAGACGCTGGTGTCGCGATGGCTAGGGTGGACCAAGCGCGCGGGGCTTCCCGGCGGATGTCCGGTGGCGGCGGCGATGTTCGAACTGGACGACGTGGAAGGTCCCGTGCGGGACTGGGTGCTGGCGCAGGAGAACCGGTGGCGCGGCTTTTTGAAGCAGCTCGTCGAGGAAGCGGTGAGCCGGGGTCACCTGCGGAAGGATTTGGATGCCGATCAGTTCGTTTGGGAGCTGACCGGGATTTATCTGGCGCATCACGCGGCGTATCGCTTCGTGAAGTCGGCGGACGCGGACCGGCGGGCTGCAGCGGCGTTTGACGCGCTGGTGGCGCGGTCGCGGCCTCGCGGGAAGACGGCGAAATCGCGCGGGTCGCGGCGGGGTTGATCCTATGGGGTTCATCCAATATGTTGCGCCCGTTGCCATCGCGCTGGTGTTCATCGGGCTTGTTTCGCTGATCCCGGAGCCGGCGCGGCAGAAGTTCATGGTTGTGATGCTGGCCGGCGCGGGCGCGGCCTACCTGAGCGCTTTTGGGATGGGTTTTTGGGAGTTCGCCTTTACGACTGCGGTGACGTACTGCGCATTCCGTGGCCTCAAGTCCTATAGCTGGATTGGGATTGGATGGCTGCTGCACACGGCGTGGGACGTGGTGCATCACCTGCATGGGACTCCGCTGCTGCCGTTCGCTACGACGTCGTCGCTGGGTTGCGCGATTTGCGATCCGTTGATTGCGCTGTGGTGTTTTGCGGGTGCACCGTCGAGGGCTGGCGAAACATATATGATTGGGGGACGAGGAACGGCGCATGTTGACCGATGAGGATAAGCGCTGGATTACCGAGTTAGACCACTGGCTTCAAAGCCGACCCACAGGCCGCGACTCGTGATATCTTGCGTTCAGATACCCATAGAACCCCTGGGATCGATACGGGGGCTAAACGAACATGGTCCGGTCCTCTGTTGTGCTGATAGCGGGGATCGCCACGCTCTTCCAATCGGCGTTCCCATGCTCTTGTAGTCCGGAAGCTGCGGGTCCTGCATGCTCACTGGTGGGTTCTCGCGATGTAATATTTGCCGGACGCGTCGTCTACTCGAATGACGACGGTTCCGGCCGCTTCGCTCAGGGCACACTAGTTCGGTTTGCAGTCGAAGAGGTGTTCAAAGGGTTACCTGAAGGCACGGCCGAAGTGTGGATTGACCCCGGCAGCTACACAAGCTGCTATGCCGGTTATAAGGTTGGCGAACGGTACTTGGTGTTCGCGTCAAGAACAGCCCAAGGCACCTCCGCTATGTTCATCACACGCAATCGGGGGCCGCAACAGAAGCCTGTGCCACCAGGTTTCGACATCCGCAACCCACCCGATATCTACATCTCAGCAGAATGTCATGGCTCCCGGCTGGCTGGCTATGCGGCCGATGACGTGCGGTGGCTTCGCGCCTGGCGGGCAGGCAAGACCACAACACGAATCTATGGCCGGATTCTCGAACATTACGACATGTACTTCCTGCCGCCTCGTGACGAACCCCCGCTCGCTGGAGCGATGATCGCGGTGAGGGGAGCAAGCGGAACATACACCGCAACTTCGAATGCAAATGGAGAATACGAGATTAAGGACATCCCACCTGGCTCCTACACGTTTTCTGCGAGTCTTGAACACTACCATCTACGGCACGATAACCTCCCTGTCCAACTTGCTCCCGGCGCTTGCGCCCTCATGAACCCCGGTCTGTTCACTACGGGCGAGATCGCTGGCACCGCCGTAGGACCGGATGGCAAGCCGCTGGCAGGGCTGAAGCTTGACACCGCTCGCGTGTTTCGCGACGGCACCTTGCATTACGAATATGGTCGCCGGATCATAACTGGCTCACGCGGGGAGTTCGAGATCACTGAGCTGTCTAGCGGCGACTTCCTGTTAGGCGTCAATCTGCGCTACGGGCCGACCCTCGACGTGCCCTACATGGCGACATACTTCCCCGGCACGCACGACCGTGAGTCTGCGCAACTTGTTCATGTCAATGCAGCCGAACACAAAGAAGGACTCGTCTTTCGTCTGCCCGCGCCGCTTCTACCACGGGACGTGCAGGTTACCGTACGCTGGCCAGATGGCAAGAGTGTTACGAATGTGAGGGTGGCTGTGTTTCTCGAAGTCGGCGGGCACGATGCGGGTTTAGTCAATGTCGGTCAGACAGCAACAGTGGCCTTGCCCTGCCTGAAAGGGCTTAAGTACCGCATCTGGGCCCGAGCGTTCATCGACGATGATCCGAGGCATCGCAATCGCCGGATAGCCGACGGCGAAGTGGAACTGGAGGCCGGTGAAGCACCAGCAAAGCTTGCTATCGTCCTTGATAAGCCGGACGTGCTTCCGTAGCCTCCTTCGGTGCACGGTGAAGACTAGCTTGATGAGAGTTGTTTTAGTTCGGAAGCTGAACCCCCTTAACGCGCAGTCGAACTTCGGCCCGAGTGTCCGGCGAGTGAGTCGAGCTGTTGAAGGTCAATTGTGAGCGGGACCCGCTTACGGAGGCTTCAAGGAGCGTTTGCTTCACCGCTTGCGAAACCGTCGTATACCCTTGCGCGTGCTTGACTTGGCGGGGCTATTTTCGATAGCCTGACCATTTCCATGTCATCCGTTGATGTACCTTTGGAGCGCGGGCGCTTCGGGCGAACCGCGCGGCGTGACTTGTGGTGGGTCCAGCCTCTTCTGACGTTCCTCGGCTTGGGCGCTTTCCTGGTTTATGCGAACTGGGCGGCGTTTCAGGGCAATCATTACACCTTCGGGCCGTACCTTTCGCCGATGTACTCGCCGCTGATTTTTGGCAAGCCCGGCGAGGATTCGTGGTTCGGCGCGATGCCGGCCTTCATCCCCAGCTTCGTCACGGTGGCGATGATCATTCTGATCTTCCCGGGCGGGTTCCGCATCACCTGTTATTACTATCGCGGCGCTTACTACAAAGCGTTTTGGGCCGATCCACCGTCGTGCACGGTGGGCGAGCCGCGCAAGACGTATCTGGGCGAGCGCTACTTTCCGCTGATCCTGCAAAACATTCATCGCTACTTCCTGTACTTCGCACTCCTGTTCCTGGTGTTTCTGGCGCACGACGCTTACAAGGCCACGCAGTTTTCGAACGGCTTTGGCATCGGCGTCGGCACGCTGGTTTTGACGCTCAACTTCCTTCTGCTCGCAAGCTACACCTTCGGATGTCATTCCCTGCGCCACCTTGTGGGCGGGATGTTCGATGTGCTCTCACGCCGGCCGGTTCGCAAGACGCTGTACAGTTGCGTCAGCTGCATGAACCGCCGGCACATGCTGTTTGCGTGGATGAGCCTCTTTTGGGTCGCGTTCTCCGATCTGTACGTAAGGATGTGCTCGATGGGCATCTGGACGGATTGGAGAATTCTGTAAATGGCGGAATATCAAACGTACGAACATGACGTTTTGGTGATCGGCGCGGGGGGCGCCGGCTTGCGCGCGGCGATTGAAGCGTCGGCGGCGGGAGTGAACGTGGGTGTCGTCAGCAAATCGCTGCTGGGCAAGGCGCACACGGTGATGGCCGAAGGCGGGATGGCGGCCGCGATGGGCAACGTGGACGATCGGGATAACTGGCGCGTTCACTTCTCGGACACCATGCGCGGCGGCCAGTATTTGAACAATCCGCGGATGGCCGAGTTGCATGCCAAGGAAGCCCCGGCGCGCGTGCGGGAACTGGAGGCGTGGGGCGCGCTGTTCGATCGCACGGGCGACGGACGCATTCTGCAGCGCAATTTCGGCGGGCATCGCTATCCCCGGCTGGCGCACGTGGGCGACCGCACGGGGCTCGAGCTGATCCGCACGCTCCAGGACCACGGCATCCACCAGGGCATCCATTTCCACATGGAGCTGACCATCATCACGCTGCTGTTGAACGCGGGCCGGGTGGTGGGCGCGTTCGGGTACGATCGCGAGCGCGGGCGCTATGCGCTGTTTCATGCCAAGGCGGTGGTGCTGGCGACGGGCGGCATCGGCCGGGCGTACAAGATTACGAGCAACAGTTGGGAGTACACGGGCGACGGGCACTCGCTGGCGTATCACGCGGGCGCGACGCTGCTGGGCATGGAATTTGTGCAGTTCCATCCGACGGGGATGATCTGGCCGCCGAGCGTACGCGGCATCCTGGTGACGGAAGGTGTGCGCGGCGAGGGCGGGATCCTGAAGAACAATCAGGGCAAGCGGTTCATGTTCGACGATATTCCTGCGAATTACAAGAGCCAAACGGCGGACAATCCCGAGGAAGGCTGGCGGTACACGCAGGGCGACAAGAGCGCGCGGCGTCCGCCGGAACTGCTGACGCGCGATCACGTGGCGCGCTGCATCGTGCGTGAAGTGAGGGAGGGACGCGGCAGCCCACACGGCGGCGTGTACCTGGACATCGCGTGGATCAAGGAGAAGCTGGCGAACTCCGAGGAACACATCAAGCGCAAGCTGCCGAGCATGTACCATCAGTTCAAACAACTGGGCGACATCGACATCACCAAGCAGCCGATGGAGGTGGGGCCGACCACTCATTATGTAATGGGCGGCATCCGGGTGGACGCGGACTCGCAGATGACGGACGTACCCGGACTGTTCGCGGCGGGCGAGTGCGGCGTGGGGCTGCATGGGGCGAACCGGCTGGGCGGAAATTCGCTGTCGGATTTGATCGTGTTCGGCAAGCGCGCCGGTGAGTATGCAGCGAAATACGCGAAGGACAACACGGCGGCTTCGATCGACATGGCGCAGGTGGATGAAGTGGCGCAAGAAGCTCTGCAGCCGTTCCAGAACAGCGGCGAGAGCCCCTACCAGGTGCAGCACGACCTGCAGGACCTGATGCAAAACTGGGTGGGCATCGTGCGGCGTGAGGAGGAAATGGAGCAGGCTCTGGACGCCATTCTGAAGCTCAAGGAACGCGCAGAGCACGCCGCGGTAGGCGGTAATCGCGAGTACAATCCGGGCTGGCATACGGCGCTGGATTTGAAGAATCTGCTGACGGTTTCGGAAGCCGTGACGCGGGCGGGTCTGGCGCGCAAGGAAAGCCGCGGCGCTCACTTCCGCGACGATTATCCGAGCAAGGACGAAACGTTCGGGACATTCAATTTTGCGATCCACAAGGGGCCGGATGGGTCGATGCAGGTGTTGCACGATCCGCTGGTGCCGATGACCGAGGAGCAGAAGCAGATTATCGAGGAGATGAAGTAGGTGGCGAACGCAACGTTTCGAATCTGGCGCGGGGACAGCTCGGGCGGGAAGTATCAGGATTACACCACTGAGATCTCCGAAGGCATGGTTGTGCTGGATGCCGTGCATCACATTCAAGCCGAGCAGGCCAACGATCTGGCGGTGCGCTGGAACTGCAAGGCTGGCAAGTGCGGGTCGTGCTCGGCGGAGATCAATGGCATGCCGAAGCTGATGTGCATGACGCGGCTCAACACTCTGCCGCTGGACCAGCCCGTCACCATTCAGCCCATGCAGACCTTCCCGCTGATTCGCGATCTGGTGACCGACGTTTCCTGGAATTATAAGGTGAAACAGGGCATCCGCAAGATGAAGCCGCGCAAGCCTGACGCGCCCGACGGCACCTGGCGCATGCAGCAAGCCGACGTCGACCGGCCGCAGGAGTTTCGGAAGTGCATCGAGTGCTTTTTGTGCCAGGACGTGTGCCACGTGCTGAGAGACCATCACAAGCACGACGAATTTATCGGGCCGCGTTTCCTGATCTATACGGCGCAGTTGGAGATGAACCCGATCGACGCCGATGACCGGCTGGTTGATTTACGCAAGCAGCACGGCATCGGCTTCTGCAACATCACCAAGTGCTGCACCAAGGTTTGTCCGGAAAACATTACGATCACGGATAATGCGATCATTCCTTTGAAGGAGCGCGTGGTGGACGAGTTTTTCGATCCGCTGGGCAAGCTGTTCCGCATGTTTCGCTCTGGAAGCTAGGAGGGCCCCGATGCACTTCGAGCTGAAACCGATCTCGTCGGCGGGGATCGACGAAGCGCTTGAGAAAGCCGCGCGCTACCGGCTGCTGGGCGAGCCGTCGCTGGCCGAAAGCATTTGTCTGGATGTGCTGCGCATTGATGATGACAACCAGCGCGCGCTGATCCTGCTGCTGCTGGCGCTCACCGATCAGTTCATGCAGGGGGTGTCGCCGAGCAAGGCGCGCGAGATTTTGCCGCGTTTGAGGGGCGATTACCAGCGGTATTACTACACCGGCATCATTTGGGAGCGGTCGGCGCATGCGCAGATGCGCAAAGCTTCGCCGACGTCGGCGTTCACGGCGCACGACGCGTTCCGGCGCGCGATGGACTGCTACGAGCAGGCGATGGAACTGCGCCCGGCGGGCAACGACGATGCGATTCTGCGCTGGAACACCTGTGCGCGGGTGTTGATGCGGAATCCGAATCTGAGGCCGCGGCCGGATGAGGCGTACGAGCCGGTGACGGGGGAGTAGTTCGCGGCGGTCTAGCTGATACACGTTGTTTCGGGTGTTGCGTTACCCTAAGACCGTGAGAACCACGAGGACGGTCTCGGTCACTCTTCCCCCGGAGGTACTCACTCGCGTAGAGCGGCTGGCCAAGAAGGAGCGCCGCACGATGAGTGAACTCGTGCGCGAGGCACTTCGACAATATGAACGCAAGGTCTGGTGGGACGAGATGAATGCTTATGGCCGGGCGACGGCGAAAGCCGCCGGCATAGAGTGCGAGTCGGATGTCGTCAGAGCGGTCCATGCGGTACGCAAAAGCGAGCGAGCGCGTAAGCGCCCGCCCCGGTGATTTCGGCCGTCCTCGACTGCAACGTCTACATCTCCGCCCTGGTCTTTGGCGGCAATCCCAGGAAGATTATAGAACTTGCGCAACAGGGCGCATTTGAGATTCACATCTCGCCGCCGATCCGAAGAGACGTAGAGCGTGTTATGGAAATCAAGTTCCAGTGGCCAAAGGCCCGGATCCGCGAAGCGACTTCTTATCTCTGGACGTTGGCACAGCCAGTTGTCCCCCGTCACAGCGTCGCGGACTGCGTCGATCCAGACGATAACCGGGTGCTCGAATGCGCGCTGGAGACTAAAGCAGATGTGATTGTGACCGGTGACCGCCATTTACTGCAGCTTCACCCATATCGCGGAATTTCGATTCTAGCGCCGAAGCGATTCCTGGAAGCCAAGCTGTGGCAAACGTGAGTCCTTAAATTCTGGTGGCGAGGGAACAGGCTCAGACGTCCGATGCGGCCTTGGATCGGCGGCGGGTGAGGAAGCGGGAGTCGTCGCCGGGGAGCGGGTGAGATGGCGGGCGCGGGCCTCCGCGGAACATGTCTCGAAATGCTGGGCCGAAGCGGCCATATAGCAGCAGCGCCACGATAACCAAAACTACGACGAATTCCGGGAATCCGATTTGACGCAGCATCCACCGCTATATTAGCGCAGCGTCATTGTCGATTTTGCGCTGCAGATACCACGAGAAGAAGCCGCGGTATTTGCGCTGCAACTCGGGCTTCTGCCAGTCCTTGCCGGTGATGATGCGACGGCAAAGCGATGAGCCGCAGTGGCACTCCAGCGTGTAGTCGTCGTCATCGGTGGTGGCCCAGTCGTGCGTGAGTTCTTCGCCGGCGGCGATGCGGCGCAACGCGACAAACACGATCTGGCCTTGGACGGCGATGTTCGGGTCGCAGGAGTGATTGCTGAAGATCATGGCGCCTTCGCGCTCGGCGGGGTCGAGCGGGCCTATATAAAGGTCGTCCGCGATCTGGATTTCGGCCGGTCCGAGAATGGGCGCGACTTCGGCGAGCTTCTCGCGCGTGAAAATGTGACCGCCTTTGACGCAGACGAGCTCGCCGGGTTCAAACTCGCCGGTCGCGAACAGCCCGCGGCCGTGGATCGGGCTCGCGCGGACTTCGGCTTTGGGCGAAAGGTAAGAAAGCGGGCCGGAGGGCACGTTACCGGACGACACCAGCCAGGGGGCTGCTCGCGGCGGCGTACAGGCGCTTGGGCATGCGGCCTGCCAGATAAGCCAGGCGGCCGGATTGCACGGCCAGCTTCATCGCTTCGGCCATCTTTTCGGAGTCCTCGGCTTCGGCGATGGCGGTGTTCATGAGCACGCCTTCAAAGCCCAATTCCATCGCGATGGCGGCATCCGACGCCGTGCCGACGCCGGCATCCACGATGAGCGGAACTTCGGTGATGTTTTCGCGCAGAATCCGCAGATTGGTCGTGTTCTGGATGCCCAGGCCCGAGCCGATGGGCGCTCCGAGCGGCATGACCGCGGCGGCGCCCGCATCCACGAGCTTGCGCGCATTCACCAAGTCGTCATTGGTATAAGGAAGCACGACGAAACCTTCGCGCGAGAGCACGCGCGTCGCCTCAATCAAGCCCTCATTGTCCGGGAACAGCGTCTTCTGGTCGCCGATCACCTCCAGCTTCACCCAGTTCGACAGCCCGACCTCGCGCGCCAGCCGCGCGGTGCGGATCGCTTCGTCGGCGCTGTAGCATCCGGCGGTATTGGGGAGGATGAAGATCTTGGAGCGATCGATGTAATCGACCAGCGATTCCTTGGATTTGTCGGTCAGGTTGACGCGCCGGACCGCTACCGTAACCACTTCTGCCCCCGAGGCGGCGTGGCACCGCGCCATTTCCTGAAAGCTGCGGTATTTTCCCGTGCCGACAAATAAGCGGGAATGGAACTGGCGATCGGCAATACTGAGGACATCCGGCATGCCCTCATTCTACCGCCGCTGTCCGCGCGCAGTTCGCCGCACGACGGCTTAGGTGGAATACCTTAGTACCGGCAGTATTCAATGGCCTAGTCCTAGAGAAAACACTGAGACTTCAGTCGGTTGGCGGGGCTAATCGGGACGCTGGCTGCTGCCGATGGAGTAGGTACGGCAAGAAAGCCTTAGGAGCTCACTTGTACCTGGCGCAAATCTTTCGCACCAATCCGCTAATGGCGCTGGCGCTGTTGGTTTGCCTGGCAACCATCCTGTGGTGCATTCTGCTGACCCGGCGGCAGCGGAACAGCCTGGACCGTGTTCTGACCGGCTTGCTGGGTTTGATTGCGGTCTACCAAGCGCTGCGCATCCTTCGGGATTCCGGACTGGTGAATTTCGTAATCGGCCGTATGGACGGTTGGGTGGACCTGGTCAGCGCCTTTCTGTATCTGGCGGCGGCCGTGATTATCCGGATCTCCAGCACGGATCGCGCCGCGACGAAGATGCAGCTCCGGCTGGTGGAAGCGGACGAGAAACCAGTGGACCTGACGAAGGGGCCGATCGCGGCGGTGCCCGACCTGGCGCATCCTCTGGTGGACGCTTCCCCGTTGGCCACGTTCGCGATCGACCTGCACGGTACTGTGATCTATTGGAACGCCGCTGCCGAGAATCTCACTGGCTGGACGCGCGACGAATTAGTGGGGCAGCAGCTCCCGTTCGCGCATGGCGGTCCGATTACGAGCAAGCATGGCGGCCCGGTGGAAGCGGCCGTTTGGGTGACGCCGCTGCGCACGGGCAATGGCGCGCCGCGCGGCACGCTGGTGGTGGCGGCGGGCATTGTCGCGCTGCGGGACGCGGGCTTAAGCGCTCCGAACCCCACGGCGAAAGTACAGTTGGTGTTTCAGTATTAGGAAACTCTTGCTCACGCCTTATCTCCCAGTAGTTCGCGCAGCCGATCGTATCCAGCCCGGCTCACCGGGAGCTTCGTGGCGTCGCTGAGAACCGCGACGCGGCTATCCTTGGCATACGGCTCGATCCTCGCCACGCGTTCCAGGTTCACCAGCGTCGAGCGATGAATCCGCACGAAGCGCTGTGGATCGAGCGCGGCCTCCAGGCTCGAGATCGTCTGCTGCTTCAGGTAGCTCTTGCCCTGGCTGTGCAGCGCGACGTAATCGTCCTGCGCTTCGGCGTAGTCAAGCCGGTCCACGGGAATGATGTGCACTCGCGCTCCATCCCGGACCACGACACGCTGCAAATATTGATGCGGCGCGCGGGCGGCGGCGGCCAGTTCCACGGGCGGAGGCAGCTTTTGGCCCAACCGGCTGCGCGTGCGCTCCAACGACTCCTGGAAACGCTCCAGGCTGAAGGGCTTCAGCAGATAATCCACGGCGTTGGCGTCGAAAGCTTTGGTGGCGTACTGGTCGAAGGCGGTGACAAAGATGACGGGAACCTCGCGGCCGATCAGTTCCAGCACCTCGAAGCCATCCAGCTTGGGCATCTGGACGTCCAGGAACACGAGGTCGGGCTTCTGTTCCGAGATGGCTTTGACGGCGTCGAATCCGTTGGCGCATTCGGCCACCAGCTCAATTCCGGGTGTGGATCCGGCGTACTCGCGCAGGAGCTGGCGCGCCAGCTCTTCGTCATCGACAATGATGGCGCGCAAGGTACGGCCGGCACTGCGGTCCGCTTGCACATCAGCCATGGTCTCCTCCATGTTACAAGTGCGCTTCACAAGGCAACTCCAAGTCGACACGGAAGTGATGGTCCGAGACGGTGGTGTCGATGCGGGCGCGGTTCTCATGCAGCGAGCGGAGCCGGTCGCGGACGTTTTGCAAGCCGAGGCCATGCTTGGCGGCAGCGGGCGCTTCGGGGTCGAAGTCGTTCTGAATGGTCACCCAAAGCCGGCCATCTGCGCAGCGGGCCTCCAGGCAGACGGTCCCGCCTTCGATCAACCCGACGACTCCGTGCTTGACCGCATTCTCGATCAGGGGCTGCAGCAGCAGCGACGGCACGACGCAGCGGTCGCAAGCCGGCGGGGCGCTGAACTCGATGCGCAGGCGGTCGCCGAAACGCACTTTTTCCACTTCCAGGTAGGCGCGGGCCAGCGCCAGCTCCTCGCCAAACGGGATGCTCGCCTGCTCGCCCAGCTTCAGCGTCCGGCGCAGGAATTCGGATAGCTTGATGCACATTTCGCGCGCGCGCTGGCCGTCGACGGTTGCCAGGGCCGCGATGGAGTTCAGGCAGTTGAACAGGAAATGCGGATTGATCTGGGCCTTCAGCGCCTTCAGCTCGGATTCACGCGCCAGAGTGCGAGCCTCCTGCTCGCGCGTTGCGGCTTCCCGGGACGTCTCGAGCGAAAGCAACAGGTAGTGCAGCGCCACCGAGAGCAGGTAGAGAAGTACCCCCAGGCCGAATAGCAAGGGGAGCTGCGCGCTGAAGCGACTGTCGAACCGGGGAAATAAGTAGCGGCCGAAACCGAGAGCGAGTCCTTTGGCCAGCACAATCCACATGAGAGCCGCAGCGACGGCGGCCGCCAGATGATTGCCGAGCAGCTTGGGAATCTGCGATGGTCCCAGCGGCAGCACGCGGCACATGTACCAAGGCCCGAGGCAAAGGAGCGCGTAGAAGAGAGCCAGCGGCAGACTGATCGCGGCAGCAGGCAGCCATTCCAGCCCGCCGGTCATGACCAGCAGATAGGCCAGCAAGGCGCCGAACGGCAGCCATGCCAACAGGTAAAGCGCGACCCGTCCTCGAGTAGCCAGCAGCGGATGCATGCCGAGGATCGCTCCTAGTTGTACAGGTTGATGGCGCCAAATACGACGCTTCCGGTGACGATCAGCCGGGGCGTTTTCGTGTTGGGGTCAGGGCGAGGCGGCAGCGTTTTGTCTTCCACGCCGCCGAAGACGCTGGCGGCCCTTACCTGCACCAGCCAGGTCTGGGGGACGAAGATTTTGACGGCGCCGAAGACCACGTTGACATCGATGACGGCCTGGTCCACCGTCATGACGGCGTCGCGAAGGTCGAAGATCACCTCGCCGAAGACCGAGTTGGCCACACCGCCGCGGAAGTCCTGCGAGTCGATCCGGCGCTTCGCGTTGCCGAATACGGCGGAGCCTTGGGTCATCGGATCCGAGGAAGGCGCGGGGCCGGCGCTCCAATGCTGCTGGCGTTCGAGTGCGTGCACCAGCATGACCACGCCCACCCCGACGATAATCAGGGGCCAGAGCAGGTGGAAATTGAAGAAGATGATGTCCAGGTTGTCCAGCAGGAACAGGGCGCCGATCAGCGCGATGATTCCGCCCCGGGCGTAGCCGGAGGGAGTCTGGCTGGACAGAATCTGCGATACACCCCAAACGATCAGCAGGACGGGCCAGTACTGCCAGACGTCGTGAAAGCGGACGATCCCGAGGTTGTCCAGCAGAAGCAGCAAGCCGACGGCCACAACAATGGCACCGCCGACGATACCCGGGGCGGCTGGATGAGCGTGCCTCCGGGCCATCCGCGCTTCCCACCGCGTCTGGCGTTCCTGACGGCGTTGTTCCCAACGCTGCCGCTTTTCTTCCCAACGGTCCGTGTCCATGCTTCGAGCCTAGCAGCGGCGCCGCGCGGGTTCGACAGAAGATCGGCGAATGGCGGCTGGATACCGGCGAGTGGCCGGTAAGCATCGAAGAAGTGTCGGGAACGGCAGCCGCTGAGGGTTACCGCTCCCTGGAACGAGTTACAGCGAGCGCAGGAAGTTCAAGATGTCTTGCTTGACCGAAGTTGGCAGTGAGTTGAACTTGTTGATCACCGTGTTAGCCTCCGAACCGCAGACTTGGTTCTGCGAGGATGTACTGCTACAGCGGCTTGGGCTAGAGTGCGCTTCGATGGCCTGCAATAAGTCGGACGTCCGTCCGTCGTGCAGGAAGAACAGCCGTTGGCCGACGCCCCACAGAGGCGCCGTGCGGAACTCGTCCGGCCCGGCGATCCCTTGGTTGACGCCGTCGGACAGATTGGCGCCCATGTGATGCAGGCCGAAATCCGAGTAGGGGTGATAGGTAACGTTGGACATCCCCGTAAACGGGGCCTGCGCGGTAGTCAGCGTGGTCGAATGACACAGCGCACAACCGACGGCGACGAACTGCGTCTGGCCATTCAGCTCGGAAGCGGATGCCGTAGTGGGCGTGGGAGGAGCCAACAGGCGCATGAACAGCGAGAAATTGACCACGTCGGAAGTGCTGGTGGTGCCGGTCATGTGCGTGTAGTCTTCCGGCGTGGGGTTGAACATGCATCCCGCGATGGCGGTGCGCTCGTTTGTGAACAGCTCGTTGCTGACACCCATTTCTACGTTGTACGCCTCGCCCGAGAACACCAGCAGCGATTTATTCTGGGCCTTCCAGCCGAAGCGGGTCACCGTGCCGTCGTTGCCGGAAGTATTCAGTCTGCCCCGGATTCCCAACATGTTCTTTAGCGCCGGATTTGCCGACAAATTCGCTTGCAGCGTGGCATCGGGTGTGTTTTCCACGAGGCCGAGCCCGAACAGGGGCGTGGGAATACGAAAAATCACGTTGTGGACCGCCATTTGCGCGGCAAAATTGGGTTGCGCCAGCGTGCATCCCACTGCATCCGCCCGCCCTTGAATCGTGAAAAGACCGTGCACCCCGCCATCCAGCGGCGCCGAAAAATTGGAGGGATTGGTCGAGATGAACCGAGCCTCGCGCACCGGACCCGCGGCCGTGATGAAGGGGGGCACCGTATTGGTGGCGCCATTCAGCGTCGCCAGCGCGACTTGCGGATTCGGCGCCGGATTTTGCGGGCTGTTAAGGCCTGGGCTGCTGCCGCCGACGGCTGGCTGCGCGTGGCACATCGCGCAGCTATTACCGTTAAACGTCGGACCCAGGCCATCCGGCACGGCCTCTACTTCCTCGAAAACACCAATGGCCTGCATAAACGCCGTCTGTTCGTCGGAGCCCAGCGTGGGATAGTAACCGCCGGCGCCCGCGGGGCCGCCGCGAGGACCGGGATCACGTTGAGCAAACGCCACGCCGGTGCAGAGTAACAGCACTGCGAAGCGAGATGAAATCCCCGTGTGAATCATGTTCGTTTCCTTTCGATGCGCGCCGGTCTGGCGCGCGCTCAAGGAAAACTATCACGGGCATAAAACGCTAACAATCGGGCATGTTCCGTATGCTATATGCGAATTAGCATACTATTTTTAACAATGTGATAAGCATTTCCCGCGACGGCCAGCTATCGGGTGTCTCCCCTGCAGCGAAGCGGCGGATCGTGTTGCAATGAGGAAGCGGCGCGCTGGTGATATGACAGTCCGCGACAAACCTTCATGAAAGCTCTCGTAAAAAGCAAACGCGAGCCGGGGTTGTGGTTGGAGGAGATTCCCAAGCCCACCATCGGCATCAATGACGTGTTGATCCGGGTTCGTAAGGCCGGTATTTGCGGCACCGATCTGCACATTTACAACTGGGACGAATGGGCGCAGCGTACCATTCCCGTGCCCATGGCGATCGGCCACGAATTCGTCGGCGAGATCGTTGAGGTCGGCTCTAACGTGAACGATTTTCACCCGGGCGACATCGTGAGCGGCGAGGGTCACGTGGTGTGCGGCCGCTGCCGCAATTGCCTAGCGGGACGACGCCATTTGTGCGCTCAAATCAAGGGCGTGGGCGTGAACCGGCCGGGCGCATTCGCGGATTACGTCGCCGTGCCCATGACCAACATCTGGCGGCATAAGGAGAATGTCGACCTGGACGTCGCCGCCATCTTCGATCCCTTCGGGAACGCGGTCCACACGGCGCTCTCGTTTCCGGTGCTCGGCGAAGACGTGCTCATCACCGGCGCGGGTCCCATCGGCATCATGAGCGCGGCGGTGGCGCGGCACGCGGGCGCACGCTTCGTCGTCATCACCGACAAAAATCCGTACCGCTTGGAACTGGCCTGCAAGATGGGTGTGACACGCGCGGTTGATACCGCCAAGATTCCACTCGGCCAGGTTCAAAAAGAGCTCGGAATGCAGGAGGGCTTCGACGTGGGACTGGAAATGTCCGGCCACGCCTCCGCGCTGCGCGAGATGATCGCCAACATGAGCCACGGCGCCAAGATCGCCATGCTCGGCATCCCCACCCAGGACTTCAGTATCGACTGGACCACCGTGGTGTTCAACATGCTCACCATCAAAGGCATCTACGGCCGCGAAATGTACGAGACCTGGTACAAGATGAGCGTCATGCTGGAATCCGGGCTGGACATCCGGCCGGTGATCACGCACCGCTTCGACTATCAGGATTACGAAAAAGCCTTCGAAATAGTGCGGTCCGGCAACTCGGGCAAAGTGATTCTGAACTGGTCTTGAACTTTCGCGTCTGGCGCCGCGTATATGAAGTTGGTGATTCGCCCTGACGTTTGGATCGAAGGCTCCTGGATCGCTTTTATCGTGATCTGGCTGGCCACCGCGGCGGCCACGAAGCGGACGACGCGCATGCAGTCCAGCGGCTCACGATTGCTGCAAGGCGGTCTGGCGGCCGCCGGCGCTATCCTCCTGTTGGCTCGCAGCGTCAGCATAGGCTGGCTCGGCCTCGAGCTTTTGCCGGATACCGCAGCGCTCGCTTACACCGGTGCGGCGCTGACGTTTGCCGGGATCGCCTTCGCGGTTTGGGCGCGGTTCGTGATCGGCCGGAACTGGAGCGGCACCGTTACCATCAAGCAGGATCACGAATTGATCCGCGGGGGACCCTACGCGCTGGTTCGCCATCCCATCTATACGGGAGTTTTGCTGGCGATCGTGGGCACGGCTCTCGCCGTCGATGAAGTGCGCGGACTGATCGCGATTGTTCTGGTTACCGCGGGCTTCTGGCTGAAATTGCGAACCGAAGAGACCTTCATGCTGCAACAGTTCGGCGATCGCTATCGCCGCTATCAGCAGGAAGTGAAGGCGCTGATCCCGTTTGTCGTGTGACTACTGCGCGGCGCAGACGAAGTTCGCCGCATCGTCGGTGCTGCCCGATCCTTTGTAATGCGCGGTCTGCGGGTAGGGACACAGCGGCCGTGTGCGGTCCACAACGCCGTGCGTGCGATGCGCCGCCGGGATGTGGTCGGGTGCCTTGCCCTGCTCCACCCAGTTGGCCAGCGTGTCGATCTTATCGAAGTCGTCGGTGCCATCGCCGCCCGCGCAATGCCCCATGCCGGGCACCATGAACAGGCGGATGGAATCGGCGGCTTGCGCGGTTCCCACCGTGTCCACAACGCTCTTGTAGTAACTCACGCTGTTGCGCGGAGCGATCCCCGGATCGGCCCAGCCGTGATACATGAGCAGTTTTCCGCCGTGCCCGAAGAACGGCTTCAAGTCGGGATCGGTGGAATTCATGATAGGCCCGGCCACTTTGTCGGCCTCCGCTATGTCGCGCGCGGGATCGAACTTCATGTAGTCCCAACTCGGATCCTTGAACACCAGGTACTGATAGGTTTCCGCCGCTAGCGCCATCGGCTTTACGTCGGAAAGCGTCATCCATCCCATCTCGCTGCCGCGCTCGAGGCCGGGAAAGAACGCCGCGCCGGGTCCGGCATAGATCTTACGCGCGACTTCCACCTGCGCTGCCGTCAAGCACGTCGGACTGTCCGCGCCCTTGCAAGCCAGCACTTCCGGATCGAAGTGGCAGAGCGTGGGATCTTCGAGCACGCGGTCTTTGACGCCGTCGAGTGCGTCGCAGGCCTGCAAGACGGCGTTGTGAATCAATTCGTACTTGCTGCGAGGGATGCGTGCGGCTTCGTCTTGATTCGAGATCTTCGCAATCCACACCTGTGCGCCTTGCAGATGCGTGGGATAGTTAGCGGCCGCGCCCGCGACAATGCCGTCGTAATCCGCCGGGAAGCGCTGCGCTTCGGCTAACGCCTGCCGGCCGCCGGTGGAGCATCCGTTGAAGTACGCGTGCCGCGGGCCTTCGCCGTAATAAGCCGTGGTGATTGCCTTGGCCGCGATCGTCAGCTCATGCACGGCGCGATAAGCAAAGTCGGTGAGCTTCTCCGGATGGCCAACCACGAAAGTAGCGACGTTGCCCGTATGCCCGGTGTCCGTGCTGGCAGTGGCGTAGCCCGTCTTCAAGCCTGCGGCCAGATCCCGATAGCTGATGCTGCCGGCCCACGCGCCGTTGCCCACCGACTCCAGCCTTCCATTCCATCCCGAAGCCGGCATCCAGACTTCGATCTTGATGTCGGAGTCGCTCGACGGCGCCAGCGTCGCAGCCACGCGGCAAAAGGCGGGCAGATCGGCAAAGTTCGGCGGCCGAAATCCTGGAAACCGCGGCAGCGCTCCCGGGGGCAACGTCAACTGGCCAGCGGCGACGGCCTCAGCTGAGTTCACGGTGGCGTTCGGCAGCGCGAGCTTCGCCAGGTTCTCGCAGGGAACCGCGGCGGCCAGCGGCAAGGCAAGGCCGAGAAAGACGAGATATCGCATGAATCCTATATTAGTTCGTCCTTGCGGCTTGCATGCAACGTTCGATATGCTGTGGAATCTAAGGAAACACCATGAAAAGACATCTTCGCCTCGTCGCGCTTGTGAGCCTGCCCATCGGTCTCGTCTGGGCGCAGGACAAAGCCCCTCGCCAAGTCCAATCGTCCGGCACCGAATCCGGCTTCGCCGTGTTCCAGACACATTGCATGGGCTGCCACGGCAACCCAGCGATGGCCGATCGCGCGCCCAGTCCGGAAGCGCTGCGGCAAATGACCCCCGAGCGGATCTACGCGGCGCTGACCACCGGCCCCATGAAGTCGCAGGGCAGCAGCTTGACGGAAGACCAAAGGCGGATGACCGCCGTCTTCATGAGCGGCCGCACCTTCGGAAGCGCAGCGCAGGGCGATGCCGCCAAGATGCCCAACCGTTGCGAGGCGAATCCGCCGCTAACTGATCCGGCCGCGGGGCCATCCTGGATCGGCTGGAGCCCCAGTGTCACCAACACGCGTTTTCAGTCGGCGAAAGACGCCGGTCTCACTCCCGACCAGGTGCCGAACCTCAAGCTGAAGTGGGCCTTCGGCTATCCCACCGGTGTTTCGGCGTTCGGCCAGCCCGCTGTGGCTTCCGGCCGCGTCTTCGTGGGCACCGACATCGGATACGTCTATTCGCTGGACGCGGCCACCGGTTGCGTATATTGGTCGTATCAATCGAAAGGCAATGTGCGCGGCGCGCCGAGCATTGGCCCGGTGAAGGGACAAGGCAATACCAAGTACGCCATCTTCTTCGGCGACGCCCACGCCAACGTATACGGGATCGACGCGCAGGACGGCCACGAGCTCTGGATGCGCAAAGTGGACGACCATTTCGTGGCGCGCATCACCGCCTCGCCGAAGTTTTACGAAGGCCGCTTGTATGTTCCGGTGTCGTCGTCCGAAGAATTTGCCGCCGCGAATCTCGACTATCCCTGCTGCACTTCACGTGGCAGCGTCGTGGCGTTGGATGCCAGCACGGGTGAGCAGATCTGGAAGACGTACGTTGTGCCGGAAACGCCCAAACCTACACACAAAAATTCCAAGGGCGTGCAGCAGTACGCGCCCGCGGGCGCTTCGGTTTGGAACTCCCCGACCGTCGACGCCAAACGCGGCGCCCTGTACTTCGGCACGGGCGATTCGGAAACCGAGCCGGCCGCGAAAACTTCCGATGCCGTGATGGCCGTCGATATGAAAACCGGCAAGATGCTGTGGTATTACCAGTCGCAGGCCAACGACGCGTTCTTGGGCGGCTGCTTCGGTCCGGAAAAGACCGAAAATTGCCCGAAAGATGTCGGCCCTGACTACGACATTGGCAATTCGCCGGTGCTGCACACGCTGCCCGGCGGGCGCCGCATCGTCGTCGCGGGCACCAAGGACGGCAGGCTGTTCGCGCTCGATCCCGACAAGAAGGGCGCTGTGGTTTGGAAGACGACGGTGGCCAACAATCCCCCAGGCACTCCGCTGTTCCGCGTCAACGGCATTGTCTGGGGCGGCGCTTCAGATGAAAAAGCCGCCTATTACGGGCTGAGCGGCGGCGGCATCGTCGCAGTGCAACTCACTACCGGCGAGAAGCTCTGGTCGAAAACCCTGTCGCCTCCGGGCGTTCGCGTCGGCAATGCGGCCGCGGCTACCGCCATGCCCGGCGTGGTGTTCATCGCAGGCACGGATGGCAAACTGCACGCGCTGTCTACGACCGACGGAAAGACGCTCTGGGAGTACGACACCGCGCGCCCGTTCGAAACCGTGAACAAAGTCGAAGCCAAGGGCGGCTCCATCGCCTCCATTGGCCCGAGTATCGTCGGCGGCATGCTGTTCATCGGATCGGGCTACGGCGTCATCGGCGGCAACACCGGCAATGTGCTGCTCGCGTTCGGCGTACAATAAAAGCGCCTGACCGGGCGCTCGCGTGAGAGAACTTCCGAAAGTTGAGTTGCACCTGCATCTGGACTGCTCGCTGAGCTACAAGGCAGTCGCGCAGCTCGACGATTCCATTTCGCTCGAAGAATACCGGCAGGAGTTCATCGCACCGCCGCGCTGCACCAGTTTGGCCGATTTTCTCACGCGCGCCCCGCGCGGCTTCCGGCTGATGCAGGATGAAGCGGCGCTGGCGCTAGTCGTGGAGGATCTGTTTGAGCAACTCGCCCAAGACAATGTGATCTATGCCGAGATTCGCTTCGCGCCGCTGTTGCACCTCGAACGCGGGTTAACTCCAGCGGAAGTGGTCGCGGCCGTCGACCGCGCTACCGAGGCTGCGATCGCCGCAACCGGCATCGAAGCACGGATCATTCTGTGCACGCTGCGCCACTTCAGCCCGGAGCAAGGACTCGATACCGCCCGCCTGGTGGAGCAGTTTCGCGGCAGCCGCGTGGTAGCGCTCGACATCGCCGGCGACGAAGCCGGCCATCCGGTGGACCCACACATTCCGGCGTTTCATCACGCAATCGACCAGGGCCTCCATCGCACGGCTCACGCGGGTGAAGCACGCGGCGCCGGCAGCGTTTGGGAAACTCTGCGCGAGTTCCAGCCAGCTCGAATCGGTCACGGCGTGCGCAGCATCGACGACGCAGCTCTGGTCGAGCATCTCAGGCGCGAACAAATTCACCTGGAAGTTTGCCCTACGAGCAACGTCCAGACATGCATCTGCGAGAACTTCACCGATCACGCCGTCGACCGGCTGTATCGCGCCGGAGTCCCGCTCAGCATCAGCACGGACACGCGAACCATCACGAACATCACGTTGACGGACGAGTACTGCAACTTGCAGGAGCACTTCGGCTGGACCGAGGCCGATCTTCTGGCCTGTAACAGGGCGGCACTCGACGCGGCGTTCATCGAGGACTCTACGAAGCGCATATTGCGCGAGCGGCTGCAGCGCGGCTACGATGCCGCCCGCACCGCGACGGCACAGTAGTCGCCGCGTCGTCTGTGTTTCCAGTTCCCTTGTAAACCGATATGATGGACGCTCTGGGGATTTTATGCGCGAATTTAACGAACACAACATCACCGACGCCGTGGTCGACCGCTACAAGAACACGCCCGATCCGCGGCTAAAACAGATCATGACCAGCCTGGTGCGCCACCTCCACGATTTCGTGCGCGACGTGGAACTCACGCAGGACGAGTGGGGCAAAGCCATCGACTACCTCACCCGCACCGGCCAACTCTGCACCGACAAACGCCAGGAGTTCATCCTGCTCTCGGACACGCTGGGCGTTTCCATGCTGGTGGACGCGATCAATCATCGCGTGCCCAAGGGCGCGACGGAGACCACCGTGCTGGGCCCCTTCTATGTGCAGAATCCGCCCGAAGCTCCGCTAGGAGCGAACATCCAGGGCGAAGCCAAAGGCGAGCCGCTCTACATCGAAGGCGCCATCCACGGCGTGGACGGCAAACCGGTGGCCAACGCGACGGTCGACATCTGGCATTCGGACGCCGAAGGTTTTTATGACGTCCAGAAGCCGGAACTGGACGAACCCACCCTGCGTGCCCGTTTCCACACCGACTCGCAGGGCCGCTTCAGCTTCTGGACGATCACGCCGCGCTATTACCCGATCCCCTTCGACGGCACAGTCGGCGAAATGCTGAAGGCCACCGCCCGCCATCCCTACCGCCCCGCGCACGTGCACTTTATGATCATGGCCGACGGCTTTGAGACGCTGGTCACGCACCTGTTCGTGAAGGGCGATGAGTACCTGGACAGCGACGCGGTTTTCGCCGTCAAGGAATCATTGATTCAGGAGTTCACCCAGCAGCCGCCCGGCGTCGCGCCCGATGGCCGCAAGCTGGAGGTGCCGTGGCGCAAGCTGCACTTCGATTTCGGCCTGGCGCAAGCGGCGGCGAAGAAAACCGCCCCAGCGGCTTAAGCTGCGCCTTGCCTTCGGTACACCGCCGGCGAAACGCCCACGTACCGCAAGAACCAGTGCGACAAATGGCTCTGCGACGAGAAGCCCGACGATAGAGCCACATCCACCACGGGCAAGTCCGTATTGCGCAGTAGTTCCTTGGCGCGCTCGATGCGCCGCGCCAGCACGTATCGGTGCGGCGACTGGCCGATTGCAGCCTTGAACGCTCGCGCCAAGTACAGCGGGCTGATCTCCACTTCCGCGGCCATCGCTTCGAGGCTCAGATCGCCGTCGAGATTTTCTTCGATGTAGTCAATCACGCGCCGCATCTTCCAGCCCGGCATCGGCCCCGCCGGCACAATGCGCGCCGGCTTGGATCGCGACGAATGTGCGCGCGCCAGGTGCACCGCCATCATCTGCGCGATCGTGTCGATATACAGCCCGTCGCTCGCGTTGCCGTCGCGCAGTGCATTGGTGATCGCGATGGCGAGCTGCTCCAGCAGCGGATCTTGAATCGCGAACCGCGGCACCAGTTCGGCGCTCGCAGTGTCGCCGCCATAAATCTCGCTGACCGCCGCCTCGAATAATGACTGCCGCAGGTAAACCTGCAAAATCTCAGGATGCCCGTCATGCCCCCATTGCGCGGTCGCTTCGCCCGGAGTCAGGCAGATGCGCCGCGGTCCAATGAGCGTCCGCTCGCGCGCCGTGCCTTCGATCTTGCGCGTCACCTCGGTCGGCCGCGCCAGATGATAAATCAACGAAGGATGCCGGATCGGCTGCTCCACCGCGTGAAACGGCGCTTCTTCCAGAATCGCCGCGTGCAACGATCGCCACCCGATGTCCTGGCTGTGCGCGATCAGCCGGTTGCCCGGACGCAGCACGCGCCCATGCGTTTCGCGCGCAGTGAAAACGGAATTTCCTGGGACAATCACAGCGTCACCCTATCTGGGGATCTAATTGCATTGATTGTATCTCAGCGAGTTGCGGCGTGTTGACGTTGGTCAAGACTCGTCATCCGGCGAGTACGCGCTGCGGCAAAAGTTCCATGATCCGCGCATGCACCGCCTCCACCGGCATCGACGCGTCAATGTGATGCACGCCCGGACCAGTCATGCTTTTGAAAATCGTCCGCACCCGTTCCAGATACTCGCGATCCTCAAATAAATCCGGCCGCCCGCGCGAATGCGCGATCCGATGCACGCCCACTTGAGGCTCGGCGTCCAGAATAAACACGGCATCCGGAATCGGAAACTGCGCTACCATCCGCGCCCGCACTTCGGCGACGTCCGCCCCGCGCGCGCCCTGGTACGCGATGGTCGAATAGAAATACCGGTCCAGAATCACAATCTTCCCCGCCTCGAGCGCCGGACGGAGCACCCCTGCCACGTGCTCCTTGCGGTCCTCAATGAACGCGTGCAGTTCCTCTTCAAGCGACATCCGCCCCGTCGCCGCCGACTCCCGGAGCATCCGGCCCCACGGCCCGTCAGTCGGTTCCCGTGACACCACAGGCTGCTCGCCCGCGCGTTCCAGCGCTTCTTTGAGCAACCGAACTTGCGTCGACTTTCCCGCGCCATCAATGCCCTCAAACACAATGAACAAGGACCGGGCGCGCTTCAGCATGGCGGGATTACGGGTATTATACAACTCGGGCGTACAATGGCCTTCGGAACGGCATGCAACGCGTCATCTTAGTTGTCCTACTCGCCGCCGGCGCCGCCTGGCTCTGCGCGGAGCGCCTCGAAGACACTTTCTACGTCCCCCTCGACGATCCCGCTATCCAATACCAGGGGTCCACCAGCGACCCCGTCGCTCACTTGGAACAGCGACTCGAAGCCGGTCAAGCACATCTGGACTTCGACCCCGACCGCGGCGGCTATCTCGAATCCGTCCTCAAACTGCTCGACGTCCCCATCGACTCCCAGGTGCTCGTTTTCTCGAAAACCAGCACGCAAGTCGCCCACATCTCGCCCCGCACCCCGCGCGCCATCTACTTCAACGACAATGTCGCCGTCGGCTACGTCCAGAACGGCGATGTGCTCGAATTCTCTTCCCTCGATCCCAAACAAGGCGTCATCCTCTATAGTTTGGATATCGAAAAGACCGCCAAGCCGGAGTTCGCCCGCCGCGACGACTGCCTGAAGTGCCACCAGGGCGCACCCACGCTCGGCGTTCCCGGCCTGCTGGTCAGCTCCGTCCACCCGCTTTCCGCGGAACTGCGCGACGTCCATGGCGCGGCCTTCGTCACCGACGACCGCACCGACTTCAAAGAGCGCTGGGGCGGCTGGTACGTCACCGGCACCGATGGCTCCCAAAATCATCTGGGCAACAACATTGCCCTCGCCGATCCCCTCGCCCCCGGTTATGCCTCGCTGAACGGCACGCAGAACCTCACCAGCCTCGACAAGTTCTTCGACACTTCCCGATACCTCGCCCCCACCAGCGACATTGTCGCCCTCATGACACTGGAGCATCAAACGCGCATGGTCAACCTGATTACCCGCATCGGTTGGGACACCCGCATCGCGCTCCGCGAAGGCAAAGGTAAGCTGGAGGACACCGCCCGCCAACACCTCGAACCCGAAATCGAGGACCTGGTGAGCTACATGCTCTTCTCCGACGAAGCGCCCATCAAAGAACCGATCGCCGGCGTCTCTACGTTCACCAAAACCTTCCCCCTGCGCGGCCCGCGCGACTCTCAAGGCCGCTCGCTGCGCGATTTCGACCTCCACAAGCGCCTGTTCCGCCACCCGCTCTCCTACATGATCTACAGCGCCGCTTTCGACTCCATGCCGGAACCCGCCCGCTCGCGCGTCTACCAGCGCCTCTACGATGTGCTCACCGGAAAGGATCAAAGCGCTGCCTTCGCCCACCTTTCGCCCACCGATCGCGCCGATATTCTCGCCATCGTCCGCGACACCAAAACGGGCCTGCCGAAATACTGGCTCCCAGCCAAATAAAAGCATTGGTGACGCGAAGTTAGCGGCCTCGCGCAGTAACAATGGAATGAACGAGTTCGTCTATGCTACCAGGCTGGAAAATGAATCAATTTTGGTTTCCGCCAGAGAATAATTGCAATATCAGTCGTTTGAGCGTTATCCTAAAATGAGCGCGGCTGCGGACCTCGCAAAAGCGGGGCCGCTTGACGGAAGGACCCATGACGATAAGACTCGCAGCATGTTGCTTGGCGGCTACTTCGTTCCTGGCCGCTCAAACGGTTACTTCGCAATCCCAGTCCACCGCCACCTCGGTCCCGCCGCAACGCGCGCTTCTGAATCAATACTGCGTCGTCTGCCATAACGACCGGCTGAAGACTGCCGGTCTGATGCTCGATAAGCTCGACCCGCTGCACGTCGAAGAGAGTCCCGCCAAGTGGGAGATGGTGGTCCGTAAGCTGCGCGCCGGGATGATGCCGCCCTCCGGTATGCCGCGGCCCGACATGGCCAAGCGCGAGGAGTTCGTCGAGTTTCTCGAAAACGAACTGGATCATGCTTCCACGCCCATCCTGCCCCCTCCGGGTCTGCACCGCCTGAACCGCACCGAGTACGCCAACGTTGTGCACGACCTGCTGGCGCTGGATGTCGACCCGTCGAAGTATCTGCCCACGGACGATTCCACGCGCGGCTTTGACAACATCGCTGGTGCGTTGTCGCTTTCGCCGGCGTTGCTGGAAGGCTATACCAGCGCGGCTGCCAAAATCGCTCGCATAGCCATCGGCGACGTCAGCGATCCGGCGCTGGTCACCTACCGCGTGCCCTCCGACACCTCGCAGGATTATCATCTCGAAGGCCTGCCCTTCGGCACCCGCGGCGGCCTGGTGGTCGAGCACGAATTCCCCGCCGACGGCGACTACGTCTTCAAGATCTTTCCCATCAATAAGGGCCTCATGGATAACAACCGGGCCTTCGGCGAGATCACCGGCGAGAAGCTGGAGTTGCTCATCGACGGCCAGCGCATTCATCTCTACGATTGGGACAAGGACGTCGCCACAGGCAAGCCCGTTCATGGCGGCACCGCCGATATTCATTTTCACGTTGCGGCAGGTCCGCATCGGGTCGGCGTCACCTTCCTTGCCACGCAGCTCGCCCCCAGCCAGGATCTGGACGAACACTTCCTGCGCAGCACCATTGAAACCGGCGGACTGCCCGGCTTCAAGTTCTACCCGCACGTCGGCAAGATCGAAATTCTAGGACCCATGCAGGCCAGCGGCGCCACCGATTCGCCCAGCCGCGACAAAATCTTTGTGTGCCGTCCGGTGAGCCCGGAACAGGAAATGCCCTGCGCCCGCCGGATCGTCGACACGCTCGCCCGCCGCGCCTTCCGCCGGCCCATCACCGAGCAGGACACCGAGACGCTGATGAGCTTCTACCAGCAGGGCCGCAACGAGGGCGGGAAGTTCGACGTCGGCATCGAGCGCGCACTGCAGCGCATCCTCGCCGATCCGGAGTTCGTCTTCCGCCGCGAAATCGAGCCCGCCGACCTCGCAGCCGGCAAGATTTATCGCATTACCGACCTGGAGCTGGCCTCGCGCCTTTCTTTCTTCCTGTGGAGCAGCATCCCGGACGACGAGCTGATCCGCCTGGCTTCGGAAAACAAACTGCATCAGCCCGCCGTGCTCGAAGAGCAGGTCCGGCGCATGCTGGCCGATCCGCGAGCCGACCGCCTGGTGATCAATTTCGCCGGCCAGTGGCTCAACCTGCGCGCTCTGCAAACCTGGGCGCCCACGGTCTCGCTGTTCCCTGATTTCGACGACAACCTGCGTTTGGCCATGCGCAAGGAGACCGAGCTGTTCTTCGGCAGCATCGTGCATGAAGACCACAGCGTGCTCGATCTGATCAACGGCGACTATACGTACTTGAACGAGAGGCTCGCCAAGCACTACGGCATCCCCGGCGTTTACGGCAGTGAGTTCCGCCGCGTCGAGCTGACGCCCGAATTCGATATGCGCCGCGGCCTGCTTGGCAAAGCCAGCCTGGAAACCGTCTCCTCACAGCCGCAGCGGACTTCGCCCACCGTCCGCGGCAAAGACATCATGCAGATCTTCCTCGGCGTCAGCCCGCCGGATCCTCCGCCCAACGTCCCTGCCCTGAAGAACACCGGCACCGCCGTCCATGGTGGCACCAAACCGACCATGCGCCAGCAGATGGAAATGCACCGTTCGCATCCCCCCTGCTCCACCTGCCACAAGATCATGGATCCCATCGGCCTGGCTATGGAGAATTTCGACGCCGTCGGCCATTGGCGAACCACGGATAACGGCAGCCCCATCGACCCCAACGGAAATATGGTGGATGGGTCGAAGATCGAAGGCGTCGAGGGTTTGCGCCAGGTGCTCATGGCCTATTCCCCGCAGTTTGTCCGCGTGCTGACCGAGAAGCTGCTTATCTACGCACTCGGCCGTGGCACGGAATATTACGACATGCCGCTCGTCCGCTCCATCGTGCGCGACGCGGCCAAGAATGACTACCGGTTCTCGTCCCTGATCCTCGGCATCGTGAAGAGCGACCAGTTCCAAATGAATCAAAAATTGCAGGTAACCTCGAACCCTCAAAAGGACCTGCACGCCACTTTACCGAGCCGCGACTTACCCGGCCGCGACCCACTGAACCGCAATCCGGAGGGAGTGGCTCTACTGAGCCGCGCCCGTCATGGAGCGGATATTCAGCCATAATAGAGGAAGCGGAAGCACAATGTTTATCACTAAGAAACACATTTCCCGGCGCACCGTTCTGCGCGGCGCCGGCGTCGCGTTGGCGTTGCCGTTGCTGGACTCCATGCTTCCAGCGCAAACACCGCTGAGCAAGACAGCAGCCAACCCCAAAACTCGCTTTACCGGAATTTTCATTCCTCACGGCGCGGCCCCGGGCTGGTGGGTTCCCGAGGGCGGAGGCCCCGGCGAACCGAAGCGTGCCCAAGGCGAAAAGAACTTCAAGTTCCCGATGATGTATGAGCCGCTGGAGCCTTTCCGCGACCATACCGTCATCCTGAGCGGGATGTGGTCCAAATCCGCCGAGCCGCCTCCCGGACAGACCGGCGCCGATCACTGGGTGGCTGCGGCCTTCCTGTGCGCCGACAAGCCGAAGAAGACCACCGGCGCCGACATCTACGACGGCACCACTATCGATCAGATCATCGCCCGCAAGATCGGGCAGGATTCGCTGCTGCCGTCCTTGCAGCTCGCTCTCGAAGACCCGGGCGCGAATTCCAGCAACTGCGGTGAAGGCTATAGCTGCACCTACTCCAACACGATCTCCTGGTCCTCGCCCACCGAGCCTCTTCCCATGGAGCTCGACCCGCAAGTCGCATTCGAGCGTCTGTTCGGCGCCGGCGGCACCCCCGCCGAGCGCGCCGCGCGCCGCGACCAGGACCGCAGCATTCTGGACTCCGTCACTGCTAAGCTGGCCAGCTTCAAGCTGGGTCTCGACACCAGCGACCGCCATCGCCTGGATGAGTACGAAAGCGACATCCGCGAGCTCGAACGCCGCTTGCAGCTCGCCAAGCGAGCCACCGGCACCATCAACATGGACGGCGTCGTCGTTCCGGCCGGCGTCCCCGAATCTTTCGACGAGCACGTCAAGCTGCACTTCGACCTGGAGCGCCTCGCCTTCCAGGCCGATATCACGCGCGTCTCCACGATGCTGTATGCCCGCGATCTGACCTCGCGTTCGTACCCGGAAAGCGGCGTTCACGATGGCTTCCACGGCATTTCGCACCACGCCGAGAATCCGGACACCATCGCCCGCTATGCCCGGCTGAATCAGTACCACATCAAGTGCCTGGCTTACTTCGTCGAAAAGCTGAAGAACACCCCGGACGGAGACGGCTCCCTGCTGGATCATTCGCTCATCCTGTTCGGCAGCAACATGGGCGACTCCAACCAGCACCAGCACTACGACGTCCCGCATGTGCTGATCGGCGGGGCATCCGGAAGGCTGCAAGGCAATCGCCATCTGCATTTTCCGTCCCGCACCGTGCCCACCGGTAACCTCCTGCTCAGCATCCTGAGTATGTACGGCATCGAGAAAGACAGCATCGGCGACAGTACCGGCATGCTGCCCGGTTTAGTCTAGCGACAAGGAACACATGCTCTCCGGACGCGTCTTCGGAGCTGTAGCGGCGCTGTACGCGCTGTCGGCCGCTTGGGCTGCTCCCACTGGCAGTCCGGTGGCCGACGCCGCAATGCAGGGCGACCTCGCCGCCGTTCGGACGTTGATCCAGCAAAAGGCCGACGTAAATGCTCCCCAGGCCGACGGCGCTACTGCTATCCAGTGGGCGGCCGATCGCGACGATCTGCAAATGGCCGACGTCCTCATCGCCGCCGGCGCCAACGTGAAGGCAGCCAACCGTGAAGGCGCGACCCCACTTTACCTCGCTTCCCTACACGGCGACGCCCCCATGATCGACAAGCTGCTCAAGGCCGGCGCCGATCCCAACGAACTGGGCCCCGAAGGCGAAACGCCGATCATGCTGGCCTCCCGCACCGGCCACATCGATGCTATCCAGGCTCTGTTGGATCACCACGCCGACGTCAATGCCAAGGACAAGCTGCGCGGAACCACGGCCCTGATGTGGGCCACCGAGCAGGCGCATCCGGAAGCCGTGAAGTTCCTGCTGGCGCACGGCGCCGACTTCAGCGCCGTCACAGACATCGACACGCGCAACTCCCGCAATAACCTCGCCAACACCGTGAAACAGCGCCTGAATTCGGTCTTTGGCGTGAACGGCCAGCGGACTCGCCGGGATGCCGCGCTGGTCCGCGGCGCCAAACCGCCCGCAGCAGCCGGCGCACCTGGAGCCAAGACGTCCCCGGCTAGTGAGGACGAGAGCTTCCTTGCCTTCTTCCGCCGGCCCGCCAAGAAAGACGGCGGCGGCCTCACTGCCCTGACCTACGCCGCCCGGCAGAACTGCATGGAGTGCGCCAAGGAATTGGTGGAAGCGGGCGCCAATGTCAACCAGCGCACGAAGTACGGATGGACCCCGTTATTGGTCGCGACGCAGAATCGCCACTACAAGATGGGCGCTTGGCTGCTCGATCACGGCGCCGACCCCAACATCGCTAATGACGGCGGTTGGAGTCCCCTGTATTTGGCAACGGACAACCGGAACATCGAAGGCGGCGATTATCCCGTCCGCGAACCCGACATGGACCACCTGGACTTCATCAAGCTGTTGATCGCCAAGGGCGCCAACGTGAATGCCCGGGTCTGCGGCGTCGAGTCCACACCAGAAGAATGCAAGGGCGACAGCACCGAGACCCGCACCAATTTCACCATGCAATGGCTGTTTGAGGATGGCGCGACTCCCTTCCTGCGAGCCGCTCAATCCGGCGACGTCGTGCTGATGAAGCTCCTGCTGGACCATGGCGCCAATCCGAAAATCTACACTGCCCACGACGTTACGCCGCTAGCCGTTGCCGCCGGCATCGGGTGGGTGGAGGGCGTGACCTTCGAATGGTCGCCTGAAGAGAACCTGGAAGCGGTCAAGATGTGCCTGAATCTCGGCATTGATCCGAATGTCAAGGACGACGAAGGCCGCACCGCACTGCATGGCGCAGCCCACAAGGGCCGGACCGACGTCATTCAGCTCCTGGTGGACCACGGAGCGAAGCTGGACGCCCACGACGGCGGCAGCCGCGACAGCATCAACGGAGCCTTGCTGGGTAAAACTTGGGAGCCCATCGATTGGGCCAGAGGCTTGGTCCGGGTCGGCGTGCAGTCGGCGATCGCACACCCGGAAGCGGCGGCCCTGCTGGCTAAGTTGATGACTGAGCGGGGAATACCGATCCCGCCCCCGCCCTCAACGACCATCTGCATCACCAAGGGTCCCAACGGGTGCCAATAAGGCTCGCGCGAAATCGAACGAAACGCAGTGGAGAGGAATGTCGTCCCAACAGACTTAAGGAGTTAGGGACAACTAACGGCGGCAAGGAACCCGGGCTCTGTGGCTTGACGAAATTCCGCCGATAACTCATAATGTGGGAACGGTTTGCGATTACTTTGTAAAGTGACGCCTGCGGGAATACCAGTCGGCGTCCGAAGTTATACGGACTGGCATGTATCAACGTCTTTTTATTACACTTCTATCGCTTGCACTCTTCTTGGGTTCGGCCTTCGGCGCGACGCATAAGAAAAAACGCCGCCGCACCACCACCCCGACAGCCACGGTCGCGGTGGCGCATCACGCCCGCAGGCACGTCGCCTCCAGCCCTTGGAAAACACCCACTTATGCGAATTCCACCGACGGCGATTCGGTCGACGGCGAGGACCTTGTCGTACGCCGCGCCGCCGTCCAGGCGCTCGGTCCGTATAACGGCGCGGTCGTGGTCGTCGATCCCAACACGGGTCGGCTGCTGACTACAGTAAATCAAAAGCTGGCGTTCCAGGGAAGCTTCGAGCCTTGCTCCACCATCAAGATTGTCGCCGCGCTGGCTGGTCTCAGCGAAGGCGTCATCGATCAAGACACCTCCTTGCGCCTGAAGCGCCGCCGTCGCATGGGGCTTACCGAAGCGCTGGCTCACTCCAACAACGCTTTCTTTGCGAACGTTGGCGAGAAGATCGGCTACGACAAGGTTGTGGAGTATGCCTCCATGCTGGGGCTGGGGCAAAAGGCGGGCTTGAACATTGAGGGCGAGCAGCCGGGCTCCATCGATCCTGCGCCCCCGGCCGACGGGCTCGGCATGATGACCAGTTTCGGCGAGGGCTTCTACATGACTCCGCTTGAGCTCGCCGCCATCGTCACGGCCGTCGCAAACGGCGGAACGCTTTACTATCTCCAGCACCCGCGTTCGGAGGAAGAGGTCAATCTTCTCCAGCCCAGCGTCAAGCGCCAGCTCAACATCGCGCAATGGCTCCCGGATATCCGCCCCGGCATGATGGGTGCCGTCGAATACGGCACCGCGCGCCGCATCGGCTTCACCGCCGACGACCCGATCTTCGGCAAGACCGGAACCTGCACCGATAACCGTTCGCCCACGCACCTGGGCTGGTTCGGCTCCTACAATGAAGTCGGCGACCGCAAGCTGGTCGTAGTGGTTCTGCTCACCGGCGGCTACGGCGTGAGCGGCCCGGTTGCTTCCGGAATCGCCGGCAATGTCTACAAGAATCTCGCGCAGGAAAATTATTTCGCGCGCGTGATGCGGCTCTCGCCCGCGGCGCTGATCGCAGTTCCGGCGTTCTAGAAGTAATCCCGCAGGTCAGCGAACTTCGAAATCCGCAGCAGTCTTCCGTTCACATCTACCTCGGGGACTTCCTCGTGCTCCAGTTGCCAGGTGTGCTCATGCGGTACGAACACCGCGTTGATCCCCGCCTCCAGCGCCGGATTGATATCGCTTTTCGGCGAGTTCCCGATCATCCACGTTCGCGCCGGATCGAGCGCGCGCTCGCGAATCAAGGCCGAATAGGACGCGGCGTTTTTCTCCTTCACGATCGCGGTGTGTCCGAAGTAGACGGCCAACCCGGACCGGTCCAGCTTTAGCTTCTGCTCCTCCGGATCGCCCTTGGTGAACAGCGTCAGGTCGTGCCGCTCGGCGAGATACTCCAGCGTCTCCTCGACGCCTTCAATCAGTTCGATTGGATGATGCACGATCTGCTCGGTGAAACTCATGATCTGCGAGACATCCTCCGGGCGCACCTCCCGCTCTACTAACCGGTGATAACACTGGGTGAGGTTGCGCGTGAAGTTGGCCGTCCCGTAACCGTGCACCCGGATGTTCACCAGTTCGATCTCATCCAGCACGCCCCGCACTTCGACCGGCGTGAGCGTCGAGTGCGCCAGGAACTCGCAGAAATGCTCGAAAGCGCGCTCGAAGTAAATATTGTTCTCCCAGAGTGTGTCGTCGGCGTCCACAATCAGGTTCTGGCGTCCGCGAACCTTCACACGCCCGGCGGCCTCTTGGCGTGCCCGTTGGTGGGCGCCACCGCGCGCACGTGTTGGATCTGGCGCTGCCGCGAACTGAAAGAGGGAAAGAAGTCGGCCAGGCGCTTCATGCGGTCCGCTTCCGAACGCGTCGCCAGCAGGATCTGCCGGAAGTCGAGATCGGGAACCACCTGCGCCAATTGAAAGCTGAGCTGCGGATCGCTCATCACCGGATCGTGAATCGGCTCGGGTTGTTCGAGCGAACGGATGTCGTTGTAGGCTTCCATCACCCGCTTGCGCACTTCGGGCGGAATGGGATCGGAAGGCTCGTCGTCGAAATACTCCACCGCGCCCCGCAGGTACGCCTTCTCGTCATTCAGCAGGATGATCTCGAACCGTCTCCGGCCGATCGTCATCAGATCCATGCGGCCGTCCGGGTATTGCTTCAGCACTTTGTCGATGGTCGCCGTGCAGCCGGTGTTGACGATGCCCTTCTCTCCAGCCAGCACCACGCCGAACTCCGTGTGGCCGCGCTGCACGTCGGCGATCATCTCTTTGTAACGCTCTTCGAAAATGTGCAGCGGCAGCGGCGTGCGCGGAAACAGAACCACCTGCAGTGGGAACAGCGGCAACAGATCGTCCTGCATGTGTACTATTATGGCTTCTTGCTGCTGCACATTGCACACGGGTTCACGCCCGCGAAGCGAATCGGGGGACGGGCGGAATGCTGCTGAAGCTCAAGCGGACACCGGGCATTTACCTGACCGGATTTATGGGCTCCGGCAAGAGCGAAGTGGGCCGCCTGCTGGCGCACGAACTCGGCTGGAGCTTTGTCGATTTGGACGCCGAGATCGAAGCCTCCGAGGGCGTTTCCATCGCTGAAATCTTCGACACCCGTGGCGAAGAGGAGTTCCGCAGGATCGAGCGCGAAACGCTGCAGAAGCATGTGCGCGAGATCGAGCGCGGCAAGCCGGTCGTGATCGCCATGGGCGGCGGCGCTTACGTCCCCGAGGCCACCCGGCACATGCTGCACGACCGCGGTGTCGCAATCTGGCTGGATTGCCCGTTTGAGCGCGTCTGTGCACGCTTGAAAGGATCCAATCACCGCCCTCTGGCGCGCGATCCCGAGAAATTCCAGCAACTCTACCACGACCGCCGCGAAGCGTACGGCCACGCCGACTACCGCATCGAAGCCGATACCGACGACCCTGACTCGCTGGTGGCCGCGATTCTCGCGCTGGGCATCTTTTAGCGGCGCATGCCCGCCTCGCTGCGCCGCCAGGCCCTGCGCATCTTTCAGGCCGCTCTCGAAGCCGCCGCGCCAGCGACAGCCGTGCTGCGGCATGTGGAGCGCCGCGGCGGCACTCTGATTGCCGGCCGCCGACACTACCGCCTCGACGCGTTCCAAAATATCTACGTCATCGGCGCGGGTAAGGCCGGCGCCGCGATGGCGCAGGCCGTCGAGCGCTTGCTGAGTTCGCGCATCACCGGCGGCCTCATCAACGTGAAGTACCGCCATACAGCGAGACTGCGGCGCATCGAGTTGAACGAATGCGGCCACCCGGTCCCGGATCGCGCGGGCGAACGCGGCGCGCAACGCATCGCGCAAATCGCCGGCGCCGCGGGCTCCGATGATCTCCTCATCTGTCTGATCTCGGGGGGAGCTTCGGCTTTGCTGCCGCTCGGCGCGCCGCCAGTGACGCTGGCCGAAAAGCAGACCACCACGCGCCTCCTGCTCGGCTGCGGCGCCACCATCCACGAACTGAATTGCGTTCGGAAACACATCTCGCTGCTCAAAGGCGGCCAACTGGCGCGGCTGGCTTACCCGGCAACGGTCCTCACGCTGGTTCTTTCCGATGTAATCGGCGACGACCTGGACGCCATCGGCTCCGGCCCGACCGCGCCGGATCGTTCGACGTTCGCCGAAGCTCGCGCAGTCCTGAAGAAATACAGACTGCTACGTAAAGTGCCCGCCAGCGTCCGCGAGCGCCTGCAGGCCAACGCCGCCGAAACGCCCAAACCGGGGGATGTCGTGTTCGCGAAGGTCCAAAACCTGATCGTCGGCAGCAATCGCCTGGCTGTCGACGCGGCGATGCGCGAAGCTCGCGCCTTGGGCTTTCGCACGCTGCTGCTCGCGACGGCGCTCGAAGGCGAAGCGCGCGAAGTGGCGCGCGTCCACGCTGCCATCGCGCGCGAGATTCGCGAAACCGGCCATCCTGTGAGACCTCCGGCCTGCGTAATTTCAGGCGGCGAACCGACCGTAACGCTGCATGGCAAAGGTCTGGGAGGACGCAATCAGGAATTCGCGCTCGCGGCCGCTCAAGCTATCGATGGCCTCCGCGATGTCTTGATCCTCAGCGGAGGAACCGATGGAACCGACGGCCCCACTGACGCCGCCGGCGCCATCGCCGACGGAACCACGCTCGCGCGCGCTCTGGCCAACGGCCTCGACGCCGCTGCGTTCCTCGCCAACAACGACTCCTACCACTTCTTCGATCCATTAGGCGATTTGATCCGCACCGGTCCCACGGGTACCAACGTCGCCGATATTCAGCTGATCCTGGTCGGTTGACCTATTCGTGCTGAACCTTCAGCGGTTCTTTCGGCGGCTTTGGCGGCGCCGGCGCCTTGGGCACGGCGGGCACGCTCGGAATGCTCGGGAAGGTCACTTCATCCGCGCTGGCCTTGCGCACGCTGATCGATCCGCGGCCGGTGTCCAGGCGCAGTTCCGGGCCGCCGCCGGTGCTGCCCGAAATGGTCTGCCCGCGGCCTGAATCTTCCACGCGCAGCGGATCACCGTAATCGTTCTCCGCGTCGCCCCGCGATGTGGAAGCGCGCAGATCAAACTTCGCGCCGGCAGGCAGCGCCAGCTCGATATCGCCCGAGCGGGTGCGCACCTCCATCTTCGGCACCGTCTTGCCGGGCCGCAACTCCACATCGCCGCGGTCCAGCGTCAGGTCCAGCGATTGCGTGAAGTTCGACAGTTGCACGTCGCGCGACCGGCCGTTAATCCGGACCGGCCCGACCATGTTATCGGCGGTCAACTCGCCCAGGCTCATCTGCACCTGGCCCGGAAGCTTCTCCACATCGAGTGAAGTCTGGCCAGTCTCATATCGCAGCGGCTGCATGAGATTGCGCAACTGAACCTGGCCGAAGTACGTCGCGCTCACGGTCACCGGACCGCTGATGTTCTCCAGATCCAGGTCTTGCCCACGGCCCTTCAAATCCACGCTTCCTTTGACGCCCACGGCGCGAACCGTATCGCTCGCGCGCAGATCGACCCGCACGTTGCCGCCGATGTCATTCAGCCGCACGCCCGCGTTGTCGCTGTTGATGTTGACGTCGCCGCTGATGTTTTGTATGTCGAAGTCGCCGTAGCGCCCATGCGCTTCAATCGACGAACCGGCCGGAACCGTGATCTCCAGGTCGGCCGAAGGCTGCGCGCGGTCGCTGACCTTGTCCTGATTGGTCCGCACGATGATCTGGTCGCCCTGCTGTACGAGTTCGAGCGGCGTCTGCTTACTGGCATTGTCGGCGTCAGCCTGCTGGAACGAGCGGATGGTTTCCTGCCCGCTGGCCTTGACCGTGTTGTCGCCGGTCCCGGTGATTTTCGCATTGCCGCGGAAGTTCTCAATCAGGATGCGGCAATTCTTCACACAGGGCTTCTCCACCGGCGCCAACGAATAGTCGTAGCTTTCACCCATGTTCACCACGATGCGCCGCCACGCATTGCTCGTAGGAAACCAGGAATTGACGTGCCGGGCTGTGTACATCGTGGAGCCGACGATGGAAATCAGAAACACCAGCATCCACTCGCCGCCCGAGATGCCGTTGCGAGGTAGCGGCTTTTGCATGATGGCCCACAGCAGAATCTCGATCAGCCGGATGCCGCCCCAAACGATCAGCACAAACGGCCAATAGCGCGAGATGAGCTCCACCATCGGAATATCCGGCCAGAGATTCCGCAGCAGAAACAGCGCGCCGATTCCGATCAGAATCAGCGGCCCGATCACGGAGCCACGCCTCATATAACGTTGCCCCCTGGGGATTGCGCGCCGGGATGCGGCGGTGGCGTTACGGCGCGCTCCAATAGCTTCAAAATGCCGAACACGATGATCAAGATCGGCCAGGTCCGCCAGAAGCTGTAAATGCCGAAGTAGTCGATCGCTACCAATGTGCCGAGCACGATCAGCATGATCGGGCCGCGCACTGCCTGCACCAGGCTGCCGTTACCGTTCATGGGTGGCCTCCCGCACGCCCGCCGAATCGCGGCCGCTTGGCGTTTCCGCCGGCGACAGGCGCTCGTACAGCATGTACACTCCCAGACCGATCAGAGCAACCGGCCAATATCGCAGAAGCTGGCTGAAGTGGAGAACGTCCAGATTATTGAGCAGGAAAATCAGACCCACGGCGATCAGAATGGTGGGCGCCAGCGGGAACCGCGAAGAAGACTGGCCGTGTCGCGGAACCAGGCTCGAAAATTCATCCACCGGCTGGCCCAGTGCACGCTTCTTGGCGGTGTGGTACGCCTCAAAAGCCATGTAAAACACCCACAGCGCAACCAGCATTCCGAACAGCGGTTGAAGGCCGCCGGAGGCCTCCTCGCTGCTGGCGATGCTGATAAGAATCCCCATGACCACTACGTGAATGAAGCCCTTGACGTACTGGCCGTTATAAATCGCGCCCACTCCGGGAATCAGTCCGAGGAGAAATGCCAGGCCGGGCGAAGCACCCGAGTCGGGGAGCGGCAGAGGCGGCTGGGGAGCCGTGTAGGGCGAGGGGGCCGTGTAGGGCGACGGGCTCTCGGCCGGACGCGCGGCCATGGGCGAATGTTCGGGGCAGTAGACAGTACCGTCGGCGATTTGGCGGCAGGCTTCACAAAGCGCCTTTCCGCACGACCGGCAATAAGCGATGGCCGGGGCCTCCGGATGATTTACGCAGTTCATTCTTGACTACCTCTTTCGTTCGCGGGAGCCGCGGGTCTTGGCCCGCCACTTCCCGCCGCCTGTTCGTTCCACTCCTTCAACTGAGATTGGATTTCCATTACCAGGCGCAGATTGTCGTAATACTTCACACCCCGGTCCCAGGCGCGGTGCGCTCGATCGTCGATGCCCTGCCAGACCTTCACCGGATCCAGATCCGAAGGCTTCAACTGCCGCGGCTCAATGTGGGCGAAGCGGGCCAGCATGGAGAACGACAGGATAGTCATCGCCATGCCCATGACATAACGGGGCTGTAATACCGACTGCATCCAGCCGCCGAAAAACCGCTTGCCCAGCGAACCGCCGCCGGATTCTGCCTGACGGCCCTGTGGCGCGTGATGCAGGATCCGCGTCATCAGCTCGGCGGGAGGCTCGGCGGGCGCCACTCTTTCGATGAACGCCGTCACGCCGGCCACATCCTGAGCGAGCTGGGCGCATGCGCTGCATCCTGCCAAGTGGCTTTCGAGCGCAGTCCTCTCCTCTGCGTGGAGCGTTCCGTCCACGTAGTCGCACAGCAGGATTTCCAGCTCAGCGCACGTCATATCCGAACCTTGCGGCGCAATACACGGGCCAATTCGGCCCGCCCACGATTCAGCCGCGACTTCACCGTTCCTTCGGGCACGTTCAGGATCTCAGCGATCTCCCGATATTCTAATTCCTCCAGATCCCGCAGGATCACGGTTTCCCGCAGCTCCGGCGAAAGTTTCTGCAATGCCGCCTGCAGCAATTCGCTGGCCTCGCGCCCCGCCAGCATTCCTTCCGTCCGTGCGATAGAGCCCGTGGTCTCTTCGAGCGTCGCGGTCTGATCCTCGATGGACTCGGTCGCCCGCTCCATCCGCGTCCGGCGGTAATGGTCGATCAGCAGGTTCCGCGTCAGGCGCGTCAACCATACCACGAACAATCCTTCGCCCGAGCGGAAGCTTTTCAGGTTCTTGAACACCCGCAGGAAAACATCCTGCGTGAGATCCTGCGCCTCCGCATCGCTGTTGGTAAAGCGATAGCAGATTGAGTACACACGACGGGTGTGTAGCCTGACCAGATCCTCCCAAGCGGCTTCATGGCCGCTCAAGCACCGTTCTACGAGTTGGGCGTCGGCGTCCAAGCGGTTCAGTTGCGCTTCAAGATGCGGCGGCTCCCAGCTCCATTTTGCTGCCGGAATTGCCGCCGTCGCCATGATTCCTCTTATCTCCCGCTTCCAACCTAGAAAACGAAGATCTATGATAAGAAGTTCACTTGAATCCAAGCTTTACATTCTACCGGGGCCCCGCCCTTCCCACCAAGCCGCAGCCCGGCGCCAAGTGACCGCTCTGCATTCGGCCGGGCGTCCCCGCTCCAGGAAGCGCTGGCTCGCGGCGCTGGCCGTTCTGATCCTTCTGGCTCTGCTAGCGCCCCGGTTGCGAGGCTACTCCTTTGACTGGCGGCGCTTTCTTATTACCTTCCAGCAATTAGACTGGCGCTGGGTCACCATTTCTATCTTAATGAATTTACTGGTGAACTTCGGTCGAGCCGTGCGCTGGCGGGCGATGCTGCGGCCGGCCGCGCACTCCGCCAGCGTTTGGCGGCTGAACTCGGATACAGCGATCGGGTTTGCGACCGTGGCCCTGCTCGGGCGGGTGGGTGAAGTGGTCCGGCCGTATCTGATCGCGGCCGACACCGGGCTGGCCTTCTCCTCTCAAGTGGCTGCGTGGCTGCTGGAGCGGATTCTGGACCTGCTGGCCGTGTTGGTGATGTTCGGCTTCGCCCTGATCCGGATTCCCGCGCGCGCGCCTCACCTGAGCCCGGAGATCCAACACGGGCTGGAGGCGGGCGGCTTCGTTTTTGCGGCGGTTGCCTTGGTGTGCGTGGCCGTCCTGGCGGTGTTCCGTAATTTCCCCAGCCTGGCCCAGGCGCGGATCCTGAGCGCGCTGACCTTCCTCGGCGAGGAAGACGTCCAACGCGTCGAGCGCGTGCTCCGGGCGTTTTCCGAAGGCTTGGAGTGCACCCGTGATACCCGAACGTTGGCCACCCTCCTGGCCTGTACAACGTTGCTTTGGGCGATCATCATCGGCAGCTTCTTCGCGCTGCTGCGCGCTTTTCCGGCGACGGCGCACTTCGGACTCACTGATGTCGTGGTTCTGCTCGGTTTCATGGCGTTTGGAGGATTGCTTCAGATCCCCGGCGTGGGTGGTGGTATTCAAGTGGCTTCGATTGTTGCCTTTACGGGGATCTACGGGATGCGGCTGGAAGCTGCGTCCAGCATCGCCATCCTGCTCTGGGCTATCCCATCCATCGTAATCGTGGCGTACGGCTTAGGCTGCGCTTTCCATGTAGGCCTGAATTGGAGTAAACTCAAGCTGCTGTCAACAAAGCAGATATTGGACGGATAGCCAGCGCCGCGCGCTGCTATGATCAAGAATGAACTGCCCGTTTTGCGGACACAAGCAGGATCGCGTCATCGACTCGCGCGAAAGCAAGGAGGGCGATGTCGTCCGGCGCCGGCGCCAGTGCCTGGGTTGCGATCGCCGGTTCACCACCTACGAGCGCAGCGACGAGATTCCCTACATGGTGGTGAAGAAGGACGGACGGCGCGAAAAGTTCGACCGCCAGAAGGTCCTCAACGGGCTGCTCAAGGCCTGCGAGAAGCGCCCGGTCCCGATGGCGAAACTGGCCGAAGTGGTGGACGCAGTGGAGGCCAAAATCGCAGACAACCCCGATCGGGAAATGTCTACTTCAGAGATCGGCGAGATGCTGATGGAGCGGCTCCAGGGCCTGGACAAGATCGCCTACGTGCGGTTCGCCTCGGTGTACCGGGACTTTCAGGACGTGGAAGCTTTCCTCAATGAATTGAAGAGCTTAGTAATGCAGAAGCGCACCTGATGGGTTGCTGCTCAGCCCGGTTGGACGGCCAAGTTTACTGTAACCAATCACCCACTAAAACATCTTGTATTTAGGGCTTAACTTCAGAATCGTTTCGATGCTATAATCGGTTGCTATCACTCGGTCGGCACGGTGGCTGAACGCGCACCCAAAGTGGACGTCTGTACAGATTTTAACATACCCCGCCCGCAAGACCTTCGTGCGCAGTCTTGCACCCGGTTGGGGAGGTGAGCATCCAAGTGGATCAATTTGAAGATCAGTTTTTAGCCGAGGGCCACGAACCGCTGGGGCTTCCGTTCGACGAGGAAGCAAATTTCTTTCACCCGGAGGAAGCGCCGGAAGAAGAGTTCCCCGCCCAACAGGCTGAAGAGTCGATTTACACCGACGACCCGGTTCGCGTGTACCTGCGCGAAATGGGCGCCGTGCCGTTGCTGACTCGCGAAGGTGAAGTGAATCTGGCCCGCCGGATGGAGCGGGGCAAGCTGCGGATGCAGAAATCCATCAGCCGGTCCGCCCTGGTTCAGTTGCGCGTGGTGGAGATCGCCGAATTGCTGAAGGGCGGCGACGACGAGCTGGATAATTACGTCGACCTGGGGGATGTGGAAGAAGGCAGCCCCGCCGACACCAAGAAGCAAGCCGAAGTCCGCGCCGAATTCGCCGAGATTCTGGTGCTCAACAAGCGCCAGCAGCAGCTGGCCGACAAACTGGAAACCATTCCGCTAAGCAACAAGAAGCTGCGCAAGCGCTGGCAAGGTAAACTGAACCGGGCCAGGGTGGACATGTCGCGGGCCATCCGCCGTATTGTCTGGCTGGGGTCGCGCTGGAAGCAGTTCTCAAAGGAAATTGAGCATGCCGTAGAGCAGCTCGCGCACCTGGAAGCCGAACTCCGCAAGCTGGAAGGGCGCACCGGGCTCACGGCACAAGCACGGTCGCGCGAACTGCGCCGCGAAGTCCGCAAACTGGAGACCGCCGCGGCCGCTTCGCTATCCGATTTGAAGCACAGCCTGCAGGTGATCCGCCACGGCGAAATCGAAGCCGAGCGTGCCAAGAAAGACCTGGTGGAGGCCAACCTTCGCCTGGTGGTTTCGGTCGCGAAGAAATACGTCAATCGCGGGCTGCACCTGCTGGATTTGATCCAGGAAGGCAATATCGGCCTGATGCGCGCCGCCGACAAGTTCGAATACCGGCGCGGCTACAAGTTTTCGACTTACGCCACATGGTGGATCCGCCAGGCCATCACGCGCGCCATCGCCGACCAATCGCGCACCATCCGCATTCCGGTGCACATGAACGAGAGCATGAACAAGTTCCTGCGCGCGACGCGCGAGCTGGAGAAGGAACTGGGCCGTGCTCCGACCAACGACGAGATCAGCCGGCGCATGGACATTCCGGTGGAGAAGGTCCAGAAGCTGAAGACCATTTCGCGCGATCCGGTTTCGCTGGAGACTCCGGTGGGGCGCGACGGCGAATCCGCGCTGGGCGATTTGATTGAAGACCGCTGGGTGGGGTCGCCCGTGGACGCGGTGATCGATTCCAACGTGCGCGATGAGACCGCCAACATTTTGAAGACCCTGTCCCCGAAAGAAGAGAAAGTGATCCGGCTGCGCTTCGGCATCGGCTGCGAGCGGGAGCACACTCTGGAAGAGATCGGGCAGGAATTCGACGTTACACGCGAGCGCATCCGGCAGATCGAAGCCAAGGCTTTACGGCAGCTTCGTTCGCCCGAGCGGGCGCGCCATTTGAGAGCTTTACTCGCCGCGAGATAAAGCCAACTCCTCCTCCTAATGTGAAAGGCCGGGTTTACCTACCCGGCCTTTTTTATTGGGTTGGAAGATCGTGGGTGCGCTACCGCCCAACCGAGGTTGGGATCAATATCTCTCCTCCAATTTTGCCGATAATCGGTCGAGCTGGGGGGACGGAAGGGTTGCCTGGATAGGTCTTTCCGTCGAATCGCAGTTCCGCCTCGTGGCCCGGCTGAATGCCTCCGCCTTGAACCCGCACGCCAAGACTGTGCCAGCCCCTCGACTTTGCCGGCAGGATCAGTATCGGCGGCCGGGTGATACTAATCTTGGCAAGCACCCTCCAGGAATCGGCGCTTCGCACCAAGACCAGCGTCGTGCAACCGCCGCTTCCACACCAGTCGTTGCTCTTCAAATAGATAATCGCTTCTGGGGTTCCGTCGCTGTTGAGGTCGGCGAAGGCCATCACGAAGCGGCCGTTCAAAGTGGGGTCAAAGCTCTGCAAGAAGTGCCGCACGGGCAACTCGTCCAGCTTGCGACCTGATTGAGCATAGCCGGCTACGGGCAGGAAGGCTGGAAAAGCCAAAGGCAGGAGAGCCAGTAGAGGCAAGCGGCGCATCTCTCACTCTTAGCACGCCTCAAACGTAAGCGCTGGGCCGATTTTCAGATCGTGTGGTATGGTGATCGGCATGGCGACGACCAAGATCACCATAACGTTTCCCGGCGAGCAACTGGCCGGGATTTGCGCGCTGATCGCCTCGGGCCCTGCAACAAACTGGCGGTCCGCTGACCTAGGGCGATTGGATCCCGAACTGAGATTGATGCCGGTTTGATCGTTTCGATGGTAGGCGTCAGCGTATGGCTCTTATTGTTTTTCTCCGCGGGATTAATGTTGGAGGGCACAGAAGATTTCGCCCGAGCGTGCTGGCGAAGGAACTGCGTGCCTATGACGTTGTGAATGTCGGTGCCGCCGGCACGCTTGTGGTTCGAAAGCCTGGGCCGCGCTTGAAGTTCCTTGCTGAACTGCGCCGCAGGCTGCCGTTCGAAGCCACAGTGGCGTACTGTGACGGCAGAGACCTGCTCCGCCTCGAGATGGAGAATCCCTTTGGATCTGAGCCGTCACGGCGCGAGGTGGTTCGATTCGTAAGCGTCCTTTCGAAGGCTGGCTGCGGCAAGGTCTCTTTTCCGGTCGCCCTTCCCGAAAAGGGAGAGTGGTTTGTGCGAATTATCGGATGGAAAGGTCGACTGGCCTTTGGAATCTACCGGCGCCATATGAAGACAATCGGTTATCTTGGCGGCATTGACGAACTTTTCGGCGCGCCGGCTACAACGCGCGGTTGGAACACGATCCTGTCGATCGTGCGGATTTTGAAGGCTGGCGATGCGCGCGGCAGATCGTAGCCGGGGCTTCGCTGCAGGTCTCAGTAAGGGGAACGACGATGAAAACGGAATTGCTGCGATTCAACGGCGCTCGCGAGCGGGATCCCGCTATCGATGCGTGGATGAAAGAGCATGCGGGTGAATTGGGAGCCATCGCGCAGCAGTGGTTTCAAGTGATGCGAAAATGCGGGGACGAAGTCCGGGAGCTCTTGCATGACGGCTGTCCGGTTGCGTGTCTGGGAGACGCGCCCTTCGGCTACGTCAACGTATTCACCGCGCACGTAAACGTGGGGTTCTTTCAAGGCGCAACGCTGCCAGATCCGGCGCGTTTGTTGCAGGGGGCCGGCAAGTTCATGCGGCATGTGAAGCTGCGACCGGGAACGGCCATAAACGCCGCAGCCCTCAACAGGCTGATCGAGACGGCGTACTCAGACATAAAGGCGCGCGTCGAAAACGGTTAGCTCAGAGAAACGGGCTGATAGTTTCGACGATTCTGACGAGTTGAGCGGCTACTTGCTGCAGCCCTTCTTGGTCTGCTCAAAGTCGTCGAACAAGCGCCCCGCGTTGGCGCCGGCCAACGTCTCCATGCGATGAGGCTGGCCCTTCTCGACCGTATACCGCGCGACCGTCCCCATGGAGCGCAGAGTCTCGACTTCCTTCTTCATCTCGTCGTGCCACATGTATTCGTCGTTCTCGCCGACGTACAGGAAGACGCACATTTTCGAAATGGCTTGCAGTTTGTCCATGCTGGGCTGCCACATATACCCCGGAAAGGCGGTCACCGACGAGAAGTACTGAGGATCGGCGGCGGCAACGTACATCGCGGCGATTCCGCCGTTGGACGGACCGGCGATGTGGAACTTGTTGTCTTGTACCTTGTACTCGGCGAGGATCTTCTTGAGAAAGTCCGGGAAGATGCGAGCGCCGCCCTCGAAGAACAAGTCGCCATCCGGCGCGGCGGGAGCGATGACGATGTAGCCCCGTTTTTCGGCCTCCGCTCGAAGGTTGCGATTCAGAACGCTGTCCACGGTGTTCATCGTTTCCGGGCCGCCGCCGAAGGCCAGGATGGCCGGATACGCATTGGCCGGATTGTATCCATCCGGAACGACGACCTTATAGTCGACTCTAGTCCCTCCTACCTTCATGGATTTCTCCAACAATGCGGCGTGGGCGGACTGGGTGACGAGCAACGCGACGACTGTTGCCGCAATGTACAGCGGCATCCACTTAGACCCTGGCAGCTTCATCTGGGCACCTCCCGTCGTGAGAAACGGCAACACTAATTCTATCCGGCGAAGTGGCGCTGAGGGTACCCCTCCCGGATGGTAGGATAGAAAAAGTTAAAACTAAGGGTTGGTTGTGGCGAGAGGGCGTCGTCTTTGCTCTTCGTCTGTCGGCCTCTTCTTGACATTGCTGACCGGATTATTTTACTGTGAACATTCGACTTGGCCCCGCTGACGGGCCTCCACGCGTACCTATGGCAGAAAGAAAATTGCTGCTCGATTCGACCCTGGACAGTGTGGAGGTGGCCGAAACGGCAGTTCTCACGGCGGCAGAAGAGATTGGTTTTGGCGAAGACGACCTGCACCAGTTGGGCATGGCTGTGCGCGAGAGCATGGTCAACGCGGTTGTGCACGGAAACCGCTACAATGCGCGCAAAAAGGTCCATGTTTCCGTGACCAAGGGTGCGGACCGCCTGACGATTGTGATCGCCGACGAAGGCGACGGCTTTGATCCGGACGCCATACCGGATCCGCTGGCCGAGGAAAATATACTCCGCCAGTCCGGACGCGGGCTGCTGCTGATCCGCGCGTTCGTGGACGAGTTCCAGGTTCTCAAGGGCGAGCCCCGGGGAACCGAGGTACGGATGGTGAAGTACCTGGCCAAGGCCAGCTAACACGTTTTCCAAAGAATGCGAGGAGGGTCTAATTCGTGAGCGTTAAGATGTCGAATCGTCAAGTGGGCGACGTTACCGTGGTCGATGCCACGGGCCGAATCACTCTGGGGGAAGGCGCGACGGTCTTTCGGGACACGATCCGCGATTTAGCCGCAAAAGGCAGCAAGAAGATTCTGGTGAATCTGGGGGATGTATCCTATATCGACAGTTCGGGAATTGGCGAAATGGTTTCGAGCTTCACTACTGTTACCAACCACGGCGGCCAACTCAAACTGCTCGGCCTAAACAAGCGCGTCAAGGACCTGCTGCAGATCACCAAACTGTATACCGTTTTTGAGGTCTTCGACGACGAGGCGTCGGCGGTTCGCAGCTTCGCCTGAACCCTAGTACCCCGGCACCGGACGAGCATTGACGTGCGCTTCCGGGCCGGGTTAGTCTGAAAGTGTGCCGGTTCCCATCACACGATATCGAGTGCCGGGTCACTACTTGTGGGCCGGCCTGGTGGCCCTGGCGTTGGGCGGCTTCTTTTTCTGGTTTGCGTTGATCTGGCCGTTGTACTGGATCGCTACCGGATTGTTCCTGGCAAGCGCGGCTGCAGTGCTCTACGTCGCGTCGCGTCCTCCCATCGAAATTTACGATAGCCACCTCAAGATCGGCGACCAGGCCATCCCGTGGCGCCACATCCGGCGGCTGGACCGCAGCGCGAATCTTCCACTGATGGTGCGGCTGACTCTCTCCGACAAGAGGCGGATTCTGGTGGTGTACCCCGGAGACGCCGAATCGGCTGGAGGCTTGCTGCGCACCCTGCGGCGGCATTCCCGCGACGCTCTGATTGACGGCGTGCCGTACCGGCAGTTCTGGGGCGAGACGGCTTCTTCCACGGCTCCCCGCAAACAAATAGCGGCCCCGCGCCAACCACTCCTGTTGCCTGAAGACGAAGCCGAAGTGGAGCGCATGTTCCAGCGGCTGAAGTCGGTGGGGCACCTGGATCAAAAGACTTCCTCTGAGGACAAATAGTTCGCGCGTGAATCGCGCTTCCGGCCGGGTCCGTTGGGTCCTGCTGGCGGGCTTGGCGCTGTTACTTTGCGCTATCGCGGCGTACCCGATATGGCTGGCTGCTTTGGGCGGGTACCTGGTGCACGCCGGGCCGCCTGTGAAAGCCGACATGATCGTGGTTCTGGCGGGCGATTTCTCAGGCAACCGGATCAAGGTCGCAGGCGACCTGGTGCGGCAGGGTTTCGCGAAGCAGGCGCTGGTCAGCGGGCCAGCCGGCGCGTACGGCATGTACGAGTCCGACCTGGCAATTCAGTATGCGGTCCGCCAGGGGTACCCGGCCTCGTATTTTGTCCCGCTTCCGAACGATTCGCATTCTACGGTGGCAGAAGCGGGCGTTATTATCCCGGTTCTTCGCGCGCGGCACGTTCACGTGGTCGACATCGTCACCAGCAACTACCACACGCGGCGCGCGGGCTCCATCTACCGGTCACGAGCTCCGGATCTGGATATTCACGTGGTCGCCGCGCCGGACCCCACGTTCACGCCGGGCGGCTGGTGGAAGAACCGTGACGCGCGCAAGACTTTTCTGCTGGAATGGATGAAGACCTTCGCGACATGGCTGGGCATGTAGCGTTCGGCATGTAGCATGAGAAGAGCAGCATGAGATCGGTATTCAAATCCGCCTGGCCCTACCTGTGGCGCTACCGGCGCGGGCTGGCGCTGGGGATGGGCTCGTTAGTGTTGAATGACATCCTGAAAGGCGCCTTGCCGCTGGCCATCCGTAGTGGGGTGGATTCGTTGACGCGCGGCTTCCGCCTGGATCGTGTCTTCGCGTTCGCGGGCCTGCTGGTGCTGCTTTCGATCGGCAAGGGCATCTTTCAGTACTGGATGCGAGTGATTCTGATCGGATTGTCGCGCGACATCGAGTATGATTTGCGCAACGATCTTTTCTCCCACCTGGTGACGCTGTCCTCGGACTTCTATAACCGGTACCGCACCGGCGACATCATGGCGCGCGCAACCAACGACCTGAACGCCGTTCGCATGATGCTCGGGCCCGGGATCATGTACTTCACCGATACGCTCTTCACCGCCATTTGCCTGCTGGGGGTCATGGTCTCGGTGGATTGGCGCCTGATGTTGTATTGCCTGCTGCCGGCTCCCTTGGTGAGCCTGGCGGTGGTGCTGTTCGGGCGGCGCATCCATGACCGGTTCGAACTGATCCAGAAGAAATTTTCCGACATCAGCAGCCGGGTGCAGGAGAATTTGTCGGGCGTGCGCGTGGTTCGCGCCTACGCGCAGGAGAAGGCGGAACTGCACAAGTTCGAGGTACTGAACCAGGATTACGTGGTTCAGAATATCCGGCTGGCGCGGCTATCGGCGCTGTTCATGCCGCTTCTGCAGGGGCTGATCGGTATGGGTTTTCTGGTGGTCCTGTTCGCCGGCGGCTACGAACTGCTGCACCATCGCATGTCGATCGGCAGTTTTCTGATGTTCAACACCGCGATGGGCATGCTGATCTGGCCGATGATCGCGATGGGTTGGGTGGTGAACCTGATGCAGCGGGGCAGCGCGTCGTGGAACCGGATCATGGAGCTGCTGCACGAGAAGCCCGGCACCCGGAGCACGTCGCCGCAGGCCGTGGGCGAACTTGCGCAGTGCCGGGGCGAGTTGCGATTCGAAGACGTGGAGATGCGCTATCCGGCAGGCGCGGCACTCAAACGGATCGATCTGGAAATACCGGCCGGCGGCACGGTGGCGATCGTGGGGCACACGGGCAGCGGCAAGAGCACGCTGGTGAGCCTGATTCCGCGATTGATCGACCCCACTCGCGGCACGGTATACCTGGATGGCGTGGATCTGCGCGATCTCGATCCGGAGTGGCTGCGCCGCCAGATCGGATTCGTGCCGCAGGAGACGTTTCTCTTTAGCGCGACTCTGGCACAGAACATCGCCTGGGGCGTGGAGGAAGCCACGCAAGAGCAGATTGAGCGAGCGGCGGAGCTGGCTGGTTTGGGTCCGGACATTGCGAGCTTTCCGGCCGGTTATGAAACCATGATCGGCGAGCGGGGTCTCACGCTTTCGGGCGGACAGAAGCAACGCGTGGCGATCGCGAGGGCCATCCTGCGCGGTCCGCGCATTCTGGTGCTGGACGACGCGTTGGCCAGCGTGGACACGATCACTGAAGAACGCATTCTCGAGGGCCTGGCCGGCGTGATGCGCGGCCGGACGACGATTCTTATTTCACATCGTGTTTCTACCGTGCAAAACGCCAGCAGGATTTTCGTGATCGAGCACGGCGAGGTGGCCGAACAAGGGACCCACGCCGAGCTGGTGGCAAGCGGCGGCTACTACTCGGACCTGTACCAGAAGCAGCTCCTGGAAGAAGAGCTGGAAGCTATCTAGACTGAACTTTGGCGGAGGCGGCTTCGTATCCCCGATGAGGTGTTCTTCATGACCAGACTACTCGTGTCACTGCCCGCGGCACTGGCGCTCCTGAGCTTGCCGGTCCTGGCCGACGAATGGAACAAGCGGTTCACCATCAACGGCGCGGCCGACCTGCGCGTGGAGACCAATGACGGCGCGGTGAGCGTGCGGGCCTGGGACCGCAAGGAGATCGAGGCCAGAGTCACCGCGGACGGCCGGAAGATCGCTCCGGGCCAGGTGGAGGTGATCGACCACCAGACGGGCAACCACGTGGAGTTGGAGGTGCGCGTGTCCCATCACCAATTTGTGCTCGGGTTTGGGACGCGCAGCGTGCAAGTGGAGCTCCAGGTGCCGCGCGACATCCGGACCGAGATTCATACCGGCGACGGGCGGGTCCAGGTGGACGGGCTGCACGGGGAGACGCGCCTGACCACCGGCGACGGCAGTATCGAGGCGGAGAATCTGGATGGCACGCTCGAAGCCAGGACCGGAGACGGGCGCGTGCGGGCTCAGGGGCGGTTCGACGCGCTGGACGTCCACACCGGCGACGGCAGCGTGGAAGTGGAAGCGAGCAGCGGATCGAAGATGACAACGCCGTGGACGGTGCGCACGGGCGACGGGCACGTAACGCTGCGTCTGCCTTCGGACTTTTCGGCGGAGCTGGATGTGCGGACGGGCGACGGGCACATTCAATCCGAATTGCCAGTGACCAGCACCGGACGCATCGGCGGCGACCATGCGCTGCGCGGGAAACTCAATGCCGGCGGACCTCCGCTGATGATTCGGACCAACGACGGGTCGATCACGCTGGCGCGGTTGTAGCCGGCACTACTCGGGCGGGATCACGCGAGCGGCGAGGCGGTCTCTTGCCAGCCGGATGTCGACCTTCGAGCCGGGCGCTGCGTCGGCAGGATGCTTGACGATACCGCCGGACTCGTTGGTGACGATGGCGTAGCCACGTTCCAAAATCTTCAGCGGGCTGAGCTGAATCAACTGCGCGTTGACGGGATCGAGGCGGCCGCGAGCGTGGGTGACTCGTAGATGAATGAGCCGCGCGATGGCGGTCTGGGCGGCTTCCAATCTGCGGCGCACTTCGGCGAAGCGCAAGCGCAGATCCAACCGCTGCAGGCGGGCGTTGAGCTGATCGAACTGCTTGCGTCGCGCCGAAGCGGCGGCGTGTATGTGGTCGCGCAGGCGGTATTCCATTTCGTCCACGCGCTGCTGCAGCCGGCCGACGTTGCGATGCAGGACGGCAGAGGCTCGCTCGACGCCTTGTTCGTGCAAACGCCGCGCTGCCATGGCCACGCGATAGCGGACATATTGGACGAGCTTGTGTTCGAACACCGCGATCTGATCGAGCAGTTGTTCGCGTGTGCCGATGACCAGTTCAGCGGCGGCCGACGGCGTGGGGGCGCGAAGATCCGCGACGAAATCGGCGATAGTGAAGTCGGTTTCGTGCCCGATGGCGGAAATAATCGGGACGTTTGAGTTAGCGATGGCCAGGGCAACCGCCTCTTCGTTGAAGGTCCACAGGTCTTCGAGCGAGCCGCCTCCGCGGGCCAGAATGACGACGTCGGGCCAGCCGGAATTGCTGAAGTAATCGAGGGCGCGGCAGACCGCTTCGACCGAGCCTTCGCCCTGTACCAGCGCCGGATAGAGACGAAGATGCAGGCCGGGGAAGCGGCGTGAGAGAACCTGCACGATGTCGCGAATGACGGCGCCCGTGGGGGATGTGACGATGCCGATGCGCTGGGGCAGGCGCGGGAGGGGGCGTTTGCGCGCAGGGTCGAAGAGACCTTCAGCAGCCAGCTTCTTCTTGAGCTGTTCGAAGGCGAACTGCAGCGCGCCGTGGCCCTGCGGTTCGAGCGCTTCCACCAGGAGCTGGTATTCGCCGCGTGCTTCGTAGACGTCGATGTGGCCGCGCGCGAGCACCGCCATGCCGTCCTGCGGCTTGAATTTGAGATAGCGCAGCGAGGCGCGGAAGCACGCGCACTTCAACTGCGCGTCCTCGTCTTTGAGAGTGAAGTAGCAATGGCCGCTCGCGGCCATCCGCGTGCCGGAGATTTCGCCGGCGACCCAGATGTCGTCGAACTCATCGCCCAACAAGCCGCGAATGCGGGCGTTCAGCTCCGCGACAGTGAAGGTCTTGCGGACCGGTCCCCAGGCGAGCGCGAGCTGTTCCATCTGAGGATATCGTACCGTGGCGGATGGCGTTAGTCGCCGATGCGGCGAAGCACTTCGATGAAGGAGGCGCCCGTGCGATCCAGCTTCTGCTCCAGGCGCTCGGTGCAGTCGCAGTTTTCGCAGGCCCAGGGTTCGGTACCGTTCCAGTCGCGGCATTGCCGGCGGTCGTGGGCATCCTGGATGCGCGTCAGTTCGAAATACTGCTCCCAATAAGGCTGTTCCTCCTGAAGCGGCGTCGGGCAGTAGCAAACTTCGACCCAGCGGGCAGTCTGGTCGCCGCAGAGCCGGGCCTCGCTCATGTTCCGCAGGTATTCGCCTTCAGCCACAGAGCCTTTGCCCAGTGTGCCGTTTTCGATGGCTTTGAGGAGCGATCGTTCGCAGCCGGGTTTGATGCGGGCACGGACCAGGTAGCGCATTCTAATCCTTAATCATGCCTCTTTGGATGGGGCGCGGGTGAGGCTCCCAAATCTGCTGCGGTCTTGGTGGCTTCTTCGATCGCGCGCGCCAGCACCGAACGGATCTTGCCATCTTCGAGCATCAGCACTCCGGCGATGGTGCAACCAGCGGGAGTGGTCACGTCGTCGCGGAGCGCGGCGGGGTGGCGGCCGCTCGCCTGCACCATCTTCGCCGCGCCTACCGCAGTTTGGGCCACGAGTTGGAGCGCAAGCTGCCGCGGCAGGCCCACGCGTACGCCGGCGTCGGCGAAGGCTTCCATGATCAGATACTGGTAAGCTGGCCCGCTGGCGCTCAGTGCGGTCACGGCATTGAAGTAGCTTTCTTCGGTTGGCAGGCACTGGCCGACCGCCTCAAAGATGCGCTGGGCACGCACCATGTGATCCTCGGTGGCGTAAGTTCCGGGGCAGATGACGGTCATGCCTTCCCGAACGACGCAGGGCGTATTGGGCATCGCACGTACCCACGGATTTTCCGTGCCTAATGCCGCTTCCAATTGCGCGATCGTTGCGCCCGCCATGATGGAAATCAGCAGCGTCTTGGGGCGGAGCCCGGCGGCTTTCAGAGCGGCGGTCACGGCGGCGGCCTGCTTGGGCTTTACGCAGATCAGAATCAAGCCGGACCCGGCCACCAGCTTGCTGAAATCCGTAACTACCGGTATGCCGAGTTCTTTGGATGCGGCGTCGCAACTGAGGGGAGATTTCGCGCTGGCCCAAGCTTGTTCGCGGGAAATCGCGCCGCTGTCGAAGAGGCCGTGAAGAAGCGTACGCCCCATCACGCCCGCACCAATGACGCCTAGTGTTTCTCCTTTAGCAATCAATTTCACACGGCCACCTTGTAAGTTGAAGTCTACTACCTTTCCGGTTTTCCGCCGGTAGCCAGCGATAGCGGCCTGGGCCCGGCTGGCCGGTTCCACATCCAGCCCGCGATGAGGCTCCCCAACAGGATCGCGTGTGTCGCAAGGGCAGCGGCCAGCCCTTCCAGATAACGCAGGTTACTTACGGTATCCCGGGCTACACGAAACAGCCACGGACCGTTCAGCGTCAGCAACTGGCCGAAATCAGCGAAGAGGAGAGAAAACGCGAAAACCAGGATGTCAGAGACGCGCGGCGGTTGATGGGAGCGCCAGCGGTTCACGCGACCGACCAGCCAGCCGGTTGCGGCAAGGGTGGCGCAGTCCAGCAGCGGCCGAATTGTGGCAAACAAGCCTTCCCCGAGCAGCGGCCCGGTCCAATGCAACAGCGGACGCTCCAGCAGCCAGGCGATCAGAAGAAGCGCGGCCCAGCCTGTTACAATCGACCGCGCGGCGATCAGGAGCCGCTGACGCATCTGGTTTGTCCCTGGCCTGAGCGTAACAGAGAATCTACTGATAAGATTGTCGAAAGATATTTTGCAGTAGCAGTAGTTTTTCGGAGGAGTTGTGAGCTGTGAATTTTCCGGTTCGTATTGCGCCCGCCTCGTTTGCAGCGCCGTATTTTTCGTCTCACTGGGACCGCTTTCCGCGTTCGGACAACAGGCCCAGCCTCTGGAATTCAAGTCCGATACATTGAAGCAAGGGGATATCGCAAGCGGCCAGACGTCGTTGTTGGAGATCCGCAGGCGCGGCATGGAGGTATTCGCGACCCCTTTTACAAAGAAGGTGGGTTATGGCGACGGGCCTGTGAACACGGCCGATCCCACGTCGCCCGGCGGACGTCCTACGCTGCAGAACAACAGCAAGTTTCTCCGTGTGAATGGTCTCGACGCGCAGACCTGCATGGAGTGCCATTCGATCCTCAGCAATTTGACCGTGCCCTTTACGTTTGGTCTGGGCGGCGTCGGCGGCAGCAACGCGAACGCCATGGCCAAGCCGACCGCGATCGACGTAGCGGACACGCAGCACAACGGCTTTGCCGCCTTCAACGGCCGCTTTATCAATCCGCCGTTTCTGTTCGGTTCGGGCGGCGTGGAATTGCTCGCCAAGGAGATGACCGAGGACCTGCAAACCCTGAAGGCACGGGCCATGCGGCAGCCTGGCGTCGCCGTGCCTCTGGTGACCAAGGGTGTGAATTTCGGAACCATCCAGTTCGTTGGCGGATCTCTGGACACGTCCGGAGTGCGGGGAGTGGACCCGGATTTGGTGATACGTCCGTTTGGCAGGAAAGGGCAGTTCGCCAATGTGCGGGCGTTCGATGTGTCGGCGATGCAATTTCACTTCGGCATGCAGCCGGTGGAGGCGGTCGGCTTCGGCGTGGATGCCGACGGCGACGGCGTGGTAAATGAGATCTCGGAGGGAGATCTATCCGCGCTGAGCATCTTTCTGACAACCATGGACCTGCCGCGGCGGACGACGGAGAGCACGGCCGCGACGAATGGCGAAGGACGCTTTCATTCGCTGGGCTGCGCAGCGTGCCATATGCCGGCGCTCGAGACGAGAGGAGCGATCCTGACGTATTCGCTTCCGGAAGTGGAAACCGACTCTACGCAGAACGTTTACTACTCGACCGATTTGCGCGCGGCGCGGCCAGGCTTTCAGGCCAACGGCGTCGGCGGGATCGAGGTGCCGCTGTTCTCCGATCTGAAGCGTCACGACATGGGTCCGGGATTGGCGGAATCCACCGGATCGGATCTGGACCGCTACTTCATCACGGCGCGTTTATGGGGTGTCGCAGATACGGCGCCGTATCTGCATGATGGCCGCGCGCACACGCTGCAGGAGGCCATCCTGCTGCATGGTGGTGAAGCGCAGGGGGTACGGGACGCGTTCGCTGCGCTCCCCGACAGCGCACAGCAGGAACTTGTCGCTTTCCTGATGACGCTGCGCACACCGGTTGCTCCAGCCGGCGACTTAATGCCGCTCCGGCCGGACGATCGGCGTTTAGGACAGATCCGCTAAGTTCTTGAAGTCGCCGTTGCTGTCGCCGAGTTTCTCGGCCGGCACGCCCAGCTTGTGCAGCAAGGTGAGCTGCAGGTTGGTCAACGGCGTGTGCTCCGGATAAACTAAGTGACGGCCGCCCTTGAGCGTGCCGCAGCCTCCGCCTACCAGGAACGTCGGCAGCGGGCCGTGGGTGTGGCGATCGCTGTTGCTGATGCCGGAGCCATACAGCAGGATAACGTGGTCCAGCAGCGAGCCGTCGCCGTCGGGGGTGTCGCGCAGTTTTCCGAGATATTCGGCAAACAGACCGATGTGATAGCGCTGGATCTTCGCGCACTTCGCCATCTTGTCGGGATTGCCCTGATGGTGCGTGAGCGGATGGTGCGGCTCGGGCACGCCGATCTGCGGGTAAGGCCGGGCGGTCTGCTCGCGGCCGTACATGAAGGTGGTCACGCGAGTCAGATCGGATTGGAACGCCAGCAACTGGAGGTCGTACAACAAACGGACCTGGTCTTCGAATTTTTCCGGAATGCCGGCGGGCTGAGACACATCGGGAAGCTCTTTGGAACTCTGCTCCTCGGCCTTCTGAATTCGCCGTTCCACGTCGCGCAGCGAAGTGAGGTAGTCGTTCATCTTGCGATTGTCGGCCGCGCCGAGCTCGTGCTGCAGTTGGTTCACACGCTCGCTGACGGAATCGAGCAGGCTCTTATCCTGAGTCAGGCGCGCCGCGCGAACCCGCGGGTCGGTGCTATCGCTGGAGCCGAACATGCGCTGGAAGACCACGCGCGGATTGTTTTCGGCCATGAGCGGCAGGGTCGGCGTGAGCCAGGAGATCGTGCTGCTGTAAGCGCAACTGTAGCCCAAGTCGCACGAGCCGAGCAGGCTGTTCTCGTCGGCGGTCATTTGCAGCGAGGAGAGCTGGGTGTCGCGCTCGTACATCTTCGCGACGATCTGGTCCATGGAGACCGCGTTGTAAAGTTCGGTGTCGGACTTTTTCACATGCACGCCGGTGAGATACGAGCCGCAGGCGCGGGAGTGGTCGCCGCCGCCGTCGCCGAGCGCCTCGGCCTGGTCGCTGAACAAGCCCGTGATGACGATGGTTTTGTCCTTGAACGGTTCCAGCCCCTTCAGCGTGGGTGAGAGTTCGAAATTTGCACCGGAGCCTTTCGGCAGCCATTCTTCATAGATCACACCGTTCGGATGGTAGAACACGCCGAAGCGTCGTACCGGCTTGGTGGTAGCGGCCGGTGCGAAAGCCGGAACCATGGCATCGAGCAACGGAAGCGCGATGGCCGTACCGACTCCGCGGAGCACGGTGCGGCGGGAAATGGCCTTCTTGGTGACGAACATAGTCTTATTTTCCTATATTCCTGGCAATGCCGGCGGATTGAGGCTCGGGCGCGGCGGTTCTCATCTGGAACGGCGCACTCTTCACGATGCCCAGAATCAGCGATGACCAACGATAGTCATTGGCTTCCGCGAAGCCGTCAATGGAGCGGACTGTGGGAGCATCGTAGTATTGCAGTCCGCGGCCCAAAGCGTAGGTCAGCAGCTTCTCGGTCACCGTGTGAACAAATTGCGTCTTCTGCGCGACCAGGGCGTGTAGCAACTCGCGCGGGCCATCCACCTTGGTACCGTCCAGCAACACGCCGGAAGCGTCGATGGGCTGGCCGGCGTCGGTGGTGCGCCAACGTCCGATCGCGTCGAAGTTCTCCAGGCTCAAGCCCAGCGGGTCCATACGCGCGTGACAACTCGCGCAGACCGGATTCGCACGGTGCTTCTCCAGCATCTGCCGGACAGTGAGCGGCCGGCCATCCGTATTGCTGGATTCGAGCGATGGCACGTTGGGCGGCGGCGCGGGAGGGGGAGCGTCCAGAATGTTTTCGAGCAACCACTTGCCGCGGATGGTCGGCGAAGTTCGCGTCGTGTAGGAGGTCACGGCCAGCACGCTGGCCTTGCCCAATAGTCCGAACCGGTTGGGATCGGTGAGTGTTACCGGCCGGAAGCGGCTGCCGTAGACGCCGGAAATTCCGTAGTGGCGCGCCAGTTGTTCGTTGAGGAACGTCTCGTTGGATGTCAGGAGATCGATGACGCTGTTGTCTTCTTTCAACTGGGCGTTGAGGAACATCTGTGCCTCAGTGACGAAGGCGGAACGCAGGTTATCGTCGAAGAACGGGAACTTGGTGCCGTCGGGATTGAGCAGCCAGACGTTGCGAATCTCCAGCCAGTCCGAGAAGAAATTGTCGACGAGCGATTTACGGGCGCGGGGGTCGGCGAACATGCGCGCGACTTGTTGCTCCAGAACCGCCGGCTCATGCAATTTACCGCGGGTGGCTAGGTCGAGCAGAGTGTCGTCCGGGATGCTGCTCCACAAGAAGAACGACAAGCGCGAAGCCAGTTCGACATCGGAGATGCGATAGACGGCGCCCGGCGCCACTCCTACTGGGTCGGTCTCGATGCGGAACAGGAAATCGGGGCTCACCAGAACACGCTCGATTGCGGCGCGAATGCCGTCGTCGAAGCTGCCGGCCGCGTGTCCGTGTCTGTAGAAACTGAGCAGCGTGTCGACGTCGTCGGTTGCAACAGGACGGCGATAGGCGCGGCGAGCGAGGCGGTCGAGAATTTTGGTTGCGCAGGGAAGTTCCTCGGCGGCAGTATCGGGATGGCAGACGTAGACCAGCCGTCGGCTGGGTGAGTCCTGCGGCGTTTTGGCGTCATAGGGACCGCCGATCAGCAGCGATGCAATGGCAATTGGGGCAGTGGGCGTGTCGGAGGCGCGGCTGAAGAGCGGAAGGCGGTCCGGACCCGGGCCCTCCGGTTCGGCGTCGTCGTCCTTAAGCATGGTCGCCATGACCCTGTGCAGGCCGGCCTTCACCGGCACGCGTACCTGCAACGCATCGTCCCCGTCGTAGCGGAAGGTCTTGGATTGGTTCTTTTCTCCGCCCATCGTGGTCTGCCAGACGCGCTTGCCGTCCACGCGGACTTCAAACTGAGTGGGCACGTTGAGACCGCGAATTACGGTGTCCCAAGTTCTCTGCAGGCGAATCTTGAACACATAGTCGCCGTCCACGGGGAAGTAGTGTTCGGCTGCGACGCCGCCTTTGGACCCCAGCGGGAAATCCTCGCTCAGGCGGTCGGTCTGGCGAAGATAAGTTTGGTCGTTCGCGTTATCCTTCAACGCGCCGTAGCGCACGAAGGTGGGCCGGATGGTTGAGTCACCAACGGCCTGGCGCGCGATGGCCGTGGCCGCGGATATGTAGCGGTCGAGTAACGCAGGCTGCATGGAGAGCGCGTCGCCGTTGTTCTCGAAGCCGAACGCCTGTTCATCCGGCGGCAGTTCCTGCTTGGGATCGACTTCGACTCCGATCAGATCCCGCACCGCGTTGGCGTATTCGGCGCGATTGAGCCGGTGCAGGCTGGCGGAGCGGCCCGGGTTCACGTGTGTCGCGGCTTCGCGGTCGATTTCCGACTCCAGCCAGGTGGCAACTTTGTCGTAAGTCGCGTTATCCGGACGCGGAAGTTTCGGAGGCGGCATCGCGCGGCTGCGCAGCTTCACGATGACTTTCTCCCAGGTCTCCGCGGAGTTGTAGACGTGGTCGGCGTCGGCGCGATCCAAAGCCAGGCCACCTGTTTTCAGCCGGTCATTGTGGCAGCCGATGCAGTACTTGGTTACCAGCGCGCGGGCGGGACTGGTGGAGACACTGGTTTGACCGAAGGCCGCCGTGGCGGCGATTACGAACCCGGCGGTTCGAATAAAGTAACTTCTCATTGGTCTGCTCTGCATTTATTCTGGGCCTCGCAGGGATGGCCCAACTTCGGATCGGCGCCGTGCTCCAGGAGCATTTGCGCGCCTTCTTTGTTATAAAGGACACCGCCGAGCCGGTCGCCCTGACCGTTGGCGGCGAGGTAGGGCGTAACACCGGCCTTGCTGACCGAATTCACATTGACGCCCAAGCCGATCAATTGGGCAAGCAGCTTATTCCAGCCGCGATACGCCGGACCAAACAAGGCGTTTTCACCGAACGTGGTCTCGCCCTTCGGATCAACGCCCAGTTTCAATAGAAAATTGACCGTTTCGAGCGCTTCCGGCTCTGTGATCAAATCCTCACCGATGCCGCGGTTGAGCCCCGCCGCCGCCATAATGGACGAAGCATTGGTTGCGGTGAGGATTTTCGGATCGGCTCCGGCCGCGAGCAAAATCTTCATCAACTCCAGGTCGTTGGCCGAGGCGGCGAGAAGGATGGCCGTCGCGCCGGTTGCGTCCAGGTATCCGCCCGCGAGGCTAGGCTGCGGCTTAGTCATGCGCGCATTGACATTGGCGCCGTGGGCCAGCAGGGCTTTCACCAACCGCAGTTTTGCCTGACGGTCGGGAATGCCGGACATCGCATCGTCGAACCCGTACACGGGATTGGCGGTGTAGCTTTCCCATTTGCCGCAGGCCCAGTGCAAGGGCGTCATGCCTGCCGCTTCATTGTTGGGGTCGGCGCCGTGATCCAGCAGGAACAGCGCGGTATCCACCTGGGCTCGCACGACAGCCACTAGCAGCGGAGTGTAGCCGAGGGTTCCAATCGTCTTCGCAACGCCTAAGAAGGACCTGACGCGATTCGTTTCCCCCTCCGCCTGCGTGAGGAGATTGACGTCCACGCCAGCGTCCAGCAACTCTTTGATGCTCTCGTTGTCACCGATGCGCGCGGCAAAATGGATGGCGCTGAATCCCTCCCTGGTGTGGGCGGTGAGATCCGCATGCGCGTCGATCAGCGCTTTCACCACTTCCGGGTGATGTTCGGCCGCGGCCCACATCAGCGCCGTCTGGTTGTGTTTGGGCTCCTTCGCGTTGATGTTCGCGCCGTATTCGAGCAGCATGCGTACCGCATCCACGCTACCGGTCCTCGCGCAGGTCATCAGCGGTGTTTCTCCGGTGGCGATGGGCACGTTGGGGTTCGCGCCCGATTTAAGAAGCGCGTGCACAAACGCGGAGCTACCGTTGGTGCAGGCCTGCGAGAGCGGGGTCATCTGGTAGTCGTTCGCGGCATTGGCATCCGCGCCGGCGCCGAGCAGCAGGTTGGCAGTGTCCAGATCGTTCCAGTGCGCCAGCCAGAGCAGCGCCGTCGAGCCGTCGCTGGACCGGGCGTTGACGTCGACTTTTTGCGCTAGCAGCGCACGAATGGTCTTCTGGTCCTGGTGTCTGGCCGCGTCAACCAGCCGCGTGTCGCTCGTGCCGGTGGTTCCCGCGAACGCCGCGAGGCCGGACATGATGAACAAAGCCGTTGCGACCGCTGCTACCGGGCGGCGCTTCTCGATTGGACCAAACATTTTTGACCCGCTTTCTCCAGCTCATCGACCCGATGCCGTTCCGCCATGGCGAAGCAGCCAAGCGGAACGAGGAAACTGGAATCACAGTCGACCCGGAGGTCATTATAACGAGAATCGCGGGACCAGCGAAAGTCCCTGATGGGATGAGACTTAGGCGCGCGATACCGGGCGCTGCGCGACCAAGCCGAGATTCTCCAGAGTGCTGGGTGTATACTGATCCTGCACAGGGTGAAATCGTGGACACCGGAGGTTGGTATGAGTAGAGTTTCCGCCGTTTTCGCATTCGGTTTGATCGCACTCGCGGCAGGAGTCCCGGCATGGGCCCATCATTCGTTCGCCGCTGAATACGATCTGAAGCAGCCGATCACGGTTCACGGCACGGTTGTTCAGGTGCGGCTTGAAAATCCGCACTCTTGGTTCGTCGTGGACGTGAAGGACCCGGCAACCAGCAAAGTTTCGAGATGGTCGTTCGAAGCCGGGACGCCTAGCGGCATGATTCGCAACGGCTACCGGCCGGGGATCATCAAGGCGGGCGACGAGGTCACCATTAAGGGCTTTCGCTCCAAAGACAACGACGACCGGGGAATGTTGAGAGAACTGACTACCGCGGACGGACATGTGTATGGTTTGTTCGGGCCGCAGCAAAACCGCTGATGGCGGGACCGGGAAATTTCAAGCGAGGGTTGAAGCCATGAAACACTCCATGATGACGGCAGCGATCGCCGGCACGCTGGTCTGGTCGGCGGCGGCCACATCCCATCTCGCGGCGCAGGCGGTAGCCGCAGCGCCCAATTCCGAATCGGCGAGCGCGGGACCGGCACCGCGGATGGACGGCCATCCGGATCTATCGGGCGTCTGGTGGCGCGGCGGAGATATCGGCGGGCGCGGGTTTGTTCTTACACCTCGAGGCGGCCAACGGCCGACGTTTTTTTCTGATCTCTATCAACCCTGGGCCGCGGCCCACGCCAAAACGCTGGCTGACAAAGACGATCCGACAGTGCACTGCCTTCCCACCGCGTTCGGGACTTTGAATGTCAGCCTTTTCGATGTGGGCGGTGTCGGCCAGATCGTCCAGACGCCGAAATTCCTGATAATGCTGACAGAGACTTTCCATAGCTATCAGATCATCCCCTTCGATGGAAGACCGCACCGCGACACAGTGCCTCCTTCTTATCGCGGAGATGCGGTCGGCCATTGGGACGGAGATACGTTAGTGGTGGATAAGACGAACTTCACGCCCAACACCTGGATCTCGGCAGAAGGCCGCGTGTCGTTCCATTCCGACGCCCTGCATGTCGTAGAACGGTATCGGCGCGTGGACTCAAAGACGCTGGAGATCGAGGCGACGGTGGAGGATCCCAAGGTGCTGACCAAGCCGTGGGTGGTTCCCAAGCAGACTCTGACGCTGGCGCCGTTTGATCAGATCATGGAGCTGGCGTGCTCGGACAAAGACATCGAGTCGGTGCCCGACGCGCCGCAACCTCCGGCGAACTCCGCGAAGAATTGAGCAGGAATCCGGCGCAGGCTTTCCCGCAGCGAACTTGGAGTTCCATTAGCCCGGGTGGCGAAATGGCAGACGCAAAGGACTTAAAGTCCGATCGGGTCAGTCCTTGTTTCGTGCTACGTTTGAAACTGTGCGGGCGTGGCGGAATCGGCAGACGCATCGGACTTAAGCGCAAACTTGAGTGCTCGCCGGGAAACCGGCGATGCAGAACTGCTCAAATTCGGGGAACCCTGTAACATGGCGATCCCGAGCCAAGCCCGGCCGGAGCATCAGCTTTCCGGTTGGGAAGGTGTAGAGACTAGACGGGCAGCACCTGACGCCCGGAGCAAAATCCGGACACGGTGAAGGGATAGTCCAGACCCCAAACCCTGGCGGAACAGCCAAGGGCGGCGAAAGCCGTGGACGGGTACGAAAATCCGTTGGGCCGCAAGGCCCGTGAGGGTTCAAGTCCCTCCGCCCGCACCAAACAATGCTTGCGTTGACCTTCGTTTACAGGTCATGTCGCCGGTGGCCCATATCGCGATTCCGGCAGATCCAGCAGCACTCTGTACGCGCTAGACGAAGTCGGCAAGACTCAAGGCTTCTGTGCGGACTCGAGTGAGCGCTCTATTGCGATGCGCACCAATTGGCCCCGCGTCCGCACGCCCATCTTTTCGAACAAATTTTGGAGAGTTGCCTTTACCGAACTTAGTGAAACTCCAAGCTGGTGGGCCATCTCTTTGTTCGAGAGGCCCTCAAAGACGCAGCGCAGCACTTTCTGTTCGCGCGGTGTAAGGTGATCCGTTGCGGCGCCGGATTTTTCAGCGGCACTCGCGGTTCCCGGAACCATCTTCGGGTCCATCCAGGTGCGCCCCTCTGCGACCGCCCGGATGGCTTCCAGCAGCAGACGCGGCGGATTATGCTTCAGAAAGATTCCGGAGATGCCCAGCTTCCGCACAACGGCTACGTCCGCGGGGCTCATTCCCGCCGTAACCATCAAGATTTTGCCCCTGTATCCCGCCGCCTTGGCGGAAGTAATGAAGCGCGTGCCAGTATCGTCTTCTAGATCGAAATCGAGAAGCACAACATCCGCCGCCGAACCGGCCAGAGCTTCGAGGGCCTCCTGCGGCGTGCCACACTCCGCTATCGTCTCGAAATCGGGTTCGGAGACAAGCAGACGTCGCAGCCCTTCCCGGAACAGGATGTGGTCATCAAGCAGTAAGAGTCGTATGCGCTTCATTTTCGGCGGGTAGCGTGCTGTGCTCCGATGGTTCCGCAGCGGCCGCCAACTCTAACACAAAGGAGCATCCGGCGTGCTGCGGATCGTGCCGCAAGTCTCCTCGAAACGATCGCATGAAGGCGCGAGACAGATACAGTCCAAGCCCGGTTGCGTCGGCGCCTCTTTGCAGAGGCTGAAAGATCTTTTGCCCTGGCGGGATGCCCGGCCCGCTGTCCGTAAAACGGATCGTGACTCCATCCGGCCTCGCCGAAGCGGCGATTTCAATCGACTTGCGAGCAACCGTCTCAAGCGCCCGCTGGCTGTTCTTCGTCAAATTCAAGAGAACCTGCAAGAGGCTCTGGCGGTCCGCCTGGACCAGCGGCAACTCGTCAGGGATATTCCAATGCAGCTCGATATCGGACTCCTCGCAGATCGGTCCCAGCACGATTCGCAGATCCGCCAGAACCTCTTTAAGGTCAGCAGCGCTGGGTTCGGAAGCGCCCACGCTTTGTTTGAGCTCCAGCGAGGCGATTTTGCTCAGCGTCTCGACCAGCGACCCGAGCGCCTCGAAGTCCTGATCGCCTTTCAGCGAACCTTTGCGCGCCAGATTCTCATGCATCATTCCGATCGCGCCACAGACGTTTCTGACTTCATGGGATACGGCCGCCACGAGGATTCGCGAGCCGGCCAGCAGTTGTTGCAAGCTGGTCTCCTCCCGCTCGCGCAGATGCTCGGAGGTATCCACCAGCAAGGCTGCAAGGCGCGGCCCGAGCGGCGTAGTGTACGTGGAAAAGAACACATCGGCGAGGAAGATTTCGCCACTCTCCTTTTGTCCGCGCGTCTGCATCTCTGTGCGAAAGATCTTGGCCGTCTCGTCTACTGACGGGATTGACGCAAGCGCCGGAACGTAGCGGGTAATACTCTTGCCGGGAAGCGCCCCCTGGGCGACCCCAAGCAGCCGATGGGCTGCCGGATTGGCCAAGAGAATCTCTCCCTCCGCGGTCATTGTGAGCACAGCCGCCGGACTGCTATCGATTACGAAAGCCAGTTGCTCCTCGGCCATCCGCCGGGCAGCGATGCTCTCCATTTCCCGGCGATAACTCTTCGTGACCGCCAGCGACAAAAGACCCGTGAAGGCGAGAGTCAGGAAGATCAGGGCGTCGCGGGCCTCTTCCATCTCCATGGGGAACGGATCTAGCCGGTCGGAGAGGAACGTACAGAACGCAGCCGCGAAAACCAACTGCCACCAGTTAAGAACAATCCCCAGCAGCGCCAGAGGAAAGATGTAGAGGAAGCCGAGCGTGGCATTGATCTCCGCTCGCCAATCGGTGACCGCAATGATTGAAATGAGAATCGCAGCACACAAGAGCGCTGACTGCGGGCTCCACTGCAACACTCGGCGGATCATAGACTTACGCTTCGTTCCATTATAGCGATTATGCAGGAGTACCTGCTCAGCCGAGCAGTGAAGATCGGAAAAATGGCCAAAAGATAACTGGCCGGCCCAACCGATCGGCCTATAGGCTGGAGGAGCGCCTGCGGAGTCACTTTGGCGTACGCAAAGAGGAATTCATGCCGTTAGCTGTTCAGCGAGTGGCCAGACTGTTGGCCACGTTATTCGTGATTGGAACCCCGATCGTCTGGGCGCAAGGATTAGGCGCGGTACGCGGAACAGTCAAAGATCCGAGCGGAGCCGCGATTGCCACCGCCAAGGTGACGTTGAAGGAAATGCACACCGATTGGATGCAGAACACCGAAAGCGACTCGGCGGGCGATTTTGTAATTACCGGAGTTCCACTGGGAGAGTACAACCTGACAGTGGAACACGAAGGGTTTGCGCCCAGCAAGCAGGCTGTGCAGGTCCTCGTTGGCAGCGCGCCGACACTCGACATCACCTTGAAGATCGGTACGGCTACCAGCGAAGTGACGGTAGCGGAGACCCTCAGCGACGTAGTAGCAGCCGAGGCTTCTGCTGCTCCCACAGTAGTGTCAGGCGATGAGATTCGCGAAGGGCTGCCCGGGGCGGAGCAAATGAGTAGTCTGCGCTTCATCACCGAGACAGCCCCTGGAGCCTTCGTGTTGCACGACCATCTCCACGTTCGGGGAGGCCACCAAATCGACTGGGTACTCAATGGCGTGCCCCTTCCGAACACCAACATGTCGAGCAATGTCGGCCGAACTCTCGACCCGAAGGACATCGAGGAAGTCGAAGTCACCCAAGGCGGGTATGGGGCCCAAAGCGGGGATCGGACGTTCGCGCAAATCAACATCTTCACGCGGTCCGGTTTCGAATACAACAACGATGGCGATCTGACCGGGACCTTCGGGAGCTTCCATCAGACCAACGATCAGCTTAATTTCGGCTCCCATACCACGAAATTTGCCTACTACGTCAGCGCAACCGGAAATCGAACCGACTTGGGTCTGGAGCCCCCGGTGAGGGAGATCGAGAATGCGGCGGGAAATGGGCAAGGGCTCTTCACTTCGATGAATTATCGTCCGAACGACAAGAACCAGCTCTCCTGGACGGGGAATTTTCGAAGAGACCGTTTTCAGATTCCCGTGGATCCAAACGATACCGATCCCACCTCAGACACCTATTTCGGCATTCGCGATGTCGATGAGGAGCGCGATATCTTTGGGACATTTTCCTGGGCGCACACATTCAGTCCAAGCACGCTGTTAACGGTTTCTCCGTTTTACCGCAACAACAACGCCCAATACATCGGCAGCACAACCGATCCGTTGGTGGCGAACTCTCGCAACACGTCGAACTACGTCGGCGCGCAGATCGAATTGAAGTACGTGCACGGCCGGCACAATCTGACGACGGGAGTCTATTCCTTTTATCAACGGAATAATCTGCTGTTCAGCTTGCAGGACAACACGCAGAGTCCTTCACAGTTTGCGTCCGTAAACGCGATTCCTACGGGCGGGTTAGCCGCCGAATACGTGAACGATCAGTTCAAGGCCACGAAGTGGCTCACCCTCAATGCGGGAGTGCGGGTGACGCATTTCTCGGGAGTCGCGGGCGAGAACGCTGTCAGCCCCCGAGTGGGCGGCACCATCGAGATCCCGAATCTGCACTGGGTACTGAGAGGCTTCTACGGTTCGTACTATCAGGCTCCCCCCCTCTACACGGTGGGTGGCGCGGTGTTTGAGCTTGCGGCGGCCACGGGCGACTTCGGGTTCACCCCGCTACGGGGCGAGCGCGACATTCAACGGGAATTCGGACTCACCATACCGCTTCACGGCTGGGTCCTGGATACGACTCATTTCCAGACTAGCTCCCGGAATTTCCTGGATCACGACGTCTTAGGGGCTTCGAATATCCTGCTTCCCCTCACGACTCCCAACGCCCGCATCTGGGGTTTTCAAGCAAGCCTTCGCTCGCCTCTGATCGCCCGGCGGCTGCGGCTCCACGCGGCGTTTGCGGACATGACCGCCCAGTATCGAGGACAACCGGTGGGCGGGTTGCTAGAAGGCGCGGGACAACCCGACGACGGCACGGACTGCACCGTTTCGTATTGCTATCTCGATCACGACCAGCGCGTCAACCTCACCGCCGGTTTTCAGATCACGCTGCCTCACCAAATGAATCTTTCTGGGAATATGGTTTACGGTTCCGGCGTTCTGCTGGCGGATGGTCCTAACCACCTTCCCTCGCACACAACCGGCGACGTGTACCTCAGCAAGACCTTTGGAGAAGGGCGTTGGCAACTCGGTCTTACGGCACTGAACGTTTCGAATTCCCGATTCCCGTTCGACATTAGCAGCAGCTTTGCGGGAAGCCATTTCAACAACCCGCGCGAGATCTACGGTTCAGTACGATATCACTTCCATTTCTAGACACGTGAACTTGCCGCCGCGGCACGTCGTTCCTCCGGTTCGCTCCTCTCCAGTTCTGTCTTTCATCGAAAGGCGGCGCGCCTGCCGACTTCCACCGTCTGGCGTAACGGGCGGCAATGGCTACTCGGCAATTAAGACATACCGGCCGATTCCGGCATTGCCGACCTTGCATCGCTGGTAAGACGCTGACGGGGCGAGAGATGCTAGACGATAGGAACTTACACAGTGACTTGCACAGTTTCACATTTCTAAAATGCAAGTACCGTTTACTCAGTTGTTTAGAAGTACACAGAAAGGACTTAAAATCCTTTGGGGGGCAACTCCCGTGTGGGTTCAAGTCCCACCCCGGGCACCAACTTGATCATTTTAAAACATCGCGGGTTGCAGAGCGGAGCTTCAGAGTTTTTCGTCGAAATCTTGGAACAACTACGCCCTGGGATAATGATCCTCAAGCCATTTTTCGATTTGTTCTCTCTGGGACGCAAGCACCATACGCTGCCATTTCACCGACCCTGTTCGCTGGCTGTATTCAGCCATCACGTAGGAGTGCTCATTGAGCACTTCGATGATTCCCGGCGTTTTCGCACGATGGAAACGGTAGCTGCGCAGCGCGGTTTTGTAGCTCTTCGCAGGATCGGATTTTTCAGGAACTTGCCGACCCGCGCTATCCGCATCAGAACCTACCGCAAGCCCACGGAGAGATTTCTTTGGCTCCGCGTGGACGGAATCGCGTCTGGTCTTAGAGCCCTCACGGGTTTTCACGATGATTCGGCTTCCCGTTGCTGCGTCGAGGGCTCTGGAGAAGTTTCCGCCTGCTGTCTGCGTTCAAGCTTCTTCGCCATCTTCTCCCGTTGTTTTTCCTTGCGTTGCTGTTCTTTCTGCCGTTTTTGGAACGACTGTGGTCCTCGGCCAGACATGACGACTCCTTAGTTGGTTAGTATCGGAAAAGCACCCTTTGCGGCGGGAACTAACACCAGGTTGTTACCGCACAAATATTCATCCTGTAAGGCCTCCGCTCAACTGCCTCTGTCAGATTTGCGCTGAAGGCCGCAGACGCGATAAGCGAGTGACAAGCACTGCGGCGAGATAAGGCAAAGACAATTCAATGATAGCACGGTCCGGCGAATCGAGCAGGCAGACCCTGATGTGTGTCCGGGATCAAGCGCGGCCGCACAGCTATCAGAGCTGGAGTTCCATGACGACAGTCGGCTCTGGCGGATCTTCGTAATACCCAGGAGTAATCCGAAGCACCCGGAAACCGAACTTCTTATTCAAGCCGATCATCGCCTTGTTACTCTTGCGTGTATTTGTGACGATCCGCGCAAAGCCATGATGGCGCGCGTAGGAGATTTGCCAACATTTCATTAACTGACCGAGGCCCCGATTTCTAAACCGCGGCAGGATGCCTGTTGTGGCAATGTACAGTGAGCCACGAAGGGGAGAATTCTCTCCGTCTTCACGAATGTCCCCCTGGAAGTCTTCGTGCCAATTGAAGGCGCAACAGCCGACCTTTTGGTTTTCGACAAGCATCCACCAGGGATCGCAGGCCGCCCAAACGTCTCGGCCGAACCAGTCTGCCGGGTACTTGTGAAAGGCCTTATGGTCGAAGAGTACAAGGCTCCGAATTTCGTCTGGCGTGATGGCTTTCCGGAATTCAGTCTCCATGGTTCTATTGGCCGTTTCGGAGAAAGCACAAAATGTGCGGGGACGCCTAGGAAGTTCGCACTGGCTCGCCGTCTCGCGAACGCTTCTTACGGTTGCGCTTTCGTGCCAGAGCTTCCTTAACTCGTTTCTTCTGACCAGGCTTCAGGTAGAAAGCGTGCCGCTTGATCTCCTTGATGATGTCCTCTTGCAGGACTTTTCGCTTGAAGCGCTTGAGCGCGCTCTCCACGCTCTCGCCTTCGTGAAGATGAACTTCAGCCAATGGACTCACCTCGATTTGCAATCAGATTCGAGTCTTAAGCGTAGCAGCATCGCGGCCGGTACCACCAACCGCTTCTGCCTTGCCGCCGGCGGGCGTACTCTGGCTCAGGCGGGGGACTGCGGCCACAGGCGTGGTAAGGTTGATAGAGTCCTCAGAGGTCCTGGCATATCTGCTGAACCCGGTTCACGCGATGTGTTCGCCCTGGAAGGCTAGAAACGAGGGAATGTGAAAGAAAACGGTACCGTGAAGTGGTTTAACGCGGCCAAAGGATTCGGTTTTATACAGCGCGAGAGCGGCGAAGACGTGTTTGTCCACTTTTCGGCTATTCAAGCGAGCGGCTGCCGCACGCTGGAAGAAGGTGCTCGGGTGTCCTTCATTGTGAAACGGGGGCCCAAGGGCTTGCAGGCCGAGGAAGTGGATTTGGCGTGATCTGACATCTGACCCAGCCCACGGAAGCTGGAAAGGAGGCTCCTGGCATGAGCAGGTTTTCAACGCGAATCGGTGAAAACTGGCTGGTCCTTACGCATCTCCATAACTCGACCTGGCGGCTTCAGGTGTGGGGCGATACTCCGCTGGAAGCCGAGGTGACCGCTGTCGACGAAGCGGAAGCAAAGAGCAGCGCTATTTCCGCCACTCTCGAACGCCTGAACATCGAATCTTCCCAGCCGCTACCAACCTGGAACGACGTCATTACAAGCTCCTGGGACAGCCGGAAACGTCGCCCTGACGCCGCAGCGTGACGTGCACGTGAGCGTGGTTCACGCCAGTCGCGTCCTGTGTGCTAGCCAGATTGATGTGGGCTTTTTCCGCCGTGCAACTTGAGTCCAAATGACGGTTTACTGACGGTCCCGGTGACAGAAATGGGCAGAACGGCGCCCGCGCCCCTCTTTTCGAAAAACGGATCGATAGCCTTGAGCAGGAACGATTTGAAGCCGGTAGTCGTTTGCGAAAGCTTAGCTTCCAGTCGTGCGGTCCCAGAAAAGTCCATCGCCTGCCCGGCAAGCTGGTATTGACCATCCAGATCGACTCGAACTCCCGGTATGCGAAACGAGAGCGTTCGGAACCTGATCACTCCGTTCTTCAACCGGAAACTTCCTGCAAAATCGGAAGCCACGTTTTCCGTCGGCGGCGTTTTGGGTTCGCCCTCGCCGCGATGGCTCAATTGATTCACTTTCTCTTGAATGTCCGAGTGTGAAAAACGGGCCGAAGCGATGATAAATCGGCCGTCGAGCCTCATTTTCTGATCCACCGATGCCGGGCCGGGAGGGATCAGGAGCCTGGCCTCGAAGCTGATGCCTCCTGTCATCGTTACAGCCGGGCCCTTCACTCCTAAGCGAAGCAGATCTTCCAATCGTCCATTCCTGATCGCTACTTGTAGGTCGAGTGTTCGCCCCCTTGCGCCCTTGGACCTGATAATGGCACCCTTCGCTGTGAGTGGAGAATTCCCCAATTGAGCGTCCACCGGCTGCAGCCAGGTGTTGCCATCTGTTCCGTCCACCACCGAATGAAACCGCGTCGTCAGATGAACGGGGTTTCCACTCACTTTCAGCATGAAATCGGGCGTGTCCGTGCTGCCTTGGACATCAATTCGCTCCAGCCTACCCCGGTAGCTGCCTTGGGACGCCAGGATGCCTCTGATACCCTTGAAGACAGCCAGGTCTGCATTTTGGAAGGTATAGCTGCCGCTAACGCTTGTCTCGCGGGGAGCATGGCTCTGCCAGGGCCCAAAGTGGCCGGCCGTCTGGATTTCGCCGGGTGGCATGGCATTCCTCAACGTGGCCTGAAATGACATCGGCGTAGTTGAGCCCACATGGTACAAGGTCAAACGTCGGATGTCCCAAACGAGGGGTTCTTTCGACTGGTTTTGGAGAGCGACTTTCAGCACGGTGCCATCTGCGACAATTTCGTCGATCAAGAAGTCCCGCGCAGCCCGGGGCACAGAATCACCTTGCTGGGGCGTCCTCTGCGATTTCGGCGGCACCTGGATTTCGAGGCCTTCTAACCGCACGTACTGGATGTGCCGCCTTAACAGAGCGCTGAGATCCGAGGTGGCCGAGAGCTTGCGAATGGAAATCAAGGGTGGCTGATCATTTCGTCCCTCAAAGTGCAAAACCAGTCCCAGGATGTTGACCTGAAGTCTCGGAACCAGGCCGACCTGGAAACTCTTCCATTCGAGTCTGCCTGCGAAGGCCTGCTCGAGACCTGCTGCAGCGCGCCGGCGTACCGTTTCCTCGATCCGCCCTCGCAGCATCCATCCCACAACGGCTGCGAGCATGATGATCGCAACCGCGATGACTACAATCCGCGTAATCCACTGAATCCACGCCTGCTTGACTCGGTTTATTTCCATCCCATGGGTTTGACTCAGATCGGGCGTGAATCGAGTCACCAAAAGGCGCAAAATGCGAGGAAGCGTGCCCGGTCTTGCTAACGAGAAGTGAGTTCCGAGGAGGCGGAAGCCGTTGGAGTATACTGACTCGGTACGCAAAATCGAAACCGACGTTCTGTAACGTGCCTGTATTTCACGCATGCGCGCCAGATCATTGCTCCGATCTGGTGGGTTTGCATGTTCGTTCCCTGCCTTGCGGCTCAGAGTCCCACCCAGAGCGCCAGAAGTGTCGATTTTGGCCGCGATGTGCTGCCTATCTTCCGCGAGAATTGCTTCGGTTGCCACGGACCTTCCCAACAGATGGGCCGCCTGCGGCTCGACGAGCGGCGCGCGGCGCTCCCCAACCGGGTGGGCGCCAACGGAGCCCGCATCATCCCCGGAAACAGCGCTGCCAGCAGGCTTTACCAGCAAATCACGAAGCCTCCGAACGGCCTGTTGATGCCGCCTGCCGGACCGCTAAGTTCCGGGCAGATCGAGACCATCCGGTTGTGGATCGATCAAGGCGCGCCCTGGCCCGATGAACTCGACGGTGAAGCACGGCCGCCTGCGCCGGACCCCGTGGCTACGCGCATGACCGAGGCCCTCCGCAACGGACAGCGGGAGGCTTTTGTTCGTGCTTTGCGCGAGCATCCGGAAGCTGTGAATCGTCCCGGTATGGGCGGCTATACGCCTCTTATGTACGCCGTGCTGTACGGCGACGCCGATTCGGTGCGCAAGCTATTGGAGCACGGCGCCGATCCCAACGAGCGCAACGCGGCGAAAGCCACCGCATTAATGTACGCCGTGGATGATGCCGCCAAAACCCGGCTGTTGCTGGAGCATGGAGCCGACCCAAATGCGCGCTCGGATGAAGAACAGACGCCGCTAACGATCGCGGCCGCAAGCCCCAACACCGGCGAGGTAATCCGGTTGCTACTGGATCATGGCGCCGACATCAAGACCAGCGGCGGAGCCGCATTGCAGAACGCTGCCTCTTCCGGCGATGCTAATTCGATCGAGCTTCTGTTGACGCACGGTGCTGAGCCCCCGCCGCCGTCTCTGGCCTTGGCCATCCGAAGCAGTTGCTCCCGATGCGCCACCATTCTGCTGCAGTCCAAGGGGCAAAATCTGACTCTCGCGCTCACTTCCGCGGTCGTCGCTGGTGACGCGAAGCTGGCGAATCTGCTTCTCGATCGCGGCGCCACGCCGGCACCCGATCTGCTTTCCGAGGTGGCTCTGAAACCGGAACAACCCAGCACTGATCTCCTGAAGCTGCTGGTGTCGCATGGAGCCGATGTCAATGCGGATAACGGCGCGCTCGGAACGGTGCTCGATCTGGCGCGGAGGCAAGGGAGAACCAGTCTGGTGGAATTCCTGGAGTCCGCCGGCGCAAAGTCCACAATCAATCCTGGACCGCCACCGGCTGCACCGGGCCCGGCGGGGTCCGTCCGCGAGGCTGTGGAGCGGAGTCTTCCGCCGCTGCAACACGCCGATGAGGTCTTTCTGAGCAAGGCCGGTTGCGTATCGTGCCACAACAATGCGCTGACCGACATGTCGCTGTCAGCGGCGCGTCAGAGCAAACTGCCTGTGAACAAACAAATCGCGCAAACGCAGATTCAGCGGATCATCGCTTTTCTCGACAGCAATCGCGAACGGGGTCTGCAAGGGCTTGGTATACCCGGCTCGGTCGATACGGTCGGATATATATTGCTGGGTCTGGCTGCCGCGGACTATCCTTCGGATTTCACCACCGATGTCTGGGCGCGCTTTTTGAAAGATACCCAGGAAAGCGACGGCCACTGGAGGATTCGCGCGCTTCGTCCGCCGATCGAGGCTAGCGACATCGAGGCCACTGCAGCGGCGCTCCGTTCCATTCGGGTCTACGCCCTCCCAAGCCAGCGCGCCGAATATCAGAAATCCGTGCTGCTTGCCGTGCGCTGGCTGGAATCGGCAGCGCCGGTCACCAATGAGGATCGGGCATTTCAACTTCTCGGGCTGCACTGGGGCGGCGCGGGCCGGGGCGTCATTCAGAAGGCCGCGGCTGGCTTGCTCGCCTCACAACACGCGGACGGCGGATGGAGCCAGTTGCGCACGCTGGCGAGCGACGCATATGCGACCGGGCAGGCTCTCACCGCCCTGCGCGAGTCCGGCGCAGTGAGGCTCTCCGACGCGGCTTATAAGAAAGGCGTACAGTTCCTGATGAAGTCGCAGTTGGCGGACGGTTCCTGGTATGTGCAGACCCGGACTCTCCCAGCCCAACGCTACTTCGACAGCGAATTTCCGCACGGACTGGACCAATTTATTTCCGCCGCGGCGACGAATTGGGCCGTGATGGCGCTTGCGCCCGCGGCACGCTGAGGGACGACGGGAAGCTATCTCGGACGCATCGGCGCCGGCTGCCGCTCCTATCTGGCCAACCGAATTTTCTTCCGATACTCGGGATAAAGCGTCTCTGGCTTTCCGACGGCAGCGTCGCGCGGTACGCCGAACTTTGTGGTCATCTCGTCGACGAAGGGATTCTTCTCAGGCAGATAATGCGGAGCGGTTGGCCCGACACTTCCTTCATATGCGGTTACGCACGGCGGCCCGATCGGAGACAACGGCGTCGCGCTCGATTGAAAGCTCCTGGACAGTATCCACGGTTCGGCGAGGTAGATGGGATCTTCGATAATAGCGAGAATCGTCAAGATGTCGCCGTGGCGGTAAAAGCGCATCGTCATCGTGGTTTCATCGCTCGAGGGCGCGCCGGTTTTTCGCAGAAACCCGGCTTGCATGTGAGTTGTGTAGGCGACGAGCGTGTTGCCTTCCCACTTGCCGGTGGTGAATCCGGAGCGCGTGTGCAAGGCATATTGGGATGGGTGGGGCCTGCCGTCCATCCAAATTGTCATCGGAGCGCGATCCTCCCAACCGCCGATGGTATAGGAAATCACGTTTCCTTTCAGCGGATCTGTGTCGCTCCAGATCTTCAAGCCGAACGGTCCTTGAACGAGATAAAAAGCCGGCCAACCCTGGCACTGGCGTTCCACCATTTCGAGCTGCGACTGGGAATAACTCAAAGCTCGAATGCGCCCTTCCTCGTTGAGCGGGATTCCTGTGAAGTCAACCGGCAGGCCGTCGCCAGTAAGAAACTCATGGTTCCGCGCTGCCCACGAACCGGTTAACTCCACTTGCGCAGAGGCTTGGCAAGCCAACAGGAACGAGGCCGCGAGGGTGGTAGCCGCGAATCGGCTCATCTTGGTGTGCAGGGAGTTGGATCCCATTTCGAACCGTCGGCCTCCTTCTTGAATTGGGAACTCACGATAAACGGCTCTCGCAGGTACTGCGGATCATCAACGATCGTAGTAACCAGCAGCACCTCGCCGCCGGCCGGGAGCGGCGCCAAGTCGAAGTATTCCGTCACCACGGCGTTCTCGCTATAGGGAACGCCGTTCTTTCGCAGATATCCGGAGCGCAGGTTGGTGGTTACTACCTTCAACGAGGACGGCAGCTCCCAATTCGCCTTGGAGAAGCCTTGCCACGTCCGCTCGCTTGGGCGCGATGGGGGCGAGTTGAAGTGGAACAGCCGTGTCTGCTCTCCGGCATCGCTGTCCACCCTTAGCGTGTTCTCGTCCTGCCACGTAATGTGAAACCGTGCGGCCAGGCGCATGATGGCGCCGGCACCATACGACCTGCATTGATTGCCAGATGCTTCGTCGGCCGCCGGATCCCACCCGTCTGCGACCTTCTGCGCCTCTTGCGTCATGGGTACGTTCCGGTAATCGCCTTTGCGCGGCGAAACCATCCGGAAACGCCAGTCTTCGGTTACGAAGGCGACCCAATAGCCGGTGAAATCGACTGGAGCGCCGGCTTTGGCCGTGCTCGCGGGGGTCTGGCCCTCAGCGCGCTGGGATGGGAAAGCAAATGCGAGCGCCGCCAATGCGAACAGGAGGAAGACCTTCATGGCGCTTTCTCCTTCAGGCTGCGATAAATCGCTTCCACGAAATCGTTGGTAGTCCAGGAACCCGTGTCCGATCCGTAACGCCGGATGTAGCCTCGGGCTGGCGACGCAGCTTGGATTTGCTCCAGCGTGAGCCCTTGTTTCATCAAGTCGCGGACGCGGTCACGAATGATCGTCACCATGTCGCGGTATTCGACGACGTCCAGTTGATCGCAGATACGGCCGTGGCCGGGAATAATCAGCGTGCCCTCCTCGCGGGACACGATCGGCCCCGACGGTATGGCCGTATCGACGAGCTTCTGCAAGGCTGCGATCTCACCCTGAATGCTGCCGCCTTTCGCGACGTCGATGACCGGGAATCGCCGGGTGTCAAAGACGTCGCCGGCCACGACCACATCGGAACGGCGGAAGAACACGATCGCATCGCCATCCGTATGCGCCGCCGCCTCGTGGAACACTTCAATGCCCTCGCCATTCAGGTACATGTATTTCCGCGGCACATTGAATGTTTCCGTCGGCCAGGCTTCCACCGGAAACGGGGAACGCTGCCCGCTCGGCCCGCTCATTCTGGTGAGGACCTGTTCGACAGAAAGTATCGACGCTCCACCTCCCAGGAAATTGGCGGCGAGGCCTGCGCCGCCGCTCCCCGTGAAGAGTGTTTGTCCGGCTTTCGCGACGATAGCGTTACCCCCGACGCGATCCGAGTCCGCGCTTGTGTCAATGATGTAACGGATCGGTTTCGAGGTGACTTTCTGGATGGCGGCCACAACGGCGCTCCCGCTGGAGGCAGTCCCGGCATCGACAACCACGACGCCATCCACCCCGATTTGAAAGCCGATGTTACCGCCGGCGCCAGCAATCATGTAGAAATTGGGCCGGAGCTGAAGCACCTCAAGATTGATGCTGGGAGCCTGCTGTGCCAGCAAACCGTTGGCAGCGACGGTGGCGGCAACCGTCATCACCATCGTGCCCCGGACGAAAGCTACGGCGCACAATCTGCTGCAAAGGGGCATAGGTCTCGAACAATTCTACTCCCTGGGGCAACGAACGGGGCCAAGATGGTTCGAATAAGAAGTTCCACCCCGGGCACCAACTGTCGCGTCGTGGCTGCGGACTTACTTCTCCGGCGGAGACAGCTCTTTCATCTTCCGCTGAAACTCGGGGTACATCGTCTCGGCACCGCCCAGCGTGGCGGCCAACGGCAGCCCGTGCTTCCTGGCAAATTCCGAGACGAATGGGTTTTGACCGGGAAGGAAATTCGGCACGGCGCCGCGCGGTTGGTTCGCGATTTCCACTACCGATTCGCAGGGATACAGCCAGTTCTGTCCCTCGGCGCTCACGCGCTGGAACACTTCCGACCGGACGAATGGCTCGGTCAGGTTCGCCGGATCGGTGACTTCGCTCAGGTGCACGAGAAAATCGCCGTGCCGCATGAAGTGCTCAATCAGAGTGGCTTGGTCGCTTTCGGGCAAACCGTTGCGCCGCAGGTAGCCGGCCTTGATGTGAGTTGTATAGACGGTCAGCGTGTTCCCTTCCCACTCGCCTGTGGAAAAGCCCATCCAGGTATGAGCGGCGGCTTCAGGGGGATGCGGCCGGCCGTCCATCCAAATAATTCGATTCTGTTCATACGTGCTGATGTACAGGTGGATGGCGATCAGCTTTTGTGCCTGACCGTCGCGCTCTTCCCAGACGCGCAGATTGAGCGGGCCACCCATGATGTAGGGCGCAACGTGAACCTGGCATTGGTGTTCGGGAACGGTAACCCGGGAAGGACTCCACGCCAGGCCCACGGCGCGCGCAGCTTCCGTAATCGGGACTCCAAGAAAATCGGCGATGGCCGGGTTGCCGGTGCTCTCTTCGTGCGGCGCGGGCCGCCAGGCGCCACTCAGGTCAATGCCCGGCTGTGCATTAAATGAACCTGAAAACTGGCCGAATGCTCCGGATAATGGGACCAGTGTGGCGGCTAAAAATGCCAACAAGGGACTGTGTCGCATAGGAGTCCTCACTTACTCGCTGAAGCGACCAGGCTTCGATACACAGATGTGACGAAGTTTTCGGCAGTGCCCGGCCCGTCCTTAGCGCTCCACCGCGCGTCGTAGTCCTTGGTGAAGCCGGCCGCCTTGATCTGCTCCAGTGTCATGCCCTTCTTGATGCCGTTCTGAACGCGGTCCCGGACGATGGTCACCATATCGCGGTATTCGACGACGTCGAACTCGTCACAGATGCGGCCATGGCCGGGAATGATGTACGTGCCGCCTTCCTCCTCGTGCTTGGGGATGGCGATATCGATGATGTTGTTCAGGGCATCGATCTCACCCTGAATGCTGCCGCCGCGTTCCACGTCGATGACCGGATAGCTTTCGGTGTTGAAGATATCGCCGGTGGCCACGACATCGGAGCGGCGAAAGATCACCAGGCTATCGCCGTCGGTGTGCGCCGCGGGCTGCCAGCGAGCCACAACGGGTTCTTCGTTGAAGAACACTTCCTTTTGACCGGAGACGTAGGTATCCGTCGGCCAAGCCTCGAAGGGCATCGAGGACTTCTGCCCGGTTGGCGCGCTCATCCGGTTCAGGACATTTTCGTGCGCGATGATCTGGGCGCCCTGCGCGGCATCGGCGATGTCGCCGGTCACGTTGGCACCCGTGATAGTCACTCCGATCCTTCGCAAGGCGTCGTTTCCGCCGGTCTGGTCGGGATGCACGCACGTATTGAAGATGTATTGGAGCGGCTTGTCCGAGATTTTGCGAATGGCGGCGATGAGCCTCGCGGAGTTTTGCTCCAGGCCGGTGTTCACTACCAGAACACCCGTGTCGCCGGTCTGGACGACGACATTCCCGCCCAGTCCGTGGATCATGTACACATGCCCCTGAACGTGGATCGTGGTGATGCCGTCTTCGACGTGAAAATCGTTCCAGGGGAACTGATCCTTCTGTGCGAAGACAACACCCGCAATCGCAAACACTGCACACGTGGCAGCCGTACTGATCAATCTTAGTTTGGCCATGGATTCAACCCAGGCGTTTCGCGCTAACGCGACTGTACCATTTTACTCAGTGCGTACCTTCGTGGGCGCCCTCAGCGGCGCCCAAGCTCTTGAGCAGCGCGACGGTGCTGTCATGGGGCACCGGCAGCGCGAAGCTCCCCTTGCCCATGGCGACGTCCAGGGGCGTAAATCCTCGTTTGGATCTTGCATCCAGCTTCGCGCCATGTTCAACCAGGTACTTCACAAGAAGATCCGAGCCCCGATCCGCGGCTCCGTGCAGCGGGGTTTCGCCCTTGTTGTTGGCTTGGTTGATATCCATGCCCTGATCCATGCAGAGCTTCAGGGCTGCCAGGGCCTCCTCGTCTGTACCGCGGGTATTCTTGTCGCGGTACCCGATGCCGGCGGCGAAGAGCAGCGCGTTATTGCCGTCCTTGGTCGTGATCGTGGGGTCGGCGCCCGCTTGAAGCAGCATCTTCATTGTGGCAGCATCGCCGGAACGCGCGGCGCGCATGAACGGCGTCGTTCCTTCGTCCAGCGCGACATCTCCTAAGTCCATACCGCTCCGGCCGGGAAGGTTATGCGTGAGCCGGGCGTTCGGATTTGCGCCGTGGGCGAGGATGGCCTGAATCAGATCGCGAGCCGGCAGGGGGTCTTGTTCCTTGCGCATGGGCAACGCGGACCAATCTTCGTTGTGCATATCCACGGCCGCATAAAGTGCGGCGCGGCCCAGCGCGTCGGTCACGTTCGGATCGGCGCTGTGGTCCAACAGGAACTTCGCGAAGGTGTAATGCTTGTTCATGATGGACACCACCAGGGCGCTGGTGTGATCCACGTCGGTCTGATTGATGTCCACTCCCGCATCCAGCATCACTTTGGCGGTTTCCAGATCGCCTTCCCGGGCGGCGAACAGAAAGGCGGTCAGGCCGCCGCGGGACATCGGCGAAATAGAAGACGCCGCGCTGAGCTTGGGAAGCTTGGTGGGACGCGACGACGATTGAATCTTCCAATCCGCTCCGTGTTCCAACAGCAGCTTTACGATTTCGGGATGGCGCTCGGCGGCCGCCCACATCAGGGCGGTTTGGCCCTTATACGCCTCTTTGGCGTTCACATCCGCTCCGTGGCTCAGCAGAGCGTGGACCGCGGCCACGTTGCCGGAATGGGCCGACGTCATGAGGACAGTTTCGCCGTCCGCAGTGGTGCGAGTATTCGGGTCGGCGCCCGCCTGGAGCAGTTTCTCGAGGATCGCGGCATTGCCGAGCGCGGCAGCTTCGGAGAGCGGCGAAGCACCGTAACGATTGGCCGTCTTGGCGTCGGCGCCGGCCTCGAGCAACTGGGTCACGGTGTCCAAATCATTGTAGTGAGCGGCCCATTGGAGAGCCGTGGTGCCATCGGCCTGGGGAACGTTCACCGGCGCGTGCTGCTTGAGCAACTGCTCGAGCGCGGCGACATCGCGGTGTTCGACGGCATCGGCTACCGACGCAGTGGCAGCAAAGCCCAGGTGGGTAAGAAACGGGAAGAGGAGTATACCGCTGAGTTTTTTCATTGTGATCCTCCGATCACGCCTTCTGATCACACCTCGGTCAAGAGTCCGGTGCTGTCGCCCACGTGATCCGTCTGAATGCCCGCTTTATCCAGGATTGTCAGCAACAGGTTTGACATCGGCGTGCCGTCTGGATATTTAAGATGCCGTCCGCCCTTCAACCTTCCAGCGGCCCCGCCCGCGATAAATACCGGCAGCGGTGCATGGTTATGCACGTTGCTGTTGCTCATGCCGCTTCCAAACAGGATCAGCGAGTGATCCAGCAAATTACCGTCGCCGTCGGGCGTGGCCTTCAGTTTTCCGAGGAAATAAGCCACTAAGCCGACGTGATACGTGTTGATCTTCGTCAACTGTTCCAGGCGCGCCGGATTGTTCTGATGGTGCGAAGCGGGATGGAAGCCTTCGGAGATGCCGAGCTGCGGGAAGGTCCGGTAGCTGACCTCGCGCGCCATCATGAACGTGGAAATACGGGTGATGTTGGCCTGAAACGCCAGCGTCATCAGATCGAACATCAGCTTGGTGTGCGCCTCGTGATCATCGGGAATGCCCATCGGGGAGGCGGGCACGGCCAGCGCGGAATTGGCGCTCTGCTTTTCGGCAAGTTGAATGCGGCGCTCGATCTCGCGGACCGTATCGAGATACTCGGACACACGATTGCGGTCGCTCGGACCGAGATCGCCTTCCAGATGCTTGACCTGGCCCATGACGGCATCCAGAATGCTGCTCTGTTCCTGTATGCGTTGGAGCCGCTCCGCGGCATTCGCGCCGTCGCCGAACAGGCGGGTGAAGACGACGCGGGGGTTGATCTCCATGGGCAGCGGAGTGGTCGGGGTGCGCCAGGAAATCGTGTTCATGTAGGCGCAACTGAAGCCCACGTCGCAGGAGCCAACCAGGCCGCTGAAGTCCTCGGTGGCAAGTTCCAGCGACGGCAGCGGCGTCTGCTGGCCGATCTTCTGCGCGGCGATCTGATCGATGGTCGTGCCTGCGCGAATGTCGGCGCCGTCGGTGCGCTTGGGATGTACGCCGCTCAGGTACACGGCAGGAGCTCGCGTATGATCGCCGCCGTTGTCGCCGGGCCCACCGGGAGCAGCCATCTTGTGGGCGAGATCCGTGACCACCACCACTTGATCCCTGTACGGCTTGATCGGCGCGAGCGTGCGCGACATCTCGTAGTCCGTGCCTTCACCGATCGGCGTCCAATTAGCGATCACGGCGCCGTGAGGAATGAAGCACAGGCCCAGCTTGATCTGAGGGTTCGCGGCCGTCTGGGCGAGCGGCGTTTGGGCGGGCAGCATCGAATCCAATAAGGGAAGCGACAGCGCGGTTCCCATTCCCCGCAGAACGGTCCTGCGGGATAAATGTTTTTTCGTAATTAACCGCATCTCGAATTCTCCTTAGTGCGAGGCGTTCGCGTGCGCCACCGCGGTCTTGATCTTCATGTCGAACGGTACGCTTTCGGCGATCCCCAGAACCAGCGACGAAAAGCGATAATCGTTCGCGCCCGCGTCGTGAACAATCTTACGCACCGCAGGCATGTCGTAATATTGGACCCCGCGTCCGAGCGCGTAGGTGAGAAGCTTTTCGGTCATCACGCCGACGAACACGTCCGGGTGGCTTGCGATCATATCCCGGAGTTGCACCGGGCCATCCACTTTGGTTCCGTTGTACAGCGTGCCGGAAGGATCGATAACGGCGCCATCGTCACTGGTTCGCCACTGACCGACGGCGTCGAAATTCTCGAGCGCGAAACCGATCGGGTCCATTACCTTGTGGCAGCCGGCGCAAACCGGATTCGCGCGATGCTGCTCCATGCGCTCGCGGAGGGATAGGGGTTTCCCTTCGCCGTTTTCCTTGAGTGCGGGAACGTTGGGCGGCGGCGGCGTGGGCGGAATCCCCAGCAGGTTCGTCAGAATCCACTTGCCGCGCTGAACGGGTGAAGTGCGATTCGGGTAGGAAGTGACCGTCAGGATACTAGCCTGCCCCAGCAAACCGCGCCGGTCGGGATCGGTAAGTGTGACACGGCGGAACTGGCTGCCGTAGATGTTGGGGATGCCGTAGTGGCGCGCCAGGCGTTCATTGACGAAGGTGTAGTCGGCAGTCAGCAAATCCATCACACTGCGATCCTCGCGCATGATGCTCTGGAAGAACAGCTTGGTTTCCTGGCGCATGGCCTGACGCAGGTTGTCGTCGAAATCCGGGAAGATCTGCTCATCGGGTGACGAGTTCTTGAGATTCCGCAGGAAGAGCCACTGCTCGGCGAAATTATCGACGAGAGCGTCGGAGCGATCGTCCGCCAGCATGCGCTTCACCTGCTGCTCCAAAACCGCGTGCTGGTGCAGCCTTCCCTGGCTGGCCAGGTTAATCAGCTCATCGTCGGGCGGGCTGCTCCACAGGAAAAACGCCAAGCGTGAGGCGAGAGCAAGGTCGTTAAGCCGGTAAGCCGCGCCTGTGGCCAGGTTCTCAGGATCGGGCTCGAACCGGAACAGAAATTCGGGGCTAGCCAAAATGAATTGCAGCGCCGCCTCGACGCCCGCGTCGAAATCGCCCTTGCTGTTGCGGCGGCGCTGATAGAAGCTGAGCGGCGTCTCCAAATCTCCGTCCTGGATCGGCCGGCGATAGGCGCGGCGAAGGAGGTGCGCGATGATCTTGCGCGCGCACGGGAGTTCGTCGCTGGCATTGGCCGGCGCGCAGATGAAGATTTTCGCGCGCGGCGGCGTCTGGCCCGGCCCGGTCGGGTTGAGCGGGCCTTCGATCGTCAGCCGGTCGACAGAAGGATCGCCGGTAATATCCAGTCCGTCGATGGTGGTTCGCAAGAACGGCTTGATCACGTTGTCCGCCTCGGCGTGGCTGCGCAAAATCGTGTCAGCAATGACCACGTGGGGACCGGCCTTCAAGGGGAGCCGCACCGTAAGGCGCTGATCCAGGTCGGTACCGTAAGCACCGGGATTTTGCGCCATCTTCACGAAATCGTCGCGGCCACCTGCGGTCACCAGGCGCACCTGCTTGCCGTCCACACTGATTTCGATCTGGTGCGAATCCTCCATGCCGCGCATCAGGTCGAACGTGTTACGCCACAGGCGCAGCTTGATAACGTATTCGGCATCGAGGGGGAAATAGTGCTTGACCAGAATGCCGCCACGCGTGCCGAGCGGCAGTCCTTCGATGTGCTGATCCTGCGAAAGATCGGGCCGGACGCGATAGGTGGAGGTGGCGGGCTCAATGTGCATGTTGCCCACCGCTTCGCGGCTGATGTTCCAGGAAGCCGAGAGGTAGCGCTCCATCAGAGATGGCGACATGCGCAGAACGTCGGCTATATTGTCAAAGCCGCTGCTTTCGTCGTCAGGCGGCAGGAGAGCGCTCGAGTCGACATCCAGATCCAGCAGGTCATGAATCGCGTTGGCATACTCGGCGCGGTTCAGCCGGTGCATGGCAGCGTGGCCGGGATTGGGGTTCGCGGCCGCCGCACGGTCGAGCGAGTCTTCCAGGAACGACGCAAGAGCATTGCGCGTGGCGGCATCCGGGTGAGGCATTCCCTGCGGCGGCATGGAGCCGGTGCGCAGCTTGCGAATAACTTTTTCCCAGGTTTCGGCGCCGGCCGGGACATTGTCCAAGTCGGCATTTTCGAGGGAAAGCCCGCCTGTATGCAGCTTCATGCTATGGCAGACGGTGCAGTACTTATTCAGGACGGCCCGCTGCGCGCCAGGCGCCTCCTGTTGAGCGAAAGCGACAACCGCACCCCCGGCTACTGCCGCCGCCAACCACAGTAAATCGCGAAGTCCCCTCAATTTGACCTCAGCTAAACATTCTATCGCTGATTGCATGCAACTAGCCCAATCGCTTTGATCTGCTTCATCACTAACGGTGATCCAGGATTATGGATTGATCCTCCTCCTCAAATCGCTATTTCGGATACGGAATCTTCACGATGCGATCGCCCTGAAATGCGCCGAGATAAATCGAGTTGCCCACCTTAAGGGCCGAAGACACGCCCGAGATCAATGGCTCGTGCACAGCGGAATCAAAGATGGGCCGCGCGGTCATTTTTGCGGGATCGATTTCGGCAACTCCGAAGCCCTGAATGCAGGGCCTGCCGCTGCCTTCCGGACAATCGCCGCGCGCTCCCTTTACTCCGGCCGCCAACAACTTGCCCTCCCTGGTCCAAGTCAAGTTATCGGGCAAGAAGTCGACATTCACTGAGCCTAGTTGCTTGTCATTTTTCAGATCGTATTTGTATACCTTGCGGGCGGCGAACTCATTCAGATACATGAAGCGGCCGTCGGGGCTGACGACGACGCCGTTGGGATACCGGATGCGCGTGCCCGGAATTTCGGATTCACCTTTGCCCGGCGTCCAATGCGCCACGTAGCCGGTGACCGCACCGCCGAACGGTCCTCCACTGCCGCCGGCGTTGAGTCCGGTCGGATACGTTCCGACGAAACCGCCATCGGGGAGAATGGCGACATCGTTATAATCGTGCGCCGCAACCTCGCAGCCATGCCACACCAGTGCCCAACCACCGGCCGCGCGTGTTAGCTCGTACATCTCAATGGATTGCCGCCGGCCGTGATTGACGACATAGAGCGCCCACTTGCCGTCCTTCCGTTTTGCGAGGGATTCGCCGTGCGAGACCAGGGCATCGCCGATCGGACCGGGGCAGGCGGCGTCTCCCCAGGATTTATCCGGCTGATCGGTTACGGCCATCTTGGTAAACGTTTTCTTGGCGATGTCAAAAAGCGCCATTCCGTAGCCTGTCGTCGCATTGCGTCCCATATTCACGAATTGGGTCGCGATCAGATATTTTCCGTCAGGCGCGAGTTCGAGATCTTCGGGCGACCGCGTTCCACAAAGCACCTCGATGTCGCCATGGATGCCGCAGGTGGCGAGCGGCGGCGCGGTGGACTGCGAGCCCGGCTGCTGCGCTACCGCGGCGCCGGCAATCGTCAGCAGAATAGAAAGACCGAACCACGTCTTGAATGGCATTGGATCTCCTGTACGCGTGATTCTATCGCAGGCACAGTACGATACAATCGCGTTCGGCAAATAATAGCCGAATTCTTATGCACCTGATGAAGACTATCATTTTTAGTGCGAGTGCGTTTCTATGGCTTGGAGGTGCGCGAGCGATCGCGCAGGCTCCGCCAAACCCGCAAAGATTAGGGACCGAATTCGGCATCTCGGTCTTTGAGCGTGAGTGCACAAAGTGTCATGGCAACGCCGCGGTGGAACGCGCGCCCAGTCCCGCCGCGATCCGCCAAATGCCGCCGGAGCGGATCTACGCCGCGCTTACAACCGGAGTCATGCGGACCCAGGCGGCGAACCTGACCGACGAACAGAAGCGGCGGCTGGCGGAATACATGGGAGGGCGGCCGCTGGGAAGCGCGGCATTGGGCGATGCGAGCCAAATGCCTAATCATTGCGAAGGTGGCGCTACCCTCTCCGATCCAGCAAAGAGTCCAGCCTGGAACGGCTGGGGCGTGGATGTCCACAACACGCGATTTCAAAGTGCCGAAGCCGCTGGAATCACCGCGGCAGAGATTCCCGGGCTGAAGCTCAAGTGGGCTTTCGGTTTTCCCCTAGGCGTTTCCGCTTTTGGCTAGCCTTCGGTCGCGGCAGGACGTGTGTTCGTCGGCTCGGATATTGGATACGTCTATTCGCTGGATATGCGGACCGGGTGCGTGCACTGGTCGTACAAAACCAATGCCGCGATCCGAACGGCGATCACCATCGGACGGACCGGCACTGGGAAGTCGTCCCGATATGCGGTCTACCTCGGCGATATGCAAGCCAACGTGTATGCACTCGACGCCGCATCGGGCCAGCTGCTCTGGACCAAGCGAGTCGAAGATCATTTCAGCGCGCGCATCACCGCAGCGCCGACGCTCTACGAAGGCCGGCTCTACGTGCCGGTTTCCACTTCCGAAGGATTTTCCGCATCCACGCTCGATTATCCGTGCTGCACCTTTCGCGGAAGCGTCGTCGCGTTGAACGCTGAGACCGGCGAACAGATTTGGAAGACCTACACGATTCCGGAACCCAAACCAATCAAGAAGAACTCCATCGGCACCCAGTTGTATGCGCCGTCCGGAGTCGCGGTGTGGAATTCCCCAACGGTCGACGCCAAGCGCCGGGCCGTCTACTTCGGAACGGGCGACTCGGCGACCGAGCCGGCACCGGATACATCCGACTCGATTCTGGTTGTCGACATGGATTCGGGCAAAGTCCGCTGGCATTTTCAAGCGGAGCCGAACGACGCGACGCTGGGCGGCTGCTTTGGCAAGAAAACCGAAAACTGCCCGGACAATCCCGGTCCCGACTGGGATTTTGGCGCTTCGCCGATTCTAGAGACGCTACCCAGCGGCCGCGATCTTCTGCTGGCGCCCAACAAGAGCGGCATCGTGTTCGCGCTGGACCCGGATCGCAAGGGTGCCGTCGTATGGAAAACTAACCTCGCGGAAAAGCAAGGGACACGAAATACGAACCTGATTTGGGGTGGCTCGGCGGACCGGCAGAATCTCTACGTTGGATTGGTGACCGGCGCCATCACGGCGGTTCAAATTTCGACCGGCGAAAAGCTCTGGACCACGCGCCTGGCGCCGCCGGGAAGCCGTATCTCCTATGCCGCGGCCAATAGCGCGATCCCCGGCGCGGTGTTCATCGGGGGAACGGACGGCAAGATCCACGCGCTTGCCACCTCGGATGGCCGCGAACTTTGGAACTACGACACCGCTCGCGACTTCACGACCGTGAACCAGGTTCCGGCGCACGGCGGGTCGATCGGTTCGATCGGGCCAACGATCGCCGGGGGCATGGTTTTCATCGGTTCGGGATACAGCGTGGTCTCTGGGATACCTGGAAATGTTCTATTAGCGTTCGCCGCGCGATAGCTAAGGCCGCGAGGCTTTCTGAAAGCGAAGCCGCTTACATTTCGTACACGACCGCGCGAAGAGCCGCCGGCGGGCCCTCCCGGAGAGGGCGAGGAAGTAGACTCGAAATCTAACGAAATGAGCCTGTGGTGATGCCGTCAGAGTCGTCGGCACCATCCGGCCCGTTCGCCAGGGCGGCGCGCGTCGCGGCATATGGGGTCATCTCATATTCCAGCGGCGGGATGGCGCCGGCCAGATAGCGAACGAAATAGTCCCATCGACGCCTGGTCATGTATTGCGAAGCGGCCCCGTAGGCGTGCCGGGCGTTGGGAATCATCAGAAGGTCGAAATCCTTGTTTGCTTGAATCAGCGCGTCGACAACCAGCAGCGTCTCGTTGGGCGGCACATTGTCATCCATAGTTCCGTGCGCGAGGAGGAGATGGCCTTTCAAATTTTTCGCCCAAAGCTGGTTGGCCTGCGAATCGTAGTTGCTGGATCCATCGGCGTTCTTGACCAGTAACCCGGCCCACTTTTCCGCCCAATCGTCCTCATAGCCGCGATTGTCGTGGTTGCCGCTTTCGCTCACTCCGGCCTTGAAGAAGTCCGGATAGTGGAACATTGCCGCAGCGGTCGCGTTGCCCCCGCCGGAGTGGCCGTAAATGCCGGCGCGGTCCAGATCGATCCAGGAATATCTTGCTGCCAGATCCTGCATTCCCGAAATCTGGTCGGGGATGGTGTTATCGCCCAGATTGCCGTAGTACGCCTCATGAAAGCTTTTCGAGCGCCAGGGTGTTCCCATCCCATCAATGCAAACGACGATGAAGCCCAGTTCGGCCAAAGGCTGGAAGTCGTGCCGCGCCGGCTCGAAACTCCGGCTTCCGCAAGAACCCGTCTGCGGCCCGGGATAAACGTAGTTGACGATCGGATACTTCTTCGAGGCGTCGAAGTCAGTCGGCTTGTACATCAGACCGTACAAATCGGTCTTCCCGTCGCGCGCTTTCACAATAATGGGGACCGGGGGAATCCAGCCAACGGCCTTCAACTTCGAGATGTCCTGTTTCGCGATTTCCATGACCAGGTTCCCGCTGCGGTCGCGAAGCGCGCAGGTCTCCGGCTGCGCCGGGGTTGAATACACATCCACGAAATAGCGCCCGTCGGGCGAGAGAGTCACGGAATGATTGGCATCTTCCGGAGTCAGCAAGCGCATGTTTTGCCCGTCGAAGCCGATGCTGTAAAAGTGCGAGAAATAGGGATCACGGCCGCGTTCCTTGCCCACCGCGAGAAAGTAGATGGTGCGTGTCTTCTCATCAACGTTGAGGACTTGAGTGACGTTGCCCTCACCGCGTGTGATCTGGTTCTTCAGCTTGCCCGTAGTCAGGTCGTAAAGATAAAGCTGGCCCCAATTGTCGCGCTCGCTAAACCACAGGAACTCGTTGGACTTCGGCAGGTACTTCCAATTCACCTTGCCGTTCCCGCTTTCGAAGAAGTTGGGAGCCGTCTCGCTCATGATTTCACGCACGTCGCCAGTCCCGGCGTCCGCTACACGCAGCCACTCCTGCTTGTGATCGCGGGATGTGGAGACGAATGCGACCGTGCGGCCATCCGCGCTCCATTGCACGTCGTCCCAATTCGTGCCCTCGCAAGAAACGTCGTCACATAGCGTAGAGCGGTGCTGGTCGGGCGGCATCTTCAGACGAATCACCCGCGCCGAATCGACGTCGATAATGACTCGCTCAATCATAGTCACGTTTGCATCACCGACCAGAGGATACTTCCACGCCTTCAGAGCCGGATGGCCGTTGGTAACCGGAACCAGATACATTTCGCCCGTTTTTCGCTGGTCCTGCTGAAAGGTCGCAATTTTCTTGGAGTCCGGAGACCAGACCAGAATCGGCCTGTCCGACTGTTTCCAGCCGGCGTTGTCCGTCGCGTAGCCGTAGTCCTTCACGCCATCCGTAGTGAGCTGCGTCTCATGGCCGGTGGCTACATCCCGGACCCATAAATTGAAATCACGAATAAACGCGACTTTCTTCTTATCCGGCGAGAGGGGCAGCGGAACCGGTGGCCGGCCATCCTGCTCGGATTGCTCCTTTTGTGCTCCCGCAATTGTTGTGGGGACGCAGTTGCCGGCGCCACTCAGATCGCATCGAAACTCCCGGGCGCCAACGGTGACCAGCAGATCCGTGGGATGGCCGGCGTCTCCTTTGGGATAGGCAAGTTTCGTGATCGCGAGATGGCGTGGATCGTCCTTTATCTGACCGTTGGAAGCCGCACTCAACGCAGCCGCCAGCTTGGCCTGATCGAAGGCGGACGCTTTCGTCTTGGTCGCCGGATCGACGATGACATAGTCCCATCCATCGGACTTGTAATCGCGATACCAGAAACGCCCATCATCCATCCATTTCGCGCGGACCAAGCCGGTATACGCGAGCGGATCCACGTTGTAGGGCATGAATTTCTCTGCCTTCGCGTAGTCGCCCTTGGTGTACTGCCTGGGTTGCGCCGTCCCAGGCGTTTCAAAGCCGAGAACGAGGAAGAGGACGGTCCAAATCGCGCGTTGATTCACAAACATGGATCTGCTCCTTGCAGTCGATCATAGCTTCTTGCCACCAGGCGCTGGCCGCCGGCTGCACGTCACACGGGTCGTTTGCGTCAATGTAGAATAAGTCGCGTCGACGGCACAGTGTTCCGCAAATGCACACAGAAGGTAGCAGCGACGATGCTAACCATTCTGTGGATAGGCGTCCTAATTGGTTCGGAAGTTATCGTGCAGGTTGTACGCGGCACGCGGAAAGGAACGAATCGCTATGCAGCGAGCCTTGGTACTAACGGGGCTGATCGTCGGCCTCCAAGGGGCTTTTGGACAGACCGCGGCACCCGCTCCGCGGCCGGAGTTTGAAGTCGCGTCCATCAAGCTCAACAAGTCGGACGACGGTCGCATCATGCTCCGCCCCGCACGCGGCGGGAGATTTACCGCCACTGGGATCCCGATCCGGTTCCTGATCACGGAGGCGTATCGGATCAAGGATTTCCAGCTCTCCGGAGCACCGTCCTGGCTGCTGTCGGAGCGATACGATATCGAGGCGAAGGCCGACGGCAATCCCTCGTTTGACACAACGCGTGTCATGCTCCAGACACTGCTCGAAGACCGGCTAAAGCTGAAATATCACCACGAAACCAAGGAAATGCAGGTGTATGACCTGGTGGTCGCCAAGGCCGGGAAACTCAAGGAAGCCGAAGGCGATTGTGGCCCGCCGCCACAGGGTCCGCCTCCGCCCCCCGAGCCGGGTAAGATGCCGTCGGCGCCCTGCGGTGGGATGTTTATGTTTCCTGGTCATATTTCGGGGCAGAAAGTGCCCATGAGCCAACTGGTGGACATACTCTCGCGCTTCTCTGGCCGTATTGTGGTCGACAAAACGAACCTGACTGGCAGATACGACGTCGATTTGCAATATACCCCCGAACAAGGGCAATTCCCTGGACCTCCGCCTGGCGGCCCGCCTCCCGGCTTGCCTCCGCTGCCGCAAGTGGATCCCAACGGCCCATCGCTGTTCACGGCTGTTCAGGAGCAGCTTGGGCTGAAATTGGAATCGCAGAAGGGGCAGGTGGAGATGATGGTCATCGACCACGTCGAACGGCCTTCTGAGAATTAGCGTGATGCTGCGAGCCTTGGCGGGCCCGGTTCTTGTCCTGACCGCCGCTAAGATCCACGCGGTCGACGAAGGCGATTGCCCCGAGGTTCCGAATCCTCAGAACCCCTGCCGTTTCCTCCGGCGGACCGGGTTTGGAAAGCTGACAGCTCAAAAGGCTCCGATGCCGGCGCTTGCCCTGGTTTTGGTTACATCCACCGGCAGAACGGTGCTCGACGAGACCGGGCTCAAGGGCAGCTTCACCTACACGCTTGACTGGACCAAATATGTCCAGGCGCCGCTGCTGCCTCCCGGCGCAGGGCCCCCGCCACCCAATGCTTTCGATCCTGCGAGCATAGAGCCCGCGATTTCGACGGCTCTCGAGGAGCAGCTCGGTCTGAAGCTGGAATCGGGGAAAGGTCCGGTCGAGACGCTTGTCGTCGATCATCTGGAACGGCCTTCGGAAAATTAGCGTCTTGGCTTGTCTTGGCTTTATGATCCGCCGCTACCTTCGGTCCTGGATCGCCATCGCGTTGATCCTCGCGGCGAATCTCTCCGCGTCCGAACAGCATGGTCAGGTCACGTTCGGCGGCTTGCCGGTTCCCGGTGCGACGGTGACCGCAACGCAAACCGCCAGGAAGTTCACAGCGGTCACCGACGCGAACGGCGATTATTCGTTTCCGAATCTCGCGGACGGAACATGCCAAATTGAAGTGGAAATGCTCGGGTTTGCTCGGCTCCAGGGCGACATCACGGTAGCTCCAGGAGCGAAGCCGGCAAGCTGGGAGCTGAAAATGCTGCCCCTGGACCAGATTCACGCCGAAGCCCAACCGCTCGCTCCGAGGCCGACCGCCGCGCCGCCGCCCACCGAAGCGAAGAAGGGCGCCGAAGCCCCGAAAGAGGCCCCGCCCGCAAACGATGAACTCGCCCAACGTGCCGCCGATGGCCTGCTCATCAACGGCAGCCAGAACAACGGCGCCAGTTCACCGTTTGCGCTATTTCCCGCCTTCGGCAACCACCGCTTTGGATCGCGATCCATCTACAACGGCGGCCTCGGCATCTTCGATGACAACGCCATCTGGGACGCGCGCCCTTTTTCACTGACCGGCCAGAACACGCCCAAGCCCGCCTACAATCATTTCACGGCCTCCGCGTTCTTCGGCGGCCCGCTCAGGATCCCCCACCTGTTGCACAACGGTCCCAACTTCTTCGTCAACTACACGTGGACCCGGAACCGCACGGACACCATTGGTTCCGCGCTCATGCCGACAATGGCCGAGCGGGGCGGTGACCTTTCGCAATTTCTGAAGCCGATCATCGATCCGTCCACGCATGCGCCGTTTCCCGGAAACAAGATTCCAAGCAGCGAGATCAGTACTCAGGCTCAAGCGCTGCTCAGTCTTTATCCGCACCCCAACTTCACCGCGCCGGGCGCTTACAATTATCAGGTTCCGCTGATCGGTGAAACTCATCAGGACAGCCTGCAATCCCGCTTGAGCCAGAACATCGACCGCAAGAATTCGGTGTTCGGCAATGTTGCATTTCAAAACACTCGTCAGGCGAACCCCACCATCTTTGGTTTTCTGGACTCTACGGACAGCCTGGGACTCAACGCGAGCGCGAGTTGGTTTCATCGGTTCGGGTTCGGTTGGTTCGGAACTTTCAGCTATCAGTTCAGCCGGTACTCCATGAACCTGACTCCCAACTTTGAACATCAGGGGAATCTCTCGGGCGCGGCCGGCGTTCTTGGCAACGATCAAAATCCGCTGGATTGGGGACCGCCCGGACTTGTTTTTTCCAGCGGGATCCAGGGGCTATCCGACGCCGAGCAAGCCATCACTCACAACCAAACCAACGCGCTTTCCGCCGGCTTCTTTTGGAACCGCAGACGCCACAATTTTCAGTTCGGCGGCGACTTCAAGCGCCAGCAGTTCAACGCTCTGGGCCAGCAGAACGGGCGCGGCACTTTCACGTTTACCGGAGCGGCCACGGGATCAGACTTCGCCGATTTCCTGCTGGGCGTGCCTGACGTGGCCAACCTCGCGTTCGGCAACGCCGACAAATATTTCCGCGACTCGCTGTACGACGTCTACTTCACCGACGATTGGCGTATCAGTTCCTCGTTCACGCTGAATGCCGGCGTGCGCTGGGAGTACGGTTCACCCATCACCGAATTGTACGGACGCCTCGTGAATCTTGACGTTCTCCCTGGATTCGCAAATGTCGCACCTGTGGTGGCGAGCAATCCGGTTGGCGCACTCACGGGCGACCGATATCCGCGCTCGCTATTAAACCCCGACAAGCGGGCATTCGAGCCGCGCGTCGCCGTCGCCTGGCGTCCTTTACCTGCATCCTCACTAGTGATCCGCGCCGGCTACGGCGTCTACTACGACACGTCGGTTTACCAAAACATCGCCACCCAGATGGCCCAACAGTATCCGCTGTCGAACAGCCTGAGCGTGCAAAACAGCCCGACCACGCCGTTAACACTGGCGAAAGGATTCCAGTCGTCGCCCGCAACGACCGCGAATACGTTCGGCATCGATCCCAACTTCCGGCCTGGCTACGCGCAGATCTGGCAGTTCTCGGTTCAGCGCGATCTGCCGGGATCGCTGCAAATGACGGCCACCTACCTGGGCACGAAAGGAACGCACGGTACGCAGGAGTTTTTGCCGAATACCTTTCCGGCCGGAGCAATCAATCCTTGTCCGCTGTGTCCAGCCGGCTATCTGTATGTGACCTCGAACGGCAACTCGACTCGTCAAGCAGGACAAATCCAGCTTCGCCGCCGCTTGCACAGTGGCTTCACGGCAACCGTGGACTACACCTTCGCGAAGGCGATCGACGACGACGCGGTGCTGGGCGGTGTGGGCGCATCCGCGAGCATGCCGGCCATATCAGCTTCACCGGGAGCTGCCGCGGCGCCGCCCTCACGCAATCTTCTTGTCGCGCAAAATTGGCTCGACCTCAGCGCGGAGCGCAGCCTTTCCAGCTTCGACCAGCGCCATCTATTCAGTGCAACCATTCAATACACCACCGGAATGGGAGCCGCTGGCGGGACGTTGCTGACCGGCTGGAAAGGCCGGCTGTTCAAGGGATGGCAGCTCAATTCAACGATCTCCGCCGGCACGGGCCTGCCGCTCACTCCCGCTTATCTCGCTCCGGAGCAAGGCACCGGGGTGACGAACGCGCTCCGGCCCGAATATACCGGCGCTTCTGTCTATGCCGCACCGCCCGGTCTGTCGCTGAATCCGGCAGCTTACGCCGCGCCATCGGCAGGCGAATGGGGCAATGCCGGCAGGGATTCCATCACGGGCCCGTCGCTGTTCACTTTAAATGCGTCTGCCGGTCGAACCTTCCGCTTGAGCGACCGTTTGAGCGGCGATTTACGGATCGACTCGACCAATCCGCTCAACCACGTCACGTTCCCGGCGTGGAATACTACATTCGGCAGCGCGCAGTTCGGTCTTCCGATGTCCGCCAATGCCATGCGCAGTCTGACGACAGGATTCATCGTGAGGTTTTAGCATGCTCCAACGTACGCTCGTGCTGCTTGCCCTCATCGCCGGAGCTCATGGCCAACAGATCGGTCAGAATGCGCCGGCGGAAAGAAATGCGCCTGCCACGTTTTCAGCGACCAGCCAGTTGGTGGTCGAGACGGTCAATGTGAAAGACAAGAGCGGCAAGCCGGTCCTTGGATTGACGGCCAAGAGCTTCACCGTGACCGAAGACGGCGTTCCGCAAGATATTCGCTTCTTCGAATTCCAGAAACTGCCCGAAGCAGACGAATCAGAGCCGGCGATCGCAAAACCGGCCGCGCCATTCCGGACGCTCCCCGAAGCGCAGATCGCGACCGAGCGTCCCGGCAATTTACGCTATCAGGATCGCCGCTTGATGGTCTTCTATTTCGATCTGACGGCCATGCCGCCTCAGGATCAGATCCGCGCGGTAGCGGCAGCCAAGAAGTTCATCCGGTCCCAAATGACGCCGGCCGATCGCGTGGCGCTCATGCGGTTCGAGGGCGGTTCGGTCCGGGTCATGTCGGATTTCACCGGCGACCGCGACCGCTTGGACAGCATCCTGGAAACGATGATCGTCGGCGAAGCACAGGGCTTCGACGAAACCGGGGTCGACGACAGCGCGCCGGACACGGGCGCCGCATTCGGCCAGGACGACAGCGAGTTCAACATCTTCAATACCAATCGCCAGCTCTCCGCTCTGCAGACAGCCGCGAACATGCTTGCGCATGTCAGCGAAAAGAAATCTCTGCTCTACTTCGCCAGCGGCCTCCGGCTGAATGGCCTCGACAACCACGCGCAGCTCCAGGCCACCACGAACGCCGCGATCCGCGCCGGCGTCCAAATCTGGCCAATCGACGCGCGCGGCTTGGTGGCGGAAGCGCCACTCGGGGACGCAACCCAGGGCTCGCCGGGCGGTAGGGGCATGTACACCGGCGCGTCCGCCCTTGCATTGACCAGCCGGTTCCAACAGTCGCAAGACACGCTGTTCGCGCTGGCGGCCGACACAGGCGGCAAAGCGCTGCTGGATAATAACGATCTTTCGCGCGGAATCGTGCAGGCGCAGAACAGCGTAGCGAGTTACTACCTGATTGGCTACTACACCACCAACGTCAACCTCGATGGGAAATTCCGGCGGATTAAGATCTCGCTCAACAATGGACTGTCCGCCTCGCTCGACTATCGCCAGGGCTACTTCGCCGGCAAGACTTTCGGAAAATTCACAAGTGCAGAGAAAGAGCGCCAGCTCGAAGACGCGCTTATGTTGGGCGACCCGATCACAGAACTGACCATCGCGATGGAGATCGATTACTTTCAGTTGAACCGCGCCGAGTATTTCGTGCCTGTGGTGGTCAAGATTCCCGGCCGCGAATTGGCGCTGGCGCGCAAGGGAGGCGCTGAGCGCACCCTGATCGACTTCATCGGCGAGATCAAAGACGATTACGGCACCACGATCGGCAATGTTCGCGACAAAGCCGACATCAAGCTCAGCGGCGAGACTGCGGCGAGGCTGGCGAAACAGCCGATTGAATACGACACCGGGTTCACCCTGCTCCCGGGCAAGTATAAGATCAAGCTGCTGGCGCGCGACGCTGAGACCGGCCGCATCGGCACGTACGAAACACCATTTGTCATTCCCAATCTGAACAAGGAGCTGAAGCGGATTCCTACGAGTTCGGTGGTATTGAGCAGCCAGCGCGTGGATCTCAAAGATGCCATTTACAACGCGCTCAAGAGCAAGGATCAAGCCGAGCTGACGAACCCGCTCGTTCAGGAGAGACAAAAGCTGATTCCGAGCGTGACGCGAGTTTTCAGCAAAAGCCGTCCGATGTACGTTTACCTCCAAGCCTACGAACCTGGCGTCACCGATACACAGCCGCTGGTTGCGTTTGTGACTTTTTATCGCGGCTCTTCGAAGGTCTTCGAAACTCCGCCGCGCTCCGCCACCGAGGCCCTGAGCAGTCACTTGAGGACGCTGCCGCTGCGGTTCGATCTCTCCCTGGATCAACTGTCGCCCGGCGCTTACGAGTGCCAGGTGACAGTGCTCGATCCGGCCGCGCAAAAAGCGGCATTTTGGCGGGCGCCGGTCGTGGTGATCGAGTAAGAGGTTCAGGAGCGCCGGAATAGCAGAGTCACAAGAAACAAGGCCAGCTTGAGGTTCAGCAGCTTGAGTGCGTTTCGAGCCTCTTGCGGAGTGAGCCTGGCGGTCATTGGCATGGAACCGAATACTTTTCCCTTGATTACCAGCGTACTGCCGTCCCGTTCGAGCACGCTGATCTGCATCAGCTCACTATTGTCCTGTCCGTAGATCTTCATCATCGCCCGCGGCCGATCTTATCGAAGTCGATCTTCATGTCTTCGCACATCTTCATCGCGGTTGCGCGGCCTGCGCCGAAAACGCCGCCGCCTGGATGCTGGAACGGTCCGACCAGATAAAGGCGATCCACGCCAGGCACAGTGTTGTGGCCCAAGTCGGGAGTGGGCCGGTGCGCGCCGGATTGATAGAGATACGGCGCAACGCCGTGGACATCACCCTTCTGGAAGCTTGCCGAAGCGCGTTCGATATCGAGCGGGCTGTCCGCCACGTACTCAATGATATTTTCCGGCGTGATGTTGTCGATGTACGGTTTCATCCGGGAAAGCATGGTCTGGGAAAACGCGTCCTTGGCCTGGTCCCAATGCGAGGGGCCGCCATCGGGGTGCGAATAGGGCACGTAGTCCCAGACGTGCAGCGTAGCTTTACCCGGCGGGCAGCGCGTCGCATCGAACGTAGACGGCGAGACCAGTCCCAGCAGCGAAGTGTCGGGCATCCGGCCGTAACGGAGCGCGTCGAAGTATTCACGCAAAATCGTCATGCTTGCGGGCATGAGTTCGGTGAAATAGGCCTGATTCACATGTGGGCCTGCTTTGAAGCGCAGCGGCTCGTTCAGGGCCGCGTGAACCGTGAAGCAGGAGTTCGCGGAAACTTCCACGCGCTCGGCGGCGCGCGCAACCTTTTCGTCCACACCGGGAACCAGGCGACGTAACAGATGGGGATGGATGGCGCCGATCACGCCGTCCTTCGCTGCGTACTCGGCACCGTTCGCGGACACTCCCACTGCGCGCCCATTCTTGACGACCACCTGATCCACGGAAGTTCGATTGAGTACCTTGCCGCCGTGAGCCTCAATGCAACGGACTAGGGAGGCGGTCAGGGAGCCGCTCCCGCCGACCGCCACTCCGATGCCGTACTGCTCCATGAATCCCAGAAAGACGAAAATCCCAACGCCGGTGCCTTTTTCTTCCGGGCCTGTAAGGTTCTCTCCGACCATGCGGGTGAAAAACATCTGGACTTTTTCGTTTTCAAAGCTCTCGGAAATGATGTCGTACGGGCTCTTCTGCATGTAGGCGAACAGCTCGCGGCCTTCCGCGCTCTGATCGAGCATTGCGAACATGGCGCCGAGAGGAATGGGCGGCGTGTAGAGCGATGCCGACATCATGGGCAGGTAGCGCATGGCGGTTTCCGCGAACTTCAGGAAAGCGTCGGCATCCTTCTTCGAAAATTTGGCGATCTCCTGGTAGGTCCTGTTGCGATCGCGATGGAGCGCGATGGTGGAGCCGTCTTCAAAGGCGCAGAGAAAGGGAACGTCAGGGTAAAGGTACTTGAGACCGAATCGCGAGAGCAGCTTCAGCTCATCGTTCTTGATCAGAGGGTTTCCCTGGATGAAAATGTGGCCGGTGCTGAACCGGTCATGAAGATATCCGGGGCCGGTGAGTTCGGCTGTGACTACGCCGCCGCCAAACCATTCGTTGCGCTCCAGAACCAGGACCTTCTTGCCGGCCGCGGCCATGTATGCGGCAGCAACCAGTCCGTTGTGCCCGGATCCGATCGAGACAATGTCGTAGTTTTCAGACACTAAGATTCCTCAATTGACCAACGTTGAGTTTCATGCCGCTAGTGGCCACTGATCAGACCAGTTTATACCTCGCTGATCGCTGCTCTCGCCGATGGCGTTCAAGATGTACAATACCAGCCATGCGACGCAGAGATTTTGTGGCCGGGCTCGCCGCAACAGGGGTTGCTGCAGCGCAGGCGGAAAAGGCGACAGGAAGCGCGGGCCGGCTGAAGCAGTGCGTGACACGCTTCCCCTTCGATCCCAAGCTGCCGTTCGAAGACATGTGCCGCGAAGCCGCGCAACTGGGCTGCGTGGGCTTCGACCTGGTACAACCCAAGGACTGGCCGACGCTGCGCAAATACGGCCTGAAACCGACCATGGCGCCGCCCGGCGGCGTGACCATCGAGGACGGCATCATTCACAAGGAGAAGCACGACGCCTTCGCCGCGGCGCTCGGTGCATCGATTGACGAGTGCGCCGCCGGGGGATGTCCCAACATCATAACGGTTGGCGGGCAGCGGCATGGAATGTCTTACACGGAGGGCGCCGACAATGCGGTGGCCTTCTTAAATCGGATGAAGGCGCGCGCCGAAGACAAAGGCGTCACCATTTGCATGGAGGTCATGAACAGCAAGTACGACCGTATTGACCAGATCTGCGACCACGTAGAGTGGGGCGTGGACGTGTGCAGGCGCGTGAACTCGCCGCGCGTGAAACTGCTGTTCGATGTTTATCATGCACAGATCATGGATGGCGACATCTGCCGGCACATCCAGCAGAATTTCCAATGGATCGCGCATTTTCATGTCGGCGGCGTGCCAGGCCGGCATGAGATCGACGACACGCAGGAACTCAACTACCGATTCATAGCCAAGACGATTGCGGACCTCGGCTACAACGGGTACATCGCGCACGAATTCCGGCCTTCTCCAGGGCGTGATCCAGTTGAGAGTCTCAGGCAAGCGATCGCGATCCTCAATGTCTAGCCGATACAGTCTTGCTCTCCCGGCGTTGCTGGTGGCCGCCGGCGTCGTTCCGCTCGCCGCGCAGGCCACTTCCGGTCAATGTGCGGGGAATCCGCCGCTCACCGATTCGGCCTCCGGCGCGGCGTGGAACGGCTGGGGCGCGGGCATCTCGAATTCACGCTTTCAGACGGCGAACGCGGCGCAGTTAGCACCCGCTCAGGTGCCAAAACTAAAACTAAAGTGGGCGTTCGGGTTGGCCGGCGCGAAACAGGTGTTTGGCGAGCCGGTGGTCGCCAGTGGACGCGTCTTCTTCAGCGACGATACGGGCGCCGTCTATTCGTTAAACGCGGAGACCGGATGTGAGTATTGGAAGTATCAAGCCGAAGCAGGTGTGCGCACCGCAGTGTCCGTCCGCTACGCCAAGCCGTCGCCAATAGCCTATTTCGGCGATCTGAAGGCGAACGTTTACGCGCTCGATGCCCAAAAGGGAACACTGCTTTGGAAGGTTCACGCGGACGAGCATCCTGCCGCGCGGGTCACGGGTGCGCCACAGGTGTTTGAGGACCGCGTGTATGTGCCGGTTGCATCGTCGGAAGAGGGTACGAGTTCCAGCCCGACTTATCCTTGCTGCACTTTCCGCGGTAGCGTGGTGGCGCTGGACGCGGCCACGGGCAAGCAAATCTGGAAGACCTACACGATTACCGACGTCCCGAAGGTCGTCGCCAAGAATTCGAATGCTGTCAGTCGCTGGGCCCCGGCGGGTGGGGGCGTGTGGAACAGCCCTACCATCGATCCAAAGCGTCGCGCTCTTTACATCGGCACCGGCGACGCTTACACGAGCCCGGCGCCGGAAACTACGGACGCAATCATGGCATTGGACCTCGATTCGGGCAAGATTCTCTGGTCGCAGCAAGGAACGGCGAACGACGCCTGGGTCGTGGGATGCATGAGTTCGAAACCCTTGGAGAACTGTCCCGAGGATTTTGGCCCCGATCAAGACTTCGGCTCGCCGCCGATTCTGCACGAACTTCCCAATGGACGCACGCTGCTGGTCGCGGGCCAGAAGAGCGGCAACGTGCGGGCATACGATCCCGACCGCAAAGGCACCGTGGTGTGGCGTACGGCGTTGGTGAACAATACCAAGGAATTCGGCGGGAAGATCGTTTGGGGAGGAGCGGCGGACAACGATACCGCTTACTTCGGGCTGGGCACAGGCGGGATTGCAGCGGTTAGTATCCGCGACGGGGAACTAAAGTGGTTCACACACCTCGGTCCAGTGGAAGGGCGTGAAAAACATCCGGGGCAGGAAGGGCCGCTGTCAGCAATCCCCGGCGTCATCTTCTCCGGCGGCTGGGACGGCGTGCTGCGAGCGTTGTCTGCGGCCGACGGGAAAGTGATATGGCAGTTCGACACCGCGCGCGACTTTCAGACCGTGAACGGCGTAGCGGCGCGCGGCGGATCGATGGGCGCGGCGGGCCCGGTAGTAGCTGGCGGGATGCTGTTGGTGCCGTCCGGTTACATGGGCGTCCGAAACGGCATAGCGGGGAACGTCGTGCTGGCCTTCGCGGAGCGTTAGTCTCCGGCGGCGAAGCGGCGTTGTGCCGGCAACTCGCGATACCGCGCGGGTTCCTTGCGGCTTAGCTGCTGTTCCTTGCGCGCCGACAGAGATTTGAGCCAATTGCCGTAGATGCCGGTCGCTGACGACTGCCACGTGTTGACGAGATTTCTTGTGGTAAGAACCGTGGGAAACTCCCCGAGCAGCTCTTCGCGGCGGTCGGAAAAAGCGCGCTGCTGCAGCGCCGTTAATGCCTGCGTCGTTTCCTGGTCGAAGTAGCCGCGTGGTATGGGCGGGTAGGTATCGCTTTCCCGTCTCAGGTAGCGCCCCACATCCCGGCTGTACTCGAGCAACAAAGCGTTCGCATTGTACTCCGGGTGGCCCTGGAAGAAGACGAACAGGCTATCGCCCTCTTTGACAAACGCATCGGCGCCGGCCTCGTCGCTACGCGTGAGCAGCGAGTAGCCGCAGGCTGACAGCTGATCTTCCGGCAGATCGTTCCAGCGGGAATGTGGAATCACGAGACGCGAAGGAACGCCGGCTGTGAGAGGGTGCTCCGAGACCCGATCGAATTCAAAGAGCCCGAAGCGCTTCTGAGGAAGGCGGTGCCGGGCGATGCGATCCATGTGGAGTACGGCGGCGTGCGCGGCCAGACAGGACCAGATGCTGGAGTGAGTATTTTCGGTGGCCCACTCGATCAGCCTGGTCATGTCCTGCCAGTAGGGTTCGTCCCTCAGATTCGCGGCGCGCGGCTCGGTGCCGGTGACGATAAGGCCGTCGATATCCCGGTCCCAGAGGCTGTCGAGGCTGGAATAGAAGGCGCCGACATGGCGGCGGCCCAGATCGTTGCGGGGAACATCCGGCAGGGCGTACAAGGAAAGGCGCACCAGCATGCCGTCGGACGCCGGATCCAGTAGCGTCCAGAACTGCCGCTCCGTGGATTGCAGCGCCTTGTCCGGCATGTTGTTGACCAGGGCGATGTCCAGGCATTTGGACGAGGATGACGAAAACTCGACCGGGTCTCCGCCGGCGACCTTCGCGGCCTTCTGCAAACCCGCATTGGAGGAATCGGGGTGGAAGCAGACTGGCATCAGCTTTTCTCCCGCGAGACCAGCGTGGCCGGAGCCGGATGTTCGTTCAGAGTCGCTTGCCGCAGGGCCTGATCAAGATCGGCAAGGATGTCATCGATGTGTTCGATACCGATGCTGAGCCGGATCGCTTCCGGTTTGACGCCCGCGTTGTTTTGCTCTTCGGCGGACATCTGCCGGTGGGTGGTGGAAGCGGGGTGGCAAGCCAAAGACTTGGCGTCGCCCAAGTTGACGAGGCGCTTGACGAGATTCAGCGCGTCGTAGAACCTTTTCGCGGCCTCGAACCCGCCACGGACGCCGAAGGTCATCAAAGAACAAGCGCGGCCGGCCAGGTATTTCTCCGCGAGGGGGTAGTGGGGGCTATCTGGGAATCCGGCGTAGTTCACCCAGTCCACGCGGGGATCTGTTCGCAAGAATTCCGCTACTTTCTTGCCGTTTTCAATGTGGCGTTCGACTCTAAGAGGAAGGGTTTCAATTCCCTGCAGCAGCAGGAAAGCGCTCAGCGCCGGAAGCACGGCCCCCGTGGTGCGCTGATAAACGCTGCGGCAACGGCCGATGTAAGCGGCGTCCCGGAAATGATCGGTGTAGACCAGGCCGTGATACGAAGGATCCGGCGTGCTGAACATCGGGAAACGCTTGCCGTGCTCCTTCCAGGGAAATTTGCCGCTGTCGACGATGGCTCCGCCCAGGGTTGTGCCGTGCCCACCCATAAACTTAGTCAGCGAATGAACCACGATGTCCGCGCCATACTCGATAGGACGGAGCAAAATCGGGGTAGCGACCGTATTGTCGACAATCAGCGGCACGCCGTGTTTGTGGGCCACGCGAGCCAGTGCTTCGATGTCGCAAATATTGCCTGCCGGATTGCCGACTGTTTCGCAAAAGATGGCCCTAGTTTGGTCATCGATGAGTTTTTCAATATCCGCCGCGCGATCGGAGGCCCCGAAGCGGACCGTGACGCCCTGGCTCGGCAGCATATAGGCGAACAGCGTGTGTGTGGTGCCATACAGTTGCGGAGCCGAGACGATGTTACAGCCCAGTTGCGTGACGTTGGACACCGCGTAATTCATCGCGGCCTGCCCCGTGCTCACGCAGAGAGCGTCCAGGCCCCCCTCCAGCGCAGCGACGCGGCGCTCCAGGACCGCAACGGTGGGGTTGCTGATCCGGCTGTAGCGGTAACCCTCGACCTCCAGGTTGAACAGGGCTGCCCCATGGTCGGCGCTGTCGAACGCGTAGGCGACGGTTTGGTAGATCGGCACAGCCACGGATTTGGTGGTCGGGTCGACCTCGTAGCCGCCGTGAATCGCGATGGTCTCCCTGTGCATTCGCTCCCCAGCCTATGTTAGCTGATTCATCTCGCGAACCACCCCCAGGACATCCGATTCAGTGGTTCTAAAACTCGTAATACAAGCCCTTAGAACTGGAGTACCGCCGGCCAGCCGGACGTCCGACATCCAGGCGATCTGGCGGTCCTTGAGGGTATCCAGGAACCTGGTCGTATCCAGGCCATCGCGGGTGAAGCAGATTAGCGGCAGCGGCGTGTCATTGACGATTCGCCAACCGGAAGCCTTCAGCGCGTCCCGCAGAACGTTACCCATATGGGTCTGATGCTCGATCATTTGGACATATCCGGCCTCGCCATGGTGGGCGAGCGCCAGGAAGAGCTTCAAGCCAATAAACCGGCGCGACCACTGGACCGTTGTGGTGTAGGGGTCATCAACCACACTGGACGCCTTCGCTGGCATGTAGGAAGTCTCGGCATGAAACGCGGCACGAACTGCATCCCGATGGCGGCAGAAGAACATCCCGGCGCCCATGGGTACGGAGAACCACTTGTGGGCATCGCAGGTGATGGAATCCGCGGCCTCAATTCCCGCAAGATGATGCCGTAACTGGGGCGACAGGATGGCCGCTCCGCCCCAAGCGGCGTCGGCGTGCAACCAGAGGCCCTCTATGCGGCAGAAACGGACCAATTCGGGTAAAGGATCGATGACGCCGGCGGCGGTCGTGCCGACCGTCGCAACCACCAGGAACGGTGCGAAGCCGTTCTTGCGGTCCTCGGCCACACGCTCGGCGAGATCGTTCAGATCCATCTTCAGATTGCTGTCGGTGGCCACGACGCGGATGGAGCGCCGTCCCAGGCCGGTCATGTGAGCGATCTTGTTGAAAGAATGATGAGACTCGCCGGTCAAATAGATGGTTGGATGGGCCGCCAGGTGCCGGAGTCCGTGCTCGCCGTATTCAGGGAAGGCTCGGGTCAGAGCAACGATTACCGCCGATAGATTCGCCTCGGCGCCGCCGGAGGTGAAGTTCGCGGCCGTATCGGTGGGGAGGCCGAACTTACCAGCGAGCCATGCTAGCGTGTGCCTTTCGATTTCGTTCGCTGCCGGAGAAGTCCGCCAAGTGGCCACTTGCGGGTTGTACATGGCAACCAACGTGTCGGCAATGATGGACGCGAGCGTGACGCTGGGATTGAACAAGCCGAAATAGCGCGGGTGCGTAACCTGGGTCTGCCAGGTTCGCAGCATTTGTTCCACATCGGCACAGACGTCGTCCAATGCGACGGGCTGGGCGAAGTCGTAGCGCGCGAGATGGTTCCGAATCTCCTCCAGCGCCACTTTGGGCACGATGGGACCCTTCGCAATCTCGCATTCGAGTTTCGCGACGGCGCTCCGCAGTTCCTCAAGCATGGCGCCTCCCGCTGAACTGACCGGCGCGAATGCGGTCGTATAGAGCCTGGTCGAGCCGGATGAACGCCTGCTCGCCGGGATCGTTGAAGTAGATCGGGTCGCTTGTCGCGGCAGGATCGTACCCCTGGCGCGCAAGTTCAAACTTGGTGTATTTGAACGTGGCCGTCACTTCGACCTGATTCCGGATTCGCAAAAACAGAGGATGCGCGTATGCGGGCAGCCGGCCGGCGAGATGGACGCGCAGTGCTGCCAGATCCAGGCCATCCGCGGCGACCAGGGCAGCCATGCCGGCCCGGCCGTCGGCGCCCGGAATTTCCACGCCGTAAACGTTGGCCTCTTTAATTCCGGGAAACGAGCAAAGCGCTTCGGCGACTTCGGAAGTGGCGACGTTCTCGCCCTTCCAGCGGAAGGTGTCACCGGCGCGGTCGACAAAGTAAAAGAAGCCCCGTTCGTCTTTCCGCATCAGATCTCCGGTGCGGAACCAGGCGTCGCCAGGCTGGAAGACGTCGCGGAGGACCTTCTTGTCGGAAGCCTCCGTGTCTGTGTAGCCTTCAAAGCGTGCGCCAATGTTGGACGGATCGCTCAGAAGCCGTCCAATGGCTTCCCCAGCCTCATTGGGCGCACAGCGGATGCAGAAACCTTGTTCATCGCGGACCGGCTCGCCTCTTTCGATGTCGAACTTCACCAAGGCGGCCGGGAACCGGTGTGCCAGATACGAGGGGACCCGGCCGATGGCCCCGGGCTCGCCTTCGACATTAAACAGCGAGACGTTGCCTTCGGTTGCCGCGTAGAACTCCAGAATCCGCGGAATGCGAAAGCGATTTTTGAAGGCGTCCCAGATATCGGGCCGAAGACCGTTGCCGCAGGCCAGGCGGACGCGGTGCTCCGTCTCTTCACGGCAGGAGTCGGTGTGCAGCAGATAGCGGCACAACTCGCCGATGTACTGGAACAGCGTGCAATCCCAGCGCACAATGTCATTCCAGAAGCGGCTGGCGGAAAACTTCTCGCAGAGGACGACAGAACCGCCTCCAGCCAGAACCGCGCCGGGCGCCTGCACCCCACCGACGCTGTGGTACATCGGCAGGCAGTCGTACATTCGATCGCTCGGCTGCGTATCCAGCAAACCGGCGAACCAGTGGGTCCATTGCATCACGCGGGCATGGCTGATGCTGGCGGCTTTGGGCAATCCCGTGGTGCCGGAAGTATAGATGTAAAGTGCGCGATCGTCAATCGTGACAGGCCGGCTTTCGGTTTCGCTGAGAGGTTCGCCGCCGTATCTTTCGATGTCTTGATCTAAGCGTGGCCACGAATCCTGTCCGGCACCGTGAACCCAGATGGCGGGCGCCGCGGAGATCTGCGGCAGAGCGCTTTCCAAAGCGTGGACCAATTCGGAAGCGACGATCAGATGCTTTGGCGCGACGATTTGAACCGCATGCGCGAGCGAAGCGCCGGTCAAATTGGTGTTGAGCAACGCGACCACGCCGCCGACTTGCGTGATGCCCAGCCAGAGAGCCATGAACTCCGGCCGGTTGGGCATGAGCAGGGCGACGCACTCGCCTTTCGCGAGGCCATGGGCAAGGGCCCAACGGGAGTAACGGTTGACGCGTTCCACCAAGCCGGCATAAGTCAGGCATTCGCGGTCGGAAAGCAGCGCTAGAGCGTCGCCGTTGCCGGCGGCGCGTTCCGCGATCACACGAGGAAGAATCCGATCCGGATGGCGGGTGATGGGCGTTGTCAGTTCCAGGGCCCGCGCCCAGGCCTGCGCCGGAGAAGCAGGGCCGCGGCCGGACGTCTTGTCTGGTGCTTCCGTCATGCCGTGCTGCCTGCGTCGACGGTCAGCACCGTGCCCGTGATGCTCTTCGACTTGCTGCCCAGAAGGAATTCCACGGCATTGGCCACGTCGCTGATATCCGCGAGGTGCCGAAGAGCGCTGCGCCGGGCGATCTTCTCGCGCTGCTCTTCGGTCAGCCCCTGGGTCATTTCGGTATCCACGAACCCAGGCGCTACGGCGTTCACGTTCACCCCCATGCGGCCCACTTCGCGCGCCAGCGACCGGGTGAAACCAATCAGCGACGCCTTCGTCGCGCCGTAAACCGCCAGACCGCTGTAGCCCGTGAATCCAAGAATCGACGCGACGTTCACGATCCTTCCGCCGCCGTCAGCCAGCATCGAGCGCACCACGTACTTAGTGAGCACCATCGGTGAGAGCGTGTTGAGCCGCACCAGCTCTTCGATGCGCGAATTGGGCATCAGGGACAGAGCGCCATCGAAGCTGATACCCGCGTTATTCACCAATCCGTAAATGGCTCCGAATTCCTTGCGCAAGGATTTCACGAACGCGGCGATTTCTTCGATTTTCGCCAAGTCGAAAGGAACGAAGCGGATGGAGCCGGCATTGCCTTCCGCCTCACGCATTGCAGACGCCAGCGCATCGGTCTCCCGGCGCGCGACCGCAATGACCTGATAGCCTTCGCCCGCCAGCTTACGGGCGATCCCCAGGCCCAGACCCCGATTTCCGCCGGTTACGATAACGTTGCTCATGGCTGGCGCGAGATCTTACCGGTGGAGGCGACTTCGAGACCGCTGACAAAGCGGATCGCCGCGGGCACTTTGTGGCGGGGAAGTGTCGCGCGGCAGAGTTGCAGAATCTCCTGCTCGGTCTCGCGCACCTGCCCGTTCAGGGTGTCTGGCGGCGCCCTTAGCACAACATCGGCGACAACCAGGGCGCCGGTCAGCGAATTCTTCCTGGCCCGAACAAGACACATTTGGACGCCTGGGTGCTGGTTGATCACCGCCTCCACTTCTTCCGGATGAACCTTCAGCCCGCCCACGTTGATGACACCGTCCCGCCGGCCGACGAAGTAGTATCGTCCGTCCCGGAGTTCGAGCATGTCGCCCGTGTCGATGAAGCCGTCCGCATCCGCCAGAGTCCCAGCGTGTGGACCGATGTACCGCGCCGCGGTACGCGCTGAACGAATGCGCAGCGAACCGTCCTCCACCTTCATGTCTACTCCGCCGATGCCCGAGCCAATCACGCTGGCCGGAAAGCCCGCCAAACCATCGCGCACGTCGAACGCAACACCTGCCTCGGTGGAAGCAAAGGCGTGGGCTACCTTCGCCTGAGGATAGAAGGTCCGAAGATGGTCCAATATCGCTTGATCCGCGATCTCGCCGGACAGCCGCACGTACTGCGGATTCAGATTCTGTGCCGAACCGCTCATCAACGCTCGCCGCCAGTGAGACGGAGTCCCGGAAATGTGGGTGACACCGTGGGCGCCGGCGCGAGTCAGAAAATCAGCGGTGGACTCCTCGCTGCTGGACAGCACAAGTGATGCTCCAGTGAGAACCGCCCGCAGGAAAATCTGGAGTCCGCCGTACCGCCGGATGTCGTAGAACGTGCTCCAAACGACCGAGCTTGCCGCGGGGCTGCTTTGCTCGATCGCGCCCGTCAGGCTCGCCAGTGTGTGGACCACCATCTTCGGCCTTCCCGTGGTACCGGAGGTAAGGAGAACCCATTCGGTCTTATGCCGTGGGGTCCGATCGTCCGGAGAGACCGCGATCTCAGGCCCAGCGATGATGCAAGGCCCAATTGCCGGATGACTCCCTAGCCCGAGATCATAATCCGAGACGACCGCGTCCACAGGAACCGAGTCGATCACGAACGAAATATGCTCAGCAGGCAGCTCCGGAGGACAGAGCACCAGGCGGCGCGCTACGCCATCCAGTTCGATCAGCGCCAGGGCGGCAACAAGCTGATCTCTCGCCGCGATCAGCACGGATCGTCCGGCCAGCTCGCCGGCGCGGCCCGGGAGGCACGATCCTGCGGCGAGGTCGCCTAGTGCGACGGCCGCGTGAACCGAGGCGAAACGCTGAGACAACTTTGCATCGCCGCCGAGGGTTTCCCAGAGCGACGCGCAGTCACTTGGAAGCATCTTCGTAAAACTTGATGAACTCGCCCAGGGTGACGGGAAACACGGTATCTTCCGCCGTGCTGAATGGGTCGATCCCGAGCGAGTCCTCGAGCCTTGCAACGATAATGGCAAAGCATAGGGAATCGAGGCCCGAATCTAGGAACGCCAGATCATCGGCGAGCGGCGCCAACTGTTTGTCTTGCTCTCTGGCGACTTGTTCGAATTGCGCGATTACCTCGGACCGAATCGACATTTACTTTGTTCCTAGCAGCTCTGAAGCTAATTGTACCGGGCTAAAGCTTGTGCCTTCTCAGCAGTGCCTGTCCAGCGCGGCGGTTTCTTTCGATCTGATATCGAGGACTGGGAAACACTCATTCAGCCACGCTTCGGTGTGCTGGCGAACCGCCTCAATGCCCACAGGGTCGGCAAATGAATGGTTGGTCCCTTCGATGAACTCGACCGTGACCCGGCTGGTGCGGCCGGAATTGGCCTGAAGATATTCCAGATAATCAAACTCGCCCACCCGAGGCTTGATGCCGCGAGTCTTAACAGCAGGAGCCTTCAGGATGAGAATCGGCACCCGGCCCGAGGTCAGCTTATTCCAACAGCGCAGTAGCGGCCGATTCGCGTTGCCAGGAAGTTTATTCCCGCGGAAGAGCTGACGCATGTGCCTGACGCGGTGATAGATATCGCTGACAAAGCCGCCAAGCCTGCTCCAGGTAGCCCACCGGCTCAAGTCATTGCGTATTTTCATCCGTTCCTGTGGCAGGAAGAAATACGGATCCATGAGGACCACTCCGGCGCACTCTTGAGTGATTGCGGCGGTAAAGAGCGCAGTGACCGCACCGGAACAGAGACCCATGAGAACCACTCCGGACAAGCCAAACTTCTCCGCCAGCTGTTTCACTATGGCAGAAAGTACAGGTCCGTAGCCTCCGGCGCTCACGTGGTCGAGCATCCTCTCCGGAATGACGCCCTCCGAATCTCCCAATCCGGGCAGATCAAACCGGAAGGCCGGATAGCCGCATTTGGCGAACGACTCGGCCCAGTAAACCGCGGAAGGAGAAGCCCGAGGAAGGAATCCAGGGTTCAGGAACAGAACGCCAACACGATTGGTTTCATCCGGGCTCCGTAAGGCCGAGGTGGAATCGTACGCCTTGTGGTAGGTGCCGCAGAGACAGTTCCCGTCCACGGACAGCGTTACGATTTGCCTCGTTGAAATGAATGGGCTCACAGCTATTTCTCAAACGGAACTGCCACGGCTCTTGCTATCCATTCGAAATTGTCAGCGAACAGACTGGTGAAGTCCCGATTGATATTCTCGTACCCCACGGACGAACCTTTGACCAGAGGTGCGGCCTGCGAATCGAGTTTAACGTGTTTGACAGGTTTTTTCCAGGCCGATCCGCCGGCGTTTTCGGGCTCCATGCCGGCTGGCAGTTCTAACTGGAAGGAGTCGTTCCAGAGCCTGCCTGTCCACGGATACCCCTCCACGTCGAGGAAATGGCCGGTCTCCAGCTGCCGGATGTAGTCCGATACAGGCTTCCGCTCATCCCCATATTTGAAAGCATGGTCCACAGCCACGCGATGGAGTAGAGCTCCGCGCAGCGACTGATTGGCATTGCGAGGCGTCGCCCAGAGGAGCAGCCCGTCCCCTACGCCTTTCACAAACGCGTGGCTGGCGAGCAGGCCCCCTAATTCCAGGCCATGCAGAACGAGCGGCAGATCCGGAGATCGACTCTTCAGCCAAGCGGCGAGGAGTTCGACGTCTTCAATCCAATTCTCAAAGCTGAGCTCCTCGAAAAGACCGGTGCTTTCGCCAATGCCACGATAGTCATAGCGCAGACACTCAATCCGCCTGGCAGCCAGGTATCGGGCCCAACGAACCCACGGAATGTAAGAGAGATGCCGTTCAGAAGCGAACGAACCCACCAGCAGAACTCGCGCCACCGGGTCGGAAGCACCATGCATCACCGTGTAAAGGTGCGCGCCCGCGACTTCGAAGAATCCGGCTTGCTCGGGACCATTCATGCTAAGGCTAGCTCTTCACCGGTCTCCCGCTCTGCGAAGTCTTGCGACCTGGGCAGTTAGCGGGCGCCTATCCCTCAGGCCAACTCGGGGAAGCGCACTCCAGGAACAATGCTTTGGATCAGTCCAGCAAGCAGTTCCACTCCCTCGAAAAGTTTTGCACCGGGTGCAGGAGGATTGAGCGAGATTTCGGCCTCGAGTGCACGGAAAAGCTCTTGCGTGTGGACGACGTCGCAAACGCCGTGGACATCCGTATATTCCTGCTCAAGCGAACCTTGCGCCGCCGCCAGTTCCGCTAAAAAAGGCATGAATCTTTGAATGAAGCCCTCAAAGAACGCCATCATGAGAATCAGCGGCACCGGAGAGAGCTTGCCGATAAACAAACGGACATTCGCCAACTCCTGATGGACGGCCATCGTGTCTGACTCTCTGGGAAGAGCGTTCGCCGCCAGGGTGAATTTGCGCAACATTCCAGGATGGCAGTCGCGCACCTCTTCGTGCAAGTTCTCCATGATGATCGTGCGCGCCTTCTCCGACTTGGCGGAGAGATAGGCACCGGTCATCCAGTAAATGAAGTTGCCCTCCAACACGGCAGCGTAGCGCGCGATGATCCCACGTCGCTGGAGAGCAGTGAGACTCGCGGGATCTGGCAACGAGTTGATCAGACAGTCGACTGCAAGGTTGACCTGGGTTTGCACGTACGATTCCTGGGTTGCGTCAAAAGTTCGAACAACGGACGTTGGTGAAGTCATTATTTGCCCTCTGGCTTGACCGCAAGCTACCGCCTTTTCAGCCCCGCCATATTTCGCTTTCTCTTCTTAACGTTAGCTAACGTGTGTTCCAATTATAGCCTTGACCATCTTGGAAAACATACGACCAATAGTACTGGTACTGAGCACACAAGTTGCGTGACCGAAGTCAGGGCGCCGCTCGCGCTGAGGTCACGGCCGTGGGCTGAAAATCTCTCTGTTTTCATGGTCTTCTGGCCCCTCCTGGATGAAACCAAGCGTTCGCAGCGTTATATACGGTGGTGGAGGCCGGTTCTCTGGTCTGCCCGATATACAAATCTAAGATAATAAGGAGAAAGTTCGATGAGGAATGCCGTGCTGTTGGGATTGAGTGCGTTGTTATGGGCCACGCCCTTGATTGCGGGCCGATGACATGCCGGCCGTCGGAACCAGGGCGCCTGACTTTACGTTACCCTCCCAGGAAGGGAAGAGCGTCAGCCTGCACGATTTCGAAGGCAAATGGGTGGTCTTATACTTTTATCCCAAGGACATGACTCCCGGCTGCACCATCGAAGCCCACAATTTCCAGCACGACCAGCCGATGTTTGACGCAAGGAACGCCGTGATCCTGGGTGTAAGCCTGGACACAGTGGACTCGCACGTCCAGTTTTGCACCAAGGAGAACCTGACCTTCCGGCTGCTCTCGGACGCCAAGCACGAGGTCACCAACAAGTACGGATCTATGTCCAGCTTTGGCCCGATCAAGGTGGCCGCCCGAAACACTTTCCTGATCGACCCCAAGGGCGTGATCCGGAAAGTCTATGTAAAGGTGGACCCGTCGCCGCACAGCAAGGAAGTGCTGGCTGCACTGGAGCAACTCGAGAAGAAGAGCGACTAGCCAAGCTGCGCCGCGGGAGCAAGCGGTAATATCAAGCCAAGTGCCCACGCAGCAGGAACAGTTCGAGCAGGCCGCCATGCCGCATCTGCGGAGTTTGTTGCGGGTGGCGCGGCGGCTGATGCTCGATCCGGCCTCCGCCGAGGACTTGGTGCAGGAGACGATGCTCCTCGCCTGGCGCGGGTTCCATCAGTTCGAGCCTGGCACCAACGTGCGGGCGTGGCTGTTCCGGATCTTGTTCAATGTGTTTTATGGCGGGAGTCGAAAGGCGCGTCGAACGCCGATGGCTGTTGCCATAGCCGTGAAGCCAATGCTCCAGGAAGCAGTTGAGATCGCAGAGGCACTCCAGGCGTTGCCAATCGAACAGCGCACCGTGCTGTTGCTGTGTGTTGTGGAAGGATTCACTTGCCGCGAGGCGGCGGGAATTTTGGATGTTCCCATCGGCACGGTGATGTCGCGCCTGAGCCGGGCGCGGCAGGAGTTGCGAGACAGTTTGGCGCCATTCGCGAAAGAAGCGTATCGATGACCGACGACGAACTAGATCAGCGGGTGCGGGAGAGCATTCTCTCGGAAGAGATCGACTCGGCATCCCTGGAGCGTTCCATCAGGGCGCGGCTCCGCGGGCCTGGGGTGCCGCGTTGGATATTCGCCGCGGCAGCCGGCATCGTGTTGGCAATTGGCGGCGGACTAGTCTACCGGGGATTTTTCGAGCCCCAAACTCCGCCCATCTGCCTGGCCGCTGTCCAGGATCATGAGCGCGAGGTTGTCAGGAGCGAACCGAGGCGATGGCTTACCGGACTGTCCGCCATTGAATCGCTCGCCGAGAAGCAGGGCATACCGGCCTCGGCGGTTGCGGCGCTCAATACTAGCGGCTACAACTTGGCACGCGGCCGGCTGTGCTTCCTGAATAGGCAGATCTTCCTGCATTTGGTTTTTACCAAAAACGGCGACGAGCTCTCGGTATATCTAAAGCGCCGGGGTTCGGACTCGCCTTTTGACGGTTCCGTCCGGCAAGCTTCGGTCGGCCCAGAAAACCTGGCGTATTTTCAAACCGATCGTCTCACCGTCGTATTCGTCGATGCCTGGAGAGGCCAAGCCGGTGCATTCGCCCGCGCCGGCGCAAAAGTACTTTAAGGTCTCCCGTTGAAGACTGGCTCGCCCTTGAGTAGTTTCTCGTAACGCTGCAGGTCTTCGTTATTCTCGGCGCATTCGTATTCGCGCAGGCGTTCGCCAGGCCGCAGATAGAGGACAGAATGGCTGATCCAGGGCTTGGTCAGCGCCTTGGGATCTTCCATGGTGACGTCGAGATGGATGGTGTTGAAGGTGGTGCGCGTGTAGCGCTCAATCACGTGCAGAGCTTCTGTGTGGATGGTGCCGACGCCCGCGAGCCAGGTCTTGTCGTTGAAGTCCGCGACGTCCACAACCAGCGTGTCACCGTCCCAGTGAGCCACCGAGTCGCCCAGGAAGGAAGGCTCGGCGTCGTCGGGATGCGCGCGGCCATCGGTGGGAATCACCCGGAAGCCGTGAAAGGCCTCATAGAGGATGATCACCTGGCCCGGTGTCTGTGAGATCTGCAGCGGCATGGGCATGGCGGTGATGCGCGGGACGCCCGGCAGCATGCAGCGGGAGATTGGATCGTCGATGCCGCGGCGAGCCAGATACTCCTGACGCTTGGCTTCCGCCCAGGGCTGATAGGGCGGCGGCTCGCGTTTGGATGAAGCCGGGCGCCCGGTGGCCTCTTCGGGAGATTGTCCAGCGGCCACGGCGTTGGCCACTCCAACCGCAAAGGAGAGGCTTCCGCCCTGCCAGATTCCTGAAAGGTCCGGATGGCCGTCGGCGGTGCGAGGAACGGGGCGCTTGTCCGGCGCAGGCGTTTGCGCGGCCGCAAGAGCTGCAACCGTGAGCAGCAAGAATACGCAGCGAACTTTCACTGTCCGATCAGTTTCCGCCGGTATTGGCCGGAGGACCGGAGGTCATCTTCTTGCCGTCGGCAAGCGTCACTTCACGGGCGTGCGCCAGGTTGGAGCCGTCGCGCGCGCGCCATCCAAAAACGCTGACCGTGTCACCGACTTTCACGGTCAGATCCTTGTGCCATCCCTGCCGCACCAGCATGTTCGGCGGGAAGCACTCGAACTTCCAATGCACGATGTTCCCGCCGTCGTCTTTTACGTCGACGTAGAGATGCATGTGGGGATTCTCCCAGTCGACCTTAGTGACGACGCCCGCCACGGTGACGGGTTTGCTGTCATCGTACTCGGCCCCGAACGAATGATGCGCGAACACCGGCGCCGCGGGAAGCAGCAGGCCGCAGGCTAATATCAATGCGCAAGAATTCCTGGTTCTCATTTGCTTATACCTATGCGGTTTATTATTACTCAATCCGCTCGCGCTGCGCTATGGGAAGCGGGCAGATCGAAAACCTGCTCGGCATTGGTCTGGTATAGCCTTTTCTTGTCTGCCTCGCTGATCGGCAGATCGTCGGTGACCTTCACTTCTTCGGGGACGAACTGGTAAGGATAATCCATCGCGTAGAGCACGCGGTCGATGCCCAAGACCGATTGCGCGTAGAGGATCGGCGGCTGCCAGGCCATGCCGCTGGTTGTGACATACATGTTCTCCTTCACGTAGTCGCTGGGTTTCTTATTCAGCTTTTGCACGGAGGCGTAGCGGTTGGACGCGACCATGGCGCGATGCATGAAGTCGACGCGGAATAGCCAGTAGGGCAGGCCTTCGCCGAGGTGGCCGGACACGATGCGGAGTTTAGGGAAGCGGTCGAAGGCGCCGCTGACGATGATACGGAGCAGGTGCAGGCCGGTTTCGACCGCGAAGCCAAAGACGGCGCCATCCAGGCCGCGCTCGAGAAACGGGCCGATCATGGAGCGAGGTGGCGTGGTGGGGTGGATGTAGACCGGTACGTTGAGGGCCTCGGCTGCTTCGAAGATGGCCCAGAATTTCGGGTCGTCCAGATACTCGCCGTGCGTGTGGGAGTTGACGATGGCGCCTTTCAGGCCGAGCTGCTTGACGCCGCGCTCCAGTTCTTTGGCCGCCCCAGCCGGGTTCTGGGGGGCGATCGCGGCCAAGCCGGAAAAGCGGTCCGGATGTTTGCGGATGGCTTCGGCAAGCTGATCGTTAAAGGTTCGCGCCAGTGCAGTGGCCGTGTCCGCGTCGAAAACCTGAACGCCGGGTGCGGTGAGCGAAAGAATCTGGCGGGCAATGCCAGTGGCATCCATATCGCGCAGTCGTCCTTCGCCGATGTCCTGAATGCGGGCGGCGAGCCCGGTGGCACGCGGAGCCGTGCCGAGATAATAGCCCCACAGGCTGCGGAATCCCGGATCGTCGAAGCCGCCTTCGAGGAGCTTCTTGTAATGTTGTAGCAATTCCGGCGGTGCATAGGCTTCTTCGGTAGCGATGCGCAAGTAGTTGGCCATTAGGACTCCGTAACAAATTTGGTGACCAGGCAGGCTTCCAGGCCTTCCTGGCCTTCCTCGCTACCGTGGCCGCTTTCCTTGACGCCACCGAACGGTGATTCACGCACGGAAATCAGATAGCTGTTGATGCCGATCATGCCCGCCTCGAGACGCTCGCCGAGCAGGTTCACCGTCCGCGAGTTGCGCGTGAAGGCATAAGCGGCCAAGCCGTAGGGAAGGCGATTCGCCTGCCGAATGACGCTTTCGAAATCCGAGAACGGATTGATGATCGCAACCGGGCCGAAAGGCTCCTCGTTCATCATGCGAGCCTCGTTGGGAACCTCGGACAGCACAGTGGGCTCCCAGAAATAACCGGGGCCCGGAATCCTGGAGCCGCCGGTCTCGAAGCGAGCGCCGCATTTCCGGGCGTCGGCCAGTAGTTCTTCCATCGCATTCAGGCGCAGCGAATGCGCGAGCGGTCCCATGCGGTTGGTCTCGATCAAGCCGTCGCCGACCGGCATCGATTTCGCCCGCTCCGTAAAACCCTCCACGAACCGGTCGTAAATCTTCTCGTGCACGTAATAGCGCGTGGGTGAAACGCAGACTTGGCCGGCGTTGCGGTACTTGGAGGCGACCGACTGGTCGAGCACGTTGTCGACGTCGACGTCATCGAAGACGATTACCGGTGCATGTCCGCCAAGTTCCATCGTGGTTCGCTTCATGCCGTCGGCCGCGAGCTTCATGAGATGCTTGCCGACGCGCGTGGAGCCGGTGAACGAAATCTTGCGAATGACGGGCGACGCCAGAAGATGCGTCGACACGTTGGAAGGCACGCCGAAGACGATGGACATCACACCGTTCGGAACGCCCGCATCGGTCAACGCGCGTGCCACTTCGAGAGCCGAGGCGGGGGTTTGCTCGGCAGGCTTCATGATGCAAGTGCATCCGGCTGCCAGTGCCGCGCCAAGTTTGCGGCAGGGATTGCCAACCGGAAAATTCCAGGGTGCGAAGGCAGCCACGGGGCCAACCGGTTCGCGCAGTACCGTCATGCGCACGCCCGGAGCGCGCTGCGGCAGCACGCGGCCATAAGCGCGCCGGCCCTCTTCGGCGTACCATTCGATGATGTCGGCCGATACCAATGTCTCCAGGCGCGCTTCGGCGATCGTTTTGCCTTGTTCGATGGTAGCGATGCGCGCGATGTTCTCAACTCGGTCGCGCATTAAATCGGCTGCCCGCTTCAGGATGCGTCCGCGATCCTGCGGGGACATCCCGCGCCATGCTGGATAGCTGCGCTCGGCGGCCTCGAGGGCGCGATCCAAGTCGGCTTTGGAGGCGTGCGGCAGCACTCCCAGGCACTCGCCGGTGGCGGGATTCATCACCGGTTCGTGCTCGCGGCCCTCAGCACCCAGCCATTCGCCGTTAATGAAAAGCTTCAGATCGGGATAGCTCTGCGTCATTTTTGTAGCTCGCTCATTATATGGTATAAGCTCAGAGGATCGCGGCGGCGCTTGCTCCGCTGCGAAGGAGCGGAGCATGAAGAAAGCAAGTTTCTACGGTTGGAAACTGCTCGCTGCCTTTTGGTTTATTTATCTCGTCAATCTGGGCTATCCGACGTATGGCTCGAGCGTGGTCAACGCTTACATGGCTACCAACCTGCATCTGGACCGCGCGATGCTCGGCCTCGCGTTTTCGGTCTACATGCTGATGGTGGGACTACCGGGACCGGTTGTTGCAGTGATTGTGAATCGAATCGGGGTTCGCTGGACGCTGCTGATCGGGAGTTGCTCGGCCATGGCGGGCGGCCTGTCGCTAGCACTGTTCGTTCACACCGGATGGCAGGCCGTGATCGCGTTCGGCGTGCTCATCGGCTTCGGATCCTGCGCGGGCGGAGCGATCGCAGAGCAAGCCGGAATCGCGCAGTGGTTTGTGCGCCGGCGAGCACTGGCGCTGTCCTTAATGTATAGCTCAGGCGGCGTGGGCGGGTTCATACTGCCGCCGCTGCTGAACCGTCTGATCGCCGGGACTCACGGCAACTGGCGCATGGCGTGGTGGGCGTTCCTCGTGGTGGGCGCCATCGGCGCGCTAATCACGCTGTTCTTCGTGAAGGAGCGGCCGTCCGACATGGGTCAATTGCCCGATGGCGGAGAATTGGCCGCCGGGGAATCGCGCCGCAAGCGAGTCTGGGTCACGAACGAGGAGTGGACCTTCAAGGAAGCGATGCGATCGCGCGCAATGATTCTGATGCTGCTGTCGTCGATTGGAATCAGCTGCGGCTTCACACTGATCCAGGGGCACGGCGTGGTGCACTTGAAGGATCTGGGCCATTCTCCGGCAGAAGCCGCCATGGCGATGTCGATTCTCGCGATTTCCACGCTGGCCGGCAAGCTGCTCGCCAGCTTCGGCGACCGCATCGAACCACGCTACGTGTGGGCTGTCGCAATGACCGCCTTCGGACTGGGCATGATTCTCGTGGTGCACGCCACCAGCGCGCTGGATCTCTACCCGTTCCCCATTCTTTTGGGGTTTGGTTGGGGAGCGACGCTAGTGTGCATGATGGGCGCTCCCATGAACTATTTCGGCCTGAGGGCGTACCCGGCAGTGATCGGAGTGTGGCTCGCGATTCAGACCGGTATCGGATCGCTGGCGCCATTCGTGGCCGGCTACCTCTTTGACAAGACGGGCAGCTACGCGTCTTCGTTCTATTGCATCGGGGGCTTGTGCTTCGCAGGGTCGCTGCTCCTGTTGATGGCCACGCCGCCGCGGCGGAAGGTGGCCGACCAGGTTCATGCAGCGCTGGGTGAGCAGGTAGCGGGCGCTTAGGCCACAGTCTTAGACGACGAACGTCAAGCCACCGGCCGTGACCAACGCAACACCCCACAACGCATCCAGGTTGAGCCAGGCGCGCCGTAAGAAACCGACGCCGGCGAACCGGTAGACGATGAACGCGATCGCCGCGGTGACGCCTAGATAGGCAGCGGTGTGAATCAGGACCGCCACGGCCCATGGCAGACCGGAAGCCATCGCGGCGTGGTGCATCGCGTGCGATGATTCATCGGACGGCAAGGCCAGCACCACGGGAAGCAGCATCAGTCCTGCTCCGTGCGCTGACGCCGCTAGAAACGACCAGATCGTCAGATCGCGAAAGCCGGCGCGCATGCCCGACCATCGCGCCCAGCGTGGATGCCGCGAACTGACGAGTTTCAATATCCCGACGCCGAGTAGAACGATGGCCACCGCGATGCGGATCCAGCCGGCAGGAATTTGTATGCCGAGCAGCGCGACGACGGCCACCACAGCGCCCATGGACAAAAGATGGCCCAGGGCGAGTGGCGGAATCGCGCGCGCCACGGCTCGGCCGCTCTTTTCCTGCAGGCCGAGCGCTACTGCGAAGAGCCATCCCATGGCGGGATTCAGGCCGTGGAATGCGCCCAGCGCCAGAAGCAGCAACCACGCCCACGCGGGCGTCGCGAGGGAGTGGACGTCCATTATGGAAAGCAGTAAGAATCGGATGACGCGTCTCCGCCTTCCAGGTGAATCTGGTGCGGGCGCACACCGTCGAATTCCAGAAAGAATCGCGGGTCCAGTTGTAAGCCAGCACCCGGGGACGCATCGGCCTTCACCATCCAGCCCTTGATCCCTTCCGGATAGAACTGCTCGTCCCAAGCCCGGTACAGCGAGTTCGTAAAATAGACGCGCTTGCCGTCGCGGCTGAGTTCCACCATCTGCGGGCCGCCATTCAGAGCTTGGCCCGGACGCGAAGGATGGGCAGCATGCCGCACGATGCCGCCGATGTGAACTGATCCAGTCAGCTTTGGACTACGCGGATCGGAAACATCGTATTGCCGCAACTCTCCGGTACCCCAGCAGGCGGCGTAGAGCGTGCGATCGTCCAAAGATAGATTGATATCGGTGAGCAGCGGGGGCACCGCTTTGAAGCCCTTGAGCAAGGGCGGCAAGGTTTCGGGATCGGCCGGCTCGGCCGGAATTTCAATCACTTTTTCGACGGCCCATTTACCGTTCGCCCGGCTCCACATCCAGATCGACGACGAAAGATCTTTGAGCGACACCACCACGCCGACGAAACCGTACGTCCGGGTGGGATCATGCGCCGGCCGCAGCTCCAGCACAAGCTGTTGCTCCGCGCCCAGATCGATGGACTGCTGCAGCCGGCGTTTGTGCAGGTCCCAGACATGCACGCTGCGCCCATATTTGCTACCCAGCAGCAACTCCGGGTTGATCCCGTCTTCGATCATATTCGGCGTGCCCCACTCGCTGGTGATCATCGCGTCGTGACCCAGATGCCACCAGAAATCGTAGGCCAGAAATTGCGCACCTCGATCCACTTCCCATTGGCCCATCACATCGAACGAGTAATGATCCAGCAGAAAGACGCCGCCCGGGCCGCCACCATCGGGCGATCCCAGCGCGCTCATGTACACGCCGTCCGGACCGCAGTGAATGGTGTGGGGGCGCGAGTAGCCCGCGCGCAACGCCAGCTCCTGCGGCTCGATGACCTTCACCACTTGGGGTGAACGCGGATCCGGCTTCGTGTCGATGATATGAATCCGCGAGGAGCGCAAGCCGGGCGCGACCAGATAGCGCCGCTCAATGTGTGGGTGCGGAGCGTACGGGCACAGGGCCGAACTGCAAGCGTTCCATCCGAAATGGTGCAGCTCGTCGCCGGCGTTCGGCATCTCGACTTTGCCCACCACGCTGCCGTAACCGGACGATGCCGGATCGACATCCACCACGGCCATTCCGTCGTGACGACCGTCCTGTGCCGGATTGAAGTACACAACATAGGCCAAGCGCTCAGCGGGTGCGCGCATCGCCATTCGAGGTGAAGGATAAAAGGTAGGATCAGGTGTCATCAACATAGACGCCTCCGTAGCCACCGCGTCACGACCGGCTTGGCTCCAGGACATGGTATCACCTTGCCGATGAGCAACGGCCAAAGTGAACCACTGTGCTATGCTGGCCCAGTCGTCACGGCCGCCGCACCACGGCGCGTCGAGCGAGCGCTCAGATCTCAATGGAGGCGGGATGAGTCCCAAAGAAGTTCTGGAGTTTGCCAAGACCAAGGAAGTCCGGCAACTAGACCTGCGGTTCACCGATCTGCCAGGTCTGCAGCAGCACGTTTCTTATCCAATCAGCCAGCTCAGCGAAGAATCGTTTGAGGAGGGCTTCGGCATCGATGGATCGAGCATCCGCGGATGGGCGGCGATCAACGAAAGCGATATGCTGCTCATTCCCGATTCGACCACCGCCTTCGTGGATCCCTTCGGCGAAATCAAGACGCTGGTGATGACCTGCGATGTGATCGACCCCATCACGCGCCAGCACTATGAGCGCGACCCGCGCTGGATCGCCCGCAAAGCGGAGCGTTATTTGAAGAATAGCGGAGTCGCCGACACGGCTTACTTCGGCGCCGAAGCGGAGTTCTTCATCTTCGACAACGTTCGTTTCGATCAGGATCAGCACAGCGGCTTCTATTTCATCGACGCCGAGGAGGGACGCTGGAACAGCGGGCGGGAGGCCAACAACCTGGGCTACCGGCCGCGCTACAAGGAAGGCTATTTCCCGGTTCCGCCCACAGATCATTATCAGGACCTGCGCGCCGAGATGGTGGAGACCATGATCCGCTGCGGGCTGAACATCGAGTGCCATCACCATGAAGTCGCCACCGGCGGGCAGTGCGAGATCGACCAGCGCTTCGACACGCTGGTGAAGTCGGCCGACAACATGATGCTGTACAAGTACGTCATCCGCAACGTGGCGTATCAGTACGGCAAAAGCGTGACCTTCATGCCCAAGCCGCTTTTTGGAGACAACGGCAGCGGCATGCACACGCATCAGAGCCTGTGGAAGGACGGCAAGGCGCTGTTTGCAGGCGAAGGCTATGCGGGTCTGAGTCAGCTTGCACTGCATTACATCGGCGGACTGCTGAAGCATGCGCGCGCTCTCTCTGCGATCATTGCGCCCACCACCAACAGCTACAAGCGCCTGGTGCCGGGATATGAAGCTCCGGTGAACCTGGCTTATTCGCGACGCAACCGCTCGGCCGCTGTCCGCATTCCAATGTACTCGGCCAGCCCCAAGGCCAAGCGGGTGGAGTTCCGTCCGCCGGATCCATCTTCGAATCCGTACCTGGCCTTCGCCGCGATGATGATGGCCGGAATGGACGGAATCGTGACCAAGGCGGATCCAGGCGAGCCGCTCGACAAAGATATCTACGATTTGTCGCCCGAGGAAATGAAGCACGTCCCGTCCATGCCGGCCTCGCTCGAAGAAGCACTGGGCGCGCTCGAGGACGATCACGGGTTCCTCATGAAGGGTGATGTATTCACTGAGGAACTGATCGAGACCTTCATCACCTACAAGCGGCGCAACGAAGCAGACGCCATCCGGCTGCGCCCGCACCCGTACGAATTCGCGCTGTATTACGACATCTAGCCTTCAACTTCGCTAAAGCGCTGCGGCGCAGTCAACTGTGTCAACCTGACATTTGGCCCGCATGTCCGACGAGATATCCTCCGGCTCGCCTGCGCGCGCCGCATTGCGTTATCCCAACTTCCGGCGTTACGTGACGGCGCGATTCTTGTCAGGCGTGTCGTCGGAAATGATCTCCGTTGCCGTGGGCTGGCAGATCTACGGGCTCACGCATCGTCCGCTGGATCTCGGCTTGGTTGGCTTGGCGCAGTTCGCACCCGCCGTTCTGCTCTTTCTGTTGGCCGGCCACACAGCGGACCGCTATCCGCGGCAGCGCATCCTCCGGTTCTGCTATGCCGCGTTCTCACTGTGTGCCATGGCCCTGCTGGCGCTTACGCTGCGCGGGCTCTCTTCAGTTTGGCCGATTTACGCTGTGTTGCTGGGCAACGGTATGGTGCGCGCGTTCAATGGGCCGACCGGGCAAGCTTTCATGCCGCAGTTGGTGGCGCCCGAGCATTTCCCGAACGCAGTCACCTGGAGTTCTTCCTTTTTCCAAGTGGCCATGATTTTCGGCCCCATGGCCGGTGGTTTAATTTACGGATTTGCCGACAGCCCCATTCCGGTGTACGCCTGCGCCTTGGCCGCCTACCTGGTCGCCTTCGCGCTGGTCTCGATGATCCGCCTGGTGCTTCCGGCGCGGCCGCGGCCTCCCGCGTCGTTGCGCATCGTCCTGGAAGGCCTGCGTTATATTCACCGCAATAAAATAATCCTCGGGAGCATTTCACTCGACCTGTTCGCCGTCCTGCTGGGCGGCGCCGTGGCGCTGCTGCCCGTCTACGCGAGCGAGATCCTCAAGACAGGCGCAATTGGCCTGGGCATATTACGTGCCGCGCCGGGGGCGGGAGCCGTCCTGATGGCGATCAGTCTAGCGCACTTCCCGATCCGCCGGCGCGCCGGCTTGAGCATGCTGTACTGTGTGTTCGGCTTCGGCGTCTTCACCATCGTTTTCGGACTTTCGCACGATCTTGCATTGTCTCTTATCGCGCTGGTACTGACCGGGTGTCTGGATATGGTCAGCGTCGTGATCCGCTCGACGCTTGTGCAACTAGCAACTCCCGACGAGATGCGCGGCCGGGTCAGCGCGGTCAGCGTCCTGTTCATTAGCGCCTCCAACGAAATCGGCCAGTTTGAATCCGGCATCGCCGCGCAGTGGTTCGGAACCGTGCCGGCGGTGGTTCTGGGCGGCGTGGGGACCGTGGCGATCGTTCTACTCTGGGCCTGGTTGTTCCCCGCCCTCCGCCGTGCCGACCAACTGGTTCCCGATGAGGCACTGTCGTCCACCGCACCAGCCGACTGACCAAGGCGCACCGTAATCCGTAACACACTCCCCGGCATCCGTTTGGATAATAGCCGGAACTTCCGGCTGGTTTCGTCGTCAAAGCTGAAGGCGCACTCAAGTGGAAAACTTTCTAAAGGACCTGAAGCATTGCCTGCGCATGCTGCGGCAGAGCCCAGGCTTCACCGTCGCGGCCGTGGCGGCGTTAGCTCTCGGTATCGGCGCCAACACAGGCATCTTCTCGGTAGTCAACACCGTTCTCCTCAAGCCCCTGACCTACCCCGATGCCGATCGCATCGTGACGTTTCTGCTCACTTCGCCGCAAGGTTCCGGCCCCTCGGCATCCGTTCCCAAGTTCGCCATTTGGCGCGAGCAAACCGAAGCGTTCCAAGATGTGTCGGCGTACGACTTTGGCGGCGCAGGCATCAACGTCACTGGCGGCGACCAGCCGGAGCAAGTCCGCGGCATTCACGTCACCGCCGACTATTTCCGCCTGTTCGGCGCGCCGATCGAACGCGGCCGCACCTTCACGGCGGAGGAAGACAGCCCGCACGGCCCGCATGCGATCGTGATCAGCGACGGCCTTTGGAAACGCCGGTATGGCGCCGATCCGAATATCCTGGGCAAAGCCATCCAACTGGGCGGCGAGCCGTACACGGTGATCGGCATTGTTGGAAAGACCTTCGATTTCGATCCAAAACCCGACGTTTGGCTGCCCTTTCAATTCGACCTGAACAGCAGCGATCAGGCGCATTACTTTGTGGCGGCAGGACGCCTGAGGCCCGGCATCACCCTGGGCATGGCACGCGCGCAACTGAAGCTCGCCGCGGATGAGTTTCGCCGCAAGTTCCCCGGTAGCCTAGCAATGCGGCCAACCGACGGATTCTCGGTGGAACCGATCCAGGAGACGATCGTCAGCGACGTCCGTCCGTCTCTGCTGGTGCTGGTGGCCGCGGTAGGGCTGGTATTACTCATTGCTTGCGCCAATGTCGCCAATCTCTTGCTGGTTCGGGCCATGGGCCGCAAGCGTGAAATTGCCATTCGTGCGACGCTGGGCGCCGGACGTGGCCGGATTATCCGGCAATTGCTCACCGAAAGCGTGTTGCTCTCCTGCGTGGGCGGAGCGCTGGGCCTCGCATTGGGAATGATCGCCGTCCGCGCGCTGTTGGCGGTGAGTCCCGGCAACATTCCGCGCATCGGAGAGACAGGATCCGCCGTTACCGTGGATTGGCGTGTATTGGCGTTCACGATTGTCGTCTCGCTCGCGACCGGCGTTCTCTTCGGACTCTTTCCCGCACTGGGCGCTTCGCGCGCCGACCTGAGCACCACTTTGAAGGAAAGCAGCGGGCGCACCGGGAGCGGTCTGCGGCAAAACAAAGCGCGGGCTTTGCTGGTGGTCAGCGAAGTGTCACTGGCGATCGTGCTGTTAATCGGTTCGGCGCTGCTCATCCGGACTTTCCTGGCGTTGCGCACGGTGAATCCTGGCTTCAATCCGCACCACGTGCTGACGATGCAGATGTCGTTCTCCGATCCGCGCCTCCAGAAAACTGCCGCCGTGGCGCAACTGGTCCACGATGGCGTGGAAGGCGTGAAAGCTTTACCCGGCGTCGACGCAGCTGCCGCCACCAACGCAATGCCGCTCGAAGGCGGCTTCGGACTGCCCTTGATCATCGTGGGTCGCCCGCTCACGAATGGACCATCGCATGGCGGGGCGGGCTGGACGGCGATTTCCGCCGACTATTTCGACGCTTTTCGAATTCCGGTACTGCGCGGCCGATCCTTCACGGTCCGGGACGACGCCGCCTCCGCGCCGGTGGTCATCATCAACGAGGCGCTGGCCAAGCAGTTTTGGCCGAAGAGTGATCCCTTACAGGACCGCATTATCATCGGCAAAGGCGTTGGCGCGGAATTCGAGGAACCCGCCCGGCAGATCGTCGGCGTGGTCGGCGACGTGCACGACGGCGGACTCAATCGTGATCCTCGCCCCAACATGTATGTCCCAATGCCGCAGGTCAAAGATGGATTGACCGCCCTGAATTCGCGGATCGGCCCGATCTTCTGGCTTGTCCGGGCGCAAGGCGATCCGCGCGGGCTGAGTTCAGCGATCCAGCGTCAACTGCGTCAAGCCAGCGGTGGCCTGCCGGTGGCATATGTCCGGACCATGGATGAAATCGTGTCGCGGTCCACGGCCCGGCAGACATTCAACATGCTGCTGCTCAGCATCTTCGGTTGCGCGGCGCTTCTGCTGGCGGCCATCGGCGTCTACGGATTGATGGCCTATTCCGTGGAGCAGCGCACCCAGGAACTCGGCATTCGCGCGGCCCTAGGCGCCCAGGCGAACGACTTGCGCAATCTGGTGGTGTTCCAGGGCATGCGGCTCGTGATTGCCGGCGTTCTCATCGGCAGCGCTGCCGCGTTTGCACTTACCCGTTTGATGTCCAGCCTGTTGTTTGGAGTGAAGGCGTCCGACCCGGTCGTCTTTGTCTCCGTGCCGGTCATTCTGGCGGTGATCGCGCTCCTGGCAGTGTGGCTTCCGGCTCTTCGCGCCACTCGAGTGGATCCCGTAGTGGCGCTGCGTTACGAGTGAGCCGATACCGGGATTACAACAAATCGAGCTATGCTTGTTTTTAGACTGCGTCCACTGGGACGCCGCTGCTGATGACCGGTTCGATCATTCAGATCAATATTTCGCCCGGTGGAATTCCCAAGCGACCCGTCCCGGAAGCGGTTGTGACCCCAGAAGGCATCGCCGGCGACTCCTGGGCGCATCCTGAAATCCATGGTGGACCCAACCAAGCCATCCTGATCATCACTGCCGAGGGAATTGAAGAGCTAGTTGCCGAAGGATACCCGCTATTTCCCGGCGCACTCGGCGAAAATCTCACCACCCGCGGGCTCGACCGCCGGCAGATGCGCGTTGGACAGCGCTATCGTGCCGGCGAGACATTGCTCGAAATCACCAAGCTCCGGGCTCCCTGCGCCACCTTGGATGTATACGGGCTGGGCCTCCAGAAAGCGGTCTACGACGCGCTCGTGAAGGCCGGCGATCCTTCTTCGCCCCGCTGGGGTCTGGGTGGCTTCTACGCGCGCGTCCTGAAATCCGGCATCCTGCGGCCGCAGGATATAATTGTGATAGTAGACCAAGTCGTCTAGGCGCTCATGTCCAGCCCGATTGAAACGATCCCTTTGCGCCAACCTGCGCGCACAAGGAGCACGCTAGTAGCTCTTACGAGCGCGATTCCCCCCGAGATCGAAAGCAACATCGAGAAACTGCTGGTGTCCGCCGCGGACCCGGACTCGGCGGTCCACTACCTGGCCCGCCTAAAGCAGCAGCAGCCGGCCGCATTCGATCAAATCGTACGCTGGCCCGAAGGGCTCCAGTATCTGATCGCGGTATTTTCCTATAGCCATTTCCTCTCTGAAGAGATCCTCCAAAATCCGCACTGGCTCACGGAGCTGACAGCGATGAGCCGGGTGCTCTCGGCCGGCGATTACAAACGGCACCTGGGGAAGTTTCTCAAGAGCCTGCCCGAAGGCACGCCGCTCGCGTTGTCTCTGGCGTTGTTCCGGCGGCAGCAGATCCTGCGCATCCTGCTACGCGATGTCCTCGGCCTTGGCGTGCTCTCGGAGGTTACGGGAGAGCTGTCCAACCTCGCCGACGCGATCCTGCACGTCAGCTACAAGCGCATTCGCAGTGAACTGGTCGCTCGTCATGGCCTGCCCCGTTATACGGGCGCGGATGGGCAATCCCACGAGTGCGGCATGTCGGTCATCGCGCTGGGGAAGCTGGGCGGCGAGGAGCTGAACTACAGTTCCGATATCGACCTGATGTTTGTCTACGCTGCCAACGGCCAGACCGACGGGCCGAATCCGATTTCCAACAAGGAATTTTACAAGAAGGTCGCCAACCAGTACACGGAGCTTCTTTCCACCTACACCGCCGAGGGCCTCTGCTATCGCGTGGACTTGCGGCTGCGGCCCGACGGCAGTCTCGGTGAAGTCTGCACTTCGCTCGAAGGCGCGATCCACTACTACCAGACCCGCGCGCGCGACTGGGAGCTGCAGATGCTGATCAAGGCGCGCGTGGCGGCGGGCGACCCCGAAGCGGGCCGCGAGCTGCTGCGTACGGTCGAGCCGCTGATCTACTCCACCACGCTGGACTTCTCGGCTGTCGAGGCCGTGTCCGCCACCCGCGAGCGCATCAGCGAAAAGCTCAGCCGGCGGAAGCTGGGCAAGTCCGCGTTTGACGTCAAGCTGGCGCCGGGCGGCATCCGCGATATCGAGTTCCTGGTGCAATGCCTCCAGCGTCTCCATGGCGGGCGAGCGGCCTGGCTGCGCCACGGCGGCACGATGCTCGCCCTCTCGCGCCTCAACGATAAGGGCCTGCTCTCTTCCGCAGAGTTCGCGCGGCTCATCTCGGCCTACCGTTTCCTGCGCGATCTGGAACACCGGCTTCAATTCGCTGAGGACCGCCAGACCCACACGCTGCCCACCGCGGCGCGCGATTTGGATCTGCTGGCCAAGAAGATGCCCCCGGCGCAGCTTGGTAGCACGCCTTCCGGAGAGACGCTGCTTCACGAGCTGAACGCTCATCTGGAGGCGGTGCAGGAAATTTATGAGCGCGTCATCCACGCGCAGCGTCCCTCCTATTACAGCGTGCCGCCTGCTTCCGGCTCCGAAGTCTCTCTGCCGGAGGACATGGAGCCCGCTTCCAGCAACCTGATCCGCTTCCTGGATGAACGCGCTCCCAGCTTGGCCGGTGTGGTCTCGGGTTTTCAATTGCGGCGCGGCACGGGAGCCTTCGAACATTTCCTGGAGAAGGTGGTGGCCGATTCGCGTTGGCTCGCGCTGTTGAACTCCAACGCCCCCGTGGCGCGCTTCACCCTGGACATCTTCGAACACAGCCCGTACTTCGCCGAAGAGCTGATCCGCATGCCGGAGCTGATCGAGGAATTGGACCGCCTGCCCGAAGGCAAGGACCACTCCTACGCCCCGGCCGTCGCGGGCATCGGGGACATCTCGGCGCTGCGGCGCTTCTTCCGGCGCGAAATGTTCCGCATTCAGGCCGCGAGCTTGTGTCTGCGGGTGCCTGTGTTCGACACGCTGGAAAGCACCTCCGATCTCGCCGACGCGGCCATCGCGGCCGCCTACCGGATGGCCGTCGAGTACGTCGCAGCCACGCACCCGCCATCCCAGGCGGACTACGAGCCGCGCCAGCAGCTCATGGTCATCGCTCTGGGCCGCCTGGGCATGCGCGAGTTCGATCTGGCGTCCGACGCCGACCTGGTGTTCGCCATCCCGGACCAGGATCACGACGAACAGCTTTTCTGGACCCGCGTGGCCGAGCGCATTATGGACCTGCTCACCGCCTACACCGGCACCGGGCTGATGTTCACTGTGGATACGCGCCTCCGGCCCAACGGTACCGCGGGCGCCCTGGTGCTCTCCGAGGAATCCTACAAAGAGTACTTCGCCAAGAGCGCCGAGGCCTGGGAAGGCATCGCCTATATGAAGGCTCGAGCCGTGGCGGGAGACATCGACGGGGCCACTCGATTCCTGAATGAACTTCAAAAGGTGGACTGGCGCCGCTATGGACAAAGCGGCCGGTCCAAAAAGGATCTCCGCCAGATGCGCACCCGTCTGGAAAAGGAACAGGGGCCCGATCATCCTCTCAAAGCCGGCTTAGGGGGCTTTTACGATATCGATTTCACGCTGCTGTATCTGCGCCTGAAGGCCGCGGGCATTTTCTACAAGGTGCTCAACACACCCGAACGCATCAACATCATCGAAGCCATGGGCCATCTGGAGCGGGCCGACGCCGAATTCCTGCGCGACGCCGCCACGTTTTACCGCGCCGTGGATCACGGCCAGCGCCTCTATTCCGGACACGCAGCCGCCAGCCTCCCCAATGCCGAATCGCAGTTGCACGTGCTCACCGGACTGGTACATCGTTGGACCCCCGAACATCTCAATCACCAACCGCTCAAAAATGAGCTGGCCAGGATCCAAAGCCGCACGCGCGGCATCTTTGACCGGCTTTTTTCTAACTGAACTGCTCCAATTCCTGATGCGCGGCACCGCTGTTTTGCATTAAACTGGACTTCAACCTCCCTATGGACTGGTATTATGCCGAGTCCGGCAAGCAGATTGGTCCCGTAGACGACGCATCGTTCGAGAATCTGGTGGGCGCAGGGTTAGTCCGAGAGGACACGCTGGTCTGGCGCGCTGGCATGGCCAATTGGATGCCGTATCAAAGCGTGCGCCCGACGGCTTCTCCCTGGCGCGACGGACACGCCGGCGCCACGCGCTATTGCTCCGAATGCGGACAGCCTTTCCCCCAGGACGAGTTGGTTGCGTTCGGCAATTCGCTGGTCTGCGCCGCCTGCAAACCGCTCTATACACAAAAGCTGGTGGAAGGCGTACAACTGCCGGGCGCCGTTCGCTATGGCGGCTTCTGGATTCGCGTCGTCGCCATCATCGTAGATAGCATTGTGCTGTATGTCGCCGCGCTGATCTTGTTCGCGCTTGCGATGGCTGTGTTCCGCTTCAATTTCTCCTCGCTCCTCCGGCCCCAGCCCGACATCCTTCGCTTGCTGGCGTTCGAGGGCGGCTTGGGATTTGCGAATATGGCCGTCGCCGCCGTTTACGACACTTGGATGGTCGGCCGGTACGGAGCAACGCTGGGCAAGATCGTCTGCCAGTTGCGCATTGTCATGGACGACGGCGGCACAGTCTCTTATGGCCGCGCTCTCGGCAGGCATTTTGCCAAATACCTGAGTAGTTTTACTCTCGGCATTGGCTACATCATGGCGGGAATTGACGATCAGAAACGGGCCCTGCACGACCGGATCTGCAATACGCGCGTGATTAAAAAGTAGCCCGAATGCCATCCACCCTGGGAACACCGTACTGCGCCAACTGCAACACAGCCGTTCCGTCTGAAGACTGGAACCGCGAGCACGCCTTCTGCACCGTTTGCCGCGTCCCCCTGTTGGCATCTGTATTTCCTGCCTTCGCCGCTGAGCCGGAACGCGCCTCCGCCGGCGAGACTCTGCTGGAGGCCGGCGAGGCGAGCTGCTTCTATCACCCGCAAAAGCGCGCCGCCGTTCCCTGCGATCAGTGCGGTCGGTTCTTATGCAGCCTGTGCCGGGTTGAATTCCTGGGCGAAAACTGGTGCCCTGCATGCGTCGAAAACAAGAGGCAAAAGGGCAAGCTTTCTCATCTGGACGCGCACCGGACTCTCTATGACAACATGACGCTGGCCCTGGCGATCCTCCCCGCCTTCCTGATCTGGCCCACTGTAATCACGGCGCCCGTCACACTCTTCATGACTGCTCGCTACTGGCATGCGCCCTCCAGCCTGACTCCGCGAAGCAAGATCCGCTTCGTCCTCGCGGCCGCTATTGCAATTCTCCAGATCGGCGCGTGGATCTGGCTGGTGCTCTTCCTGATCTATAGAAGAAGATGAACGTCGAACCACGATACCGGCGCTTACCCGGCCGGGCAGGCGTTTTCATCCGGCATTCGCTGTGGATGGGTCCGGATCATTTGCTGCGCGTGCGCGCCAACCCATTCGCGCAGGAATACCGCCGCTATTATTTCAAGGATATTCAAGCGCTCGTTCTGACGGAACTCCCGCATCCGTTGGCCTATTTTTTCTACAGCTTGACTGCGTTTTTTGCAATCCTTTTCGCTGTGTTGATTTCTTCGGGACATCCGGTTTGGGCCACTCTATGTGCCCTTTCGGCTTTGCTCCTGTTCTGGCTGGGCGCTAGAATTCCGGACTCTGCCACCCGCATTCTCACGCGCGTCAGTTCAGACCGGTTGCCGTCGCTCAAGAAGGTCCATACCGCGCGAAAAGCCCTGGCGATGATTCGAGCGCAGATCGTGGGAACGCAGGGCGAACTTGACGCCGGGACGCTACAGCCCCACTTACCCACGAACCTTCAGGCTGCCCCCGCCGCCGCGCAACCGGAACTGCGTCACGGTGAAGCCTGGGCGCATTGGGCGCTCTTCGCGCTGATGCTGCTGCGCTGCATTCTCATTCTTTTCGCTTTGGCTTTCATGATCCAATCGGTCGCATACAGCCTGCTTGGGGATGCGGCGGCTGCGGCAGTTCTTTTGACCGGCCTACTCGCCCTCATCGAGCAGCATCGAAACCCAATTGCGCGTGGCGTACGCTGGACCGTCTACGGGTCCCTGGTCTGGCAGGGGCTGAGTTTTCTCGCCGCGTTTGGTCTCACTGGATACCTTGGCTTCCAACTAGCGCTGAAGCGGGCGGGCGCGTTGACGAGGTTTGAATCCTCCACCAGGCTGTATCAGGCTGCGGAGGCCGTCACATACCTGTTGCTCGCATCGGTCGGAATCATCTTGTTGTGGCGGAGCCGGCCCCGCGCCTTCGCGCCGCCTCCCGTGGCCGCCGACGAAGTCGCCACGTTGGACCGCCAATGACCGCGCCGTCGGCCCTTCACCAGCGCTGCTTCCACCATCCGCTCCGCGAAGCCGCCTCGCGCTGCCCCAGCTGCCGGCGCTACTTTTGCCGTGAGTGCGTCACCGAGCACGAAGACCAGGTTATCTGCGCGGATTGTCTGAAGAAACTGTCGGCCGGCCAACCGGCGCGCTCTGTGAATTTTCGAGGCGTGTTGCGCGGCTTGCTCCCGCTGGCCGGCCTGTTGATCGCCTGGCTGTGCTTTTACGCCGTCGGCCGGACGCTGCTTCTCATTCCGGTGTCCGTGCACGATGGCTCCGTTTGGGAGTCCAAGTGAACAAGCGCGAAAAAAGCGCGATCGAGTTGTTCGAGGAGGCCGCGTACCTATTGCGGCGCGCACCCGGATCCGCGGTCGCCGCGTACTACACTGGCTCGCTGCCTTTCGCGCTGGGCTTCTTATTCTTCTGGGCGGACATGAGTCAGAGCGCTTTTGCCTATGAACACTGCGCGGCCGCCGCTCTGGGCCTGGCGCTGCTGTTCTGCTGGATGACGCATTGGCAGGCCGCTTTCGTTCAGTCTTTGCGCGCGGAATTGTCCGGAGCACCGCGCTTTCGCTGGTTTTCTCCGGAAGCGCGCCGGCGCGGAGTCCTGCAGTTCACCTTGCAACCGACGAAGTTCCTGGTCCTGCCCGCCGCCGCTCTGACGGTGCTACCCTACGCGGCCGTCTACGCCTTCTACCAGCATCTGATGTCCGCGCCGGACTCGGGAGGCAGCTTTTCGCGCGCCTTCCGTGCCGCAAAAACACATGCGGTAGCGTGGCCCTGGCAAAATTGGAACTCCTTGGCAATCCTCGTTCTTCTCAATGCCGTCGTCTTTGTGAATCTCGGCATTACCATTCTCGGCGGTCCCTATTTGCTCAAAAGTCTTCTGGGCATCGAAAGCGCTTTTACCAGGAGCGGCCTGGTGGCGTTCAATACCACGTTTCTTGCCGTCACCGCCGCGCTTACTTATCTGGTGACCAATCCGCTCGCCAAGGCCGTCTACCTGCTGCGCTCCTTCTACGTCGAATCCATCGAAACCGGCGAAGATCTGCGCGCGGAATTAAAGAGTGGGACGGCGGTCACCGCGGCGGTCGTCGCAGGGATTGTGATCATTTTCGGAACTGCATCCGCTCACGCTCAAGCGCCGGCGAAGGCCGTTCCTGCCGTATCCGCCGACGAAATGAACCGCGCGATCGACGACGTCATTCGCCATCCCGAATTCACCTGGCGCCTGCCGCGCGCCGAGCCGCCGCCGGAGCAGAATCCCAACTGGTTCGTGCGGGCCAGTGAATCGTTCCTGAACGCAACAGTCAAAGCTCTTCGGCAGGTGGGCCGGTGGGTAGATCAATTCGTCCGCTGGCTCGTGGACAAGCTGCGCGGGGTCCTTCCAACCGGCGGCCCCAACCTGCCGTCTCCGAACGCGCGTGAACTGCAGGCGCTCGTCTACACGCTGTTGTCCGCCGTCGCCGTTCTGCTTGGCTGGCTTCTCTGGCAGGCCCTTCGTCTAAAGAGGCCAAAGCAGGCGGCCCGAGCGGCCGCAGTTGCGGCTCCACCGCTGGATCTGAACAGCGCGCAGTTACTAGCCGACGAAAGGCCCCTCGATGAGTGGCTGCGGCTTGCCCGCGACTGCCAGGGACGCCAGGAATACCGGCTGGCCCTCCGCGCGCTCTATCTGGCTGGACTGGCCTATCTCGCCGAACAGTCTCTGATCTCCATCCACCGCAGCAAGTCCAACCAGGATTATTCGCGCGAGCTGCGCCGCAAAGCGCGCAATCAACCCCAGCTTGTGGAGACTTTCTCAGACAACGTGGGTGTCTTTGAGCGAACCTGGTACGGAATGTACGATGTCGATCCCGGCACACTGGAGCGATTCGAAGCCAACTTAACGCGGATGAAAGCGGGCGCCGATGCGCAATAGCGTGACGCTGGTGACGATCGCCCTAGCCGCCGGTTTTCTGTTGGGCCTGTGGGAGCTGTATCAACTGCGCTTTGAAGCCGGCGATATCTATCCACCGTATTCCTCCTTGCGCGCCGATCCGCTGGGCGCCAAGGCGGTATTCGAGGCTATTCAGCAGCTCCCGGGCATGTCGGCGGCCCGCAACTATCGTCCGGTGGCGGCCATCGCGAAGGCGCCGGCCACCGTGCTCTTCCTTGGCGAAGACCCGTTCGCGTTTGAACGATCCGGCGAAGACGAGATCAAAGCTTATGAGGCTCTGGCCTCCAGCGGCGCGCATCTCGTGATTGCCATGCGGCCCGTACGGCGCGTCGTCGAAACAACTGCACCTGCGACCAAGCCGCCCTCCGCGAAATCCGCCCAGGCCGCGCCCCCCGAACAACCGCCCATCCAGAAACGCTGGGGCATTCGATTTGACTACCTCACACAGTCCGCTAAGCAGGCGGACGAGGAAAGCCACACCGAGCCCAAGGCAACCGCCCTCTTCTTCCGTGCCGATGGCAAGGTACTGCACGAAGTGGAGCGGCGTTTTGGCTCAGGCACGATCGTGCTCATGGCCAACGCCTATCCCTTCAGCAACGAGGCGCTGGCCGGCGATCGCGACACGCAGTTGCTCTCGCGCATGCTGGGGGGCCGCTCCCAGGTAATCTTCGACGAGTCTCATCTTGGTCTTAGCGAAAGCGGCAGTGTGGGCGCGCTGGTGCGCAAATACCATCTCGAAGGCGCCGTCGCGATGCTGGCCCTGTTGCTCGCGCTCTTCATTTGGAAGAATTCCATCAGTTTTCTCCCGGCGCGCCGCGAACCGGATTTTGAGGCGAGTATTGACACGAAAGACGCGGCCGCCGGACTGGCCAATCTGCTGCGTCGCAATATCCCGGCTAAAACCTTATTGGCGACCTGCTGGCGGGAATGGGAGCGTTCGCGCTTCGGCGGCCGCCACTTTTCCCGTGACCGGCTCGCCCGCGCCCAGGCCTTGACACGCGGCGATCGCGACGCCGCCGACACATATCGCGAAGTAGCTCAAGTTCTAGCGGAGAGAACCTAAACGATGAACGCCAACCTGGAAAAGCTGATGAGCCTGCTCGAACGCGTGCGGAGTGAAGTGGGCAAGGTGATCATTGGCCAAACGGCGGTCGTGGATCAGGCGCTGATCGTCATTTTCACCGGCCAGCACGCGCTCATCGAAGGCATCCCCGGTATCGCCAAGACGCTGCTGGCCCGCACGCTGGCGCATGTGTTGGGGTGCGAATTCGCCCGCATTCAGTTCACGCCCGATCTCATGCCGGCGGACATCACCGGCACCAACGTCTTCAACCTGCAGCGCAACGAATTCTCACTGGTGAAGGGCCCGGTGTTCACCAGTTTTCTTTTGGCGGACGAGATCAACCGCGCGCCGGCCAAGACGCAGTCGGCGCTGCTGCAGGCCATGCAAGAGCGCGCCGTCACGATCGACCGCATCACGCATCCGCTGCCACACAACTTCACGGTCTTTGCCACGCAGAACCCGATCGAGTACGAAGGCACCTACCCGCTGCCGGAAGCGCAGAAGGATCGCTTCATGCTGAAGATCGTCATGCGATTCCCGGAGCGTGAAGACGAGCTGGCGCTGGCCCGCCGCATGCTAGGCACCGATTCGCCGGAGGAAACCTTGGCAGCCGGCGCCGTGGGAAGGTGCGTCGAGGCGTCGGATCTCGCCGAATTGCGCCTCTGCTTGAACGACGTGCTGGTGCGCGAGGAACTGGTCGCTTATCTGGTGGACGTCGTCCGCAAGACCCGCGCGCATGAAAGCGTGCTGGTCGGTGCGGGGCCTCGCGCCACTCAGTCGCTGTTGCTCGCAAGCCGCGCGCATGCCGCCATCCAGGGCCGCGACTTCGTCACGCCGGACGATATTCGCGCCATGGCGCTGCCCGTTCTCGAACATCGCTTGATCTTGCGGCCGGAGTTTGAAATCGAAGGCCTGGGCGTGGACGAAGTGGTCGAAAAAACTCTGGGCGAGATCGCGGTCCCCCGCTAGCCATGCTCGTCCCGGCGAACAGGTTACTGCTACTCATAGGCGCAATCGGCGTTCCTGCGGCGATCCTTGCCGTCCTGCCCCGCGGTGGCATCTTCGGCTACGCGCTCATCGCCGCATTGATCGTCGCCGCGGTGTTCGACGCACTAACTGCGCGCCGCCGTTTAATAGGCATAGAGGTCCGGACCGAACCCGTAGTCCGGTTGTGGAAGGATCGCGAATCCAGCATCGAGCTGACCATTCGCAACGAACGCCAGTCCTCGATGGCGCTGCGCATCGGTTTGCCGCTTCCCGAAGAGGTTCCCGCACTCGAGGAAGAAATGCAGATCACGTTACCCGCAGCGAGCGAGTTCTCGCGCGTCGCCTTCGCATGCCGGCCCCACAAGCGCGGCCAATTCTTCGTCACGAATTGCGCCATCGAGCGGTCCTCAACGCTCGGGCTGTGGAAGACGCGCGCGCTTCTTCCGCTCGCGCTCGAACTGCGTGTTTATCCCAATATCGCCGCAGAACGCAAGCAGTCGCCCGCTTTCTTCCGCCGCGGCCGGCTGGGTGTTCACGGCCAGCGCCAGTTGGGCAAAGGCAAGGAATTCGAGAAGCTCCGCGAGTACTCGCCCGGCGACAGCTTCGAAGATATCGACTGGAAAGCGACTGCGCGCCACGGCCACCCCATCACGCGTGTCTTTCAAATCGAACGCACGCAAGAGGTCTACATCATCCTGGATGCTTCACGGCTCACCGCCCGCGCCGCCGCGGACGATCCCGCGTCGACCATCCTGGAGCGCAACGTCACCGCTTCGCTATTGCTCGCGCTGGCCGCCGAAAAGCAGGGCGACCTCTTTGGCCTGCTCACCTTCAGCGATCGCATTCACAACTTCGTCCGCGCCCGCAATGGCAAAGCGCACTACGCCGCCTGCCGCGACGCCCTCTACACCTTGCAACCGCGTATGGTCGCGCCCGACTTCGACGAGCTGTTCACCTTGCTTCGCCTCCGTCTGCGCCGGCGCGCCTTGCTCGTCTTCCTCACTGAACTGGACGACCCTGTCGTTGCCGAGCGCTTTGTTCGCAACGTTCGCTTGATCCGCCAGCACGTGGTGCTCGTTGGTATGGCTCAACCGCCTGGGGCCCGGGCGCTGTTTGAAAACCCCGAAGTGTCCAGCCTCGACGATGTGTATCAGCAGCTCGCCGGCCACATACAATGGAGCAAACTGCGCGAACTGGGCCAGGTGCTGGCGCGACAGGGCGTCCGCTTTTCGTTGCTCGAATCCGCTACGCTCGGGCCGCAGCTCGCCTCCCTCTATGTCGATCTCAAGCAGCAGCAGGTCCTATGATTATCGACCTCGATCGATTCCTCGCCGAAGAGCGCCCGCATTGGACCGCGCTCGAGTCACAGCTGACGGCGGTCGAGAAATACCCCGAACGTCACTTGCAGCTCGACGAAATCCTTCGCTTCCATGAACTCTACGAACGCGCCTCCGCCGACCTGGCCAAGATCGAAACCTTCGCCAGCGAGCCGGAGATCCGCCGCTACCTGGAGGGACTGGTTGCGCGCGCCTATGGCGAAATTCACGAAACCCGCGCCAAGGCGCGCCGCTTTCGTCCCTGGCGCTGGTTCACCGAAACGTTTCCGCGCGCGTTCCGAAGACGAATCCGCCCCTTCTGGCTGGCCCTGGCCGTCACTATCGTGGGCTGCCTGTTCGGCGGCGTCGCCATCGGCATCGATCCCGAAGCCAAGCAAGTGATCATGCCGTTTACCGGCCTCCAGGGCGATCCCGTGGAGCGCGTGCGCCGGGAAGAGTCCGCCAAGCAGGATCGCCTGGCAGGACAGAAGAGCACGTTCGCCGCTGAATTGATGTCCCATAACACGCAGGTTGCCGTCTTCACCATGGCGCTCGGCGTCACCTGGGGAGCCGGAACCACGGTCATGCTCTTCTACAACGGTGTAATTTTGGGCGCGGTAGCGGTGGACTACATTCGTGCGGGCGAAACGGCGTTTCTCGTCGGCTGGCTCCTCCCACACGGCGCCATCGAGATTCCCGCGATTCTGCTCGGCGGTCAAGCGGGATTCCTGCTGGCCGCGGCGCTCATCGGATGGGGCAGCCGTCAGACACGCCGCGCTCGATTGCGCGAAATCTCGCCGGACCTGGTCACCATCATTTTCGGCGCGGCTGTGTTGCTGATCTGGGCCGGCATTGTCGAATCGTTTCTGTCGCAATATCACGAGCCCGTAATTCCTTATGCGCTGAAAATCGCCTTCGGCGCCGTGGAACTCGCGGCTCTCACCGTGTTCCTTGCCCGCTCCGGTGCGCGCGGCGAGCGCCAACCAACTAAGACTTGATGCGATTCGCGCGAACCAACACGCTTGCTCTCAAGACTCCAGAAGGGATCACGTTCTCCCTGCCGCTGGCCGGCCCCATCAGCCGCTTCTTGGCTTGGACCATCGACGCCGCGGCTATCCTCGCCGCGGGTACAATTCTGCGCCAGCTTCTGGGGCAGATCGGCACGCTCAATCGGGCATTCGCTGAAACCACGTACGTCATCGCCTACTTTGTGATCTCCATTGGCTACGCCATCGCGCTCGAATGGTTTTGGCGCGGCCAGACGCTGGGCAAGCGCGTTCTGGGCCTGCGCGTGATGGACACGCAAGCCTTGCGCCTGGAATTCAGCCAGATCGTAGTTCGAAACCTGCTGCGGTTCGTCGACATGTTGCCGCTGGCGTACTTGATCGGCGGCATGGCGTGTTTTGCCAGCCGCCGCTCGCAGCGCTTGGGCGACCTCGCGGCCAACACCATCGTCGTCCGCAACGCGGATGTCGGGCAGCCAAATCTGGAGCAATTGTTGGGCGGAAAATACAACTCGCTCGAAGAGTACCGCCATCTGGCGGCTCGCCTCCGCCAGCGGACTTCGCCCCAACTCGCCGCCGTTGCCTTGGAGGCCCTGCTTCGCCGCGATGAGATCCAGCCCGCCGCCCGCCTGGAGCTGTTCGCCGACTTGGCCCGCCACTTCCGTTCGCTGGTCGACTTCCCGCCCGAGGCCGTCGAGCAGCTCAGCGACGAACAGTACGTCCGCAACGTCGTTGCCATTCTCTACCGGCGCACGAGTCATTAAGCCCCACTTGCACGTGGTGCTCTTTGGAGCGATCATAAAGGCGGAGGAAAGCCATGAATAGCTCCTCTGTCAGTTCCGGCCTTACCACGGCCGAATCGAATTTTATAAACGAAGCCAAACAAGCCGGCCAACTCTTCATCGACCAACCCTACGAACTGTACTCCGATGAAAACCAAGAAACTTGGCGGAAGCTCTACGCACGGCTCCACCCCCGTTGGGACCGCTACGCCAACGAACATTTCCTGAAAGGCATCCGCAATCTGGCTCTGGATCCGGATCGCATCCCGCGCCTCAGCGAAGTAAACCGATTCCTGACCCCGCTCACCGGCTTCCAGGCCAAGGCCGTCAGCGGCTACGTTCCGGCCTTCGTGTTCTTCGACTGCCTGCGGAAGCGAACTTTCCCCACCACCATCACCATCCGCCGCTCCGACAAGCTGGATTACCTGCCGGAGCCCGACATCTTCCACGACGTCGCCGGCCACGTGCCGATGCACACCGACAAAAACTTCGCCGAGGCCCTGGTGCGTTTCGGCGAATGCGCGCACACCGCTGCCCAGATGGCGGCCGGAATCCGCGGCCCGGACACCCGCGTGCACTACCTGACCAGCGTCATCAAGGCGATGGCGCGCTTCTTCTGGTTCACCATCGAGTTCGGCCTCATGCGCGGCTCCGACGGCCTGAAAGTCTACGGCAGCGGCCTGCTCAGTTCCTACGGCGAAATTGCGCACGCCATTGAGGCGCCCGAAGTGCAGCGCTATCCCATTCAACTCGAGTGGGCCATCAACCAGGCCTTTGAGATCAACCATTACCAACCGCTGCTGTTCGTTGTCGACTCGTTCGACCACCTATTCAGTCTGGTGGACCAGTTGGAAGCCTGGATGAGGGCAGGCAAGCTCAGCAACGTCGCGCCCGGCGAGCCCGCCGTCTATGAAGACGACTTGAAGAGCTTCCTGCACGCCGAGTTGGAATAGGCGCTCGCCAGCCGCCCCGTTCGGAGTCATAATAGAAAAATGACACTCCGGATGGCTGTGCTTGGCTTGGTCGCCGCAGTTTCGCTCGCGGCACAGGCTCCTAACGCCGTGGACTGGCGCACTTCGGAAACCCTCGGCAACATCGACCTCTCAAGCTTGACGCCCATCCAAAAGAAGGCTGTCCTGAAACTCCTGCGCGAGGAGGACTGCTCCTGCCAGTGCGGCATGAAGGCCGCCGAGTGCATCATCAAGGATCCCAACTGCTCCTATAGCCGCACGCTCGCCAAGATCGCCATCGAGGGCGTGAAGGAAGGCAAGAGCCTGTTGGAGATCAGCAAGCTGATGGACGCCTCGCCCAAGGCTCACCGGCCCAAGATGCTGGAAGATCCCGTTTCCATTCCGGTTGCCGGCTCGCCCGTGCGCGGGCCCGCCGATGCCCGCATCACGCTAATTGAGTTTTCCGATTTCGAGTGTCCTTATTGCTCGGCCGCGGTGAAGGAAGTGGACGCGCTGATGGCCGCCTACCCGAAAGACATCAAGCTCATCTACAAGCAATTCCCGCTGGAGACGCATCCGCACGCGCAGATGGCGGCGGAAGCCTCCCTGGCAGCCAACGAGCAAGGCAAGTTTTGGCAGATGTACGAAATCCTGTTCAAGAATTACCGCCGCCTGTCAGGCCAGAGTATTCTCGCGTTCGCGCAAGAGCTTGGCCTGGACATGAACAAGTTCAAGGCTGATGTGGAATCCGGAAAGTTCAAAGCCGTAATCGAAAAGGACTTGGCGGACGGAGAGAAAGCGGGTGTCTACGGGACGCCGGCGTTCTATATCAACGGGCAGCAGTACAACGGCCAATTGACTCTAGCCGCTCTCAGGCCGATCATCGACAAGGATCTGAAGGCGGCAGCAGCCAAGGCGCACACCGTAGCTAAGAAGTAACCGCCGGCGCTCTGCGCAACGCCGCTTCCAGACAACGCTGGTTGTCCTCGTCGGTTCCCGTCGAGACGCGCACGCAGTGCGGCAGCCCGAAACTGGCTAGTGGCCGAATGATAATGCCTTGCCGAAGCAGTTCCTGGGTGAATTGAGCCGCCTGCTCCGGACCGCGCAGCACCAGCATCAGGAAGTTGGCGTCTGAAGGCACCACCGTCAAACCCATTTCCCGGAACCCGTTCGTCAGAAGCTTCAACCCCCGCGCGTTCAGTTCGAGCGAGCGATGCAGAAACTCCCGGTCGCCCAGCGCCGCGATGCCCGCCACCTGCGCCAGCGTGCTTGGCTCAAACGGCAGCTTCACCTTCAGCAGGTTCGCGATCAGCGCTTCGTGCGCGAATCCGTAGCCGATGCGCGCGCCGGCCAGCCCGTAGACTTTTGAGAACGTCCGCAGCGTGATCACGTTGTCGTAGCGGTAATGCATCGAGTCCGGATAGCGCGGGTTGTCCTCGGCGTACTCGAAATACGCTTCATCCAGAATGATCAGCACCCGCTCGGGCACATGCCGGTAGAACTCATCGAACTCCTGCCGGGAAAAGATCGTGCCGGTCGGGTTGTTCGGGTTCGCCAGGTAGACTATTTTCGTCCGCTCATTGATCGCCCGCGCCAGCGCCGGCAGATCGTAATGCCAGTCGCGGTACGGCACCGTGCGGTACGCCACGCCGCGTGACTTGGCCAGCACCTGGAATCCGATGAATGCCGCTTCGGTAGTCAGCACTTCGTCCTCATCGCACAGAAACGTACGGATGATGTTCGACATGATGCCTTCCGAGCCGCTGCCCGCGATGACATTTTCGATGCGCACGTCGAACTTCTCGGCCAGCACGCGCCGCAGGTCCAGCCCTCCATTCGGATACAGGTGCAGCTTGTTCATGCACTGCGCCATCGCCTCTTGCGCGAGCAACGAAGGTCCCAGCGGGTTCTCGTTGGAGGCCATTTTGCTGACATGCGCCAGCCCGTATTCGCGCTGCACTTCCTCGATGCCGCGCCCGGCCTCGTAGGCGCGCAACGATTCGATATACGGCGGAACCAGTGGCATTCAATTCCAGTGTGGCATAGGGCGCAGCGCGACTCGCGAGTTCACTAGTCGCGCTCATCGCTCGCCTTCTGCCACAATGAACTTGAACGCTGTCGACTCTCGTGCAATCGGAGACCCGCAAAATGCAATTGCGCGTGCTCGCATTTGTGCTCGCCGGGGGCAAAGGCACCCGCCTGTACCCTTTAACGAAGGAACGCGCCAAGCCTGCCGTTCCCTTCGGTGGACGCTATCGCATCATCGATTTTGTCCTGAGTAACCTGATTAACTCAGGCATTTACTCGGTCTATGTGCTGATCCAGTTCAAAAGCCAGTCGCTGCTGGAACATATGCGCGAAGGCTGGGAAGCGTCCAGCTTGTTGCGCAACCATTTCATCATTCCGGTTCCGGCGCAGATGCGCTCGGCGGGGGAGGATTGGTACCGCGGCACCGCCGACGCCCTGCATCAAAACATCAATCTGATCGAGCAGGCCGAGCCGCACGTGGTCGCCATCTTCGGCGCCGACCATATCTATCGCATGAACATCCGCGAGATGGTGGAGTTTCACGTCGATCGTGGCGCGCAAGTCACGGTGTCGGCCATCCCTGTGGAAAAGGAACAAGCCGTCTCCTTCGGCGTCGTCGAGACCCGCGAGGACGGGTTGATTACAGGATTTCATGAGAAAAAATCCGATGCCCCTACTATGCCTGGCGACCCCAACCGTGTATACGCGTCCATGGGCAATTACCTTTTCTCCACCAAGCTGCTGCTGGACGAATTGCGCGCCGACGGCGAGAACCCGCGCAGTTCGCACGATTTCGGGCGCGATATTCTGCCCAGCTTGATCGGGCGCGCGGATATGTACGCCTACGATTTTCAGACCAACCGCATCCCCGGCGATCCGCCGGGAGCGCCCGTCTATTGGCGCGACGTCGGAACCATCGATGCATTTTTCGACGCCAACATGGACCTCCGTTCCATCTCGCCGGAGTTAAATTTATACAATCGCCAATGGCCGCTACGCACCGCGGGCTACTTCGACGCCCCCGCGAAGTTTATATTCGACAGTGACGGACGCCGCGGACATGCCCTGGATTCGATTGTCTCGGGTGGAAGTATTCTGTCCGGCGGCTCGGTACGCACTTCCGTGATCGGCCGCGCAGTGCGCATCCATTCGCATGCCGAAGTTGAAGATTCTATTATCTTCGACAACTGCGACATTGGCCGCCGCGCGCGCGTGCGGCGCGCCATCCTCGACAAAAACGTGCGCGTCCCGCCCGATTCCACGATCGGCTACGACTTGGAGCGCGACCGCGAACTATACCATGTCACCGACAGTGGCATAGTCGTAGTCGAAGGTCACCGCTCTCCAGTCGACATCGCCAGCATGAATCTCTAAGCCCGGTTGGCACGCGACGTGCTAAACAGAATCGCGCCGGATTGTCGGCACTAAAGGAATCTATGTAACGGGTTACCCCTCAAATGGATCGAACAAACTGAGATGACATACTTAGTACTCGATTCCTCCGAAGAACCCGCTCAAACATCCAACAGCGTCGCTTCCGCTGAGGTTCGCTCCCAACTGGATCGCATCCTCAACAGTCGCGCGTTCGTCCAATCCCATCGAATTCGGCGTTTCCTTCAATTCGTCGTGGAGGAAAGCCTCCTCGGCCAGCCTGAGCGGCTTAAGGAGTATCTCATTGGGGTGGAAGTCTTCGATCGGCGCGATGCCTTCGATCCCCGCGTAGATTCCATTGTCCGCGTAGAGGCGCGGCGCTTGCGCTACAAGTTGGAAGAATACTACCGCGCGGAAGGCCGCACCGATCCGGTTCGCATCATCCTGCGCAAAGGCAGTTATGTGCCGGTCTTCGAACATCGCAGTGGGAATGCGGAGTTGGCTTTGGAAGCGGTGGCAGCCCGGCGGCAGTCGGACCGCAGGGAAAGTTCGGAGGCGTACCTGGAAGGCCGCTATCACTGGAAGATCGCCACTCTGGACAGCATCCGCGAGAGCGTCAACTGCTTTCAGACCGCCGTGGAAGGCGACCCCAACTATGCCGCGGCTTGGGCCGCCCTGGCCGAAGCTCTTCTGCTCAGCGCTGTTTTCGGTCTGATTCCACCCGCCGATGCCCGGGCAAAGGTCAAGCAGGCCGCCGAGTTGGCGGTCGCGTTGAATCCGTCTCTCCCGGAAGCGCATGTGGCGCTGGGCGCGGTTGCTTCCCTGTTCGACTGGGATTGGGCCCGCGGGGAAGATGCACTTCTGAGAGCCATCCAGTTGGATCATCACGACCCAGTTGGCCGTATTACCTACGGCATTCAGTTGGCCTGCGTCGGCAAACTGGATCGAGCCGTCGCCGAGGTGGAACTTGCGCTGGAATTGGATCCCGCTTCCGTATTTCCCAATTTCGTGCTGGGGTGGGTGTATGGCGCGTGCGGCCGCTTCGACCAGGCGATCTCGCAACACCTGCTGGTTTCGCGCCTGGCCACCGATTCCGGACTGCCTCACCTCGGCTTGGGAATGGCGTATGCCGCCAAGCGCCAGTTCGCAGAGGCTATCCTGCATTTGACCAATGCTTCCAGGATGCAGTGTGGGGCGCTGCTGCACGGGCAGATGGGTTATTGCTACGCCAGCGCCGGCCGGCACGAGGAAGCCAGGCAGGAGCTGAGTGCTCTCACGCAGCGGTCCGAGACGCATTACGTTTCCCCCATCAGCTTCGCCGCCATCCACGCCGGCTTGGGTGAACAGGAACAGGCGCTCCAATATCTGGAACGCGCCCAGGAGGCCCGCGATACCGCTCTCCCCGTTTACCTGCTGGGCGCCGAATTCGCGTCCTTGCGGAATCATATTCGATTCCAGATGCTTCTGAGGCGGATGGGGCTGCTACGGTCCACGGTGGCCCAAGTCGGCCGATAGGGCAGTTCAATGCGGCCGACCTGTTAAAATACCGTTAGCAGGCGTGGAGCAGATCGGCCGGTACCAGATCTTAGGCGAACTCGGGCGGGGCGCTACTGGGGTGGTCTATCGAGCCCAGGATCCCGCGATAGGCCGGATCATTGCGATCAAAACGATACGGCTGTCGGATATCACCGACCACGCCGAGCGGGAACGCCTGCGAGAGCGCCTTTTCCGGGAAGCTCAGTCCGCCGGCATCCTCTCTCATCCCAACATTGTCACCATCTACGACATCGCCGAAGAGAACGGCCTGGCTTACATCTTCATGGAGTGCGTCGATGGCCCATCGCTTGAAAAGGTCATGGGCCATGCCGATCCGATGCCCGGCAGCGCTGTGCTTTCCGTTCTCCGGCAGACCGCAACCGCACTCGACTACGCACACAAAAAGGGCATCGTACACCGCGACATCAAGCCCGCCAACATCCTGATCCACGAGGGCAACGTCGCCAAGATCACCGACTTCGGCGTGGCCAAGATTCTTTCCCAGCAGATGACCCAAAGCGGCGTCATGATGGGAACGCCGAATTATATGTCGCCCGAGCAGGTGCAAGGGCACGCCGTAGACGGCCGGGCGGATCAGTTCTCGCTCGCGGTGATTGCTTACGAAATGCTCACTGGCGAGAAGCCTTTCCTGGCAGACCAGCTTCCCGCGCTGCTGTTTCGCATCGTGCGCGAGGACCCGGTGGCGCCCGAACGGCTGAATCCCAGCATCGGACCGCCCATTGAAGAGGTGTTGCGCAAGGCTCTGGCGAAAGCCGCGAACGATCGCTACCTGAGCTGCCTGGAGTTCGTCGACGCCCTCGATTCCGCCTGCCACGCCAGTCCGGGTTGGCATACGATGCCGCGAGCCAGCGCTCAAAACATGCCCACCATGGCCGGTCCGGTAGCGCATGCGCCGTCTGCCCGGCCGTCGCTGCGCGAGCCTGATCCGCCGCCCCCGGCGCCTCCGCCGAAGCAGTTGCCCTTCGATCCTCCTCCCCACTTGCTGCGCGAGGAGCCGGAATCGCGAAACCCGCTGCTCAAGAGTTTGATGTGGATGCTGATCGGCATCGGCCTGGTTGGTCTGGTCCTGTTCGGCGCACAGAAGTATTTGTTCAACCGGAACTCGGAGCCCGCGGCCACCACCGCGGACGCCTCGGCGCAGCCCGCGCCGCCGCAGCCTCCTGCGGACAACTCGAACAAGCCCAGCCCGGTCGGCGGGGCCAAGGCTCCCGAGCAGACCGCGCAACAGCAGACCGATGCAGGGCCTCCATCCGATACCGCGCCGGCATCGACAACGCCCGTCCCACCGCCGCAGACCGCGCCAACCCAGAACACGGCGAGCGATTCAAAGCCAACTGAGCCGAAACCCGCCGAACCAGAGCCGTCTGAAACCGCGCCGGTGGATCAGCCGCGGCGCAGGGCGGAACGCACCGCCACTCCGTTGCCGGTCGCGCCGCAGAGGGCGGCTATCAACCAGAGCGTTCAATTCGTTACGGAGCCGCCGGGCGCGCAGATCACGGTCGACGGAAATGGCACACAGGTCTGCAAGACGCCGTGCATCATGCCCCTCAGCCCAGGCCGACATGCGGTAAGCGTGGAACTGCGTGGCTACCGTCCTTACCCGAGAGTGATCAACGTGCCGCAAGACAGCGACATCTTCCTACAACTGGCGAAAGCCACCGGCACTTTGAGCATCACGTCCAATCCGCCGGGCGCGTCCATTGAAATCGACGGCCAGACGCAGGCGAAGAAGACGCCGGCGCTCTTCGATCTTCCGCCGGGAGAGTATCGAGTCCGGGTGTCCCGGAACGGGGCGTTCCTCGACTTCGACGTCCGGCTCCGCGACGGCGAATTCCAAAACAAGCGAGTGGATTTCTAGAAGAAAAAGGGCGAAGGCGCTCAGAGAACGCCTTCGCCCGGAACGAAAGGAGGACTTCCTACTTCGCCTGAATTAGCCCTTCAGAAGAGAGAGAATGTTCTGCGGCGCCGAATTGGCTTGCGCTAGCGCAGCCACACCGGCCTGCAGCATGATCTGAGCCTTGGTCAGGTTGGCGGCTTCAGCAGCCATATCGGCGTCACGAATACTGGATTCCGAAGACGCTTCGTTGGTCAACTGCGACTGCGCCAGGTTGATGGCGTAATTGAAGTTGTTTTCGCCCTTGCCGACCACGGCCTGGGCGCTACCGAGGTTGGCAACTGCCGTCGCCAGAGCGTTGACGGCCAATTGCGCATCCGCCGCTGTGGCAACGTCCAGAGCACCGGCCGAGCCTGCCAGAGCAGATGCGTCGTTGGCACCTTGTCCGCCGGCGCCGTCTGCGCCGATGAGGAATCCGTCGCCATTGGCGGCTTCAGTTCCGACGAACACGTTGAAGTCGCCAGTACCTGTGATAATGACCTCACCGTTGGCGGCAGCGTCGCCCTGAACCGCGACCAGGTTCTTCAGCGCTGAACTAGAAGAACCCTGGAGCGCCGAATTGACGGCGGCCATCGCCGCAGTCTGAGTCGTGGCGTCGGCGAGGTTGACTTTCACCGTTTGCAAAGCGCCACTAGCGTCTACCGCCGAGATCGTCAGATCCTGCGTTTCGCCGGCTTGGAGATCGGCTCCGTAGTTGAGCGCGACCTGCTTGGTACCGTCTGCAAACACCGGCACCTTGGTGGCAACGCCCAGAATGTTGGCAGCCGCCGCCGTACCATTGCCGCCGTTGTTGTCGGAAACAGCGAAGGCGCCATTGGCCGACGTGAAGAGGATCTTCGTTCCTGTGGAGTCCAACTGCGCCTGGACACCAGCCGCTTTGAATGCCGCGTTGGGTGCGCCAGCCGTGTTGGCCGTCGTGCTGATGGCTGCGTTGATGTCGTTCACGACGTCGCTCAGTGATGTGGCGTTATTCACACCGGAGGCCGTGACCGTTAAGCCCGTAGCATATCCGGCGCCGTAAAACTTGAGGTCCACGTTGCCGCCCGTTGTACCCGACGTGATGGTGGCCAGGGAGGTAGACGCGCTACCAGTGGTGCCGTAGGAAGTAAGCCCGAGCGATTGCGTGTCCACCGCTGAAGCGCTCAGATCGACGGAAACCGATCCGTTCGTGATGGCCGCCTGGTCGGTCGTGGCGCCCGTGCTGTCCCTGCCGCCGCCGATGAATACAGAAAGCGACTTGGCGAACTGGCCGCCGGCATTCATACCGATGGACTGCGCCTGGCGGTTGATTTCCGTCAGCACGCTTTGGAATTCACTGTCCAGCACGCTGCGGTCGCCGGTGAAGGTGCCGGAAGACGACTGCGTGGCCAGAGTCCGGGCGCGATCGAGAAGTTGGGAAATGTTGCTCATGCCACCGTCGATGGTCTGCAAGGTCGCCAGACCGTCGTTGGCGTTCTGCACGCCTTGCGTCAACACGGATTGATCCGAACGGAGGCCATTGGCGATGGCCAGACCGGCCGCGTCGTCACCGCTGTTGACAATGCGAAGTCCCGAAGTGACTTCGTTAATGGTTTTACTTTGGAAAGCGCTGTTGACGCGCAGATAGTTCTGGGCCTGCAACGACGCGATGTTGGTATTGATACTAAAAGACACAGTGTTCTCTCCTTAGATTTTGAGAACCCGGGCACGTGAATCCTAACGGCCTGGAGCGCCTTTGGCGCCCTCGAGAGGCTGATCTACGCCACCGCGGACCAGATTGAGGGGATGCTGCTTCCATCCACCCTCCAGGCTTCCCGGTGCGTTGATCGGTGCCTCTCTCAGTTCTCAATTCGCTTATCGGGGAGAAGAATGGGTTCTTGAGTTCAGCCGCGTAATTTTTCGAGAGCGCTCCGAAAATCCGCGAGCCCCTGCGCCGCACGCAGGTTTTGCTCCTGCGTGATCTTCAGCTCCTTACGTAGGACGATGGTTTGTTTCGGCGCACGAATTCCGATTTTGGCGCCCTGCGAGCTGACGGCCAGCAGCTCAACCTCGATATCATCGCCAATCAAAAGCGCTTCGCCCGCGCGCCGTCTTAAGACTAGCATGCACCCTCCGCACTGGCCGGCTGGATGGGGTGTTCGTGCGAGTAGCAGGAATCCTGGCGAATCGCCTGCATCCCCCGGTGAGTCTTCAGATTGATCACAAGCGGCGCCATCAAATTGGCGGTGGGTGGAAAACTGTCATGCAAGCAAATCAGCGCCAGTACCAGCACTTCGCTTCCGATTTGTGGCTGACGTTCCGGGACCAAGTCCAGCGCCTCTATATCCTCGCGCGATATTCCCAACTGGTAGTCCTGGTCTATTGCCCCAATGGGAAGTGCGAGAAAACACAGGTTCGGCCGCGAAAGGCTTTGTAGAAACACCAACGGCTTGTTCTCCGGCTGTTCCATCAGGACAAACCGGGTCTCGCTTTCAAACGCCGGCAAACCGTGAGGGAACTCGTAAACAGACTCCTCACGGTATTCCTGGTTTCCGAAGTACTTCGTTTCGAAAAATGGCATCCAGCGACTGCTCTTGCACGCCGGATGCCGCGGCCGGTCACCCCAGACTGGCGATCACTGCGTCGGTGAATTCGTCGGTGGTGGCTTTGCCTCCCACATCGGGAGGCAGGTGCTTCTGTTCGGCGTATACGCGCTCGATCGCGGTGCGCAAGCGGCTGGCCGCCTCGGTCTCACCCAGGTGAATCAGCATCAGAACCGAAGAAAGCATTAGCGCCGTCGGATTGGCGATGCCTTTGCCGGCGATGTCCGGCGCGCTGCCGTGCACGGCTTCAAACACCGCGTCGCGATCGCCCATGTTCGCGCCAGGGACAACGCCGAGCCCGCCGACCAAACCGGCGGCGAGATCCGACACAATGTCTCCGTAGAGATTGGGCAGCAGCAGGATGTCGAAGGTCTGCGGCCGCATCACCAGCTGCATGGACGCGTTGTCGACGATCAGCTCCTTGTATTCAATGCCGGAAAAGCGCTGCGACACCTCGCGGCAGCAGCGCAAAAACAGCCCGTCGGCCAGCTTCATGATATTGGCCTTGTGGATGGCTGTGACACGCTTGCGGCCGTTGCGCTGGGCGAAGTTGAAAGCGTACTCGGCGATGCGCACGGACGCCGCCCGCGTGATCACCTTCAGGCTGGTGACGACGTCCTTCACCACTTCGTGTTCGAGACCCGAGTACAGATCCTCGGTGTTCTCACGGAAGATGATCATGTCGATCAGGACATCGTCGAAGCGGGTCTTGAGCCCGGGCAGCGAATGCACCGGCCGGACGTTGGCAAAAAGGTCGAACTGTTTGCGCAGCGCCACGTTCACGCTTTGAAAACCGCCCGCGATCGGCGTCGTGACCGGGCCTTTCAGGCCCACATGGGTTCGCTCCAGCGATTCAATCACATGCGGCGGCAGCACCTGGCCGGACTTGGCGATGATGCTGGCATTCAAATCGGCGCGCTGCCAATCAATAGAAACGCCAGTGGCGTTCACTGCGCGGACGGCGGCCTCCGCTACTTCGGGGCCGATGCCGTCGCCAGGTATTAACGTTACGGGATAAGACACGTTTACCATTGTAAGGAATGGCTCACATCCGGCGCGCATTGATCAGTGTCACCGACAAGACGGGCGTGGTGGAGTTCGCCCAGGGGCTGCAAGCTCTGGGCGTGGAGATCGTTTCCACGGGCGGCACGGCGCGGGCGATCGCGCAGGCCGGCGTCGCGGTGCGGGAAGTAGCTGAATTGACTGGCTTCCCCGAGATGCTGGATGGCCGCCTCAAGACCATCAATCCGCGCATCGCCGGCGGCGTGCTCGCCATCCGCGCGAACGCGGAACACATGCGGTCGCTTGAAGAGCACGGCATTCCGCTCATCGACATGGTGGTGGTCAATCTCTACCAGTTCGAAAAAGTCGCTGCCAAAAAAGACGCCGCACTCGGCGAGTTGATCGAAAACATCGACATCGGCGGGCCGACGTTGATTCGCGCCGCGGCCAAGAACTATCAGGATGTCGCCGTGGTAGTTTCGCCGGACGATTATCCAGCGATCCTCCAGGAACTGCACCAGAGCGAGGCGCGACTTTCTGAACCCACATTGTGGAGACTGGCCCAAAAGGCGTTCGCCCTGACCGCGGCCTATGATCGGGCCATCAGCACGCGTCTGGCGAGCGTGGGCGTCGAGGATGGTTCCGGGCTGCCGGCGTTCCTGGACATTCGCGCCCCGCGCTCGCTCGATCTGCGCTACGGCGAAAATCCGCACCAGAAAGCCGCGCTGTATTCCAAGCGTCAGGGCGGAATCGCAGGCGCTGAGCAGTTGCAGGGCAAGGAGCTTTCCTATAACAACCTGGTGGATTTGGACGCAGCCTGGCAGTTGATTCAGGAATTCGGCCAGCCGGCGTCGGCCGTCATCAAGCACACCAACCCGTGCGGCTGCGCCGAGTCGGACACGTTAGCCGAGAGCTACCGGCGCGCGTTCGAAGCTGATCCCGTATCGGCATACGGCGGCGTGCTGGCGTTCAATCGGGCGGTAGACGAGGAGACCGCGCACGAGATCGCGAAAACGTTCATCGAAGCCATCGCGGCGCCGGGCTACGATGCGGCGGCTCTCGCTATCCTCGGATCGAGAAGAAATCTGCGCCTGCTGGAAGTGGCGCCGGCCGGCGAGGAGCCGGTAGTAAAGTCGATCAGCGGCGGCTACCTGGTGCAGACCGCGGATACGCACCGGTTGCAGCGCTCTGAAAGTCACGTAAGGACCGCGCGAGCGCCGAGCGAAGAAGAATGGAGCGGACTCGAATTCGGGTGGAAGGTGTGCAAGCACGTCAAGTCGAACGCGATTGTGTACGCGCTCGCGGGCCAGACGATCAGCGTAGGCGCCGGACAGATGAGCCGCGTGGACTCGGTGAAGGTGGGCGCGATGAAGGCGATCCTACCCTTGCAGGGCACGGTGCTAGCATCCGACGCGTTCTTTCCCTTTCCCGACGGCCTGGAGGAGGCCGCCAAGTACGGCATCACGGCGGTGATTCAACCGGGCGGCTCGGTGCGTGACGACGACGTGATCGCCGCGGCGAACCGATTAGGCCTCGCGATGGTATTCACCGGCGTTCGCCATTTCCGGCACTAGCGCTCCGAGAGCATCGCCCGAATGTTCGTCTCGACGTCGTCTTTATCCACCAATCCCTTGTAAGCCGCCGCGATTCGGCCGTGCTTGTCGATCAAGAACGTGTCAGGTAGCACCGAGATTCCGTACCTTTGAGCGGTGCCATCGTTACCCAGCAACATGCGGTACGGCACCCGAGTGCTCGCAAGGAACGGCTTCAGGACGGCCCATCCGCTGTCGTCCATGGACACGCCGACAACCGCGAAGCCCCTCGCGCCATAGGTCCGTTGGAAAGTCGCAAACCAAGGAATCTCTTCCCTGCATCCGCCGCACCAAGTGGCCCAGAAGTCGAGCAGCACGACTTTTCCTCGATAACTCTTGAGGTCCAAAGTTCTTCCGGAAGCGTCTTTCAAAGCGAATCCGGGCGCCGGCGTCCGCTCAGGCAACGGCTGCAGCCGGGCGCGGACAGTGCTTTGGGTGGCGAACGCGCTGACGACCAGCAGCGCTACCAGGGTGAATCGGGGCAATGCGGTGTTCATGAGTTCTTCTCCTGGGCAGTCCACCGTTGTGCGATGGCATTGGCGACGAGATACGTCACGGGCCAGTACGTCAAGAGCGAAAGCACCCGCAGCCGCTGGCCGTGCTGCCCCGCCAACTGCACGTAGTACGGGACCAGGAATTCTGGGAGACGCCCAATCCAGCCCCGCAACATAAGCAAAACCAGCGCAGCAACTGAAACACTCCTCAAGATTCGCTGGAATCCCGCACTATGCGAAGGCAGCTGGAGTCCGTGACGCATTCCCCAAATCGCTGGGAGGACGGCCAGAGCCAACAACACCAACAATGGAAAGATAGTGCTATAAAAGGCCAGTGCATACACTGCGCTATGCTCCGGGTCTGGACCCGCAGGGCGCCAGAACAATTGGGGCTGTGCAGTTACAAGAACGAACAAGGCGCCAAGAAAGGGAATCGACCGACGAGACAGAAAGCCCAACACGAAGCCGCTGCCCCACGACCAGCACGCCAGCGTGACGAACGTCAACACGATATTTCCGCCAATCTCGACCAGGTCCATTCGCGCCCGCGGATTGTTCAGATAGGTCCAGGTCCAATTGTTCGCGTACATCCATATGGGCGTGGAAGCCGCATGGGCGGACATAAAGGCCGTGACGCTGAGTCTGGCTGCGACTGGAACCACAAAGACCGCAAGAATCGCCCACGGCCGCCAGCCCAGCCATAGCGCCGCCTGTCGCCGCACGGCCAAGCCCAACAAATCGCGCACCGCTTGGCCACCGCACTCATGGGATTCGGCGATGTCCCCCAGTACGGCTTCCCGCTCGGCGGGTTCGAGCAAGCGGGAAAGCCAATCTGCAATGCGCCAATTCATCGCGCTTCCCATGAGACACCCCGGCTCATTCGAGTGATGGCGTTGTAGAACGCGGCTGCGGCTTGCTTGCCCTTCGCGTTCACGCGAACCATTCGCTTGGCTCGGCCGCCACGCTCCGGCGTCGGATCCCCCATTCCGGTTTTCAGCAGACCCTTCTTTTCCAGGCGATCGAGTGTGGTGTAGAGCGCGCCGATCGAACAGCGGCGGCCCGTCACCGCCTCGATTTCCTGCCGGATGGCCGCCCCGTACGCATCTTCGCCGAGCCGCGCGGCAGCGGTGAGGATCAGGTATTCGAACTCGCCCAGCATTTGTATTACATTGTGGTTCTAATCGCTGCGGGTGTCAGGGCCGTTATGGACCATTTTCCGGCGCCGGTGTTCTGCGCTCCCGGAGTTGCTATGCTGGACTCCCGAAGACATCAAGACATGTAATGAGGACCGCAATCCGATGATACGAGTACGCCTGGGTTTTGCCTTATTGTTCTCCGCCGGCTTGCTGCTCGGCCAGCAAGCCGCTACCAGAGAGCGCACCGCTGCTCAAGCTCCCAAGAACCTCAAGGTGCTTGCTGCTGACGCTGATATCGCCGACGTCATGCGAAGCTTTAACGAAGCGCTCGGCGTCCAGTGCGGCTTCTGTCATGTTTCGGGCGATTTTGCGAGCGACGCCAATCCGCAAAAGCAAACCGCCCGGAAGATGATCACGATGATCCGGCAGATTGACTCTCACTTTCCCAGTACGGTGTCAGTTTTCCCGGACGGCTATCACGAAGTCGATTGCGTCACCTGTCATCGCGGAAAAGCCAAGGTCGAAACCGTGGCTCCGCAACATTTCCAAAACCGCAGAGACGCCGGCGGTTTCAATCCACCCAAGGAGAGGGCGATCAGCCTCAAGGTGCTGCCTCCAGGCACGGAGGTCCATGGCAAAGGATCGATTATGGAGGAGTTCCGGGACGCGCTGCTCGTGGATTGTGGATACTGCCATCAGGGCACCAACTGGGTGAGCGATGCCAATCCACGGAAGGAATTAGCGCGCCAGATGATCCTCATGACCCGGCAGATCAACGCGAATTTTCCGGGCAGCGGTGTGTATCCTGCCGCTCCGCAGGCCGTGAGCTGTTATACCTGCCACAGAGGTCAGCCACACCCGGCGAGCGCGAGCAACCGGAACTACGCTCGATCCGCAGCGAAGTGACTTGCCAGCGCATTTATTGGCCCTAAGGGCTGCCCTTCTCAAACCGTGCGCAGTGCCGGGCACTAATTCAGCAGCAAAATCGCCAGCATCGAGCAGTTCGTCACTCCCTTTTGCGCCAGGACTTTGAGCGCGCGCTCCGGGAACGAAGGACTGTGTTCGAAAGCCCGCGTGTAGGATTGGATCACCTGGATGACCTCGGTTACGCCGAACTGCTCTTTGTGGAAGGCCGCCATCCCGATGAGCAACATCTGAATGATGGCGTAGTGCACCATCATCAACGCGCATTGATCGCGAATTGTCGCGGCGGCGCGATGGAGGCTGACGCCGCGAGTGCTCTCCTGCGGGCCCAGCGGAAATAGCGTTCGATGGACGTAGCTGACCAGGTAATGCTCCAGGATATGGGCATGGCCGCGCAGGAATGGCTCATAGTACTGCGCATGGGCCGCGGCATAGCGTCTTCCGAGCTCGTCCATGCTCACTTCCATGGTCCACTGCATGCTATCCATGAATTTCTGATAGCAAGTCAGCAGCCGCGGGGACGTAAAATCGGAACGAATGCGCCCGATGATCAGCTCTAAGACCAGCTCCAGTTGTTCCGCCGGCCGGGGGGTGTGCGTGTTGAGCGCCTCGTCAAACAGTCCGCGAGACGCGCCGTCGCGGTAAGCTTCCAGAACCTCCATCGTGGATGCCGTTGCGTCCATTGCCTGGAGCTGGTCGCACAGAGAGCCGAGGATCGCCAGACGCTTCCACACGGGATACGCGCGATATTGCAGAAGCCAAATCACCAGGCTCCGAATCTCGCGGAAATGCTGGTAGGGTTTTCCCGAATTTCCATTGGAAGTGTGCAGGACGGACAGATTTCCCAGGCGCGGGTCGCGCGCCGGCCCTTCCTCTTCGTCAAACTCCATGGGGTTCGGGTCGAGCAGCACGATGCGCGCCGCTTCCGGACACGACAAATCGAGCGATCGCTGCAAGACGTCGTCCACTACGTTCATCACTCGCGGATACATCGAGCACATGATGGACAAGTACTCTTCACCCAGCTTCTTCTGAATCGAGCAGAGGCCTTCAGCGAAAAACGGGCAGGCAGGCCCGCTCAGGTTGATCCGAGCGTAGTTGTCATCGCTCGATCCGGCGATGTTGATGGTCACCAGTTCGCGCAGGCGCGGACCTAGCTCCGCATCGTCCACGCGCTGGTATGCGTCGTAGGTGGTTTTGTCAACATTCACGATCCAACCGACGCAGCAGGAGTCCTCGCAATCGGCGCCGATACAGCGAAAGGCATGATAGGACCGCGGTTGGAGCCGCCTCGACGCGCTAATTGAGCACCTTCAATTCCGCCGCTCCTGACACATTGTAGTACTCGCGCAAACGGCGCGCCGCGGCCGGGCCGATCACTTTGGCGAGTTCCTCTTGTGGCGCTTCGCGCACGCGTTCCAGGCTTCCGAACTCGCGCAGCAGCTTGGCGATCGTTTTCGCGCCGATGCCGTCCACTTGTTCCAACTCCGAAGTCAGCCGCGCGGCGCCCCGGCGCGTGCGATGGAATGTCACCGCAAAACGGTGCGCCTCGTCGCGGATGGTCTGCACCACGTGCAGCACGGGCGAATAATGATCCAGCTGGATCGGCTCGTTCTCCTGCCCGAGCACATAGATGATTTCCTCACGCTTGGCGATGGACGCGATCGGCTGGTTGATGATCCCGATGGCTTCCAGCGCCTCGGCCGCCGCGTGAAGCTGTCCCAGGCCCCCGTCGATCAGAATCAAGCCTGGAAAAGGCTTCTTCTCTTCTTGCAGGCGCGAATAGCGCCGCGTCACCACCTCGCGCATCGAGGCGAAATCGTCGTTGCCCACAACGGTGCGAATAATGAACTTGCGGTAATCCGACTTCTTCATCCGCCCGTCTTCCCAAACCACCATGCTGGCCACTTTGTCGGTGCCTTGAATATGCGAAATATCGAAGCACTCGATGCGCTTGGGCATTTCCGGCAGGCCCAGCGTATCCTGCAACGCTTCCTGCATGGCCTTCGACGACGGCTTCATCACGCGGAAACGCTGTTGAAATGCGTGCTTGGCGTTGGTCTCCACCAAAGCCAGCAGCGCTTTCTTTTGCCCGCGCTGCGGCGTCTGGATTTCCACCTTATGCCCGCGCTTCTCGGTGAGAATCTCCTCCAGCACCTCGCGATCTTCAAAATCCACAGGCACGTGGATGCGGCTCGGGATGTACTGCTGGTCGAGATAAATCTGCATCAGCAGGGACGAGAAGAACTCAGCAGGTTGAAAGTCGAACAGGTCCTCCCAGAAATATTCGCGGCGGTCCACGATGCGGCCGTTGCGCAGATGGAACAGATTCGCGGCCACCAGCGGAGGCTCGGCGTAGTACGCCAGGATGTCGATGTTCTCGCCCTCGGCCGCAGCGATCTTCTGCTTTTCTTCCATCTCTTCCACGGTGGCGGCGAGATCACGCAGCGCGGCGGCTTCCTCGAAGCGCATTCCTTCCGATGCGCTCTGCATGCGCCCCCGCATCTCCCGCGCGAGATCCTTCAGGCGTCCCTCCAGGAACAGCCGGACGTCGCGAACATGCGCGGCATACTCTTCGTCCGTCGTCAGCCCTTCGACACACGGTCCCAGGCAGCGATGGATGTGATACTCCAGGCACGGATGCGTGTGATGGCGCGTGAGGTCCACCTTGCAGGAGGGAACCTTGAAGTGGCGGTGAATGAAGTGCACCAGCCGATGCGCCAGGTTGCCCGGAAAATAGGGTCCGTAGTAAGTAGACCCGTCTTTCACCAGGCGCCGGGTCACGTACACGCGCGGGTATTTCTCCTTGGTCAGCTTGATGTAGGGAAACGTCTTGTCGTCGCGCAGCAGGATGTTGAAGCGCGGCTTCCACTGCTTGATGAGATTGTTTTCCAGCGCCAGCGCTTCTTTGTTGTTGTCGACCAGGATGTACTCGACGTCGCGCGCTTCCTCGATCAGCGTTCCGGTCTTGGTGTCGGCCAGGCGCTCGTCGGAAAAATAGCTGCGCACGCGCGAGCGGAGGTTCTTCGCCTTGCCGACGTAGATCACCTCGCCGTGCTCGTCCTTGTAGAGATACACGCCCGGCAAAAGGGGTAATTGGGCGGCCTTTTCGCGGAGTTCCATCAGACGGGGCCGCTTCTATTGTCGCAGGCCCGCGCCTGTCCGGCCCGGTATAATTGGCTTGTGAAGCGCTATGTGGTTCTGAGTTTGCTCCTGGCGGGCGCGGTGTGGCCGCAGCAGGACAAACGCGCTCAGAAATCGAAGCCGGCCCCGCAGGTCCAGGAACAGGTGCCTCCGGAAGAAGACGAGAGCGTGGCCACCAAGCAGTATTCCTTCAATCCGCTGGAGGCCGAAAAAGACCTGAAGGTCGGCAATTACTACTTCAAAAAAGGCGACTACAAGGCCGCGATGAGCCGGTTTCGGGAAGCCACGCTGTGGAATCCCACCTACGCGGAAGCCTTCCTCAGGCTGGGCGAGAGCGAAGACAAGCTGAAAGACAAGCCGGCGGCCGGGCAGGCCTACAACAAGTTCCTGGAACTCGCGCCCACTGGCAAAGAAGCCGACGCGGTGAAAAAGAGGCTAGCCCGCGACCGGTAGCTTGCGCTTCCGGCGGTCATACTGATCGAGCATCACGCCGATCACTCGATTCACGCCTGCATCCCAGTTCGGGAATAGATCGACGTACTGCACCTGCCTGGAAATCCTGCGAGGAACGATGCAATCGTCCAGCCGGACCGGAACCAAAAAGATCTCATCCAGCGGCACCTTCGACGCACAAGTCAGCGCGTAGCGCAGTTCGCTGTGGAAGCTGCCGCGCTTGGAGGTTCCACGCTGGGAAAAGCATGCCACGAAGAAGTCTGAGAGCTGAATCGCGTTCTCAATGGCGCGCGGCCAGTTCTGACCCGGCATGAGCTTCTTCTTGTCCAACCAGGGACGGAAGCCGCGTTCCTCGAAGGTGCGGTACAGCCTCCTCACTAAGCGGAGGTCTTCCTCCACGTAGGCGAGAAACACACGCGGTGCGTCCTGGGCCACGAAGTGGGCGCCCTGCTTGCCTGGCAGGAACGTGCCCAACCCGTCGATCTCCACGGACGCGCCCTGCTCGAGGGCCGTTCTGAGAATGCGCGCAACGCGTCGTGACCAGACCTGTGAACCGTTCTGGCCGCTCACCGTGAGCCTTTCCCCGATTCTGGATGCGTCCGTTCGCGCGGGCGTTGAGGAAGTCCGAGATCGAACTGTAGCCCTGGGCCTCGGCCCGGACGAAAAGTGCCAAATCCGGGAAGGGCGGCGCTCTGCCCCTTGCGGACCCTCGTCAGGATGTCGGTGATGATGCGATCCAACTGATCCGCGGCAGCGGCGGTACTGACCCGGGATTCCTTCGCCAGACGGCGCGCCAACTGGTCCTTCCTCATCTTGTACGCGAATATCATACCGGGCCAAGCCGGTGAGGAACTGCCACCCAGCGCAGAGAGAGGCATCTAACGACCGCAATTTCAATATTATAGAATCCTGGCCGCAATCCGCGATGAAGTGTGACCGGCCTCACGAATGAAGCCATTTTAACAATCGCTTAAGGTCAAGTTCATGTCCAGTTGAAATGATGGGGCTGAAGTTATTGTGTAACTTCCGAAACTAAGGAGATCTCACCAATGAAGAAATTGATGACTTTGATGTTGGCCTTCTCGTTCCTCGCGGCCACAGCCACCACCATGTTCGGTCAGGAAAAGACCGAGAAGACCGCCAAGAAGAAGGGCAAGAAGGGCAAGAAGAAAGCCGCCAAGGAAGAAGAGAAGAAGTAACTGGTTCGATAGAGCTGAAAGCTCGACCTTTCGTCGCGCATGTGCCCCCGTTCCAGGGCAGGCCATGCGCGACATGTTTTTTGGCGCCTGTTTTTTCGGCGGACCCGAAGTACTGTAGTCGCTAGAACCATATGGCCAGTGTTTTTGGTTTGCAGCAAACAGTGATTCTGCGTTAACGTGGAAGAGCTAAATCAGCAATTTTGAGGTTGTTACCCCATGGTGGAATGCCCAACATGTCATACCAGCAATCCACCCGAATCTCGGCTGTGCTCCAAGTGCAGCACCCCCTTTGGAATCGATAGCAGCGCGCTGGAAGGCGGGGGTGTAACGTTGGCCCTGGATCCGGCTGATCAGGCGCCCACCATCGTCGACCAAGTCACGCAAGCCCTGGCGGGCTCGGCTATGACGGCGGCGGTCGGCGGAACAGGTTGGTCCGTTCCGATCCAACGGCTTGGCGCCCAAGATCCTAATACTCCCGTCGAGCCGGGGATGATCCTCGGCGAACGCTACGAGATTCTCAAACGCCTGGGCGAGGGCGGCATGGGCGCTGTCTACAAGGCACGTGACACTGAACTCGATCGCTTGGTCGCCGTCAAGGTGATTCGCCCGGAGTTGGCCGGCCACCCGGATATCCTGCGCCGTTTTAAGCAGGAGCTGATCCTGGCGCGCCAGGTAACTCACAAGAACGTCGTTCGGATTTTTGACCTGGTCACGGCCGATGGACGCAAGTTCATCACCATGGACTTCATCGAGGGGCGGGATCTGCGGACCATCCTCAACGAGCGCGGCAAGCTTCCGCCCGCCGAGGCTGTGCCGATCGCGCAGCAAATTTGCCGCGGCCTGGAAGCAGCGCACCTGGAAAACGTGGTGCACCGCGATCTGAAGCCGCAAAACATCATGGTCGACGCCAGCGGCCGGGTCTATCTGATGGACTTCGGCCTGGCGCGCTCCATGGAACTCGCGGGGCTGACGCGCACCGGCGTTCTAATGGGCACTCCGGATTACATGTCGCCCGAGCAGGCACGCGCCCAGAAGGTAGACGCCCGCTCCGACTTGTTCAGCCTGGGCATTATCTTCTACGAAGTGCTCACCGGGCAGCTCCCGTTCCAGGCCGACACCCTGATGGCCAAGCTGTTACTGCGCACCCAGCAAAAGGCCGCTCCGGCGATTTCGGTCGATCCCACCATTCCCCGGCACTTGAGCGACGTCGTGAGCAAGTGCCTGGAGCAGGACGTAAGCCAGCGCTATCAAAACGTCCGCGAGATTTTGGACGCTCTCTCCGGCGGCGTGGCGCCCGCGGGAGCCAGTGTCACGCTCGCGGCCTCCAGCATTGTCGAGACGCCCCCGATTTCGATCGCCGATCTAGGACCCGGTTCCGAGTTCGGCCCGCGCTACCGCATCGAGTCGGTGATCGGTGAAGGCGGCATGGGCAAGGTCTACAAGGCGCACGATCACGAACTGGATCGGACCGTGGCCCTGAAGCTGGTGCGGCAGGAGTTGGCCAGCGCCCCCAGCTCCATGCAGCGGTTCAAACAGGAGCTGTTGCTCGCCAGCCGCATCTCGCATCGCAATATCCTGCGCATTCACGACCTGGGGGACGTCGGCGGCATTAAGTTTATCTCGATGGCCTACGTGCAGGGCCGCGATCTGCACGACGTCCTCGTGCAAACCAGCCCTCTGCCGGTGGAGCGGGCCGTGAACATCGCCACGCAACTCGCCGGAGCGCTGGAAGCCGCCCACGCCGAGGGCGTGGTGCATCGCGATCTCAAACCGCGCAACGTGCTGATCGACGTGGACGACCACGTGTACGTGTCTGATTTTGGCCTGGCCAAATCGCTGGACAGTGAGATCTCCACGATGACGCGGGCCGGCGAAGTCCTGGGCACGCCGCGCTACATGTCGCCCGAGCAGGCCGAGTCCAAGCCGGCGGACCATCGCAGCGACATTTACTCGCTGGGCGTCATCCTGTACGAAATGCTGGCCGGCGAAGCGCCCTTCACCGGCGAATCGTCGCTGCAGGTGATGTTCCAGCACGTGCAGCAGCAGGCTAGGGATCCCCGGGAACTCCGCCCGGACCTGCCAGAGTATCTGGCCAAGATCACTCTGAAGTGCCTGGAAAAGGACCCCGCCGCGCGGTATCAGGGCGCGGGCGAAATCCTCCGCGACCTGGAATCGGGTACGCCGCCCACGCGCATCGTTCGCCTGAGAATTGCGGAAATGGGCTATCCGAAGTGGCTGTTTGGCGGTATGGCAGTGCTGCTCCTTTTGGGAGCCGGCATGGCGATCCCCACGGTCCGCGAACGGATATTCGGCCGCTCGGCGACCAATGGCGCGGTCACACATACTGCAGTCTCCACCGCCAACGACAAGTTCCTGGCCATTCTCCCGCTGCGGGTGACCGATCCGGCGCTGCGCTACGTGGCCGATGGCGTTGAAGAAGCTCTGACGGCCAAACTGGGCCAGATGAAGGGCGTGCACATTCTGGATTCCGACGAAGTGAAGCGCGTGAATCCGGACGACCCGTTGGATAAGGTCGCGCACCGCCTGGGCGCCAAGCAGATTGTCCAGGGTGTCTTACAGGGCTCCGGCGATAAGATCGACATCGTCCTCAAGCTCAGCGACGCCGGCGGACGCACGATCTGGACCAAGGAATTTCCCGGCCTCCGACAGGACCTGCTCACCATTGAAGACCAGACCTTCAATCAATTGAGCGACGCTCTGGCGCTGAAGCTGTCCTCCGAGGATCTGGCGCGCACCAGCCTGCGTCCTACCGAGAACATCTCGGCTTACGAACAGTACCTGAAGGGCCGCGACATCATGCGCGGCAAACTGGACGCGAAGCGCCTGCAGGAAGCGCTGAACGCCTACAACGAAGCGATTCAGAAGGACCCGAGCTTCGCGCTGGCCTACGCCGGATTGGCCGACGCGAGTCTCGACATGTACTCCCAGAAACGGGACCCGGTCTGGTCGGACAAAGCTCTGGCGGCCGCGCAGCGCGCCCAGACGCTGAATGACGATTTGCCCGAGGTCCACAACGCTCTGGGAAATGTGTACGAGACCACCGGCAAAACCAACGAGGCGATTGTGGAATTGAAGCGCGCTCTGGAACTGGCGCCGAACTCCGACGTCGGTTACCGGCACCTGGCAAACGCCTACATGTCCGCTGGACTCAAAGACGAAGCTTTGAAAACCTATCAGCAGGCGATTGACGCCAATCCGTACTATTGGGTCAACTACAACCATCTCGGCGTGGCTTACTTCCAACTGGGTCAGAACCAAAAGGCCATGGACCTCTTCCGGCGCGTGATCCAGCTTGTCCCGGATTCCGCCGCCGGCTACGAGAATTTGGGCGCCGTCTACTTCCAGCTCGGCAACTGGTCCGAATGCGCGGCCACCTTTGAGAAAGCGCTGACATTTGGCGCCACCGAAGGCATTTATTCGAACCTTGGCACCACCTACTTTTTCCTGGGCCGCCGCGCCGACTCCGTGAAGATGTTTCAGAAGGCAGTGGAACTGAGTCCGAACGATCACACCGCCTACGGCAATCTGGCGGACGGCTATCGCTGGACTGGGGACAGCGAGAAGGCCAAGGCGGCTTACGAGAAGGCCATTGAACTGGCCTACAAGGCTCTGAAGGTGAATCCCAAGGATGCCCTCAGCATGGGCTTCCTGGCGGTCTACTACGCCAAGGACGGCGATTCACGCAAGGGCCTGGACTTCATCCGGCGGGCGCGCACCATCGATCAGAACGACACCCAGCTGATGTATTTTGAAGCCGTGATCGATGCCATCGCCAACCAGCAGCCGGAAGCCCTGAGAAGCCTGAGGGCGGCCCTCGAGAAAGGCTATCCTGCCGAGATGGCCAAGATCGACCCAGACCTGAAGTCGTTGGAAGGAAATCCGGACTTCGGCAAACTGATCGCCGAGTTCACCCGCAAGAAGAGTTAGGCTGCCGTAGCCCGGCGGGACCGAATCCACCGTCCCGCAGCCATACCTGAAAGAGCAATCAACAACAGAATGGCCAAAGTGGGCTCCGGAACGGAAGGAACACTGTCTCCCGGATTATCCCAAAAGAGAATTTCCAGGTCGCCGTTTCTGTCGGTGCCAAAGCCGCAGTGATCGAACTCGTAGGCCAAGCCGGGCACGTAGTCGCAATAGTACATCCCAGGCTGGAAATTGGAAACCGTAAGCAAGATGGCTGTGATCGGGCTACCCGTATCGTTCAAAAAGTCCAGGGTTCCGCCACCAGTGCCGTTAGCGCTGAAGCTGCTCGGTATCCCGTTGCTGTGTTGACCCTGGGTGACCAGGATGTAAGGGTCGTTATCGCAGCCGTTGTTGCTGTCGCGGAAGTTCGAGAAATCCCAGGAGTTCCAACCCCACCAGTTCCAGCCGCTCTCCCACTCGGAATCTTCGGACTGGCAATTAAAGGAGTTTTGTTGAAAACCGGATAAGAAGTTCCGGCTCAGGTAGGTGGAATAGACAGTCGTCTGGAAGCTGGATGGATTCCCTTGCGAGTCCAGCCAACCGCCAACATCGGGGGTGCCGGGGTTGTCCAAATTGACGTCAAAGTGACCCGGAACCGTATCGGCTTGCGCCCAAGTCGCGCCCAGCAGGACGAAGCCTGCCATAGACAACATTCGAACCAGTTTCATCCACTTGCCTCCGAGTTTCGTACGCGCACAGATCCCGGCGCCTCTACCGACGATCGCAAAGATCCTTACTATAGTAGTTCCCCTTAGGTAGCCGAACAAGTCACACGACTGAAAAAAAGTACTAGTACGATGACTGACTCAGCGGTGGGCTACCGGGTTGGGGCAGAGTGTCATAAAATATACTTTATGTCGACAGTCAGCACTAAATTTGCTCGGGACGTCAGCCAGCCGCTGAGTGAAAACAAGCACTTACTGCGGTGGGTGGAGAAGATGGCCGAGCTCACGCAGCCCGCCGCCGTCCACTGGGTGGACGGTTCCCAGGAAGAATATGACGCCCTGTGCGGCCAGATGGTGGAAAGCGGAACCTTCATTAAATTGAATGAAGAATTGTGGCCGGGCTGCTTTTACGCCCGTTCGGACGCGAGCGACGTGGCCCGCGTGGAGGACCGCACCTTCATCTGTTCGCTTTCCAAGGACAACTCCGGACCCACCAACAATTGGGTGAATCCGTTTGAGATGCGCAAGAAACTCAAGGAGCTTTTCAACGGATGCATGCGCGGGCGCACGATGTACGTGCTGGCCTACAGCATGGGGCCGGTCGGCTCGCCGATGTCGCAGATCGGCGTGCAATTGACTGACTCGCCCTATGTGGTGGTCAACATGCGGATTATGGCGCGGATCGGGCGGGCGGTGATCCGCGAAATCGACAAAGACGAAAAACGCGTGGTGCCGTGCATGCACACCGTGGGGATGCCGCTCGCTGAGGGCGACCGCGACGTGCCCTGGCCCTGCAACGAAGAAAAGTACATCGTGCATTTCCCCGAAACGCGCGAGATCTGGTCGTACGGCTCCGGTTACGGCGGCAACGCGCTGCTGGGCAAGAAGTGCTTCGCGCTGCGCATCGCGTCGAACATCGCCCGCGACGAGGGCTGGATGGCCGAGCACATGCTGATCCTGGGCGTGGAGAATCCCCAAGGCGAAAAGACTTACGTCGCTGCGGCGTTTCCGAGCGCCTGTGGGAAAACCAACTTCGCCATGCTGATCCCGCCGCGCGGCTTCGACGGCTGGAAGGTGTGGACTGTCGGGGACGACATCGCCTGGATCAAGCCGGACGCCAATGGCCGTCTCAGGGCGATCAATCCGGAAGCAGGCTTCTTCGGCGTGGCGCCGGGCACTTCCGTGAAAACCAATCCGAACGCCATGACGACGCTGGCGCGGAACACGATCTTCACTAACACGGCTTTAACTCCGGAAGGCGGCGTGTGGTGGGAGGGCATGACCGACGAGCCGCCGGCCGAGTGTTTCGACTGGCGCGGGAATTTGTGGACGCCGCACATCGCCAAGGAGACAGGGGCCAAGGCCGCGCATCCGAATTCGCGCTTCACGGCTCCCGCTGCGCAGTGCCCCACCATCGATCCGGCTTGGGAAGATCCCGAGGGCGTGCCGATCAGCGCGCTGATTTTCGGCGGGCGGCGGGCCACCACCATGCCGCTGGTGTATCAGGCGTTCAACTGGAGCTCTGGAGTCTACATGGGCGCGACCATGGCTTCGGAAACAACGGCCGCGGCAACGGGCGGCGTCGGGCAAGTGCGGCGCGATCCGATGGCCATGCTACCGTTCTGTGGCTATCACATGGGCGATTACTGGCGGCACTGGCTGAAGATGCAGCGCTCGGTTAGCGAGACGCCGCGCGTCTTCCACGTGAACTGGTTCCGCAAGGATAAAGACGGCAAGTTCCTCTGGCCGGGCTTCAGCGAAAACATGCGCGTGCTGAAGTGGATCGTGGACCGCGCTCACGGCCGCGCGCTGGCCAAGGAGACGCCCATCGGCTGGATGCCGCACTACGAGGACATCCACTGGGATGGGCTGAATTTCTCCAAAGAGCAGTTCGAAGAGCTGCAGGCCTTCGACCGCAATGCCTGGAAGGCGGAAGTGATGGCGCACGAAGAGCTGTTCATCAAGCTGCACGACCATCTGCCGCCGGAGATGGTGTACGAGCGCGAACTGCTGATCTGCCGGTTGTAAGTTATGCGTCTGTGGCCGATCGCATGCCTCGGCCTTGCCCTCGGCGTGTTTGCTCTCGTCGCGCAGACGCATCAGCCGAAGCACATCAACCGCGCAATTGAACTGCTCGAAGTCGGCCAGCCCATCTACTACACCGGCTCGCATTCGGGAACCGAAGGCAGCTACGAGCAGGGCGTGAAGGACGCGCAGACCTACGCTGACTACATCAGCTACGACATGGAGCACGCGCCGTTCGACGTCAAAGGACTCGCGGACTACATGCGTGGGCTGGTGGCGGGCGGGCCAACGCGCAGCGGGCATCGCACGCCGGCGGTGATCGTCAACGTTCCGGTCAACGGCACGGATGAAGCGGCCGTGCGCGCCAACGCATGGATGTTCAGCCAGGTGCTGGCGACCGGCGTCCACGGCATCATGCTGACACACGCCGATACGCCGGGAGCAATTCGAGCATTCGTCGAAGCGGTGCGCTTCCCCATTCACCACCAAGGCGAAGATCGCGGCTTGCCCGAAGGCCGGCGCGGTGCTCACGGAACGCCTACTGCAGCCAAGATCTGGGGCATCTCCGAACAGGAATACGTCGAGAAAGCCGATCCCTGGCCGCTCAATCCCAATGGCGAGCTGTTGCTCGGCGTGAAGGAAGAAGATAAATACGCGCTAGCGAACGTCGAAGAGAATTTGAAGACACCGGGGATTGCCTTCGCCGAGTGGGGGCCGGGCGACATGGCGCTGTCGCTAGGCGTACTCGGGCCGGGAAACTTAGGCGTGAATGACCCGCGCATGCAGGCGGCTCGCGCCAAAGTCTTCGCGGCTTGCAAGGCGAATCACATCTTCTTCCTGAATTCGATGAATCCGCGCAACGTCATCGACATGCTCAAAGAGGGAGTCATGATCGGCCCGGCGAGCGCGGAAACGGCCGAAATCGGGCGTAAATTCACAAAACGCCAGATGCCCTGGTAGCGGCTACTTGCCGGAGGTTTTCACTAGCGATTCTTCGGGTGCCGCTTTGCGCTCGGACGCGGGGGGCTTCGGCGCGGCGGGCGGCTGCACGTTGGTGATGCTGATCAGCGGCTGCCAGTGTTCGGGGCGGCTGTCTTTATCCAGGAAGTAATTGATGTAGGAACTGGTGCCTTGCAGCGAGCGGTCGCGGGCGGGGACGAAAACCTTCAGCTCGTCGACGCGGTTGGCGGCCTTGGCGCGCTCGTAAACTCCGACCCAGATGCACGGCTTCTCCGGCACCACTTCGCACTGGCCGTTGAACGTGCCGCCGCAAGGACCGTTGCGTAGGTTCTTGGGGCAGGTCATCGGGCAGGTGTATTCCATCAAGCCCAGAATGCAGTTGCCGCAGGCCTGGCAGCCGAACATCGCGTGCTTGAAGGCGTATTCGGCGCGCTCCACCGCATGGGCCGCGGCGGGTCGCTTGTCAAACCAGCTGAAAATGCCGGTCAGAACCTTGCGCAGAGCGGCGGGCGTGTTCGCGGGCTCGATGATGTCGAAAATCTTCTGCTTCAGCTCGCGCGGCTTCGGAGCTCGCTTGGGTCCCTCGTACATATAGAACCCGTCCTTGCGTCCGTAGCTGATCTCTTCGGCGAATTCTTCCCAGCGCGGCGCTAGTTCCTCGGACCGCTTGATGATCCAACGCACGCGCTCCGCCCCGTGCTCGCCGCCGATGTACGCGCCCGCATAGCCAAGCCCGCGGACGATAGCCACCATTTTGGCGGCGCGCTCCAGCCGCGCTGCCACGCCTTTATCGGCGGATTTCGCGACTTCCGCTTTGATCGTTTCCACCAGCTCCGGCGCCACCCAGCATCCGGGCGGCTCGCCCTTCGACATCTTTTCGGCGGGCTTGGCGCCCAGCACGTAGACGTTGCCGAAGACCGGCGTCTTCAGATTGCGCTCGTCGAGGTAGCGCTTTAACTCGCGGAACTTGCGCGAGTCATAGCCGAGCTGCGTGATGGCGAAGTCGGCGCCGGCCGCGATTTTCTTTTCCAGTTTTAAGTACTGATAGACGCAATCGGGCTCGGTGTACTTGAACGGTGAGACCGCCACGGAGATATGGAACGGCATGCCGGCGGCGCGCAGCTCATTGATCAATTCGACCAACTGCACGGCGTCGAGATCGTAGCCCGAGGGCGTCGTCGTGGAGACGGGCCGGCCGGTCTTGGGGTAATCGCCGGTGATCGCGAAAACATTGTGGATGCCGAGCGCGTTCAAGTCCTCCAGCACGCTGCGGGCGTCCAGGCGGTCGCGATCCACGCACGTGATGTGGATATTCGGCGTGAGGCCGCGCGCGCGAGCCGCCGTGCCCACGCGAATCGGATCGTGCCCGATCGCCCCGCCGGCGTAACTGGTAATTCCGCCGGCCACCAATCCGGGAATCTGCGCCAGGTCCGTCGCCACCTGCATGAGCTTGGCCTCGCGCGTCAGGCGGCTGGCCACCAGTTCCACCATGTAGCAAAACTTGCCGCTGGCGAGCGCGTCCCGGAGTGGATTCACAACGGCCATTCTACTTGCCGAACTCCTTGCGCACGATCTTAGTCCCTTCCACCATCGCTTTCAACTTCGCGAAGGCGACATCGCGCGGCAGGTGGAACAGCCCGCAGTCGGGCAGGATGAAGATGCGCTCCGGAGGCAGCACGGCCAGCGCTTTACGGATGCGCTCGGCCACCATCTCCGGCGTCTCGACATCGTGGATCTTCACGTCGATCACGCCGACACCGAGTTCGAACTCGTTCGGAAACTCTTTGAAAAGGTCCAGGTCCTCGCCGCCGCGCCGCGCGAACTCCATGGTCAACTGCTGCACCTTCGCTTCCAGGATTCCCGGGAACAGATACCGGTAGCTGCCTTCCCAGGACGGCTTGCCGTAGCGGTTGCCATAGCAGATGTGCACCGCGATCTTGGCATCCACCCCATCTACCATGGTATTCAATGCGCGCACGCACCATTCGAGATCTTCCGGAAAGCCCGAAAAATAAGGCTCGTCGATCTGGATGTAGCGGGCGCCGGACTTGACTAGCGCCTTCAGCTCCAGATTCATCACCCGCGCGAGGTCGACTGCCAGGGCTTCTTCGTTCGGATAGAACTGGTTGCGGATGCGCTTGGTCAGGCAGTGCGGGCCGGTGATGCAGAACTTGGTGGCGCGCTCAGTGAAAGTTTGGAGAAAGCTGAAATCGCCCACCAAACCGAGCGACGCCATGGGCAGCTTGCCCTGCACCGAACTGTCGTAGAAATCGTAATAGAACTTCTTGGAGGACCGGTCAATCTGCACGCCCGGAAACCGCTCCAGGAAGTAATCCACCATGTTGTCGCGGCGCGGCTCGCCGTCGGTGACGATGTCCAGTCCGGCGATTTCTTCGTCCTTGATCGCCGCCTTGGCCGCCGCGTCGTAAATCTCGTCCAGATCGTGCCGGCTGATGCGCCGGGCGAAATACTCCGTTTTCAGCCGCTCCAGCCAGCCCGGCATGGCGTAGCTGCCAACCATTGTTGTAGGAAGAGTGGGAAGGTTCATTCGATAATCTATTCTCGGCGCGTGGTATACAGAACCGAAGTCCGCGCTCCTTTGCGGTAGTGAAAGGGGGCGAAATGCACGTCGTAGCCGGCCCTTTCGGCCACCTCTCTTAGTAAAGCACCATTAACCCAATTCAGCAGCGAGCCATCCAACTTGCCCGGTCCGTAGAAGCCTAAACGGTACTGATCCAGGTCGGTTACGAAAATGTCCTGCACCTGCAGGTAACCGCGCGGATGCAGCAGCGGCAACGTGTGGACGAAGCTTTCCAGCGCGCCGGAACTGAGGTGAAAGCGAAAATCGGAGGGCGCGTTTTGCAGGATGTCCTCCACCTTGGCGGCATCCAGGCCTTCCGGGAACGGGAAGTCGGGCAAATCTTCCACCAGCACCAGCCGTTCCTCTAGCCGCACGGCCTTCCAGATCTCCATCCAAAACGCGACGCCGCGCGCGGGGTCGCCCAGGAAGTCGGCGCTGCCGGAGAGCAGGCGGTCCACCGTCGACCGCATCCGGTCGATCGGCACGTCGAATTCGGTGCTCAGGCGAACCACTTCGGTCATCGGCACATAGGCGCGAACCTGGACGAAATACAGCCGGCCATCGCGCCGCACCACCTCTTCGTCGGGCAGGTTGTCGTAGACGTTGGTGCAGTGAACCTGCAGGACTTTGTGGCGGAGGAAGGACAGCGTTTTCAACGGATTAACGGCGTCCAGGACCAGGAAGCTGCACAGGTCGGCATGCTCCTGGACGGCCGGCCGCGACATGTCCAGCGTCGCCAGCGAGTAGTCGCCCAGCAGGATGCGCAGCTTGGGATAGTAGTCAGTGCCGCGCTGCTGATCCAGCTCCCGGAACTTCTTCAACCACATGCCGCAGCGGGTGCCGGTGCCGACGCCGATCTCCAGCACGAAAATCTCCGGCGGCAGCTGCTTCTTGGCTTCCATGTCCTTCAGCAGCGTCCAGAAGTCGCCCACGCTGTCGGCGATGGCCTGCGGATGATGGCCGTCGGACACGCCGCCCGGCAGCGCCTCCTCGTAGCCCTTGCCTGTGGCTTTCTCCCAATCCGGCAGGCGGCTCCAGTACAGCCGGTTGAACTGCCAGACAATGCTGGATCGCATGGACTGGAAGTCTTCCAGCGCCAGCCGGTCCTGCTCGTGCTGCGGCGCGTCGCGGTGCGTATGCGCCAAGGCTCGCAGAAATGCGCCTCTGAGGCACCCCGGCTCCGCCTGGCGGGTGTCCACATGGATGTCCATGATGGGCACCGCCTCGCCCTGCGCATTGTAGCCTTTGGTGGCGATCACCACTTCCCGGAAGTTCTGTTTGTATTGGATCCAGTCCAGCTCCACCTGGAGGCGGGCAAACTGCGATTTCTCGATCTGCCCCTCCTCCAACAGCGAATAGACCGTGCCGATCACATCTTGGGCGCCGGCGGCGGCGGACTTACCTTGCAGGTGATTCAGTTTCAGAATCATGATTCGTACGCGTGCGACAAAGTCATATGCTAACCCGGCAGAAGGAACCGGTGTCGAAATTTTTGGACCACAACGCTCTGGTTCAGAGTGCGAGAAGAATCCACACCAACCGAGGTAGGCTTGGTTATTTTATCTCAAACGAGGATCTGGTCGCGCGGCTTGCATGCCGGTTTTTTCTAGATCAATTTGGCGCGGTTTCCAATGTGATAAAATTTCCGCTGGAGCGGCCTCGCCCGTGGCGCGCAGATGAAGGCCTTTAGCGGAAGGAAAACCGTACTAAATGAATGACTTGCAAGCCTGGGATCAAAATCGGGCCTCCACCCGTATCGGCGAACTGAAGCACTTGCCGGGCGCGCTGCTCCCGATCCTGCACGCGCTTCAAGAAGACTTCGGTTACATCGACGACGCCGCTATCCCGCTCATCGCCGACGCTCTGAATATTTCCCATGCCGAGGTGCACGGCGTCATCAGCTTTTATCACGATTTCAGAAGGGCGCCATCAGGGCGGCACGTTTTGCGTGTATGCCGGGCGGAGGCGTGCCAATCTATGGGATGTGAGGGGCTGGTGAAGCATCTGGAAAAACGCCTGGGCGTCCGGTTGGGCGAAACTACGGCCGATGGCGCCCTGACCGTGGAACAAGTCTTCTGCCTGGGCAATTGCGCCCTCTCGCCGGCCGTGATGCTGGACGGCAAACCGTATGGCCGCGTGTCACCGGAAGTCGCCGATTTCCTGGTGGATGACGCAAGGAGACGCCAATGAGCGTTCGCGTTTGCGTCCCGCGCGACATGGCGGCGCTTTCGGTGGGCGCCGACGGCGTGGCTCGGGCGATCGCGAACGAAGCCTCCGCGCGGCATTTGGATGTCACCGTGGTGCGCAACGGCTCGCGCGGGATGTTCTGGCTGGAACCGCTGGTGGAAGTGGAGACGCCCGCCGGGCGCGTCGCCTATGGTCCCGTCGCGCCGGAAGCGGTGAAGGGGCTTTTCGATGCCGGATTCCTGGAAGGCAAAGCCCACGCACTGTGCCTGGGACCCACTGAAGAGATTCCTTATCTGAAGCAGCAGGAGCGCCTGACCTTCGCGCGCTGCGGGATTGTCGATCCACTGTCGCTCGAGGATTACATCGCGCACGATGGCTATCGCGGCCTGAAGCGCGCGCTCGGCATGGCGCCAGAGGCGATTGTCGAGGAAGTGGTCACCTCCGGCCTGCGCGGGCGCGGCGGCGCTGGTTTTCCCACTGGCATCAAGTGGCGCACCGTTGCGGCCACGAAAGCCGACCAGAAATACATCACCTGCAACGCCGACGAAGGCGACAGCGGCACCTACGCCGACCGGATGCTGATGGAGGGCGATCCGTTCGTCCTCATCGAAGGCATGACCATCGCCGGACTGGCCGTCGGCGCGACCAGCGGCTACATTTACATTCGCTCGGAGTATCCGCACGCGTTCCGGACCATGCAGCGGGCCATCGCCATCGCCTACGAGAAGGGTTACCTGGGCGCGAACGTCGCCGGAAGCGGCAAGCGCTTCGATTTGGAAGCGCGCCTCGGCGCTGGCGCGTATATCTGTGGCGAAGAGACGTCGATGCTGGAAAGCCTAGAGGGCAAGCGCGGACAGATCCGCCCCAAGCCTCCGCTGCCCGCCATTGAAGGCCTGTTCGGCAAGCCGACCGTGGTTAACAATCTGGTCACTTTCGCGACAGTGCCGATCATCCTGGACAAGGGCGGCGCGTACTATCGCGATTTTGGCGTCGGAAGATCGCGCGGCACGCTGACCATCCAGTTGGCCGGCAACATCAAGTACGGCGGCCTGGTGGAAAAAGCCTTTGGTCTGACTCTGCGCCAAGCGATTTACGACTTTGGCGGCGGCACTCGGACCGGGCGGCCCTTGCGAGCTGTACAGGTGGGCGGGCCATTGGGCGCATATTTCCCGGAATCCTTGTTGGACACGCCGCTCGACTACGAAGCTTTCGCCGCGCAGAAGGGCATGGTCGGACACGGCGGCATCGTGGTGTTCGATGACACCGTGGACCTGGCGCGCCAGGCCCGCTTCGCGATGGAATTTTGCGCCATTGAGAGCTGCGGCAAGTGCACGCCCTGCCGCATCGGCTCCACGCGCGGCGTCGAGGTGATCGACCGGATCATCGCCAATCAGAACCGCACGCGCAACCTTGAATTACTCGACGAACTGTGCGACATCATGACCGACGGATCGTTGTGCGCGCTCGGCGGATTGATCCCGCTGCCGGTGCAGAGCGCCGTCCGCCATTTCCCCGAAGATTTTGACAAACCGGCGCCACCCGCGGCGCTGATGGCCAGTGGGACGCTTCGAACGGACCAGGAGACACAATCATGGCATTAATTCAGGAAACCGATTACGGAACGCCGTTCCGCATCGCCCAAACGATGGTGACTCTGGAAATCGATGGCAGGCCGGTAACCGTGCCGGCGGGCACTTCGCTGATGCGCGCCGCCGTTGAAGCCGGCGTTCAAGTGCCCAAGCTGTGCGCCACCGACAGCATGGAAGCGTTCGGCTCCTGCCGGTTGTGCCTGGTGGAGATCGGAGGCCGTCGCGGCACGCCCGCCTCCTGCACCACACTCGCCGAACCCGGAATGAAGGTTCGCACGCAATCGCCCAAGCTCGCCAAACTTCGGCGCGGCGTGATGGAACTGTACATCTCCGATCATCCGCTGGACTGCCTGACCTGCGCTGCGAACGGCAACTGCGAACTGCAGGACATGGCCGGCGTCGTTGGGCTGCGCGAAGTCCGCTATGGTTACGACGGCGCGAATCATCTGAAGTCGGCCAAGGACGAATCCAATCCGTATTTCACATTTGAGCCGTCCAAGTGCATCGTCTGCTCGCGCTGCGTGCGAGCTTGCGAAGAAGTGCAAGGCACGTTCGCGCTAACCATTCAAGGCCGCGGCTTCGCGTCGACCGTCTCGGCCGGCGGAACGGATTTCTTGTCGTCGGAATGCGTCTCCTGCGGCGCGTGCGTACAAGCCTGCCCCACCGCGACGCTGATGGAAAAGACCGTCATCGCCAAGGGCCAGCCCGAGCACAGCGAGGTGACCACCTGCGCCTACTGCGGCGTCGGCTGCTCCTTCAAGGCCGAAATGCAGGGCAACGAAGTGGTCCGCATGGTGCCGTTCAAGGACGGCAAGGCGAATCACGGCCACTCCTGCGTGAAAGGCCGGTTTGCCTGGGGCTACACGACGCACAAGGATCGCATCCTGAAGCCCATGATCCGCGCCAAGATCACCGACCCGTGGCGCGAAGTGAGCTGGGAAGAGGCGATCACTTATACGGCCAGCGAGTTCAAACGCATTCAGGCCAAGTACGGCCGCGAATCGATCGGCGGCATCACGTCATCGCGCTGCAGCAATGAAGAGACCTACCTGGTGCAGAAGATGGTGCGTGCGGCGTTCGGCAACAACAACGTCGACACCTGCGCGCGCGTTTGCCATTCGCCCACGGGCTACGGTTTGAAATCCACCTTCGGGACTTCGGCCGGCACGCAGGATTTCGATTCTGTCGACGCCGCCGACGTGATCATGGTGATCGGCGCCAACCCCACCGACGCCCACCCTGTCTTCGCCTCGCACATGAAGAAGCGGCTGCGGGAAGGTGCACGCCTGATCGTGGTGGATCCGCGCCGCATCGATCTGGTGAAGTCGCCGCACGTCCAGGCGGATTATCATCTGCCGTTGAAGCCCGGCGCCAACGTCGCAGTGATCAACGCCATGGCGCACGTCATCGTGACCGAAGGCCTCGTGGACGAACCGTTCGTCAAAGAGCGCTGCGACCTGGAAGCGTTCGAGCAGTGGCGCAAGTTCATTTCCGAAGAGAAAAATTCGCCAGAAGCGATGGAAAGCGCGACCGGAGTTCCGGCGGCAGATCTGCGCGCCGCGGCCCGGCTCTATGCCACAGGCGGCAATGCGGCCATCTACTACGGCCTCGGCGTCACCGAGCACAGCCAGGGTTCCACGATGGTGATGGGCATGGCCAACCTCGCCATGGTCACCGGCAATCTCGGCAAGCGTGGCGTCGGCGTCAATCCGCTGCGCGGCCAGAACAACGTCCAGGGCTCCTGCGACATGGGCTCGTTCCCGCACGAGTTCCCCGGTTACCGGCATGTTTCTGAGAACAACGTGCGCCAGTTGTTCCAAGAAGCCTGGCAAGTGCCGCTGCAATCCGATCCCGGCCTGCGTATCTCCAACATGCTGGACGCCGCTTGCGACGGCTCGTTCAAAGGCATCTACATTCAGGGCGAGGACATCGTTCAGTCCGATCCCAACACACAGCACGTCTCCGCCGGCCTGGCTGCGATGGAATGCGTCGTCATCCAGGATCTGTTCCTGAACGAGACGGCGAGTTACGCGCACGTATTCTTTCCTGGATCGTCGTTCCTGGAAAAAGACGGCACCTTCACCAACGCCGAGCGCCGCATCAGCCGCGTCCGCAAGATTGTTCCGCCCATGGCCGGAATGGCGGATTGGGAGATCACCATGGCGCTGTCGAATGCGCTGGGTTACCCGATGAACTACAAGCATCCGTCCGAAATCATGGCCGAGATCGCGCGCCTGACCCCCACGTTCGCCGGCGTGACCTACGAAAAGATCGACGATCTGGGCAGCCTGCAGTGGCCGTGCAACGACAAAGCGCCCGAAGGCACGCCCGTGATGCACGTTGGCGGCTTCGTCCGCGGCAAGGGCCGCTTCCTGATCACCGAATTCGTGCCCACCGATGAGCGCACTACCAGCCGCTTCCCGCTGATCCTGACCACCGGCCGCATCCTGACGCAATACAATGTCGGCGCGCAGACCGCGCGTACGGAAAACAACGTCTGGCATCCCGAGGACGTGCTGGAGATTCATCCCTGGGACGCCGAGAATCGCGGCATCCACGAAGGCGATCGCGTATCGCTCACCAGCCGCGCGGGCGAGACCACGCTGCACGCTCACATTTCCGAGCGCATGCAGCCGGGTGTGGTTTACACGACGTTCCATCACGGCTTCACCGGCGCCAACGTCGTGACGACGGAGTTCGAAGATTGGGCGACAGGCTGCCCCGAATACAAAGTGACCGCCGTCGAGGTGACGCTGGCCAAGCGCATGTCCGAATGGCAGGAGCATTACCTGGAGACGCGTCGCCAGACCACGCAGATCCTTACGGGGGCGACGGGCGATTAGAGCCATGGAATCGAACCGCATGATCCACAGGGCGAACCAGATCGCCCTGTTCTTTGCCGCGTACCCGCACGACGAAGCAGTGGCCGGCGTGACCGATCATCTCAAGAAATTCTGGGAACGGCGCATGCGCGAGCAAATCGTCGAATACGTCGCCAAGGGCGGCGGCGGCCTGCATGAACTCGCGCTCGAAGCGGTAAAACGACTGCAATAGTTTGCGCATTTGACAGCGATGTTATGCTGTAATGCGAATGTTCCGTTGCCTTTTCCTGCTATTCTTCTGCATTCCTTCGGTCCACGCGCAATTAACCGTGACCACGGTCGTAGGCGGCGCGGTACGGTCCGGCGTCTCGGCCAAGAACGTTCAGCTCAGTGGAACTGCCGGCATCACGTATGACCCCGCCGGCAACCTGGTCTTTTGCGAACACCACGTCGTTCGCCGCATCAATCCGGACGGAACGATCCAGACCATAGCCGGCATCGGCACCTCCGGCTTCAGCGGCGACGGAGGACTGGCCACGCAGGCCACGCTGACGTTTCCCGCCAGCCCGCAATACGATTCGAAGGGCAACCTCTACCTTGTTGACGGTGGAACTCGGATCCGGCGTATCGATCCGTCCGGCGTGATCACAACCGCGATTGGAACTGGCATTGGGGGCGAACTAGGCGCCGATGGCCCGCCCTCCATGGCTCAGACCGCCGGGTCCAGCCTGGCGATCGGGCCGGACGATTCCCTCTACTTCTCCGGCCAAGCCGATATCCGCCGGTTGACACCCGACGGATCGATCCAAGTAATAAATACCGGCACCAATCCTAGCTGCTCGGGACTGAACCCTCAGCCTTGCGCTCCCTATGCGCTCACGTTCGACAGCCATGGCAATTTGTATTTTGTGGAATCGTTCCAGGACGTGATCGCGCCACACTATCTTTCTTATATTCGCCGAATTTCTTCCGACGGCACGGTAGCGCAGTTTGCCGGCTTCGGCACGTCCGGCGACGGCGCACCCGCGCTCCACACCGCTTTTTACGGTATTTCCGCGATCGCGTTCGACGCCGCGGGCAACCTCTACGTCGCGCAGACGATGGACACGAGTCACACGCCCGGTTTCGTCATGGCGGGCAATACTCAGAACGACTCGGTGATCCGTCGAATTGCTGCGTCTGACGGAACCGTCACAACCGTGGCGGGAGCAGCCACCGCGCCAACCCCACTCGAGGGGCCGGCCTTGCAGGCGTATCTAAGCTACGTGTCCGGCTTCGCCGCGAACAGCGACGGCAGCTTGGTGCTCTCGTGCACGAACACCATCGGCCTGCTCACCACGCAGTCGACCATTCAGTTGCTCGCGGGACGCACATTTCAGCCTCCGCCGGATGGGGTGAAGGCAGCGGGTGAGGCCTGGCTGTCGCTGCCGGCATCCGCGGTGATGGCCGGCAGCCGCTCAGGAAATTTCTACTTCGCGGACCGCTGCATGATTCGCAAAGTGGACACCGCGGGAATTCTCTCCACGGTGGCCGGCACGGGAAACTGCGCCACGTCCGTACCTAAGAGTTACGGCAACACCATCGATCTTCCGGGCGTGAACGCAATCGCCCTCGACAGCCACGACAACATTTATGCCGCGATGGAGGGAGCCATCTACTCGCTCGGCTCGGGCTCCACGCTGTCGGCGATTAACGGAATCAGCTTCCCGGCCGCGCTTGCGGTGGATTCACAGGACCGTGTATACGTCGTCACCTTTGGATCCGAACTCTATCGCATCGCTCCGGACCATTCCGTGACGACGCTGAAATGGGATCCTCTGCCGATAGGCTTCCAGTGGCTTATTTCGCCGGCAATCTCCATCGACAACTCCGATCACGTCTATCTGCGCAACCGGTATCCGCTCGATGGTGGGCTCATCGTGTATCGGTTCACCCCAGATGGATCAGGGAGCCCCGTCGCTAACTTGGGCCCCTTTCCGAACCCGGGCTTTGCAGTCGACGCCTTCGGGGACGTTTGGTATATCGCGTTTTCCACTCTGGAACATGTTCGGCCCTCCTCAGCGCCTGTAGCCATGAATGAACCCTGTTGCGGGTATTCCGGTGATGGCGGCGCCGTCGTCGGCGCTCGGTTCCAGCTCTATCCCGGAGGCACGCTAATGAATGATTCATCCGGGAACATCTATGTTCTTGACGCCGCCAATGCCGCCATTCGCAAAATCAGCGGGACGGTTCCGCCCAAGGCTCCGGCGATTTCTTCCGTTGGAATCGTCAACGCCGCGAGCCTGCTCGGCGGCACCATCGCTCCGGGTGAACTCATCTCGATCTTTGGCAGCAACTTCCTCGGCTCCGGCCTCGACGTCAACCCGCCCCAAAACAACTCTATCCCGGCCACGATCGCAAATCTGCGCGTGTTGTTCAGCGGAAGCGACCAAAGCGCAGCATTCGGAGCCATCACCGCCGCGACGGCGAACCAGATCAATGTCTTCGTGCCTTATGAAATCGCCGGCAGCACGTCACTCAACATTACCGTGTATGCCGATTACCTCGGTTCCGCCGCGGTTAGCGTCCCGGTGGCGCAATCCGCCTTCGGTCTTTCCACGGCCAACGCCAGCGGCTCCGGCCAAGGCGCGATCCTCAATCAGGACGGGTCCTACAACAGCGACAGCAATCCCGCGGCCGCCGGTTCCATCGTCTCTCTCTTTGGCACCGGCGAAGGGCTCACGACACCGGCCCTGCCCGACGGCGCGCTCGTCATCTCGACGCCCTATTCCAAGCCAAACGCTTCCGTCACGGTCACCATTGGAGGCCAGCCCGCGAACGTCACCTATGCCGGCGCAGCCCCGTTTCTACCCACGGGAGTGCTGCAAATCAACGCGCAGATACCGGATGGCGTGACCGGCGATGCTCCGGTGCTGGTCAGCGTTGGGGGCATATCCACGTCGCGCAACGTGACTGTCGCGGTAAAGTAGGCACGTGCGCATCCTACTCCTAGTCTCTATTTCAGTCTTCGCACTACTCGCCCAAAGCAGCGCCGACCGGCGGACCGCCTGGAACCAGCCCGTCAAGCCATTCCGAGTCATCGGCAACATCTACTACGTCGGCGCCCATGTATCTTCGTTCCTCATTCGGACTCCAGCCGGCGACATTCTGCTCGACGGCGGCCTGCCCGAAACCGCTCCACTCATCGAAAAGAACATCGCCGCTCTCGGCTTCTCGATCAAAGACGTCAAGATCCTGCTCAACAGCCACGCGCACTATGACCACTGCGGCGGTCTGGCCGAACTGAAAAAGCTCTCCGGCGCGAAAATGATCGCGAGCGAACGCGACGCTCGCGTACTCAACTCCGGCGTCGGCCAGTTCGAGCACTTCCCGGCCGTTCACGTCGACAAGATCGTCGCCGACAAAGGCACCGCCCAGCTCGGCGGCGTCACCCTGACCGCGCACGTCACGCCCGGCCACACGCAAGGCTGCACCACCTGGACGATGTCCGTCACCGATAGCGGTAAGACCTACCACGTCGTCTTCTACTGCAGCACCAGCGTAGTCGACAAGCTGGTCAACAACACGGCATATCCCAACATCGTCTCCGATTACGAACACAGCTTCGCCGAGCTGAAAAAAATGCCCTGCGACGTCTTTCTCGCGCCTCACGCCGAGTTTTTCGCGCTGGATGAAAAACGCAAGCAACTTGAGGCCGGCAAGCTGGACGCGTTCGTCGACTCCACCGAAATGCACAAGTTCGTCGCGGACTCAGAGAGCGCGTTTCGCAAGCAACTCGCCGCCGAACGTCACTAGCCGGTGTATGATACACGCATGGGGAAGTATTGGGTCCTCATCCTCGTGGCCTGTGCGGTAGCCCAAGCCCACGACATTATCACCACTCCGATCACCTGGGACCGCGAGGTTTCCCGCATCGTTTACGAACGCTGCGCCTCGTGCCACCACACTGGCGGCGCCGCCTTCTCCCTGATGACCTACGCGGACGCCCGCCCCTGGGCCGTCGACATCAAGGAAGAGGTGCTGGGGCACCTGATGCCGCCCTGGGGCGCGGTGAAAGGCTTCTCCGACTACCGGAACGACCAGGGGCTGACTCCGGAGCAAGTTGAGTTAATCGTCAAGTGGGCCGATGGAGGCGTTCCCGAAGGCGATGCCAAGGATCTGCCCAAGGAACCGAAGCTCGATGAAGCTCCCGCGCTTCTGCCTCCCGCCGGTGCGCTTGCCGTCAGCGGCGAGTTCACCATGCGCCAGCCGCTGCTGCTGGACGGCCTGTTGCCCAAAGCCGTGCCGGAAGGCGCGAATTTTCAGGTGACCGCCGAACTGCCCGACGGCAGCATCCAGCCGCTGGTGTGGTTTGAGGACTACAAGCCAAAGTTCGGCCACCCGTTCCTGCTGCGGACCCCGTTAGAGCTTCCCGCCGGCGCCAAAATCCACGGCGTACCCGCCGGCGCAACGCTGCTGCTGCTTCCGGCCGAGCCCGCTACGACGAAAGTCTCGGCTACTGCAGCTCCTTGACCGGTATATCGAACTGCGCCGTGTTCACCACGCCTTTGCGCTGGAACTGCACCCAAATGCGGTAAGCCCGCGCGCGCGGAAACGTCACGGTGAATTCCATGTTGGGCCCGCCGTCGGCGATGAACGGATGCGTGTGGATCAGGTCGATCAGATCGTCGCTGGCCACCAGCATGTGGCCCCAGGCGCCAATGTACTTCTCGATGCCGTCCGCCGGCGTGAGCTTGAAGTGCAGTTGCGTGGTTTGCGCGACGATCGGCTGCGGCGGGTCGGTTGTCAGTTCCACCTGCAGGTTCGCGGTCTGCTTGGTGGAGTAATCCTTCGTAAGATGCGCGGGCGCGGGTGGGGTGCCGGGCACGAACACGGTCTTGGAGATCAGTTGCGGCGTCGCACCGTCGGGATAAAAATCGCCCACGATGCGATACATCCCGCCCTCGGGAAAAGCGTAGTCGTAGGTGAAATCGCCGTCGGTCTGAAAAACGGGATGATCGTGCAAGAAGTACTTCAGGTCCTGGCTGACGATGAACATGTGGAACAGTTTTTCGTGAACAATCTGGAAATGCGTCACCTCCCGGTCCTTCCAGGGATCGTGCACGGCGAACTTCAGCTGAACGTTCTCGTTGGGCTTGAACGCGTGCGGCGTGACAGCCAAGTCCAGGTGAAACTCAACCGGGTCGGGAATACCCTCGCGCAGCTTCATTCCGCAGCGCGAGCAGACGCCGGGCTGGTTGGAGCGGACGTCGGGGTCCATCGGGCAAACGTAGACCTTGTCCTGGGCCCACATCAAGCCGGCGAAAAGCAGCAGGCACAAAAGGCACACGACCTTGCGCATGCCTAGATCATATCCCACCGGCGAGGCGACCGGCGGTCACTGCGCCACCGGCGGACGTCGGTGATATCCCGGCCGGTACTCCTGATGGCAGTCGACGCACACCTGCGTGAGCCGGTCGTTCAGCGCGCGAATGCCGTCCAGATCCCTCGCTTGCGCGGCTTTGTAGGCGGCGGCGCCGGCGTCGACCAACGCCCGCGATTCCTTGATCCAGTTGCCTTGGTCGCGCGCGCGTTTGTCCATCATGAGCAGGTTTCCCGACTCCGCCAGGGTGAGCGCGGAGGCCCGCAGCAGCTCCCACTCGTGCTGGTTCTTGGGCGGATCGCGATCGACATAGAAGATCGCGTCCGAGGTCGGATAGATGATGTCGATCATCAACGCGCTCATGCTGCCGACCGGCTGGAACGTCGAGGGAGCCTGCGCCAGGGCGGCGCCGGCCAGCAGGTAGGCGAACAGAACGACAATTAGGTTTCGCATGCGGGTCTCCTGACCTTACCCGGCATTCTACCACCAGCCCGCCGTCTGATACGCTGTAAATTCGTGGCAGTTCCAGTCTCCATCGAGCGGATCGCGCCCTTTCCGCAGATCGCCGCTCAACTTCTCGAACGCATCCCTTCGATTCCGGTCGAAGATCCTCGGCTCTATGACCTGCTGGAGTCCGAACCGCAATTGCTCGCCGACTGCGCGCAGGTAGCCGTGCAGTCCGGACTCGCGGTAGCCGGCGAAGAGGACAGTGCGCAGACCATTCTCGCCCGGATCAAGCCGGTCGACTTCGCGCGGATCGCAATTACGTTTTTGGTTCGCGGCTACATGGAGAGTACCTTCAAGGTCTCCGAAGATCGCCGCTACTGGCGATACGTCTTGGCGTGCGCGTTCTGCTGCTCCGAACTGGCGACGCTGAGCCGCGAAAACGGCCTCATGGCCCACGCGGCCGGGCTCCTGCATGACATCGGAAGGCTGGCGCTGATCGCGGCCTATCCGCAGAAGTACGCCAACCTGATCGCGCTCACAGACCGCATGTTCAAAAGCGGCCAGCAGTTCAACATCTCCGAGAAAGAGCGCCTGCTGTTCGGCATCGACCGGTTCGGTACCGGCGCCTGGCTCGCTACCAGCTGGAAATTGCCGGAGTGGCTGCATCCGGTGGTGGGAAAATTCGACCCCCAGGTCTCCGCCGAGCAGAAGATGCTGGTGACCATTGTCCGCGCCGGAACCCGTCTGGCCCATTCGCTCGGCTTCGGCTTTCTGGAAGCGGCTCCACGCACCACCATCCGCGTCATCTTGAAGGAACTGCCGCCCCGCGTCCTGGATCAATGGCGCGCTCTGGATCATTGGAAGTACGCGGAAGTGTACCTGGCCACCAAGATCGAATCGCAGCTGCAGTGGTACGCCGCCGGCCCGATTCCGGAAGAAGAATAGCTGAAAAATCACCACTTGCGCCCCTTAGTACCCAGGTGCTATTGACATAAGTGTTCACTAAACACTAGATTAGTGTCATACAGACACCAAGGAGGTGGGCGAAATGTCCGGCATCCGTTACCACAAGGCAAATCCGACCGACTACGTTTTACATTTTCGGAATGGGAAGCTGCAGCGGGAAGGCGCGGGACTTTCTTTTCTGTACTTCGGCCCGTCCTCGGTCATCGCCTCGGTTCCCCTAGCCAGCGTCAACATCCCTTTCGTGTTCAATGAACCGACGGCCGACTTTCAGGCTTTGACCATGCAAGGCCAGTTGACCTACCGTATCGCTGATCCGAGGCAAGCCGCGGCCATGTTGGACTTCACGATCGGCTCGGCGGGCCGCTACAACTCGGATCAATACCAAAAGCTCCCCGAAAGGCTGGTCTACGCGCTCCAGACTTTGATGCGGGCCGAGATCCAAGCTCTACCCCTGCGCGAAGCGTTGGTTCAGGGAGGCGGCCTGGCCCCAAAAGTGTTGGACTATTTGAAAGCCAGCCCAGAAGTGATTCAGCTCGGCGTCGAAATTCTCACGCTGGCCGTGCTGGCCATCAAGCCGACGCCGGAAATGGCGAAGGCCTTGGAAGCGGAAGCTCGCGAAGCCCTCAATCGCAACGCCGACGAGGCTGTGTACACACGCCGCAATGCCGCCATTGAACAAGAGCGGCGCATCAAGGAAAACGAACTGCAGACCGACTTGCTGGTACAGGCCAAACAGCGGGAGCTTCACGAAAGAGAGCTGGAGACCGACATCGCACTCGAACGGCAACGCGCCTCGCTCACCGATCAAAAAAGCGAAAACGAGCGCAAGGAAGCCGACAGCCGCGCCTACGCACTAAAGGCAGTCCTGGCGCCGGTCGAAGGATTGGACTGGCGTGTCTTGATGATGCTGAATCCCCACAGCACCGACGCCCGTAACACCATAGCCATGGCGTTCCAGGAGCTGGCCACCAATGCCCAGAAGATCGGCGAGCTGAACGTTTCGCCCGATCTGCTGCGTACTCTCATCGGCAGCGTTGTGCCCAGGGGGTAACGGTGTGTTCGAGAAGATTATTCTGGTCACGCGCAAGACCAGGCTGGAAGAGCTGGTGGAGCGCTTCAACACAGAGCCACAGGCCAAGTTCTACATCGAGCACGCGGGTGGCGATTTCTCCGCCTATGTGAGGGAAGACGATGCCTACCGGCGCTCGCTCGAAACCGTGCGCCGCGCTATCGAGACGGGGCTTAAGATCCAGGTGATGGATCGGGCGTTGGCGCCGACGTATCTATTTTCCGGGCAGGACGTTATCGTCACCCTGGGCCAAGATGGGCTTGTCGCCAACACGGCGAAGTATGTCGGCGGGCAGCCTATCTTGGCCGTCAATCCTGACCCCGGGAACTTCGACGGAATCCTCCTTCCGTTCACGCCGCAGGACGTTCGCGCTAACCTGGAAAAGGCGTTGCGGGGCAAGGCGCGGGTGCGCGGCGTCACACTGGCGGAGGCGAAACTGAAGGACGGGCAGCGTCTACTGGCTTTCAACGACCTGTTTATCGGCGCCCAATCCCACGTCTCGGCTCGCTATCGGATCAGTTACAAGACAAGCGCCGAGAATCAATCTTCCAGCGGCATCATCGTCTCCACAGGGGTGGGCAGTACCGGATGGCTCTCGTCGGTCTTTAATGAGACCTCCGGTATCCTTGCCTTCGTCGGTGGCAAGCCAGTGAAACCGTTGCGGCTGGAATGGGAGGAGGACCGCTTGGCTTTCGTGGTTCGCGAACCGTTCCTCAGCCGCCACTCGCAGGCAGGCATCGTAACGGGCATACTGGAACCTGGCGAGCCTTTGGAGTTAGAATCGCAGATGCCGGCCGCGGGAGTCATCTTCTCGGATGGCGTGGAAGCCGATCATCTCGACTTCAACTCCGGCGCCAGTGCCCTTATCGGAATCGCGCCGGAAAAGGCGAAGCTCGTCTTGCCTGACGGAACCGAATGACCAAGCTGCTTGTGACCGTCGACATTGTCCTGTTCACGATTCGTGAGGGGCAGCTCCAAGTGCTCTTAATCCGCCGGCTGGCGAAGCCATTCGAGAATCGATACGCGCTGCCGGGCGGCTTCGTGCTGGAGGATGAATCGGTGGACGCAGCGGCCGTTCGCGAGCTCCGGGAAGAAACCGGTGTCGATCGCGTCTACCTCGAGCAACTCTATACGTTCGGGGATCCCAAACGCGATCCCCGCGGCCGCGTGATCACCGTCGCGCACTACGCGCTGGTTCCGCAAACACAAATGCTGCGCGCGGGCACCGATGCCGCGGATGCCGCCTGGTTTCGCGTTGACAGCCTTCCCCATTTGGCATTCGATCATCGCCGGATCGTCGAGTACGCGCACCGGCGCCTGCGCAACAAGCTGGACTACACGAATGTCGGCTTCGAACTCCTGCCGGACAAGTTTACGCTGCCCGAGCTGCAGCAGGTCCATGAAGCCATCCTCGGAAAAGAACTCGACAAACGCAACTTCCGCCGGAAGATTGTCCAGATGGGCATCGTGAGGCCTCTCAGGGAATGGCGGCATACCGGCCGGAAGCCGGCGCAATTGTTTCGCTTCAGTCAGTAGCTCTTAGCGCCGCGGCTTCCCCGGCGCCGCCGCTTGCGAAAGGCTCTTGTACACCGCTTCGACAAAACCGTCCGCCTTCACGAAGCTGGTGGGCGTGACGTACTCGGTATCATAGTCGCGCGTGGGGCGGGCCGCCTTGACCTGCTCCAGCGTCATTCCCTTCCCGATCATGTCGCGGACGCGGTCGCGAACGATCACCACCATGTCGCGGAACTCCACCACGTCGGCGTCGTCGCAGATGCGGCCGTGGCCAGGCACGATGTACGTTCCGCCTTCCTGCGTCTTCGCCGGAACCGCGAGTTGCAGGACGTGATTCAAGGCCGCGATCTCGCCCTGCACGCTGCCGCCGCGCTCGATGTCGAGGAACGGATAGGCGTCGGGAGTGAAAATGTCGCCGGTGCTGATCACATCCGAGCCGCGAAACAGCACAATGCTGTCGCCATCGGTATGGGCGTTCGGTTCGTGATAGATGATGACGGCCTCACCGTTGAAATGCAGGTTCTTCTCCGGAGTGGCGTACTCGTCGATGGGCAGGCCCGCTTCAGGAAAACGCGGCTGGCCGGGCGTCGTGGCCGTGAGCCGGTTCAGGACGTTCTCCTGCGCGATGATCTTCAGCGGCAGCAGAGGATCGTGGCCGGCAATGCGAGCGATCGCCGCGTTTCCGCCAACATGATCCGGATGCGCGTGCGTGTTGATGATGTAGCGGATCGGGCCTTTGTTCAGCTTACGGATCTCCGCCATCACTTTCGGCACCAGCGGCTCAAACCCCGTGTCCACCATCAGCACACCCTGGCTGCCAACCTGCACCGTGATGTTGCCGCCCGAGCGCGCCAGCAGGTAGATGTTGTGCTGCACCGGCTCGACATGAATCTGCACCTGGTCGAAGTTCTGCTGCGGCTGCCCGAGCGCCGCAAGCGGGGCCGCGAGGAGCGCTGGAAGTAATCTCAGGATACGCATCGTCGGTTACCGGCCACCAGGCGGACGGTCCGTAGGAGACAGACACGTCACTCCCTCCGCTCCGCAGGAACAGTAGCGCTCGCAACGCGGCGGATGTGTCTCCGGCTGAGGCATCTTCTTCCGGTACTCGGGATACAACGTTTCAGCGCCGCCGCGTGTAGCCGCGTAGGGCAATCCGTACCAGTCGGCCACTTCATGCAGGAACGGATTCGTTCCGGGCAAATGATTGGGCACGTAATCCGGCGCTTTCGGAACTTCGTTCACGGTTTCGCAGATGTCCCTGGTGATGATCTGACCGGGGTCCAGCACCCAGGTCTGCGTGCGCACCAGCGTCTCCGTCATAAAGACCGGATCGGTCACCACGGTCGCGACGGTGAGATAGTCTCCGTGCCGCACCCAGTGCTCCGTGAACGTAGCCTTATCGCTGCGCGGGATTCCGTTGCGCTTGAGATAGCTTTCCTTCAGATGCGTGGTGTAGACATCCAGCATGTTCTCTTGCCACGTGCCCGTGGAGAAGCCCTGCCAGGTGTGCGGCGCGTATTCGGAAGGATGCGCGCGGCCGTCCAGCCAGATGGTACGCTCCATTTCCTGGAAGTTCATCCGCGTGTGAATCGCTAACAGCCGCCCGGTCACCGGATCCAGGATATTGTCCACGCGCATGTTGGAGAGGCCGCGCATGGAATAGTCAGCGCTATGCGGCCGGCATTGATATTCGCTGACCACCGAGATGCGGTCGGCGTCATAGCTGTCGGCGCGCAGGCGGGCGGCGTCGTTGATCGGGATGCCCAAGTAGTCGCCCAGTTCGGGGCCGGGAATGCGGTCGGGCAAATCCTCGTGGTACAAGGGCGACCAACTGCCCGAAAAATCCATTTGCGCGACGGCGGGCACGCTGAGTGACAGGGCCGCGACCGGCAGCACCACGCAGAACCACACGGTTCGATGAAAGGCGATCATACACTTTACCTTCCCCGTCAAAAAGTCTCCCTGGATTTTACATCGGACCGAGGCTCTTGTATACAGCCTCGACAAACATTTTCGTGGTCCAAAAGCCGCTGTCGGCGCCCCAACGGGGATCGTAGTCGCGCGTCGGCCGCGCCGCCTGCACTTGTTCCAGGCTCATCCCGCGCTTCTTCATGTCCCGAATGCGGTCCCGGATAATGGTCACCATATCGCGATAGTAGGCCACTTCCGCGGCATCGCTCAGGCGTCCGTGACCGGGAACGATGTACGTTCCGCCTTCCTCGTTGCGCGCTGGAATCACCAAATCCAGGATCTGGTTCAACGCGTCGATTTCGCCTTGAATGCTCCCGCCATGGGCCATATCGATGATCGGGTAAAGGTCCGTGACGAAAACGTCGCCAGTGCTGATCACATCCGACCGCCGGAAGAACACCATGCTGTCGCCATCGGTGTGCGCGGCCTTCGGGTGCAGGATGCGCACACCTTCATCGTTGAAGAACAGATCCTTCCTCGCGCCCAGATAGGTGTCGGTGGGCAGCATGCCGAAGGGCGCGGCGGGATTCTTGCCATCCGGTGCACTCATCCGGTCCAGAACCTTCTGGTGTGCGATCACCTTGGCGCCTTCGCGAGCATCGTCGGTCAGGTTCGTCACGTCGCCGCCGGCGATCGTCTCGCCTTGCTTCGCGATCTCCTCATTGCCTCCGGTGTGATCGGCGTGCAGGTGCGTATCGATGATGTAGCGGATCGGTTGGTTGGACAACTTCTTCACTTCGGCCAGCACCTGGCCGGCTTTCTCCTTCGCCCCGGCGTCAACCAGGAGAACGCCGTCGGCTCCCGCGCTCACCGTAATGTTGCCGTCGGCGCCGGACAGCATGTAGACGTTGCCGCGCACGCGTTGGACGTGAAGCTGGGCCTTGTCGGAAGCGGGAAGCGCAGCCGGCGCGGGCGCTGGATGCGATGCCATCGCAGCGGCGCTCATCTTCGCGCGGTACTCCGGATACATAGTCTCTTCGCCGCCCCGCGTGGCCTGCTCCGGCAAGTTGAATCGATGCGCGAACTCCAGTAGAAACGGATTCGTCCCAGGAAGATGATGCGGCACGGCGCCCTCGGGCCGCTGGATCTCCTCGGCCACTTCGCACGGGTAGGGATCGATGGATTGCTGCGGCGCCCGCTGCCAGTTGGTGGTGCGAATGAACGGCTCGGTGAGGTACAGCGGGTCCGTGATGATGCTGACCAGCGTCAGAAAATCGCCGTGGCGGATCCAGTGCTCCACCAGCGTGGCGCGGTCGCTGCGGGGCACGCCGTTGCGGCGGATGTAGCCTTCCTTCAGATGCGTGGTGACGACGGTGAGCGACAGGCCCTCCCACTTGCCCGTCGAAAAGCCCTGCCAGGTGTAAGCCGCGTCCGGGGGCGGCTCCGGCCTTCCATCCATCCAGATGGTCCGCTCCTGAGCCTGCCATTGCACGTGCGTGTGATAGGCGATCACCTTCTGCGTGAGCCGGTCAACGTCCTTCCAGATTCGCAGATCGGCCGGGCCGCGCGTTCCATAATCGGCCGGATGCGGCCGGCACTGCCATTCGGGCAGCGTGGTGATGGAAGCGTCCCAACTGTCGGCGCGCAGCCGGGCCGCGTCATTGATCGGCAAGCCCAGATAGTCGCCGAGTTCCGGGCCGGGAATGCGCTCGGCCTGGTCTTCGTGATACCGCGCCTGCCATTCGCCGACGAAATCGTTTTGGGCCAAGGCCGGAAGAGTGGCCAGCATCGTCACGGCGCCCAGCACGGTCAGAGTGCGTCGAAGCATAAAAACCCTCGTTACCGGATATAGCCTATCTCAAAATAGGCGTCCGATTACAAATACCAAGCGTTTCCAGGATTCACCGGCACGCCCGCGGTCCCCGAACGCCCAGCCAATCCCTTCCCTGGTTGGCCGCCACGAGCCGCACCGTTTTCGATGGATCATAGCGGATCTCGTAGGATTGCCAGCCTTCCTGGCCCGGTTTCAATGGAATCGCTCCGATCCTCTCGCCTGTCCGAACGTCGAACAAGCCTACGCTCCGCTCGCTGACCGATGACCCGTACCCCACAGATACCACCACACAACCGGTAGAACTCCAAGGAAGCGGGCCACTGGTCAAAAGCCCCTTCAAAGTGCCAGGATCACCGTCGTTCCGCCAAGTGAGCGAGGACGCGCTGCCATGCTTCGCCCTTCCGCGGACCCAACCCGGACCTGCATCCCAAGCCATGCCTTCTGCAGCAGGATCTGCTTGGCCGGCTTCGATGCTTTGGACTTGGAACACCGGAGACTTCGTCTCCGGCCGCGGAAGGATCTCGATGGCGTTGATCTCGGCTTCCCGCAATTTCGGGATGAGAGTAACGTCGAGCAGTCCATTCGAAACCGTCGTCGGTAGCTCGACAACGTAGGGCTTCCCTGCACCGCCGGCAGCGCGAAAGATGTCCACATCGACGCCCAGGGCGTCGTCGTCCACAGCCACGTCAAAGAGGCGCTGATTGGCGGCAGTGTAATCACGCTCTGCAAAAAACATCCGCACCAGGTAAGTCCCATTCTGAATCGGTATGAGATACCGGCATTCCTTTGCACACACCCGCTCCGATGCATAGAGCGGGGGCAGCTTCCCGATGGCGACGCCAGGCTGAAACTGCCGCGATTGCCCGTCGCTAAAATAGGCATCCGCCTTCCATCCGCTGCCAGCTTCGTCAGATACAGGACCTCCGGCACACTTCATCCGGAAGGGCAGACTCACCTGACGGTTCGTTCCGTTCCTCGCAAAGATGCGGACGCCGTCAATGTCCCCCGCCAAATAGAAATTGCTGTTCACATAATCTCGAAGCTCCGGAAAGGTCTCGTAGCCGTATCGCTTCCTGTCCTGGTATCCGAATTCTCCCGGTCCGACTGCGTCGACAAAGAGCTGCGGCGGCAGTTCTTGAAGGTCCTCCAGGAAGCTCTGCTGAAAGGAGCCTCGCAGCAAGCCGGGCTTCATCTGCCAATACGTAACGACGTCGCGGGTAGCGGGGAGGGTGTGTGTCAGCACAAACAGTTTCGGAACCCATCCCCACAAGGTGATTGGATCCCCTGACTTGGCGAAGTAGCTGATAACTTGGCAAGGCGCGCAGGCAAATCCCCCTTCCTCCGCCGTCATCCATGCTTCGGAGTTAAACGCCAGTATCGTATCCCTTCCGCGGGCCAGGCCAGGGAGAACGAGCGCCCCGAAAACGAACACCAACACTGTCCAAACGATCTGCTTCCGGGAATGACCGGCCTCCGCTGAAGCGTCCCTGAGAAGGTGAGCCATTGCCCGAACCCCCATCAGGCTCACCGGGAAAATCAAGAACATCAAGTAGTGCCGGAGAAGGATGTGTGGCCGATAAACCGCGTAGACGCTGGCGGCCAGCAGCAACAGCGCGACGAAATCATGGAAAGAGAATCGATTGCCCAGGCGTTGAATCCACGTTCGTCCATCCCCGCGCGTACGCACGTAGCAGGAAGCGCACACCGCGCAAAGAAGGAAGCCCAGAATTCCGCCCTCATACCATTTGAGATCTCCGTTGTTCAGCACGTACACAAGCAGGTCTTTGGATGACGGAGGAGGGGACTGGTTCGCATAAATCAGGTTCGCGGCGAGATAGGATCGTTCAAAAGCAGGGAACGCGCCTAACAGGACCAGCAAGGAAAGAAATAAGATGACACCGCCCGCGAAACCCGCCGCGATGGAAACACTGCGGCGCCAGCTACTCTCCGGACGCCGTAGGAAAACGTGCGCCACTCCCGCAATCGCAAGGACGGCCGCCATGGGCCCGGCTTGCAGTTTCGCCAAAGGGATGAGAACCACAAGCACTCCGATTCCGATTTCTCGAAGCCGGTTGGGCTGTTGTGTAATGTCCACCATTAGCAGCCATGTAGCGGCCGCGATGAGAAACAACGGCACGCATTCGCTGGAATAGTGCAGAAAGTCCGGGCTCCGGAAGCCCATCGCTGCCGCCAGTAGAGGAAGGGGCATGAGGCGCGCAATCCAGTCGTCGATGAACAAACGAGCTATGCGATAGACGACCGCGATGGCACCTCCTGCACAGATCATGTTCATGAAATGGGCAGTCGCGTAATCAAGCGGAAACCCCAGAATGTTCAGAACAGTAAGAGCATAAAAGTTCAAGGGTCCGCTGGTCCCACCATTCACCGATCGCCAGAACACTGGATAGTGGCGGAGCTTCGCCGCGCCGGCCAGAAACATGCTTTCGTCCACGTTGAGTTCGCCCGCCAGAAACGTCGGCAGCCGTACTAGGAACAAAGCGAGAACCAGTAGCAGACAATACAGCCACGGCGGAATCAGGCGGCTGGCATTCGGCCGCGCCCGCGGATTCGTCAGAAATGCCACACCGCACAGCAAAGCGAGAAGAACGGTATAAAGAACCAGCTGATAGCCGTCGATGTCTCCGATCCTCGTGCTATGTGCTACGACGATCCGGCTATATGATTCCGCCAGCGGTCTCAAGGCAAAACTGGACCTCTCCATGGAAGGAAGGGGCGCTCCTACAAAATCCCGCCGATTTCGTGCGTGTGCCGCAGCATGCCCGTAAAGGTCATCGACAGGAACAGATCGGGCTTGCCCCACTTGGCGTCGAATTCCTTGGTGGGCGCCTCCGCGGCCACGTCGCTGAGCCCCTTGCCCTGGCGGATCATCGTCTGAACGCGCTCTTTCACGGTGACCAGCATGTCGTGCTCGGCTTGCAAATCGGCTTTCGTCTGCACGGGACCCGCGCCGGGCACGATGCGCGTGTTCTCGTTCGCCACTTTCAGCAGAGCGGCGGTGGCGTCGATCATTCCGCCGATCCAGCCGCCGGTCGAATAATCCATGATCGGGTAGCGGCCCACCGACAAGTCATCGCTCACCATCAGAATATTCGCACCCGGGAAGAACACATAGATGTCGCCGTTGGTGTGCCCCGGTGGTAGCGGGCCGTATTCGATGACCTCTTTCCCGAAGGTCAATTTGCCGGGCGCGGTGATCACTTCCGACGGAATCGCTTCCGGCGGCCGCGGTTGATACGTCCGGTTCTGCGCTTCCACCAACACCGTCGTGCTCAACCAGCGCTTCGTATTCAGGCTCGCCATGATCTTGGCGCCGCTCTTGCCCAGCGCTTCGTTCGAACCCGTGTGGTCCAGATGCCAATGCGTGTTGAAGAGCACGCGCACGCTTCGCCCGCTGCCTTGCTCGGCCACCACTTTCAATAGCTCAGCCGAGCGGTCCGGCAGCCCGCCGTCCACCATCAGCAAGCCATCGTCGGCAATCACCAGCATGACGTTGGCGCCAGCACCGGTAATCTCCACCAGGTTGTCAGCGAGCTTGATGGCGGCGATTGGCGCAGGTCCGCGTTGAGCGCGCACCAGCATGGCGGACGCGCCCAGAAAGGATCTCAAAACGCCTCGCCGAGTCACCATGAGCATAGTCTAGCGTGATACATTGAGACGGAGTTTTCCAGGAGGGAAAGGGTCAGATGCATCGGCAGTTGGCGCCGATTTTCCTTGCGTGGCTTGCTGCCGGGTTACTGTACGCCTCCGACGAACAAGTCCAGGTGAACCGCGCGCTCCTCGATAAATACTGCGTCACTTGCCACAACCAGCGCACTAAGACCGCCGGCCTGATGCTCGACAAGCTGTCGCTCGACCGCGTGCCCGAGGACGCCGAAACCTGGGAAAAGGTCATCCGCAAATTGCACGGCCGCATGATGCCCCCGCCGGGATTGCCGCGCCCGGACGACGCCGCGATTGACGGCCTGGCGTCGTGGCTGGAGGACACGATCGATCGCGCCGCCGCGGCTCACCCGCGCCCCGGCTACGTGATGCTGCACCGGCTGAACCGCACCGAATACGGCAACGCCATCCGCGATCTGCTGGATCTCACCGGCACGGACGTCGCCGCGATGCTTCCTTCCGACGACGATAGCGACGGCTTCGACAACGTCGCCAGCGTGCTGAGAGAATCGCCCGCGTTCATCGAAGGCTACATCGGCGCCGCGCGCGAAGCTGCACGCCTGGCTGTCGGCGATCCAACGTCGCCCATTGGCGCGGAAGTCTACCGCACGCTCGGTGGCGCCCCCCAGCACGTCCACATCGAAGGCATGCCCCTCGGCACGCGCGGCGGACTGCTAGTGCATCATTACTTCCCGCTCGACGGCGAATACAAATTCGACATCACGCTGCGCCAGAGCCAGATTTACGTCAAAGGCCTGGAATTCCCGCACACGTTGATTCTCGCGATCGACGGCCAGCGGGTGTTCGAACGCTCGCTCGGCGGCCCCGAGGATCTGAAGGCGCAGGATCAGGAGCTGGCCACCGCCGCGCAGGCCATTCAAGCACGCTTCAAGAACCTGCGCTTCCGCGTCAACGCCGGCCCGCACACTGTCGCCGTCACGTTTCTCGCGCGCTCCTTCGCCGAAAGCGACGAGGTGCTGGAGCCTTACACGCGCGAGTTCGGCCCCAGCGGCGGCATGAACGGCGTTCCGGCGGTCGAAAAGATGGAGATCATGGGGCCGTACAAAGCCGCCGGCCCTGGCGACACGCCTTCGCGCCGCCGCATTTTCATCTGCCATCCCGCGAACGAAAGCGAAGAGTTGCCCTGCGCCCGCAAAATCCTGACCGCCATCGAAACCCGCGCCTTCCGCCGCCCGGTGACCGGCGCCGACCTCGAAACTCCGCTCAGCTTCTATCAAAAGGGCCGCAACCAGGGCGGCTTCGAAAAAGGAATTGAAAGCGCGCTTACCTATGTCCTGGCGAGCCCGAAGTTTTTGTATCGCGCCGAGACCGATCCCGCGAAACTCCCGCCCGGCTCCAACCATCCGCTTACCGAACTGGAGCTGGCCTCCCGCCTTTCCTTCTACTTATGGAGCAGCGTTCCCGACCAGCAATTGCTGGATCTTGCGCAACAGGGGCAGCTAAAGGATCCCGCCGCCCTGGAGCACCAGGTGCGCCGCATGCTGGCCGACCAGAAGTCCGACGCTCTGGTTACCAACTTCTTCATGGAATGGCTGCGGCTGCGCGACTTGGCTTCGTTTGATCCCGATACCTCCGAGTACCCTAACTTCGAGGAAGACCTGCGCGCCGCGCTCCAGAAAGAAATCGAGCTGTTCACCGGCAGCATCGTGCGCGAAGATCGCAGCGTACTCGACTTGCTCAGCGCCAATTACACTTTCGTCAACGAGCGCTTGGCGCTGCACTACGGAATCCCCGGTATTCGCGGCCAGCAGTTCCGACGCGTCACCCTCGCCGATCCCAACCGCTGGGGACTGCTGGGCAAAGGCAGCGTGCTGGCCGTGACGTCCTACGGCAACCGCACCTCGCCGGTGCTGCGCGGCCGTTGGATTCTCGAAAATCTCATGGGCACGCCGCCGCCGCTTCCTCCGCCGAACGTTCCCGCGCTCAAGGAAAATCAGGCGGGCGCGAAACAGCTTTCCGTGCGGCAGTTGCTCGAACAGCACCGCCACAATCCGCCCTGCTCAACGTGTCACCAGCTCATCGACCCACCGGGATTCGCTCTAGAAAACTTCGACGCCGTCGGTGCGTGGCGTAACAAGGATCACGGTGTGCCCGTCGACGCGGGGGGTAAGCTGGTCGACGGAACCGAAGTGAACGGCCCGGCCGCGCTGCGCGAAGCCCTGCTGCGGCGCCCCCAACAATTCGTCGGCACGATGACCGAAAAGCTCATGACCTACGCGCTCGGCCGCAGCATCGTCTACACCGACATGCCCACGGTGCGTGCGGTGGTGCGTGAAGCCGCGCGCGACAACTACAGATTCTCGGCGCTGGTGCGCGCGATCGTTGAAAGCGCGCCGTTCCAGATGCGCAGGGTTCCAGGAGGCGCGAACCCGTCCGGAGCGGAACTAGCCGCCAAACAATAAAGGAGACTCATGGAAGCCACGATTGCAAATCTCGTAAGCCGTTTCGAAAAAGGATCGCTGTCGCGCCGCGAACTGGTGCAAGCCCTTACGATGCTGACCGCCGCCGGCGCCGCATCACAGTTACAGGGCCAGGAGGCCCAAGGCCTGCAAGGCGTAAAGATCGACCACATCAGCATCCAGGTCACCGATCTGCCCCGCGCCGTCGCCTTCTATGAAAAGATCTTCGGGCTAAAAGTATTGAGCGAAGACAAGCCCAACGAAATCGTGCGCCTGGGCGCGACCAAGATCATCGTCTCGCTCCACCACAAAGCCCCGACCGGCATCGTGGACCACTTCGCCATCGGTGTCGAGAACTTCAACCGCCAGGCCGTGACCGAGAAACTGAAAGCGCTCGGCGTGGAGACGAGCAACAACCTCGACGCCGGGTTCCACATTGTAGACCCTGAAGGCATGAACGTCCAGATCATGCCGGCGTGAGCATCCTCATGACGCCAATCCCTGCGGCTTTATAATAAGAGTTGCTGTTGGAGTTTGAATGGGACTCGCGAAAAGCCACCGCAAATCTGGCCAAACACAGAGTGTCGTTCGAAGAAGCTGCGACGGCCTTCGGCGACCCTCTCGGCTGGGTTGTGACCGACCCGCGTCATTCGTCGGGCGAGGAACGGTTCGTTTTGCTGGGGCTTTCACGAAATCGGTCGGTTGATTGCTGTAATGTACACTGACCGGGGCGACGCCATTCGCATCATCAGCGCGCGGCGCGCTACCAGCCGTGAGCGAAGGGCCTATGAAGAAACAAATCAGTAAGGACAAGCTTCGGAAGGCCGTCGACCTCGACGAGATCTTGCCTGAATACGACTTCCGGCACGCTTCGCATAACAAGTATGCGAAGCGTTATGCGGCGGGCAGCGCTGTAGTGGTGCTCGAACCTGACGTCGCCGCTGCGTTCCCAACTTCGGGAGATGCCAACGAGGCACTGCGGGCGTTAGCGGGAATCATCCAGCGACATCATACTCGCCGTCCGCGATAGTATCCCGAACCGGTATGGGTGTGGCCTCTACCGCACCGGCAAAAACCGCTGCACCCGCTCGCCTGCGAACACTTCGCCGGTATAGATGATCCCCTTGGAATCCACCGCGATCATGTGCAGTCCGAAGAACTGGCCGCCGTTTTCGCCCATGCTCCCCATCTGGCCCACAATCTTCCCGTCTTCGCGGTTGATGAAATAGATGTGGTTATTGGTGAGATCGGAAATGTAGAGGAACTTCTGCGCCTTGTCGGGCGAGAACATCACGCCGCCCGTGGACCCGCCCACGCCCGTCATCGGCTTGATGACGAATTCCTTCAGGTACTTCCCTTCCTTGGTGAACACCTGAATGCGATTTGCCATGCGATCGGCCGCATACACCAGACCGTCGTGCGAAATGTTCAGCGTCAGGTGCCCGCGAAACTCCTTCGGCTCCGGCCCGCCCGGCGTGTACTCCCGATCCTTGTCGTCCGTGCTCATCTCCGACAGCTTGTGCCCGTAGGCGCCCCAGCCGCGCTTGAACTGAAGAGTGTCCAGATCGAACACCATCACGCGCCCACCCAGGTAATTGTCGGAGGCGTACATTTCGTGAGCCGGTTCATCCAACCGGATCTCTTCGAGGCCCCCGACGATCATGGGCGTGGTCGGCGGATACTTTTCGCGAAACGCCTTGATCGCCGCTTCCCGAGCAGCCATAGCCGCTGGATCGGGCCGCGGACGTCCGCCCGGAGGCGTCAGGAATCCCGCAACCGGACCGCGGCTCCCGTGCCCCGGAATGTGTGCTGAAGTCGGCGGTGCACCACCGCCCCCGCCGCCCGGCACCTTGTCCGGCGTTCGCGGCACTTCGCCCACCAGCTTGCCGGTCTTCTCATCGTACTTGCGCACCGTGTCCTGCCCGAGATAAGCGAAGCCTTTGCTGTCCACCGCCATGCCGTGCCCTTGCGGCGCGTCAAACGAACCGATCACATTGCCGTCCTTGTCGATGTGAATCATCGAGGGCGGCCGCACGCAGCAATCGGCCACCGGAGGAGTCAACTCGGCTTCCAATTCGATATCGGTCAAATCGTCCGGGCGATCGTAGACCCAAACGGTGTCGTCGTTGGCGACGGCCAATCCCGTGACGCCGCCCATCTTCCATTTGTTGGGCAGCGGCCTGGGCCAGTCCGGATCGAACTTGAACTTAGGCGCGGCCGGTTCCTGCGCGCCCGGCAAGACGAACACGCCCAGCAGTACAAGTCCGGCGAACAACGCGATGACACCGGTCCATAGGCCCCGATTGCGATGCATGAATGCTCTCCTCATGTGGTTGTGGCGAATCCTGGAGAATTATACGCCAGCGCGCACCGCGCGGCATTGGCCCTAAAGAGGCATGGCCGCTAAGCCATCACGCCCCGGGCCTGCAACTCCGCCCGCAACTCCACGCGGCGAGCATCGTTCAAGCCCAACGCGACGACTGTCGCCCGGCCCACCGGCGACGTTCCCTCGATGCGCGCGCCGCGCAGCTCAAAATGGTTGGACCAGCGGTCCCAGCGCGGATGAAACAACGGCACCGCATCGCCTCGCTCCGGATCGATGCCGGTGAGGTTCGGCCCTTTGCGCAGCGTGCAGCGATGACACGCCAGCGCCAGATTGTCGGGGTGATCGGAGCCATGCTGTTTCTGCGAAACAACGAACTGGACCTGGTGCGCCAGGTCCGTGTATTTCTGATCGAGGCCGCAGTATTCGCACCGGTTGGCCGCCCGTTCCCGGACGATATCGTGCGCGGCCGGCTGCATCGCTAACGTACGCTCGCCTCCAGTTGCCGTTGGGCTTTGAGCTTGAGAATCGCGATGAAATCGGTGGCGTTGATGAGCGCCTCGTACTCGCTTCGCTCGTCGTCGTTCAGCAGGCCGTCGTTGGCGCGCTCCGCCAACTGGTCCACGCGGGTCTGAATCGCCGGCGCAATGCGGTATTCGGCGACGCGCCGGGCGGATTCGGCGTCCAGGCACTGCGTGAGCGGACCGAGGATGCCTTCCAGTAACGAGGTTACATTCCCTTCGCTCATAGGCATCACGATACCACGGCCTGTGATAGCTTTAAAGGGCGTATTGAGGGAGCGCCTTCTCCGCCGCCCCGCCCTGCGCGGGGGAAATTTGCGTGTTTACGCGCGTAACAGTTGGGGAATGCGTTCGAAGTGCTGATCCCGAGAGACGAGATGAAGATCATGCTGCAGCACCAGCGCCGCAATCCATAGATCATTGTCAGGCACTGGTGTTCCCGCGCGCTTGAGCTGCGCAAACAGCCGCGCATATTGTTCCGCTGTTTCCCGGTTTGGCAGTAGTACGTCCACTGTGGGCTTGGTCATGAACGACTGAAAAAGCAGTTCGTTCTTATGCCGCTGCGCCCCTCCATAGAATCCGGCTTTGATCTCGCCCAGAACGATCAGCGGAATCCACACTTCATCGCACGCACCCAATAAATCCGCCAATGCCGAGTCGCCCTGGAACAGGTCGGTCAGGCGATTGGTGTCCAGCGCGACCCTCACTTCCACTTGTCCCAATCAACTTGGCGTTGCGCAGCGATAACGTCGTCGAAAGCTGGGTCGGGTGTCCATCGACCGACGAGGTCGGAGAAGTCGGCACGCTTCGCCCTCCCAACCGTGGCACGCGTGAGTTCGTCTACGATCACTTGGTTCAGACTTCGACCCAACTGCGCCGCCTTCTTACGTAGAGCCTGATCGACCTCTTGGGGGACACCACGTATCGTATAGTGAGCGGGCTTTGCATGCACCTTCATGAATGCATGATAGCATCCTATGCATGCATTGAGCCTGGCCAAGCCTGCCCCCTGAACTTGCGCATCCGCCTGTGATAGCTTTAAAGGGCGTATTGAGGAAGGAGGCAGGCTTCATGTTCATCACTAAGAAGCACCTTTCCCGCCGCACCGTCCTCCGCGGCATGGGCGTAACGCTGGCCCTGCCCTGGCTCGACGCCATGCTCCCGGCGCAGACCCCGATCGCCAAGACCGCCGCTAAAGGGGCCACGCACCTGGGCTTCGTCTACTTTCCGCACGGCGCCGTCATGGACAAATGGACGCCCGCCAAAGAAGGCGCGGGCTTCGAGTTCACTCCCATCCTGAAGCCGTTGGAACCCCACCGGAAATACTTGACTGTCGTCAGCGGCCTCGGCAATCGTGCGGCGGATGGCTCCGCGGTCCATGCCACCGCGCCCGGCACATGGTTGAGCGGCGTCGCCCCGCGGCCCACGCATGAACCCTACGCCGGAGTCACCGTGGACCAGATCGCGGCGCTGCACATCGGACAGGACACGCCGCTGCCTTCGCTCGAGCTGACCACCGAGGACCGGTCCTCGAGCGGCAGCGCCTGCGACCGCGAATACGGCTGCAGCTACGCCAACACCATCTCCTTCCGCACGCCCACTACGCCGCTGCCGATGGAGTACGATCCGCACAAAGTCTTTGAGGTCCTTTTCGGCCAGGGCGCGACCGCCGAAGAGCGCCGCGCGCGCAGCGAAGAGTTCGGCAGCATTCTCGACGCGGTGACACACGACGCCGCCACCCTCGGCAACACGCTCTCCGCGCAAGATAAATCGAAGCTCGGCGATTACCTGGAAAGCATCCGCGAGATCGAGCGCCGTCTCCAGCGCATGGGCAAGGGCGTGAGCGCGAACCTGGCGCTGCCCGACATCGCGCCGGGCGTTCCCGAAGCCTTCGAGGAGCGCATCGACCTGATGTTCGATATGGCCGCGCTCGCGTTCCAGGCCAACATCACGCGCATCTTCTCCATGATGATGACGCGTGAGGCCAGCAACCTGACTTATGGCCAGATCGGCGTGCCGGACGCCTTCCATCCGGTGTCGCATCACCAGAACAACCCGCAAAAGCTGGAGCGGCTGGCGAAGATCCAGACCTATCACAGCAAGATCTTCGCCCGATTCGTGGCGAAGCTGGACAAAATGCCCGACGGCGACGGCTCCATGCTGGATCATTCGCTGCTGCTCTACGGCAGCAACATGAGCAACAGCAATTTGCACAATCATTTTCCGCTACCGGTTTCGCTGGTTGGTGGAGCCTGCGGACGCGTGAAGGGCAACCAGCATCTGCGCTTCACCGATCACACGCCAATGGCCAATGTGCTGCTTTCGGTTCTCGATCGCACCGGCATCCCGCTCGAAAAGATCGGCGACAGCACCGGCGAAATCGCGGAGATCTGACATGCGTGCATGGTTGTTGCTGGCGGCGGCGATCCCGCTGCTTTCGCAGAACGCGGAGCTCAAGAACGATCCCGACGGCACGACGCCGCTCATGTGGGCCGTTCATAATAATGACCTGCAACAGGCCGGGAAACTGATCCGCGAAGGCGCGAACGTCGCTGCCAAAAACGACTACGGCGCGACGGCGATGTCCGAAGCCGCGATCATCGCGAACCCAGCCATGCTGGAGCTGCTGCTCAAGTCCGGCGCGGACGTCAACGCGCCCGGCGCCGACGGCCAGACTCCGCTGATGGTCGTGGCGCGCACCGGCAAGGTCGAAGCGGCGCGGCTGCTGATTGGCCACGGCGCGAACGTCAACGCCAAGGAAAGCTACCACGGCCAGACGGCTCTGATGTGGGCCGTCGACGAAGGCCAGCCGGGCATGGTGAAGGAGCTGATCGCGCACGGCGCTGAATTGAACGCGCGTTCCACCGTGAACAACTGGGAACGCGACGTCACCGCCGAGCCGCGCCGCAAGTACATGCCTCGCGGTGGTTGGACGCCGCTGCTCTTCGCCGCGCGCCAGGGGTGCCTGGAATGCGCGAGGATTCTGGTCGGAGCCGGCGCGGATAAGAACCTCCAGGATCCCGACGGCGTCAGCCCGATGATCACCGCCATCGTGAACGGGCACTACGATGTGGCAGCGTATCTGATCGAGCAGGGCGCCGACGTGAATCTGCCCGATCATTGGGGACGCAGTGCGCTATGGGCCGCCGTCGACATGCACACCATGCCGCACTCGGGCCGGCCGGATGTGGTCGAGCCGGATTCGGTGTCGAGCACGGACCTGTTGAAACTGGTGCTCGCGCATACCGCCGACGTGAACGTGCAACTGGCCCTCTTCCCGCCCTATCGATCGCTCGCCGATCGCGGCAGCGACAACATTCTTACCATCGGCGCGACGCCGTTGCTGCGAGCTGCGAAAGCCGGCGACACAGAAGCCATTCGCTGGCTGTTAGCCAAAGGCGCGGATCCGAATCTCGCCACCGACACCGGCGTCACGCCGCTGATGGCCGCCGCAGGCCTGGGCTCGCGCGATTCCGACACGCGCGGCCGCTTCAAGACCGAAAGCGAAGCCATCGAATCCTGCAAGATCCTGCTCGCTGCCGGCGCGAAGATCAACGCCGTGGACGGACGCGGCCAAACCGCGCTGCATGGCGCGGCGTTCTGGGGCGACAACCAGCTTGTCCAGTTCCTGGCCGATCATGGCGCGAAACTGGATGCTAAAGACGCCCGTGGTATGACCCCGATCGACTCGGCGATGGGACGCGCCGGCGGCAACGGCTTCGGCGGCAATCGCATCGACGTCCACAAGGACACAGCGGAGTTGCTGAAGAAGTTGATGGCAGCAGCCGGAACAGCGTCCGGCTCGAAGTAAACTACTCGGCCGCAGAAGATGCGTTCGCGTTCAGCGGCTCCAACACCGGAACCTCGATCTGGAACTGCTTGCGCGAATACGTCTTGGTGTGGGCCTTGCGGTTGCGGAAGTACGGCTCCAGGCGCTCCAAAGCGCGATGCATGCTGGTGATGACGTGCTCGCGCATGGCGGCCGCCGAAGCATCTTTGTCGTTGCCCACCAGTACGCCGATCAGGTCCTGGTGTCTGCGCGACGGGTGCCCGTTGCTGATCGTTTTGCCGACGCACAGCCAGGTGGAAGACAGCGCCCGGGTCTTCTCAATGGCGTCGCACAGCGCCGGGCAGCGCGTACATTCGGCGATGCGGCGATGCAGTTTTTCGTGGAGATTCAGGTAGTAGAAGCGGCTGCCGTCCTCTTGCGAGCGCAGCGCATCCACGCGAACAGCGAGCTTCGACAGTTCCGACCGTTCCTCGGCGGTGGCAATTTCGGTGAACAGACGCGCGGCCTCTACCTCCAACGCCTCGCGCACCAGGTATTGCCCGCGCACGTCTTCGCGCGTTGGAATGCGCACACGGGTACCGGCACGCGGCCTGCTTTCCAGCAGCCCTTCAAACTCCAGGCGCAGGAAGGCTTCAGAAACGGGAAGAAAACTCATGCCTAACTCGGCGGCTACCTTGCGTCGCGAGATGACCTGGCCAATGGCCACCTCACCGCGAAGAATCCTCTCGCGAATGATGACATAGGCCTCACCCGCCAAGTCAGAGGCTCCAGAGGAGCGATCCTTCATAAATCCCCAGTATTACTGCTTACCGTAGGTCGGTAAATCGCTCCTATGTTAGCACCTTCCGCCTCCCGGTGGGGCCATGCTATGATCGGGCTTCCTGTCAATTTTTGGACGGGAACCGACCCTAACGGAGGGTGCCTTATGGCAACAACCCAGGCTCCACGGCACACGGCCCAGGCGCCGGCGAGCGTGGAACAACATCTGGCGTTCGAACTGGCGCGGGTGGTGGAAGAAGCCGCCGTGGCAGCGGCGCGCACCATGGGACAAGGCGACCGTCCCGGATCCGACCAGGCCGCGGTGCAGGCGATGCGCCGCGCCTTTGAAGACGTTCCTATCGCCGGCAACATCGTCATCGGCGAAGGCGAGCGCGATGAAGCGCCCATGCTGTACATCGGGGAGCGCGTCGGAGCACCGTCGCCCGCCGGGATCGAATTTCCAGCCATCGACATCGCCGTGGATCCGCTGGAAGGCACCAATCTGTGCGCCACCGGCGCGAACAACTCCATCGCAGTGCTGGCGGCGTCGGAAGCTGGAGGGCTGCTGCACGCGCCCGACTGCTACATGGAGAAGATCATCGCCGGGCCCGGCTGCCAGGGCGCTTTGGACATCGACGCGCCGGTAAAAGACAACCTGAAAGCCATCGCCAAGCGCCTGGACCGCTACGTCGAGGACCTGGTGGTGATGGTTCTCGACCGCCCGCGGCACGAGAAACTCATCGAGGATATTCGCGAGGCCGGCGCGCGCATCCGGCTGATCGGCGACGGCGACCTTTCGGCCGGCATCGCTGCGGCCGTGCGGGGGGCGGGCGTGCACGCGGTGATGGGAATCGGCGGAGCTCCGGAAGGCGTGATTACCGCCGCGGCCATGCGCTGCCTGCACGGCGAGATGGTGGGAAGGCTGGTAGTGGACGGCCGCGAGATGGAAGAGCGGATGGAGCGCATGGGCATCAGCGATCCGCAGAAGATTTATCGCGCCGAAGACCTGGCGCCGGGGCAGCGAATCATCTTCGCCGCTTGCGGCGTCACGCCAGGCAACCTGCTGCAAGGTGTCCGCTTCTTCGGCGATGGCTACCGGACGCATTCGCTGGTGATGACTTCGAAGCCGAATGAAGTGAGCTTCCGCGATACCGTGCATTTGAACCGCAAGCCCGACCGGCGCGGCGTGCGGTTGTACTAGTTCAGTCTCCCGAGCCATCGATGGATGGCCTCCATCTGCTGCGTCACTTGCGCGCGGTCCTCGGCTTCGGGCGCGTGGTGCAGGTACATCTCGAAATCGCTGCGCGCTCCGCGGTATTGCTTCAACTTCAGGCGGGCCACGCCCCGCGCCTTATAGTAGTCGGCGTTGGATGGGAAAGCCTCCAGCAGCAGATCCATCACCTGGGCCATTTTGGCGTACTGTTTGTTGCGGAAATAAGCGGCACGCAGGTTGTTGAGCATGCGCACCAGGATGTATCGGGCGCCAACCGGCGCGAGCGCGGACGGCTCCACTTCCGATCGCGTAATGCGCCGCGCGATCTGGCGGCAATCCTGAGACGTTAGCAGCTTGCCGGCATGGAAAGGATCGATGTAGGTCGAGTAGCGGCCGTCGTCGTATTCGACGATGAAGTGTCCAGGAAGACCGATGCCGGCCACCGGCCGGTCCAGGCGCCGCGCCACTTCGATGTAAACCACCGATAGCGCGATGGGAATGCCGGTTCTGAGGTCCAGCACATAGTTCAGGCAACTGTTGCGCGGGTTGTGGTAGTCGCGCTCGTTGCCGTGGAATTTGAGTTCTTCAAACAGGTATTGATTCATGGCGCGAACGAAGTCAGCGCCTTCGGCGGATGCGGGCAGCCGCGTGGCCAACTCGGAAGCGAAGCGGTCCAGAATTTCGAGCGAAGGCCCGGGATCGAGGCCCGGCGATTCGATGCGGGCCATTTCCAGTGCCGCGGCATCCAAGGGCACGCCACGTTGATCCTGAAGTGCCGCCCGCAGCAACTGCATCCTAGGTGTCGCGCCCCTTTCGAATCGACAGTCCTCGCAAGGCCACTTGCACGGACAGCACCTCGGCGCCGGCTTCGGCGATGGCTCGCGATACGCGCTCTGCTCCGCCGCGCTCCACCAGAAAGAAGACGCATCCGCCGCCGCCCGCGCCACAAACTTTTCCGCCGGTGGCTCCGGCGCGGCGCGCGATCTTCACCAGATCGTCGATAGCGGGCGTGCTGATGCGCGGCGTGTTCTTGCGGCGGTGCGACCATTCTTCGCGAATCAGGCGGCCTACTTCGGGCCAGTCGGCTCTTTCGAGAGCGGTGCGCATGGCGCTGGCGATGGCCGCGATCTGGCCGATGTTGCGCTGCACTTTCCGGCTGCCGTCGATGTAGGCCTTGGTGACTTCCCAGTTGTTGATGCCGGAGTCGCGCGGCGCGCCGGTGTAACACAGCACGATGCGCTGGTTGAAATCTTCGGCATCCACCGCAATGGCGACGCGGCGGATGCAGCCGGGCTCCAGTTCGATGGCGCTGACACCGCCGTAGAGCGCCGGATAGTAATCCTGCACGCCGGTAGGGACGCGGATGATTTGCGCTTCGACGTCCTGGGCGATTTTGCGAAGCGCCTCCAGATTGTGACTCGCGCCGGTCAGGCGGCTGAGCGCGCCGGAGACCGCGATCATCAGCGCCGAAGACCCCGCGATGCCCGCGCCCGCGGGAGCTTCGGAATCCGTCCGAAGTCGCAGACCGGTTTGGGGGCGGAAGAAGCGGACCAGGCAAGCGGGCAGTGGCAGGCGGGTGCGGCCCGCGGCGTCGAGTTCGGGCAAGGAAGAAAAGCTCTGCGCGGCGTTGAGATCTTTCGAGCGGAGTTCGATTTCCGGCGAGTCCAGCGTGTCGATCGTGCAGCGGGTCCAGCGGTTGATGGCGAAATTGAGTGTGACGGCGCCCGGGTGGTAGAGGTAAAGCGGCCAAATGTCGAGGGTTCCGCCGGCCAAATCCACACGGCAGGGAGCCTCGGAGAGGATTTTCATTGGAAAGTTCTACTATACCGCTGGAGGTATTGAGAATCGCGCTTCCCTGCCGATAGAAGAGTGGGAACGATGGGGAAGAAGTACGCCTGTTTGGTAGCGGTTTGGGCGGTTGCCGCGTGGGGCCAAGCGCCTCCGACGACGCCTGCAAAAGCGGTGACGCCAGCTCCGACGACAACCGCGTCTGAACCACCTGCCGCAGCATCCGCTCCACCTGCAATGGGGGCGACGCCGGCCGCACCCCCGGTTCAAAAGCCGGACGAAGTCAAATCGGCCATGACAGAGGCGCTCCTCAAACAGCGGGCTTCGGTCATCCGGCAAGTTGCCTCGGTGATGGGGAAGGCGCCTACGCCGTCCGCCTCCTTCTTTATGGTTCCGTGGGTGGAATCTCCAGTGCCGTTCAACCTGCCACCCTGCGATCCCATACCGGCTGCGCAGCTCGACAAACTCGTCGAGGAAAGCGCTCAGCAGGCGGGTCTAAGGCCGGATTTGGTTCGCGCGGTAATCGAGCAGGAATCGGGCGCGCGGCCGTGCGCAGTTTCCTGGAAGGGAGCGCAGGGCTTGATGCAACTGATGCCGGCGACGTCGGAATCGTTTGGCGTGCGGGACCCGTTCGATCCGCGGCAAAACGTCGACGCCGGGACCAAACTGCTCAAGCAACTGCTTACCAAGTACAACAACGATGTGAGCCTGGCGTTGGCGGCTTATAACGCCGGCGAAGGCCGTGTGGACCGGGAGGGCGGAGTGCCGCAGATCCCGGAGACGGTCAATTACGTCAACAGTATCCAGTCGAAACTACCTCCCCAAAAGGCCCCTTAAGCTTTCGCTCGCTTTTGACGATAAATCATAGGCGGGCTTCGCCTTAGTTCGCCGATAAGTAACGCGTGCCGCCCCCATCCATCAATTCGGATTATCTGATCGCACCGGTGCCTCCCGTGCCGATGTTCGAATCAGGGGACACTGCGGCGTCGGCGGCCACGATCCTGCTGGTGGATGGCGAAGACATCAACCGGCGTCTGCTGAAGGCCATCTTTAAGACCACCCCTTATACCATCCTGGAAGCGAGAAAGGCCTCCGAAGCAATGGCGCTGCTGCAGGCCGAGAAGGTGGATCTGGTAATCGTCGACCTGGTGCTGCCGGAGATGAGCGGGCCGGAGCTGTGCCGCTGGATGAAGGCGCGGCGGCCGACGCAGCTGATTCCGGTGCTGATGCTGACCAGCATCCAGGGAGTGGAGAACGAGATTGTCGGCATATCTTCGGGCGCGGACGAATTTCTCATCAAGCCGCTGCATCCGAGCGTCGTACGGACGCGGGTGCGGGCCATGCTGCGCAATAAGACCTTGATCGACTCGCTGGACGAAGCCGAGACGATTCTTCTGGCACTGGCGCAGGCGGTGGAGCATCGCGACAGATACACCGGCCTGCATTGCCAGCGGCTGGCCGTGGCTTCGGTAATGCTGGGAGAAGCGTTGGGGCTGCCAGGGCCGGATTTGACGGCGCTGTACCGCGGCGGGTACCTGCATGACCTGGGCAAGATCGGGATTCCGGATGCCGTGCTGCTGAAGAACGGACCGCTGACGGTTGCCGAATGGGAGATCATGCGCAGCCATCCGGTCCGCGGCGAAGACATCTGCCGGCCGATGAAAAGCCTGGCGCCGGTTCTGCCAATCATTCGCAGCCATCACGAGAAGTGGGACGGCACGGGTTATCCGGACGGTTTGGCAGGCGAGGACATCCCGCTGCTGGCGCGGATCCTGCAAGTGGCCGATATTTACGACGCGCTGACCACCGAGCGCTCGTACAAGGCGGCGCTCACGCCGCAAGCGGCTCTAGCGGTGATGGAAGAGGAAGCGGCGCGCGGCTGGCGCGATGTGGAGCTGGTCTCGCTGTTCGCCAGCGTGATCGAGAACAAGCCCAACGCCGACTTGACCTCGCTTGAAGCATCGCTCGAGAGCATGCGCAGCGCGGTTTCCAGGTAAGATCAAGCTTTGGCTTGAAGACCCTCGACATTCTGAATCGGGAAATCGTCGCGTGCACGAAGTGTCCGCGGCTGGTGGAGTATCGCGCCGAGGTGGGGCGCGTGAAGCGGCGCGCTTATCGCGATTGGGATTACTGGGCGAAGCCGGTGCCTGGGTTCGGCGATCCGCGCGCGCGGCTGCTGCTGGTGGGTCTGGCGCCAGGGGCGCACGGCGCGAATCGGACGGGGCGGATGTTCACAGGCGACAGTTCGGGTGACTTTCTGTACAAAGCGCTGCACGCGGCCGGGTTTGCATCGCAACCGAACAGCGTCTCGCGCGACGACGGTCTGAAGTTGACCGGCGCCTACATTGGCGCGGCGGTGCGGTGCGCGCCTCCGGATAACAAGCCGTCGACGGAAGAGATTCGCACGTGCCGGCCGTATCTGGAGCGCGAATTGGAGCTGCTCGCCAACGTTCGGGTGGTGCTGGCGCTGGGGCGCGTGGCGTTCGATGTTTATCTCGGCATTCTGCGCGACCAGGGGAAGATCGAGCGGCGCTCGGCGTTCGTGTTTGGGCACGATCAGGAATATCGCACGGGACCCGGCCAGCCATGGCTCATCGCGTCCTATCATCCCAGCCAGCAGAACACGTCGACGGGCAAGCTGACCGAAGCGATGTTCGGCGCGGTGTTGCGGCGGGCTACGCGCCGGGCTTCGGATTGAAGGCGGCCGAGCGCAACAGAACGCCCAGTTTCTTCTTATCCAGCGGCGCGATGTAGGGATTGACCACGTGGATCTTGACGAGCGTGAGCGAGTCCGTCTTTAGCCAGCTTTCGGGAACATCGTGTTCGTAGTAAAGCTCGCCGGCGTGCGTGTAGCGCGCGTGATCGAGGAGCCTGCCGTTGACGTAGAAGTCGATCCGCAGAGGCCCGGTCTGCTTCATGGTTTCTTCGGGCAGGAAGAAGTGCGCAGTGAAGACGTGATGGGCGGGCGAGGCGAGCTGGAACTTCAGCTCGGGTTCGTCCAGGGTCCAGTAGCCGTCTGCTTTGGGATCGCCGGCGAGGACGCCCTTGACGAAGTATTGGTCGGCACCCGGTTTGCCGATGGTCATGGCTTCACCGAAAGCCGCGCTGCCGGCGGTGCTCTTGAGGACGTGGAACTGGATGCTGCGAAGCGTGTCGGAGTTGTCCAGCTCGACGAAGTGGTTGTTTTCGTAGTCGAAGATGTGGTCGTAGTGGCCGAGGTGGTCGAGCGGGATGCGCTGTTCCTTGGGGCCGTTGAGTTCGGTGATGAAGAGATGGTCGTCGCGGTAGAGCAGGCGCAGCAGGAAGACCATGTCGTAGTTGTCGTCGAAGGGCGTGTGAATAAAGAGGATGCGTGCGCCGCGCTCCATGTGGGGGTAGAGCTGGACGAACTGATCGTGCGAAATACGGTAGGACGACTCGCGGCCGTCGGGCGCGATGGGCCAGTGCTTCGCGTTGATCGTGCCTGCAACAGCGGCCGTCGCCAGGAACAGTGCTATGGTTGCGAATCGAGGCACGCCCGTGGGCAGCTTGTCCTTGATTCCCACCAGGAACGCGGCCAAATAAAGCGCAAGTCCGGCCAGTGGGAGATAGAGAACGTAGCCGAGGCGCGTGGGAGTGAATGAAACAGGCAGCAGCGCGATGGGGAAGAACAGCAGGCCGAACCACATGGGCCGCGAGCGCATCCACAGCGCGGCAGCGATCAACACGGCATAGAAGGCCGCGACGCCGAGCGCGGGCAGCGGTGTATCGCGATAGAGAACGTAGCCCAAGTACGTTGCGGTGTTCTCCAGGAAACGGCTCCAGGTGTACACGGGAATGTAGGCCTGATCGGCGGCGAGTCCGGACGAGCCGAGCTTGGCGGGAAGATAGGCGAGGACGACGAGCCCGCCTAACAGCGCCGTGCGGCCTTCGTGAAGCAGCCATCCGACGAGCTCGCGGGGACGGCTCCAAGGCGCGGGATGGAAGATGAGTTCGTAGAGGAGCACCATGACCGGAAGGGACGGCGCCATTTCCTTGGAGTTGAGCGAGCAGACGAGGCAGGCGAGGAACACGATGGTCGCGCCGATGCCGGGGAACGCGCCGCGGCGGCGGATGCGCACGTAGAGGAACAGCGCGAGGAAGTAGAACAGGAAGCAGAAGGCTTCGTAGAGCGAGCCGCCGTTGTAGTAGAGATAATCGAGCTTGCCGTGAAAGGCGAACAGCAGCGCGCCGAGAGCGCCGACTTCGGCCGAGCCGGCGATGCGGCTCATCGCCAGATACGCCAGCCACAGATTCACCAGCATGGCGGCGAAGAAGACGACGTAGAGCGGGTAGGGATTGAAGCCGAACAGCGCGAACATGCCGCGGTAGACGATGCCGCCGAAGGGGCGGTACGAAGGCGTCCAGAAGAGCAGGTTCGCTTTCACGAGATCGGATACGGGCTTGCTCCAATAGCCGTAGAGGTTCATCATGTCGTCGCCGGTGAAGTAGACGAACAAGCCGCGCCAGGTGAAGGCGAGGAAGTAGCAGGCGATGAACGCGCCGGCGATCCAGGCTAACCAGAGGTTCCGTTTGCCGGGTTCGGAAGTCACGGTGCAGAGGGGGCCGAGGCCGGTCTCACTCCTTGCGCCAAACTTGTTGGAGTTTCTCGGCGAATGCGGAGGTGGGTTGAGTGACGCGGTTCGGTTCGGGAGATTGCGGGAGCCGCAATTGCTCGGGGCCGGGCGCAAGGACAGGCGCGGGCCCGCCTACTTCATCCAGGTATTTCGCCTTCTTCAGGATGGACCGGTCGAGCGAAGGGCTGAATCCGGTCCAGTAGCCGTCCACGTGGCGGTCATTGGCGGCGAGGGCGCGCATGCATTCCATCTTGGAATCCAGGTTGTCCAGGTGATGCAGCAGCATGGCTTCGGGAAACAGCGGGACCTTGGGCGAGCCGAATTCGAGTTCGCCGTGATGGCTGATGATCAGGTGTTCCACCAGGACGCGGAGCTTGGGAGGAAACTCGGGGAAGCGCTGGAGCTTATCGTGCAGCAGGCGCAGGCCGATGACGATGTGGCCGAGCAACTGGCCCTCGGTGCTGTAGCCGAAGCTGCGGTCGTAGGTGAGTTCGGCGACCTTGCCGACGTCGTGCAAGATGGCGCCGGTGAGCAGGAGATCCAGGTCGACGTAGTTATAGTGCGCGGCGGTGAGCTGGCACAGGCGGCAGACGGAAAGCACGTGTTCAATCAAGCCGCCCAGATAGGCGTGGTGGACGTGCTTGGCAGCGGGGGCGATGCGATATTTCCGCGCAAGCGGTTCATCGTCGAGGAATGCTTCGAGCAGCCCGCGCAGATGGGGATTCGTGATGCCGGCCACCAATGCGCGCAACTCGGCGAACATTTCCATCGGATCGCGCGTGGACGCGGGGAAGTAGTCGGCGAAATCGACTTCCGAATCCAGGACCTTGGACATCTTGTGGATGGTGAGCTGGGGGCGGTTCTGGAAGATTTGCAGCAGGCCCTTGACCTTGACGAAGTCGTCGCGCTCGAACGTGTCGACCACCTCGGACACGTTGTCCCACATTTTGGCATCCATTTCAGCGGTGCGGTCGCCCAGGAGCATGGACAAATATGGCTCGCCCGATTTCTTCTGGCGCACATCCTTGACGTGGACGAGCAGGGTGGTGTTGAAGACCTGATTAGGCTTGATCTCGTTAAGGTAGGGCGACTTCATGAATATGCGCGCGGCGATTATTGCGAGGAACTGGTAGTGCTGGTGGTGGTTCCTGGAATGGGAACGGCCCACAGTAACTTCTTGTGCCGGGGCTTGCTGGCGACTTCCTTCTTGCTCACCGTTTCGGGTTTGAGTTGGGCCGGATCCACCCAGGCCGTGTCCTGGCCCGGAGCGGCACCGGTGTCGATATAACTGGCTTTGATTTCCAGGAAGGCTTCGCGGCGGAGCTTTGTGAGGTATTCGCGCACGGCCGCGTCCATGCGCGGGGCCAGGATTTTCTCGGTGACTTCGTTCTCCACTTCGGAAAGCTCGGCCTGGCCGGCCTTCTGATGGTCTTCCACGCGCAGGATGAGGAAGCCGTTGTTGGTCTTAATTGGGTCGGTGATGTAGCCCTTGGGCTGGTTCCAGACCAAGTCCTCGAGGTTCTTACTCAACTCACCCTTCTTGAAAGGCGGCAAGGCTCCCATTTCCTTGGAGGTGACGGCGTCGGAGTTATCCCGGGCCATCTCGGCGAAGCGTTCGCCTTTGCGGGCGCGCGCCACCAGATCCTTGGCCTTCTTTTCGGCCGCGGCAACACCGGCGGCATCCTTGCCTTCCGTGGAGATCAGGATCTCGCGCAGAAAGAGCTGCTCCTGGCGGATGAATTCGCTCTTGTGCGCGTTGTAGTACTTCTCCAACTCCTCGTGCTTCACGTTCATGTGGTCGGTGACTTCCTGGCGGATGGCGCGCTGGGTAAGGAGGCGGTTCTTCATGTCCTGACGGAAGTCTTCGTAGGACTCGCCCGTTCCCTGCTTGATGTATTCCTGGAACTTTTCCGGATCGGCGATCTTGGATTCCGACTGGATCTGGGCCAGTTGCTTGGCGACGTCGCTATCGACGTTGATGTTGAGGTCCTTGGCTTTTTGGACCAGGAGCAACTGGTCGATCTTGTCGCGGAGGATATTCTTTTCGCGCTCGGCCAACTGCTGTTCGAGTGCCGCGCCGGAGACATTGGCCTGGCGCAGTCCCTCAATCAATTCCCGCCGGGCGCGGTCCAAGTCGCCGCGCGTAACGATGTCGCCGTTACATTTGGCGACGATTTCCTCGACGACGGACAGATCGGCGGCGACGGTGCAGCCGGCTCCCAGGATCAGGAGAGATACGAACAACTTCATACGTACTATTATGTACGATCGGGCAATCGGCCAGACGGGCCACAGTGGGGTTGTTTCGGCACAGGGCGGCGGGTGATGCGGTCAATGATTGATAAACTAAAAGCGGAAAAGTCCGAGGATTGATGGCGACACCCACCAGTTTGGAAGCTGCGGTCCACCTGGCGCCGGCGCGGGAGGACCTGATACGGGCCTATCGCGCGATGTACATGGCGCGGCGGCTGGACGACCGGGAGATTCTGCTGAAACGGCAGAATCGGATCTATTTTCAGATCAGCGGAGCGGGGCATGAGGCGGTGCAGGCGGCGGCGGGCCTGGTGTTCCGGCCGGGGCACGACTGGTTTTATCTTTATTACCGGGACCGGACGCTGGCGCTGATGCTGGGCCTGACGGCCGAGCAGATGCTGCTGGGCGCGGTGGGTGCGGCCGAGGATCCGTCGTCGGGCGGGCGGCAGATGCCGTCGCACTGGGGCCACGCGGGGCTGCACATCGTGGCGCGGTCGTCGGCCACGGGCACGCAGTATTTGCAGGCCACGGGCTGCGCCCAGGCGCACCGGTTTCTGGATCCGGAATCGGACGAAGTGACGCTGGTTTCGAGCGGCGACGGCGCGACCAGCGAAGGGGAGTTTTGGGAAGCGCTGAACGCGGCGTGCCTGGAGAACCTTCCACTGGTGTTCTTGATTGAAGACAACGGGTACGCCATTTCGGTTCCGGTGGAGAAGCAGACGGCGGGCGGGAATGTGGCGCGGTTGGTGTCGGGCTTTCCGAACCTGAAGCGCGTGGAGGTGGATGGGACGGATGTAATGGCGTCCTATCGCGGGTTGATGGAAGCCGCGGCGTACGCGCGGGCGGGCAACGGTCCGGCGCTGGTGCACGCCACGGTGACGCGGCCGTATTCGCACTCGCTTTCCGACGACGAGCGGGCCTACAAAACGACCGCCGAGCGCGAGGCCGAAGAAGCGCGCGATCCCGTCCTGCGGTTTCCGGAATGGCTGGTGTCGGAGGGAATCCTCGACCGGCACGGGCTGCAGGTTGTGGTGTACGAAGTGGACCGGGAGATCCAGGAGGCGACCGATCGGGTGCTCAAGGCCGATCCACCCCCGAAGGGCTCGGCGCTGCTGCATTTGTACTCCGACAAAGTGGACCCGACGTCGGCGGAGTTCGAAGCCGAGCCGCGGTTCGACGGCGAGCCGCGCACGATGGTGGACGAAATCAACCTGACGCTGCACGAAGAGATGCGGCGGAATGAACGCGTGATCGTGTTTGGCGAGGACGTTGCCGATTGCAGCCGCGAGGCGAACTTGCCGGAAGTGAAGGGCAAGGGCGGAGTGTTTAAAGCGACCTTGGGGCTGCAGATTGAGTTCGGCTCCGAGCGCGTGTTCAACAGCCCGCTGGCCGAGGCCGGGATCATCGGGCGCGCAATCGGGATGGCCGAGCGCGGCATGAAGCCGGTGGTGGAGATTCAGTTCTTCGATTACATCTGGCCGGCGATGATGCAACTGCGCGATGAGCTGGCGACGCTGCGCTGGCGGTCGAACAACGCGTTCAGCGCGCCGGTGGTCGTGCGGGTGGCGATTGGCGGGTATTTGAACGGCGGCGCGATTTATCACAGCCAGTGCGGCGAAGTGCTGTTCACGCACATTCCGGGGCTGCGGGTGGTGATGCCGTCGAACGCGCTGGATGCGTGCGGGCTGCTGCGGACGGCGATGCGGGCGGACGATCCGGTGATGTTCCTGGAGCACAAGCGGCTGTATCGCGAGCCGTACAACCGGTCGCAACATCCGGGGCCGGACTACACGATTCCGTTCGGCAAGGCGAACGTGGTGAAGGTGGGGCAAAGCCTGACAGTGGTGACGTACGGCGCGGTGGTGCAGAAGATGCTGCAGGCCGCGGCGCAGGTGGAACAGCGGTATCCGGACAAGACGATCGAGGTGATCGATCTGCGGACGCTTTCGCCGTACGACTGGGAGGCGATTCGGGCGTCGGTGGAGAAGACCAACCGCGTGATGGTGGCGCACGAGGACTGCCTGTCGTGGGGCTACGGGGCGGAGATCGCGGCGCGCATCGCGAACGAGCTGTTCGACCGGCTGGACGCGCCGGTGGGGCGAGTAGGTGCGCTGGACACGTGGGTGGGATACAATCCGCAGCTCGAGAATGAAATTCTGCCGCAAATGGAGAATTTGGCAGCGGAAGCCGAGCGGCTGATTACGTATTAAATCCGACATTTCTGATCAATCTGTAGTTTTTCTGGCGGTGTCGTGTGTCCGAAAATGGGATTGGGTTCGTTTGGCAATTATATACTTGAATAATACGCGCTCCTGACGTACACTTGAAGTATGGAAGCCGTTAAGCAGCCGCAAACTCTTCAAGAAGCTATAGTTTACTTTTCCGACCAGGAGAACTGCTTGAACTACTTGGTCTCTCGCCGCCCGGAATGGAAGGACGGCGTTGTTTGCCCTACCTGCGGCTCCAAGAAGGTCGGCTTCCTGAAGAACCAACTCCGTTGGCAGTGCAGCAATCGGCATCCGAAGCGGCAGTTCTCCGTGAAGGTCGGAACCATTTTCGAAGACTCTCCACTTGGATTGGACAAGTGGCTCCCGGCGATGTGGCTCATCCTGAACTGCAAGAACGGTGTTAGCTCCTGCGAGATCGCCCGTGCTCTGGACGTGACCCAAAAGACCGCTTGGTTCATGCTGCATCGAATCCGCCTCGCACAGCAAAGCAGGCCGGGAAAGAAACTCGGCAAAAGCGGCAATCCGATTGAAGCCGACGAAACCTATGTTGGCGGCAAACTCATCAACATGCACCTTGATCGACAGACCCGGATGAGAATGGGCAAGAGGCGCACTGGTGGCTTCGAGAGCAAAGCTATCGTCATGGGACTTCTTGAGCGTCACGGCGAGGCGCGAGTAAAAGTGATTCCCAGGAGCCGCGCTTATTACGTTCGCTCCAACGTCGTCGAGAACGTCGAGAAGGGCGCTACTGTCTACACCGATTCGCTGCGATCCTACCGCAACCTTCCCGTCGATGGTTTCGTGCATGAGTTCATCGACCACACCGAATCGTATGTCCGTGATAACGTCCACACCAACAGCTTGGAGAACTTCTGGAGCCTGCTGAAGCGGTCGCTCAAAGGTACCTACGTCAGTGTCGAGCCGTTTCATCTGCAAGCCTACGCCGATGAGCAATGCTTCCGATTCAACCATCGCAAGGCTACTGACGCAGAGCGTTTCGACCTTGGGGTCCGTGAGATCGTCGGCAGGCGATTGACCTACGCCGAACTCACTGGGAAGGAGGGCGAAACGGAGACCGAGTAATCCGTATCGCCTGAAGCGCGGTAGAAAACCAAAACCTAAATAGCTCGGCGCTTCTGTGGCTTGGGCCCCCGCCGATTCGGATTGGCGAGTGCTTTCTTCTTGTACGCTCGTTCGCGCCGTGCAAGGGTGGAGTGTGAAACGGAGAGAATCTGCTGGATGCTTTCGTCGAATCGCTGGAATGCTTCCGGGCCTTCGATGCACTCCGGCAATCGCGTCAGAGGTTTTGTTTTCATACTCTCTTGCTCCTATCATGGCACACGACTCACTGTTGCCGTTTTGGACTTTTCGTTTTGAGCCTGTAGGGAGCTTGCTTCAGGCGTTTCTTGAGGACTTCTGGATACTCCTTAAATACATTTGAATTGACGTCGTCGAGTTTCTCAAAAATCTTCTGGTTCATAACCCAGCAGTGCTCTGTATCGTGACCAGCCACTACTGAAGCCGTTACTCCATCTGTTGAATAGTGACTTTCGAAAGTGTGCAATGCCGTGCGGCTTTTGCCATTGTCAAGATTTGGAAGTGCCTCGTACGCGGACATCAAACACCGTTGAACCACACCGGCAATCAAATCCGCGGGCTGTAAGAGAGTAGTGCTCTTGTCCTGAAAACTGAGCGACCTCAATCTACTCCTGACGCTGTTGCTCTTCTTCTCCCAATCGCCAAACATTTTGGCAATTTCGTGTTGACGATCACCCTTCTCAAAGATGTAAGCCACCTTCTGTGTGTGCCTGCCCTGAATCTCTAAGAGGATCTCTGACGTTCTCGCGACCGACTGTGCACACGCAGAATCAGCTGGGCCATGTACATGAACATGAGGACTTTTGGCAAGGAAAGCGCTGTAAGGCCCTACTTCAAGAGAACCGCTTACGATCAAAACATCAGGACGATTTACGATTGCGCCGAGACGTTTTAAAAAAGCAACGCATGTCGTGTCGCTCCACGACCCCGACCCCAACTGACAACTATCGGTCCCAAAATCTGCAAAGTGAAATACCGCGCCGCCGGTTGCTTTCTGCCAATCGTCCTCGATGGCTTCGCAAACAGCACAATCGGCTACAAATCCACCGAAGGTTATTATCGGATGATCGTTTGCCTTTCCGCTCCCGTCATAGTAAGCGCGTAACGACACGAATATTCCTTTCCGTGCGCGCCCAAAGCAAATGCTCGCCAACTCGCGGACGCTCACCGTCCACCACCAATCCTACGCCCGCAGTCTGGATTAGGCAAGTATATATTTGCCGTTCGTTTGGTAATTTCGTATATGTGACAAACGATGCGATTCACAGTGAATCCTAAAGACCGTTTTTTCCTATTGTGCCTATTATCTGGTATTTTGCTTGCTATTGGCAGTCTAGTGGCCTTCGTAGCTTGGGTGATCCATCACTGCAACGTAGATCCTACGGGATGTCCAATGCCTTGAGGCTTCGGGCGGATTGGCGAGCGCGCGGGGAAGGCGTTCGATGGAAAGGAAATCGAGATCAGCGAGAGTGGTGACCCGGGCGCATCACTCGATGTAGCCGCACTTTGGGCAGATCATGGTTCCGGTAGGGCAGCTTGGCGCGAAGTCGTCCATGGCCGCAGCGCAGCATGGGCAGAGGACGGTCGTGGCAGACGCCTCGAATGCCTTTACGCGCCGCATAACACGACGCACCCAAGAAGAAACGTGTCGCATTTTACAGTAAGACCTGGAATTACGATTTTGGTTTCATTGCGCACGGTGACAGGCGCGATGTTATAAGAAGTTATTTCTAATGTCACCTCGTGACATCGCGATTCATCAGGGCGTGCGGGGCGACTGGCGCGCGGACTGAAGCTGCTGGAGCGCTCGAAGCAGGCGCTGGTATTCGTGGTGCAGGCGCGACTGGTAGCGGTTGAGGAGCGACAGGGCGGAGCTTCCCGCGGCGAGAGCTTCGAAGGCGGCAGCCAATCGGAACTGGTCGTCGACGTCGGTGTAGTTTTGTTCGATCCGGTCGGATTGATCGAGCATCGACTTCATGAGGAGTTCGCTTTCGACGCCGGCGTAGCGCGCAATGCGCCAATTGACGGCGGCGATCTGGTGGACCAAGTCCAGTTCGGGCTTCGAGGCGGGGCGGAAGTGTTCGAGATATTCGCGAAGCTCGGTGTCATACTCCTCTTCGGATTCATGCTGGAGAACGACGGTTTGGGCAGTGAGTCCGTGCTTGAGGGCGTTCGCGGAGGCGGTGCGTTTGCCTTCTTCAGAAACTGGGCCGCGGGATAGGGCGCCGTTGGCGCGGGAAGAGTCGAGCTTGCGTTGTGAGGACGGCATCGATGATCCTTTGCGTAGAGGGTAATGGCCGCGGGTAGTCGTTCGCGGGGGAGCCGTGGGGAAGGTGTTGCTCGGGAATGGGATTCTGTGGCTGGTGGTTGGTGACTTATGAAGATTAGTTGGCAGCAGGCGGCGGCTTGGCGGGTGGCACGGCAGCATCTCGACCAGCGGGCGAAGGCGGGCAGCATGCTGGCGGTGGCGCGGCGTTTGTGCGGGCTGCACGCGCAGGTGATGTCGTCGGCGGAACTGACCGTTTGGGCGCGGGTGGAGGGCGTGGAACGGGGCGACGTGGCGCGAGCCTTGTGGGAAGATCGCACCCTGGTGAAGACCTGGGCGATGCGCGGGACGCTGCATCTGTTGGCTTCCGACGAGCTGGCGTTGTGGCACGCGGCGCTGGGAACAAGCCGGCAGTATCTAAGGGAAGAAGCGTGGAACAACTATTTCGGAATCACTCTGGCGGAACTGGACCGGCTGACCGAGGCGATCGGGGAGGCGCTGGACGGTCGTGTGATGACGCGCGCGGAGTTAATGGACGAGGTTGGGCGCGTGTTGGGATCCCAGGCGTTCGGAGCGAAGATTGGCGAGAGCAGTTGGGGCACAATCCTGAAGCCGGCGGCGTTTACCGGGCGGTTGTGTTTTGGGCCGAGCGTGGGGCAGCGGGTGCGGTTCACACGGCCGGATACGTGGTTGAAGCGGCCGGCGGATTCCGAGGCAGTGGACCCGGCGGCGGCGACAGCGGAAGTGACGCGGCGGTTTCTGGCGGCGTATGGTCCGGCTACGGATCGCGATCTGGGGCGATGGTGGAACGGGGGCGTCAGGATGGCGCGGCTATGGATCGGTGCGTTGGGCGGTGAGGCGGTCGAGGTGGATCTGGAAGGCGAGCGGGCGTGGATGCTGGCGAAGGACGCGCGGGAGGTGCGGGGCGCGAGGGGCGGGCGCTCGGTGCGGCTGCTGCCGGGGTTCGATCAATATGTGGTGGCGGCGTCGTGCCATGCGCATCAACTGCTGCCGCATGGCGATTTGCGGGGCCGCGTGTTCCGGCCGCAAGGTTGGATCTCGCCGGTGCTGCTGGTCAACGGGCGCATGGAAGGGACATGGCGGCACGAGATCAAAGGCAGCCGGGTGGAGGTGGCGGTTCATCCGTTTGGAAAGGTGGCCGAGTGGGTGAAGCGCGCGGCGAGCGAGGAGGCCGAGCGGCTGGCGGAGTTTTTCGGGGGCGCGTTGAAGTTGAGATGGAGGAGGGCGCGCTAGGCGGCGGCTGGGGAGGACAGCACGTCGATGACGCGGCGGACGTCGTTGGTTTCGGTGAGCCGGATCGCATCCAGTGTAATGCTACCGAAGAGCGGGTGCGCAACGGCGTCCGCCAGCAGTGCGACCTCGCCATCCAATTGGACGGTGGCGTCCGGCACTCGATCGGCGGGCAGGCCGGCGAATTTCTGCGCGGTGGCCCAGGCCTGGGCACGCGCTTTTTCGAGGCTGAAGTTGATGATGGTGCTCTCGGTGCGCATGCCTACTTCTTCCAACAGATGAATGGAAGGCGAGACTGCGGCAAGTTCGTTCTCGACGGTGGCGACAAGGCCGGCGAGCACGTCGTTGATGCGATCGAAGTCGGACTTGATGGCGGGGAGCTGATCGCCGGGGGCGACGGCGGCGGTGGCAATGCCGAGGTCGAGGTTGATGTGCGCGTTGATTCCCAACAGTAGCTGCTGGAGGATGATGGGAAGCGGGTCGGCAGCAGTTTGGAAGGCAGTCAACCAGCTTCGCGTTGGTGTTTCGCCGGCTTGGAATTGGGCGAAGGCGTCGAGATAACGGCTGGCGAAGACGACGTCGAGGCGTTGGATCAGTGGGCCGTTTTGGAATTTGCCGGCGGCGATGTCGTCTTTAACGGTTTGGGTGACACGGCGGTATAAAGCAGGAAAATAGCCAAGGCGGCTGGCGGCGGCGCGGGCGTTTTCGATGATCTCTGTCAGCGCAGAGATGACCTCGCCGATGGTGGTGGGGGGCGTGCGCTGTGGTGTGGGGAGCATTTGTACTAATTTATCGCGATTTTCGGCGCGCTTTTGCCTGAATATAAGTTTTGAACGCGCGGGGGTGATCGGGAGGGGCGATTTCAAAGCGGATCGCGAGGGTGCGCGGACCGGCTTTCGAGAGAAGGGGCGCAGCGAGTAAGAGGAATACGGCGGCGCGCATCCGAGTTACCGCAAAGTGTAAGTGAGGCCGAGCGTGTATTGGAGCGAGTTTTTCTTGAAGCCTGGCGGCGGGTCGTTCAGGAAGGTATCGATGAAGCCGGTGGAGGCGCTGAGGCGTCTGTAGACAGGCAGCGTGAGCAGCGTGTCGAAGTAAGCCGAATATGCGTGCAGCTCGTTCCACGCGGGCGTGACGGAGAGATGCTGATCCAAGACCAGGCCATGCTTGAAGCCGCGTTTGTAGTGCTCGGCGAAGCTAGAGCCGATCAGGTTGTAGTCGGGCGGCGTGGTGAAGTGCTGGCGGATGTAGGTGATGCTGCCTTTGAGGTCGAGGGTCTGGTTGGAAGTCTGGATGGCGGTCCACCCGATGCCGCCGCCGTAGCTTTGTTGGAGGTCGAGGCCCTGTGAGAAATTGTGATCGAAGGCGGCCTGGCCGAAGGCAAAGATGCTGTCGACGAAGTATTCGTCGCGCTCGGCGTCGGCGTGGTAGATGGAGGTTTTGATGGTGGGGGTGTTGGGCTGCGAGAGTTCGCCGTAGGAGGTAGAGAAATCGAGGCTGGTTCGATCCCGCGGGGCGAGCCACGATTCGGAGGGCTCAGCGCGGACCAGGCTGATGGCGCCGTTGAAGGTGCGGTTGTCCTGGGTGGCCTGAATGATGGTTGCGCCGAGGGTGACGGTTCCGGCCCAATCGGCTAGGAAGCCGGGGTGGTGGGTGACGGCCTTTTCGAAGGCCGGCTGATCGATGACGAGGTTGGACTCAGTGACGGGGATGGATTGCGGGGGTTGCGGCGGCGCGGCGAGCTGGAGATTCTGGTTCTCCATGCTGAGCGTGCCTTGCGGGATGGAGGCGGTGTCGGGATGGCGGCCGAGTTTCACGTCTTTTCGGATGACGGCGACTTTCTGAGCGGTGTGGAGTTCTTTGACTTTCACCCAGTCAACGGTGATGTCGCCAAGGATGTCGCTTTTGAAGGTGATCGTGGAGCCGGAGGACCTGACGAAGTGGCCGACGAGCTTGTCACCGTTCGCGAAGACGATGGTGTCGGGGCCGGCGGCGGGAGGCTGAGCGGCTGCGAGGGGCAAGCAGACGAGGGTTGCGAGAACAAGGCAGCAGGTTGCGCGCATGGTTTCAAAATAGCAGTTTGGCGGGAAATTCCAGGCGTGTCACGGTTAGAAGGCCGGCGGCGGGGGCGGAGGCGGGCGTATCAGGAGATTTCCTTGAGGAGCGCAGCGGGGACGCGGGACTCTAACCGAGAATTGGCTTCCAGGATTCGAGCGATATCGAGCAGGTCCTTCCGGCGCTTGGTGGGGCGGCGTTCGGGGGCGGAGGCGGCCCAGACTTTTCCTTGCAGCACGTCTTCGAGCGCGGCGACAGGCAGACGCACGCCGAGGACATCGCGGTCCGTGGCGCGGTTGACGAAATCGCTGTAGCGGGGATCGGTCTGGATTTGGATGCGCAGGTCGGAGCCGGGTGAGGAGACGTTGAGGCTGTGGGGGAACTCTTCGACTTGAAAGCTCTGTTGCATCGCGGCTCGGACCTGACCGATCTGGTCAACAGCGACTGCGAGATCAAGGTCGAGGCTGACCAGGGGCTCGACATAGGCATTCACGGCCTGGCCGCCGATGACGCAAAACCGGATGTGATTGTCGCGCAAAGAGGTCAAGACACCTTCGAGGAGGTTGGCTTTGTCCATCGTGACTGATTTCCAGAACGATAGTGCCTTCATTGGGTGGCGTCTCTCTCAAGGGTAGCGCATGGGAAAGGAAAAGCCCCGGACTCGGTTCGCACCGGCCGGGGCTTTAGTTTTAATTGGGCAACGTCCTACTCTCCCACACACTCGCGCGCGCAGTACCATCGGGGCTGTGGGGCTTAACTACCGTGTTCGGGATGGGAACGGGTGGGACCCCCACGCTACAATCACCCAAAAGTGAAGATCGTGGTGTTGAATATTGATGGGCGACTAACTCGGGAGGAGTTAGTAAGTTGCTGTTATGTCTACAGTAAGATTTATGGTCAAGCCGAACGGGCTATTAGTAACGGTAAGCTCAACGTATTACTACGCTTACACATCCGTCCTATCAACGTCGTAGTCTTCGACGGCCCTTCTTAGGGAGTTACCCCTTGGGAGATCTCATCTCGAGGAAGGTTTCACGCTTATATGCATTCAGCGTTTATCCTGACCCAACTTCGCTACCCAGCTATGCCACTGGCGTGACAACTGGATCACAAGAGGTTGGTTCATCCCGGTCCTCTCGTACTAAGGACAAGCCCTCTCAAATCTCCTGCGCCCACATCAGATAGGGACCGAACTGTCTCGCGACGTTCTGAACCCAGTTCACGTACCGCTTTAATAGGCGAACAGCCTAACCCTTGGGAGCTTCTACACCCCCAGGATGCGATGAACCGACATCGAGGTGCCAAACCGGAGCGTCGATGTGAACTCTTGACTCCGATCAGCCTGTTATCCCCGGCGTACCTTTTATCCGTTGAGCGATGGCCCTTCCATACAGAACCACCGGATCACTAAGTCCTGGTTTCCCACCTGCTTGACTTGTTGGTCTCGCAGTCAACCTGGTTTATGCCTTTGCACTCGACCGCTGATTTCCAAACAGCGTGAACCAAGCTTCGAGCGCCTCCGTTACAATTTAGGAGGCGACCGCCCCAGTCAAACTACCCGCCTACC